>ENA-ORLY01000005-ORLY01000005.1-human-gut-metagenome-genome-assembly--contig:-NODE-5-length-410242-cov-38.275262_pt1 | contig 410242 bp, 363 predicted proteins | sample MGYA00243071_ERZ508832 | MGnify/ENA primary metagenome ERZ508832 (study PRJEB26277, sample SAMN04329777) | human gut metagenome | biome: human-associated habitat | host: Homo sapiens | place: USA... | reverse complement strand
GTAAAGCAACATGAGTAATCCTCGAACCGCAGCTTGGGGATCTTTTATTTAGGGGCGGTATGTTATTAGGCGGGTACTTTCTAAGTATGATGATGAAGAAATTGTTGCGATAAATAAGATTTTGGATAAAGACGCTGTTGCAGCTTTGATAAGAGACTGTGGTGATGATGGCGTTAGAATTGCTGCTAAAGGTGAGAATAGAATAAAGGCACTTTCTCAGAATGAATTTAGCGTTTATATTGATGGTGAAGAATATAGTTTTTTATCTAGTGAGTTAAAAGATGTCAGGAGTTACGTATTTAGAATAAATGCAGATACACCTGAATTGAGAATAGCCGTTGAGGATTGTCTGGAACAACTTAGAATTCTTTATCCAGATTATAATTTTTCAGCTGTCTATGGAGGTTGATAGTAGTGTCTGTTGGTTTATATCGATATAGTGGAGATATTAATGATAAAAACACTGAACTTATTTTCAGTGAAAATATATCATCTGAGGTTTTCTATCAACGTTATTGGGTTAAGGCAATATGTGAATCCAAAGTAAAACTGTTTAAAGATGGATGCGATTTTGATGTGGGCGATTTAAATATTATTATGTCAGAATTAAATGCATTAGGGGATTGGGCTACTGAGAATTTATCGGGAATAGATCTTAAATATATGAGTGAAAGAATAGAAAATTTAAAATCAGTTTTACCTCAAGCTTGTAAAAGTAAAGGCGGAAAATTTTATATTTTTTAAATACAATAGAGAAATCTTATTCGGATGACGATAACACCTAAATACTTATCGCTTTGCTTCGGGGTATGTTTCTTCTTATCTTGAAAGCTTGTTGCTGGAGGAGTATACGGGGGTTCAAGCGGGTAAAACAATTCGTTTTTCACATGACCCAACCGATATAAATTTCAAAGGAAAATCATTGTGGAATGAATGGGAGTATTTAAAAAATAAATACGGATATATTGATTTACTACCAGTAGGAGATTTTTGGTATGGAATTAGATGAAAAATTTAATTTACTTAGAACATTAACTCAAAAAATACGTAGTTATGACAAGCATTTAATAGATACTGTTACTTTTTGTAATAATAAAATGTCTTCAATCGTTTATGATTATTATCCATTTGAGGTTGAAATTAGAGATAACAACTTATATTTTTTTATCATAACAAATCGCAGTGAAAAGAAAATGCTATTTTCGTCATCGCTTAATACCGACTTTGATAAGCTTTGTGACAGTTTGATAAAATGTATAACGACAGATGTAAAAAAGCAAATTCCCAAGAAATTTTTAAAAGCAAAGGGGTTTTTATAATGAATGAAAATCAAGCAGAAATAAAAGCCCAAGCTGTTGAAACTGAAATGAAAAAATATTTTGGTAGTTTAGTTTCGGATTTTAATTTGATAGACGCTTTTTACGGCAATGGACATGAAGAATTTAGTCTGGGATTCAAGTATTGTGACTATTTTGATATGCGCTTTAATTATGGTCAAGGTGCTTGCGGATGCTGCATATGTTATGATTGGGGTGATAATAATGAGGCTATACTTATTAAAACCTCAATTGATGGTTGGTGGGAAAAAATTTCAATTCAATGGAAAAAATATTTTCATGAACTTAAAAAAGAACTGGATTTGCGTATTCCCGATGATTATTTAAAAGAATTTTATATAAATCTTAATACCGAAACAAATGTAGTGTGAACTAATGCGAATGCTACGGAACATATGGGGAAGTATGTTGGTCGATTTGGTGAAACAAGTTTTTCAATTGATTTAAGAAGTCAATTGATGTTAGAAAGTTATGTATCTGCTTTAGATCAAGCAATGGGAGAACTTGCAAGCAAACCTTTAGGCAGATATGAAGATCTTAACTTTGGCGGTTGGGTGTTCGGAATTGACACTAAAGAAGTAGTAGTTTTCCATGCATTTTATGAAGGATAGGTGATCATATGAAAATTAAATATATTTCAGATGATTATGAATTATATCTTATACAACAACGATATAGTTTTCAATATGATTTGATTATTGACTGTATAAGTAAAAAAGATAATTTCACAATGTATAAAGTTCAGAAAACATGTCGAAGTGATCCTAGTGATATTATTTATCATGCCTTTTACTATGATCATCAAAGAAAGCATACACCATTAGATATAGCAGTAAACAGTAAAACTAATATTATTGAATATATATCATTTTTTGTTTCTGATTCAATGAAGATAAACAGTAATCAGTTTGATTCATTATTTATTGATAAAAATGAATACTGCTTATTTAGTATGATTGAATGCAATTATACTCATAGGTATTTTAAAATTGAAAATGAAAAGGATAATTTTGTTTATTTTTATGAAAATAATTCTATTTTCTACCTAAACAATAGACATCCTTGTAGCCTGAATATGTATTGCATTTGTGATTTTTGTTGGCTGTTGATCGGTGAAGATGATGAAATTTATGGAGTTAAAGTGAAACTGTAAATTTTTGCTCTCACAACTTCGATAATTTATCATGCTGTTGATTTTTGGCTGGATAGTTTAAAGTTATACAGATTAGTGATGAACGGCAACACTGCTGCGGCAGAACAACTTGCTGCACGAACTAAAATGGACTGCATAACGCATACAATTTTTCTTGCTGACGGAGCATTTTTAGAGCCGATAGCTAACGTATTCATGCGAATTATACCAGAAATATCTCTTAAAGCAATACGCTAAAGAAGAGGTTGCAAAGGTATGCGGATATGAGGTTTCCAAAAAGATATCTCCTGAGTTGCTTGACTCAATATTCAAATCCGGTCAAGCTACTGATATTGTTGCTATTCTTTCTAAGTATGATGATGAAGAAATTGTTGCGATAAATAAGATTTTGGATAAAGATGCCGTTGCAACTTTGATAAGAGTCTATGGTGATGATGGCGTTAAAGTTGCTGTTAAGGGCGGCGATTATCTTGTCAAGGCAATTAATAACCTTGATGGCGACGCAGCGGAATTGTTTGTAAAAACTGCTTCTAAACAAGGAGATAGTTTTTATGATTATTTAAAATCTTTAGATGAAAGTTATTTAAACGAGCTTGTTGCAAGTTCTAAGGCTGACATAGATAAAATCAGCAAATGGGATTATCAGCCTGATTACGAATTGTATGTAAGACATAAATCTGTTTATGATAATCCGAAATATTTTGAACAAGAAAAAGGTATTACTATTTATCCGGGAACAAACGGAGATACAAATATTAATGGCTTTGTTGATGGAATATTTGAAACGAAAACATTAGAGCCTGGTATGATTATAGACAGATATGGCAGCAATGGAACTGGTAAATACTTTTCACCGTTGGGAACACCATATAGTGAAAGAGCATTGCCTCCATATATGAAAAATGAACCATATACAAAGTATAAGGTTTTAGTATCTTTTGAAGTGAAATCTGGAGAAATAGTGCCATAGTTTGACGAAGTTGGTGGAGGAACACAATATCTATCAACTTATTCAGTTGATGAACTTAAAAAGTTTGGCTATATCGTTGAAGTTGAATAGAGAATAGGATTAAATGATGAATATTAATGAAGTTAGAAAGCTTATTTATAAACACGGAGAGAAGATTGGTTTGCCCTATGATTCCAAATTGTATCCGATTTTCTCTTCGACGGGGAATGTTTTTAGCGATGGGGGGACAATATATATTTCAAATAATGAATATCATTATGTTATAATGGAGAGGGGCAAAGAAAATAAACATTATCGAAGCTTGGATATTAATGATATATTATATCCATTATTTGAAGGTATAACATTTTCATTAGCGTCGAAATATGAATTAAAGAACAGAAACGAAAAGGAAGATCCTAGAAAATTGCTGTGGAGTAAGCAGCTTGAGTTATTAGGAAAAATTGATCCGCTTTTTAAAGAAAGGTGTCAAAAAGAAATCGACAGCATTTTGAAAATTGCACCTTATAAAAAGTGTAATTGACAAAAAATAGATCTATACAGGGGTAATTGTCAATATAATTCAAATCCTATATTATTATCAGAAAGCGGAAATATGCTACTTGTAAGTTGTGGTGATGTTAAGCCTTTGGGCAGAACAGTTATGGAAGGATTCAATGCAATCTTAGGAGACGTATAGTGTTCAATCACCATACTGGGTGAGCTTTTTTCGCTCTGTATTCTTGGATTTGCGTATATAGTAGCGACGCAATCTATTATATGCTTAGAAATTCGAGGTGCGTAAACAAATATCCAAAAAAGTACTGAAATGTATTTAAAAGCTAGATAAAGAATTGCAATATGCAGTAATAGACGGTCTTGAAAAGGGCGGCGATGATCTTGCAAGGGCGGTTAAGAATCTTGACGATGATGTAGCTGAATCGTTCATAAAAACTGCTTCTAAACAGGATGATGATTTTTTTGTTTTGATGTCAAAATATGATGATATTCCTTCTTGGGCATGCTCTGATGTAATTGATTTTAATTCAGCTGAAAACGTAAATGAAATTTTAAAACAAAATGGATATACAAATCCCTCTTATAAGCCGGGAACTAATGTAACAACTATCGAATTAACTGAAAATACCACGTTTGTTAGAGTGTATACTGAAAACATAACAAGTGCAAAGGGCCAGTGGGTAATGAACTATGAAGAGATTCAAGGGTTGTCTTCAAAGCAAATTAAAGATAAGTTTGCATTACCATATGAGCCAACACATATTTGTGATGTAGAACTACCGGCTGGTACAGAGGTACGTTTTGGTATAGCAAATGAAGTTCCAGAATGGGGTTTGGGAGGGGGATTACAATTTGATTTAATGGGTCAATATTTTAATTCAATTGGTAATTTCAGACCACTATAAAAGGAGAAGATTTTATGTTACCGATAGTTGAAACGAATGGAAAAACTCTTTACATTAATTCTAATAAAGTAACTTTTCCGTACAAAATTGAACAAGTTTTAATTTTAAAATCTCAAATATTAATCTTACTGGATAGTTGCATAAAAAATGAATATGATAACGTCTATTCGGTAAACTTTGACGGAACAATAGGTTGGCGTGTTCAAAGCAGAAAATACTTATCAAGGGAATATGAAAATAAAAAATTAACCTCATATGTTGGTATGTATGTCAGGAAAGAAACTAATCTGCTTCAGTTAAATGATTGGTGGAGCGGAAGATACATTTTTGATCTTAATGGCGGGCATATAGTGGGAAGAGATGAAAGTGGGCGTGATTGGTAATAGTTCCAATAAGAATAGAGGAGTTTTACAATGAAAGATTGTTATCATAATGAGAAATATAGTATGGTATTAAGAATGATAATATCTGAATCATTGAAAAGTTGGAGGGATATAGTGAGGAAATTGGTTATGCTATTGTGCTTGCAACGCTGGATGATGAAGGAAAAGCCAAAAGCGAAAAAGTGTCGAAGTTGCGTGTAAGACAAAAACTATAACTATTGATGATGTTGATTATGTATATGATAAATACGCATATAACAATATCAAACATATTAATGAGGAGATTTTGTAGGGGAAAATATGAAAGCTATTAAAACAATTTATAATAATTGCGGTTGGTTTTTGTTAGTGCTGATATTCGGAAATATATTATTGAATTTTTTTGCTCCGAACTCATTGATTGGTCAAGAAAATATAAATTTAGTTTGTTTATTTTTGAAAATTAAAGCAATCTCAGCAATTGTACTAGCCTTTTTTATGATCATGTTTATGATAAAATCGGCTGTAACATTCTTTAATGAAAAAGGTTACGGTTTAGGTCATAAAATTGTTGGAGTCGTATTTTCGTGTTTTGTTTCAATATTGTGGATGAATTTTATATCTGTTCAGTCTCAGTATAGTACATACGGCATAAAAAATCTAATTGAAGAAATTTCTGTTGTGCAAAAAATAAGCAACGGAAGTGCTTTTAAGAAAACTATTAATTTAACCAAGCAAGATGATAATATTTCGGTTTATACAAAAAAATCGAAAAAATCTTCTTATCCATCACGATTTCAAGGTGTTCAGGCTACTCAATTGTATAATTTTTATGGAGTTTATGCGGATTCAGACAAATTAAAAGTATATAATGAAAGCATAAATACTCAACTAAGATTAAGTCTTAGTAAATCAGAGTTTGACTATTATAATGACTTGATAAAATCAGCTAATAACAATGATGAGTTTCAAATTGAGTTTTATACTGATAAAGATGGAAAGAATTTGGGATACATAGAATCAATTCAGTTGGTTGAGAAAAAAAATCCGCCGTCATATTCAGAAAATATATCTGTGAAAGAAAATTCTGATTTATATACTGTTACAAAGAGCGATAATTCAGAATTAGAAAATATATGTTGGCTTATAGTCAAGGACGGTGAAATTCAAAAAATTGTCGATGCAAGTGAAATAAACGAATTCAAATTGCGAAAGGATGTGCCGGAAGGAGTATATACAGTATTATTGTGTACTGATTATGATTCTACCACACATTCATATACACAAGTAAGCAACGCTATTGAAATTATAATTTGATAACAGGAGAAAGACATGACCAAATTTACAAAATCATTTCTATGGAGATTCATATTAGACATTATCTTATTGGGGATATTTGTTAGGTTCTTTCAAAATATTATTTTGACAATTACGTCAAGATTCATATCAACCTATTCGACCCCGTTTCTAGTTATTGAAGCGATTGTTGTATCAGCAATCAGTATGTTGTTTATCTGCTTTATCACATACTGGAATATCGGCGTTATTTCAAAGAAAGATTGTTATCATAATGAGGAATATAGTATGGTATTAAGAATGATAATATCTGAAAAATGGATTCATATAAATAGTTATGATGTTTGCTTTGATTATAATGTTAAGTCTGTAATAATTTTAAAACAAAAGATAATTGTACAGCTAGAAATCGGAGATTTATATGCTGTTGATATGGCAGGTAACATTATTGAAAAAAATAATAAGCCTTTTCAAAGATCAGACTTAGATAAAGATTTTATAGTAGAAATTAATCAGAATAATCTATATTTTAATAACTCTGCCGTTTATTTTGAACATAACATTTATTCTTTTGTTTTATTTGATGATAGGATAATTGTACAATTAAATGAATTGGATGCGTCTGCAAAATCTGATGAAATCGACAACGTATATGCTGTTGATATGGAAGGAAATATTATCTGGCGAATTCAGAATAAAGAAAGGGTATGTCCGGAATATAAGTTTATTTCGCCGTATGTAATGATTAATTATATTGATGGTGAATTAATTGTAAATGATTTCAACGGATTCAGATTTGTGTTTTCACCTGACGACGGAACTTTTGTTAAACGAATTCAAAGTTTAAGACCTTGGTAATCAATTTGTAATTCAGATCTTTAGGGCGACACCGCACAACTACCGCCTAACGGCTTTGTGTACGTCTAACTTGCCAATTTTCCGTTATCTTGCACAGAAACTCCTTGAAGGACGCAAGTATTCCTGCGTCGTTTCTATACAATCGAGCTAAAAGGCATTTGGGATAGTAATTCTAAATCTATTATTCCGAAAAAATTCAAATACGGAAGATATTCTGTATCTCAGCACGGGCATAATAATACGGATAGTATAAGGCTTGTTTACAAAAGCGGAGGCCTTTTCAGCGAGTACATTTTTCTTTACATTCCCGAATTCGGGTCAAAGACAAGCATTCATATTTCTCGGGAAGATGATGATTCGTTGGCGACTGTTTATGATAGGCTTGGGAGTTTGAAAAGTGTTCATGTCACTAAGGGCGGCAAAGAATATCTTATGTACATAAATTTTAAGACCGAAGCGGAAATAAAGAAAAGAATATGCGATTTTGCCGAGAATGAATCAATTAGGGTGACCGCTGAGATAAATAAGATCAGTGAACCGATTTCCGCAATTGTTATAAGACATTATTATGACGGACTTTCGGTCGGCTATTCTTTCATGATAAAAACGACAGATGCAAACAGCAAAAATATTATGGAAGAATACATAGACGGCGAGGATCATGATTTTAATGTGCTTTTAACCTGCGTAAGCGAAAATAAGAGAGATAGATATTTTTCAATGGGTGATACCGAATTTACGGATAAAATGAAAAGGCTTATGTCGGAACACGTGAATAAGTTCTGGTTCGAGTTACTGGTCGAAGAGATTGATTAAAGAATAGTTTTTTAAGAAAATTTTATAGGCCAAATAAAGTTGGAATGAATTTTTTAGTATAGTAAGTAATTGTACAAAGCCATGAATAAGAAAAAATGGATAAAAACAGACGATATATACAACAAAAACTAGAAAATGTGAATGTTAACCGCAGCTTCGTTGCTTCGGATTTGGAGGTGCACTATGCAGATAAGTAAAACAGTTCGAGATATTCGCGTGAATTGGGCAATCGGCGACCGCGAACGCGATAAGGGGCTTGCAACGCCCGATGAGATTCGCCGATTTGACGATATTTCTTACGGTCCTCACGGTCAGGCTAATATGCTTGACGTGTACGTTCGCAATGACGCCGAGGGGCTTCAGCCGACGATCGTCAATGTTCACGGCGGCGGTTGGGTCTACGGAAATAAGGAGATCTATCAGCATTATTGTATGCGGCTCGCGCTGCGTGGTTTTGCTGTCGTTAATATCAACTACCGCCTTGCGCCCGAAAACCGCTTTCCCGCGGCGGTCGAGGACATAAACGCCGCCATGCAGTTTGTCGCGAATCACGGCGCGGAATATATGATCGACAAGGATAGGCTGGTCATGGTCGGCGACTCGGCGGGCGGGCAGCTTGTCAGCCACTACGCCGCACTGCTGACCGACCCGACTTTTGCAGCGCTTTTTGATTTTGACGTTCCCGATATTCATGTTCTTGCTCTTGGCCTGAATTGCGGCGCTTACGACGGCAAAAAGCTCGCGCTGGAACGAAAAGATGAAGTCTTTTTGGAATATCTGGGCATTATAGACAGCGAACCGTCTGAAAAACTGCTGCAAATGGTCGATACGGTAAGCCATATCACGCCGAACTACCCGCCATCTTTTGTCATGTCGAGCTATGCTGATTTCCTGCTGCCGGCCGCAAAGCCGATGTATGATCTGCTCAAAAGCCGCGGCGTGCCTGCCGAAATGAAGATATACGGCAGTTCCGAGCGGCAGGAGATCGGTCACGTTTTCCACGTCAACTGCCGCCTTGACGAAGCGAAGATCTGCAACGACGACGAGTGCGCGTTTTTCAAAAGGTATGTTTCATACTAAACTACTGCAAAAATGCGCCGAAATTTGTACAAAATCATGAAAATCATCTGCTCCCCTTGACTGGGGAGCTTTTTCATTGTATAATATAACAGTGCTATATAACAGCGTTATAAAGGGAGTTAGAAATGAACGATGGCGAAATGACCACGCTGGAGCTTATCCACAGCGCGGCGAAAGCGGAGTTTCTCAGCAAAGGCTTCAAGTCGGCGTCGCTGAGAAATATTGTAAAGACTGCGGGCGTTACCACGGGTGCATTTTATGGATATTATTCCAGTAAAGCGGAGCTGTTTGAAGCGCTCGTCAGCGAAGCGTACAATTTTGTGATAGATTCGTACAAGGCGGCGCTGCGCGAATTTGCCGATCTGCCGATGGAAAAACAGCCCGAGGTAATGGGTTCGATCTCGCAGAAGTGCCTTGACCAGGTGCTCGACTACATGGCGACCCACCGCAAGGAATTTTTGCTGCTTCTGCAATGTTCGGAGGGTACGCGGTTCGCTTCGATGACCGATGAGCTTGTCGAGCTGGAGGTTCAGGCAACACACGATTATTACCTTGTACTCCAACAACTGGGCTACGGCGCGCCGGACGTTGACCCAACACTCGAGCACATTTTGGTGACGGGCATGATGAACGCTTATTTTGAAATGGCGATCCATGAAATGCCGCTCGAAAAATCAAAGCGCTATCTGAAAGAGCTGCACAATTTTTACACGGCGGGCTGGCGCGAACTGATGGGTACGTAATAGGGGCGAGCGCCCCTTTGATTTTGGTTTATGGTTAGCTAACGCTAACATTATAAAGGAGGTCTTTTGTTTGAAAAAACGATCAAATCTGCAAAGGCTGCTCAGCTATGCAGGCAAACGCAAGACGCTGACCTACATTTCGTGGGTGCTTTCGGCAGCGAGCGCGCTGATTTCGTTGCTGCCTTTCTGGTACATATGGAAGATACTAGATGAAGTTATCAGCGTAGCGCCCGACTTCGATAAAGCAAAAAACATCACTCATTACGGCTGGCTCGCGGTGCTTTTCGCGGTGCTGACGATTTTTGTGTACATTTGCGGACTGATGTGTTCGCATCTTTCGGCGTTTCGCATCGCTACGAATATCCGAATCGCGCTGACTAAGCATATCACCACGCTGCCGCTCGGCAAGATAGAGGAATTCGGCAGCGGTAAACTGCGCCGCACTATCAGCGAGACCTCGGGCGCGGCGGAGGGTTACCTCGCGCACCAACTGCCCGACAAAGCGAAAGCAATCGCGAGCATAATCGGCCTGCTGGCGATGGATTTCATTTTCGACTGGCGGCTCGGACTCCTTAGTCTTGTGCCCGTTTTGATCGGCTTCATCATCATGATGAGCTCGATGGCCGGCCCCAGCCTGCAAAAAAGCATGACCGAGTACCAAAACGCCCTTGCTGAAATGTCGAATGAAGCGGTCGAGTACGTTCGCGGGATCCCCGTTGTCAAGACGTTCGGCCAGTCGGTTTTCTCCTTCAAAAAATTCAAGAGTACGATCGACAACTACGAAAAGTGGACGACTGACTACACGCTCAATATGCGCATCCCGATGACACTCTACACTCTTGCGATAAACAGTATTTTCGCGTTCCTCATCATTGGTGCATTTTGGTTCTCGCACGGCAATATCACGGGCGATTTACTGCTCGATATGCTTTTCTACATCATAATCACACCTGTAATCACAGTCGTACTTACCAAAATAATGTACATGAATGAGAATGAAATGATGGTAAAGGACGCTATAGACCGTATCGACAGCGTGCTCAATATGGAGTCGCTGACTGATCCTGCCAAGCCGAGCTATCCTGCGGACAACTCCGTTGAGCTGCGCGGCGTAACGTTCAGCTACGATGGCACGAAAAATGCGCTTTCCGATATTTCGCTCAAAATTTCCACAGGTCAGACGGCGGCTTTTGTCGGCCCATCGGGCGGCGGTAAATCTACCCTTGCGAGCATCGTCGCGAGGTTTTTCGACCCTCAGCAGGGTAAAGTGCTAGTCGGCGGAGTTGACGTTAAGGACATCGGCAAAGAGGAACTTATGAACACAGTTTCCTTTGTATTCCAAAACAGCAAACTGATAAAGGCTTCTATCCTCGATAACGTGCGCCTGGGTAAGCCGAACGCCACCGAAGCTGAGGTCATGCAGGCGCTCAAAGCTGCACAGTGCATGGATATAATAGAAAAATTTCCAAATGGCGTAAACACCATGATCGGCAGCGAGGGCGTTTACCTCTCGGGCGGGGAAGTGCAGCGTATCGCCATCGCGCGAGCGGTGCTCAAAAACTCGCCGATAATCATTCTCGACGAAGCTACCGCTTTTGCCGACCCCGATAACGAAGCGAAGGTTCAGGCGGCTTTCAATGAACTGGCGCGCGGCAAGACGGTCATAATGATCGCGCACAGGCTTTCGACTGTGGTCAACGCCGACCGCATTTTCGTTCTGCGCGAGGGCAAGCTTGCGGAGAACGGCACGTTTGACGAACTTTTAAAGAACGGCGGCATATTTGCTAATATGTGGCACGAATACCAGCGTTCGGTCGAATGGAAAGTTGAAAAGGAGGCTGAAGCGTTATGATCGAAAAATTACAAAGAAGATTTGCGCTTTCGCGAAAAGGCGCGATGGACACAATAAAAGGCAGCCTTTTGAGCGCGTTCCAGAACATTTCGTTCATGCTGCCCGTGGCTATGCTTTACAATTTAGTAAAAGATATGCTTGACGACAATCTCACGTCCGCCCGCATAACATTTTACGTCATCGGCAGCCTTGCCTGCGCGGCGGTCATAATCGTTGCCACAATTTTACAGTACAACAGCACCTTCCTAGCGACCTACGTTGAAACTGGCGTGCGCCGCATCACGCTGGCGGAAAGACTTCGCCTGATACCCCTCTCATTCTTCGGCAAAAAAGACCTCGCCGACCTCACCTCGTCGATAATGGGCGATTGCGCGATGCTCGAAACGGCGCAGTCACACTTCGTTTGCCCGCTCGCCGGCGCGATGATCTCGACAGTTATCATCGCGATCTCGTTGCTTTTCTTCAACTGGCAGATGGCGATAGCGGCGATATGGGTTCTGCCCGTCGCTTTCCTTATCGTCGGCATGGCTTCGCGCGTGCAGAAAAGTCTTGCGAATAAGTCGATGGGCGCGAAGATCGCCTGCGAGGACGGAATTCAGGAGTGCATGGAAGCGATGAACGATCTGCGCTCGAACAACGCCGAAAAGCGCTATCTCGACACGCTGATCGCCAAAATTCGCGGTTACGAGAGCCGCCTTATCATCACCGAGCTTGGCACGGCTTCGTTCGTAATGACAGCAAATCTCGTCCTGCGCCTCGGCATCGCGACCACCGCGCTTGTCGGCTCGTACCAACTTATAAGCGGCAAGCTCGACATTCTCACGTTTTTCATGTTTCTGCTGGTAGTTTCGCGCCTGTACGACCCGCTCGAAGGCTCGCTTCAGAATCTCGCGGCGATAATCTCGACGAGCACCAACATCGAGCGCATGAACGAGATCATGGACACCGAAATTCAGTCGGGCAGCGTTAAGCTTACAAATAAAGGCTGCGACATCAAGTTCGACCACGTTGGATTTGCGTATGATGGCGGCGAAACTGTGCTGAATGACGTTTCGTTCACTGCCGAGCAGGGCAAGATCACCGCGCTTGTCGGCCCATCTGGCGGCGGCAAGACCACGGTTTCTCGTCTGGCGGCGCGTTTTTGGGACATCAGCAAGGGCAAGATCACCGTCGGCGGCATGGATATTTCCAAGGCCAACCCCGAAACGCTCATGTCGCTCTACTCCATAGTTTTCCAGGATGTCACGCTTTTCGACAACACCGTCATGGAGAATATCCGCCTCGGCAAAAAGGGCGCTGCTGATGAGGAGGTCATTGCGGCGGCAAAGATGGCGAACGTTGCGGACTTCGTTGAGAAGCTGCCCGATAAATATCAGACCAACATAGGCGAAAATGGCTGCGAGCTTTCGGGCGGCGAGCGCCAGCGTATCTCTATCGCACGCGCATTTTTGAAAGACGCTCCGATAATCCTGCTGGACGAAGCGACCGCCAGCCTTGACGTTGAGAACGAAACGGCTATCCAAACGGCGCTTTCGCGGCTCATCAAGAACAAGACCGTGCTGATAATCGCGCACCGTATGCGTACAGTTTCGGGCGCGGATAAGATCGTTGTTTTGAAAGACGGCAGCGTCGCGGAGCAGGGAAGTCCCGAAAAGCTGCTTACTGAGGGCGGAATTTTCGCACACATGGTCGATCTCCAGACCGAAAATCAGAGCTGGAAACTCGAAAAAGCTTAAACCTCATACATATAAAAGGGCAGTCGGCTGCAAACGCGGTCGGCTGTCTTTTTAGTCCTTGTCTTTTCCAAATTCTCGGCTCACTAGAAATAAAAGTATTTGTACTATCATCAGTATGATGCGCTCGCCATCTGACTCGATCTTTACAATAGGGTAGAGCATCGCGAGTCCTGCGAAAAGAAATATTACCTGCATAAGCACTTTCCAAGGCTTCACGGGCTTTGTGATGTCCGCCTTGATCTTTGGCTTGCTGCTGCGTTTGGATCTTGATATATCTTTGTATATCTCGTATCCTATTATCTTGTCGCCAGAGTCTTTTCTGCCATTGCCATTCCAATCCATCATCGTGTCTGCTCCTTTCATGATTGTTCTTTTTTTACATTATATCACATTTCTTCATGTCTGTCAACAAAAAAAATCCCGCCCACGGCGCAAACCGTGAGCGGGAAATTTATTTATTCAGTTTTATCTGAATCAGATCATCTCTGGGAGATAGCAGCCTGAGCAGCAGCCAGTCTTGCAATCGGCACGCGGAAAGGCGAGCAAGATACATAGTCAAGACCGATCTTGTTGCAGAACTCTACGGAAGAAGGATCTCCGCCGTGCTCACCGCAGATACCGCAATGCAGCTTAGCGTTTACGGGCTTGCCGAGGTCGAGAGCCATCTTCATCAGCTTGCCAACGCCGGTGGTGTCCAGCTTAGCAAACGGATCGTTCTCGTAGATCTTAGCGTCGTAGTAAGCTCCGAGGAACTTGCCAGCGTCATCTCTCGAGAAGCCGAAGGTCATCTGGGTCAGGTCGTTAGTACCGAAGCAGAAGAAGTCAGCCTCAGCAGCGATCTCGTCAGCAGTCAGAGCAGCTCTCGGGATCTCGATCATAGTACCAACTTCGTACTTGAGGTCAGAACCGGCCTCAGCGATGAGAGCGTCAGCAGTTTCAACTACGATCTTCTTAACGAACTTGAACTCCTTAACTTCGCCGACCAGCGGGATCATGATCTCGGGCTCAACGTTCCACTCAGGATGATTCTTCTTAACGTTGATAGCAGCCTTGATTACAGCAGCAGTCTGCATCTTAGCGATCTCGGGATAAGTAACGGTCAGACGGCAGCCGCGGTGACCCATCATCGGGTTGAACTCGTGGAGGGAAGCGATGATAGCCTTGATGTCCTCAACGCTCTTGCCCTGTGCGTCAGCCAGTGCCTTGATGTCGTCCTCTTCGGTAGGTACGAACTCGTGGAGAGGAGGATCGAGGAATCTGATGGTTACAGGATTGCCTTCAAGTGCCTCATAAAGAGCCTCAAAGTCGCCCTGCTGCATAGGCTCGATCTTAGCGAGTGCAGCTTCTCTCTCTTCAACGGTGTCAGCGCAGATCATTTCTCTGAAAGCAGCGATTCTGCTGGGCTCAAAGAACATGTGCTCGGTACGGCAAAGACCGATACCCTCAGCGCCGAGCTCTCTAGCCTTCTTAGCGTCAGCAGGAGTATCAGCGTTGGTTCTTACCTTCATAGTTCTGTACTTGTCAGCCCAGCTCATAACTCTGCCGAATTCGCCTGCGATGGAAGCGTCAACGGTAGGAATGATGCCGTCGTAGATGTTACCGGTAGAACCGTCGATAGAGATGTAATCTCCCTCGTGGAACTCCTTGCCTGCAAGTGTGAACTTCTTGTTTTCTTCGTCCATGTTGATCTCAGAGCAGCCGGAAACGCAGCAGGTACCCATTCCGCGGGCAACTACGGCAGCGTGCGAGGTCATACCGCCGCGAACGGTGAGTATACCCTGCGAAGCCTTCATACCGGTGATGTCCTCAGGAGAGGTCTCAAGACGAACGAGAACTACCTTTTCGCCCTTAGCGTTCCAAGCCTCAGCGTCGTCAGCGGTGAATACGATCTTACCGCAAGCAGCTCCGGGAGAAGCGCCCAGACCCTTGCCCATAGGAGTAGCAGCCTTAAGAGCCTTGGTGTCGAACTGGGGGTGAAGCAGAGTGTCGAGGTTTCTGGGGTCGATCATCAGAACAGCCTCTTCCTCGGTTCTCATGCCTTCGTCAACGAGGTCGCAAGCGATCTTCAGAGCAGCCTGAGCGGTTCTCTTACCGTTTCTGGTCTGAAGCATGAAGAGTTTGCCGTGCTCTACGGTGAACTCCATGTCCTGCATATCTCTGTAGTGGTTTTCGAGGGTCTTGCAAACTTCCTTGAACTGTGCGAATGCTTCAGGGAACTTGCTCTCCATCTCGGTGATGTGCATAGGAGTACGAACGCCAGCAACAACGTCCTCGCCCTGTGCGTTGGTAAGGAATTCGCCGAAGAGACCCTTAGCGCCGGTAGCAGGGTCGCGGGTGAACGCAACACCGGTACCGCAGTCGTCGCCCATGTTACCGAAAGCCATGCTCTGTACGTTTACAGCGGTACCCCAAGAATAAGGAATATCGTTGTCACGGCGGTAAACGTTAGCTCTGGGGTTGTCCCAGCTGCGGAATACTGCCTTGATAGCGCCCATCAGCTGCTCCTTAGGATCAGTCGGGAAGTCTGCGCCGATCTTTTCCTTGTACTCAGCCTTGAACTGGTTAGCCAGCTCCTTGAGGTCGTCAGCGTCAAGCTCTACGTCCTGAGTTACGCCCTTCTTAGCCTTCATCTGGTCGATAAGCTCTTCAAAATACTTCTTGCCTACTTCCATAACTACGTCGGAATACATCTGGATGAATCTTCTGTAGCAGTCCCATGCCCAGCGAGCATTTCCGGACTTTTCAGCAATTACGTTTACAACTTCTTCGTTAAGACCCAGGTTCAGGATGGTATCCATCATTCCGGGCATGGAAGCTCTCGCGCCCGAACGTACGGAAACGAGCAGGGGGTTTTCCTTATCGCCGAACTTCTTGCCGGTGATCTCTTCCATTTTTACGATGTACTCGTTGATCTCAGCCATGATGTCAGGGTTGATCTCGCGGTTGTCCTCATAGTACTGAGTGCAGGCCTCGGTAGTGATGGTGAAGCCCTGGGGAACAGGAAGACCGATGTTGGTCATTTCTGCCAGGTTAGCACCCTTACCGCCGAGAAGCTCTCTCATGTTAGCGTTGCCTTCAGAGAAAAGGTAACAATACTTCTTTGCCATTGGTGAATTACCTCCAATAAAAATTTTTGACATCTTTTAGTGGTGCGGGATTTCCCGCCGCCTGCGCCGCATTATGCGGCAGATTTTTACATTTGCCGATGGGCGCTCTGTCACATATATATTATAACAGATTTTAAAACAAATTTCCATAGTTTTAAGTGAATTTTATGCTTATGATTCTGCACAATTTTTCACTCAACATTTTATGCACTTTTCACAACATTCAGCGGAACATATCGTAATCGTAAAGCTCGTCAGGGCGTATAACGCCGTAGCGAAGCAGTATTCCCAGCCTGTCGGTAAGGCTTATCGAGCGTATCTTTTTGCGCACGGGCAGTACCTGAGAGGGCGAAACGGAAAGCTCATCTATGCCCATAGCGAGGTAAAGCTCGGTCAGCGAAAGCTCCGCGCCCAGCTCGCCGCATATGCCTATCCACTTTCCGTAGCGGTGCGCGCTGTCGCAGGCCATCTTTATCATTCTCAGCACGGCGAGGTGGTGCGGCTTGCAGTATTTTTCCAAGCGGCTGTCCTGTCTGTCGAGCGCTAAGGCGTACTGCTCCAAGTCGTTTGTGCCTACGCTGAAAAAGTCTACCTCGCGCGCCAGCTCGTCGCTCAGCATCACTGCCGCGGGCGTTTCTATCATTATGCCTATCTCCACCTTGTCGGAGTAGGGCACGCATTCTGCGTCAAGTTCGTCCTTTACGTCCTGTATTATCGCCTTTACCGCTATTATCTCTTCTGGGTCGATTATCATGGGGAAAAGTATCGCCAGCGAGCCGTAGACCGAGGCGCGGTAGAGCGCGCGAAGCTGCGTGCGAAATATCTCCGGCTTCTCGAAGCATATCCGTATCGAGCGCATACCCAGCGCGGGGTTTTCTTCCATGTCGCTGCTCAGGTAGTCGGGGTTTTTGTCCGCGCCGATGTCCAGCGTGCGCACTATTACTTTCTTGCCGTTCATCTTCTCCAGTATGCGGCGGTAGGTGTAAAACTGCAATTCTTCGTCGGGAAAGTCGTCGTTTTGCAGATACAGAAATTCGCTGCGGAATAGCCCAATGCCCCCCGCGTCGTTTTCCTCGACGTACTTCACGTCCATCAGCCCGCTGATGTTCGCGTATACTTGTATCTCAGTGCCGTCTAGGGTGATGTTTCGTCTGCCGCGCAGGCGCTTCAGCAGCTCGTGCTTTCTGCCTTCTTCTTCGCGCTTTTCGAGCATTTTGCGAATGGTATCCTTGTCCGGCTCGATGTAAAGCGTGCCCGAGTAGCAGTCCGCTATGGCGCGCTTGCCGTTGCATTCTTCTGTAAGCTGCTTGCCGAAAGCGACTATCATAGGTATATTCATAGTGCGCGCGAGTATTGCGGAGTGCGAATTTGCCGAGCCGTAGCAGGTACAGACAGCCGTCACCTTGTGCTTATCCAGCGCTACCGTTTCGCTCGGCTCTATGTCGAAGCAGCAGAGTATCGAGTTTTTCTCGAAGTTCATCTCCTGCTCAGATTTGTTCTGTATGTGCCGTATCAGCCTGCGCGAAACGTCCTTTACGTCTGCGGTGCGCGCGCGTATGTATTCGTCCTCAGCGTGGCCCAGCTCGCCCGCCACCTGCGAAGCCGCCAGCTGCACGGCGTAGTCTGCGCAGCACTCGTCCTCCAGTATCGACTTTTCTATCTTCTCGACAAATGATTCGTCCTCCAGCAGCATACGGTGTATCATGAAAATATCCGCGTGGTCTTTGCCGATGTTTTTTATCTCGCGCTCATAAAGTGCGTCAAGCTCGTTGATAGCTCTGTCGCGCGCATATTCGTAGCGCTGAAGCTCCAGCTGCGGATTTCCCACCTTGCGCTTTTTCACGACTTGCTCGTCGCGCTGATAAAATACCAGCTTGCCGAAAATTATCCCGCCCATTACGGCTCTGCCTTTAAGTTTTTCCATAGTAAGAATCCACACCTTTCTGATCTGAATTTCTATATATAATGTATAGTTTTTATCGTATAACTACATTATAAATCTTTTGCGGCGGTTTGTCAAATATTCGGCAATTATTTTCGCGGCAAAAAAAGAAGGCTTCTCCCATCAGCAGGAAAAGCCTTCATATATCCATCTGAAATTATCTCTCGATATTATTGATAGCAGAAACCAGCGCCCTTACGCTCGAAACTATTATGTCCGAGTGTCTGCCTGCGCCCCAGTATGTCTTGCCGCCGTATACTATCGAAACGTAAGATACCGCTTCGCTCGTGGTGTGGCGGTCAAGGGCGTGCTCTTCGTAAGTTTCCAGCGTGAACTGTATGCCAAGCGCGTCCTTTACGGCGTTCGCTACTGCGTCAAGTCTGCCGTTGCCGTTCGCTTCGTATATCTTTATCTCGCCGCTCGGCTTCATCATAGCCGTGATCTTCGCCGTGATGCTTCCGTCCTTATTCTGAACGTAGTGCGTTTCGGTGATGTCGCAGGGCTCGGTCTTGTTCATGTAGCGCTCGCGGAATATATCGTAGATCTCGTTCGGCATAAGCTCGGCATGCTTGTGGTCTGATACGCTCTTTACCGCGTAGCCGAAATCCTCCGCCATCTTCTTGGGCAGGCTGTAGCCGTACTGCTTCTGAAGCAAGAAGCCTATTCCGCCCTTGCCCGACTGCGAGTTTATTCTTATAACGTCGCCGTCGTACTCTCTGCCAACGTCCTTTGGGTCGATAGGCAGGTAAGGTACGTTCCAGTGCTCTGGGTCTTTCTCCTCGCGCCACTTCATGCCCTTTGCGATAGCGTCCTGATGCGAGCCGGAGAACGCCGCGAATACCAAGCTGCCCGCGTAAGGAGTTCTCTCGTAGACTTTCATGCGGGTAACGCGCTCGTAGATCTCTACCAGTGAGGGCATATCTGAGAAGTCGAGCTGCGGGTCTACGCCCTGCGAATACATATTCATAGCCAGCGTTACTATGTCAACGTTGCCCGTTCTCTCGCCGTTGCCGAAGCAAGTACCCTCTATTCTGTCAGCGCCCGCCAGCAGACCCATCTCGCTGTCTGCCACCGCGCAGCCGCGGTCGTTGTGGGGGTGCAGCGAAACTATTACGTTCTCGCGGCAGTTCAGATTGTCGCACATATACTCTACCTGCTGAGCGTAAACGTGCGGCATCGACATTTCTACGGTAACTGGCAGGTTGATTATCACCTTGTCCTCAGCGGTAGGCTGCCAGATGTCGATAACTGCGTTGCATATCTCCAGCGCGAACTCAGGCTCAGTGCCGGTGAAGCTTTCGGGCGAGTACTCGAAGATTATGTTGCCCTTAGCCTTTTTCTTGTACTCGTTGCAGAGTTTTGCGCCGGTAACGGCTATGTCGATTATCTCCTGCTTGCTCTTGCGGAATACCTGCTCTCTCTGCGCCACGGAGGTGGAGTTGTAGAGGTGCACTACTGCGTTCTTTGCACCGTCGATGGCTTCAAATGTCTTTTTGATTATGTGTTCTCTCGACTGTGTGAGCACCTGTATGCGCACGTCGTCGGGTATCATGTTCTGCTCGATGAGTGTGCGGCAGAACTCGTATTCTGTTTCGCTCGCCGCAGGGAAGCCTATCTCGATCTCCTTAAAGCCTATCTCCACCAGCTTCTTGAAAAACTCGAGCTTTTCTTCGAGGCTCATTGGTATTATCAGCGCCTGATTGCCGTCGCGAAGGTCTACCGAGCACCACATGGGCGGCTTATCGATGTATTCCTTTTCTGCCCACTTCATGCACTTTACGGGCGGCATAAAGTAGCCGCGTGTGTACTTCTCAGAATTTTTCATGTTTGCCATAGTTTTTTCCTCCAATTAGTTACAGATCTCTCAAACCAACCAAATCAAAAAAGCCCGCCTCTTGTTATACGCAAGAGACGAGCGAAAAACCCGTGTTACCACTCTCATTCGCATACAACTCACGCTGTATGCCTCAGCCGCGTCTATCAACGCGCCGCTCTTTAACGGGAGCATTCCGTGCTCAGCTACTTTGCGCTGCGCGCTTTCGCCAAGCCTGCTAAAGGACGAGCTATCACATAAGACCCATGCCGCTTTCCACCCTGCGCGGCTCTCTGCAAAGGGATCATCATGCTTTTTTTCCTAATCATCGCATTTGATCGTTTGATGTTAATTTATATATTATATTATACAGCACCCATCGACGATTGTCAAGGGCGTTCTGTACAATTCACAATTTTTTAAGAATATTTGCGTGTATCCAGCAATATTTGCGGCGCGCACTTTTCGGGGTCGGCAGAAAGTTCCGAGAGCTTACCCTCGAATATCGGCGTAAGCTCGCTAAGCTCGGCTATGTCCCGCGGGTGATAGAGCGAAGCGGGCTTTTTTAGCTTCGCGATACGGTAGCGCGAGAGCAGCTCCGCCACGAACTGCGAGCAGAAGTATTTATTTTTCACGCGTATCGGCAGCCCGAAAAAGCAGAATACGGGGCCGAGATAGTGGTAGCCGTAGCGCTTTTTGTTAAGGTACATTTTTTGCAGATGCGCCCACAGATCTTCGTAAGCCTGCTCGGTGACGTTTACGCGGTATACGGCGCATGGCGCGTTCGGGTTTAGGCTGAGCAGCCCCGTTTTAGTGCTCTCGCGTACGAAGCCTGCGGGTATCGGCAGCAGAGTATGTATCCGCGCAAAGCTGTAAAGGCAGCTGCACTGCGAGTCGAAGCCGATGGAGGCGTGAGTATACTTGGTGCGCGTGAAAAGCGAGATGATATTTGAGAATACGGAATTTGTCCGCACGAGAAAGATATACACCGTGCGCGTTTTCAAGCGGCTTTCTAAACTTATCTGAGTCATTTTGTGTTTCCTTTACGGTTCTATTTTTTACGACTTTTCTATTATAACATATTTTTAACACAATTGCAATGGCTTCATAACCAATTCATAAAAAACTTTTCGACATGAAAGAAAAATATCAGCTCTGGATCTGTGAGCTTATCTATGTTCAAAAAACATTTGCCAATCACAAAAAAATATGTTATAATATAATTACTGTCATATCTTGCTGACAAAACTAAAAAATTCTTTATCGGAGGGGTAATTGTGGATAATATCGTTTCCGTCAGCGGGAATATAAATGCTTCCATAAATTTCGCTATGCAGCAAAATTATGTTCCTGTTATCAGAGATCTCGTAGTTGCTAACGAGTCTGACGCCGTCCTTGAAAATATAGACCTAAAGATCAGCTTTGAGCCTGAGTTCGCCAAGACCTTTACTTACCATGTAGAGAATATTCCGGCAAATGGCTCCGTCGAGATCTCGCCCGTCAAGATCGCGACTAATACCGATTTTCTTTTCTCGCTTACCGAAAAAATGATCGGCAATATCACAGTCGATGTGCTTCGCGGCGATGAAAATATCTTCACTTATCAAGATCAGATCGAGCTGCTCGCTTACGATCAGTGGAGCGGGCTTGCCGTTATGCCTGAGATTATCGCCGCTTTCGTTACGCCTAATCACCCCGCTGTTTCCGCGGTGGTGCACGACGCTTCGCTATTCCTCAAAAAGTGGAAGGACGACCCCGCGTTTACAGGCTACCAGACCCAAAATCCAAATAACGTAAAGCTGCAAATGGCGGCGATATACGCGGCGCTGGCGCAGCAGAAAATTATCTATAACAACCCGCCCGCAAGCTACGAAATGTCGGGTCAGCGCGTGCGCCTGCCGCATAGCGTGCTTGAGCAGAAGCTGGGCACTTGCCTTGACCTCGCGCTGCTTTACGCTTCCTGCATAGAGGCGGTGGGTCTGCACCCGCTGCTCGTTTTCCTCAAAGGTCACGCTTTCTGCGGCTGCTGGCTGGAGAGCGAAACTTTCGCCGACTGCTGCGTTGACGATATTTCCGCCCTCGAAAAACGTATCGCGGCGGACGCTGAAGAGATATTGCTTGTCGAGTGTACCGACTTCGTTGACGGCAGAACAGCCGATTTTGACCGCGCGCTTAAACACGGCAAAGACCACCTCAACGATGTTTCAAATTTTAACTGCGTGGTGGATATTCAGCGCAGCAGGGGCAGCGGTATCCGCCCTATCCCGCTGCGCCCCGAGCTTTCCTGCTCCGGCATACAGCTTGCGGAGGAGAACGATAAGCCGAGGGAGGTCAGAGCGCCCTCAGAGCTGAGCAGCTCGATGCTCGGCAGGGTAGCCGAGGGCAGCGATAAGCCCGTTACCAAGATAAATATCTGGGAGCGCAAGCTGCTCGATTTCAGCCTGCGCAACTCGCTGCTGAATTTCCGCGTTACCAAAAGCACGATGCAGATCATGACCGCCGACCTTGCGAAGCTTGAGGACGAGCTGGCTAGCGGCAGCGATCTCCGCATAATGGAGATACCCTCTGAGTGGACGGTATCGGTGCGCGACGCAAAGATATTTGAGATAGAAAATGAAAAAGACCTCATCACGAACATAGCGGAAGCCGAGTTCAAAAGCAAGCGCATACGCACTTTTCTCAGCGAAAAAGACCTTGACGCCGCGCTGAAAAACCTCTACCGCTCGGCGAAAGTCAGCATGGAGGAAAACGGCAGCAACACGCTTTTCCTCTCGCTGGGTCTGCTGCGCTGGTTTGAAAGCGACATCTCTGAAAGACCCCGCTACGCGCCGCTTGTGCTTATCCCAATCGATATCGTGCGAAACAGCCGCAACAAGGGCTACGTTATAAGGAGCCGTCAGGAGGAAACGCAGATAAACGTCACCCTGCTGGAGTACCTGCGGCAGGATCACGGGATCAAGATCACGGGGCTTGACCCCTTGCCGCTCGACGAACAGGGCATAGATCTGCCGCTGGTGTTCAACACGATTCGTCAGGCGATAATGGGCAAAAAGCGCTGGAATATCGAGGAATACGCGTTCATCGGGCTGTTTTCGTTCAGCCAGTTCGTTATGTGGAACGACCTGCGCAACCGCGCCGATGAGCTGAAAGAAAACAAGGTGGTTTCCAGCCTTATCGAGGGCAGGCTGACCTATTCGCCCGAGGATATCGACCTCACGCCCGAAAATATCGACTCCGCGCCCGACCTTGCGAACATGGCTGTACCGATGAGCGCCGACTCTTCTCAGCTCGCTGCCATCGCCGCTGCGGGCAGGGGGCAGAGCTTCGTTCTGCACGGCCCTCCCGGCACAGGCAAGTCGCAGACCATCACGAACATGATCGCGAACGCGCTGTATAACGACAAGACGGTGCTCTTCGTCGCCGAAAAAATGGCGGCGCTCAACGTGGTACAGAAGCGCCTTGAAAACTTGGGTCTTGACCCATTCTGTCTGGAGCTTCATTCCAACAAGACCAATAAATCCTCCGTGCTTGCCGAGCTGAACAGGGCGCTGGAGGTCGGCAGGATAAAGTCGCCAGAGGAATACGCCGCCGAAGCGGACAAGCTGAGCGGGCAGAAGCGTAAACTGAACGATACGATAAATGCTCTGCACGAAAAGCGCGCCTGCGGCATGAGCCTTTTTGACGCGATCTCGGCATACGAGCGCGCCGCCGACGAGCAGGGCAAGATAAGCTTTTCGCACGCCGCCCCCGCCGAGCTTACGAAAGATCAGCTTGCGCTTTACGCCGCGCTGGTGCACAAATATTCGGTCGCGATTGCCGAAACAGGCAGATTTTCAGAATTCCCGCTGAGCGGCGTTGGCGTTACGGCGTATTCGATAGATCAGCGCGACAGATTCCGTGCGCTGGCTGATGAATTGTCTGAAAAGTCGAACGCCGCGGCTCGCCATGCGCACACCCTCGCCGAAGCTTACGGCTGTCACGGCGCGCTCGATAAACCATCGGTAAAAATGCTCGCGGAGATATTTGCGGCAGCGCACATGGAGGGCGAACTTTTGCCCGCGCTGCTCGCTGCGCCGCATTATGATGTGCTTTTCGAGAAGATAACGCAGACAGTCGCGCTCGGCAAACAGTACAGCGCCCTATGCGCGGAGATCGGCGCAAGCTTTGAGAAAAGCGTGTTCGATTACCCCGCGGCAGAGGCAAGACAGCGCCGCAAACAGGCTGAAGCTTCGTGGTTTTTGCCGAAAGCGCTTGGGCTGAGCAAGCTTGTGAAAGCGCTGAAACTGCACGCTAAAGACCCCGCCGCGGTGAAAAAGACCGACCTCGCCGCCATACTCGATAAGCTGTGCGCGGCGAGCGAGATGCGGGAAACTCTGCGCAGCCTGCCGAGCGACGTCGCGGCGACCATGACGGGGCTGTACATGAACGAGCAGACTGACTGGAACGCGCTGGAAAAAGCGTCCGCAAAGACCGCCGCCGTGATGTCTGCGATAAGGGCTAAGGGCGGAGTTTTGCCTGCTGAGATCGCTGGAAAGCTTGCGGCGGCGAACTGCGATGAAGATGGCGCGGCGCTGGCGGACTGTCTGGAAAAACTGGCGGCCTTTGAAAAAGAATTTGCTGTTAATATCAGCGAGCTAGACGGTCAGAGCGATTGGCTGAGCGCGGCGGCGGACAGGCTGTGCGTTTACGCCGATAATGCCGACAAACTGAGGTACGCGGCGGAATTCAACACCGCCGACAAAGCTCTTGCGGACAGCGGACTTGCCTGCGTAAGCGAGAGTTACCGCGCGGGAAATGTCGGCAGCGAAAACGTTGAAACGGCGTTTTCGTGCGCACTGCATTACCAGCTCGCGCTCGCGATGATACACGCCGACGAACGGCTGAAAGGCTTTAGCAGCAACAGCCTGAACGATCTGATAGTGCAGTTCAAACTGGAAACGGAGCGTTTCTCGCGGCTGACGGTGCAGGAACTTGCGGCGCGGCTCTCGGCAAAAATACCCGTTGCGGGCAGCGCCTGCTCCGCCGCTTCTGAGATGGGCATACTCAAACGCGCGATAAAGAGCGGCGGCAGAATGATATCTCTGCGCAGCCTTTTCGACAAGATACCGACTTTGCTGCGCCGACTTTGCCCGTGTATGCTGATGAGCCCGATCTCGGTGGCGCAGTACATCGATCCCTCGTTCCCGAAATTCGACCTCGTTATCTTCGACGAAGCTTCGCAGCTTCCGACGGCTGAGGCGGCGGGAACTATCGCGCGCGGCGAGAATGTTGTGATAGTCGGCGACCCGAAACAGCTTCCGCCGACCAATTTCTTCTCCTCAAACAGGATCGACGAAGAGAACAGCGATAAGGAAGACCTCGAGAGCCTGCTTGACGACTGTTTGGCGATCTCGATGCCGCAGGAGTATCTGAAATGGCACTACCGTTCGCGCCACGAGAGCCTTATCGCGTACAGCAATATGAAGTATTACGACAACAAACTGCTGACTTTCCCCTCGAACAACGACCTGATCTCAAAAGTTTCCATCGTGCACCCCGAGGGCTTTTACGATAAGGGAAAGACCAAACAGAACAAGGCGGAAGCGCGGGCAGTGGTGGACGAGATCATCCGCCGGCTGAGCGACGAAAAACTGCGCGGCGAGAGCATAGGCGTGGTAACTTTCAGCTCGGTACAGCAAAATCTTATCGACGATATGCTCTGCGAAGAGTGGGAGAAGCACCCCGAACTGGAGGAACTTGACCAGAGATCCGACGAGCCGATATTCATCAAGAATTTGGAGAACGTGCAGGGCGATGAGCGCGACGTTATACTTTTCTCGGTCGGCTATGGCCCTGATCAAAGCGGAAACGTTTCGATGAATTTCGGTCCTCTCAACCGTGAGGGCGGCTGGCGCAGACTGAACGTCGCCATCTCGCGCGCGAGAAAAGCGATGATCGTTTACTCGGTGCTTCGTCCCGAGCAGATCGACCTTTCAAGAACGCGGTCTGAGGGCGTTGCGGGTCTGAAGGGCTTCTTAGAATTTGCAGAAAAAGGCAGGATTGCGGTGATACAGCACGATTCTGCCGCGCCCTCCGCTGACAGCACAGTGGCTGAGAGCATCGCGAAAGCCATCACCGAGATGGGCTACGATGTGAAGTGCGCGATCGGTTCGTCGGAATTCAAGGTGGACATCGGCGTTATCGACCCCGAAAACGAGGAGGAGTACATACTTGGCATACTGCTCGACGGCAGTGCGGAAAACTCTACCGCTCAGGACAAATTCGTGCTCCAGCCCGGCGTGCTGAAAGGCCTCGGCTGGAACCTCATCAGAATATGGACGCTCGACTGGTTCGACGACAGACAGCGCGTTTTGCGCAGCATAAAGGCGGCGATCGAGAACGTGCCAAAGCAGGAGAAATCTGTAAAAGTGCGTGTAAAGCCTACGGTATTTGCGGCTGCGACGTTTGAAAAAGAGGACATATCGAAGCTCGCGGCCACGGCGCGCGAAGATTATGTAACGGCGGAGATCGGCGTTATCGGCACATCGGACGAATACTATCTGCCGCAGAACAAGCGCAGGATAAAAGAGATCGTGGAGAAGATCATCGCGGTGGAAGCGCCGATAAGCCGCAAACTGCTGATGAAAAAGGTGCTGAGCGCGTGGTCGATCACGCGAGGAGGCGCGCGCGTTGAGAGTATTTTCACGGACGTGATGAGCAGCGTCCCTGCAACGGCAACGCAGGACGAAGACCGCGTTTTCATTTGGCGCGATGGTCAGCGCCCCGAGGAGTATTCGGCGTATCGCGCTGACAGCGAATCGACGAAGCGCACGGCGGACAACATCCCCTCGGAGGAGATACTCTGCGCCGCGAGCGAGGTGCTCAGCGAGCAGATCAGCCTATCCGAGCCCGACCTGATAAAGGAAACGGCGAAGAAATTTGGCTTTGCCCGAGCAGGCGGCGTGATCGAGAGCACGATTGGCTACGCGGTAAGAAAGGGCATCGAGAGCGGAAAGCTTGCTAAGTCGGATAAGGGGAGAGTGACGGCGGTGTGAGTATTTTTCATCGCTGAAGCAAAGATAAAAAAATAGAAACACCGTCAGATACCTCACAAAAAGGTCGTCTGACGGTGTTTTTTGATGTGGAGGGCGACTAATGATTTTGCTACAAAAAATTAAACCAGAAACGATTTAAACTCACGCGCTCACGTAGAGCGCGACTGTGTCAAAATTTAATCTGCCATCGACCGCCACATTTCAACTCACGCGCTCACGTGGAGCGCGACGTTCTACACGATAAGCCCGCAAATGGGCGGCGAATTTCAACTCACGCGCTCACGTGGAGCGCGACTACAGTAAAACAAACAACAACAGAAACCGAAAGGATTTCAACTCACGCGCTCACGTGGAGCGCGACCCGTATATGAGCGAACGTCAAATCAACACGGCGATATTTCAACTCACGCGCTCACGTGGAGCGCGACTCCATCAGTCCACTCTAATCTAGGATAATAGTCAATTTCAACTCACGCGCTCACGTGGAGCGCGACTGACGTGTGGTGTGCGAATATCAGCCGCAAACCATTTCAACTCACGCGCTCACGTGGAGCGCGACCGAAGTAAACAGCCATACCGCCATAAGAGTTAGATTTCAACTCACGCGCTCACGTGGAGCGCGACTATTATATACTATATTATACAATTTGTCAAGCAAAATTTCAACTCACGCGCTCACGTGGAGCGCGACCAAGCCGCTGACGACAAAGTGACCGCCAAAATTTTATTTCAACTCACGCGCTCACGTGGAGCGCGACTAAAAAATTGCAGGCAAGAATTAAAGACCTACAAAAATTTCAACTCACGCGCTCACGTGGAGCGCGACATGAGCCTAATAAAACTATTTATCAAAACATACTGCATTTCAACTCACGCGCTCACGTGGAGCGCGACGATATTTTAAAAACGTCGTTTTGCAGGTCGCCTCATTTCAACTCACGCGCTCACGTGGAGCGCGACTAAGGCTGATAGCCGATTCGGATTGAATTCTGCAATTTCAACTCACGCGCTCACGTGGAGCGCGACTCTTGCTGTGCCTATAGTATCAAGATAAGGAACAATTTCAACTCACGCGCTCACGTGGAGCGCGACCAGCCGCCTTTGGCTCGGGGGGAACGCGCTCTAATTTCAACTCACGCGCTCACGTGGAGCGCGACCTACGCTCCCCGCTACGGTGACGGTGTAGGTCACTTCGATTTCAACTCACGCGCTCACGTGGAGCGCGACCGAAACTCGCACACGCGCGGCGGTGCGCTTCGCTATTTCAACTCACGCGCTCACGTGGAGCGCGACTACAATGTAACGAAGAAAAAGAAACGAAAAGGAAATTTCAACTCACGCGCTCACGTGGAGCGCGACAAGTCGGGTATAAAAATTGACGGTGCGCACATAATTTCAACTCACGCGCTCACGTGGAGCGCGACTGTGGCGCGGTATGAAATGCTGCCCGATGAGGGCGATTTCAACTCACGCGCTCACGTGGAGCGCGACACCGCGCATATGTCATAGCCAAAAACATAGTTTATATTTCAACTCACGCGCTCACGTGGAGCGCGACTTATTGGACTAAACTGCAGATATCAAAGGGCATAAATTTCAACTCACGCGCTCACGTGGAGCGCGACGCTGGAAGCCCTGCTGATACACGATGAGGGTGACATTTCAACTCACGCGCTCACGTGGAGCGCGACCAGAAATACGTTGAAAATTTTGAAATGTTCCAAAAATTTCAACTCACGCGCTCACGTGGAGCGCGACAGGGGTGATCATTTTTAATGTAAAAGCTATATCCATTTCAACTCACGCGCTCACGTGGAGCGCGACGCTTGTTACCAGTTACAGAAATACCGAGAACAGCAATTTCAACTCACGCGCTCACGTGGAGCGCGACTTAACTGAAATTCGTTAATAATTTATTTACTTTTACATTTCAACTCACGCGCTCACGTGGAGCGCGACCTGCGATTTTCTGTTATTCCACATATCACAACAGGATTTCAACTCACGCGCTCACGTGGAGCGCGACCCACCACAACAACGACGACGATCAGCAACCCGTCAATTTCAACTCACGCGCTCACGTGGAGCGCGACAGGCGGTCTTGCTCGACAAGTGGATCGCGGAAAGATTTCAACTCACGCGCTCACGTGGAGCGCGACTGGATGAGGGTTACATCGTCGGCGGGCTGAAAACCATTTCAACTCACGCGCTCACGTGGAGCGCGACTCGAGTGCTTCCTTACCATTTTCTAGTAATTCAAATTTCAACTCACGCGCTCACGTGGAGCGCGACGGCATCACGCATGATGCCGTGTACAGATTTTAAATTTCAACTCACGCGCTCACGTGGAGCGCGACGATGCGCGGATTGCCTGGAAAACCAAACAATAGCATTTCAACTCACGCGCTCACGTGGAGCGCGACAGAATAGCACTTAAAAATCTCGAATCGCTCCGCAATTTCAACTCACGCGCTCACGTGGAGCGCGACTACAACGACGATGATTATATCCGCGATCTATACAATTTCAACTCACGCGCTCACGTGGAGCGCGACTCGGGGGTTCGATTCCCCCTAACTCCATTTCAAAATTTCAACTCACGCGCTCACGTGGAGCGCGACAGCGTTACCTTTATGCCGCCCGCTTCGCCGGTAATTTCAACTCACGCGCTCACGTGGAGCGCGACGATTTGGTACGGACTTGATAACTATACTGTAGCAGATTTCAACTCACGCGCTCACGTGGAGCGCGACCCAAACAGAGCGATTAAAAGCGCAGGTCGAGGCTATTTCAACTCACGCGCTCACGTGGAGCGCGACGGCAAGCGTGACAGCGCTACCGCCGCGAAGCTGAATTTCAACTCACGCGCTCACGTGGAGCGCGACCCCCGACAAAATCCGGACGGATGCCGACCTGGGAATTTCAACTCACGCGCTCACGTGGAGCGCGACCTGCAACTTTTTGACGTTTTCCTCTGTTAGCTCCTCAATTTCAACTCACGCGCTCACGTGGAGCGCGACGACAAAAACGATGCCAAATGGGCAGAAATCAAAAATTTCAACTCACGCGCTCACGTGGAGCGCGACAATGGTAGAAGATACCGCAGGCGTAGAGCCTTGCATTTCAACTCACGCGCTCACGTGGAGCGCGACTTTTATCCAGCCAGTGGCAAAATCTGCTAGTGCATTTCAACTCACGCGCTCACGTGGAGCGCGACTCGGCCCGCTGTACATGAATAGAACAAACATCGAAATTTCAACTCACGCGCTCACGTGGAGCGCGACGCGAAGCGCGGGCTTCTGCGGTAAGACAAGGATATTTCAACTCACGCGCTCACGTGGAGCGCGACTCCCCGCGCCGCAATGGGCTGACCGCCTACGCCGACATTTCAACTCACGCGCTCACGTGGAGCGCGACCCATTCCTGCGCAGAACCAAGAATACATTTATGCATTTCAACTCACGCGCTCACGTGGAGCGCGACGGTCACGCCTAGCATTGACACCTGCATCATGTGCATTTCAACTCACGCGCTCACGTGGAGCGCGACCAATGGCGGGCGATGTCAAGGCGTTTGAAACGCTATTTCAACTCACGCGCTCACGTGGAGCGCGACTCGTTCAGCCGCTGGTACTCGCCCCACCCTGTGACATTTCAACTCACGCGCTCACGTGGAGCGCGACTTCGCCGCTCTCGGGAATTATTCGCGTACCCGAATTTCAACTCACGCGCTCACGTGGAGCGCGACATCTCACCACCTAACGGCCGTATCTTACTGACGTGCATTTCAACTCACGCGCTCACGTGGAGCGCGACACGGCTCTCTGTCGCTCCACTCGACAAGTGGGGAATTTCAACTCACGCGCTCACGTGGAGCGCGACCACTTCCAGCGTCCCCGACGTGTCACGCACCGAAATTTCAACTCACGCGCTCACGTGGAGCGCGACCAAATGATATGTATTCTTGATGAATACCTGCGGCATTTCAACTCACGCGCTCACGTGGAGCGCGACTCGTAATCGAAACGCGCCCACAGCCGAAGCCGTATTTCAACTCACGCGCTCACGTGGAGCGCGACCAACAGAAACCCGAAAGGAAGATTAAGATGAAAAATTTCAACTCACGCGCTCACGTGGAGCGCGACCTATGGTTTTCGGTAATGCCAGGGTCAGCGGGGAAATTTCAACTCACGCGCTCACGTGGAGCGCGACTGACGGCGGCGGAGCACTGGCGCGAGGACTGCGTATTTCAACTCACGCGCTCACGTGGAGCGCGACACGGCTCTGACCGCATCGCTATTTCCGTGGCCTCATTTCAACTCACGCGCTCACGTGGAGCGCGACTGCCGCATGGTTCTGATTTACGAATGGAATATGACACCATTTCAACTCACGCGCTCACGTGGAGCGCGACCTTCAATCCAGCGGGGAGATGGTCGATGCTGTGCATTTCAACTCACGCGCTCACGTGGAGCGCGACGCGCTGCCTATAATAAGGGAACTACTATCACAATAAATTTCAACTCACGCGCTCACGTGGAGCGCGACCATGGAACGGGATAAACACCGAACCAAGAAAATCATTTCAACTCACGCGCTCACGTGGAGCGCGACTTATTCCAAACGCTGGGCATATATTCCTCGTCGGCATTTCAACTCACGCGCTCACGTGGAGCGCGACATATGCGGTCTTGCTTGATCGCTGGATCATGGAATTTCAACTCACGCGCTCACGTGGAGCGCGACAACGTAGCTCGCGGAGCTGGGGCCCGCCTCTTCATTTCAACTCACGCGCTCACGTGGAGCGCGACTATCACCTCCTCCTGTCTACTATTATACACTAAATTTCAACTCACGCGCTCACGTGGAGCGCGACGCTATGAAGTAATACGCCGTCGGGGTCTATGCACATTTCAACTCACGCGCTCACGTGGAGCGCGACGAGATTGAAAAGCTTAAACCAGTCCGAGTGCTCAATTTCAACTCACGCGCTCACGTGGAGCGCGACCCTAGATGTTGTTGCAGTTGGACGCTTGCTCCACATGATACGGATCCGATTCTTTTTGGTTTGCAAAATATCGGCGCGATGTTCATAAATCGTTGATATTTTGCGGGTCATTTGCCGCGAAGCGTCCGCGCGATCGGTTTCGCTTTCGCTTCGCAGGTGTCGGTCAGTCTGTCAGATTATCAGCACGCCTTCAGGATCATACCCCGCTTTTGTGCCGAAATGTTCTATCCTGTTTTTCCAATTGTTGCCGAGATAGTATATCCGCAGGCTGTCCTCTTGCTGATCTATTATCTTCAAAAGTTTGTCTTTCAGCTTTAAAAATGTGCCGTAGTCTACGTCTATCTCAAAAACGCTGTTCTGCACGCGCTGACCGTAGTTCTGGCACTCTTTTGCGACTTTTCTCAGCCGCTTTCTGCCGCTGTTGTCCGTTGTAGATACGTCATAACTTACTAATGTCATCATTTTTTTGTCACCTACTTCAGCAGATAGCATGGGTACTCGCTTATCTCGCCGCGTATGTATTTTGCCATCAGTGAGCTTTGCACATACGGCAGCAGCCCCAGCGGTATTTTCTCGCCCAGATATGGGTGGTCTATCCTTCCGCGTTTGCGTTCCTGCCAAGCCGTCAGCACCTTTTTCTTGCCGTCTTTGCTGAGGTATACCGCGCCGCTCGGCTGTGTTTCAAAATCTTCCGCTTTTATCATTTTCAGATTTATCATCGTCAACACCAGCCGCTCGCATATGAAGCGCGTTTCCTCTACCATGTCGCACGCCAAACTTGCTCTGCCGGGGCGCAGTGAATGGTAAAATCCGCAGCAGCTGTCCAGCCCTACGCTCTCCAGCGCCGATGTGTGCCAGCTGACGGCGATGGTGTACAGAAACGAGAGCATAGCGTTCACGCGGTCTAGCGGCGGTCTTTTGGTGCGGTTCACAAGCTCGAAATCGTCTTTCTGCTGGCGTATCAGCCGGTCGAAAATATCGAAATATGCTTTGGCGCAGCTGCCCTCCACACCCATTATCATCTCTTTGTCCTTCATCTCGTAAACGCTTTTTATGCCGCTTTCGAGGTAGCTTATGCAGTTGGTGAGCGCGCCGTCGGCGTTTATCTCGGGTGCGTCGCGCATACTGCGCTTTATCAGATACCGCGTGTTTGAAAGTTTTGCCGCCACGCAGTTCTGCATCATCTCCGTCTGCTCAGTGCCGAATTTTTCAAACTGCGCTTTCCGCAGGTAAACGTTGCCCTTCGGCTTGCCTTGAACTCTCGCTAAGAATTTTCCCTGCGGCGATATGAAGTTTATCGGTATGCCGTATTCGGTGCACTTGCCCATCAGCGCGGGCGAACAGCCTATGTAGCTGAAAAGGTATATGTCCTCGATGGTGGTGAATGGCAGCCGAAATTTCTCGCCGCTGTATTCGCCGTCCTCGTTTTTCGTGCGGCACACTACGTTCTCGCCGTCGAGCGTCAGGTACGCCGTTTCGTCGATTATGTAGAGTGAATTAAGCAGTTTTCGCAACCTCTCAGCCCCTTTACTGCGCGTCGTTCATCGACATCACTATCTCTTTTACGCTGTATTTTTTCACTTTCGGGAAGCACATATCCGCCAGCGAACACCCGCTGCATTTCTGTCCGCGGGCACGCTGAGGTATCTCGCCGCTTTGCAGTATCTCCCGCATCTCGTGCAGATATTTACGCAGCAGTTCGTCATACTTTTCACGCTCCCGCCCATCAAAAGGCAGCTTTACCCTGCGCCGCACATCGCCGTAATATATGTACGCGTTGCAGTCGCAGCCGAAAATGCTGTCGGCGCATATCTTCTGCGCGTAGACCTGTATGGCGTCGCTTTCGTTGTATTCGCCCGACTTCGGCTTGCGCGGCTTGTATTCCACGATGTCCACGTCAAAATTTTCGCCGAGCTTTTCGATATACGCGCCGCTCTTTTTCCGAACAAATTCTATGCAGTCAGCCACGCCGAAAATGTCCAGCTCGGGGTCGTCGCAGTAAAGCGCAATGTCGCTGCGCACTATCTTTTCTTTGTTCTCAAAGCTGCGGCTGCCGCTGTGCACATTCTCGTGCATCAGGTTCGCTTTTACCACAAAGGCGTTTTCCGCCCAGTCGTCGTTTATTTCCAGCAGAGCAAATCTGCGCGGACAGTACATATAGTGCTGTATGCTGCGTATGTTTATCGTCCGCGCCTGCTCTCTGTATACCTCGTTCTCCAATTTTTGATCAGAGCTTTTCTATCATCTCTACGCCTGCGGGCATATCGCGGTCTATGCTTATCTCGTAGTCCGAAAATGCTCTGGGTACAGCCGTATCTTCTTTCAGCTTTATGCTGATCTTGTCGAAAAGCGTCTGCGCGGGGGCGTTGCCCAAAGGCGACTCGTGCTTGAAAACTATCAGCTTTCTCATGCACATCTTTCCGCGCGCCGCGCTTCTGTCGTGCTCAAACATATTGATGATTGCGCTCCAAAGCAGCTCGAGGTCGTCTTCGCTAAAGCCCGTTATCTTGTCGGCGAGCATCGCGGAAACATAGCCCTCGGCGCGGTAGAGCGCGTATGGGATAAAGCTCTTTCTGCCCATTTCGGTGTCGCCGACCTCTTTTCTCTCAGCCGTGGTCTTTGCCTGTCGCGTAATGCTTATCTCCTGCGGGAAAACGGGGTCTAGGCTTCTCGCAAAGTTTATCTGCACAGGCCCTCTTACTATTCCACATGGGTCGTCGCCCGTGCTCATTACTGCGCCGAATGTGCGCACATCGTAGTAATTTTTGCATATGTAGTCGCGCGCCTGCTTCTGCGTTTCGGCGGGCGTGGTCTTGCCGTTTCCGGTCGGCAGGTCGAGCGCGTTGTAAGCTTCGGTGAACTTGGTGTTCAGTGCCTTGTCAGCCTTTATCAGTATGTTGTAGCCCGGCTCGCCCTCTTTTACAAGCTCTACGAAATTTCTGATCTTTCTTTTCAGGCATACGTCGGTAACGTAGCCGAGGTTGCTTTCGGGGTCTACGCGCGGCATATTTCCCGCGTCAGGGTCGCCGTTTGGGTTGCCGTTTTCTACGTCGAATATCATTACAAATTCATAGCGGTTTTTGATAGCGTTTTCCATAGTTTTATCTTCCTTTCATTATTCGTCGGCCTGCGCAGCCTTTTCTTTGGTTTCCTTTTTGGTGTAAAGCTCGCTCTTCTGCTGGTAGTAGTTCACGATGAACATACCCTGATCTTCTAAGCTGAGCTGCTTCGGGTATCTGTCATTAAGCCCTGCGTTTAACTCGGTAAGAAGCTTATCGTAATAGATAAAAGCCGGCTTGCCGAGCTTTCTCATGTGGTTTCTTGAAAGCTTCATCAGTATCGGGAAAATGGTTGCGGGCTGCGAGCAGGCTGACGAGAAGTAGGTGTCGCCTATCGTCCTGTTCAGGTCGCCCGTTACAGAATCGCACTGTATCTTTTCCAGTACGGCGAAAAGCCTGCCGCAAAGGGCCGCCGGCTCTCTGCTGTCTTGGTTTATCAGCATTTTAATGTCCTCCTTTTTGTAATTGCGTATCAGGCAGGCTTTTATTATGCCCGCGCGCGCGTTATTTAGCTTTATAAAATGGTTATTGTCGTCATCGCTGTCTGTCTTTACACGCTTTATCATGGTGCTCAGCAGGGAAGTGGGGTAGTTCGTTCCGTTGAATATCGCCTCAAAAATACCCGAGAGCAGGGGCGGCGGTACTCTGTCATTGCTTGATTTTGGCGATACCAACTCGTGGAGCATTCGCCCTGCCGAGATGTATTTCGGCTCGTAGCCGATAGCCATATTGCGCTGGTGCTCCATTATGTTGTCGATGATGTCGCCGTACTTCCTGCGCAGGGCGAACTTTTGGCACACTCGCGAGCTGTTCGCCGTAAGTCCCGCAACGTAAAAATCCACCCTCTCGTCGATGTCGGGAAACTCGATCGGCATACCTTTCAGTGCCTTTGCGAAAGTATCGTTCAGCGTGTTGTCAGCGCCCGTCAGCAGTCTGCTCACCAGTCTTGATTCGTTCACGTCGTCCCGCTTCATTGCGAAGTAGACAAGCGTCAGGTCGTCCATCACCTTGTGGTGCGCCTCGTCAGCAAGCAGGCGGTTGAGCGCCGAGGTGTACATCTTCATAGCCTTTTCGGAAACGCCGCTGTTGAACGAGAACGTCTTGCCGTATGATTCAAAGGCATTTTCATTTGAGGTAACAAAAACGCAGCCCGACGCTATACCGCCCGCTATGCCTTTGATCTTATCGTGTATGCGCGCCTGCGGCAGACGTTCGCCAAGTATGCTGCATACCGCCAGCTCGGTGTTTTCAGCTTCGGCGGCAGCCTGTTTCTCCGCCAGATATTTGTCGTAAGCTTCTCTAAAAGCGGGGTCGTCCTGCAAAAGTTTGTCCGTGTCAAATCCGAATTCGTAGTAAACGCTCGCCGCACCAAAGCGGCTGCCAAGCCCCAGCAATATCGGGTCGCTTGTGTGCTCTTCGGGATTCCACGTCTTTATGAAATTGCAGTACGCGCGGCAGAGCGGCGAGTCGATGCCCTCGAAAAACGCAAGGTTCACCTCGCAGAACGCTTTGTGCGATTTCTTTGCTTTGTCGGTCTTGTCCTCGGTCGAAAGCGTGCCGTCCTTTTTGTTGTAGTTCAGCCCGAATATGTAGAGTGGGCGGTGCTCGATGACGTTTCCGTCGATACCGGGCTTCTGAGTGCGTATTGGGAGCTCGGCGGATTTTGGCGCAAGCACCATCTTTTCCTTGCCGTTTTTGTTCTTTATCGGTTTAGACTTTTCCACGCTGATGATATTATCTATACAGCCCTCGGGCGAGAGCTGTATAAGATAGTTTACGTTTTGTTTGCAGTATCCGTCCTGAACTTCTTTTTTCTGTATCAGGCTGTAATCGCAAAGTGCTTTTATCAGCATTTTAGCTCCTTTCTGTACTCGGCGACGTCTATAACGCCGTCGATCATGTACGGATGGTAGTACATGGCGTCTGCTTTGTCGGAAAACTGCGGGTGTTCCCAGTCGCCGTTTATCGGCTTGCCGCCGTCGCGAAATCTCATTCCGTAAAGCATAAGCCCCAGATCGTGCCTGCCCATGTTTTCTTCGGCAACTTCGCTGAGGTTGAGATCATCGACAAGCTCCAGCCGCTTCACCGAAAACTCTCTGCACCCTAAGCATGGCTGGCGGAAGCACTGCCCCTTTTTCAGTCTGCGAAGCATGATGTTGTAGTGCTTCTCCTCGCACTCATCCTCGTGGTCAGAGCGTATGAACGTTCGCTCGATGTGAAACTCTATCCCGTATTTCACGTCTTTGAGCACTACCGAGCCGCGCTGCGTTCGCACATCGGGCGTGTAGATAACTGCCGCGCCGCCGCCGTTCATCTGCGTTCTGACCGCCTTTAGCGGCAGCTTGGTCTTTACCTCATTGCGCCGTATGTTGACGGTCTTGATCGGGTTGAAAACCACGATCTTGTCGATCACGATGCGAAACGCCGGCTTCCAGTACACGCATTTGAGCATTCCCTCGAGTGCGCCGACAGTGGGCACATCGTAAGTCACCCTCTCGGTTTTCAGCTCAGGTCTGTTAAAGCCGGCGTAATCGCCTTCAACGATCACTTTAAAATCGTTAGCCATTTAATCATCTCCTCTAAACTTATATTAGTATTTCGTTATTGCAATAATGATACTCCATTTTGAATTAAATGTCAATAGTGTAATGTTACAACTTTTAAATGCCTTTTTTGTGCAGTTATAACAAAATCCCTGCATTGACAAACATCTTGTAAAAATGCTATAATAAACATATAGTCTGCGCGAAAGCGTATGTGAGTTGCAATATATTGGTATTGCGTTTGAAAACTGCCGCCCCCATCTCGGGCGGCTTTTTCTTTGTATTTGCGGCTCAGCCGAAATACGCTTCCCCCTCCGCGGAAACTATAAGCCCCGTTTCGGCATCGTAGCGCTCGGGCGTGTTCAGCAGATAGAAACCGCCCACTTCGCTCAGCACGCCTTCTTTCAAAAGCGTTTCAAACTGGTAGCGGTACACCGATACCGAGTGCCTTTGCAGCTTGCGGCGAACGCTCTTGCCGCCGCTTTTCAGAAGCTCTATAAGCTTGCGGCTTTCGGGCGTTTCAATGATTATCGCCGTTGTGTCAGACTCTATATATTGGAAATGCTCAGCGTAGCTTCTGAATGGCAGAGATTCCTCGTAGTTTGCAGTATGTTCGTTGCACTCGTTCGCCGCAATGCTGAATTTTTCGATAGAGTTTATGTCCATCTCCTCTTTGTTAAAGCCGTATTTCAGCCTGTAATACTCTTTCACGCAGGCTTCGCTGTCGATGTTTTCCATAAAAGTGTTTGTATTTTTCACTGCGGTTTCCGTAAAGTGCACCAGCCGATCAAAATCAGGATTCGCCTTTTCGTCAGTCTTGAAAATGTACACATCGCCTTTGTCGTACTTGCCCTCGCGGTTGCAGCGTCCGCCCGACTGCAAAATGCTGTCCAGTCCCGCCATCTCGCGGAAGACGCATTTGAAGTCGAGGTCTACGCCCGCCTCGATCAGCGAGGTGGACACTACTGTGATATGCGCGCCGTCGTTCAGTCGCTCATGTATTTTCGCAATAACGCTGCTGCGGTGCGCGGGTGTCATGAATGCCGAGAGGTGGTATTTTTCGCCGCCGAGCTTGCGGTATATCTCCGCCGCCGTGTCCTTTTTGTTCACGACTATCAGCGCGTTAGGCTTGCTTTGCGCCATTTCGGCAACTGCGGAATAGCTGCTTTTGCCGAGGTCATTGTATCTGCATTTCTTGAAATATCCGAAATCGCTTTTGTCCGTTATCAGCTCGGCAAACTTCACGTCGGGCATATATTTCTTGAAGATAGCGGAGTAGTCTGGCATGGTAGCCGAGAGGAAAAGTGCTTTGCTGTTCATGTATTTGGTTATGTAGCCGATAGCTTTCAGGCAGGGGCGCAGCAGCTCGGTCGGTATAAGGTGTATCTCGTCAAATATCAGTATTGAGTCGCGCAGATTGTGCAGCTTTCTCAGCGCCGAGCTTTTGTAGTGGCAGAGCGAGTTGAAAAACTGCACGCTTGTCGTCACGATGAATGGCGCGTCCCAGTTTTCGGTGGTCTTTATCAGCAGGCGCTCGGCTTTTTCCTCGTCCGGCTTGTCCGCGCCGCGCTTGGGTTCGTATGAGTAGTTCGAGTGGTGCTGGAGCACGGGCATGGTTTCCTGAAATATCTGCTCCATGCTGTCGGCGGTCTGCTCGATTATGCTGATCTGCGGAATAACGTAGATCACCCGCTTCTTGCCGCTCGTGAGCGCTATTTTCGCCGCGGTGAGCGTCTTGCCCGAGCCTGTCGGCATATCCAGCAGCATTATGTTTTCGTTCGTTTCGGCGGCGTTTTTGAAAGCCTGCCGCTGTATCCTGCCGCGCGCTTTTTGAAGTTCAGTGGTCTGCGTAAATTTCGTAAATCGCCCGTTCAGCTTTTCCAGCGCTTTCTCCATATCGCCCGTCAGCCCGCGCTCGGTATTCGGATAGAAAAATTTTTCCGTGTCCAGAAAATCCGCGTCGGTAAGGCATGAGAAAACTTCGCGCACGAAAAAAGCGAACCTCTCCATCATCTCGGTGTTGTCCTCGCCGCAGCTTTCCAGCTCCTCCAGCGCCGCTTTCTGCTCTTCGGCGCTCAGCAGTACCTCGGACACTATCTCCTTGTACCTGCTGTAATCTGCGCTGCCGCTGTATTTTTTGCCGAGCATATTTTTCAGCGTGGCGAGCTCCTGCCCGCTCCCTTGCCCGTCAAGCAGCCCCGTGTGGTGGCTCGCGATGCAGTATTCCATCAGCCAGGCGATAATATCCTCAAAATCGCTCAGTTTTTGATACTCTATCGCACCGCAGGCAGCGTGGCAAAAGCTTTTCTTTGAGCCGTACAGCCGCTGCTGAAAGTCCTCCGCCGCTTTTCCGATGTCGTGCAGCTCGCCCGACCGCCGCGCCATCGGTTTCAGCATAGGTATGCAAAAATCCTCCGCCATTCTAGAAACGTTTTCCAAATGCTCTTTCAGCGTCTGCTTTCTTCCGTCCTCGCTGATGTGTGCGTAAAGTTCGTTTTCCATAGGTACATCTCTCCTTGTTTTGGCAGTGTATGTATTCGATGTATATATTATAACATATTTTTCAATTTTAATGGTATCATTTTTGACACAATTAAAAGAAACTTTGTTCGCCAGAACTCCTGCAAATTGTAATATATACATATTATAACATATCTCAAACAAAAATAAAATATATTCTTCACATTTTATTCTCAACAGCTTATAGAAAAAACGTGTCAAAATATATCGAATCTGCACAAAAAAACGGCTCGGATATTCTCCAAGCCGTCATGATATTCTGTTTCATTTCTTCCAGACCCGAACCCAAACCTCAACAACGTTCCCGTTGTCATACGAAAACGCTGCCGTGACCCCTTCGTCCGTCGGTTCGTATTTGTGCGAGATCCCGCGTACAGGCACGCTCAGTGTGCCATACTCCGTCTTGATCTTTGCAATAGTTTCTGTGTTTGGCTCGGCGGATAGCTTTAAGCCCGTTTCGCCGCCCGTCCGCAGAAGTTCGGCGCGCTCGCTCGTCAGCTTCATCATCACTTTTCCTGCGCCGTCTTTGTACTTTATTATGTGCCGGCCATCGCCGCCGCGCAGCTCGCATTCGCACTCCAGCTCCGTGCGCTCGCCGCCCGTTACCGTTACCAGCCGCAGCTTCGCGTTCTCAACGCTCGCGATCTTGATAGCTTTCATGCCGCCACCGACCTTACGTCAGCGAACATTGCAGTATCTCCGCGCCGCTTGCTCCGCCGCCTAAAAATCTGCTCACGTTCTCCGCAAAAAGCTCCGCGCTGTCGGTGCAGTAAAGCTCTATCTTCGCCTTGTGATCTTCGCCTTTCAACGCGTTCTGCGCCTTTAGCGCTTCAAATGCCTGCTGAGCCGTTACCGCGCCCGGCGAGATCAGCTTTACGCCCTCGCCCATAAATTCGCGCACAACGTCCTCCAGCAGCGGGTAGTGCGTGCAGCCCATTATCAGCGTGTCGATGCCCTGCGCCTTTATCTCGCTCAGATATTCGCGAACGAAAAATTCCGCGGGCGCGCACCCAGGCGCAGTGTAGCCGTTTTCCGCCAGCGGTACGAACATCGCGCACGCTTGGCTGAATACCTCCACGTCAGGTCTTATGCGGTGTATCTCCTGCTCGTAACATCCCGAACGTATAGAGGCGGGCGTTGCGATAACGCCTATCCTGCCGTTTTTCGTGGCCGCGCAGGCTTCGTCTACCGCGGGTATTATCACGCCGCTGTAACAGGTTATGGACGAGCCGTCGAATATCGGCACGGTCTGCATTACCGCCGATACCGTTCCGCAGGCTACCAGCAGCAGCTTTACGTTGTGCTGCTCCATAAAGCGTATGTCCTGCCTCGAGTATTCCGCTATCGTGTCGCGGCTTCTCGTGCCGTAGGGCACTCGCGCGGTGTCGCCTAAGTACACTATGTCCTCGTGCGGCATCAGCCTTATCAGCTCTTTCACGCAGGTAAGTCCGCCGACACCTGAGTCGAATACGCCGATAGCGCCGTCTGAAATGCTGCCGCTGAGAGTTTCTATCATGTCAAATCATTCCGTTTCTATTAGTTTCTTTCAAGCGCTAGTTCTATCAGCTTATCTTCCTGCCGGGCGGGGGTCATGCCCGCGTGCTCCATCAGCTTCGGGTACATACTTATCGGCGTGTGGCCCGGCAGAGTGTTTATCTCGTTGAGCAGGGCGGTGCCGTCGGGGCAGAGGAAGAAGTCGCAGCGCGAAAGTCCCGCGCAGCCTATCGCCTTGTAAGCCTTTACCGCCAGCGCGCGAATATTCTCTATCGCTTGCTCGCTCATGCGGGCGGGGATTATCGTTTCCGAATTGTCGTCCTCGTACTTCGATTCAAAGTCGTAGAAGCCCTCGTTCGCGCTCTTTATCTCGCCAACGGTAGATGCAAAAGGCTCGTCGTTGCCCATCACCGCGCACTCGCACTCTATTCCTGTAACGCCCTCTTCTATGAGCAGCTTGCTGTCTGAAAGAAATGCCAGCTTTATGCCGTTTTTCATCTCCTCAGCGTTTTCCACGCGCGAAACGCCTACCGATGAGCCTGCACAGCAGGGCTTTACGAACATCGGGTATTTCAGCTTCGCTTCCGCTTCGGCTATCTTATCATCTATCTTATCCATCTCGCTGTAACGCATAGAGATGAATCTCGCCATCTTTATCCCGTTCGCTTCGAGTATCAGGTGGGTCATTTCCTTATCCATGCAGTTCGCCGAAGAGATCATGTCGCAGCCGACGAAGGGCACGCCGCTGAGCTGGAAAAGTCCCTGTATAGTGCCGTCCTCGCCGTTTTTGCCGTGCAGTACGGGGAATATGCAGTCTACTTTTATGTTGTCGAAAGTGCCGTCCGCGCCGAGCACGATAAAGCCTTTGTGCAGGGTGTCGGGGCTCATTATGCAGGGCACGTTGTCGGGGTGCTTTTCCCATTCCTTGTTTTTGATAAGCTCGGCAGGGCCTATGTATTTTAGCCAGTGGCCCTTTTTGGTGATGCCTATGCAGATCACCTCGTACTTATCTTTCGGTATGCTTTCTATAACGTGCGCCGCCGAAACGAGCGAAACGTCGTGCTCGCTCGACTTTCCGCCGAATATTACTGCTACTTTGAGCTTTGCCATTTTTATCAGTTCCTTTCTGCTGATTTGGTCTATTTTATTTTATGCCGCCGAGCGGCGTTTTATTTCTCTTCCACATACTCCGCCGCGGCTTCAAAACTCATTACGCCGCCGAATATGTCAAGCGCGCTGCCGATAGTGAAATCCAGCCTGCCGCCCGATATGTCGCGCAGTTTGTCTACGTCGTTAAAACTCGAGATGCCGCCTGCGTATGTGCACGGTATCGGCGAGAGTGCCGCTATTTTCGCCGCGCCTTCCTCTATGCCGTTCGATTTTCCCTCAGCGTCCGCCGCGTGTATCAGAAATTCTGCACAGCTTCGCGAAAGCAGGTCGAGCGTTTGCTCTGAAAGCGCCGTGTCGGTGAATTTCTGCCAGCGGTCGGTGACGATATAGTACTCGCCGCCCCGCTTTTTGCACGAAAGGTCGAGCACCAGCCGCTCTTTGCCGATGGCTTCCGTCAGCTTTTTCAGCCGCGCAAAGTCTATCTCGCCGCCGCGGAAAACGTAGCTCGTAACTATAACGTGCGAAGCGCCCATGTTCAGAAAATCGACCGCGTTTTCGTCCGTTATCCCGCCGCCTATCTGCAAGCCGCCCTCGTACTCGCTCAGCGCCAACTGCGCCTGCCGCAGGTCAGCTTCGTAGTGCTCGCTGCCGCGCGGGTTGAGTATTATAACGTGCCCGCCGCTCAGCCCGCGCTCTTTGTAGAGCCGCGCATAGCTGTCCGCATTTTTATCTGAAACGAAATTGTCCGCAGCCTCGCCGCCCTCGTCTTTCAGCGATGAGCCCACTATCTGCTTCACCTTTCCGTTGTGTATGTCGATACATGGTCTGAAACGCATTTTTCAGCGCTCCTTTCAGTCAGTAAATAAGTGCATTTCCACATACAGCCCTATGCCCTCGGCTGTCTGTACGCGCCGCACGTCTAAAAAGCAGTTGTTAGCCAAGCCGTCTTTTTTCATCTTCGCCGCCAGCCCGTTCAGCTTTTTCTCAAGCGCTTTGCTCTCGGGTTCGTATATATCGTCTATCGCGTCCACGCCGTTCAGCGTTATGCCGGTGCTTTCGTCAAATAGCAGTACGAAGTCACGCCTGCCCTGCGCTAAAGCGTCTTTCGCCGCGCCGTATATCTCGCCGAGGTCTGCTATCTTCACCGCGCTGCGCGTGTAGTAGCTGTTCGCAGCGCTTTCGGTGTCGGGGCAGCCGTCGGGCAGCACATGGTCTGTTTCTATCTCCTCGCGCGAAACGTTGAAATATGTGTGGATGACCGGCCGCGCGGCGCTGTCGGGAATGGGGTCGTCCCATGTGCAGTCAACGTAGTACCAGCTGCCGTCGAGCTTTACCGTGTTCCAGGCGTGCTCTTCACCGGTCGCGTCGCTCGAGTGCACCGTGCCGCATGGTATGCTGAGCATTCCCATGAACATTCTGAATGTGGTGGTGTAGCCTTTGCATATCGCCTTGCCGTTTATCAGCGCGCCGTATGGGTCGTCGCAGTGCTCCGCGGGGTTCGGTATCGCGCTCAGCGAGCCTTCATCGTAGGTCACGTTGTAAATTATGTAGTCGTGCACGGCAAGCTCTTTTTCGTAATCGTCCATGCCGTCGGTAATTATCTCGTCCAGCACCGCCGCCGCTTTTTCGTATATCTCGCGGTCAAACTCGCTCAGCGCCGATGGGTCGCCCGCGCGGTAAGCTTCCGCTATAGGCGAAACGTCGTACATATCCGCTTCCTCAGCTTTGTCGGATTTGTCAGCTTTGCTCTCAGCCGCCGAACTATCCGCGCTTTCTAAACTTTCCGTGCTTGCCTGAGAAGCCGCGCTCTCTTCCGAGTCGGGCTCTTCGTAATATCCCGATGGATCTCCGCCGCTGTGCGCGCAGCCTGTACATATCAGCAGGGCGGCAGCCGCGGCGAGCAGTGTGCTTTTTATCATGTCGTTATCTCCGTTGTTTTCTATAAACAATACCTAGAATTATTATAACACACTATCGCCCAAAAAGCAACCCCGAGCGCAAAAAAAGCGCAGACCCTTTCGCAGGTCTGCGCCGCAGATCATTTTTTTGTGGTAACGCTCTTAGCCGCCGACCATGCGCCGTAGTATTTCTTACCGCTTACGGTGGTGTATGTGCGTACTCTTACATAGTATTTTTTCGCCGATCTTAGCTTCGTCACGCTCTTTTTAACGCTCGTGCCGTCGCTTACCGTCACCTTTTTAGCCCTTCTGAATTTTGCGTTTTCCGCGTACTGTATCTCAAAGCCCGCAGCGTAAGCCGTCTTTGCCCACTTTACGGTAAAGCCCTTTGACTTCGCTATCAGCTTCTCGACCTTCTGCTTTTCGGGGTTTATCTTAAAGGTCTTTTTGATAGTTCCCGCGTAGTCGCCCGCGCCGACTATCTTTACAGTTGCCGTGCCGACGTTCTTGCGGCTCGCGTATTTCAGCGTGTAATCAGTGCCGCTTTTCAGCGTTTTGCCATTGTAGGTCACTTTTATCTTCTGCGTTTGGTTCTTGCCGTTGTATACCTTGTCGGCTATGCCGCTGACTTTAGCTTTCGTGATGTCGTACTTCGCCGCTTTAACGCTTACCACGTTCGACCAAGCGCCCGCGTATGTCTTTCCGCCGACCTCTGCCAAGCTGCGAACTTTTACATAGTAGGTCTTGCCGCCGGTCAGTCCGGTTATCGTGGTGCTTGCAGTGCCGCTGACTTTTTTGCTCATGCTGCCTGCGAAGCCGGAATTCGGGCTGTACTGCACCTCATAGCCCGTCGCTGCTTCGTCCTCCGGCCAGCTTAATTTAATGCCCTTGCAGGCGCTCTCGGCAGCCGTTATCGTCTGCTTCATGGGCGAGATGATGAACGTTTTTTCAACACTGCCGCTGTAATTGCCGATGCCTGTTACCGTAGCTTTAGCCGTGCCGACTTTCACGTTGTTTGAGTAGCTTACGGTGTAATCCTTGCCGCTGACGAGCGTCTTGCCGCCGTATTTTACGGTAACTGCGGGCTTTATCTCCTTGCCCGTGTATGTCCTGCCCGCTATGTTGCTTACGTTCGCCGCCGTAAGCTTCGTGCGTTCTACCGTCACCTTGCATACAGCTTTGCTGCCGTTGGGCAGAGATGCGGTTATCTCAGCCGTGCCCGCGCCCATGGCGGTAACCTTGCCGCCGCTTACCGTAGCGACAGCCGTGTTCGTGCTTTTCCATGTCACATTGTCCCCCGCGGGCGTGACCGTTGCGCGCAGCTGGAATACGTCGCCCGGCGCGAGAGTCTTAGCCGTTTCGCTCAGCGTTACCGTCGCGCTGCTGATTCCGCTGTCCAGCGGGTATATCGAGAAGTCGGGCAGGTCGTCGAGGTTTATCGCGCAGTCGCTCTGGTAGACCTTTTTCCACATCGTCTTTTCGGTGTATTTTTCCGAGCTGGATATGCAGAATTCGCCGCTCCATGTGCCGAAGTACGACCACGCCGTGCCCGCTTCAAACGCCTTGTCGAGGTCGAAAAGGCAGCCGTTTTCGCTCAGCGCTACTATCTTGCGGCTGTTCGAGTATTCCGCCGCTTCGATAAATTTTGAGCTTTGCGGCGAGTACTGGCGCGTGCCGGGGTAGATGTCCTCGCCGATTATGTCAACGTATTCGTCGCCGGGGTACCATTCAGCCGCTTGACCGTTGTACACCCATATCAGATTGTCGAGCTGGTACTCGTTCGTCAGCTTTTCGTATACCGCTTTCCAAAGCTTTTTGTAAGCCTCAGCGCCGTCGCTGCCCCACCAGAACCAGCCGCCGCTCGCCTCGTGCAGGGGTCGGAAAAGCACGGGTACGTCCGCCTCTTTCAGCCGCGTGAGCTGCTTTGCTATGGCATCTACGTCGCTCATCAGCGCATTGTAAGTTTCGGGGTCGCTGCCGTCCATCACTGCCGAGAGGTCGAATTTGTTAAGGTCTGCGTTGTCGGTGTAAAAGCCGCCCCACCAGCGCGGATTGCCGCTGCTGTCAGTGCCCGATTTGAGGAATTTGTCTGGCAGGTTCCAGTGCCAGCAGAATGTCACTATGCCGCCCGCTTCGGAAAATTCTATCGCGTTTTCCACCGCTTTGCTGCTGTCGCCGTGTTTCACGCGCGCGGGTGTGTAGCGCATCATGTCAAGACCCAGCATAGCGGGCGTTTCGCCCGTCGCGTTCTTTATGCCCTTAAATTCGCTGCCGTTCAGCCCGCCGTCGCAGTACTGGCCCGTGATGACCTTTTTGCCGTAAACGTCCGCCATGTAGCTGAAAAGGCGCTTGGTCTTGTCGCTGGCGTTGGGGTTTGAGAGCTGCTTGGAAACGGCGTAGATGTTTTCGGGTATCGCCGACTTTTCCAGCTCTATGTAGTCGAGCATGAAGTAACCCCAGCTCATCGTCATTTTGATGGTGTTCGCGCCCTTGTTGAAATACAGCCGCGCCACCGTGTACTCCGAGTAGCCTTCGCCTTCCGCGCTCTTGAAAGTGCCCGCCGATTCGCCGTTTATCAGCAGATCATTGAACTTGTCGCCGCCCTGACCCTTGCTGTAAATGCGTATGTCGTAAAATCCCTCTTCGGTCATGTTCACCTTCTGCGTCCATGTGCAGGTGGCGTCGGTAAAAGTCACCGCCTTTGAGCCTGAGGCGCTGTTGTCCTTTTCAATATACGCCGCGCCGCCGAGAGTGCCGTTTTCGGCTTCAAATCTCATGCTGCCGTCGGCGAATGCCGCAAACTGCGCCGAGTTGCCCGCGAGCATTATCGCGCTGACCGCCGCAGCGATTATTTTCCTGATATTCATGATAATAACTCCCTTTGTGTCGTAATTCAGTGACTTAATTTTATCATAACCATTGTGCTTTGTAAAGCCTTTTTTGTGCAAAAAAGCGAGAGCCGCGCGAAGTTTGGAATGAAAACGTTTCACACGGCTCTAACAAGCGTTTTGTTTAGTTAAATTGCCAAAGGTGTATCAGAGTATCTCGCCGCTTACCGATATGGTGGTCACGCGGCAGGGTATGTCTTTCCCGCTTTGCAGTATCGCTTTTTTCGCCGCCAGCTCTATGCCGCCGCAGCAGGGCACTTCCATGCGCACCACCGTTACGTCCTTGATGTCGTTGCGGCGCAGTATCTCTGTCAGCTTTTCGCTGTGATCCGCGCTGTCCAGCTTCGGGCAGCCGATGAGCGCTATCCTGCCGCGAATGAAATCTGCGTGCATATCGGCGTAGGCGTATGCGGTGCAGTCGGCGGCGATGAGCAGGCTCGCTCCGTCAAAATACGGCGCGTTTATCGGCGCGAGTTGTATCTGTACGGGCCACTGGCTGAGCTGCGAGGGCGTGTGCGCGGGCTTCGCTTTTACCGTTGCCGCGGCGGACTTTTTCAGCGAACGCGCCATGCTTCCGGGGCAGCCGCAGGGCAGGGGAGCGCTGGGCTTTTTCGCCTTTTGCGCCTTGTTTGCCAGCACTGCCGCTTCGTCATACGCCGCCGCCTCGCGCTCGATGAATGTTATCGCCCCCGTGGGACAAGCGGGCAGGCAGTCGCCCAGACCGTCGCAGTAGTCGTCGCGCAGCAGGCGGGCTTTGCCATCTGCCATGCCGATAGCGCCCTCGTGGCAGGCGTTCGCGCAAGCGCCGCAGCCGTTGCACTTTTCTTCGTCGATGTTGATTATGCGTCTTTTCATTTTATTACCTCCGAAATGTTTCGCTTTTTTCGATGTATCGCTTGACTTTATGTACATATTATAATATAATCAAAGCAGAAAGTATGTTGTTTCTACAACATTTCAAAATTTTTTGCGAGGTATTTTATGGATGTTGAATTGCTGAAAATGCTCGCCGCCGACCCGCTTTTCGAGGGCGTTTCGGCGCAGCAGATAGAGGATATGTCTACCTTTTCGCAGGAGGTCGGCAAACTGCACCTGCGGCTAAAGCGCTACAAAAAGGGCGCGGCGGTCTGCTCGGCGGGCGAGGTTATCTCGAGCTTCGGGTTGGTGAAGTCTGGGCGGATAATCATTGAGCGCGCGGGTTTCGGAGGCGAGAGCGCGCTTATCGGCACGGCGGGCGCGGGGCAGCTTTTCGCCGAGGTCTACGCTTGTTCGCGGCAGCCGATGATGGTCACGGCGCGCGCCGAGGGCGAGTGCGAGGTGCTGCATATCGGGCTGGAGAGCCTTTTTGCCTGCCGCCGCGAGGGTGCGGAACGCGTGCTGAAAAATCTTCTGCGAATCACCGCCGCCAAAAATCTCGCCCTTACCCGTAAGATAAGCTGCATCACCCCGCGCACCATACGCGGCAGGCTCGCGGAGTACCTTTTATATATGTACAGCCTGCACGGCTCGGCTTTTGACGTGCCGTTCTCCCGCGCGCAGCTTGCCGATTACCTCAACGTAGACCGCAGCGCACTTTCAGCCGAACTCGGCAGGCTCAAAAAAGAGGGGCTGATAGACTGCCGCAAAAGCAGCTTCGTCCTCAGCCCCGAGTTCATAAACGGCGCGGTTTAATGACGTGTGTCGCCGTTTACATATTCAAATTTTATGCTGTGCAGTTTCAGACCGCTCTGCGCGAAGTACAGGCGGAACGTTGTGAAGCGCGAGAACATCGGCGTCTGCTTGGTGTACGAAACAGGCTTGCCGCCCGTGCCGTTCCAGGTGAATGTGCCGCTCGCCGTGCCCATGTTGAAGAGGGTCAGCGGTATCTGCGCCAGCTCGCTCTGCTCTGAGCTTGCCGTTATCGTAACGTTGTAGATGCCGGGGTGCGAGAGGTCGAGCGCGAAGCTGTGGTGAGTGTCCTTGTCGGTGCAAACGCCGCTCAGGTCAAGCTCTATATCATAGCCCTCGACCTTGTAGAACTCTACGGGCGTATCGTCCTCCTCGCCGCCGTCCTCGCGGTTGATAACTTCAACTTTTTCCTCGGCGTTTTCAAGGCGCTTGAGGGCGTTGGTGTGCAGTAAAAATCCGCAGATGTCCGCCGCGTTTCGCTGAAGCTCGGCGCGTTTCAGACTGCCGTTTTCCAGCGCGGCAAGCGTGTTGTCGCTGCCCGAGCCGCCGTCTGCGCACACCATGTAAACATCTCCGCGCGCCGCCGCCATAGCCGCAAAATCGTTCTTGTCAGCCTCGCCGCCGCGCCTGTTTATATTCGCCCACCAGTCGGTCATGGTGAAGCCCTCAAAGCCCCACTCGCCGCGCAGTATAGTGTGGTTGAGGTCGAAGCTGCCCGCCGTCCATAGGCCGTTTACCCTGCCGTAGGTGGTCATGACAGATGTCGCGCCGCCCTCTTTTACGGCTATCTCAAAGCCTTTGAGGTATATCTCGCGAAGCGCGCGCTCGGAAACGGCGGAGTCGAGGAAGTGGCGCGATGTTTCCTGATTGTTCGCGCAGAAGTGCTTTATCGTGCCCGTAACGCCCGCCTGCGCCATGCCTTTCAGCTCGGCGGCAGCCATTTTGCCCGTCAGCAGCGGGTCTTCCGAAAAGTACTCGAAATTTCTGCCGTTTAGCGGGTGGCGGTGAATGTTCATGCCGGGGCCGAGCAGACAATCCACCTTGTTCGCCGCCATCTCTAAGCCCGTTAGTGCGAAAAGCCGCTGCGCAAGCTCTTTGTTGAATGACGAGGCTATCAGCGTGCCGTTCGGCAGACTGAATGCTTTAGTGCCGCAGTCAAGGCGCATTCCCGATGGCCCGTCTGAGCAGCAGCCCGCGGGTATGCCGTAGCCCGTGAGCGCGTCGGTAACGCCGCCGAAAGCCGAAGCCGTGCCCGCCGTTACGCGCGGACTTCCCATTCCCTCGCCGCGGATAATGCACGAAAGGTCGTAGTCGGAAAGCTGGGCGATAAATTCCGCCATGCTGTTTCTGCCCGTCGCAACGTCGCTGAGTTTTATCCCGCGGTCGCCCGTGTATGTCAGCTCGGCGGGCATATTCTCCTCGCGGCGCGCCTGCTCGTCAACTCGGCTGAGCGGCACTTCCTCGCGGCCTATCGCAAAACCCTCGCCATGCGGAATAGGCTTTATGCGCTCGAAAGGCGTAACGGGCGCGGCCGCCTGCTCGTGGCGGCTGATGACTTCGGTCTTGTCGATAGTGAAGCTTGCCGCCTGCACCGCGCTGCGCACGTCTGTGCCGACGAAAAATCTGTACTCGCCCGTTTCCAAAACATAGCAATTGATGTTTCCCGAAGCACCCGAATCATCGTAGCTCGCAAGCTGCGCGCGCGGGATAGTCATGCATATCTCCTGCTGCTCATTCGGCGCTAGGGTGCGGGTCTTTTCAAACGCGCACAGCTGGCGGGCGGGCTTGCCGAGAGCGCCCTGCGGCGCTGAGAAGTACGCCTGCACTACCTCTTTGCCGCTGTATTTGCCAATGTTTTTCACCGTTACCCTCAGCGTGAGCGCTTCCGCCGTCTGCTCCGCGGCGGTGGTCTTTACCTCAAACTGCGTGTACGAAAGTCCGTAGCCGAAAGGGTAGAGAACCTTTTCTTTGGCAAAAGTTTCGAAATATCGGTAGCCGACGTAGATGTCCTCGCGGTAAAGGTCGCGGTCGGGGTCGCCGAAATCTGCCGCCGAGGGGTAGTCGGCAACGTCGCGGGCGATGGTGTCTGGCAGCTTTCCGCTCGGGCTTACTTTTCCCGTGAGCACCGCCGCCGTGCCTGTGCCGCCCGTCATGCCGCCCTGCCAGATGTACATTACCGCGTCGGGGCGTATCTCCTCCATCCATTTCATGTCGATGATGTTGCCGACATTCAGCAGTACCGCCATTTTCGTGAATTTCGCGCGCACCCGCCTCAGCATATCCATCTCGTCGGCGGTCAGCAGGTAAGAGCCTTCCGCCACGCTGTTGTCCTGCTCCTCGCCCGCTGTTCTGCCTATGACGGCTATCGCAACGCCCGCATTTTTCGCGGCGTTTTCCACTATCTCGTCGGTAAGGGGCATCTCTTTCTGCGACCAAGGCTCAGCGCCCCAGCCCTCGCCGAGGTCGAAAGGGTTCGCTTCGTCCCAGCGGCGGTAGGTTTCCAGCAGTTCTTCGTCCAGCTTTACTCCCGCTTCTTTCAGCCCGTCTACTATATTCACCACGCGCGAAACGTTCACCATTCCGCCCGAGCCTGTGCCGCTCTTGTAGTAGTGGAGCTGTATCCTGCCGAATACCGCGGCGGTGTCCTCGGCGGCGAGCGGGAAAACGTTTTCATTTTTCAGCATTACGATTCCCTCAGCCACCATCTCAGCGGCGGTGTCGAGGTATTCGTTCCAGTTAAGTATCTTTGCCATATTTTATCTCCTTAGCTTTGTATTTTGATTTTCAAGATATTATAGCACACCCCGCCGCGCAGTTCAATGACGTAATTGTGAATAATCAGCAAAAAAAAGACCGCAGGTTTTTTACGCCTGCGGTCTGTGTGTTTTAGGCTTTCAGCTTTTTGGCTTTTCCTTGAAAACTGCGTTCACGCTGACGTATGTGTCCTCCGCGTTCTCCGCTATTTTCAGCTTGCCGTTCGTGATGGTGAACTGCTCCTCTAAGCCTTCCTGCAGCTGCCATGTCAGCCCATAGCCTTCGCGCTCCAGCGCGGGGAGCTCTACCTCGTCGCCCGGCTCTCCGTAGAGTGTCCATGAGCGCATATATAGGTCGGGGTCGCCTGTTTCGCCGAACATACTCATATCGCGCTTCGTGCATATCTCTATCGTAACGCTTCCTCTGTCTACGAATTTGCCGTAGAAATAAACGTCGCTGTCGGGCATAGTAAAGCTGCCTTCTTTGTTCAGCTCGACATTTCCCGTTATCCAGCCTGTGAACTGCTTGCCCTCGGGAACGTCGGGGTAGTAGTCCGCGAAGATGAATTGCTGTCCTGCGGGTATGTCTTTCATCATCTGATCGGTAAGTTCCTTGCCGTCGAGAATGTAGTGTACGTTGTAGAAATTCTGCGTGTATTTGCCCGTTACGGTGAAGTCCCTCGCGGGTATCTGAACGGTGCTCACGCCGTCAGTTGTGGTTATCAGTACGTCCATGCCGTCGCCCGTCCAGTAGAATGTGTATCCCTCGCGCGCCTGCTGCTCGGGCAGTGTGAATGTGCTGCCGTACTCGGCTGTCGCGGTGGTCTTTACGCCCTCTACGTCGATGGTTATGGTGTAGGTCTTTGGCGTGGTGGTCGCGGTGAAAGTTACGTCGTGGTCGGGCATAGTGAAGCTGCCGTTCACAACTTCCGCGTCCTCGGTAGTCCATTCGGTAACGTCGTATCCCTCGCGCTCGTATTTATTCAGGACCTTAGTGCTCTCGCCCACCTTTGTGAAGTCAGGGCCGTTGTAGATCTCGCCGTCTACCTTGTAGGTAACGTAGCACTTTGCGGTAGTGCCGTATACCGTCAGCGTTTCGGCGGGCATGGTCTTCGGCATCTCGATTTCCTTGCCGCTCGAGTCCTGCCACTTCCAGCCGCTGAAAGCGTATCCCCCAGCTTCTGCGGGGACGTCTGGCGCGGTCAGCTCGTCGCCAAAGTGCTTTCTCTCCGACTTGATTATCTTGCCGTCCAGTTCGTATATCAGCGTGTATTCTTTGTATGTGCCCTCTTTCCATATCGGCGAGATGGTGGTGTCGCCTTTAAGTATCAGCTTGCCGTCCGCCGCGTACTCTTCGCCGTTTTGGTCTTTCCAGCCCGCTATGACGTAGTCGCAAAGCTCGTCGCTCTTTTTCGGATTGAAAAGCTTCGCAAGCTCAAGTTCGCTGCCGTAGTCAAATTCGTACTCGGTGTAGCTGCCTGCCGTGCCGCCGTTCGGGTCTAGGGTTATCGTGTACTGGTTGATCTTGTCTGTCCAGATGTATTCTATCTCCAGATCAAGATTGTCGATGGAGTACTGGTAGCGCGAGGTCTTGCAGGTGTGGGTGTAGTCCACGTCCTTTACCTTATCGGGCAGCCAGCCCTCGTATATCTTTAGGAATTCAACGTAGTCGTCAAATCCGCCCGTGAAGCTGTCGGTCTGCTTGCCGTTTTTCAGCTCGCCGTACTGCGTGTGTACTCTTACGTTGTAGGTTTTTGGCGTGGTGGTGTACACCGCCGTGAGGGTGACGGGTCGGTCGAATCTGCAAGGCTGACCTACCGCGTATATCTTGCCCGTACTGCTGTCTTTCCAGCCCGCAAGTTCGTAAGTGTTGTAGTCGTCGTCCTGCTTTGCAGCCCAGTTTTCCAAAGTAAGCGCGTAGTCCTTGTTGGATACCGTCTTGCGGACGGGCATACCTGTAAGAAGTTCGCCCTCGCCGCCGTCGAGCGTAACGTCTACCGTGCGCAGGAAGTCGAGCCGCAGGGTAATATCCTGCATTACGGTAAGGTTTTCAGGGTGCTTATAAGACGTGCCCGATATAGTGTCGAACCAGCGCTCGTAGATAGTGTACTCTACTCCCTCGGGGGCTTTCATCTTATCCTTTACGGCTTGAAGCTCCTCTGCGGGTATTTTGTCGCCGCTTTCGAGGTCTAGCACTTTGTAAGTCTTGTACTCCAGCGTATCCTCGTCGAAATACTCGAGCGTTACCTTGCACGGCTCGCCCTTGTAAACGGCGTAGTATGTACCGTCCTCTCTCATCTTAGGCAGATCGGTGTAAGTTCTGTACTTCGCTTCGCCGCCCTTTTCGTCGGTGTAGCCTACAAATCTCTTGCCGTTAGGTGATTCAGGGTCGCCTAGGTATTCTATCCTCGTGCCATAGCGCACGCCGTAATCCATACTGTATTCGTAATTCCAGAAACTGCGCCGAACTACCGTCATATTCAGCCTGTCGAAATCGTACATTGCCGTGAATATGAAAGCCAGCTTGTAGTAATCGTTAGGATAGGTCTTATTGAGCAATGGTTTGAGCTTGAATGAAAATTCGTCATCGTATACCTTATTATAAGGTACGCCTGTCTGTTTTCCGGTTGTGAGTATGTAGTTGTTGGTAACGCAGCCCTCTGTCAAAGGCCCTACGCCGCCGGATGGTATTTTTGCGCCGTAGTTGTTTACACCTTTCGTTATGTCCCAGCGCGTGAACCTCATATGCTCGTTGCCCGAAACGTCAGGCAGTACGGGCGCTTCGCCAACATTTACCGTCTGCATCTCCGCTACCCAGTTAAACGTTTCGGGGTCGAAGTATACGAAAGCTACGGTAGTCTGCGCAGTCACCGCCGAGTATACGAAATCGGTGTCATTGGTTATCATTGTCCATTCGGGGTCGCTGTTCCACTTGCCGTCCTTGTACTTGTATGTGCTGACGTAGTCCTCTATGCGGAAAGCGCCTGCTGTTTTGCCCGCGAGTACTTCGCGGCTTCCGAGCAGCTCGCGCTTGCCGTCAAGCTCGCTGTAATAGTTTACCTTGCAGAGCTTTCCTACGCGGTCGCTGTCTATGCGGCTGGTGTCAGCCCACATTACTTTCATGTTTACTACTGTGTTCCTGCCGTAGTCCGCGCCGCGCGTGAATTGCAGGTATTGACCGTTGTAGCTAACGTGCGCGTTGCACTCTACCACTGCGGGCGGGTCGTAATTGTAATAGCTGTGCTTGAAGCGCACGCTTGTGTATTTCCAAGCTCTGTTGTCCCATGTCGCTTCAAAAGCGTAGTTTGAAAAACTCAGATCAAGCGAGTCCCAAGAGATCTCTCGGCGCACCGTTTCGCCCGTAGTGATGTCTAAGAACGTGCCCGTTATCGCGGGCAGCGAGGACATCGGCACGGTGGTGTACTTCGCCTTTTTGTTCGAGTTGGTTAGTATCAGCTGTGCTTCAGGCTCGTTTACCGAGAGCAGCAGCTCTTTGTTTCCCATGTGGAAGAGCGGGAATTTATCTTCAAAAAGTATGCCCTCAGCCTTTAGCTTAAAGACTTTTGATTCGGCGATAACTTTTAGCTCTACATATATGCCGACTTCCATATAGTAGCCGCCGACCGCGGTCTTGTATACGTTATTGTACTCTGATTTGGGCTTTGCAACGTGGTACTGCGCATATCCGTAAATATCGAGGTACGCGCCTACCTCCATGCCCATGCCTACCTCGCCCAGCCTTTGCAGACCGAAGAACGAAATAGTCATTCTGCCCTCAAGCCCCGTCTTTACGCCGATGTAGCCGCATATCGAGAGGTCGAAGCTGTATCTGTTGTCGCCGTCGAGGTCGTTTTTGTAGCTGCGAAATTCCTTTGTGGAGGAGTTGCCCGCTATGCCGACCTGCGTAGCGTCAAGCACCGAGAATTTCGTGCTCATGCCCGCCGCGAAGTTTACCTTGATGACGTAGTTTAGGTCGAGGTTTATGTCAAATACAGTAATCGGCTCTATAAGCGGTATCTTCGATTTGAAAAGCGGTATCTCGCAAAGCTGTATGTAGTCGCCCTAGCTTTCGAGCATCTCTTTCATCTGCGCTACCAGCGAGTTCTGGTCGTTTTCCTCTTCGCTGTTCATCATGTCGGTTATCTCTTTCGAGATGTCGCGCCACTTTTCGTTCTTCTTGTTGGTAGAGCATACCAGTACTTTGAACTCTATATCCGTCTGCGAGTAGATGTTTACAGCGTAGTCAAATTCCAGTTGGCTCTTTTTGAAAAGCTTGAATTTGAAAGATTTGTAGCCTTGCAGCGAAATGTTCAGGTACTCTGTTATGCTTATCGAAGCGTTTATTTTCAGTTTGTTCTTTACAGTGCCGCTGTAAGAGAATGTAAATCTGATAGCGCACCAGTTGTTCGGGTCGGGTATGCGGAAATTTTCGTTCTCCGCTTCAGCAATGGTAACTTCTACTTTCAGATTTTTTTTCAGCTTCTGCGAAAGGTCGAAAAGGCTGTCGTCTTTCAGCCGCGCGCCCTGCGTGAAATCGGTGAGCGCGGGGTCGTCGGCGGCGTAGTTTGCCAGCAGGCTCTCTCCGCCAAGCTCGTTCTTTACGCTTTCGCTGTCCGCCAGCAGCGCCGCCATCATCATGTTTATCTGGTCAGCGCCCTCGCTCATGTAAAGTTCGTCCGCCATAGCTTCGGGGTCGAAATCGTCGGCGAGAATGGCGTTCGTCATGTCTTTCTTGAAGCTGATGTCAACGTTGTCGAAAACGTCCTCAGGCTCGCTGTCCTCGAAAGATATAACGTAGTCATCGCCGCTGGGGGCAGTATCCAGCACGTTTATAAAGCGCGATTTTTCGTCTACCTTTTCAGTGCCGTCGCCCAGACAAAGGGTATCTTCCGCTTTGATGTCTTTTTCAACGAAGTACGCCGCGTCAACTATGTATTCGCTGTTCTCTTTCTTTTCTCTGAAATGGGCGGAGTCAACGTACTTTATGCCGGAATCCATATCGAGTATCATGCTCTCGGGCTTGAAAATGCGGAATGTGTACTCGGTAACGCTGTCCTCTAAGTCGCGGAAAGTCACCCAGTCGCTGCGGGTAACGCGGTAAAGTCCGCCCTCGGTGTAATCCTGCTCGGGCACTACCGTGTACTCATTCCCCGAAGCGGAAACGCTGAAACTCTCGGGCATTTCGCCCGAAATAGCCTCGATGTCCACCGCGCTTAGCAGGTTGTCGGAGGAGATAGGCGTATCGCTGACCAGCGTGAAAGCGAAGTCCGCGGCGCAGTCCTCTTCGTAATAAGTGGTTCGCGGCTCGACTTCGATGTCGTTTTCCACCTCGCCGAAATCCGCGTAAAGCGTTATGTCGTTCTCAAGAGCGGTGTCCTCAAAAAATTCCTGCGTGTGCTCGGGGTCGGTGTACCAGCCCTTAAAGGTCTTGCCAGCCATGTAAGACTGCGGCAGCAGGTCGGGCGTTTCACCCTTTACCACCGTAACAGGCTCTACCGCCGAGCCATCGGTAACGAAGCTTATCGTGATAGTTTCGGTGTCGTCCGGCAGGGGAGTGCTCGCAACGCGCGCTTTGATGACCTGCTTCTGACCGTTTATCTCTACTTCGCGGGTAAGCTCGAGCGTGCCGTCGGGCAGGGGATCGCTGAGCTCGTCGGCGCTTACGGGTATCTCCGCCGCCGCGAAGCTTAGGCACATCGCCGCGCACATGAAGAGCGAGAGCATACGCTTGCCCTGCTTTTTCTTAACGCCTATCGCGATGAGCGCCGCGCCCGACATGAGCGCGAAGCTCAGCCAAACGTAAGCCGCGCCGCTGCCCGTGCTCGGGTTTGTGTCGGCGGGTGCAGCCGCCTGTGAAGAGGTGGTCTGGCTGCTTGAAGCGGGCGTGCTGCTGTCCGCCGCGGAAGAACTGTCGGGCGATGAGCTGTCTGCTGACGAACTGTCGTCCGTGCCGCTGTCGGGAATATCGGCAGTTACCGTGTTGGAGAAGCTTTCGCCCGTCTGAACGGCTGCACGGTCAAGCGCAAGGCTGCCGCTGCGGAGCGTCATGCCCTCGGGCAGGAATATCTCGGTAGAGATGTCCGCCAAGCCGCCGTCATTCTGCACATCGAGCGTTATCTCGGCGGCGTCGCCCGCAGAGTAAGCCGCGCTGTCGGTAGTAAGCTGAGCGGAGACCCCGTCGGAGTCGGCAGCGTAAGCCGCAGTGCTCATGGCGCAGGAGAGTGCGAAAAAAGCCGCAAGCCCCGCGAGAGCCGTTCGGTTTCTGAGTTTGGTTTTCATAAAATTACCCCCTTTTTGTGGAAATTCCTCTATATCATTTTATTGATACCATAAATAATGCCATCCGCCGTGTGAAAATATACCTTTATAATAGGGCGCATCTCAGCGGGCATATGCAACAAAGATTGGCATGAATTTGGCATATAACTCTATGTTCATTCAATTATAACATGGCGCAGTGCATTTGTCAATGGATTTTTTATAAAAATTTAACATTATTGACTATTGGTAAGGGAGAAGTATTGGCAATAAAAAACGCACGATCGCGTCGTGGCGAGCCGTGCGGTATGATATGATGTTTTAATATGAATGTGGGGGATCTCGGCGCTTTTTTCATCATATCTGCACAAATAAAAAACTCGCAAACCGTACTTTTTGCACGATCTGCGAGATATGGTTTTTGGCGCGGATTGAGAGATTTGAACTCAGCTTGTTTTATTTCACAGCGTTTAATAGCTTCTCATAAAAGCCAGTAAATAAAGGGTTTGCGCTGTTTTGTACTTCATAGCTTTTTATAAAATTCAGCCGATTTTCACCACTTATAATGACCAAATAATGACCAGAATTTTTGCGATAGTCAAGCAATGAAGAATATACGGCATAATGCACAAAAGCATTTTTGATTGTGCTTTAAATACCCCTCAAACGCTCTGACAGCTCTTGTGCTGCGTTCTGTGCTTTCGCTCTTAAACTTTGCCGTCCTCTGCCTGCTGCGGCTCTGAAAGCTTTTCTTCTTCGTTTCTGATTAACAGATATTCAATGAATGCAGCAACGGCTTTTTTCAAGGCTTCTTTTGATTTGGGCATTAGTTCATCTCCCAAATGGGCAAGCCATTCAATAGTTTCATCATCAGCCTTTATTTCAAAATTACTTTTACGTTTTTTCATATTTTTGTCCTTTCTGTTATTGGAGCAGTGCGAACGGTTTACTTGCTGGACGGTAAACTTAGTTAATTATTACGGTGTTGCATTATCAAGCTACAAATTTCAAGGCGTTCAACTCTTGTTACTTTGGTATGAGTTAAAGGCTCTTGTGCTTCAATAACGTAATAATTCGGCTGCTCGCTGCTTTTGTTTATGTGAATGTTGAAATAGCCACGCTTGGCAAGTCTTTTTCTGAGTGCTAGTAATTCTTTGGGTTGACTCATTGCCTGTTTTCCTTTCGTTCTATGTTTCAAGCCCGCTTACATTCAAACCGAAAATAAGGCTTGAAAGATCCTTGCAAGCTTTGTCTATATCCTTGTATACTGTTCTGCTGTCAATTATCTCTCTTTCGGCTATCTCGTCATATGTTGGGGCGGTCTCGCCTGTGATGAAAGCGGCTTCAATGACACGCCACCGTCTTTGCATATCCTCACGAACTGAGGAAGTACACCGAATTTTGTAGATGTCAAGCATAGTTTGAACGTGCTCCATTATGGTTTTAGTGGTCACGATCTGATTTTTTATGCTTTCGACCTTGTATTTTTCATATTCGCTAAAGCCGATAAGTTCCCGTATGACAAGATCGTTTATCTGTGAAGCGTCACAAAGAGCGTTTTCAGCATACGCCCTCAAATTCCGGTATTCTTTGAGCAATAGCTTGACGTTCTTAAATTTCTTGCTTTCATTGTCCTTGATACGCTCGGCTTCTTGTGCTTGGTATATCTCAATTGCCTTTGCAGCTCCTGCTTCCGCTGCTATCCTTGAAACGTAATTGACTAGCTTTTGACTTTTGTTTTCTTGTGACATTGTTTTCACCCTTCATCTTTATGTTTGTGACCTGTTTTCAAACCCGTCATTGATCTGATCTAATGCCCTATCAAGGGCGGCTAAAACTTCTTCGTTTTCGTCCTCGTCCTGAACAATATAAACGCCCGTCATTTTGTTCAAAAGGTCTATCGCACGCAGCCTTGCCGTCATACTCTCATCACTATCACGGGCAATGTCTGACAGCAGGGCTTGACGCTCCAACGCTGACATAATGCGTTCACGCTGTCCTTTTTCCGTCAGCTCTTGCACATATGCCTTGACTTCTTCAACGTTTAGAAGCTTGCTAGCGTTCGTGTGAGCGAATTTCTTAGAATATCCAGCCTTAACAGCACTTTGCGTGGCATTTCCGCTCTCAACATAATATTCAGCGAATTTCCTTTGCCTTGCTGTCATTTCTTCACCTCCTTTCTGCAATGCCCGCTGGTGTAGTATTTTGTAGTGGTATCATAAGCTTTTACTTGCTTGTATGTTCATTTGTCAATGCAATATGCACGGACTGTCAAGGCAAAAACGGTTGCAGCATTAGCCGCAACTATCGGTCCAGGGATTTTTAAAGAGGTCTTCGGGGTCTTGCTGTTCGCTTGGCTGTGAAGCAAGTTGAGGGTATCGCTTTTGAACTTCGCCTATGACCCAACTTCTTATAGCGTGATAATCGGACTTGTACTTAGCACCCTTTGAAAGCTTATAGTTGTTCAAGATCTCTATGCACTTATCAACAAACGGCTTTGAATGTTCTGACATTAGCTTGTTATACTCAGCTTGTGTTAAAGTAACATCATCAGCATAGTTATTTTTGATTTTTTCGCTTTCTTTTTTATTATTTCTTTTTTTCTTATCTCTTATCTCTTTATCTCTTATCTCTTTATTTATAGTTGCGTTACATTGTAACGCTGTATCTTCAAATTGTAGCGTTTTCTCGTTACATTGTAACGCTGTATCTTCAAATTGCGGTGTTTTCTCGTTACATTGTAACGCCGCTTCATTACTTTTTGCCCGCATTTTCTTTACTCTTTGAGTTGATGAACTCTCAGAGCCGATACATTTTTGCATTTCGATCATTAAAAGGTCTTCGTTTGACGCTCGTTCAACTACACCAAACTTTATAAGGGCTTCAAGAGTGGTCTTTACAATTTCTTCGGGCTCGTCTATCGCTAACGCAAGTTCTGCGGCACTGTCAGGCAAAAAACCTCCATAGGTAAAAACGCCATTTGTTTTCAATGTCCGCAACTGCATTTTCAGATAAGCTATTACTAAGCTGTCACCCTGTGGCTGCCTGCGTAAAGCTTTGATATACATTTCTTCAAAGAAAGTTTCTTTGAGTTTAAGCCAATAATAACGCTTTTCAGCCATTGTTTAACCCTCGCTCTCCCACTTGTTAAGCAAGTCCTCCGCTGCTCTGAGCGTTGTTCTTATGCTTTGTGACCTTGCGTGTTCTGTACGAACGTACCGCCGCAGCTCGTATACATCGCTAGGCAAATAATAGCCATTGCTGCTGGAACATATAACCGCACCTTTACGCCGCATATCCTCGATACAAAGCCTTGTGCTGCGGTTGTCAAGCCCTGATATCCTGCACATATCGGAAAGGCTCACGGCGTTTTCTTCGCCTGCTCTGAGGGCGTTTGCTATCCTTTCGGCTGCTGTCATACTACACTACACCCCTTTCACCCTCGTTCAGATACTCAATGAACTTTTCTACATTGACAAGTGTCTTTGCTCCACACTGAACAAACACGATCTTGTTTTCTTTCACAAGCTGTCTGATAGCGTGGGCAGGAAAGCCCGTTTCTTTTGCCGTCTCGTTTATCGTCCGCATACGGGGTGCGGCTCTTGTTATGCTGATATTATTCAAAATAACTCCTATCCACCACATTTCAAGACTTGCGTTTCCACCCCTGAATGTGGTATAATAAGAGAGGAAACGTGTGTGTTTCTTTCAGCGGGCTTTAACGCCTGATTTGCCGTCTGAGTGTTGCGATCACTCGGACGGCTTTTTGTTTTCTTTCTCTGCCGTTAACTTTTCAGCGTGCTTTTTAAAGAAGCGTGTCGTTGTGTCCTTGACCTTATCGGCGTTCTTTCTTTTCCATTCTCTATAGTATGCACGCCGCGCAAGCACAACGGATCTTTCTTCCTCTGAAAGCTTGGTAACATCAATCATTGTTTTGCCTCCTTTCAAAATTATTTTATTTTAGTATTGACAAATGCAATTATATTTGCTATAATTAAGCTAGCACAAAAATAAAATAAAGTCAAGATAATTTTCATAAAATATCAAAATAAGCAAATATAATTACGAAAAGAGGGATAAAAAATGAATAACGAAAATAAAAAAGGAAGACCAAAGCAAACGCAAGATAATACGTTTCAAGAGCGCTTTTTAAAATTAGTAGGTGAAACTTCTTCACATACAGAAATAGCCGAAAAAATCGGAACATCACGGCAGAATGTCGGTAACTGGTTGAATGGAAAATCAAACACTAAACCTGATATATATACTTTAGCCAAAATTGCTAAGGCTTATGGCGTTTCAACTGATTATTTATTAGGGCTTAACGATGAAAAGTCTGCTAACTTAGATGTACAAGCTATGCACAGATATACGGGACTTGACGAAAAGTCAATAGATTTACTTCATACGATGTCAAAGGAACAAAATGCGTTTTGCTCTATGATTGATCTAATGATACAAGCGGGAACGTTGACAGATATAGCAAACGATATGGGATTATTAGCGTTATATAGTCAATTACCAAAAGAAAAGATTGAAAAAAGTATCCCCAAAACCTTCAATGTAAATAATATATATGATTTTGATAATGATGACTTATGTTCAATGTATAGGTATAGAGCTATTGAAAATTTGATATCCCTTTTGGATAAAGTTGATATGCGAAATAAATAAACAAAAAACCGCCCTGTGTTGCAGCACAGAACGGTTTAAATAGACCTCACCGCAAGGGCAAAGCCTGCTATAACAAGCATATAAATTATAGCACAAACGCCCTTTCGGTGTCAAGTACACAGAAAGGAACGTGAGCATATGGCACACATCGACAAAAGACCGAACGGCAGCTACCGCATTAAAGTTTCCTGCGGCTATTCCGCCGACGGCAAAGCACAGAAAACACAGTCAATTACGTGGAGACCGCCAAAAGAAAATATGACCGAAAAGCAATTACAGCGGGCTTTGAACAAAGCGGCACTGGAGTTTGAACAAAAGTGTGCGGGCGGTCAGATCGTCAACGCAGTAAAGCTTGAAAACTTCATTGAAGAATGGTTTAAGGTACACGAAAATGCTTTAAAGCCCGCTACGCTGAAAAAGTATCGCGATCTATGCCCTCGCATATATTCTCAGCTTGGGCATTTGAGGCTTGACAAGATAAAGACAAAAGACCTTGACCACTTCTTGAAATGGCTGACAAACGAACGCAACGCCACTTCGCTTGCAAAGTGTAAAATAGATATGAAAAAGATATTGCAGGATAACGGCGAAACTCAAAAGGCATTTTGTGAAAGAGCGGGAATTGATACGCATATTGTGCGCAGTTGCTACCACAATAGGGCTATAAGGTGGGATAACGCCGCAAAAGTCGCAGCAGCTCTTGGCAAGCAAACTTCTTCAATGTTCGAGAAGATAACCGACAACAGCAGGCTTTCACCTAAAACAATTCACTGTTATCACGGCTTCTTGTCAACTATATTCACATATGCGGTCAAAATTGGAGAGATAGCCGTAAATCCTTGCAATAACTGCACGCTCCCTAAAATTCCGACGGCAGAGCATAACATATTGACCATAGAGCAAACGCAGCGGCTTTTGCAGCACCTTGATGAATATGCACCCTTGAAATACCGCTGTTTCTTCTACATAGCAATTTACGGCGGTTTCAGACGTGGCGAAATACTCGGTTTGCGGTGGTCTGATATCGATTTTGAAAATGATCTGATACACATACGCCGTGCGGTGCATTGGGAAAAGCAAAAAGGATTTTACTATACAGAACCTAAAACGGCAAAGTCAAGGCGTACTGTTCGCCTGCCTGAGCGTGTAATGTTCTTACTCAAACAGCAGCACAATGAACAAATGTCAGCGGCATTAAAATAAGGCAATTATTGGGATAATTCAGAAAACCTTGTGTTTACGACTGAAAGAGGCTCTCAAATGTCAATAGGCACGCCATACACTTTCTTGAAGAAGTTTTGTGCCGAATACAACTTGCCTTTTGTGTCTGTGCATAGTCTGAGGCACTTAAACGCTACACTTCTTATAAACAGCGGTGCAAACCCTAAGACAGTACAAGCCTTGCTAGGGCATAGCTTGGCAAGCACTACGCTAAATATATACGCTCACGAGATACAATCAGCAGAGGCGGCAGCTTCTGCGGCTGTTGCAGCAATGCTTGATAATACGCTTTCTGCAAAACGTGGGGCGGTGTAGTACGATATGGGTACTATGAAAGCGGCAGAGCTGGCGGCTCTGCAATGCTTGGCATATAACAAAATCTCTGAACTTCCTGTAAGTCTAACTACAATAGCAAGAAATTCAAGCGTAAAAATCATAAAAAACTCAGATGCAAACGAGTTACAGCCTGATGAGTCTGGAATTAGCTTATTGATCGGAACGGAATACTTTATTGTTTATGACGATGTTCAAAGCAAGGAGCGTTGCAGATTTACGATTGCTCACGAATTAGGTCATATTTTCTTGGGGCATTTGTCGACTAACATAAAAGAGGCTAGGGCGGCAGTTTCAAAAAGACGAATAATTGAACAAGAAGCAGATCTGTTTGCTTCTCGTCTTTTAGCTCCAGCTTGCGTTCTTTGGGGGCTTGGACTTAAAACGCCCGCTCAGATATCAAAGTTCTGCGGGTTGTCTTACACCGCCTCAAAGATAAGATGTTATCAAATGCAGCCGATATACAAACGAAACGAATACACAATGTGTGACCTTGAACGTGAAGTATATGGCGATTTTAAAGAGTTCATTGATAAGAACAAAACGAGGTCGGTTAAATGAAAATGATGTATATTGTTTATTCGGCAGATAAAAAGCCGCTAGGCATTTTTAAAGATAGAAAATCAAGAGATATACAGCTAAAACGCTGCGGCGGCAGTTATAAAAGTGTTAATATTCGCAGCGTCAAGCGGGCATACAAGGGCGTAAAGGGGTGCGATATTCTAATGACAGCAAAGGAACTAGCAAAGCTAATGGACAAATACGGAAATAAAAAGAACATAAGCACATATAACGATATGATGACCGATCTTGTTAAGATAGCTGACAATGAGCGATATAATTCATTTGCTCAGGGATTTGAAACGGCGGTATCACTGATATTAAGCAGGGAGTTGATTTGAAATGATAAAAAGAAACATTACACCTATAACGATAGAAGAGCTTCTCATACACACCGAAAGCGACTTCGGAAGTTATGGGTCAGAGAGATTTTATGAAGCTTATCATAAGTTCTATAAAAAAATAGAAAAAATCGAAAAAGAGATGAACCGTGATGACTTAATCGACAGCAGCGACGGTGGTGACTTAGGTGATGTATTGTGCAGAGCGGAACGGGATTATTTCAAAGCGGGCTTTCGTGCAGGCGTTAGGCTGCTTATTGAAAGCTTGGGTGCAGATATATAATAAACACAAAGAGCAGGCGTTAAAACCTGCTCTTTTACTTTCAGATATGCAATTTACAAAGCCATAATGACCAAACAATGACCAAAACGCAGGCGGTGGAAAATAAAAAAGCTCACAAGCCACGCAATTACGTGATTTGTGAACCTTAATACTTGGCGCGGATTGAGAGATTTGAACTCTCGCGCCGGTTTCCCGACCTACTCCCTTAGCAGGGGAGCCCCTTCACCACTTGGGTAAATCCGCAAAAATATGGCGGACAGGGTGGGATTCGAACCCACGGTACGTTGCCGTATCACCGGTTTTCAAGACCGGCTCCTTAAACCACTCGGACACCTGTCCTTGCTGTCCTTGTGAAGTCTTGGCTTGCGCCTTAACGACTAGTATATTTTATCATATTTTTCTCCGCTTGTCAAGCATATTCGCTTCGATTTTTCTCATATGTTCGATATTTGTACAATCTGCATAATTTAAATATACAAAATCTGTACTAATGCACAAAAAAGCAGCGTCCTCCATTTCGAAAAAACGCTGCAATTCTTGTCTTATTTTTCGCTGTCTTTCAGCGGGGTCATGCTCTTCGCACATATCGCCATCGTCGATGCGTTGTGCAAAAGTGCCGACCACGATGGAGCAAGCAGCCCCAAAGCTCCGCCCACAAGCAGCGCAGAGTTGAACCACAGGATGAATCTGTAATTGCTGTTTATGCGCGCCATTAAGGCTTCGCTCAGCCTGCGTATCCGCGCAAGCTCTGTCAGGTCTGCTCCGTGCAGCGTTATGTCCGCCGTTTCGCGCGCTATGTCCGATGCGTCGCTCATCGCTGCCGATACGTTCGCCGCCGCCAGCGCAGGTGCGTCGTTTATGCCGTCGCCTACCATTATCACGCGGTGACCCTCTTCTTTCAGCCGCTCTACCCAACTGTGCTTGTCCTCAGGCAATACCTGCGCACGGTAGCTCGTTATGCCAAGCTTCTCAGCCGTTATCTCGGCCGCCTTCGCGCTGTCGCCCGTGAGCATTACTATGTTCTCGATGCCGCTTTCTTTCAGCAGCTCTATCGCCCGCTTCGCTTCCGCGCGTGGCGGGTCGCTTATGCAGAGCGCGCCCGTCAGCTTTCCGCCGACCGCTAGGCATACTACCGAGCAAGCGCCCGACTTTTCGTCTATCTCGCGCTGCTGGTCTTCCGTTATCTCAACGCCCTCGTCCTCGCAGATAAAATGCTTGCTGCCGATGACCGCGGGTTTTCCATGCAGCGTGGTGGATATTCCGTGCGCCACTATATACTGCACCTCCGCGTGTTCCTCGGCATGGTCTATACCCCGTGCCGCTGCGCCTTTTACTATCGCTCGCGCAACGCTGTGCGGGAAGTGCTCTTCCAGACAAGCCGCTATTTTCAGCGTGTCCTCCTCCGAATAGTCGCCCAGCGCTATCACTTTTTCAAGCACCGGCTCGGCGTTCGTAAGTGTGCCTGTCTTGTCGAAAACTATCGAATCTGCCATTGCAAATTCTTCCAGATATTTTCCGCCTTTTACCGTAATGTCGCAGTCTGCCGCCTGCTTTATCGCAGAGATGACAGCTATCGGCGTTGAAAGCTTTATCGCGCAGGAGTAGTCCACCATCAGCACCGATACCGCCTTGGTGACGTTCCTCGTCAGCGCAAGCGTCAGTATAAAGCCTAGGAAGCTGTACGGCACTATGCTGTCCGCCAGCCGCTCCGCCTTGCTCTGTACGCCCGCTTTTAGGTTTTCAGAGTTGTCGATAAGCTCGATTATCCTGCTGATCTTAGTGTCTGATGAAAGGCTGCGTACTTTTATCACGATAGAGCCTTCCTCAATCACCGTACCCGCGAATACGCTGCTTCCCGCCGACTTCATTACCGCCAGCGGTTCGCCTGTCATAGAGGCTTCGTTGACGTATGCTTCGCCGTCTGTAACTTCGCCGTCTACGGGTATCACGCTGCCCGTGCGTACTCTTATGCAGTCGCCCGCTTTCAGCTCGCTCATTGGTATCAGCAGGTCGGGTCCGTCGCCCTCGCCCGCAAGCCATACTTTGTCAGCCTTTATAGCTAAGCTGTCTGTCAGCGCGGCTTTAGTCCTCGCGCGAGTGTAATCCTCAAGCAGCGCGGATACCGAGAGCAGGAACATTACCGTGCCCGCCGTGTTGTAATTCTTCTGCGCCAGACAAGCGCCGATGCTTGCGCCGTCCAGCACCTCTACCGTAAGCTTGCCGTCGAAAAGCGTGCTTATCCCGCGCGCTATGTATTTCAGACCGCTGTAGATTATCAGCGCCTTGCTTATCGGCGAGGGCAGCAGAGCCTTTTTCACATACCTGTCCGCGATGAGCTTTATCAGGTCTGATTTAAAAGTTCTGTCGATCTCTTTTACGTCATATCCGCTGGGCGATACAGGCTCGAGAGCGGCGGGCACAAGCTCCCGCACGAACTGCAATGCCTTTTCTCGGCAGCCTTTTTTGTACGTCAGCAGTATGCCGCCGTTTTCACAATGCGCCTCGCAGTCCAGCACCCATTCGTTTTTCAGCGCGTACTGCTCTATGGCCGCTTCGGCGGTCTTTTCAAAAGCGTCAGCTCCGCCGCGCAGCCTTATTCTTCCCGGCGCGTCGTAAACAATTTTCGCTCTCATTATTCAGCCGCTTCTTTTCCCTCGTCGGCTTCCTCGTGCAGGCCTGCCTCTACCTTAGCGTCGTAGCAGATGTCGGAAGCTTCGTCCTTCATGTTGCGCAGAGTTTCCTGAGCGTCGCTCTTGAGCTTCATGCCCTTAGCGATACCGGTAACTGCCAGCTCGCGGGTCTTCTTTGCCTTTACTATCTTCTTGCCGATAACGAGGGCAGCCGCGCCGCCTACTGCGTACCAAAGCTTCTCATTTTTTAGACATTTTAACATAATTATTACCTCCGTAAATTTTGTCTATTTCGGTCGATTTGTCTGACCGTATTTTTTGCCGCATATGTTTACACGGCATTTACGAATATATTATACCGCCAAACTCGGAATTTGTCAATAGATGTCAAGAAACGCTAAGAAAAGATAATTCTTTAGTCAAAAGTTTACCTGAGTAAACTTAGCAAAATGCGTCTTTTAGGGCTTGAAATCGCGTATGAAATATGTTATAATGTGAATATGAGATGAATTGTGCATAATAATAGATTTTTGTCATATTTTCACCGAAAGGAGCGTGTATCACATGGAATTTATCGAGATAAAATGCCGCAACTGCGGTGCGTATATCAAGGCTCACGAGGGCGATACCCGCCTTGCCTGCCGCTTCTGCGGGGCGCAGTACGTCCTGCGGCAGACCGAGGAAGAGAAAGCCGTGCGCAATATCGACTTCGGCGGGCGGGAAGCGCTTTTCCGTTCGTTCGTGCCGCCGAATTGGCGCTGGCAGGTCTTTGAGGATAATTCCTGCTCGTTCAGCGCGGCGGTGACTTACGGACTTGTCCTGCGCCGCCCGCCGCAAAATGAGCAGACTGCCGAGCTGCGCTTTTACCCATTCGCCTACTACAAAGATTACGCACAGGGCACTATGGTTACCGCGCCGGGCGTTTTCGGTCAGCAGGCGAGCGATTATTTCCTCGACGGCTGGTCGGGGCTGCGCTACCGCAAGCTCGTCAAGCCGCAGCAGTACGCTTACGAAAGGCTCACGGCGGTATACGGCAGGCTCGACGACATTCGCGTTATACCTTTAGATAATGCGCCCCTAGCCCGGCGCGCGCAGGATTTCGCTCAGCAGACTTCGCAAAAGCTCGGAAAGCCCGCGCAGGTATCTCCGCACAAATTCAAGATAACTTTCAGCCAAGGCGGCGCGCAGTTCAGCGGCTTTTTCGCGACGATATTCTGCTACCTGCCCGTTAGCCAGCAACAGCAGCGCGGCGGCGGATTTTTAGATATGCTCTCGGGGTTCGGAATGGGGCTTATGCCGCTCACGCAGAAAAAGGGTGAGCCTGACTGGGGCAGGGCTTTTGACATAATGCTCATCTCGCGCGGCTGCGATGAGGCGGAGATGGAGCGCATTTTTGAGCGCTTTACGGCTGAGATACAGTACGGCCCGCTCTACTTCGCGCTGGAACAGCAGGAGCTTCAAAACGTCGCGCAGATAGAGCAGAACGGCGCTGCGCAGCGTCAGCAGATGGCTATAAACGCATCTCAGCGCGTTTCGCAGACCCTCTCGCAGACGAGCGACATTGTAAATTCCGCCTGCGCCGACCACGCCCGCGCCGTTGACCGCATGATAGATAATTCCACGCAGGGCATACGCGGCGTGGATAATTTTACCGACTCGAGCGGTACGCGCTATGAAGCCGACGTTCGCTACGACCACATCTACCGCAGGGGAGATACTTTCGTCGGCAGTACCGACGGCGGGCTTGAGCTTGGTCCCGACTGGGAAGAGCTGAAACGCGGCTGATAGTCTGTCACAGAATTTTCAGATAAAAAATTTGCTCGGGGGCTTGAAAAATCTTTTGATATGGGTTATAATAGGAGTTAAGAGGTATACATTATGTATCCCCGAGAGGAGTTGAATTTTCATGGATTTTAAAGTTACAGAAGATACCATTATCGGCGACATCATGGACGCTGATGAAACTACTGCGGAATATTTTCTCGAAATGGGTATGCACTGCCTTTTCTGCCCATCGTCGCGCGGCGAGACCGTAGCGCAGGCTTGCGAGGTACACGGCGTAGACCCTAAGGAGCTTATCGCAAAGCTCAACGCGCATTTTGCAGGCTGATCTTAGTACAGCACAGCCGGTGCGCGTATCGCAAAGTCAGATTTGCAGATCATACGGAGGCGCTTGATAAATTAGGCGTCTCCGCATTTTTATAGATTGGAAAGATCATTGATGATATTCAAGCTGGAAAATAAAAGACTGGCGCTCTGCGCCGAAATGCTGGCGGAAAGCCATGTTGACCACGCTACGCGCATAGCCGCCGATATTGGCGCAGACCACGGCTACCTAGCCTGCGCGCTGGTAGAGAGCGGTGTTTGCGAGCGCGCTATCGCCGCAGATATTAACCCTCAGCCGCTAAGCTCCGCCATCGAGCACATCGCCCAAAGCGGGCTTGCCGATAAGATAGATGCCGTGCTTTCCGACGGGCTTGAAAACGTCCCGCAGGAGGGTGTTACCGACGTGATATGCGCGGGCATGGGCGGCGAACTGATAGCCGCTATACTTTCGCGCGGCGAGTGGCAGAAGCAGCTGCGCGGGTGCACGCTGATACTTCAGCCCATGACCAAGGCGGACGAGCTGCGCCGTTGGCTTTTTGCAAACGGCTGGCATATCATGCGCGAGCGCGCCTGCCGCGACGGAAAATTCGTCTACTCGGTGATGGCTGCGCATTACGCGCCCGAGCTTATAGACTATCCCTGCGACGGCAGGTATCTTACGGCGGGCAGGCTAGACCCCCGCGAGCCTTACAGCGCGGAGTACATATCCACCGCGGCACAGCGCATGAAAAAAGCGGCGCTCGGCAGGCTCAGTGCTAAAAACGGCGACACCGCGCAGGCGGAGGATATGCTGCGGCTTGCGGAACAGCTTATGAAAGAGATAGGTGAGTAAAATGGCAACAGTTGGAGAAATTTACGATTATATAGATACATTCGCGCCCTTTTCGCAGCAGCAGAGCTACGATAACAGCGGAATATGCGTCGGCGGCAGGGATATGCCCGTGAAAAAGGTGCTCACGGCGCTTGATATTACCAAAGCGGTGGCTGATGAGGCGGCGCTCGGCGGCTTTCAGCTGGTGATCTCGCACCACCCCGTCATCTTCCGCCCGCTGAAATGCTTGACGGCGGAGCAGCCCGCAGTCGCCTTAGCGAACAGTGGCATTGCGGCTGTCTGCGCGCACACCAGCTTCGACTCGGCGCAGGGCGGCATGAACGATCTGCTGGCGCAGAAGCTTGGTTTAAAGCCCCTGCAAACGCTCGTTTACGAAGAGGGGAAGCCCATCGGCTATGTGTGCACGGCGGCTTTTGAAACATCGGCGGCGCACCTCGCTTCGCAGTGCAAAAAGCGCCTTGGCTGCAAGGTAGTTCGCTACACCGAAACGCCCGCGAGCATCGCGAAGATAGGCATATGCTCGGGCAGCGGCGGTGGACTCTGGCGCGCTGCGGCTGCGGCGGGCTGTCAGGCTATGGTGACGGGCGATGTGAAGCACAGCGATTTTGTAGAGGCGGCTGACAACGGCTTTTGCCTTATCGACGCGGGGCATTTTTACACCGAGAATATCTTTCACGCCGCGCTTGCGGAAAAGCTGGCGGAGGAGTTTCCCGAGCTGGTGATAGAGCGCTCGAAAGCCTTCACCGACCCGGTAAGCGTTATCTGAATTATCTGAACGAAAGGAAGTGGCTGTAAATGGCACTTGACGGAATATACCTCAGCTTAGTGCGAAAAGAGCTTTCGCCGCTCATCGGCGGCAGGGTGGATAAGATACACCAGCCCACTAAGGAAGAGCTGATAATAGGCATACGCACGCGCGAGGGCGGTTACAGACTGCTGCTAAACAGCGCTGCGGGCACGGCGCGCGTACACCTCACCCGCGAGAATATAGAGAACCCCAAGACACCGCCGATGTTCTGTATGCTCATGCGCAAGCGCCTTTCATCGGGCAAGCTGGTTGACATACGGCAGGACGGCTTTGAGAGAATACTGTATTTCGACTTCGACTCGGCGAACGAGCTGGGCGATATTGAGCGGCTGACCATCGCGGCGGAGATAATGGGCAGGCGCTCGAACATAATTTTGATAGACGGCGAGGGCAAGATGATCGACAGTATAAAGCGCGTTAATCCCGAGATGTCCTCGGTGCGCCCCGTGCTGCCTGGCATGGATTACACACTGCCGCCGAAAAGCCCGCGCGCGAATTTGGAAGAGCTGGACTTCGGCGTGCTGCGCAAAATGCTCGCGATGTATGAGCGCAAGCGGCTCTCAAACGCACTGGTGCAGACGCTCGAGGGCATATCGCCCGTTTTCGCCGATGAAGCCGTTTGGCGCGCCTGCGGCGAGGACAAGGCAGTCTGCGATGTTAGCGAGGAGGAATTTACTCGGCTTGAAAACTGGCTGAAAGTCGAGTCGGACAAACTGCGCGGCGGCGAACACCACTACATCACCCTCTCGGACGAAGAGGGCAGGCTGAAAGATTTCTGCTTTACAGATATAGCGCACTTCGGCTCGCTCATGCAGATAAAAGAGCACGAGAGCGCCTGCGAACTGCTTGATAGCTTCTACTCTCAGCGCGGCAGGCTCGACCGCATAAAGCAAAAGGCGCAAGACCTTTTCCGCCTGCTGACCTCGCTTTCAGAGCGCACCGCCCGCCGCACGGCAAATCAGCGGCAGGAACTTGCCGAGTGTGCCGACCGCGAGAGTCTGAAAATTAAGGGCGACCTGATAATGACCAACCTCTACGCCGTGCAGAAAGGCATGACTTCGCTGCGCTGCGAGAACTTTTACAGCGAGCAGGGCGGGGAGATAGAGATACCCCTAGACCCGCGACTTACCCCCTCGCAGAACGCTCAGCGGTATTACAAAGAGTACAAAAAAGCGGACACCGCGGAGAAGAAGCTCGTAGAGCTGATAGCGCAGGGCGAGCGCGAGCAGCAGTATATCGATTCGGTGCTCGATTCGCTGACGAGGGCTGACTCTGAGGCGGATATATCGCAGCTTCGCGAAGAACTTGCCGAGCAGGGCTACATCAAAAAGCGCTCGCTGAAAGCTAAGACTATGAAGTCGCTGCCGCCGCTGAAATTCGTTTCCGACGACGGCTACACTATATTGGTCGGCAGGCACAACCGCCAGAACGACCGCCTGACGCTGAAAGATTCGCAGAAGACCGATATTTGGCTGCACACGCAGAACATAACAGGCTCGCACACGGTGATATGCACTAACGGCACAGAGCCGCCTTTTTCGACGATAGAGCAGGCGGCGCGCATAGCGGCTTACCACTCAAAGGCGCGCGAAAGCTCGCAGGTGCCGGTGGATTACACGCTGATAAAGTACGTCAAAAAACCTGTCGGCGCAAAGCCCGGCATGGTGATATTCACAAATCAGAAAACGCTGTATGTCAAGCCCGACGCGGCGGAGGCGGAGCGGCTGAAAAAGTAAGGAGCGTGAAAGCGTATGAGGATACTTTTGGCAGAAGACGAGCGCGAGCTTTCAAACGCGCTGACGGCTATCTTAAAGCACAATAATTACTCGGTAGACGCTGTTTACAACGGCGCGGCCGCGCTCGACTACGCGCTTGCCGCCGAGTACGACGTTATAATAATGGACATAATGATGCCGAAAATGAGCGGGCTTGAGGCGCTGAAAAGGCTGCGCGCGGAAAAGTGCAGCGTGCCAGTGCTGCTGCTGACGGCGAAAAGCGAGCTTGAGGATAAAGTCACCGGCCTTGACGCGGGCGCGGACGACTACCTTACCAAGCCTTTCGCGATGAGCGAGCTGCTCGCCAGACTGCGCGCCATTTGAAATGAGCACCCCGCAGGGCGCTGTACGGCTGGGCAACAAGGAATTTCAGATGATGGAGTACATGATGAAAAATCCGAATATGCTCATCTCTACCGAAAAATTCATGGAGCGCATATGGGGCTGCGACACCGATACCGAGATAAACGTGGTGTGGGTGTACATATCCTATCTGCGCAAAAAGCTGCGGTCTATCGGCGCGAACGTTGCTATAAACGCGGCTAGGGGCGCGGGTTATTCGCTCGCGGTGGAAAATGCTTAGGCGGCTTAGCGTAAAGTTCTCCGCCGCCGCCATCGCCGTGATTTTCTGCGTAGAGCTGCTTATGACGGGGCTTATCAACGGGCTGAACATCTACTACACCATCTCAGAGGTGGACGAGATAGTTGACAGTATACTGGAAAACAAAGGCAAGATGCCCGAGAATTTCGCCCCGCGTGAGCCGAGAAAGAACGACGGACGGCGCTTCGGCGAGCTGCGTTACAGCACCCGCTACTTCACCGTGATGATAGATCCATCGGGCGAGGCGGACTTCATCGACACCGGGCATATCTCTACCGTAACGAGTGAGCAGGCGCAGGAAATGGGCCTGGCGGCGGCGAAGCCGGATAAAAAGCGCGGTTTTTACAGCGGCTGCGATTTCCGCTACGCAGTGAACGATGTGCCGAATGGCGGCAAGATGCTGGTCTTTTACGATTTCAGCGAAAAGTCGGCTTCGCTGCGGCGGATGCTCGAGATCTCGGCGGCGATAGCTGCGGCGCTTTTGGCGATCTCGGCACTGCTCATCGCCCTTTACTCAAAGCGCGCGGTAAGACCCGTTATCGAAAGTATCGAGAGCCAGCGCAGGTTCATCACCGACGCGGGGCACGAGCTGAAAACGCCGCTAGCCGTGATACGCGCCGACGCCGAAGTGATAGAGCTTACAGGCGGCGAGAACGACTGGACGAGGAGCATACTTAATCAGACCGACAGGCTTAGCGAACTGCTCTCGCAGCTTCTAACGCTTACAAAATCGCAGGAAAATCTGCAAAGCAGCTTCGCGGAATTTTCGCTGAGCGAGGCGGTGGAGCAGGCGGCGCAGGGCTTTAAGCCGCTCTTCGATTCAAAATCGCTGCCTTTTGAGATAAATGTAGCCGAGGGGCTGGCGCTTTTCGGCAGCGAAACGCTGGTGCGCGAGCTGGTTTCGATATTGCTCGAGAACGCTTCAAAATACTCGTCGGCGGGCGAAACCGTCAGCCTTACCCTTGCGCAGACGGGCGGAAAGGCGGAGCTGAAAGCCGTGAATTTCTGCGACGACCCGCCGCAGGGCGATACGCGGCTGCTGTTTGAGCGTTTTTACCGCGCCGATTCATCGCGCACACGCGAAACGGGCGGCAGCGGCATAGGGCTTTCTATAGCCCGCTCGATAGCCGACGCGCACAAGGCTAAGATAAGCTGCAAGGTAGAGGGCAAGCGCGTTGGATTTTGCGTTAGATTTCCTAAAGTGTACAAAAAAACGGACTGATACACAAAAAGACCGAGGCTCTTTTTATCGAGCTTCGGTCTTTGTATTTTACAGATAATTGCAGTTTACATCTTGAAGTGCACGGGCATACCGTTCTTCATCGCAATGTTCACCTCGCCCTGAATGAGCGGCAGGAAGTACTTTATCGCTTCGTCGGAAACTTGGTTGCCCTCCGCGGTGATCCACTTCGCGGGGAAGAATTTTTCCTGATTTGCCATCAGCGCGGTGTCGGCGCTCTCGATTGTGACAACGTAAGGCTTGTCGGATATGCGGCGGAATATCATGGTAACGCCGCTCTCGCCCGCCATCGCGCACTTTACCGCCTCAGAGCCTATCTGCTCCGCCTCGTCGATGTCGGTCTTTGAGCAGATGTGGCTGGAGCAGCGCTGCATTACGTTCAGCTCTATCGAGCGTACCTTGCAGCCTATCTGCTCGCGGACGAGCTGTTCCAGCGCCTTTCCAACGCCCGAGAGGTACTTGTGCCCGAAATTGTCTGTAACGCCGCTGCGCGCGCCCTCGTCCTCCAGCTCTATGCCCTCGGAAACGGCGACTATAACAGCCTTGTGCTTAGCGCGCTCGGCGCGAACGTCCTCGAGAAATCGCTCTGCCGAAAAATCGCTCTCGGGCAGGTAGATGAGGTGCGGGGCTATCTCGTCATTCGCGCGCAGTACGCAGGTCGAGGCGGTGAGCCAGCCCGCGTGCCTGCCCATTATCTCGATTATAGTTACCGAGTCGATGGAGTACACCGAGCTGTCGCGGATTATCTCCTGCACGGTGGCGGTAACGTACTTCGCCGCCGAGCCGAAGCCGGGGGTGTGGTCGGTAACGGGCAGGTCGTTGTCGATAGTTTTCGGCACGCCGACGAACGAGATCTTAGAGCCTATCTTTTCCGCGTACTGCGAAAGCTTGTGCACAGTGTCCATAGAGTCGTTTCCGCCGATGTAGAAAAAAGCCTCTATGCGGTGCTTTTCAAGGCACTCGAATATCTTTTTGTAGAGCGCTTCCGCGTCCTCGCCGCCAGGCTCTGGCAGCTTGCGGCGGCATGAACCCAGCACGGTAGACGGCGTCTGGCGCAGCAGCTCCATATCCTCGTTGGTGCGTATTATGCGCTTTAGGTCTACAAGGTCGTCGCCGATGATGCCCTCGATTCCGTTTCGCGAGCCGAAAACTGCGTCGATCTCTGGCGTTTTGAGCGCCTGCTTGAAAACGCCGACCAGCGAAGCGTTTATAGCGCAGGTAGGGCCGCCTGACTGTGCAACTGCAATATTCATATTATTATATCCTTTCGTTTTTTACTGATGTACTTATAGTATATCACAACGCCAGCCTTTATTCAAGCGTTAAAAGTGCCGATTTTCCCCGCAAATATTGGCAGCGGATAAGTAGATGTTACAAAAATCGTTTACATTTCGGCGCATATCGGGCTAATTTGCATGAAATTAAAATAAGCTATTGCAAAAATATTCGCCTTGTGCTATAATTGATATATGCAGATATTTTGCTGATATATAGCCGCGATGGTTTGAAAGGCGCGTAATTGCTGACCGAGTAGATCAATAGGGAAGTCGGTTTGAGTCCGACGCAACCGCCATTACTGTATTAGACGCCGAAGCCGACGGAGTGCGCAGCTTTTTATAAGCGCGCGGTCATTGTTCGCATACCGCGAATGAGAAGACTTTTCCGCCGTGCCGAGTCTTGAGCCAGGAGACCTGCCGCGCGGCGATGGATCAACGCTTTTTGGGCAATGGGAAAAGCGCGGGCCAGCGTATCGCTTTTTATGCAGATAAAAATGTTTTTTGAGGTCGCGCTCGCGTGCTTTTTCAAAATGGCAGATGGGCGGGGCTTGGTTTGCTGTACATATTTTTATCTGCCGTGAATTGCCGCTATGACTGATCTTCCCGCAGCTTTCCTTATTATAAAGAGGAAAGCTTTTTTTGCACCCCGGTACGCCCTCTGCAAATATTTATAAGGGAGTCTTTATGAAATGAAAGGACTAATGAAAAGATCGGCGGCTATCGCGGCTGCCACAGCGCTTTCGGTCAGCGCGGTACTCGCAGCAGACGCTTTTGGCGGCACGACCAAGTCGCCAACACCCGTAAATAAGAATGACACAGCCCTTTACTGGGTAGCTAAGCTCGGCAGCGGCTGGGCGGCTGCACCCGGCGTGCCTACGGTAGTAGGCGACGACCTTGTAGTTACCAGCGGCAGCAAGCTCAGAAAGATCAATAAGGAAACGGGCGAAGTTCTGAGCGCAGAGGGACAGATGGAAAAGTCTACCTCTTACGGCATTACCGCTCCGCTTTACGCTGACGGCAAGATATTCGTAAGCGAGGGCGGCGGAATAGTACAGGCTTTCGACGCCGATACTCTCGAGTCGCTCTGGGTATACCACGATCCGCTGGGCGGACAGTCGAACTCTGAGATAATCTATTCTGACGGATACATCTACACAGGTTTCTGGAACAGCGAAACTAAGGACGCGAATTTCGTTTGCCTGCCCGCAGCGGATACCGACCCCGAGCAGACCAATGAAGAGCAGGCGGCTGCATGGACATACGCTGCCGCAGGCGGATACTACTGGGCGGGCGCATACGCTACCGCAGACGCTATAATCGTCGGCACAGATAACGGTCTGGGCAACGGCGACGGCGAGGGAAGCTCGATACTGGTATTCGATAAGCAGGGAAGCGCAGAGAACAAGGCTGCTACTATTTTAAGCGAAGCTTCCGGTCTTAAGGGCGACCTTCGCTCAGCAGTAAGCTACGACGCTGAAACAGGCTACTACTTCATCACCAGCAAGGCTAAGCTGGTTTACCGCTTCAAGCTGAGCGATGATAATAAGGTCACCGACCTCGAAGAGCTCGACCTCGGCGGCATGAGCACCTCTACCCCCATCGCGGCTAACGGCAGAGTTTACGTTGGCGTTTGCGGCAGCGGACAGTTCAGCCAGTACAGCGGCCACCATATCGCAGTTATCGACGCTGAGAGCTTTAAGGTAGTTTACACGCTGGAAACCGACGGCTACTGCCAGTCGAGCGCGCTGGTAAAAGACGATGACGGCGAGAACTACGTTTACTTTACCTCTAACTACACCCCCGGCAAGGTATACGCTTTCCACGATAACAAGGATATGACCGAGCCTGAAAAGACCGAAACTGTTACCGAAAACGGAAAAACTCACGAGAACGTTTGCCCGATACTCTTTACACCCGTAGGCGGACAGGCGCAGTACTGCCTTACCAGCCTTTTTGCTGACGAGGACGGCACTCTCTACTTCAAGAATGATTCGGGCTACGTTATGGCGCTGGGCAGCAGAGTTGACAAGCTCACCGCTACCGGCACTAAGATATACAAAGAGGGCGAGCTTTTTGACGAGAAGAGCCTGAAAGTCACCGCTACTCTCGCGAACGGCGTTGAGAAAGACGTTACCGCGCGCGCGGACTACGATTTCAGCGAGCCGCTCACTACCGACGATACCGAAGTAAGCGTATCCTTCGACGGAATGCTTTACGGCGATACCGACGATGAAACAGGCCACGAGTACGCTCCGCTTTACGCAGACATCGACATCACAGTACTTGCCGAGGCTGATTACGACGCGCTCAAGGCGGCTGAAAAGGCTATCGACGATATAGGCGAAGTTACTCTCGAGAGCGGCGACGCTATAAAGGCTGCCCGCGAAGCTTACGACGCGCTTTCCGAAGACCTCCAGAAGCTGGTAAGCAACGCCGACGACCTTATAGACGCAGAAACGGCTTACAAGAAGCTTCAGGACGATGCTTCCTCTGCGGCAGATTCTTCTTCGGCGGCTGATTCCTCCGATGCAGACAGCTCTTCCGCTGCTGATACATCTTCCGATACAGATACTTCCAGTGTAAACAGCTCTGCGGCTGATACTTCCTCCGCAGCTTCCTCTGAGGGCAGCTCTTCTGCGGCAAGCTCCGGTGCGGCTTCCAGCTCGGCAGCTTCTTCGGCAGCATCGTCCGGCGCAAGCAGCAGCTCGTCCACATCTTCTGCGGCTGACAACACCAACCCTGCTACCGGCGGAGCGGCGGCTCTTTCGGCAGTAATGATACTTGCAGGCGCGGCTATCACTGTATTCAAGAAGAACAAGTAATTTGAACGTTTTTCCCGAAAGGAGCTGAACTGAAATGGCTGACATCGGCAGGCTGGCGATGAAAATATCGGCGGCGGCGTGCGCGATCATCATCGGCGCGAGCGCTTTCGGTCTGGAACACAAGCAGTATCAGCCTGACGGTTCGGACAAAATTTCGGGAGAGCCGCAGAGCATTCTCGCGAAGCTGCCTGCTGACAACGGCTTTGCGGAAGCTCTGAACGGCGATGAGAATGCCGAAGCGGAACACGAAGATCTTAGCGGTGATGAAGCGAAAAATGACCGCGATGATGATACGGAGAGCGAGACTTCGGCTTCTCCGCGGCTGCCTGAGGAGCAAACTTCGGGCAGCGGCGGAGGAAATAATTGGGGCGGTACGTCGGACAGCGGCGGGTATGCCGACCCGACAAATTCGACCGGTGCGGATACCGACCTTTCGTCGGGAAATTCATCGGGCGGGGGCAATCAGCTTGCGGACGACGAGAGCAGCACCGACACTCCCGGAGATGACCCGCAGGACGGCGCGGAAACTGACCAAGTCTACTTCAAAACGAGCATTATCGACGGCGAAACCGTGGAAAACGCGCAGTACGCTTTCACGATAACGCATCTGAAAAAAGAGCTGAAACTCAAACGGCTTGACGTCAGCGTGAACGGCTCGAAAGTGCCTTACAAGGGCAAAGTTACGCTTTCGGCGGAGAACGGAGGGCGCAACAAGATACGGGTAGCGGCGACGTATACTGACAAAGATGGAAAAGTTTACTCCGGCTACCGCGAGTACACGGTATATCTGAAAGAGGCGCAGAGCGAGCCCGACCCGCCTCAGCCGACCGAGCCGAAGCTTGAAACCAGTCTGTATTCGCACACGCAGTCAGACCCGCAGCTGAACTTCACGGCGTATGTTAGCGGTGAGGCTGAGAATGTAAAGATAACCATTTATCACAAAAATAAGAAGCTGAAAAGTGCGGACGGCCAGTACTCGTGTACACTGGATATGGGGTTAAATACCATACGAATCAGCGCAAAATACGAATACGATGGCGAGCAGAAGCAGGAAGATCTGACTTTTGAAATTAAACTTATTGCGCAAACTACGCCGGAAACCGCGCCGTATCTGGCGTACCAAAATGTGCCCGAAAATGTGCGCGGAACGCTGTATACGCTGGATCTGGCGCCGCGCGACTGCGACGGCAACAAGCTTTTTTACAATAATCTTTTTGTGCGCTTGAACGGCGCGGAGATCCATTATCAGTGGGACGGCGAGTACACAAGCTACCTGCTGAATTTGGTCGGCGGCGAGAACACGCTGGACATACGGATCACCGATAATCAGGGCAGATATGCAGATCTTTCCTATGTGATACAGTGCACGGCTTTGCAGGACGGCGACCTAATCGGCGTTGCGACCATGCAGATCGACGCGAATGTGCTCGGTCTGGGAACTATTGTCAGCGACATGACTGTCGAAATCCGTCAAGGCGAATCGGCGGCGGAGTCGATAGTGAACGCTTTGGAGAATTACGGATTTAATGTAAGCAGTACTGGAAGCTTTGGCGAAGCGTTTTACATTGCCGGACTTCACAAGGCAGGCATGGCGGCGGGCGCGGCGATCGACCCCGAGCTGAAAAAGCGAATCGACGCCGACCCGATGATACATTACACGAGCAACAGCGATCCCGATGGGCTGAGCGAGAAGGATTATACGACCGGCTCAGGCTGGATGATAACGGTAAACGACCATTTCACGAGCTACGGAACGAGTGATATGCACCTGAAAGACGGTGACAAACTTCGGCTGAGATACACATTGGCGTACGGAAAAGACATAGGCGGATACACTGAGGGCGACGAAAATTATGACATTTGCTTCTAAATTTTTGCGATTTTTTTGCACCACGGTAATGGTTTTTACGCTGGTCGGAGGGCTGAAAGCGAGCGCGGAAGAGCCGAAAAGGGAACTTCTGACGGCGGAAATTTACCAAGAAAGCGTGCAAAAAGCGCTCAAGTGGGAGCGTAAAAAGCTTGCTTCCGATAGCCTTTGTGATGGATTTTTGGCGCATGATCTAGCGGGAACTTCCGAAGGAGATTGGTTCGTTTTGGCTGAACGCGTACTCGATATTGATGATAATTATGATGATTACGCTCGCGTTTCAGTTGAAAAATTAGCAGATTTTATGCTTGGATCCGATGGCGGATACCTAACCGAGCCTGCGAGAATAGCTGTTGCGGCGGTGCTCTGTGATGAAGATCAGCGCGAAAATTTTGCGGAATTAGTGGACCTGGACATCTCGCAGGCGGGCGCAAATGAGCTTGCATGGCTCGCCGCGGCACAGAAATTTTGCAGTCTTGACAATGCAAAAACGGTCAAAAAGCTCTGCGAAATACAGCAGTCGGACGGCGGATTCGGGCTTTCAAACAGCGATGCAGACATCACTGCGATGGCGCTCATGGCGCTTCCGAAAGACGGTGAAAACGCAGAAAAAGCGCTGGATTATCTGAAAAAATACTTTGCTGAAACGGACGAAATATCGTGCGAAACGGCAGCACAAATGATAATTGGACTTTGCGCACAGGGCGTGAATTGCAGCGAAAGCAGTGATTTTACAAAGGAAAACGGCGTACGGCTGACGGATATTCTGCTGAGCTATCAGACAGATGACGGCGGTTTTTCACACGTTTACGGTGACGAATCGAACACGATCGCAACGATGGAAGCGCTTGCTGCGCTGGCTGTTCAGGGGTATTTTTCAGTCGACGGAGAGTATTATTTGAACGAAAACTTTGCTTTGAAGGACGTACTTTCAACTGAAAATCCGTTTGCAGAGGGCTTTTTTAAGTACGATTCTGATCAAATCGAGTCGATAGATGAACCGCTTGCAAGTGATTTCTCAATGATTTCAGAACTGAAAAATCGTGCTGATGAGTACGGCATTGATGATGAAACGCTTGATATTTTGAAAGAAAAGTATGCGATTTCAAAGCGAAAATGTGATGAGATCGAGAAGCTTAATTCTAAAATTCGAGAGAATTTTTACCCTGCAAGCGATGTGAATTTCACAAAATTGAGCAAAATTTCAGCGCTGAATGAAGAAATTTCTTCATATAAATCGGCTGATAAAGAGCTGATTTTGAGCGCTAACGAGTTGTCTGAACGTGAAAAAGCTTTAAAAAAAGAGGCTGCAGCGGGTGCAATTTTAATTATAATTTTGGCATGCAGCGGCGTTATATACATTATAAAAAGGACAAAATCACATGAGCAATTACGCAAAAAAGATATTTGATGAAGTGAATAAATCGCTCAAAGGCAAGGAGAAAGCTGTGAAAAAGGCTGTCGTTACACTCGCTGCGGGCGGACATTTACTGCTTGAGGACGTGCCAGGAGTCGGAAAAACTACGCTCTCAAAGGCGCTTGCGGCGGCGGCGGGACTTGAAACCAAGCGTGTTCAGTTCACGCCGGATACTCTTCCAAGCGACATTACGGGCTTTACGCTTTGGGACGCTGCTTCAGGACAATTCAGATTTCACAGCGGCGCGGTAATGACGAACATTCTGCTTGCGGACGAGATAAACCGCACTTCCCCGAGAACTCAGGCGGCTCTTTTGCAGGCAATGGAGGAAAATTGCGTAAGCGAGGACGGAAAAACTTACAAGTTGGAGTCGCCATTTATGGTAATCGCGACGCAAAATCCGTACGGTTCGGCAGGCACGATGCCGCTTCCAAACTCACAGCTCGACCGTTTTATGATGAAAATCTCACTCGGCAGACCCACGCAGACGGAGCTTTCGGAGTTGCTTTTACACCGCGCCGAGCAGCCAAAAACGGAGATCAACGCGGTCTGCGGCAGGGAAGAAGTGCTGAAAATGCAAGTCGATTGCGATAAAATTTTCTTCTCACAGCCGATTGCGGAGTGGCTTGCGGCGCTTATCGAGGCGACGAATTGTGATGAAAATGTTGCTCAGGGAGTAAGCCCACGAGGTGCGATCGCGATCATGAAAGCAGCAAAAGCAATGGCTTATTTTGATGAGCGCGACTATGTTTTGCCTGCTGACATCGCGGAGATTTTCACGGAATCGGCAGCACACAGACTCGTTTTGACACCAAATGCAGCTGCTCAGAGCGTAAAAGCAGACGATATTTGCACGAAAATTCTCGTGAATTCACCTCCGCCGCACATGAAAGGAAAGAAAAAGTGATAGTTGAAGTAATATTATCACTCTTGATTTCTTTGATCGTTTGGCAGATTTTTGCGTCGACCATCACATTTTTTATTCCGATTCATTTGAAAAATGAAACGAAAATTAGCAAAAATCGAATTGAATTGAAGCTGAAAAACACATCGAAATTCGATTTTTCGTGGTCAATTACTGCTAAAATTCAACTTGAAAATCTGTATACTAACGAGAAAACGGAACTGAAAATCAAGCGTACATCTTCTGTAAACGGCTTGCTTTCACTTGTAATCGATGTAAAAAACTCAACTTGTGGACTGCTTAATGTTGAGATTTCTGATGTGAAAATTACTCGTTTCGGTTCGATATTTGGTCGAAAAATTCAAATTGCAAACTCTGAACCATGTCTTATAATGCCTGAGGTTTTGCCTGAAATTTTGAATTTTGAACTATCTGATAGCAATATTTTTTCTCAAAAAAAAGGCAATGGACTGCGCGATGGTGTTCGTGAATATCAATCGGGTGATTCGATGCGCGATATTCATATGAAACTGTCTGCAAAAGCCGGAAAATATATGGTTTCTGAACGACCTAACGGTGGAGAAGGCGTAGTGAATATTATATTTTGTTATTCTGGTGATGCCGATATTTCTCAAAAAAATGCATCTCTTTTGCTAACTTTAATGTACGATTGCTTTGCAAAAGGCGGGGAGTGTGCAGTGAAAATCCGCGATGAAATAGTAAAGGTTCAAGGTGAATGGGACGTTCAAAGTACTTTTTTGAAACTTTTTTCTAACGATAGAAAGTCATTTTCTTCTCGTTCAGTAAATGATTTTGATGGTATTTTGATTGAAAATGGTGAGGTGCATATGACTTGAAGTTGTCGATCTTGAAACAAAACAGCTCTGATAAAATTGATTTAGCATCATCATTTGCACCTTTGTTTTTAGCAATTTGCTCGTTTTTTTTATCGTTTTCTTTGATTTTTGACTCATTTTCTGCAATATATTTTTTCATAATTTTAGCTGTTTCCATGCTTTTTTCAATCACGATAATCAAAAAATCCAAGAAAACATCAATTAGTATAGCGGTCATTTTACCGATCCTTTTCGTAGCTTTTCACACTGATTTAATTGGTTTTTTTGCAGCAATACTCAATAAAATTCAGCTTATCATGTTTGAAAAGTATGCCTTTTCAGTGCATTTGTTTGATTCAAGTGGCACATCTTTTGCTGCAAAAATCATTTTTTTGAGCTGTCTTTCGCTTCTGTTTTCCTGGATCTTTTTCAGTGATTCTAAAATTCTGAAAGCCGTATTTCTTTTGTTAATGATAGTTTTTGTGGCCTTTTTAGGCAATATTTTATCTGTAGTTTTGGCGATTTTTTGCACATTAATAATGATTTTTTATAATAGAAAGCGCTCTTTTTGGGATGTGATGTCCCGAAGTTTCGTGATAATTTCTGCATTATCTATCTTTATCTCTGCGCAATTTATGCAGGTTTTCTCAAAAAAAATCACCATGAATATTTCAAATTCAGTATATGGCGGCGATGGTTTTCAGTTGCCAATGGGTGATCTAAGTGATTCAAAACCTTTCCGGCCTAAAGGTTTCTCATCGCTTGAAGTTGTGATGGATACGCCCGAAGCCATGTATTTGCACGGTTTTTTGGGATATAATTATTCTGATGGCAAATGGCAGACGGCAGATTATTCGCAGATCAGTGATTACTCAGAAAAGTTGGCTTATTTGGATGCGCAGGGGTTCATTGCAGACTCTCAGACTGTCATTTTCGCAGAAAATTTTGCTGATGATTTCTCTTTTAATAATGTAACTGTGACGAATCTTGGCGCAAATTCAAGTGTATATTACACTCCTGCAACGGCAAAATATGATGCTTCACCTCGCTTTTTTTCGTCTGGTGGATTTGAAAATCCGAAAAAATTTGGCGAGAAAACGCCTGCTTCATCACAAACTATAGCAGATCTTATCCAAAATTCAAGTTCTTTTTCTAATAAATATCATGATGAAAACGACTTGCTCGGCGAAACTTATATTTCAAATTCAGCAATCTTTGACGAGATCTACACACAGAATTTCACTAAACTACCCGACAATATCAACCGAATTTTAGATACCGAACTTGCAAAATATGATGTTGAACGTGGCAATTTGAATGACATTGCCAACGTTATTTACGATTATCTTGGTGGTTTTTCGTATGATATTAATGCTTCTAATTTGACTTTGGAACAGTTTTTACAGACTTCTAAATCGGGATATTCGATTCATTTTGCAACTGCTGCGACCGAGATCTTTAGATATTATGGCATACCTGCACGCTATGCAGAGGGGTATATTGTTGATAAAAATGCGGTTAAAAACAAGCTTTCCGGTTCGCCAATTACTCTTAGAGATGCCGATTTTCACGCTTGGACTGAGTACTATTTAACGGGGATCGGCTGGATCCCATTCGAGTCTACGCCCGAGTATTTTGATAAAATGCCGCTTCCAAATGGCGTTTCAGCAGAAAAATTGCTGGAGCTCTCGCATAATAATTCGGCGATTCAGCAAGGAAATAATGTGGTTTCGGGTGAAAGAATTGCCGATAAAATTGTAGATGATGAAGAGCAAACGAAGAATTATTATTTGATTTTTGCTCTTGCTCCGCTGTTTCTGGCTGCGATTCTTGTAAGTGTGCGAGTTCTATATATAAGAAATAAGCTGAAATATGACGCTTCATTTGCGCTCCAAATTTGCGTTTCTCTCCTTAATTACCGGCAAAAGCATGTTGAAATGGCAAATGGAATTTACGATTTTTCTGCATTAAGTGATGATTTACAAAGCCAGCTTGATGATTTCCAGAGTGCTTTAATGGAGAAAATGTATTCAAATCATTCTGCTGTTCAAGTTTCTGATTCACTTGGATTATATAAAAGTGTAAAAAAATCGACCTTTGCAGATTTAAATTTTTATCAAAAAATCATGTACACTATAAAGGTCTACTTTTGATTTAAGGAGTTTTAATGGATAAAATCAAGAAAAAACGCGTTGCTGAGTATTCGGCGATTGTAATTATATTTGCATTATTTGCAATTTTATTTATTAAAAATATTCATCTTTCGACTACAGATGATCATGATAAAAATAATCAAAATTATCATGCAAATCTTTCAATAAATTTCGATCAAATATATGCCGAACAGAATTATAAAAGGCTGAAAGAAGAATTGAAAAGTGGCGATCTTTTGCCTGAAAAACATTGCTTTGCTGATGATGAAACGATTAGTTTTTCGGAGAATGACACGGTGTTTGATGTTCTTTTATGTTATTGTGAGGAAAAAAATATATCTCTTGATTATCAAAAACCGTCTGAAAACATTTATAAAACAGCCTATATTAAAGGTATAGGCGGGCTTTATGAGGGCGATTGCACGAAGAGATCGGGCTGGGTCTATACTGTAAATGGTGATAAACCGAATGTTGGAATGTCGGATTATGTCCTTGAAGATGGCGATAATATTGTCATTTATTTTACGATTTATTAGGGATTATGACGTATGAAAAAGTTTTCGCGACTCAATTCTGGAGTTTTATTTTTGTTTTTTTTGTCAGTGATCGGCATAACAATGTTCACTCAGAACGTCTATTTGCGTGCAATTTCTCTTGTGATTTCGATTATAAATGCATGTTTTTTTGATGTTATAACAGATTATTTTAAGGACTTTCGGTTCTATTTAGCCGTGTTTTTGGTTATCACAGTTTCAAATCCGCTGTTTGTTCACCGCGGAAATACAGTGCTTTTTTATGTAAAAAACACACCTATAACGCTTGAAGCAATAGCGTATGGCGCAAATTTTTCACTTTCACTGATCGCTGTTTTGGTCTGGTTTCGCATTTTCTCTAAGTTAATGACTGCCGAAAAAATTAACGAAATTCTTGGAAAACGCTTTGCGACTGTCGGCATGATCGCTTCTTTGACGCTGAGATATGTTCCAGAATTCAAGCGACGTTTTGCCGAAATTGCCGATGCTCATCGTTCAGCTGGTTTGATATGTGAGGATACTTGGTTTGAAAAAGTCAAAAGTTATCTGAAAATATTTATGTCGCTCGCTGAATTCTCATTTGAAAAGTCGGCAAATACGGCTGTTTCAATGAACGCCAGAGGATATTTATTACATAAACGCACGCAAATTTCGCACAGAAAATTTCAATTTGACGAACTCCTTGTGCTTATTTTGACGCTTGTCATTACAGTTTGTGTGATAGTTTTCTCCCTCACTCACAAACTTTCAACCTCGTTTTACCCAACATTTAAAACGGATTTTTCCATGCTCCCGACAATTTTATTCACGATTTTAACTCTTATACCGACATCTTTTGAATTGGAGGATAGACTAAAATGGCATTTATCGAATGCGAAAAATTAAATTTTTCCTATCCTTATGCTGATGATAAATCGAATGGTTTTGCACTTCATGATATAGATTTTTCACTTGAACAAGGTGATTTTTTGCTCATTTGTGGGACAAGTGGTTCGGGAAAATCTACTCTTTTGCGTCTTCTTAAGCCCGGAATCTCTCCTAATGGAAGGCTTGACGGCAAAATAATTTACGCCGGAAAATTTTTAAATGACTTGCCTAAAACAGCATCTGCTGCCGAGATAGGCTATGTTTTTCAAGACCCAAATGCCGCTTATGTGACCGAAAAAGTCTATTCAGAACTCGCTTTTTTGCCGCAGAATCTTGGCTTGTCACCCGAAACTATCGAACTTCGAATAGCCGAGATCTCCGCTTTTTTCGGACTTGAATCTATCATCGGATCAGATATTTGCAACCTTTCAGGCGGTCAAAAACAACTTGTGAACCTCGCCGCTGTCATGACAGCCTACCCTAAATTGCTGATTTTAGACGAGCCAACATCCCAGTTAGACCCCATTTCTGCTGAGAGATTTTGCGAGATCGTTCTGCGAATTCAGCGTGAAATGGGCACTACGATCATTGTGAGTGAGCACAACACCGAGCATTTTTTCAATTTTGCTGACAAGATTTTGCACCTTGAAAATGGCCGTCAGCTTGCCTTTGATACGCCATCTAAGTTCGTAAAAAATGCTGCAAATCACGACTTTCTGCCCACTTCAGCTAAGCTTTTTTCATCGTTTAAACTTGACAATTGCCCCGCTTTCACGACTTCTTCAGCAATGGATTTCGTACGAAATCATTACAAAAAAGATGCTTCTGAGCAATTCAATGACGATAAAAATCACTTGAATGGCGATGCAGTTAAGGTGAAAAATGCCTACTTTTCATATACGCGACGTGGTAAAGATGTCATTGATGGCCTCGATTTTAACGCTGATTTTGGACGAATCCACGCGATCTGCGGTGCTAATGGCTCGGGAAAAACCACACTTTTTAAGCTCATAAGCGGTCTAAAAACTCTGCGTGACGGCAAAATTTATATTGACGGAAAGCGCATTTCTTCGTACAAATCGGGCGCTCTTTATCGAAATTTGATAGCTTCTCTGCCGCAAGACCCACACGATATTTTCATTTGTGAGAGTGTTAAAGAGGACATTTCCGCCTCACCCGACGGCGAAAAAAACGACTTTGAAACCGTAAAAACGCTCTGCAAAAGGCTCAATATTTTCGAAAATTTGCTTGATCTTCACCCTTATGATCTGTCAGGAGGCGAGATTCAGCGGGCTGCTTTGGTCAAACTTTTGCTTCTTGACCCCAAAATTTTATTGCTTGATGAACCGACAAAAGGTCTTGACAAGCAGTGCAAAAGACAGCTTTCGTCGCTTCTAAAAGAGCTTGCGGCGGAGGGCAAAGCTATAATTTTTATCACACACGACATGGATTTTATTGCTGAAACTGCCGATGATGTCACTCTGATTTTTGGTGGAAAGGCTGTTTCAAGTCTTCCTGTGCTGCAATTTATCATGCAAAATTCTGTTTATACGACGGCAGCTTCGCGGATTGGCAGAGGTTATTTTGACAAGACAATGACTGATTCCGAGCTTATCTCAAGTGCAGTCAGCCGCAAAAATGAGCGAGGTGATGGCGATGAATAGCTCGATTCCGTCGCTGATTTTCGTGTCGGTTTGCGCGATTTTCTTGCTGATCTGCCTTGTCAAGACCGCTCGCCATAGGAGCGCTGGATTCATCTCGATAACGGCGGTACTCACGGCGCTTTCGGTCGTCGGTCGCATCGTTTTCACGCCGATTGCAGGATTCAAACCGTGCACTGCGATCATCATAATTGCTGGTGTGTCGCTGGGCGCGGATGCGGGTTTCATCTGCGGTGCGCTGACGGCTCTCATCTCCAACATCTACTTTGGGCAGGGAATGTGGACGTTTTTTCAGATGGTCAGCTGGGGGCTGATCGGCGTTCTCTCTGGTATTTTCAGGTCGCAGTTGGCCAAACATAAATGCCAAATGTATCTATTTGGAGCATTTTCAGGTGTGCTCTACTCATTCATAATGGACGTTTTCAGCGTGATTTGGCAGGACGGCGGCTTTAATTTGGCGCGATTTATCGCTTATGCGGCTGGCTCAGCGCCATTTTGTGCGGTGTACGCGTTCTCAAACGTTGTGTTTTTGCTGATCTTAGGGCCGCGAATGATACGTTCGATCGGGCGGGTGGTTTTGAAATACGATCTGCTGAAAGAAAATTAGTGTACGATTTTTCGGACTTATCAACTGCATATAACAAAAAAACCGCTGATTTTACAGCGGTTTCTCTTTGTGAAGTGGAGCATAGGGGATTCGAACCCCTGACCCCAACACTGCCAGTGTTGTGCGCTACCAACTGCGCTAATGCCCCGAATTGACAATAATATTCTACCACAAAATCTTGCCTGTGTCAAGTATTAAAATGAATATATGAGTAATAAATTAAAAATATACTGTTAATTATTCGATGGCTGAATCTGCTTGCAAATTTATATATGAATAAAATGTAAAATAAGTTGCTAGTCTATTGACAAATTGACTTAACTATGATATAATTTAATACTACCCGAAAGGAAGTGAGGTATGTGGCGGAAAGCAAAAACCAGTCTACAAAGCAGATTGCGGACAATCGAAAGGCTTACCATGAGTATTTTGTGCTTGAAAAATTCGAGTGTGGGATAGAGCTTTGCGGCACCGAAGTCAAGGGCATTAGAAACGGCAGCGTTAATCTGAAAGACGCTTGGTGCTCGATCGAGGACGGGGAGTGCTTTGTTAAAGGAATGCACATATCTCCTTACGAAAAAGGTAACATTTTTAACCGTGACCCGCGTCGCGAACGCAGGCTTTTACTGCACAAGCAGGAAATTCATAGGCTGCTTGGCAGAATTCAGCAGGAGGGGCTTACGCTAATACCGCTTTCTTTGTATTTTAAAGGAAGTCGTGTAAAGCTCTGCATGGGACTTTGTAAAGGTAAAAAGCTTTACGATAAGCGCGACGACATGGCGAAAAAGGCGGCTCAGCGCGACATCGAGCGCGCGATCAAGAACCGCGGCTAACACGGGGGCGTAAAGGTTTCGACGGGGATCTTGAAGCATGATAAGCGAGTAGAGGAGCGCACCCTCTCTAAACGGCGTACGTTTTAAAATTAGACGACAACGATAATTTTGAATTAGCTGCTGCTTAAGTCAGCGCTCGTCTTGCCCTTGAGTACCACGGCTTGGGTAAAGGCGTCGATTAGTGGTGAACGTCATTGGGCGAAGGCTGTGACCCTTTGATGTATTACGGTCTACTGATCTGTCGCGCGTGTCTGTTTGCGCGGCTTTGAGGGAATGGGCATTGCCGAAATAACAGAATACACTCGTAGAAATTCGTGGGGATAGGTTTTCGGACAGGGGTTCGACTCCCCTCGCCTCCATATTTCCATCTTATACCACCGTTTTCTTGATAGTATCACGGTGGTTTTTTATTTGCCATACGCCTTAGCCGAGCTCAAACGCTCATTTTTTTACAAACTTTTTCGTAGTGCGTGTAATGATCGTTTTTCTTTTTATCCACATAACAAAAACCTCCCGCAGTGCAGATCTTCCACACCGCAGGAGGTTTTGATTTATCTTAAATTATCTATTCTTATTCTTCCTAACGCAAACCGCCGCTGCCGCGATAAGCACCGCGCTTACTCCGAGCGTGCTCTTTACGCCTGTGTTCGGGTTTCCGGTGGAATTGTTCGAGCTGCCCGAACCATTCGCCGATGAGCTGCTTGAACCCGCCGCGCTCGAGCTTGTCGAATTGCCCGTGCCGGTGCTGCTTGAAGCCGCCGAACTTGTCGAGCTGTCAGCGCTCGAGTTGCCGGAGTTGTCCGAATTGCTCTCGGAATCTGCCGCTGAACTTGCCGAACTGCCTGAACTGTCAGCATCTGACGAGGAATCCTGCTCAGCGTCCGAATCGGTAACGTCGCTTACCGAGCTGGAATCTGCGGATGATGAGTTGTCGGACGTACTTTCGAGCGCGTCACGCGAATCCGAACTGCTCGAATTGTCAGCCGCACTGGAATCGTTCGCGGCGCTAGATGTATCGTTTGTACTCGAAGTGTCTGCAACGCTTGAAGTATCTGCATCGCTAGAAGTGTCAGCTACGCTTGAATTATCCGCAGCGCTCGAATTGTCCGTATCGCTGGTAACTACATCGGTCTGGCTGGAGCTGTCCACCGCACTCGAGTCCTCCGTGGTCTTGTCAAGCTTGTTCTCGCACTCAGGGATAGCCGCGCTGTACGCCGCGTCAGACTGTCCCAGCAGCTTGTAAGCCACCGCGCCCGAATTGTCTATCCTGCAAACGTAAACGCTGTCGCTAACCTTGTAGCCGTTCGGCGCTTTGCTCTCCGCCATGTAGTAGATGTTGAAAGCTCCCGCCTCGGTCGGTACGCTCAGACCGTCATTGAAGCTTACCGAGAATTTTCCGTTGGTCACGATGGGCGAAGCCGCCGCGATAACGTCGCTAAGCTCAGCGTCGGCATAAAGTGTGAACTCCGTTGCCTGCGCTAACTCATCTCTCTGAGCCGTCGTAAGGTCGGCAAGGTCGGCGTTTTCATAAGTCTTGGTAAGCTTTACCGTCTGCGCCGTGATGGGGTCGTTGGGAACTTTGAGGTCGTTCAGACCCGCCTGTTCGCCGTCTATAAAGGTAACAGTGCCCTTGCCGCTTGCGTCAAAGCCTACCTCTACGCCGTAGATCTTGGTGTTTACTTCGTAGCCTGCGGGTGCTTGAAGCTCCTTGAAATAGTATGTGCCCGCTTCAAGTCCTTCAAATCTTACGAAGCCGTCCGCGCCCGATTGGAAAGTATAGTTCGCACCGTCTTTCTGAACGGGTACTGAGCATATGCCGTCCTTGTACAGACCGAATACCGCGCCCTCGAGCGCTATGTTTTTGTCCGTTATCTTCTGAAACTCCACGCTGGTGGTCTTTACGTCGGGTTTGTCGGGCTGCGAGCTGTCAGAATTGCTCGAAGAATCGCTGCTCGATGTGTCCGAAGCGCTTGAATTATCCGCGCTGCTTGAGGTGTCTGCCGCGCTCGAGTTGTCAGCTTTTGAGGAATCTGCCGATGAATCTGCAGCAGAGCTGTCCGCAGAAGAGCTGTCCGCAGATGACGAATCATCGGGTTTTTCTGGTTCATAACCAAGCTCATTATAGGCGTAGAAGTGCGCCTCAGAGCCTTCGTCGTTGATGCTTGCCGCGATAACTCCGCCCTCAAGGTTGCCGCCCGGAACGTGTACGTCGCCCTTCGGCGCTACAACGTGTCCGCTGAGAGAGGTCATTGTGATGATGTTTTCAGCGTCGGGAAAGTTCCATATCAGCTTCATGCCCTCGAGGTTGAGCTGGTCGCCCTCTAAGCCGCCTGAGATAGCTTTTATCGCGTTGCCGGGAAGATTGCCCACACCGCCGTTGAAATTAACGCCTACGGTTTCGTCGCCAACGCCGACTACCGAGATGGTGTTGGCGGTATTCTTGAATTTCTCAACGTTTATCGGCATGCCGTTTTCTGTAAGGTTCAGCGAATTGCTTGTTTTGAAAAGGCTGAACGGTATCGTGATGTTCTTAACGTCGTCGCTGAGATCTACGTTGATAACGCCGTTTGAAACGTCCGCCGCGCTTAGGGTCTTGCCTGCCGCCGCGAGCGCCTCCGACTGCTTTTCCACTGCCGTGAAAGCCGCGTCGAAGTCGATGTACTTGCCGTCTGACTTTACAGTTTTCAGCGAGCTGCCCCAGTTTTGCAGCTTTTCCACGCCGTCAACGTAGTAGAGAACATCGTTGCTGCCCTCGAATTTGTACACACCGAAAGCCGCCGTAGCTTGGTCTATCTTGTTGATGAACGAGGGGGTGACCGCGCCGTTTCCGAACGAGTTGCCTTTATCCATAGTGCCGCCAACGGCTACTGCGCCGACAGTATGGCCGCTGCCTTTGAGATCACCTTTAGTAAAATACTGGAAGTCGCTGAGGATATTGCCAATGGTATACGCCTTATCGTAACGGTCGTCAGACCCATCGGCAAAGGCGTTTGCCGCGAATGTGCCCACAGCTATGGAAGCTGCAAGCAGGGGAGAGAGCACCCGTTTTACCAGCGGGTGTTTCTGCTTTGTCTTTTCCATGTTTTTTTCTCCCTTTCAGTTTGCTAATATTTGAAATATGAACATATCAAACATTAACATATAGTAAAAACACTTTACAATAAATCTGTCTGCTTGTCAACGGCATACCTCCAGAAATTTGCTCAATATTCGTGCCGTTTTATGATGATTTTATACAATATACCGTGCAAGTATACCTTATATAATATATAACGGCTCAAATCGTGCACAAGCTGTTGACAAGGGCGCGCTTTTATGTTACTATGAAACTGATACAACTTTTTTGGAGGAAAAATTTATGAAGTATACAAACCCGATAGTAAAGGGATTTTATCCCGACCCCAGCGTTTGCTGCGCTGATGGCAAATATTACATGGTATGCAGTTCTTTTCAGTATTCCCCCGGAGTGCCACTTTTTGAAAGCGCCGACCTTATCAACTGGGAGCAGATAGGTTATGTGCTCACCCGTGAAAATCAGGTCATGCTGGATAAAATAAACAGTTCGGGCGGCGTTTTCGCGCCGACTATCCGCTACAACGACGGCAGATTTTACATGGTCACTACTAACGACACCACTCATCAGAATTTTTACGTCTATACCGATGACATTCGCGGCGAATGGTCTGACCCGATATATGTCGATCAGGGCGGAATAGACCCCTCGCTTTATTTCGAGGACGGCATGACGTTTTTCATCAGCAACGGCGTTGACGAAGAGGGCAAGAGCGGCGTTATACAGTGCGAGATCGACATCGCCACGGGCAAAAAGCTGACGGCGGGCAAGTGCATATGGCAAGGCTCGGGCGGCAGATACCTTGAAAGCCCTCATATGTACAAAATTGGCGAATGGTACTACCTCATGGCGGCGGAGGGCGGCACTGAGTACGGACATATGGTGACCTGTGCGCGCGCAAAGTCGGTATGGGGCGAATTTATCGGCAACCCGAACAATCCTGTACTGACAAACCGCAACAAAGCGCCGTACATCATTCAGGGCATCGGCCACGGCGACCTTATCTGCGGCGCGGACGGCGAGTGGCACATACTCACGCTAGGTTTTAGACAGATACATATATGGCAGCCGTACCATCATTTAGGCAGGGAAGTGTTCCTTACGCCTGTGAAGTTCGGTGAGGACGGCTGGTTCACGGCGGGCGACGGCACTACGGACGAAAGCTATGAGATCGCGGGCGATTTTGAGCAGCGCGAGAAGAAGCTGTACACGTTTGAGAACACGAAGTGGAACGTTGACTGGAGCTATATGCGCCGTCCGGAGCTTAGCAATTACGAGCTTGGAGAAAACAGCGCGGTGCTTCACGGCTGCGCGCTCACGCTGGACGATGTAGATTCGCCGACATTCATAGCGTTGCGCCAGCGGGATTTCCGTTCGCAGCTGAGCGTTGACCTCACGCTTGACGGCGGCGAGGCGGGCGTTACGGTGTATTCCTGCGAAAACGAGCACTACGACCTTTGTCTGCGGAAGCAGGGCGGCGAGCTGAAGGCGGTGCTGAAGCTGAACATCGGCGGCATAAAGCACACGCAGGCTGAGATCTCGCTTGGCAACGCGGATTCGGCGAAGCTGATAGTGCGCAGCGCCGAGCTTTTCTACAATTTCTACGTTCAGGCAGGCGGCGGGGAGCACGAGCTGGGTTTTGCGCAGAGCAAGTATCTCTCAAGCGAGGTATCGGGCGGATTCACGGGCGCGATGCTGGGTCTTTACGCGGTAGACGCGGCGGGCAACAGCCGTGCGGAGTTTAAGAATTTCGAGCTGAAATACGAATAATACAGACATAGCAACTGAGCAGGCGTTCCGAGCGGGGCGTCTGCTTTTTATGTATAAAGATTTAATAAGATTTATGATTGAAATATATGGTCAAACGCTTGACAGAAACACGATGTTGTGATATAATATTAAAGTACCAATGAGAACTAAATATCATACAGGGGTATAGCTCAGATGGTAGAGCAGCGGTCTCCAAAACCGCGTGCCGAGGGTTCGATCCCTTCTGCCCCTGCCATACTTGTGCAATAAAATAGATGCACACCTCGAAAAGCTCGTATTTACGAGCTTTTTTTGCGTTTTGAGGGTAAAAATTTCAGGTGTAAAACCGTAGATGCTTTTTCGTAAAAAAAGGATCTGAACCCTCAACAATTAAACATCGTCAAACAAAACGGCAGACTTTGAGTATATTATGCTCTAAGCCTGCCGTTTTGTATATAAAAGAACTTTCACAAAGTTTTCAATACAAATTTATTGGATCTGCCGATTTTGTTGGTATCTCTTAAAACAGAGAAACCAATAGGATTGGCTTTTTTGTTTTTTAAGAGAGGTGGTGATCCTAATGTGGCAGAGGCTGTATTAACAGATGAGAAAATAAATTTGACAGGAGGAATGTGAAATGTATTACAATAAAGAAAACGTTGAACGGCTGCGACAGAGATATCCGGAAGGAACTCGTATCTGCCTTGACCAAATGAACGATGACCCGTTCCCTGTTGAGTCGGGGACGTTTGGCAAGGTCGATCACGTCGATGATATCGGCACTGTGCATTGCGTTTTTGATAACGGAAGAACGCTCGGAGTTATCCCTGGTGTGGACGATTTCCATATCGTAAGTGAAGATAGTGAGCAAACAGAAGATGAAGAAATGAATATATCAATGTGACGGTCAAGTTTTGAAAAAAGCTTGACCGTTTTTTGTTTGAAAAATCGGAAAGGAGATGATTCGGGTCAGTGTACATTATCATTGACAAGTGAACATGAAAAAGTGATGATCTTCTGGTCAGCCTCTTGCATTCACCCAAAAAATATGTTATAATAAAAGAAATAATATCCAAAAAGCGGGTGAAATAATGAATAGCGAAAACGATTTCGAGGAGAAAGATAAACAAACCGGCAGAAAGCCACTGGCGACGGAGCTGTATTTTGTGATAATAATTGCTGTGTTTATCGTGGTTTTCGCCGCCGCATGGCTTTTAGATACCGAAGATGAAAAGGCGGAAATATACTACAAAGCGCCCGATGTCACGGAAGCTGCCGCCGAAATTTTCGACAGCAAGCCCGTTACAACGAAAGTTTCGATAGAAGTAACGCAATTTCCGATAGATATAAATCTGGCGACAGTGGATCAACTCTGCGAAATCAACGGCATTGGCGAGGTAATCGCACAAAAAATTATAGATTATCGCACAGAAGTTGGAATTATACATGATCTAAAAGAGCTTGAACAGATCAGCGGCATTGGCGAATCGACCATCAAACTGCTGGCAGAAAACGTTTTCGTTTCAAATTCTGACTACATACCGTTTACTACAACGATAGTGACGACTACAAAAATTACCACAACTGCCGTTAAAAACACAACCACGCGAGAGATCACAACGACTGCACCGCCGGAATCAGAAGTTCCCGAACCTGAATTCGAGGACGATTCGCCGCGTGAGGTGCATATCAACTATGCAAATGCTGATGAAATTGCCGATTGTTTGAAAATATCACACGAAATGGCTGAGCAGATAGTGTCGGTTCGCGAGCAGATCGGCGGATATTCGACACTGGAGGAGCTGTATCTTGTCGATTCGATGACTCAAAATATAATGCTTCAAATAATAGAGTATATCGTGATAGATTGATAAGAGTACAATAAAACGGACTTGTATTTGTAATGCAATACTTAAATCATATAAAAATATTAAACAGCACTTGACAAACAAAAGAAAATAGTGTATAATATCATCAATACATTTGAAAGGGGGCTTAAAGCCAACATGGACGACTGTGACAATGATAACGATAACTGCAACGATTGCAGTTGCATTGCCGCGTTCTTTTTTCAATCGAATAGCTTTGATTGGGACATATTTCGCCACCTTATCGAATAGGCGAGTTATGTCTTTTTGTGTTTTTATCAACTGTTTAATTTGAATTGAGAAAGGAAATATAATTATATGAAACAAATTGCATTGCAGATAATACTTATTCTGCTGAACGCTATTTTTGCGGCAACTGAGATAGCGGTCATATCTATGAACGATCAGAAAATGGCAAAAATGGCGGACGAGGGCGACCGTAAAGCGAAGCGGCTTGTCAACCTCACATCGCAGCCGTCAAAATTTCTTGCAACGATACAGGTCGCAATAACGCTTTCAGGTTTTTTGGGAAGTGCGTTCGCCGCAGACAACTTTTCCTCGCAGCTTACTGGACTTATTATGAAGACAGGAATTGGCATTTCTGAGAAAACGATAAGCACGATCTCGGTCGTGATTATAACAATATTGCTCTCGTACTTCACTTTGATCTTTGGCGAGCTTGTGCCAAAGCGTGTGGCAATGAAAAACTCTGAAAAATTGGCGCTCGCTATATCTGGACTGATCACATTTGTATCGAAAATTTTCGCTCCGATCGTTTGGTTCTTGACTTTATCCACAAATGTTGTGTTAAAATTGCTCGGGATCGACCCTAATGCGAATGAAGAAGCGGTCACAGAAGAGGAGATCCGTATGATGTTAGATCAGGGGCGCGAAAAAGGAACAATCGATGAAAACGAGAAAGAAATAATCGATAACGTTTTCGACTTTGACGACACACAGGTAGAAACTGTATTTACACATCGCAAGAAGGTCGATTTTATATCCACAAAGGACGATATTGACGAGTGGAAGCGCGTTATCTATCGAAATATACATACGAAATATCCCGTTTGCGGCGAAAATTTCGATGATATTATCGGTGTTTTGGACGCTAAAAAGTACTTTCGACTTGAGAATAAGACTCGCGAAAACATCCTAAATGAGTGTGTTTCGCCTGCATATTTCGTTCCTGAAACCGTCGCCGCCGACGTTTTATTTAAAAATATGAAACAGAGTGGCAATCATTTTGCAATCGTACTTGATGAGTACGGCGGAATGTGCGGTGTTATAACGATGACAGATCTTGTTGAGGAACTTGTTGGTGAAATTGATCTGTAAATTTCATTATAAAAGCATAAATGTATGATTTTGCATACAAATAATTAGAATAAACGCCGCAGCCACTTTCGTGTGGCCGCGGCGTTTTGTTTAGCAATGATATTCGGCGATGGTTCGCAGCATTTTTTCGTCGATCGGGTAGCAGGCGCTCGCGAGTTTCGCTTTGTTTTTCAGCATATCGCCAATGCTCAGCTCCAAAATGTTACGCGGGATTTCGCAGCCATTGCAAAGTCTTGCGATAAAGTTTTTCAGCTCGAAGATGTCATTAAAGCCAAGCTGTTCCATTATTTGCTTTTGACAATTAGCGGGGGCATTCTCGATAAATGTCGGTAAAAACACCGCGCATGCCAAGCCGTGAGCCATTTTACACTCGTAAGTAACGCGGTAGCTCAGCCCGTGTGGGATAGATGTGCCTGTGTAACGGATAGCAATTCCAGCGTATACAGAAGCTGACATGAGTTTATCAAGTACATCATCAGTAAAATTGTGATCTGCAAGATCATTTTTCGCTTCGCCCCAAATCGTCAGACCTTTTTCAACGGCTTTTCGGCTTTTCACATCGGCTTTCGCGTGCAGAAAGCTTTCGCAAAGGTGCGCCAGAGCGTCGAGCGCTGTGCTTGTTATGATTTGGTCGGGCGCAGCTTTCAAATATTTGCTATCAACAAAAGCTATCTCAGGGAATATTTGATGTGAGATAGATTTTTTGGTATGGCTGCTGTGAAGCGTAAGAACAGAAACTCCTGTGACCTCTGAACCGGTCCCGCAGGTCGTAGGAACTGCGGCTACGGGCAAGTGTGGAGCGTTTGGTATAGGTGTGTACAAGAAATCTTTGTCAAATTTGCTGTTTGCTATAAGTAAAGCGATCGCTTTTGAAGCGTCAAGAGGCGAGCCTCCGCCAATTCCTATGACAAAATCGACGATTTCAGAAGCTCCGTACTGCGCACCTGCGATCACGCTCTCTACCGATGGGTTTTCCTCGATCTTGTCAAAAACCACATATGGAATATTGTGGGTCGCAAGTGCTGCGGTTACATCGTCGAGTGAGCCGTTTTTACGCGAGGAATTGCGCCCTGTTACGATGAGCGCTTTTGTTCCGAGTGCGCAAAGTTCGTTTGAATGTGCTAAAACGCAGTTATTTTCGTGGTATAATCTAGTTGAAATGTCAAAATTCATAATATCACCGTTCCATCAAAATGCTATTATAAATAGTATAATACAACTTGCGGTGTTTGTCAATACGGCGGCGGACGCGCAACAAAAGTTAATTTTATATTGACAAGTTAATAATTTTGTGATACAATATATACAGATTCATGCGTATTTTGTGCGTTAAAAAGTGCAAAATGACAATATGTGTATTTATCAACTGTACGAAAATTTGTACTATTGAAATTTGATCGGAGAACAACATGATAATAAGTGTAAATGTGAAAAAATTAGGAAAGAAGATCGCGTCTGTCGAGCCGACGCCGTTTGAGATCGAGGGTATTCCAATGACTGCGGAGGAGCTTGTGACCGCCTGTGTGCGAAGCTGTGTGGCGGCATACAATAGTCGAATCGACAACCGCGAGCCGCGGTGTATTTCTGACGAGCAGTTTGCGGCAATGGAGGCGGCAGGCAAAATGGCGTTTGGCCTGCCTTTTTCTGACAAAAAAGCGAACGCGAACGAGGCGGTGCAGACGGCTTTGCAGGCGTTTGACGATGGGCTGTTTCGCGCATTTGTCGGTGAAACGGAGCTGGAATCGCGCGAACAAGAGATTAAGATAGGCGAAAACAGCGAAGTTACGTTCATAAGATTAACAATGTTGGCAGGGAGGATATGGTAATGGCAAGTTCTGAGAGCTATAATGTGTGGAGGCAGTCGCACGCGACGGCGATCGAAAACGCGCGCAACAAGCTTCCGACTGAGATCAGGCAGTTTCTTGACGGCAAGCATAATTGCAAACTTTACAAAGATCTCTATACATATCTGGCAAAAGGCGGCGCTCCGTCCAAGTTTATTAACAAAAAAATGAGTGCGATTTTTGGTGGATTGCTGAATGAAAATGGCTGGATAGATAAGAAATACAAAAATGATCTGCTTTGGGCTGTCGATAACTGCACCAAATGGCAGTATTCGTCAAGCATTTGGCGTAGGTCGTTTCGTTCATCAAGCTACACGGCGTACCTGCAATCGAATTTCATTTTGAGCCAGCTGGAAATTTATGCAAGACTCGGTTGGCTTGAAAGCTCGCTTGAAGATGCTCTTATGGGAAATTTATCAGAAAATGAAAACCAATATTTTTACAAAGATGGAATTAGCCTCCCGATAAGCACTCTGTTGGCGGCACATCTGGACGCTGGCGACAGCAAGGCTTTTGCCGCTTTAAAGCACGTTATCATGGATAACGGCACGAATATCAGCCTGGAAATTATCCGCGGCGTGATGATGAGCAGCAATGCCGATGCGCACAATCTGATCTGCCAGCTTTTGGTCGCCGCACGTTTGCAGGAGGGTCTGCGGCAAGCGATATGCGAGTCCGCCGACAGCGGTACGATCGAAGCCCTGCGCGCGGTCGTTGAAACCATCAAGGCGCACGATCTCATTAGGTTTTCGGCGGTCAAGCGTGCGATTTTTACCTGGTGCGGAATTTTTGCGGACAAGCCCGAGTCAATCGACCGAATTGCGGGCAAAATGCTCGACCTTATCGCCGAATGTCTTGCTGACAGGGCGGCGCGCGACGCGTATCTTGAGAGCGAGGACGCGATGCAGATATACATTGCGCTGTGGGCTTATTCGGCGGAGGACGCGCGCGTTGGTGCGCAGATCTGCCGTAAACTGGCAATGGGTGAGAGTCGTCACCGCCGTATGGTCGCGGGAATTTTTGCAAGCCAGTTTGAAAACCCTGACTTAGAGAATGAGTTGGGCAAGTTTGCGCTTGAAAATTTTGCCGATGATACCGAATGTTTGGCGGTGTATTTTTATCATTTTATGCCTGATATTAACATGGCGCTGAACAATGTTGCCTCGGATAACCGTCAGGGGCCTTACGAGCGGGAAAAGAAAGAGCCGCCGAAAAGCCGCGTGTACGCTGATATTTCGGACTATTTCGAGAGCAGAGAAGAAGCGGAAAAGTTCCTCGGAATATTGCTTAAAATTCGTGAACAGTTCACACCAAAAAAGAAAGAATTTGACTTTACACCCTGCGTATTTCCGTGGGTCTCGGTCAAACTTAAGCGTATGGACGTCGCGGCGAAACTTTGCTGGATCGCATCTGCGCTTCAAGACAACACGCTGATCGACGAGGCGTGCGGAATGCTTGCGGAGGTCGATAGCGATATTCGCAATAATGTGCTGCGAATGTTGGTGACATTTCCTGAAACTAACATTCAGCGTGACACATTGGTCAACGCGATTGCCGACAAGGAGAGCTACACTCGCAGTTTGGCGATAAAAATGGTCGAAAATATCGAGCTGACGGACGATAATTACCTCATGCTGGAAAATATGCTTCGCTTAAAAAATTCTGAAACGCGAACTGCCGCAATTGAACTGCTCGAAAAGTTGGACGATGAACGTCTGTACGGCGTTTGCGAGCGGCTTTTGGCGGATAAAAACGGAGAAAAGCGCGCGGCGGGTCTGGACATGGTGCTTCGTCTGAAAAAACAGCCGGAGCGTGCGGAGCTTTTTGCGCGGACAAAGGCGTTGGCGGCGGCAATGCAGAGCGATATTTCGCGCGAAAAGATCTTGCTCGACCAAATTCTGGACGAGGAAAATTCTGAACTGCCTGCCGATTGCGGTCTATACAAGCTTGAAAATTGTAAGATCGCGCCAATTGACAAGCAGTTTGTTGACGATAGCAACAAAGTTTTCTGCCGTTATTTTCCTGAAAGTGAGTTGGCTGGCAGCGATAAAAATGCAGATAAGGCAGATTGCTCTATTGCTCTTAAGAAGCTGGATGCGTTATTAGATGCGCATAAAAATGACGAATTTACAAATTATTGGGGCGAAACGAACTTGCTGGGCAATGCACATTCGCTAATTATCAGTCATTGTCCAAAGAGGATTTGCTTTGAGGAACTTTGGGACGAATTTTATCATACCGATGTCGGCTCGCCCGAGCTGCTGCTAAGAATGTACATAAAATTAAAAGCGTACAAAAAAATGGACAAATACATCACGTTTAAAAAGGCCGGAAAGGCTGCAGCGGCAAGGCTTTTCGGCGCTGACCTTGCCAACCCCATCGACGTACATTTTCTTTGTAAGGACATCGTGCAGTATCTGTATGATAAGTTTGTGCCAATGGACGACAGACGTAAAATCGCCATATCTGCGGCAAACTGGCTTTACACGCTGGACGACAAAACGCTGAAAGTGAAGATCAGCGGCGAGGAGGGAGTGCAGCAGAGCTACGGCAGGCATAGTAGGGAATTTGACCCGGAACACCGCTCACTGCTCAATCAGGTGCAGATCGACACGGTGCTAAACTGGCTTTTTGAAATGGAAAACAGCGAGTTTTTCGCGAAGATGATCGTTGTGAAGACCGCGCTGACCGATCGCCTTGATGGCTTGGCGGGTATGTATTTCGGCGATTACGAGGAGCAGAGTGTTTACGCGCTTGACGCGCCGACCGCCGATGAGCTTGTACGTGCCTGCGCGATGGGCGTGATAAATGACGACGAAATGTACCGCAGACTGGTCAATTCGGATGATCTTGGCGATGTGCTTAGCGCTCTTAGCGGACATATTAAAGCGATTCGCGAGCGTGACAAGCTTGTTGCGGCGCGCAGCCGGTTGAATATGGGTGGAAATGGCAATCTACGCGGTTTGATCGGCAATCACGATATGGATAAACTGAACGAAATAGACAAAAATGTAATTGCAAAAGCGGAAGATGTCTACAATAAGTTCATTGGCGTGGTGCTGGGCGAGGAACTTAACCGCGGCGACAGCGAAACGCGGTTCTCGCCCTACATTACGTCGATCAAGCGCATTTATGGCGTGGAAAATTACGTTAAAATTTTGGCTGCGCTGGGCAAGGAAACCTTTGTGCGCGGCTACATTTACGGTTCGCAAAGCTCGAAAAAGGAAACGCTCAGCCACCTCATCAGCGTTTGCGTACCGAATGAGGGCGACACAGCCGAGAAGCTTCGCGAGTTGGTCAGCGGCACAGATATTACCGAAAAGCGGCTTATCGAGGCGGCGATGTACTCGCCCGAGTGGCTGAACATTACCGCCGATTACCTCGGCTGGGAAGGATTCAAGTCGGGCTGTTGCTATTTCATGGCTCATATGAACGAATCTTACAGCGATAAGATCACGGCGCTTATCGCAAAATACACGCCGATCTCGGTTGAAGATCTGCAAAACGGTGCTTTTGACATTAAGTGGTTTAAAGATGCCTATGCGACGCTTGGCGAGAAGCGTTTTGCGATGCTTTACGATGCGGCGAAGTACATTTCCGATGGCGCGAAGCACTCCCGCGCGCGTAAATATGCCGACGCGGTGCTCGGAAAGCTCGACCCCGAGGAAGCGAAAACGGCGGCTTCGGTCAAGCGCAATAAGGACATGCTGATGGCATATTCGCTTATCCCATGCAATGATGACGAAATTATGAAGAAATACCTTTTTATACAGCAGTTTTTAAAAGAAAGCAAGAAATTTGGCGCACAGCGCAGGGCAAGTGAAGCTGCCGCTGCGAAGATCGCAATGCAGAATTTGGCCTTGTCGACAGGATCAAGCGACGTTATGCGCCTGAAACTGCGCATGGAGAGCGAACTTTTTGAGAGCATACGTCCACTGTTTGAGCCAAAAAATGTTGGAGAAGTAAGCGTATGGTTGGAAATACGCGATGGAAAGACCGAGATCGCCTGCGAAAAAGGCGGAAAACAGCTGAAAAACGTGCCTGCCAAGCTGAAAAAGGACGAGTACATCGTCACGTTGACCGAAAGGCGCAAGCAGCTGACCGACCAGTACCGCCGCACGCGCACGATGCTGGAGCAGTCTATGGAGGATTCGACGGTGTTCACGCTGAGCGAGATCGTCGGGCTGATGAAAAATGACAGTGTGAAGCCTTTACTGGAAAATCTTGTGTACTGCTATGACGGCAAATGCGGCGTAATGATAGACGGCAGGCTTTGCACAGTCGGCGGCGAGGAGATCTGCGCGGACGGGACGAGCGAGCTGCGAATTGCGCACCCGTTTGATATGTACGCTGACGGAAGCTGGCGCGACATACAGAAATATCTATTTGATGATCAGATCGTTCAGCCGTTCAGACAAGTTTTCCGCGAGCTTTATATCAAGACTGCTGAGGAGCTGGAAAACTGCGAAACGCCACGATTTGCGGGCAATCAGATACTCGTGAAAAAGACTGTCGCCACTTTGCGCGGTCGCCGTTGGGTATGCGATCTGGAGGACGGTCTGCAAAAAGTGTATTATAAGGAAAATATTGTTGCGAAATTGTATGCCCTTGCCGACTGGTTCTCGCCCTCAGACATCGAAGCGCCGACGCTCGAGCACGTCAGCTTCAGCGACCGCGTGACCGGTAAGCCGATCAAGATCAAGGACATTCCCGACATAATTTTCTCAGAGGTCATGCGCGACGCCGACCTTGCGGTTTCGGTCTGCCATGCGGGTGAAGTTGACCCCGAGCACAGCCACTCGACCATCGAAATGCGCGCCGCGATACTAGAATTTACGCTGCCGCTCTTCAAGCTGAAAAATTGCGAGGTCAAGGGCTCGCACGTTTTGATAAATGGTACGCGCGCGGATTATTCGGTGCACCTTGGCAGCGGAATTTGCCATATTCAGGGCGGCGCGGCACTCAATATTCTGCCCGTTCATTCGCAGCACCGCGGAAGGGTATTTCTGCCATTTGCAGACGACGACCCGAAAACAGCCGAAATAATCTCGAAAGTGTTGCTTTTGGCGGAGGATAAGAAGATCAAAGACCCATTCATACTTGACCAGATACACTAAATATTAGCAGAATCGCACGGGCGGACGGTGAAGGCTGTCCGCCTTTTTGTGAAAATTCGCTTCTTGCGGAGGGCGTTCGCTGCGACGATTTTTACCAACAGGACTGCTATCATCCCACGCAGGTGAACGGTTTATTGACATCGCTGTACTTTTACGAAGTAATGACGGGCATCAAATAATAAAATACCATATGAGATATATCAAATCTGTATAAATACTACATATAGTATTATATTTGTATACACTATAGCGGGAACATATATATGCTCCCGCCTTTTTGATATGTATTAAAAGATATAGTAACAATATGCAGATATATGTCATAATATATGACATAGGGCAGAAATATCTGTCAGAAATATGGAGGTGCTTGATATGGAAGCATTAGACGCTGCATTTTTCGGGAAAATATATGACCCGAAAGATGAGGACGCGGGCGGCTGCGAGGTTACGGCGGGCGTATTTCCTAAGGAAACGCCGATAGCTATGGCATATGTTCCGTTCCAAAAATGGGAGAAACCGTATGACGTTATGACAGCTTTGGCACGGGCAACGATCTTCCCGTCGCTGGATAAGCCGTTTATTGGAGAGGAGGCGGTTCGGCGTGCTGCGAAGTGAATTGTCTGAAAAACAGAAGCTGCTGCGAAAGGTTCAGGCGGCGAGATTCGCGCTTATTGAGGCGAATTTGTATCTCGACAGCCACCCGACTTGCCGCGAGGGGTTAAAATATTTTCGTGAAAAACGTGCGGAAGCCGACAAGCTCATAAAAGAATATGAAACGGAATATGGCCCGCTAACAGCTGCGGCAAGTCACGCAGAAGACTGCTGGGAGTGGGTAAACACGGCGTTTCCGTGGGAAAGGGGAGAGAGCTGATGTGGCAATATGAAAAAACACTGGAGTACCCTGTGAACATCAAAGATCCGAACCCCGCGCTTGCAAAGGTTATCATCTCGCAGCTTGGCGGGCCTGACGGCGAAACGGGCGCGGCGATGCGCTATCTCAATCAGCGCTACGCATCGCCTTGCAGAGAAGTTCAGGGTATTCTGACTGATATTGGTACCGAAGAGTTGGCACATGCCGAAATGATCTCGGCTATACTTTACCAGCTCACCCGCAATCTGTCTATGAAAGAGATAAAAGACTCGGGATTTGATACCTATTTTGTCGATCACACTACAGGAATTTACCCGATAGCAGCGTCAGGTGTTGCATATACTGCCGATTATATCCAGTCTACGGGCGATCCGATTGCCGATCTGACCGAAGATCTTGCTGCCGAGCAGAAAGCGCGGCTGAGTTACGACAACATTCTGCGCCTAACCGACGATCCCGATGTTCGCGACCCGATAAAGTTTCTGCGCGAGCGCGAGATCGTGCATTTTCAGCGCTTTGGCGAGGGTTTGAGATATATTCAGGATCAGCTTGATTCCAAAAACTTCTACGCTTTCAACCCTGCGTTTGACAAATAATATCATTTTAAGCGGACTGCTGTATGTTTGCAGCAGTCCGCTTTATTGTACATAAACATGCAATAGTACAATAAAATGTACATTAAGATCGGTTCAAGAATATACCGAAAGATTTAAAGACTGAGTTATTTTCATGTTGATTTTCTTTGTGCCGAGAATTCTGTTGCCCGTGTTACACAGAGGTGGAACGATGAAACCGTACTGCGCGATGCACACGCCGTCCAAGAAAAAATCCTTGATACGCGCGATACAGATAGCGCGCAGTGCGGGATCTCAACAACATAAAGTAAATCATATAAAAAAACCTACTGCATTTACAGTAGGTTTTTTTGGATTGGCGGAGACGGAGAGATTCGAACTCTCGAGCCTAGTTAAAGGCTAACGCATTTCGAGTGCGCCCCGTTATGACCACTTCGATACGTCTCCATAGAACGTTATATATTATACCATGTAAAAACACGTTTGTCAAGGGTCTGTGTCAGATTTAACATTTTGTTAAAAACTATGAGCGCACAATTGCGTTTGTGTACCAATTATACAAATCTAAGCTAAAAAGCGTCGCACTATATGTGCAAGTCTACAAAACTAAAAAACTTTGCGGAAAAGTGTTGACAAAGGGGCAAAATAAGTGTATAATATACAAGTCGGTTGACGAGGAAAACCTCATAAAGCGACACTAAATATGGCGGTATAGCTCAGTTGGCTAGAGCACTTGGTTCATACCCAGGGTGTCACCGGTTCAAATCCAGTTACCGCCACTTGATGGCCCGTTGGTCAAGCGGTTAAGACACCGCCCTTTCACGGCGGAATCATGGGTTCGATTCCCGTACGGGTCATTTTATCAAACGCAGATGATTTTTATATCGTCTGCGTTTTTTGTTGCCGTAAGATCAATTGACGTAATTGTTGACAAAGGTTCACCGAGCTGAATTGCTCGAAGTGAATGATCAAGCAGGAGATAATGGCTACGTTTTGTTTGCCGGAAACGAGCCGGAGGATTACTATTATTCGATCGGCGGTGGGGTGCACATGGGCGAGAGCGCCGAGAAAACGGTCAAAAGAGAGGTGCTTGAAGAAACGGGCGTTGTCTACGCGGAACGCAGGAACTTCAAAGCAATAGTATGACATTCGGTGTGAAAGAAAATATAGCTTGGCTTCCGATAAAAGATCTGCATAAATACAAGGCGTTCCCGAGCTTTATAAAAGACTATCTGAGCAGGGAACACACTTGTATCGAGCATATCGTTACTGATGAGAGAAAATGATATAGTATATTATATATTGGCAGAAAAGTAAATTTAAAATATATTTTAGAGAGTGCAATAGCGTGGAGAAATATAATGATTTAGGTAAAACGATCTCGCATGTGATCGTTTTAAGTCACTATTCTGTTTGCTATGCTGACGCCGCACACTTGACTATCGCAGTAAAATGTGCTATAATGATTTTGTCAAATAGCAAAGTTATTTTGCTAAATGCAGTTAGCCTAAGCTAACGCTAACAATGCGTATCTGCAAAAAATCACGAGGTATCGTAAATATTAGCACTGCAAGTTGTACTTTTTTCTGCTGTACTTTCTTATGGTTATGTTTGCGGTCAAAAATGACGATCCGAATTGCTATTATATCTATCCGAAGGAATATACTGGTGATGCGGTGAAGCGCGGGTTTGCCGGCCGCGAGGAAGTCACAAAGAGGAGCAAACGCTTCGTGATACCTTGCAAACTGAAAACGGAGATGTTATCATGAGTGAAAAAATCAAGCCTGTGCTCAATGGCGCGGCGGAAACCATGCTCCAGAGCTTTTACGCTCGGGCGATGTACAGTAAAGATCCGAAACATAAATTTCATGACGCAAAAGCTGAGGAAATAGTTGCCAAACTTGACTATGATTTTAGCAATGCGCAGAATGACACGGCGATGAGCGGAGGAGTTGTCGCGAGAACTATCGTTTTTGACGAGCTGGTCGGCGACTTTATAGCGAAAAATCCCGACTGCACGGTCGTAAACATCGCCTGCGGACTGGATACGCGCTTTTACCGTATGGATAATGGCAGAATAACTTGGTATAATCTGGACTTGCCTGAAACCATTGAAGTGCGCGACTCGCTCTACCATGAATCGGGCAGAGTATCGACCGTGGCTTGTTCGGCTTATGACCCCGAGTGGGCGCGGATGATCGAGAAGCGCGGCAAAATGCTCTTCGTCATCGAGGGGCTTTCGATGTACCTCACTACTGAGCAGGTGCGCGATATGCTAGCAATAATCCGCGACAATTTCGACAATGCGACAGTGATGATGGAGTGTCTGTGCCCGAAATTTGTCAAAAAAGAGAGCCTGGAGCGCTCGATTAAGGCAACGGGCGCGAAATTCAAATGGGGCGCGAACAGCTTCGACGACCTCGGCGAGGCGGGAAGAGGCTTTCGCCGTGTGAAGGACGACAATATCCTGCGCGGAATGTGGACGCTCAGCCTCGCGTACAAACTCGTGACGTGGATACCGATCATGAAGACTTTTGCGCAGAAAATTCTGGTATTTGAAAAAACGTGACCGGTATTAACCTTACTTGATAATTAGTGCTGATTGCTGCATGCCGAAGCAGTCCATTTTTCTGTACACGTAAGCAACGCTTGACAATTCGCATTTGCGGTGTTATACTATTATGAGTGCAGAGCGGTTTGCTGTTTGTACAAACTATTTCTAGCGGAGATGTAATTATGTGGCTTGTATACGCATTGCTGTCAGCCATTTTTGCGGCGCTGACCTCTATACTTGCTAAGGTCGGAATCGACGGCGTTAATTCAAATCTCGCGACGGCGATACGCACTGTTGTGGTGGTCATGATGGCGTGGCTGATGGTGCTAATTACCCATTCTCAGGGCGGTATCTCGGAAATTGGCAGAAAAAGTTGGCTGTTTCTAGTGCTTTCGGGCTTGGCGACGGGCGTTTCGTGGCTCTGCTACTACAAGGCTATCCAGCTCGGCAGCGTTTCAAAGGTCGTGCCGATAGATAAGCTCAGCGTTGTCATCACACTTGTGCTCGCGTTTATCTTTCTGCATGAGGAATTTACTGTTAAATCAGTAATTGGCTGTATACTTATAGCGGCAGGCACATTGCTCATGGTACTCTAAACTACCCAAAATTGATTACGATAATCAGGTTTGCGAGCTTGGAAAATCGCTGTGATTTTATATCATAGGAGCAGACATACTGCACAAAAGCAGTGCGTCTGCTATTTTTTATAGACTATGTAAATTTGTGCATTGACAAACGACCTGCATTATGTTATGATGTAATTGGGTTAGTGTATGCAAACCAATTTGACGGAAAGGTAATAACATGAATTTTGAAATTTTTCGCGGTATTCTCATACCCTTTCTCGGCACATCGCTCGGCGCGGCGTGCGTGTTTTTCATGCGCAAAACGCTGCATTTCGGCGTTCAGCGTGCGCTGACAGGCTTCGCGGCGGGCGTGATGACAGCCGCTTCGGTCTGGAGCCTGCTTATCCCCGCGATGGAGCAAGAAAGCGGCATGGGCAGGCTGGCGTTTATTCCCGCGGCGGTCGGCTTCTCGCTCGGCATACTTTTCTTGCTGACGTTAGACCATATCGTGCCACACCTGCATATGAATTCCACCGAGCCAGAGGGCAAACGCAGCCGTTTAAAGCGCACGACAATGCTCGTTCTCGCCGTCACTCTGCACAATATCCCCGAGGGTATGGCGGTCGGCGTAGTGTACGCGGGGCTGGCGGCGGACAATGTCGCGATCAGCTCGGCGGGGGCGCTTGCGCTTTCGCTTGGTATCGCGATACAAAATTTCCCTGAGGGAGCGATAATCTCACTGCCGCTCCGTGCGGAGGGCATGAGCAAGCCAAAAGCGTTCGCCTGCGGGGTGCTGTCGGGCGTAGTTGAGCCGATCGGCGCGGTGATAACAGTGCTGCTCGCCGCTCTGATATTGCCTGTTTTGCCGTATCTACTCAGCTTCGCGGCGGGCGCGATGATCTACGTCGTCGTTGAGGAACTTATCCCCGAAATGTCCGAAAAGCCGCACTCAAATATCGGAACTGTCTTTTTCGCGGTAGGCTTCGTGGTGATGATGTCGCTCGACGTTGCACTAAGCTGATTTGTGCATATTAAATAAAACTGTTGAGAAAAATAAGTACAGATTTGATAATTGTATCTAAAGTAAAAGTGTGCTATAATAGTTAAGGTGACGAAAACTTTTCTCAGTCTGCAAAATTTTTCGCCGCCAAGACCACGAAGGGAATGATTACAATGGGAAACAACAATACAAATTGGGGCTATGAAGCTGTATTTTACCAGATATATCCGCTCGGATTTTGCGGCGCGCCTTTTGAAAACGATGGCGTGCAGGAGCACCGTATCTTGAAAGTGCTTGATTGGGTGGATCATATAAAGGAGCTCGGCTGCAACGCCGTGTACTTTTCGCCCGTTTTTGAGTCGGACACACACGGCTACAACACCCGCGATTATTCGAAGATCGACTGCCGACTCGGCACGAACGAGGACTTCAAAAAGGTCTGCGACGCACTGCATGAGCAGGGAATAAAGGTCGTGCTCGACGGCGTTTTCAATCACGTCGGCAGAGGCTTTCCGCAGTTCCGCGACGTTGTCGAGAAGCGCTGGGATTCGCCCTATAAGGACTGGTTCAACATCAATTTCGATGGTAACAGCAACTACAACGACGGCCTGTGGTACGAGGGCTGGGAGGGTCATTACGACCTCGTCAAGCTTAACCTGCGCAATCCAGCTGTCGCCGACCATATTCTGAACGCTGTTAAGGGATGGATAGAGGAATTTGGCATAGATGGTATTCGTCTGGACGTTGCTTACTGCCTTGATTTCGACTTCCTCAAGCGCCTGCGTTCGTTCACCGACAGCCTTAAAGAAGACTTTTTCCTCGTCGGCGAGCTGCTTCACGGCGATTACTCACGCTGGGTAAATCCTGAAATGCTGCATTCTGCTACCAATTATGAGTGCTACAAGGGTCTGTACTCCAGCTTCAATTCGATGAATATGTTCGAGATCTGTCACTCGCTGAAAAACCGTTTCGGCCCTGAAAACTGGTGCCAGTACCGCGGAATGCACCTCCTCTGCTTCGCCGATAACCACGATGTTACGCGCGTCGCGAGCATACTCACCGAGCCGCGCCACCTGCCGCTCATCTACACGCTGCTCTTCGGAATGCCAGGAATCCCCTGCGTTTACTACGGCAGCGAGTGGGGCGCGAAGGCTGAGAAAAAGGACGGCGACCCCGCGCTTCGTCCCTCGTTCGATAAGCCCGAGAGCAACGAGCTTACCGCGCACATCGCCGCGCTCGCAAAGGCTCACCGCGAAACTAAGGCGCTCTGCTACGGCGACATCAAGATACCTGTTCTTACCAACAAGCAGTGCGTTCTCCAGCGCGATTTTGAGGGTCAGCGCGTGTTTGTCGCGATAAATGCCGATGATCAGCCGTTCACCGCGCATTTCGACGCAGGCTACGGACTTGCCGATGACCTCGTTACCGGCGAAACTCACGACTTTGGCGGCGGCAGCGAACTTGCTCCTTACTCCTCGCATATTTGGCTCTGCAAGTAAAGTGTACAGATTCTTGTACAGATAATTTGCTTGCTTTTTAGTACAAATATCTGTACAATTGAAAGCACGGTTGTGCACTAGTACGAATTTCAGTACAGTTAATTTGAATTGTAGCAAGTCCAATAAATCGTACAATTAAATTGAAGCATAAAAATAACCGCAGTCGATGAAAACTGCGGTTATTGCTTTTATATAAGAATATGAACTTAGTCTACGGTCTCCAGACCCTCTGCCTTGAATGCCTGACGGAGGTCGTCAATGAGGTCTTTCTTGTCCTCGATACCGATAGCTACGCGGTAGAATCCGCCGTGGAATTCCTGCGGATAGAGGTACATTCTCTCGTCGTCCTCGCCGAGGAACACGATAAGGCTGGCGTCATGTCCCAGCGATACAGCCGATGTGAAAATATTAAGATGAGTTACGACTCTGTTGTAGAGATCGTGCTCTCCCTTCAGACCGAATGAAAGCACGCCGCCGAAGCCGTTCTTCATCTGCTTTACAGCAAGCTCGTGACCCTTATGGCTCTTCAGACCGGGGTACGCAACGAAGCTTACGCAAGGCTGCTTCTCGAGCCACTCGGCGATGGCGAGCGCGTTGTCGTTGTGCACCTGCATTCTCAGCGGGAAAGTTACCGCGCCGCGCATGATGAGCCATGCGTTGAACGGGCTGATAACGCCGCCAATATTTACCTGTGCCTGATAGCGGATCTTGTCCATGTCCTCGTGGTTGCCGATTATTGCGCCGCCCATCGAGTCGCCGTGACCGTTGATGTATTTGGTAAGGCTTTCCACAACAAAGTCAACGCCGTACTCCAGCGGACGGGTGTTGTAGGGCGAAGAGAACGTGTTGTCCGCCGAAACGAGAATTCCGTGCTCGTGCGCCAGCTTTACGATGCCTTCGATGTCGCAGATGCAGAGGGTCGGGTTGCCGGGAGTCTCAAAATGGATAAGCTTGGTATTCGGTTTAATTGCTGCCTTTACCTTTTCGAGGTCTGTGCAGTCAACTATCGAGGTTTCGATGCCCCATTTTTCAGTCCAAAGCTCGTTGAAAATGCGGTAAGTGGCGATATATGTAACGGTGGAGAAGATAACGTGGTCGCCTTTTTTCAGCTTGGTGAAGAAAAGCGCGGAAAGCGCCGCAACGCCGCTCGCCAGAACTACGCAGTCCTCGCCGCCCTCAAGATTAGCGATCTTTTTCTCCAGCAGACCCTGATTTACGCCACCGTTGCGGGTGTAGATCTTGTCCTCGGAAGCCGACCAGTTCATGGTAGAAGGGTCGTAGGGAAGCAGGAAGCTGTTCGCCATGTTGATAGCAGGCTCTATAGCGCCCGTGCCGGGATCAGGCTCGTTGCCGACGTGGATAGCGCGGGTGGTGAAGCTCAGCCCATCGTAATTGTGTACTTTTTTTTCGCTCATATTTTTTCGTCCTTTCGCGTGTTTTTTGTAAAATTCGTAATAAACCAAATTATATTATATCATACTATCCCGCTATGTTTGTAAAGTTTTTCTGAATTTTACCCAAAGCTTGCCGCACAATTTTCCTTTTGCTTGACATACTGCCGTGCTTGTGATACAATTATTATTAAAATTTGAAAGCTGGTGCGTGCTATAAAAATGAAGAAAATTCGCGGTATTGTGGAAAATGCCCGCGCGGCGGCGCTGTATTTTGAAGCTTTTCCGCCCGAGGAACGTGCGCCGTGGCTTCTTCTCGCTAAAAAAGCCCGCAATGCAAACGTCGATAACTGGGGCATCTACGCCGACGGCAGATTCGCAGGGCTGATGTACGTTGTAAATCATGCCGATCTCTCCTATGTTTTCTATTTCGCAGTCAAAAAAGATTTCCGCGGAATGGGACTGGGCGCTCGCGCTCTGAAACTTGCCCGTAAGCACTACGCCGGCAGACGCTTTTTCCTCGCGATAGAGAGCTTAGACCCCGCTGCCGATAATTACGACGAACGTGTAAAGCTCCGTGATTTTTACCTGCGCGGCGGTCTTTTGCCGATGGGCATGAACGTTCAGGAGGGAAGCGTGGTCTACGAACTGCTCGGATGCGGCGGAAAGGTCGCGGCGGAGGAATACAGCGCCCTTATCGCCGAATACCTCTGCAAGACGATTTTCAGAGGCGTAACGATGCGGATCTTGCCGCCCGAAAAATAGCTTATTTATAAGGTATATCTTAGGCACATTTTTCCTCTTAACACAGATCTGTCATTTGTTTGATACCATAATTTCAGATTACGGCGGTGAAAAATTTTTAAAAAGGGGTTCACATTCGCGAAAAAATGTGGTATAATAAAACTAAGTAAATGTGCGCGGTCGGCGACCTTCCGCGTGGAAAGGAAAGTAAAGATGACAAAATATATTGGCGCAAAATGCTCGGTCTGCGGCGAAATGTTCAAAGACGGCGACGACATAGTCGTGTGCCCCGACTGCGGCACGCCTTACCATCGCGCCTGCTGGGATAAAAATGGCGAGTGCATAAACCACGAGCTGCATGAGTCAGGCATGAGCTGGAGCGAAAAGATGGAAAACGAAAGGCTCGAAGCTGCCTCACACGGCGAACCGATACGCTGCATACGCTGCGGGACCGAGAACGACCCCGGCACGATGTTCTGCGTTGAGTGCGGAATGCCGCTCGCACAGGGCAGGAACGACGCGCGTCCCTTCAACGGCACGCAGGCTCAGTCCGACCAGTCCGAAGAACAACCGAACCAAAACGGCTTCTTCAATTACAGCCAGCCGAACGCCGACGCGCAGAGCGGGCAGGATCAGCAAAACCAGCAGGGCTTCTCGAACGGTTTCAATTTCGGCATACCCGTTCAGCCCGTTAAGCTCACCGAAGAGTCAGACATAGACGGCATACGTTTGGGCGATTTCTTCGATTACGCGGGCAGACGCTCGCTCTCGTTGATCGCAAACTTCGTGAAATTTGCCAAGACAGGCTCGAAAACTTCGATGAATATAGCAGCTCTTTTCTTCCCGCAGTACTATTTCTTTTACCGCAAAATGTATAAAAAGGGAATTTTGTTCATGCTGCTATGGTTTCTGACGGCTATTCCCACCTTGATACTTTACGGTCAGTCGGGCGTGCTGGGCATGGTCTTCTTCAATATGCCCTTCAATATCAAGTCGCAGGCGTTCCTCAACATTTGCAACGTCGCCCAAATAGCCGCGACGCTCATGGGCATATTCGCCTGCCTGTACGCCAATTACTGGTACTACAAACAGGCACGGAACGACATTCAGAATATCCGCTCGCAGACCGACTTATCGGAGAACGAGATTCGCGCAAAGATAGCGCAGTCGGGCGGAACATCGTGGGCTAAGGTGATAATCGCGGGCGTTTCCGCAGTGGCAGTGAGCCTTGTTTTTCTGCTCGTGCTGACGATATTGTTCTGAGTTAACAAAAAATTTACGAATACTGCCGCGCCCGCTCTTGACAAGTTGGCGCGGTTTTGTTATAATAATATTGCTGTCTTTATGTGCAGCCGGCGGTTTTCCGCTGACCCTTGCTCGCAAATGCGGGCTTAATATCCACAAGGAGGTGTCATTTAAAATGGCGAAGATCAATGAAAAGTACGAAGCAGTAGTAGTATTCAGCTCTAAGAGCGGCGAAGAGAACGTTAAGGCTCTTACCGAAAAGTTCGATGAACTTATCAAGGCAAATGCAACTGACGTTACTATGAACGACTGGGGCAAGAGAAAGCTTGCTTACGAGATCAACTACGAGGCAGAGGGTAACTACGTTCTCTGGAACTTTACTTCCGTAACTTCTTTCCCTGCTGAGCTCGAGCGTGTACTCGGTATCACCGACGGCGTTCTGCGTTTCCTCGTTACTGTACAGTAACGAGGTAACCTTTAGGGAAAAACCTGCTCTTTGCGCCGCGCGCAGAGGGCCGAGAAAGGAAGATAGATCATGCTGAATAAAGTTATTCTCATGGGCAGAATCACGCGCGATCTGGAGCTTAAAACTACTCCGAGCGGCGTTTCCGTGCTCACATTCTCTATTGCGGTAGACCGTAGCTTTGTCCGCCAGGGCGAAGAACGTCAGGCCGATTTCATCACCTGCGTAGCATGGCGCCAACAGGCAGAGTTTATAAATCGCTATTTCGGCAAAGGCAGAATGATCGCCGTAGTCGGAAATCTCCGTACCCGCACCTATGATGATAAAAACGGTACTAAACATTACGTTACCGAGGTCTATGTAGACGAAGCTTCGTTTACAGGCGAGCCTAAGCAGCAGGGCGGTTACCAGGGCGGTTATCAGCAGCAGCCCTCTTACCAGCAGAATAACAGCTATCAGGGTTCTTATCAGCAGCAGCCTGCGCCGCAGCAGAATAATTATCAGAGCGGCAGACCCCAGCCCGATGATCCTATGAATATCGGCGATATTCAGGACTTCGAGGTATTCAGCGACGATGGCGTTCCTTTCTGACAAATTGTTGCATTTAAATTAATTGGTATTTCCGGTTAGGAGGATTGACATGGAAAGAAATTCAAGACCTATGAAGAGAGGCCGCAAGAAGGTTTGTATGTTCTGTGTAGACAGAGCTGAAAAGATCGATTATAAGGATATTGCTAAGCTCAGAAAGTGCATGACCGAAAGAGGAAAGATCCTTCCTCGCAGAGTTACCGGTACTTGCGCTTACCACCAGAGAGAGCTTACTTCGGCTATCAAGAGAGCGCGTCACCTTGCTCTGCTGCCTTACGTTGCAGACTAATTGCGCTATAAATTTATTTTAGCTAACAAAGGTATCCGATATGATGCGGATACCTTTTTGTTCTATAAATTTTTTCCTGCTGCTTGAAATATTACAGAAAATGTGGTATTATATTATTACCGACTTAAAAACTGACCGCTCGCTCATCTGCGGGCTTCGGCAAAATAAATGCTGAGAGGTGTAAACATGAAACAGGAGTTTGATTACAACGAATTTGATAAAAATTTTCCGCTGGGCGAAAGTTTTGAACTTCCCTGCATCCCCGCTAGGGACGTGGTGGTGCTGCCCGGCGAGGAAACTAATATAGATGTCGCGCGCCGCAGGACCGTTTATTCGGTAAAACGCGCTCTTAAAAACGACGGTTACGTCTTTATAACTATGCAGAAAGACTCTCTGGAGGAAAAGCCTTCCGCCGCCGACCTCTGCCATGTGGGCACTATCGCCTATGTGAAACAGGCGGTGGAAACTAATGGCAGCGTGTACCGCTGCTACATCATCGGCTGCGCACGCGCTGAGCTGGAGGAATTTTCTGCTGTGGGTGCCGGATTTTCCGCAACAGCCCGCCGCGTGCTCGATTATGAGGAGGATCCTCTCAACGAGCACCAGATACAGGCGATAATGCACGAAGTTCTCGACAGCTTCAGCGAGCTGCTCGACGCTATGAATAAGCCGCTTTCCGATGAAGAACGCGCAGTTTTCGCGATAAGAGATCCGTATGAGCTTTACGAAACGCTTGTCCAGCTGCCGAATATATCGCCTGTTAATCGTCAGGAGCTTCATGAGCTGCCCTCATGCGGCGAAAAGCTGATGAAGCTTGCCGAGGTGCTCGCTTCTGAGGCTGATATTGTACGTCTGGAAGCTCAGGTGCACGCTAAGGTGCATGAGTCGATAAATCAGGGTCAGCGCGATTATTATATCCGTGAGCAGATACGCGTGCTGAAAGAAGAGCTTGGCGAGGACGACGATTATCAGTCGGACAGCGAGGAGTGCGCCGCTTACCGCGAAAAGCTCGCCGCTGTTCACAATATCTCTGATGACGCCCGCGCGCGACTTGCAGAGGAGATCGAGCGCCTTGCCAAAACGCCATCCTATTCGCAGGAGGCGGCTCTGCTGCGCTCTTATCTCGATGTATGCCTTTCACTGCCTTGGGATACCACTAGCGAGGACGTTACCGATATAGATTCGGCGGCGAAAATTCTCGATGAAGACCACTACGGTATCCGCAAAGTCAAGGATAGGATTCTTGAAAACATAGCCGTTCGCGAGCTTACGCCCGACGTTAAGGGACAGATAATCTGCCTTTCAGGCCCTCCGGGAGTCGGCAAGACCAGCGTGGCGAAGTCTATCGCCCGCGCACTCGGCAGAAAATTCGTCCGCGTTTCGCTCGGCGGCGTGCGCGATGAAAGCGATATTCGCGGCCATAGAAAAACCTACCTCGGCGCTATGCCCGGCAGGATAATTATGGCGCTGAAGCAGGCGGGAACTTCCAACCCCGTAATGCTGCTCGATGAGATAGATAAGATGGCGAACGATTTCCGCGGCGACCCCTCGTCCGCAATGCTCGAGGTGCTCGATTCTGAGCAGAACAGCCAGTTCCGCGACCACTATACCGAGATACCGTTCGACCTCAGCAACGTGCTTTTCATCACCACGGCGAACAACACCTCCGCAATATCCGCCCCGCTGCTCGACAGAATGGAGCTGATAGAGCTTTCCAGCTATACGCGCGAGGAGAAGTTCCACATTGCGAAAGAGCACCTGCTGCCGAAACAGCTCAAAAAGCACGGCATAAAGGCTTCGCAGCTTCGCCTTGCCGACAGCGCTATCTACTCGCTGATCGACAGCTATACTCGCGAGGCGGGCGTGCGTACCCTCGAGCGCGAGATTGGTTCGCTATGCCGCAAAGCAGCTAAAAAGCTCGTTACCGGCGAGAAAAAGGTCAGCATAAAGGCTGCCAATATCGAGGAGTACCTCGGTCACAAGAAATTTACCGATGATTATTTCTCCAAAAAGCCTGCGGTCGGCTGCGTAAACGGCCTTGCGTGGACAAGCGTAGGCGGAGTTATCCTGCCCGTTGAAGCCCTCATTCTCGACGGCAAGGGCAAGGTCACGCTTACAGGTTCGCTCGGCGACGTTATGAAAGAGTCGGCAACGCTGGCTGTCAGCAACGCCCGCCGCCTTGCAAAAGCTTACGGCTACGACGCTGATTTTTACGAGAAAAAAGATATACATATCCACGCTCCCGAGGGCGCTGTTCCTAAGGACGGCCCTTCGGCAGGCGTTACGATGATAACCGCGCTGGTTTCCGCGCTCAGCGGTATAAAAGTGCGCTCAGACGTTGCGATGACGGGCGAGATAACCCTTACGGGCAAGGTTCTGCCGATAGGCGGTCTGCGCGAAAAGACCATGGCGGCGTACAAGGCGGGTATGCAGACGGTTATAATACCGCAGGGCAATAAGGGCGACCTCGACGACGTTGACGAAAAGGTGCGCGAAGAGGTGCAGTTCGTGCTCGCTGATAAGATCGAGGACGTGCTCGCAGTAGCGCTGATGGCGGGTGAAAAGAGCGGCGCTGACGAAAAGCCCAAGAAAAGAAAGCCCCGCGCCAAGCGCTCTGAGCACACCGAGCCTGCCGAGCCGGCCGAAGCCGCCGAAACAGGGAGGGCGTAAACATGAATTTTTCTAAGGCTGAATTTCTCACATCTTTCGGCAAGCTTTCGCAAATGCCGCCCTCAGACCGCGGCGAGATATGCTTTTCGGGCAGGTCGAATGTGGGAAAATCTACGCTGATAAATAAGCTGCTGAACCGCAAATCCATAGCGCGAGTAAGCTCAGTGCCCGGCAAAACGGTCACGATAAACTTCTTCACGCTCGATAATATCTACCTTGTAGACCTGCCCGGCTACGGCTACGCAAAGGTCTCTAAGGGCGAAAAACGCGGCTGGAGCAACCTTATAGGCGGCTATCTTGAGGACGACCGCCGCGATCTCGAGCTTGTGATACAGCTTATAGATATGCGCCACGCCCCCAGCAGGGACGATCTGCAAATGATAAATTTCCTTATAGAAAGAGAGCTGCCTTTTATAATAGTATTCACCAAGGCGGACAAGCTGAACAAGCGCGAGAGGGAAGAGCGAATGGCGGCTTTCGCCGAAGAGATACCATACTTCGAGGACATCACCTGCGTGCCTTTCTCGGCGGTAACGCTAGAGGGCGTAGAGCAGCTTCGCGGTATAATCGAGGAAGTATCGGAAGATTACGCCGACTTTCTCGAAAACGGCGCTTTGATTGACGACGCAGACGATATTAGCGGCGAAGAGGAAGATACTTCGGATACGTCAGAAGAGCCTGCCCAGCAGGAAAATACCGGCATTGATGCCGCGGGCTACCTTATCCCGAAAAACAGAAAGTAACTTATCAACGCAAAAACGCTTCGGTTTTCTAATACCCGAAGCGTTTGCTTATTTGCCGACATCGCCGCAGCATTTCGCCTGCATGGCGCGCCCCGCCGAGATGGTCTCGAGAGTGTCGCCAAGCTGAGTGAGCACAGCGCCCAGCAGGGCAAGCTCTTCATCGTCCAAGCGGCAGGCTATCGCGTTGGCGAGCGCGGTGACGGCGGCCGTGATCTCGCAGGCGTTCACGTCAGCACCCCCGTTTATATAGTATGCTTTTCCGCCGCGCACCGTTCGCCCTTGCAATTGCCGCGGAAATATGCTATACTATTTATAATATATAATGTATATTTGAAAGGACTGAGCACTTATGGCAGCACCGCTTGCCGAAAGAATACGCCCGAAAACGCTGGACGAAGTAGTGGGTCAGCGCGACCTGCTCGCCGAGGGCAGACCGCTGAGAAAGATAATCGACGGCGGCAGGATACCGAATATGATATTCTACGGCCCTTCGGGCGTGGGCAAGACAACCGTTGCGCGGATAATCGCCGAAAATACAAATATGATGCTGCACAAGCTCAACGGCACTTCCGCCTCCACCGCTGACATCAAGCAGGTGATAGCCGATTCGCACTCTATCTTCGGGTGCAGCGGCGTGCTGCTCTACCTCGACGAGATTCAGTACCTCAACAAAAAACAGCAGCAGTCGCTGCTCGAATACATTGAGGACGGCAGCATAACGCTCATCTCCTCCACCACCGAAAACCCGTATTTTTACGTCTATAACGCGATAATCAGCCGCTCTACCGTCTTTGAATTCAAGCCCGTCACCCCGCAGGAAGCCGTGCCCGCCATTCAGCGCGCTTTTAAATTTCTTGCCGACGAGTGGGGCTTGAAGCTTGCGCTGGAAGACGGCGTTTGCGAACATATCGCGAGCGGCTGCGGCGGCGATGTGCGAAAGTCGATAAATACCGTAGAGCTTTGCGTGCTTTCCGCCGATAACGATGGGCAGACTATCTCAGTTTCGCTTGAAAACGCGGCGGCGCTCACTCAGCGCAGCAATATGCGCTACGACCGCGGCGGCGACCAGCATTACGATATTCTCTCGGCTCTGCAAAAGTCTATCCGCGGTTCGGACGAAAACGCCGCACTGCACTACGCCGCGCGCCTTATTGAAGCGGGCGATATTATCTCGCTCTCGCGCCGTTTGCTCGTCATCGCGAGCGAGGATATTGGTCTTGCCTACCCGCAGGCGGCGAGCATCGTGAAATCCTGCGTTGACAGCGCCATGCAGCTGGGCTTGCCCGAAGCGCGCATACCCCTCGCCGAAGCGGTGATACTTCTCGCGACTGCGCCGAAATCAAACAGCGCCGAAGCCGCCATCGACGCCGCATTGCAGGATCTAAAGACCTGTGGAGCGCTCGATTTTCCTCGACAGCTTCAAAACAAACATTTCGACGGAGCGGAAGCGAAGGTCAAGGGTCAGCATTATCTGTATCCGCACGATTATCCTAACCACTGGGTAAAGCAGCAATATCTGCCCGACGCTTTGAAAGACCGCGTTTACTACAATTTTGGCGAAAACAAGAACGAGCAGGCGGCAAAAGCCTACTGGAGCAAGATAAAAAAGTGAATATAAACAACTCAAGCGCACCTGCCGAGCAACGGTAAGTGCGCTTTTTTACTGTACTAAAATATGTACTGCTGATTATAATTGTACATATATTTGTACTTATACGAAAGTTGAGATCATCTGCTTCCGGCAGTTTTCGGGCGAGTATTCCCACTTTTGCAGATTGCCCGCGCTGAGGAAATACCGCAGCTTTCGCGCCGTCGGCGGCGAGCTGAGTACGTCCACTATGCCGAGCTTTATCTTCATTTTTTCGGGTATCATCGCCTTGATGTTCACTATCGCCGACTGCCCCGCGTATACGTTTTCCTTAGGCTCGGCAAGCCCCGCCAAGTTCGGCGCAAGCTCGATGAAAATGCCGTAGCTTTCTACCGAGCGCACTATCCCCGCGACCGTTTCGCCCGTGTGGAAAGCCGCGCAGTTTTCCTCCCAAGTGCCCAGCAGCTCTTTGTGCGAGAGAAATATCCTGCCTTCCTGTATATCTTTTACCACAGCGAAAATGTCCTGCCCGTTGTAAAAACGGTCGGCGGGGTGTGATATTCGCGAAACGGAGATCATGTCGATAGGTATCATCGAGGGCACGCCGCAGCCTATGTCTACGAAGGCGCCGAACGGCTCTAGGTGGGTCACCCGCGCGGGGATAATGTCGCCGCGGGTAAGGCGCGAAATGAAGTTCGCCATGCACTCCTCCTGAGCGGCGCGGCGCGAAAGCGTATAGAGGGGCGCGCCGTCCTCGCCGCGCGAAATGTCCTCTATTATGAAGCATACGGGACGGTTGACTTTTGATAATATGGCGATGTCGCGCGTAGTGCCCTCGGCTATACCGAGCGCCCCCTCTTCGCGCGGGATAATGCCGTGGGCGTTCGGTAAATCGACTATCAGGTCGTGCGCAGCGTCGCAGAGTATCGCCGTAGCTTCGAGTATCGTGCGCTGTTCATACGCCTCGCGCAGCAGGCTCTCGGAATTTAAAATATCTCTGTTTCGGCGCGTTTGAAAAAGCTTTCCTTCGGGGTAGTATGGGTTCATTTTTGTTACCTCTTTCTGGCATTTTTGCGATAAAAAAATCGTTTTCCGCCAATGTTTTTTACGGTAACAAAAGCGTATTTTTTCGCTCAAGATCAGGCTCAAAATACGCCTTTTACCGCTTGTTTTAACTATATGCCGTACAAATCAGATTTATGAAATATGCAATAAATGTTCATACTTTTCCGTTTATGGTGCACAAAAAAAACAAAAATCTTTGAGCTGATTGTGCATGGTAACCAAAATTTTGGGCTTTCACTTGACATTTTGAGAAAAACGTGTTACAATAACGTAGTGATTTGTAATCAACTTGTAACTTTTAAGCTGGTTGGTTACAATTCGAGAATAAATCGTGACAAAACCGAATAAATTGTTCTATACGTTTTTTGGGACTTGTTTCAAAACGTAAAAAACCAACGAAAGGGTGTGTAAAGATCACGCTTTTGGCTCACCCCGAAAGCGCTAAGATCCGTATCATGACAAATTCAAAGACAGAGATTTCATTAACTAAAAAAGTTTTCGCAAAAATAGTTTCGGCTGTATCCGCTATGGCGCTCGCAGTTTCCCTCGCAGGCGCTGTTTCCGCTGAGGAGTATACCGAAAGCTATGACGCTTACGCTGATAATGGTACTGCGGCGGTTCAGTCGGCAGATGACGCAGCAGCTGCACAGTCCGCTGACGTAAAGATCGCGGGCGCAGTTGCCGAAAAGCCTAAGCTCGATCAGGTAAAGCTGATAAGAGAGACCAAGTACAGCGACGCTACCCACCCCTATAACCGTCAGACCAGCGCTATCACCGTAAACTGGAACGCCGTAGACAACGCGCAGAAGTACGAAGTTTACATGAAGACCAAGCAGAAGGACGGAACTTACGGCACAAAGTGGAAGCTTATGGGAACTACTGCCGGCGAAACATCTTTCACCGTTACAGGTCTGAAAAGAAACTGGAGCTACGCTTTCAAGGTAAGGGCTAAGGCTTCGGGCTACAAGACCGGCAAGTGCTCTAAGGTGCAGAAGATCAATACCGCAAGGATCGACTATGACAGAGCGGGCTGGAAGGCGATGTGCCGTATAGTTTACCACGAAGTAGGCGGCATCAACGATTCTATGTGGGACGCTCCCATAGTTTACGTTTCCGACTGTGTTGTAAATCAGTATGAGGCTGCTAAGTATCTTAACGATTCGCTTTGGGCACCCTATTACAGAAGATACAGCTCTATTCAGGACATCATCTATCGCAGCGGCGGCTTCATGAGCGACGCAGGTCTTGCTTACGACGGCGCTACATACGGCAGAGTTACCGATAAGGTAAAAAAGGCTGTATACGGTGCGGTTTACGATAAGGTGACTGTAAGCGGTATAGATCACGACGACGGCGTTTACTACTGGTGCAACACCAGCTACCGCCCCAACAGCTACAAGGTAGCGTATTCCTACAAGATCCCTTGGGGATATTTCAACATTTGGACTGAATACTGGGGCTGATAACAAAACTATGAGAGGCGTTTTTTGCGCCTCTTTTTTATTGACCGCAAAACTTGACAATCTGCGATAAATGTAGTATAATTAGTAGGAATGTATTATAGCGCTTTGCGCGGAAAGAGGATACCCCTATGACGTTTGCAACCGCAGGCTTTGCCGATAAAAGTACCGCCCTGCAATATCTAAGAGAATATACGGCGGAGTATAAGCAGAAAAACGGCCACGCGCCGCTTTGCTACCTTCATTCTTTCGGCTGTCAGCAGAATGTGAGCGACGGTGAAAAGCTTAAAGGCGCGCTTACCCTAGCGGGCTATGGCTTTACCGAGATATACGACCGCGCTGCGCTGATAATCTTCAATACCTGCGCTGTCCGCGAAAACGCTGAGGACAAAGTATACGGCGTTATCGGCGGGCTGAAGCATTTCAAAGAACAGCACCCCGAAACTATCATCGGCATTTGCGGCTGTATGGCGCAGGAGAAAAAGGCTGCCGACCACATAAAGTCTACTTACAGGCAGGTAGATCTCGTTTTCGGCACGTTCGCTTTCTCAAAGCTTTACGAAATGCTCGCCGAGGTGCTGAAAGAGAAAAAGCGCGTTTTCAATATCGAGGAAAACGCTTCCGAGATCGACGAGGATTTTTACCAGCTTCGCGAAAACAAATTCTCAGCATTCGTGCCGATAATGTACGGCTGCAATAATTTCTGCACCTACTGCATAGTGCCATACGTCCGCGGAAGAGAGCGCAGCCGCACGCCGCAGGCTGTTTACGACGAGGTGAAAAAGCTAGTCGGCGAGGGCTATAAGGAGATAATGCTGCTGGGTCAGAACGTAAATTCTTACAGCTACGGCTTTCCCGCGCTGCTGCGCAAGCTCAACGAGATAGAGGGCGATTTCCGCCTGCGCTTCATGAGCAGCCACCCAAAGGACGCGGGCAGCGACCTCATCGACGCGATACTAGAGTGCGATAAGGTCTGCAAGCACCTGCACCTGGCTCTGCAATCGGGCTGCGACAGAGTGCTCAAAGAGATGAACAGGCGCTACACCGCCGCCGACTACATGAAGATAGTAGATTACGCGCGCGGCAAAAAGCCGGATTTCTCATTCTCTACAGACCTGATAGTGGGCTTTCCGGGCGAGAGCTACGAGGAATTTTGCGAAACGAAAGAGTTTATCAAAAAGGTGAAATTCGACAATATCTACTCGTTCGTATACTCGCGCCGCAGCGGCACAAAAGCTGCGGAGATGCCCGACAATATCTCAGATAAGCAAAAGGGCTTGTGGCTGCGTGAACTGCTTTTAGAGCAGCGCGAAGTTTCGGAAAAATGGCTCTCGCGCTTTATAGGTAAAAAATGCCGCGTACTTGTCGATGGAAAAGGCAAGGAAGAAGGTATGCTCACGGGCAAAAATGACGAGAATATAATCGTGAACTTCCGCGGCGGGGAAGAGCTAATAGGCAATTTTGCCGATGTCGCAATTACAAACGCCATGAACTGGGCGCTGAAAGGCGAGCTTATCGGCTAAAATAAATTTAAACAGAAAATAATTTTTTAAGGAGTTTTTTATTATGACTATCATCGAACAGGCAAGAGCGCTCGGCGCAGCTATCCAGCAGGACGAAAGATACACCAGATACAACGAGGCTGCTCAGAAGAGCGATACCGATACCGCTATACAGAACAAGATCGGCGAATTCAATATGCTTCGCCAGCAGCTCAACGTAGAAATGTCGAAGCCAGATAAGGACGCCGACAAGATGACCGAGCTTGATAAGAATATCAGAGAGCTTTATGACGAGATAATGGCTATGCCCGCAATGGTAGAGTTCAATTTCGCTAAAGAAGATCTCGACAAGCTGCTCCAGAGCGTGAACTATATCATCACCTGCGCGGCTAACGGCGAAGACCCCATGACCTGCCCCGAAGAGCCCCCTCATTGCAGCGGAAGCTGCGCCAGCTGCGGCGGCTGCCACTGATACCGATAGATACGGAGCGTGACGTTTAGTATGCAGGAGATCGACGAAAGCAAGCTTTCACCGGGTATGCAGCAGTACATGGCTGTAAAAAAACAATATCCCAAGCATATAGTGCTTTACCGGATCGGCGATTTTTACGAGATGTTTTTCGATGACGCCATTACCGTATCGCGCGAGTTGCAGCTTGTGCTTACGGGCAAGGACTGCGGTCTGCCCGAGCGCGCGCCTATGTGCGGGATACCCCACCACGCCGCCGATGTTTACATCAAAAAGCTGGTGGATAAAAATTTCATGGTGGCCGTGTGCGAGCAGACCGAAGACCCCGCTAAGGCGAAGGGTCTGGTAAAGCGCGAGGTGGTAAAGGTGCTGACCCCCGGCACTATCACCGACGGCGAGCTGCTTGACGAGGGCGCGAACAACTATATCTGCTCGTTTTACGCAAGAGCGGACGAGTGCGCGCTCTGCTTTGCCGACGTTTCAACCGGCGAGGCCAGACTTTACAGCTTTTCGGGCAAGCAGATGACCGACCGCGCAATAAGCGAGCTTTCGCGCTATATGCCATCTGAAATGCTTATAAACGAGGGCTTTCTGACGCTGAAAGACGTGAGCACTTTCGTAAGAAAAACGCTGAAGACCACCGTGCAGCTGCTGGACGAAAACGACTTTCTGCCCGATATACACGCTGACGAAGCGCTTTCGCAGTTTTCGGCAGATTCTTTCGACGAATTGGAGATAAACCCCCTCTCGGTAGGCGCGTACGCCCTCTGCGGGCTTTTCGCCTATATACATTCCACGCAGCTCGCGCTGGTAAAGCGCTTTACAACGCTTATCAAAAATGACGGCGACCCCGCCATGACGATAGGCTTCACCGCGCGCAGAAATCTGGAGCTTACCGAAACGCTGCGCACTAAGGAGAAAAAAGGCTCGCTGCTTTGGGTGCTCGATAAGACCAAGACATCTATGGGCAAGCGCCTTATGAAAAAATACCTCGAGCAGCCGCTCATAAACCCCGCCGCGATAATCGAAAGGCTCGACGCGGTAGAGGCTTTTGTGAACGACCCCGTGCTGCTGGGCGAGATAACCGAGCAGCTCTCGGGCATATACGATATAGAGCGCCTTATGACGCGCGTAATGTATCAGACCGCCACCCCGCGCGACCTGAAATCGCTCTCGCTGACGGCGCTGAAACTGCCCGACCTCAAAAAGATGCTGGCGGAAGTGCCCGCTAAGCTGGTGGACAAGCTCAACCGCAAGATGTCTACCCTAGAACCTATCTCAAATCTGATAGAAAACGCGCTGGTAGACGACCCGCCCGCCGTGCTCAAAGACGGCGGAGTTATCCGCGAGGGCTATAATGAAGAGCTTGACGGTCTGCGAAATATCATTACCGGCGGCAAGGATATAATCGAGGACATAGAAAAGCGCGAGCGTGAAAAGACGGGAATAAAAAATCTGAAGATCGGCTACAACCGCGTTTTCGGATACTACATAGAAGTCACCCGCTCGAACTACGACCTTGTGCCCGATAATTATGTAAAGCGCCAAACGCTGAAAAACTGCGAGCGCTTTATAACCGAAGAGCTGAAAATAGCTGAGAACACGATCCTCGGCGCAAACGAGAAGATAGTAACGCTGGAAACTGAGATATTCTCCGAGATACGCAAGGCCGTGGCGGCGCGGCTGGAGCTGGTGCAGGACACCGCGGCTTCGATAGCGGCGGCAGACGTGCTTTGCTCATTCGCAAACATCGCCGTTGCCAATAATTACACAAAGCCCGACATCGCGATAGACGGCGTAATAGACATAAAAAACGGCAGACACCCCGTGGTAGAGCTTATGCAGAGCGACGAGGTATTCGTGCCGAACGACACTTACCTAGACCTCACCGACAACAGAATGGTGATAATAACAGGCCCGAATATGTCGGGCAAATCGACGTATATGCGGCAGACCGCGCTGATAACTCTCATGGCGCAGATAGGCTCTTTCGTGCCCGCCGACTACGCCAAGATCTCGGTAGTAGATCAGATATTCACGCGAATAGGCGCTTCCGACGATCTCACCAGCGGTCAGTCAACATTCATGGTAGAGATGAGCGAGGTGGCGGATATAGTAAAGCACGCCACAAAGCAGAGCCTTGTTATACTCGACGAGGTGGGCAGAGGTACTTCCACCTATGACGGCATAAGTATAGCGCGGGCTGTATGCGAGTATATATGCAATTCGCGCGGACTGGGCTGCAAGACGCTTTTCGCAACGCATTACCATGAGCTTATAGACCTTGAAGCGGGCATGAGCGGCGTGAAAAATTACTCGATAGCCGTAAAGCGCAAGGGCGACGATATAAAATTCCTGCGCAAGATAGTAGAGGGCGGCGCCGACGACAGCTTCGGTATAGAAGTAGCCAAGCTGGCGGGCCTGCCGCAGAAGATAATCGCCCGCGCAAAAACGCTGCTGGGCGAGATGGAGAGCGAGGATAAGAAAACGCGCCTCGCCGCCGCTGCCGCCGAAGCCGACCAGATCTCGTTCGAGGCGATAGGCGACACGGTGATACGCTCGAAGCTGAAGGAGACCAGCGCCGACGAAATGAACGAGCAGGAGCTTCGCAGCTTCGTAAAAGATCTGCAAAAATATATCTAAGGCGAGCCTGATCGCCTTTATCAGCGCCGATAGCGGCGTTTAGGAACGGAGGAAAAAATGGCGGCTATAAGTCTGCTGAAAAAAGAAGTTTACGAGCTGATAGCGGCGGGAGAAGTTATCGACCGACCCGCTTCGGTGATAAAAGAGCTGCTGGAAAACGCAGTTGACGCGGGCGCTGATTCTGTCACCGTCGAGATAAAAAACGGCGGCAGGACTTTTATGCGCGTTACCGATAACGGCAGCGGAATACCTTTTGACCAAGTGCCGACGGCATTTTTGCGCCACGCTACCAGCAAGGTCGCCGAGAAAGCCGACCTCGAAAAGATCAGCACATTGGGCTTCCGCGGCGAAGCGCTCGCTTCGATATGCGCGGTTTCAAAGACCGAGGTGCTCACCAAAACGCACGATTCTCAGCTTGGCACGCGCTACGTCATAAGCGGCGGCGAGCAGCGGGAGTATGAGGCTGCGGGCTGCCCCGACGGCACGAGCGTTATCGTGCGCGACCTTTTCTACAACGTTCCTGCGCGGCTGAAATTCCTCAAAAAGGACGCTACCGAAGCCAACCGCATACAAGACCTGATGGGCAAGCTCGCCGTTTCTCACCCCGAGATCTCGGTAAAGCTCATCAAGGACAACGCGCAGGTATTCGTGACCGCGGGTGATGGCAAGCTTTACACCGCCGTATATTCCGTGTTCGGCAGAGAGTTCGCGAAGAGTATGCTCGAAGCGGACTATGCTTCCGAGGGCGTGAGCGTGCGCGGATTTGTTTCCAAACCGCTGACCTCTAAAAACAACCGCAAGTTCCAGATTTTCTATGTGAATGACAGATACATACGCTCCGAGGTCTGCTCGCAGGCGCTCGAGGAAGCGTACCGAAACAGCATAATGGTCGGCAGATTTCCCGCCTGCGTGCTGAATATACATATCGACCCCGATATGATAGACGTAAACGTGCACCCCGCAAAGACGGAGATACGTTTTTCCGACAACCGCTTTGTTTACAACGCCGTGTATTTCGCGGTGAAGCAGGCGCTTACCGAAAAGGACGTACCAACCCGCATGACCTTTGATAAGCGGCGCAATTTCGACCCCGAAAAGCTGTATGTAGAGCCTGAGGAAAGCAAGGCTGTGCAGATGGCTTTCGCTCCGCCGCGCACCGAGCGCGTGGAAAAGGCTGAAAAGCCCGTGCGGGAGCACACCGATGATCTTTTTTTAAGCTCGCTGGAAAGCCCCGCGCCGCAGGATAATGCGCAAAAGCCGCTTTGGAGCGGTGAACTGCCGCCCGCCGCGCCCGAGGAAGCGCCCGCGGAAAAGGCGGAGGATAGTAATGATCCGTATGACGACGACGCGTTTTTCTGGCTTTGTGAAAATTATAACGCTTCCTGCGCAGGAGATGGCGAAGCCAAGGCGAAGACAGAGCCTGAGCCTGCCGAAGATACAGAGCAGGATAACGTTGCCGATATTGCCGACATCGAGCCTAAAGATACCGACCTGCCGCAGAATTACGGCGAGGATACCGAGGCTGAAAGCAGCGGACTTTCAGAGGACTTCATGTTCGTAAAGACTTCTGATTTTGAGAAGCGCTACGACGTTCCGCAGCCCGCCGAAGAGCTGCCCGAGCCTGAGAAAAAGCCCGTGGTGGTCGGCGAGCTTTTCAAGACGTACATAGTCGCCCAGCGCGGAGATGAGATGCTGCTGATAGATAAGCACGCCGCTCACGAACGCTACATTTTCGAGAACATAAAAAGCGACAGCCGCAACCTTTCGTCGCAAACGCTGCTAGAGCCGATAATGGTCATGCTCTCATACGATGAGTACGACGCGCTGGCGGCGAACACCGATAAGGCGGCGAAGCTGGGCTTTATAATAGAGCCTGACGTTGCGCCAACTGTGGCGGTGCTGGGTCTGCCGATGCTTCTGCGCGACGAGAACCCTACGGACATCGTTACCGAGATAGCGCACAAGCTGCTCATGAACGAGCGCGACCCCGCCCCCGAGCTTTACGACGACCTTTACCACACTATGGCGTGCAAAGCGGCGATAAAGGCGCACGACGACTCGGGCATACAAGAGCTGCAAAAGCTGGTGGACTCGATAGTAGACTGCGACATACGCTATTGCCCGCACGGCAGACCCGTTATGATAACCATGCCGAAGCGAGAGATCGAAAAGCAATTTAAGAGGATAGTTTGATTTTAAGGAGATGAACGATTTGCCCGAAAAAATACCGCTTTTAGTGATATGCGGCCCGACCGCTTCGGGCAAAACGCGCCTTGCCGTGGACTTAGCACTCGCTTACGACGGCGAGGTGGTTTCGGCGGACTCTATGCAGATATACAAAGAGCTTTCCGTGATAACCGCTAAGGTAACGCCTGATGAGATGCGCGGTGTTCCGCACCATTTGGTAGATTTTCTGCCGCCCGAAAAATCATTCTCGGTGGCGGATTACGTTCAGGCGGCGGGCGCGGCGATAGCCGATATACACGCGCGCGGCAAACTGCCGATAGTCTGCGGCGGCACGGGGCTTTACATTAGCTCGCTGGTGAAAAACGTGCAGTTCGATGACACGGGCGCTGACCCCGAGCTTCGGCGAGAGCTGGAAAATTTCGCGCAGGAGCACGGCAAACACGCGCTTTGGGAACGGCTGAACACCATCGACCCCGAAGCGGCGGCGCAGATACACGAGAACAACCTGGTACGCGTAGTCCGCGCGATAGAGATTTACGAAAAGACGGGGCTTACGCTCACCCAGCAAAAGGTAAACAGTCTGCGTCAGGGAAGCCCTTACAACGCCTGCGTTATCCAGATAGGCTTTCGCGATAGGGCGGAGCTTTACGAGCGGATAGATAGGCGCGTGGACGAGATGATGGAAAACGGTATGCTTGAAGAAGCGCGCCGCGTGTACGAAACATCAGACCCCGCGACAGCGCACCAGGCAATAGGCTATAAAGAGCTGATACCGTATCTGAAAGGCGAGGCGGAACTGGCAGACTGCGTTGAGAAAATAAAGCTTGAAACGCGCCACTACGCTAAGCGCCAGTTGACGTGGTTTCGCAGAATGGATAATGTTACCACGGTTTATGCAGAAAAATCAGAAGAATATAAAATTTTTTTTGAAAATGTGCAAAAGAGTATAGCCAAATCGGAAATAATGTGCTATAATAAAGAATAAGGCAAAGAATAAGACAACGTATTTTTTGCCCGCAGATAGAGAAAAACAAACTTACGCAACTTCAGGAGTGTATGAAAATGAACAGAAACTTAAATCTTCAGGACGTATTTCTTAATCAGGCAAGAAAGGAAAAAATACCCGTAACTATGTTTCTTATGAACGGCTATCAGTTCAAGGGAATGGTAAAGGGCTTCGACAGCTATGTAGTTATCCTCGACTGCGAGGGCAAGCAGAACGTAGTTTACAAGCACGCTATATCCACCATCTGCCCCGCTCGCCAGATAAATATTCTCGAGCCTGCGGATATGTCGGCTGAATAAGGCGGATAAAGCTTTATGAGATCGGGCGTATTCAATAACATTACCGCCAAGGTCCTCATACTTCTGATAACCGCGCTGCTGCTGACAATGGTGGGCAGCCAGGCGTACCGCATACTTAACGACAGGCACGATACGCAGGAAGCGGTGCTTTACAGCATAAACGAAGACATAGATTTTCAGGGCGTGATAGTGCGCGACGAAACACCCGTTACATACAGCGGCGGGGGAGTGGTGAGCTACTCTTACTCCGACGGCAGCAAAGTATCTACGGGAAACGCCGTGGCGCAGATATTCGACTCGGAAGAGGCGGTATCGGCAGCGCGCAGGCTCGAACAGGTAGAGGAGGAGATAGCGCAGCTAAAACGCGCGCAAAATCCCGGCACTACCGATTACGTTCAGCCGGAATCTATAAGCGGTAAGATAGACGATTATTACAAACAGCTGCTCTCTTACAAAAACGAGGGCGAGTTTGAGAATTTCAGCGGCGTAAAAAGCGATATGTCGCTGGTAATGAATATCTACAACATAATATCGGGCATATCTTCGGATTACGATTCTAAGATAGCCGAGCTTCAGCAGGAGGAGATACAGCTAAAAAGCCAGACTGACAAGGCAAAGGACACGGTCACCGCGCCGCAGACGGGTTATTTCGTATCCTACTGCGACGGCTTTGAGGACAGGCTGAACAAGCAGAACGCCGAAAAGCTGGACGAAAGCGAGATAAACGATATTGTGAATTCGGCGGCAGCTCCGCAGGACAACACCAACTCGAACTACGTTGGAAAAATGTTTACTGATTACAGCTGCTATATTGTGGGCGTTATCGACACCGACAGCCGCGTCGCGCAGGACGCGAATTTGCAGCTTACGCTCGACTCTTCCGACACCGTTTACAACGTTACGGTAGAGTCGGTGAAAAAGGCGGACAGCGAAGGCAAGTCGGTAGTTGTGCTCTCTTGCGACAGCCTTGACGAGGCGCTTGTGGGCAGAAGAGTGCAGTCGATGCAGCTTATATTTGATGAATATCAAGGCCTTAAAGTGCCCAGATCTGCCATAAGATTTCAGGGAGATCAGAAAGGCGTTTATGTCATACTCGGTCAGGACATCACGTTCAAGAAGATAGACGTGATCTACGAGGGCAGCGATTTCGTGCTCTCGCGCAATACCTCAGACGAGGACTGCCTGCTGCTGTATGACCAGATTTTGTTGGAGGTGGTATCTGAACAAGATGTGCAGCGAAGTGAAAGCAGCAGCGGATCAGACATTTCCCGAGGTGCTTGAAAATATAAAGGAGATCCGCTACAATGTTGAAAATACCGCGGCAAAATACCGTGCCGGAGAGCCGGTAAGGATAATGGCGGTAACGAAAACGGTAGCACCCGAAAAGATAAATTTTGCGGTGAAAAACGGCTTTGACCTGCTTGGCGAAAACCGCGTTCAGGAATATCTTTCTAAGAAAGACTTTTACGACAGATCCGCAGAAGTACAATTTATCGGACACTTACAGACTAACAAGGTGAAGTACATAATCAACGAGGTGACGATGATACAGTCGGTAGACAGCCTAAAGCTTGCCGCCGAGATCGACCGCCTTGCTGCGAAAAACAGCAGAGTTATGAACGTGCTTCTTGAAGTGAACATCGGCGAAGAGGAGAGCAAGAGCGGCGTCAGCGCAAAGCAGCTGCTCGAGCTTGCGGAGCAGGCGGCCGAGCTGAAAAACATCAGCATAAAAGGCTTGATGGCTATACCGCCGCGCGGCGCTGACGAGAGCGTTTTCGCGCATATGCATGAGCTGTTCCTCACGCTGAAAGAGAAAAATTTACCGCACGTCAGCATGGAAACACTTTCCATGGGAATGTCGGGCGATTACGAGTTGGCCATAAAGCATGGCTCAAATCTGGTAAGAATAGGAACAGGGCTTTTCGGAGCCAGAAATTATAATACGGAGGGGTAAATAAAATGAGTTTATGGGACGGCTTTAAAAGCATTTTCGTCGGCGAAGAGGACATAGAGCAGGAAAGCTATGAAACATACCGCCAGCCGCCGAAAAAAGAGCCTGCGCCGCGCGCCGAAATACCCGAGTACCGCGCTGAGCCCAGACCCGAGGATATACGCTACGAAGAGCCTGTAAGACCCGAGCCGGAGCCGCAGCCTGAGAGAGCAAGTACCCAGCGTACTGCGCCCAGACAGCAGCACCAGTCTGCCAATAACAGACAGAGCAGACAGACAAGCTCGGTGAGAAATGCCAATACAAGACAAAATTACAATAATAAGAGAGAGAAGGAAGTTGAAATGTCTACTACCGAACAGTCATCATTCGATCTGGTACTTGCAAGACCCAACAATTACAGAGATGTAAACGCCATCGGCGACGACCTGAACGCAGGAAAGACCGTTATTCTCAACCTTGAAATGGTAAAGCAGGAGGACGCTACCAGAATACTTGATTTTCTTTCGGGTGTAGCTTATGCTAACGATGACGAGATCAAGATGATGGCGCAGAAGACCTACGCTATCATGCCTGCGACCGTAAACTTCTCGGGCGTTGACTTAGTAAGCGAGCTGGAGAACAACGGTTACAATTTCTGATGAAAAAAACGCTCGCGTTTTTGGGGGATATTTCCGACGAGGACAGGATATTCGCAAACTCGGTTGCCGATAAAGTGCGTGCAGCGCAGGAGAGATACCGCGATTCATACACGTTTTTTCTCGGCGAGGGCAGGCAGGAGCTGGCGCGAAAGGTGTTGGCTTCGCAACAGCATGAAAACTTCGCATTTTTCGGAGGATACGAGGGCGCAGACCGAAAGGTCTTGGGCATTTTCGGTGAATATTCGCTGCCGCAGACGGAAGATTTCCTTGTAAAGGCGCTTACATTTACATACAGCAAACGTGAAAAGCTTACCCACCGCGATTTTCTGGGGGCGCTGATGTCGATGAACGTTGCGCGCGAAACTGTTGGCGATATACTGGTGAACGAGGGCAGCACGACTGTTTTCCTGCTGGATACAGCCGCGGGCGAAGTTATGCGCACCATCGCGAAGATCGGCAGGACGGGTGTTCAGATAAACGAAGGCTTTGACGAGGACAGCCTGCCCGAGCAGAAATTTTCTGAGATAACGGGCACGGTATCGTCGCTGCGGGCGGACTGCATAGTCGCGCTGGCGGCCAGGTGCTCGCGGACAAAGGCGGAACAGCTAATTTCGGCTGGAGCGGTGAGCGTGAAAGGTGTGCCGCTGACCGACGGAGCAAAAAAGCTTAGCGAGGGCGAAGGCTTTTCGGTGCGCGGTCACGGAAAGTATATATTTAGCAAAATTGGCGGAAGTACGAAAAAGGAAAGAACTTTTATAGAGTTAAAAAAATTCATTTAGGAGGCATTTATTATGTTGGAACCCGAAAAGATCAAAAGCAAAAGATTTGCTACCGTGAAAAACGGCTGCAATCCTGCCGAGGTTTCTTCATTTTTAGCGGAGATAGCTGACGAGATAGCAGCTTTGCAGTCCGCTAATGCAGACAGTGAGGAAAAAATTGTAAAATTAGTTGAGAAGATAAATCAGTACCGCGAGGACGAAGAAGCGATAAAGTCTGCAATGGTTTATGCCCAAAAAGAATCGAACAAGCTCATAAACGACGCTAAGGCGAAGGCACGCGACATGATAGAGTCGGCTAAGACCGAGCAGGTGCGCCTTTCGGAGCAGAGCGCTGCCGAGTGCGAAAAAATAATCGAGGAACATAAGGCGAAGTGCGCCGAGCTGATACAGCAGCAGACCGAATCAACGCAGGCTGAGATCGTTGCGATACAGCAGGAGTACGACGACGAAAAGGCGGCGCTCGACGATCTGCGCGCGCAGGTGACCTACTTCAAGACTCAGCTTACCGAGCTTTACACCAAGCAGCTCGCGCTCATCATGGACATTCCGCAGATGGACAGCGACGAACTTGCCGAGTATGAAGAGGGCTACGACGAATACGCCGACGATGAATATGACGATTACGACGAAGAGTACGACTACGATGAGGAGTACGAGGACGAGTATGAAGAGCCAGCGGAGGACGAAAAGACCGCGGAGCAGAAGCATATCGACGAGGTGCTCAACACAGCTTCATTCGAGCCGATAATCCCCAAGCCCGATTCGGCAGACCTCCTTTTCGGTAAAAACACTAAGTAATATCAGGGCTTTGTGGAGAATATCTGCAAAGCCTTAGCTATACTGCGCGTGCCGCAGGGAAAGAGTTTTAATGTTAGTTATCTCACTTATCATCGCCGCAGTCATCGCGGCGGCAGACCAGCTCATAAAATACGCGGTAGTGCAGAATTTCACGCTGGGCGACGTAAAAGAGCTGATACACGGTGTGCTCAGCCTTACGCACATACGCAATACCGGCGCGGCGTGGAGCATGATGGCAGGCAAAACATGGTTTTTGATCGGTATGCCGCTCATTATAATCGTGTTTGCGCTGGGCTTTATTTACAAAAACCGCCATGGCTCGAAGCTCGGGCTGATCTCGATGGCGATGGTTCTTGGCGGCGGCATCGGTAATCTTATCGACAGGATACGGCTGAAAGAGGTCGTGGACTACATCAGGGTAGATTTTATAAATTTTCCGATATTTAACTTTGCAGACATTTGCGTCGTTATCGGCGCAGTGCTGTTCTGCATTTACATAATATGCAGTGAAGAGTCCGAAAAAAAGGACAAAAAATCCGAACAGTCCGTAAAAGTGGACAGTAATGACGGCGGAGATATTGCAGATGGCGAGTGAAAAGCTGACGCTTGAAGCGGCGAACGAAGCCGCGGGTATGCGTATAGACAAGTGGCTCGCAATGCAGCTGCCCGAGCTTTCGCGCTCGCGGATCGAAGCGCTGATAAGCGGCGGCGGCGTTGTCGTGAACGGCAAAAATCCATCAAAAAGCTTGAAATTAAAGGGCGGCGAGCAGATAGAGCTTGAGATACCCGAGCCGCAGGAGCTGGAAGTTTTGCCGCAGGATATTCCGATCGAGATAGTCTACGAGGACGACCAACTTTTGGTGGTCAACAAGCCGAAAGGCATGGTGGTGCACCCCGCGCCCGGCAACCCCGACGGCACGCTCGTCAACGCGCTGCTGTACCACTGCAAGGGCAGGCTTTCCTCGATAAACGGCGTTATCCGCCCGGGGATAGTCCACCGTATCGACAAAATGACGAGCGGTCTGCTGATGGTCGCAAAGACCGACGCGGCGCACCGCTGTTTGGCGGAGCAGATAAAGCAGCACAGCTTTACGCGCGAGTACATGGCGGTGGTCTGCGGAGCGTTTTCGCCCGAGAGCGGAACGATAAGCGCGCCGATAGGCAGGAGCAAGTACGACCGCAAAAAAATGTGCGTGACCGAGCATTGTTCAAAGCCCGCAGTGACCCACTACGAAACGATCGAGCGGCTGAAAGGCTGGTCGGTGATGCGCTTTCGACTGGAAACTGGCAGAACGCACCAGATACGCGTGCACTGCGCCTACTCGGGCCACCCCGTGCTTGGCGACGAGGTGTACGGCAAGCCTTTCAAGGGCATAGAGGGGCAGTGTTTGCACGCAAAAAAGATCGGCTTTATCCACCCGAACGGGGAGTACATGGAGTTTGACAGCCCGCTGCCCGAATATTTTGAGGCGGTACTGCGAAACCTCAGAAAATAGGAGGGATCTTATTTGTTTGAAGATATTTCCAAAACTGTATTGATAACGGATATGGACGGCACATTTCTGCCCGCTAGCAAAGTGCCGACCCGCAAATGCTTAGAAGCGGTAGAGCGTTTTGAGCGCGCGGGCGGCAGATTTTCCATCGCGACGGGCAGAGCCATACAGGCGGCGAACCAGTATTTCGGCATGGTGGAGGTCAATTGCCCGATAATCATGTGCAACGGCGGAATGGTCTACGATATAAAAAGCGGCGAGCAAATCTACGACGTATTTCTGCCGCAGGACGTTCGCGGACTGGTGAAAGAGATACTCGCCGCGAACCCAGAGATAGGCTGCGAGGTGCTGACGGCGAACGCCGTTTACGTCCCCGCTATGACGCCGATGGAGGCGCGCCACAACGAAATTTGCAAGGTAACGCCCGTGATATGCGGCGTTGACGAGATACCCGAAAGCGATTGGTACAAGGTGCTTTTCGCCGCTGACCCCGCTAAGCCCGAGATGATGAAAAAGCTGATAGCATTCGTCGAGGAAAAGGGCTACGGCGGAGTAGATTTCGTGCGCTCGAGTTTGGAGTATTACGAGATACTGCCTTTGAACATCTCAAAAGGCACGGCGCTCGGCGAACTGCGAAAGGCCTGCGGTATGCAGGATTACACTTTCGTTGCGGCGGGCGATTACAATAACGACATCGAACTTCTGCAAGCGGCTGACGTGGCGGTGTGCCCATCGAACGCGACGGAAGAAGTGAAAAAGGTCGCCGATATAGTCTTTGAGCAGTCCTGCGAGGAAGATTTTATAGCGGCGGTAATAGACTATATATTTAAAAAACTGGAAAAATAATATGTTATTTGGAGGTAAAAACATGGACGCTACTTTGAAAAAACAGCTTGAGATCACAGCCTGCAAGGTGCGAATGGGAATAATCGAGGGCGTGCACAGCGCCAAGTCGGGTCACCCTGGCGGCTCGCTTTCGATAGCCGACACGCTGACTTATCTTTATTTCGCAAAGATGAACGTGTACCCCGATAAGCCTGAAGAGCCGCAGAGAGACCGCCTTGTGCTCTCAAAGGGCCACACCGCACCCGCGCTTTACTCGACCCTAGCGCAGAGAGGATTTTTCCCCGAAGAGGAGCTGAAGAGCCTGCGTCACATCGGCGCTATGCTTCAGGGTCACCCCTGCATACACATTCCCGGCGTGGATATGTCTTCCGGCTCGCTCGGTCAGGGCATTTCGGCGGCTTGCGGAATGGCGCTTTCGGCTAAGGTCTCTTCCGACACTTACAAGGTCTACACCATTCTCGGCGACGGCGAGATCGAAGAGGGTCAGGTTTGGGAAGCGGCGATGTTCGCGGCGCACTACAAGCTCGACAACCTTGTTGCGATAGTTGACAACAACGGCCTGCAGATCGACGGAAAGATCGAGGACGTAATGTCCCCCTACCCGATAGTTGATAAATTTAAAGCTTTCGGCTGGCACGTTATCGAGATGGACGCGCACGATTTCGACTCCATCGAAGCGGCTTTCAACGAAGCGGAGAGCGTTTCGGGACAGCCCGTTGCGATAATCCAGAAGAGCGTTAAGGGCAAGGGCGTTTCGTTTATGGAAAATAATGTTTCATGGCACGGCTCTGCACCTAACGACGAGCAGTACGAGCAGGCAATGGGCGAGCTGAAAGCAGCGCTCGCGGCACTTGAGGCATAAAGAAAGGAACGGATAAAAATGGCAGAAGTTAAAAAGATTGCTACCAGAGAAAGCTACGGCAACGCGCTTGCAGAGCTTGGCGATAAGTACGAAAACCTTTACGTTCTCGATGCTGACCTTGCCGCGGCTACCAAAACAGGCATTTTCAAGAAAAAGTTTCCCGATAGATTTTTCGACTGCGGCATAGCTGAGGCTAACATGATGGGCGTTGCGGCAGGCATGGCGGCTACGGGCAAGATCCCCTTCGCCTCCACATTCGCGATGTTCGCGGCTGGCAGAGCTTTCGAGATCGTTAGAAACTCCATCGGCTACCCCCACTTGAACGTCAAGATCGGCGCTACTCACGCGGGCATTTCGGTCGGCGAGGACGGCGCTACACACCAGTGCAACGAGGACATCGCGCTGATGAGAACTATCCCCGGTATGACGATAATCAACCCCGCGGACGACGTTGAGGCGAAAGCTGCGGTAGAGGCGGCTATACTGCATGAGGGCCCCGTTTATATGCGCTTCGGCAGACTTGCAGCGCCTGTTTTCAACGACGCTGACACATACAAATTCGAGCTTGGCAAGGGCATAAAGCTGCGCGAGGGAAGCGATATTTCGATAATCGCGACAGGACTGATGGTTTCCGAGGCGCTCAAGGCGGCTGAGATACTGGCGGCTGAGGGCGTTTCCGCCGAGGTCATCAATATCCACACCATCAAGCCGATCGACAAGGAGATAATCACCGCGACCGCCGCAAAGACCCGCAAGGTTCTGACGGTCGAGGAGCACAGCGTTATCGGCGGACTCGGCTCGGCAGTATGCGACGTGCTGGCTGAGACCTGCCCGACGAAGGTCGTAAAGATCGGCGTGAACGATGAGTTCGGTCACTCCGGCCCAGCTGTAAAACTGCTCGAAGAGTTCGGACTTTGTGCTGACAACATCGTGAAAACGGCTAAGGCAATGGTCTGATATACACATAAAAATTTTTAGCGGACGGTGAATGCTGTCCGCTTTTTTGTACACTTGCACTCTTTCATCGGCTGCGGGATACTATGTAATGAAAGGGGGCGGCAGCTTTGCGGTACGGAAAAGACAGGCGTTTCGGACGGCTGAGGGGCGTGATTTTGTGCATAGCGGCGGCAGCGGGGCTGATCTGCGCGGTTATCTACCTGCAAATGGTAAAGCACATGAAAGAGATATGCGAGTACAAGGGTCGGCAGACGGCGAACGCACTGGTGGCGCGGGCGGTGGACGATTGTCTGCTGGGCGAAAACGGTGATTATTTGCAGATAGAGTACACGGAGGACGGCGGGATAGCGGCGATAACGGCGGATACATACAGGATAAACGCGCTGGAAAACAGTCTGCGGCGGCAGATAAACGAGGAGTTTTCGCACATTGAGGACAACGAAATGGGTGTGCCGCTGGGAACGCTTAGCGGGATAACGGCGCTGAGCGGGCGGGGCGCGGAGGTGCGTATAAAGCTTCATCAGGTCGGCGCGGTGGACGTTTCGCTGAAAAGCGAGTTTGAGTCTGCAGGGATAAATCAGACTCGTCATTGTCTGAAAGTGGTTGTAAAGTCGGAACTTTCCGCGATACTGCCGGGGCACTCGACCGACATCACGGCGGAGGACGAATATTTGATAAGCGAAACGGTGATAGCGGGCGAACTGCCGCAGGGGCTTTGGAATACGGCAGATCTGCTCGAGAATTGACGTTTGTAAGCCGCCGGACTTGACATAACGGCGCAAATGTGTTATAATAAAAAATAATGCGTAATTATGTATAAGGAGAAGTTAATATATGGTATTTCTAGAAAATCTGAAATCACAGCTTGAAAGCTTTAGACCTAAAATAAAAGAGCTTCACGACGTTTTCGACATCGAAAACAGCAAGGAGCGCATACTCGAACTGCAGGAAAAGGCGGCAGAGCCAGGCTTTTGGGACGACCCCGAGAAGAGCCAGCCCGTGCTGAAAGAGACCCGCACGCTGGAGGGACACATCGAAAAGTACGAAAAAATAACCTCGGCTTTCGACGACATCGAGGTAATGATCGAGATGGCGGCTGAGGAAGAGGACTCGGAGGAGATCGTCGCAGAGATCGAGCAGGAGATCGAGGCGCTCGGCAAGAACATCGAAGATCTCACCCTCGCTTCGCTGCTGACGGGCGAGTACGATAAGAGCAACGCGATACTCAACTTCCACGCTGGCGCGGGCGGAACTGAGGCGCAGGACTGGACAGAAATGCTTTTCAGAATGTACACGCGCTGGGGCGAGCTGCACGGCTTTAACGTCAAAACGCTCGATTACCTCGAGGGCGGCGACGCGGGACTCAAGAGCGCTTCTATAATCGTTGAGGGCGAGAACGCTTACGGCTACCTCAAGAGCGAGTCGGGCGTACACCGTCTGGTGCGCGTTTCGCCTTTTGACGCTTCTGGAAGCCGCCACACTTCGTTTTCGGCGATCGACGTAATGCCCGAAATGGACGATTCGATAAACGTCGAGATCAACCCCGCCGACATCGAAATGCAGGTTTACCGTTCGTCGGGCGCGGGCGGTCAGCACATCAACAAGACATCTTCGGCAGTCCGCCTTATCCATAAGCCTACCGGAATTGTAACATCATGCCAGACTCAGCGTTCGCAGTTCCAGAACCGCGACTACGCTATGAAAATGCTGGTAGCGAAGCTGGTCGAGATCAAGGAGCGCGAGCACCTCGAGAAGATCGACGACATAAAGGGCGTTCAGAAAGAGATCGCTTGGGGCGCGCAGATACGTTCATATGTTTTCATGCCGTACACGCTGGTAAAAGACCACCGCACGGGCTATGAAACGGCTAACGTCAACGCGGTAATGGACGGCAATATCGACGGTTTTATCAACGCATACCTCAAATCACTCTCGCTCGGCAATCTGAACGAAGAGGATAGAAAAGACTGATAATTGCACATTTAGGCATAAAGAAAACGGCTCAGAAACGAGCCGTTTTTTGTTTCATATTTTTATACTTTGCGCTGACTTTTCGTCAGTCTGTTCTCCATTTTCTGCTGGCGAATATCGTTGCCGACGAACTGTATCGGCAAAAATTCGTTGAGCAGACGCGTGCAGATTCGCTCGTTGTACTTGTTATTAAGCTCAGCTTTGGTCAAATTAGTGGTAATAACTGTCGGCTTTTTTTGATTTATCCTGCCGTTTATCACGCTGTAAAACGCAGCTTCGTAAAACGGGCTGGAGAATTCCGAGCCGAGGTCGTCGATGATCACAAAATCTGCCTGCAAAAGCGTGTCGAGCGTGTTGCCCTCGCTTCTGCCAAAATGCTCGTCCTCTATCTTTCGCATGAAGTCGGAAACGCTGCCGATCGCCACGCTAAAGCCATCGCTAGCGAGTTTTTTCGCCATGCAGGAAGCGAGAAAAGTTTTACCAAGCCCCGTTCTGCCGATGAAAAGCATCGGGCGTGTGCCGCGTGGAAATTCGCGGCAGTATTTCAGCAGGTAGCTGTAAATTTGGTTCATGTGTTTGCGCGGGTCGCCCTCGGGGTAAAACTCGGGGCGGTACTCGGCGAAATCGCGCAGCGCGATGGTCGAGCTTTCGTTCAGCTCCTCAGCGGCGTAAGTCCTCAGCAAGTCCTCGAAACAACTACACCGCACGCCCTCGACGTAGCCTGTGTCGCGGCACTTTTCGCAGACGAAGCGCGGTTTGAGGTAGTCGGCGTCGCCCGTCAGATTTTTGACCAGCATGGTGATGCGCGCCTGAGTGGCGAGGTTATTGTCGCGCACGATCTCTGCTGCCGATTTGGCGTTCGGCTCGTGGTTGGCGACCAGCTTCACCAGCTCAAAATACGAGCTTTGTATCTTGTTTTCAAGCGTTTTGACCTCGGGCATTTCGGCGTAAACGCGCTTGCGGCGGCGTTCGAGGTCGGCAGCCGAGTCCTTGCGGCGCTGCGAAAGCACCGCCTCCGCCTTGTCAAAAGTTTTCTGCGTGTATTTCAAATGTCGTCATCCTCCTCAAAGCCGAGCGTGTTCGGGTCAAAATTGTCTGCCATCTGCTGCCAGCGGTCGAGGTCGTAGGAGGGCTTTTCCTGCTCGATCTGCCTGCGCCGCGCGATCTCCTGCCGCTCGACGTCCTCGGGCGTGGCGATGCCGCTCTCTTTCCAGCGCTTTAGAATGCCGTTTATGTAGCGCACGTCGGTCTTGTTCTTGTTTTCGCGGCAGCGCTCACCTGCAAGATCTACCATATTTGTACTGAATCCCCATGAGTTCCACTCCTCAAACATCTCTTCCTGCTTCTTGGTAAGCTTGCCTTCGATGCCCAGCACCCTCGCGAACCGCACGTTGACATCGTGCTGTTTCTCCTGTTCGGCGATCTCGCTTTCGACCTGTGCGTATGTGCAAATGCCCCTCGAGAACCAGTCCTTGGCAACAGTTTCTATGTATGCGATGCGTGGTTTGCCGATTGAAACGCAAAAATCGATGAGCATGAGGATCGAGGGCACGTCGTAGCCGTAGTATTCGTAGAGGTTGAGAAGCCCCGCGGTCTCGCTGCCGTTTATCAGCCTGCCAAAAATGCGCTCGGCCTGGTCGAAAAGAGTTTTCAGCTCGGCATTTTTCTTGACCTTTTCCATTATTTCCTTGTTGGAGTAGCGCATGATCGACTTCGCGGCGGCGGTGTTTTTCATCGGGTTCACAGCGTCGGTAACGCAGACGGGCGCTGCGGGCATTTCCTGCTTCGGCAAGATCGGCGCGCTGGTCGGTTCGGCTTGCTTCGGTGCGCTTTCTCCGACAGTTTCCGCTGAGATAACTGCGCAATTTTTCCAAAAAAGTATGCCGTCGGCAGCGGTCGAAATGTTCTTGAACCCGCATCGCTCAGCAATTTCCTGCTCGTCGGCGATGTCGCTGTCCGCACACAGCAGACACATCAGTACTTTAAAGTAGTCCGCATCGGCAGTTTTGATGTATTTGTCAACAGCGCTGCATGGAACGCTGAAAAATCTTCCTACTCTAGGTAAGTCTATCCTGTATTTCATGACATTCATTCCTTAAATGATCTTAGCTTTAATTATATCACAAATCGCCGCGTTAGTCAATCGGCGGGCACGATTTTCCGCGTGTACTCGTTCTCGAAAACGCCCGTGTTCATCTGCATCAGCCGCACCGCGCGGTTCTCGATCGCCGCGATGTGTGCCGCCCGCGCCGAGCTTTTTTCCAGCTTTCGCAGCGATGTCGAGATCGGCAGATCGCCTTTCGTCCGAGCGATTATCTCCGCTCCGCGCTTGTTGAAGGCCAGTATCCGCAGGTACGGCACGCCGTCCGTAAAGTCTGCTTTTTCCGCGCCGATTGCGAGGTGCAGCGCGCTCCGGCGTATCCGCGCGAGCGTGAAATTTCGCGGCTTGACTTGCGCAAGAAACGTTTGCAAGTCTTCGGCGGGCTGTTCGGCGGCGCGCAATATCCTGTCTGCCAGATTTTCGTTGACCTCAGGCAGGCGCAAAAACTGTTCGCGTGTGGCGGTCAGCAGGCGGTAATATATGGCATTTTTAGCCGCTTGTGGCTGCTTTGGCGGTGTGATGTTTACGCCGTTCGGCAGATATTCTAGTGCATTAACGCCGTTTTGGATAGCCCCGCGAAGATATGAACCGCTTGCAAATCCGTCCTGAGGTGGAAGATCGTGCCCCGCGCCGAGTCGCTTTACAGGGATAATTTCAGCGTTAGGTGCATATTTTGACAATGCAGTTATATATTCGCAGGCAAGCGTGCTGTTCGGCGACGAAATCGCGGCGGCTATCTCTTCACCGTAGATCTTCAGAGCTGCGTCTTTGAGTGCGGCAGGGTAGGAAAGCCCTTCCGCAAGCGCGCGCTTTACCACTTCACTGTCCGAAAATTTCTGCATAGCGTTTGCGGCGTTTTTCAGCAGTTCGGCGCTTTCAAATTCGCTTCCGAACGCGAGCGCGTTAATGTTCAACTGTCCTAAAATTTGTACAGCTGAGTCGGCGAACCAAGGCGCGGCAGAGCATGAAAACGGCGCGGGAAGTTCGATAACAAGGTCTGCACCGTTTGCGACCGCCGCCGCCGCACGCTCGTGCTTTGAGCATATTGCAGTTTCGCCGCGCTGTACCGCCGCACCGCTCATGGCTACGGCGATGTGGCTTGCCCCGCGCCTGCGCGCCTCGGCTATCAAATATGCGTGCCCCTTGTGAAAGGGGTTGAATTCCGCTACGATACCTGCTGTAAACACCGTCATTTCCTCCGTGAATAATTTTACATTTAATGACTAAAATCGGCGGCAAAATTTGTGCAAAACGTCGAAGATGGGAAATGCACTTGAAAAATCGCCGCAAAGTTGCTATAATAATAGTATATTGGATTTTTGCGTCCTTGTCAAGGGCGCAGGCGTACAAATCCGTAAGAATAATTCCGAAAAGGAGTCTTTAAAAATGAAAATATTGGTTGTAAACGCCGGTTCTTCATCGCTGAAATATCAGCTTCTCGATATGACCGACGAATCAGTTATCGCAAAGGGCAACTGCGACCGTATCGGCATCGGCGGACACATCTCGCATAAGACCGGCGACGGCAGAAAGATCGAGCAGGACTGCGATTTCCCTACCCATACCGAGGCTTTTGAGAAGCTCGTTGAGGTGCTCACCACCGGCGAGGGCAAGGTGCTCGACTCTATGAGCGAGGTTTCGGCTGTCGGTCACAGAATAGTTCAGGGCGCTGAGGTTTTCAAGGAGACCTGCATTGCTACCGACGAAGTTATCGACAAGATCGACGAGTTGGCTGAGCTTGCTCCCGTACATAACCACCCCCACGCGCTCGCTCTGCGCGCCTGCAAGGCAGTTCTCCCCAAGGGCGTTCCGCAGGTAGTAGTTTTCGACACCGCGTTCCATTCCACCATGCCCCGCAAGGCTTATCTCTATGGTCTGCCTTACGAGTGCTATGAAGATCTGCACGTTAGAAAATACGGCTTCCACGGCACTTCTCACAGATTTGTTTCGGCTGAGCTGGCTAAGCTGATGGGCAAAAAGCCCGAGGAGCTGAAGATAGTTTCCTGCCACCTCGGCAACGGCTCTTCCATCACCGCAGTTGACGGCGGCAAGAGCGTTGATACCACTATGGGCTTCACCCCCCTTGATGGACTAATCATGGGTACTCGCTGCGGCTCTGTTGACCCCTCGGCTATCGACTTCGTTGAGAAAAAGAAGGGCTTCACCCCCGACGAAATGACTTCTTACATGAATAAGAAGTCGGGCTTCCTCGGAATCTCCGGCGTTTCTTCCGACAACCGCGACATCAGCAAGGCTGCGGAAGAGGGCAACGAGCGCTGCAAGATGGTAAACGAGATGTTCACCTACGAGATCAAGAAGTACATCGGCGGCTACGCGGCTGCTATGGGCGGTCTTGACGCTGTACTTTTCACCGGCGGTATCGGCGAAAACGACGCTCCTACCAGAGCAAATTCCTGCGAGGGTCTTGAGTTCCTCGGAATAAAGATCGACCCCGAAAAGAACAAGGTAAGAGGCGAAGTTTGCAAGATCTCTACCGATGATTCTAAGGTTCAGGTTTGGGTAGTTCCGACTAACGAAGAGCTGCTTATCGCAAGAGATACGCTCGCTATCGTTGAGAAGATGTAATTTCGTACAATAATTATACGCAATAATTCAAGAGCCATTCACTTTTTTCGGGTGAATGGCTCTGTTTTTATTTGATATTTCCGTTCATATTTTCAATTCGTGCCAACATTTCTGAGATGTTCAGCACGCCGTAAGCAAAGCCCTTGCGCACCAGCTCGTCGGGCACATACTGATCGTACTTTTCAAATTCAGGAACTTCGCCGGGGTAAAGCAGCTCCATCGGGTCAAGCGGTTTGGCGGCTTCTTCGTGCAATATCTGCCAAAATTCCTGCTCGCTGACTTTCATTTTAAACTGTATGAAGTACGGGCGGGAAGAGTCCATGCCTTTTAGACCCAGCCGCGCGCCGCACCGCAGTTTTAAGAAGCGCTCCATCGCGAGAAATGCGTATGTTCCCAGCCATGGGAATAAGCACCACATATCGCCGCCCAGGCAGATCAGCGGTTTGTACGCCGAACCAGAATTATCCGCGCTCTGACGCGCCTGCTGCAAGCGCGCCGCGGCATTTTTCATGAGGTAGGGAAAGCTTTTTTGCTCGCGCAGCACCTGCCGCATACGCTCGAGGATCTTCGTGTTGATGTCGCCGGGGCATTCGCCGAAATAGGCGGGCACTTTGCCTTTGACTTGCTCGCAGTAGACGAGCTTGCGCTTGTGGTCAACTTCCTCAACTATCCAAACGTGCCCCGCAATGGCGATCTTCTCGCCCGCAGGCGGCGGCTTCACGATAGTTCCCAACTCGTGCGAACCGCAGCGGACGATGTATTCTTCATTTTCTTGGAAAACTGCATAGAATTTGAAAGAGTTGACGATTCGCTCACCCGCAATGCCGACTATCAATCCGCCGCGCTCGGTGCGCTGTATGTGGTCGTTTTCCAGCATATGGCGCAGTAATATCTTGTAATCGTCGCGAGAGATACGCTTGAATTGGTTGAGCGTCAGCACGCGCGAAGCCAGCTCCGCCGCCGTCATCTCGCCGCAGGAAGCCAGCGTGCTCATCGTTTGGTGGAAAAGCAGGCTGTACTGCAGTTTGCCCTCAGCGGGCGGCTCGACCCAGCGCTCTTCGAGGTAGCTTTGCACCAACGCGATGCCTTGCAAAAGTTTCCACGGGATGGTGGTCGGCAGCATGGCGCGCGCTTCGGGCATTTCCTCGCGGATAACGAACCACATTTCGGGCGGCAGACCTCGCCTGCCAGTTCGTCCCATACGTTGTAAAAATGAGGAAACCGTAAACGGCGCGTCTACTTGAAATGCGCGCTCAAGCCTGCCGATGTCTATGCCGAGCTCAAGTGTGGCGGTCGTGACGGTGGTCTGAAACTGCTCGTCGTCCTTCATGATCTCCTCGGCGGTCTCGCGGTATGAGGCGGAGAGGTTGCCGTGGTGTATTAAAAATCGGTCGCGCTCCTGCTTCGCCTCGCAGTATTGCCGCAGGGTAGTGGTGACAGCCTCGCACTCTTCGCGCGAGTTGACGAAAACAAGGCACTTTTTGCCGCGCGTGTGCTCGAAAATGTAGCCGATACCGGGGTCGGCGGAGTCTGGTGCGCGGTCGGTGACGCTGTCAAGCTCGGGCAGAGCGTTCGCAATAGGCTTGCCGTCGGAAGCCTGCGGGCCTTGAATGTAAAAATGCTCCATCGAAAGCCGCCACTTCGTGCCTTTGCTCTCGATCTTTGGGACGATCGTGCCCCTGCCCGTGCCCGCCGAGAGAAATTCGCCCGCCTTTTGCGGGTCGCCAATGGTCGCCGAAAGCCCTATTCTCCGCGGGTTCACGCCCGCCATTCGAGAAAGCCGCTCGATAAGGCAGAGGGTCTGTCCGCCGCGGTCGCCGCGCATCAGCGAGTGCACCTCGTCGATCACGATGAACCGCAGGTCGCCAAAAAGTCTTGAAATTGCAGCGTGTTTGCGCAGCAGCATCGCTTCGAGCGACTCGGGCGTGATCTGGAGAATGCCCGAGGGATTTTTCAGCATTTTGCTTTTGTGCGACTGTGAAACGTCGCCGTGCCAGTGCCAAACGGGTATGTTCGCCTCGGCGCAGAGGTCGTTCAGCCGCGTGAATTGGTCATTGATGAGCGCTTTTAGCGGGCCGATGTAAATCGCGCCGACAGAGGTCGGCATATCTTCGGAAAAGAGGGTGAGTATCGGGAAAAAAGCCGCCTCGGTCTTGCCCGAAGCGGTCGAGGCGGAGAGTAAAACGTTTTCGCTGGTGTTGAATATTGCGTCGCCCGCCGCCATCTGTATCGCCCGCAGAGATTCCCAGCCGTTTTGGTAGATAAAATCTTGTATAAAAGGTGCGTATCTGTTAAAAATATCCATAAATCACAGCCCTCAGATCTCAAATTCCGCGAAATCTTCCGCCGTCTGCTGCGCCTGTTCCTCAAGCGCAGGCTTTGCAAATTCAAATTTCTCAGAATTTAGCAGACTGCGAACGTCGAGCTGCGGGTTTTGATATGTGATGTCGAGAAGCTCGATGAAGTCGCGAATGACCTCGCGCGGCGTGATGTTCGTGTCTGCGCCAACTCGGCTGTATTCGATCTTAATAAAATCTATCAGATCTTCTTGCTGTAACCTGTTCTCGTAGCCGAAAAGCCCCGAGTGAATGTCCTCCAGTTTCTCGATCAGCACCAGAATTTCCTCGTAAGTCAGCGGCGAAAGCTTGATGACTGGCGCGAGCATATCGCTTACCTCGCCTCCAAACCGCCCCTCCGCAAGCCGTGAACGCAGCGCCTCGTAGCTGTAAACGCCGCGCCGCGTGTCCTCAATGCACTGCGGCGTGCCGCACATGATTATGCCGATGTACTTCGCCTTGCCTTGAAGCGTATCGTTGTACATTGTCAATATTTTTTCATAATTGTACTGACGCGTTATGCTGTTGGGTATTTTGTAAATATTGACCAGTTCGTCAATCAGTATAAGCATTCCGGAATATCCTGCCATTTTCAGAAAAGCCGAGAAAAGCTTGATATATTCGTACCAATCTTCGTCAGTAATGATGATGTTCACGCCCAGCTCGCTTTTCGCTTCGGTTTTTGTTGCGTACTCGCCGCGAAACCACTTGACGACCTTGCCTTTAGTTTCGTCATCGCCCTCGGCAAACGCGCGGTAGTAGAGGGTCAGCAGGCGCGAAAAATCGAAGCCGTGCACCATTTCGTTCAGCGAATTGATGACCGCGTAGATCTTCTTCTCGACCGCCTTTTCAAACTCGAGCGAGTCGGGAGTAAGGTCGCTTTCGGCAGCGGTTTCGGTCTGCACGGCGTTTATCCACCTGTCCAAGATCAGCGTCAGCGCGCCACCCTCGGGACGTGTTTTCGTGGAAATATTTCGTATGAGTTCCTTGTAAGTGGCAAGACCTTGACCCTTCGTACCCTGCAAACGTCTTTCGGGCGAAAGGTCAGCGTCGCAAACTACGAAATTTCGGTCCATAACGTAATTTCGTATAGTTTGCAGCAGGAAACTTTTACCGCTTCCGTACTTGCCCATTATAAATCTGAACGAAGCGCCGCCGTCCGCGATTATGTCAACATCGTGCAGCAGAGCGTTGATCTCGTTTTCCCTGCCGACCGTGATGTATGGCAGACCTATTCTCGGAACAACGCCGCCTTTGAGTGAATTTATTAAAGTTGCCGCAATCCTCTTAGGTATCTTCATGGCTTTATCAGTCCTTTCAGCTCCTCCAGATAGTCCTCAATAATGTTAGGAATGTCGCTTTCAAATTCCAATACTGTATCGTCAAACATATCAAAAAGCTTATCGTTTATACTGTCAGCAATTACTGAGATCATAAGCATTTTACTTTTTGCAAAATCTCTAACGCTTTTCTCATCTTTATATATAATTAGTTTCAAAAATTCGTATTCATTATCATCAAGCGGCAATTCATCGCTTGCCGAGTTATCATCATTCATCTGTTCAGCAGAAATATTATCAATGTTAATATCTTCGAGTTCAGTTTTGTCAAACGCCTCTTCTTCGGTGATAAGCTTCTCGCAAGTAACGTCCGCAGCAGCGCGAATTTGCCCGAGTTTTGAAATGTCGATCGTGATCTCGCGCGGCGGTTCAAGCTCTTTTTCAATAGTCTTTTTAACACTCAAACTGCTTCTTTCACCGATAGTTTTTTCAATGATCTGCTCAAACGTTTTCGTTATCTTGTCGGGCTTTAAGTATGGTTCAACGCCTAATTTCACGCGCAGAGCACGGTCAACAGCCTTGACGAGCGTGCCAAGTTCAGTGCTTTTCTTGCGGCTTCCGTAATATTTTTCGCAAGTCCAGAAACCGTTTTCGCAGCGGTATTTCTGCACGCCGCTTACCGAATATTCGTAATTTTCGCGTTTTATGCGGTCGAAAAACACCGCCGAGCTGAACATATAGTACGAGATCGAAGCACGTTTTCCGAAAAGTTTTTCGCAATATCCGTGTTTTCGGTTCTTTGTGTAGTATTCGCAGACTTTTCTGAACACCTCGCAGATCGTTTTTTCGGTGATGTCTGAGTAGTTCTTGTACAGCTTAGAGCGGTCAATCCGATAGCTCGAAAGCTCTGTAATTGCTGAGAAAAGTGTATCGTCATCCGTATCCGCACAGTTCTCCAATGCAAGCACGTTTTTGTCAAAATCGGTGCGCGCAAGGCCGGTGATAAGCTGCGGGTCGAGGTCGTAATAGACAGCGAAATCGTTTAACCAAAGCTTCATGTAATTCTCGATACGGTTGTCGATCTTGCCGAAATTTTCACGAAAATCCTGCAATTTTACGAAACCGTCTTTCGGGTCTGTCGAGCCAATGCCGTTCAGAAGTTCATAAATGTAGACGAATGCAAACGCAAGCGGCGCAGGATCATACTGCCCATGGCGAATTTTAGTGCGCCACGAAAAATATCCACGCAGTTGTTCGTCGTTCATATCGCGATACGTAGGGTAATATCTTATAAAATTGCCATAATATTCATAATCGTCCTCGAAGGCTTCCATAAATCTTGCCTGTTTATAGAAGATTTCGGCGGTCGACATATCCAATGAATGGTAGCTTCGAGCGATAGCCTTCATTTCGCGGTACTTCGGCGGCGTGAAATTTTTCATCTTCGAGGCGGGTATAAGTATAGGCTGGTCGGTGTAGACTTTTTCGGAAAAGTTTCGGCTGTTTTTCTGTCGCAAGTCTTCCATTATCTTGCTGATTATCTCTTTTGTGTCTGCCAATTCTGTCCACCTCCGCTCGCGATATACCTTATATATTATAGCACCCTTGCGTGCAAATGTCAACATATGTTCGCGGTTGCTCGGGCGAAAAAAATTCATAAAATATCTATTGACAACCTTAAAATCAGAGAGTATTATATTAGTATATTCAAAAGCTGTGACGGGAACGGAGCAGGGAAATACCTTACAGAGAGCGGCAGTCTGGTGTAATGCCGCAGGAAAGCCCTGAGCAGATCATCCCCGAGCCTGCGGAGTGAATGTTTTTCTTTAGCTTCGCACGTTTCCTGCGTTAAAGGATAATGAGTGGCTACATTTTGCGGCAAACGAAGTGGTAACACGGAGAATTTTTACGTCTTCGCCTTCGATTTTTATCGAAAGCGGAGATTTTTTATTTTGTATGGAAAGGTAATGGTGGTAATTTATGCTGACTCTGGATAAAGTCTACAAGGCTTCTCACGTTCTGAAAGAGGTGCTCGCGCCTACTCAGTGCATCAAAGCAAAAAAGATCAATCCCGACGCTGACGTTTACCTCAAAACGGAAAATTTGCAGGTAACAGGTTCGTTTAAGGTGAGAGGTGCGTATTTCAAAATTTCCCAGCTTACAGATGAGGAGAAAGCAAGGGGAGTTATCGCCTGTTCCGCTGGCAACCATGCTCAGGGCGTTGCGCTTGCCGCTAAAAAGAATGGCATAAAAGCCGTAATTTGCCTGCCTGACGGCGCGCCGATCTCTAAGGTCGAGGCGACCAGAAGCTATGGCGCTGAGATCTGCCTTGTTCCGGGCGTTTATGACGACGCTTACAACAAAGCGCTCCAGCTTAAAGAGGAAAATAATTACACATTTATACATCCCTTCGACGACGAAAACGTTATCGCAGGTCAGGGAACTATCGGCCTTGAGCTGCTCGAACAGCTTCCCGACCTCGACGCAGTAGTCGTTCCCGTCGGCGGCGGCGGACTTATCTCGGGCGTTGCCTTCGCGCTGAAATCGCTCAATCCTAACATTAAGGTCTACGGCGTTCAGGCAACTGGTGCACCTTCTATGGTAAATTCTCTCAAAGACGATAAGATCGAGTGCCTCGATTCTGTTTCGACCATCGCCGACGGCATCAAGGTAAAAGAGCCGGGCGAGCACACTTTCGAGCTTTGCAAGAAGTACGTTGACGACGTTGTTACCGTTAGCGACGACGAGATTTCCTCGGCTATCCTCGCACTGATCGAGCAGCATAAGCTTATCGCAGAGGGTGCGGGCGCGGTTTCGGTTGCGGCGGTAATGTTTAACAAAGTTCCCGTAAAGGGCAAAAAGGTCGTTTGTCTTGTTTCGGGCGGCAACATCGACGTTACTATCCTTTCGCGCGTCATCAAGCGCGGTCTGCTCAAGTCCGGCCGCTCCGACACGCTCACTATCCAGCTCGAGGACAAGCCCGGTCAGCTGAGAGATGTTTCCAAGCTTATTGCAGACCTTGGCGGCAACGTTGTTTCCGTTCACCACGAGCGCGCCAGCGAGGACAGCGACATCACCGACTGCATACTCCGCATAGTTCTCGAAACCAGAAATTACGAGCACAAGGCTGAGATAAGAAAGGCTCTTACCGACGCAGGTTTCAAGCTAGTAAACAAGTAATAGGCGGCAGATATGGCAGAAAATTGGCAGAAATCAGTTGCCGCGATAGTCGAGCACGATGGCAAAATTCTCCTCGTCCGCCACACTTACGGCGCGGGCAAGGGGCGGCTTATAATCCCGGGCGGCTATCTGAAAGATAACGAAACTCCCCAGCAGGCTTGCGTGCGCGAAGTGCTGGAGGAAACAGGCATCACGGCTGAGCCGAAGCGGCTTGTCGGCGTTCGCTTTAATCTCAAAGATTGGTATGTCGTTTTCGCGGCGGACTATGTCGGCGGCGAAGCACATTCCGACGGCGACGAAAACAGCGAAGCGGTGTGGGTCGATATTGATGAAGCCCTCGCCCGCGACGATGTTCCCGACCTCACGCGAAAGCTCATCGCCGCGTATAAAAACGGCAGCGCGCTTGAGTACACCGAGTTCGTCAGCCGCGAAAATCACGGTACATATTCACTTTACTGCTGATCGGCAGTATGTTCAAATATCAAATATAAAGGAGTAGATCAACATGGCAGAAACAGTTTACACCAAGAATGCACCTGACGCGATAGGTCCTTATTCGCAGGCTAAAAAGGTCGGCGGACTAATCTTCACTTCGGGTCAGATAGCTATCGACCCCGCAGTAGGCGACGTTACAGCTAAGACCATCGAAGAGCAGACCGAGCAGGTCTGCAAGAACCTTGCGGCTGTACTCGAAGCGGCAGGAAGCAGCCTCGACAAGGCTGTAAAGACCGTATGCTTCCTTAAAGAAATGGGCGATTTTGCTGCATTTAACGGCGTTTACGGAAAGTATTTCACTTCCAAGCCCGCACGTTCCTGCGTTGCTGTAAAGCAGCTTCCTAAGGACGTTCTCGTAGAGGTTGAGGTTATCGCAGAAGCTTGATCTTCACAAGATATTGTCAAAAATTTTTAAAAGGCGGATATTTCTCCGCCTTTTTTCATGAACGAAAGGGGCTGCTGAAATGCTTGCCAGAAGGCTGAAACGCAGATTGATAGCAGAGTCGGAGTCGGCGGGACATTATATGTTCATATTTTTTAGATGGACAGTCATCGCGGCGGTCACGGGCGTGGTCGGCGGAGTTGTCGGAGCGCTCTTCCACATGGCGGTGAACGCCGCTACCGAGTTCCGCGGTGAGCACGGCTGGGTCATCTTCACGCTGCCCGCCGCTGGCGCGCTCATAGCGCTGATCTACCACATTTTCGGCTTCGATAACGACGGCGGCACGAACCTTATAATCAGCTCGATACGCACGAAAGACCACGTCCCACTGCGAATGGCGCCGCTGATATTTGTCGCTACGGTGATAACTCACCTTGCGGGCGGTTCGGCGGGACGTGAGGGCGCTGCGCTCCAGCTCGGCGGCAGTATCGGCAACCGCATAGGCGAGCTTTTCGGCGTTAAGGAGCAGGACATCGGGCTGGCGGTGATGTGCGGCATGAGCGCGCTTTTCTCAGCGCTTTTCGGCACGCCGCTTACCGCCTGCTTTTTCGCGATGGAGGTCATAAGCGTTGGCGTTATCTACTACGCAGGGCTCGTTCCGTGCATCGCCTCCTCGCTTACGGCTTACGGGATTTCGCTGCTCATGAAAGCCGAGCCGACTCGCTTCAATATCAGCAAATTCGTGCCGCACCTCTCGTTCGGCTCAGTCGTGCGGGTCTGCATTCTCGCGGCGGTATGTGCGGTGATAAGCATATTTTTCTGCGTTGTGATGAAAACGGCGAACAAGTTGTTTTCGCAGATTTTTGAGAACAAATACCTGCGTGCGGCGGTCGGCGGAGCGGTGATACTCGCGCTGACTTTGCTCCTGCGGACTACTGATTACAACGGTGCGGGAATGAACGTTATCGAAAACGCCGTGTTAGAGGGTAAGGCGCACCCCGCCGCGTTTCTGCTCAAAATTATCTTCACGGCGGTGACCATCGGCTGCGGATTTAAAGGCGGCGAGATAGTTCCGACAATGTTCATCGGCGCGACCCTCGGCTGCGCATTTTCCCCGCTGATAGGGCTTGACGCACGTTTCGCGGCGGCGGTCGGCATTGTCGCACTCTTCTGTTCGGTGGTGAATTGCCCTACGGCTTCGCTTTTCCTGAGCTTAGAACTTTTTGGCAGCGAGGGCATAGTTCTCTTCGCGGCGGCGTGCGGCGTGAGCTATATGCTTTCGGGCTATTACGGACTCTACTCCAGCCAAAAAATAGTATATTCCAAGCTGCACACCAGATACATAAATAAACGTACAAAGTAGCCATCTAAATCGTTTTCGGTCAGTTTTGACAAATAAAAAATTAAAAATTGTACAAAAAACTATTGCTATTTAGAAATAAATATGCTATAATTACAAATGAGAAGTTGCTCTGAATAAAAAACGAAAACGTTTAAGCAACTTCGCGGAAACTATAAAAATAAGGGTGAGAATTCATATGAATAAAAAGATAACTGCCAAAGAGGGCTTTGTGATGAAGGGCGTTTCATGCGTTCTGCTTGAATATGGAAAGTATTCTGCGGTGATCTCGCCCGAGTACGGCTCTTCCGTTTGGCGTATGCGCGATGAAGAGGCGGGTATCGAGGTTTTCAGGTATTCCGATAAATGTTCCGCGGCGCAGATAGATAAGGCCCGCGAAATATGGGGTCTGCCTACGCTTTATCTGCCGAACCGCTTCGACGGCGGCCTGCTGAAGACTTCCGACGGCGCTTATCATCTGCCTGTAAACGAGGTAAAGCTCGGCAACCATCTTCACGGCTGGGTGCACAAGCGTGCGCATAAAATAGAAAAGGTCGCTGCTGAGGAGGACAAAGCCGTTCTCGTGACATCGTTTACACACGGCGCAGAAGACCCAATGTATCAGTATTTTCCGATAGATTTTAAGATAACTTACACGTTCGAGCTTTCGGACAACGGGCTTACCCATAAGGTAAAGCTGGAGGATCTCTCTGATAAAAAGCTGCCCGTTTCCATCTGCACACACACCTGTATAAATGCGCCCATTACCGACGGCGGCAGACAGAAGTCGCTGCGCCTGAGCGTGCCGATAGTTGAGCGCTGCGAGCTGGACAAGCGCTGCCTGCCTACCGAAAAGCTTCTGCCGCTCGGCACCAAGGATATGCGCTACAAAAACGGCATTATGCGCCCCGTCCTCCACCAGATCTCGAACGATATGTACACCGCCTGCGATAACGAGCTTGACGGCAAGCCTTTCTACGGCGTAGTCATCACCGATAAGGATACTGGCAAGCGTCTTTGCAACGAGGTGTCTAAAGAATACAAATTCTGGAATATGTGGAACGACCGCGGCGGCAACGGATATTTCTGTCCCGAGCCTATGACGGCAATGATAAACTGCGCGAACTTAAAGCTCAGCGACGATGTTACAGGCTATAAAGAGCTTGCAAAGGGCGAAAGCTTTGAATGTTGGCAGCGCTTCTTTACAATATGAATAGAGAAGATATAAACGAAGCGCCGATCATCGACGACGATCAGCCGTTCACGCCAGAGGAAGAGAAATTTCTCGACCAAAAGATGAAGTGGCGGGCGCTATTCCTGCTCAGCGCGCTGATCAGTATGCTTGTGTTCGAGTTTCGCGATAAAGCGGGCAAGAAAGTAGACGTGCTCAGCGGCAAGGAAGCGATACGCATTTTCCTGCGCAATAACCGCATAGGGCTTGTGTTGGCGCTGATAATGCTCGCGGTGCTGATAGTGGCGCTGATTTGCGAGCGCGGCTTTCACCGCAGCGATTCTTCGGCGAAAGTATACGGCTTTTTAGGCAGCGCGGGTCTGATGATCTACACCGTTGTGGCGTTTATTTTAAGCGGCAACCATATCTACGCCGATTACCAAGGTGTTACGGTCGCTGAGCCGTATGAATATGTGCTGAGTACTCAGTCGGGCAAATATTTCGTCGGCTTTGAGGATAAAGATGAATTCGTTCAGCTGCAGATTCCCAAGAAAACCTACTCACAAATGCAGCAGGGCGAAATAGTTTCTGACGATACCGGCGAGATCTATTCTATGGTAAAAGATAATGGATATAAAGACGCCGTGCTTTACAGCGGCGGATTTGAGATAAGCTACTATTTTTATTCGGCAATATTCAGCAGCGCGAAGCCTGTTTCACAGCGCTGAGTTTATAAAAGCAGCTTATTACGGGGAGATCTTATGATATGACAAGAAGGAAAATATCGGCAATGATGGCTGCTTCGGTTGCGGTGCTCTGCTTTTGCGCCTGCGGAAATTCTGCTGAAAGCGGTGCTTCTTTCGCCGAAAGCTCTTCTGCCGCGGCGGTCACCACGACGGCTACGGCGGAGCAGCCCGCGGCTACCATAACGGCTGTTATGACAGAAGCGGCGGACGAGTCCTCCGAAACGGAAACTCAGCCTGCCGAGCCGAATGAGATCGACTTGCAGGGCAGGGCGATAGAGTATTGCGACGGCGCGCGCGACGTTATAACCCGCTGGTACAGCTATATGGACAGCGGCGATTATGAGCAGGCGACGGCGCTTATGACAAAGACCGCCGCGAAAGCATTGGATATAGATTCATATTCCAAGACCGAAACGGGCGGGGTGACAACTGTTGAATTCGGCAAATGCACCCTCAGCAAAAGCGGCGACGGCGCGAATATCAGCGTGGAGACCAACGTTTCTTACGACTCGCAGGCGGATACCGTGATGCAGCGCAGGATACTTGTGCATTTCGACGGGCTGGATTATATCATTTCCGAAATTACCGATGAGGGTATCAGTCTTTACGGCTGAAAATTTTTACAAGCAAGGCTCGCATATTTGATGTGCGGTGTTGCCTTAAAATAAAATCATAATATATCGAAAGGTGGATATTTAAACATGAAGTTTGGCTACTTTGACGACGCGAACAAAGAGTACGTCATCACAAACCCCAGAACTCCATATCCGTGGATAAACTACCTCGGAACACAGGAGTTCTTCTCGCTCATCTCCAACACAGCGGGCGGATATTCTTTCTATAAGGACGCAAGACTGCGCCGTATAACAAGATACCGCTACAATAATGTGCCGATAGATATGGGCGGAAGATATTTCTACATAAAAGACGGCGAAACTATCTGGAACCCCGGCTGGTCACCTGTAAAGACAGAGCTTGACTTCTATGAGTGCCGCCACGGTATGGGCTATACCATCATCACAGGTAAGAAAAACGGTCTGAAAGCCGAAGCTACTTTCTTCGTACCGCAGAATTACGCGGGCGAAGTACAGCAGGTAGTTCTTACTAACGAGAGCGACGCAGAAAAGACCTTCTCCTTCTTCTCCTTTGCAGAATGGTGCCTTTGGGACGCGCAGGACGACTGCACCAATTTCCAGAGAAACTTCAGCACAGGCCGCGTAGAAGTAGTAGGTTCTACCATATACCACAAGACTGAGTATAGAGACAGAAGAGATCATTTCGCATTCTATACAGTAAACGACGAGATCGACGGCTACGATACCGACAGAGATTCTTTCATCGGTCTTTACAATGGTTTCCATAACCCGCAGGCTGTACTTGCCGGCAAGGCTAACGATTCTTTCGCTGACGGCTGGTCGCCCATCGCTTCTCACTACAAGAAGATAACCCTCGCTCCCGGCGAGTCTAAGACCCTCGTATTCATTCTCGGCTATGTTGAAATGCCCGTTGATAAGAAGTTTGAGGCTGACGGCGTAACTATCAATAAGGAAAAGGCTCTCGCAATGATCGAGCAGTACAATACTCCCGAAAAGGTAGCCGCTGGCATGGCAGAACTGAAGGATACTTGGGACAGACTGCTCAGCGTTATCAACGTTGACACTCCCGATGATAAGGTAAACCGAATGGTAAACATCTGGAACCAGTACCAGTGCATGGTCACCTTCAACCTTTCGCGCTCCGCTTCTTACTTCGAGAGCGGTATCGGCAGAGGTATGGGCTTCCGCGATTCCAACCAGGATATTCTCGGCTTCGTTCACCAGATCCCCGACCGCGCAAGAGAGCGTATAATCGACATCGCTTCCACCCAGCTTCCTGACGGCGGCTGCTACCACCAGTATCAGCCCCTTACCAAGAAGGGCAACCTCGACATCGGCGGCGATTTCTCCGACGACCCGCTGTGGATGATCCTTTCCGTTTCCGCATACATCAAGGAAACAGGCGACTGGTCTATCCTCGACGTAATGGTACCTTACGATAACGATGAGTCAAAGGCTAAGCCGATGCTCGACCACCTCAAGGTATCTTTCTACCGCGTAGTTAATAACGTAGGTCCTCACGGTCTGCCGCTCGCTATGAGAGCTGACTGGAACGACTGCATCAACCTTTCCTGCTACTCTGACACTCCCGGCGAAAGCTTCCAGACTTACACCAACCCGAAGTTTGCTGCTGAGGGCGGCTACTCTAAGGTAGCTGAGTCTGTAATGGTAGCTACGCTCTTCACCTACACCGGCCCGAACTACGTTGCTATACTCAAGCACCTCGGCAAGGACGATGAAGCTGCTGCTGCTCAGGCTGAGATCGACAAGATGAAGAAGAACGTTATGGATTCCGCATTCGACGGCGATTGGTTCCTCAGAGCTTACGACTCCACAGGCGCTAAGATGGGTTCTAAGGAGTGCGAAGAGGGCAAGATCTTCATCGAGCCGCAGGGCTTTGCCGTAATGTCTGAGATAGGCAAGGACGAGGGCGCTGACATCAAGACCCTTGAGTCTATCGACAAGTACCTCAATACCAAGTACGGCCTTGTTCTGAACAACCCCGCATTCTCCAAGTACTATATCCAGTACGGCGAGATCTCGACTTACCCCGGCGGATACAAGGAAAACGCCGGTATCTTCACCCACAACAACGCATGGATAATCTGCGCTGAGGCTTACGCCGGCAGAGGTGATAAGGCTTTCGAGTATTACAGCAAGATCGCTCCCGCGTTCAACGAAGAGATCTCCGACCTGCACAAGACCGAGCCTTACGTTTACGGTCAGATGATCGCAGGTAAGGACGCAAGCAGATTCGGCGAGGGCAAGAATAGCTGGCTGACAGGTACTGCCGCATGGAACATGGTAGCTATTTCCCAGTACATCCTCGGCGTACAGGCTGATTTCGACGGTCTGAAGCTCGATCCTTCCATTCCTCACGAGTGGAACGGCCTTACCGCTACACGTCAGTACAGAGGCGCTACCTACAACATCACCGTTAAGAACCCCGAGCACGTTTGCAAGGGCGTTAAGAGCGTTACCGTTGACGGCAAGGCGGTAGAGGGCAATGTTCTCCCCGTAGCCGCAGCAGGCTCGACTGTAAATGTTGAAGTTGTAATGGGCTGATACGAATAAAATTTGCTTACAAAAACTGCATGGCTTTCGGGCTGTGCAGTTTTTTTGCGTTCATAAAATATTAACCGCCATGTGCTTGACATTTAATATAAATTTGCGTATAATAATAGATATTCTAATTTTAGACTTTCTTATATTAGGAGGATTTTTGACGAAATGAACGGAATGACTGCTTCAAAAATGTTTTACAGCGCAAACAGGGTTATGGAGGCGTACCATAACATGCTGCGCCCGCTCTGCAAAAAAACAGGTCTGCCGCCTATGGCTGTCGATATACTCATGTTCATATCGAATAATCCGGATAACAACACCGCGCGCGATATTTGCCTTATGCGCGGTCTGAAATCTGGCATAGTTTCCGTGCACGTCGAAAGGCTGGTAAACGAGGGTCTGCTTACGCGCGAAACTGTGCCGAACGACCGCCGCAAAACTCGTCTGGTGCTCACTCCCGCCGCCGCGGACATCGTAAAAGAGGGCAGGGAACTGCAAATACGCTTCGGACACCGCCTGCTCAAAGGCATCAGCCATGCCGATATTGAAGTTTTCCGCAAATGCCTTTCCGCGATCGGCGAAAACATAGAGGATATGAGAAAGAACGGGTTTGAAAAGGAGAGTGAAGATATATGATAAAACTGCTGAAAAACTTGCGCAGCCGCGAAAAGCTGATGGCGCTTGTCTGCTTGGTTTTCGTGGTGTGTCAGGTGTATTTCGATCTGCGTCTGCCCGATTACATGACCGAGCTTACCGTGCTGATAAAAACATCTGGCACTACCGCCGACATCGTGAGTATCGGCTTGAAAATGCTGGGATGCACCGCCGTGAGTGCGCTGCTAGCCGTCGCCTGCGGTTATTTTGCTTCAAAGACCGCCTCGGGGCTCAGCTTCGCCGTGCGCGAAAAGCTTTTCCACCACGTAATGGATATAGGCAGCGAGGAAATGCAGGATTTCTCGATACCCAGCCTTATAACCCGCACCACGAACGACATCACGCAGATACAGATGATAGTCGCGATGGGCTTGCAGATGATGATAAAAGCGCCGATAATGGCGGTCTGGGCGATAATAAAAATTCTCGGCAAAAGCTGGCAGCTCTCTGCGGTCACCGCGGCTTTCGTGATCGTGCTGATAGTCAGCATTTTCCTCATCATGAGCAGCTGTATACCGCGCTTTCGCCTTGTGCAGAAAATGACGGATAAGATCAACCGCGTAGCGCGCGAAAACCTCAACGGCATAAACGTAGTGCACGCTTTCAACGCCGAGAAATTTCAGAATGATAAATTCGACGAGCCGAATATGGGCATGATGCAGCTTCAGATGAAAAACCAAAAGCTCTTCGCCCTCGTTCAGCCGACTATGGGGCTGGGCATGAACGGTTTGGCACTCGCGATATACTGGGTCGGCGCGGCGCTTGTCAACAACATCGCCCTTACCGACCCAGCCGCGCGCCTTTCGATGTTCAGCGAGGTGCTGGTCTTCAGCACTTACGCGACCTACGTTGTGATGTCATTTATGATGCTCGTCATGATATTTATGCTCCTCCCGCAGGCGCAGGTGTCGGCTGAGCGTATCAACGAGGTGCTCGAGCGCGAGGCTAACGTAAAAGAGGGCGGCGTGCAGCAGGGCAGCGAGGTCGGCACGGTGGAGTTCAAAAACGTTTCCTTCCGCTATCCTCACGCTTCCTCCGAACAGCTCAGCGGCATAAATATCCGCGTGGAAAAAGGCGAAACGCTCGCGGTCATCGGCGCTACGGGCAGCGGCAAAACTACCCTGGTCAGCCTTATCCCGCGCTTTTTCGATGCGACCTCGGGCGAGGTGCTGGTGGACGGCGTGAACGTCAAGGATTACACTTTCACCGCGCTGTATGATAAGCTCGGCTACGTCACGCAAAAAGCCGTGCTCTTCTCGGGCACTGTTCGCGAGAACGTATTTTTCGGCGAGAGCACTCAGCAATTCGACGACGCCGACCTTGGATCTGCAATAGAGATTTCGCAGGCAAAAGAGTTTGTCGATAAGCTTGAGGGCGGCAGCGATTACGCGATAGCGCAGATGGGCAGAAACGTTTCGGGTGGTCAGAAGCAGCGCCTTTCGATAGCGCGTGCGCTGGCGCGTAAGCCTGAGATACTTATTTTTGACGACTCGTTCTCGGCGCTCGATTACCGTACTGACGCGAAGCTCCGCGAGGGTCTGAACAAGCAGCTCGCGGGCTCGACAAAAATAATCGTCGCGCAGCGTATAAGCACTATCCGTCACGCAGATAAGATAGCCGTGCTCGACCGCGGCGAGATGGTTGGCTTGGGCACACACGAAGAACTTATGAAAAATTGCAGCGTTTACCGCGAGATAGCTACCTCGCAGCTCAGCGCGAGCGAATTGGCGTAAGGAGGGGACTGACATGAGAAAAAATAAAGACGGCGGTATACGCACAGCCGTGCCGCGCCTTTCGGAATATCTGCACGGCGACATCGGCGTGGTGATCCTCGCCCTCGTCCTCGCGGCGCTCAGCGCGGTCATGACGATAATCGGCCCGAACAAGATCGGCGATATGGCGACGATAATGTCAGACGGTCTGCTCGGCGGCATCGACCTCGGCAAGATCGCGAAGATAGGCATTTTCCTCGCGGCGATATACCTGCTCAGCGCGCTTTTCGGCTTCGTTCAGCATTACATCATGGCGGTGGTAACGCTGAAAATGTCCTACCGTATGCGCGGCGAGCTTTCGGAAAAGATCAACCGCGTGCCGCAGAAATATTTTAACACCCACACGCAGGGCGACATACTCAGCCGCATGACTAACGACGTTTCCACACTCCAGCAGGGTCTGACAAACAGTCTGCCGACCATAATCAGCGCGGCAACGCAGTTCGTTGGCTGCCTTATCATGATGTTCGCGACCCAGTGGCGGCTGGCGCTCATCTCGCTGGCGGTAACGTTCGTCGGCATGGGATTGGTGGTGCTGATAATGTCGCGCTCGCAGCGCTTTTTCGCGGCGCGCCAGAAAAGTTTGGGCGAGCTGAACGGCTTCGTTGAAGAAATGTACTCGGGTCACGAGGTCGTCCGCATCAGCCGCGCTGAGCGCAAGGTGCTCTCGCATTTCGATAGCTTGAACGCCGCGGTCTACGACGCTAACTGGCGTTCGCAGTTCCTTTCGGGCATTATGCAGCCGCTCATGAACATCATCGGCAACATTGCTTACGTTGCGGTCTGCGTGGTCGGCTCTATCCTCGCGATGAACGGCACGATAGAGTTCGGCGTGATAGTTTCGTTCATTCTCTACGTCCGCCTTTTCACCACCCCGCTCACGCAGATAGCGCAGGGCATGACGAATATGCAGACGGCTTCCGCTTCGGCGCACCGCATTTTCGACTTTCTCGAAAGCGAAGAGATGGCTGACGAAAGCGAAAAGACCGCCGAGCTGCCCGAAATTCGCGGCAAAGTAAGCTTCGAGCACGTCCATTTCAGCTATCCCGATACGCCCGATAAGGTCATAATCAACGACTTTTCGGCGGAGGTTTGCCCCGGTCAGAAGGTCGCGATAGTCGGCCCTACCGGCGCTGGCAAGACCACGATGGTCAATTTGCTGATGCGCTTTTACGAGATCTGCAGCGGCGAAATAAAGATCGACGGCGTGCCGATAACCGAGCTTACGCGCGAAAAAGTGCACGAGCTTTTCAGCATGGTGCTGCAAGACACTTGGCTTTTCGAGGGCACGGTTCGCGAAAATCTGGTCTACAATATGCAGGGCATTACTGACGAGCAGCTGGAGCAGGTCTGCCGCGCCTGCGGACTGGATAAATTTGTACACTCGCTGCCGAACGGTTTCGATACCGTGCTTTCCGAAAGCGCCTCTATCTCGGCTGGTCAGAAACAGCTTCTCACGATAGCCCGCGCGATGCTGCAAAACGCGCCGATGCTCATTCTCGACGAAGCGACATCCTCGGTCGATACCCGCACCGAGCTGATAATACAGCGTGCGATGGACGAGTTGACGAAAGGCAGAACTAGCTTTGTTATTGCTCACAGACTATCCACAATAAAGAACTCCGACCTCATACTGGTAATGAAAGACGGCGACGTTATCGAAAGCGGTACTCACAACGAGCTGATGGAGCGCGGCGGCTTCTACGCCGAGCTTTACAACAGCCAGTTTGAGCAAGCATCGTAATATAAATATTTGAACACAAAAAAGCGGAGCGCTCGCAACTGAACGCTCCGTATTTTTTATAATTACTTTTCTTTGTTTTCGTCAGACTCTTCGTCCTCGGCGGTCTCCGCTTCGGGCTCGGACTCTTCATATTCCTCGGCTTCTTCCTCAGAATATTCCTCAGTTTCCTCTTCCGACTCAGCCTCTTCGTACTCTTCCGTATCGGCTTCGTCAGCTTCCGCAACTTCCTCTTTATCGCCCTCGGTATCTTCACTGCGGTCGGGCTCTTCAGGGAAGAAATCGTCGTCATCTATCGGCGTTTGCGGCTCTTTCTCAGGCTTCGGCTTGATATTGCTCCTCAGCGCGTAACGCTTGTACGGATTGCCGAATACCGCAAAATACTCGATTATCAGCGCCGCTATCGCTAGCAGCACCAACAAGAATATCACGAATTTCTTAGTGCGCTCCGAACTGCTGCTTTCGATCTTGGTAACAGATGTCGCGTTCGTGTCGGCGGCGTTTTCTATCGTCGCGCCCACTTCCGCAGCGCTCTCGGTCTGCGTAACAGCGCTCTGCGTGGAGATGACTAATCTGTAATATTTGAACGTGCCGTCGTTAAATTCAACAGTCATGTTGGTAAGACCCTCGGCGAGTGTGGATATGCCCTTGTCGTCAGCGGTCGCGAGCGAGCCGTCCTCAAAAGTCACGCTTTTTACGTCTTTCAGACCCAGCGAGCTGAAAGTTATTGTCTGGTCGCTTTTCGCAACGCGCAGCTCAGTGTACATCGACTCGTCAGCGGAAGCGTCGGCAGGAACAGCGCCCTCTATCTGGATTATCGTTCCGTCGGCGGTTGCGGTTATCGACTGCGAATCTCCATCAAGTATCGAATTTACAGTTATATACAGCACGGACGAGCGCACGGTCGGGTCAAGTATCTGAAAATCTATCGTCAGATAGTCGCCGTCATACTCCGAGCCGGCAGTGTTGGTGTAAATGTACTGAAATACGCCAGAGCCCATGTCGGTCGCGGCAGCCTCGCCGCCCGCTTCCTCGTGCACCTGATTGCCAGTAACTTTGAAAACGTCAGCGTCGTAATTTATCGTGATGTCCGCCGCGGTTATCGGCTTTTTGTTCTTGATCTTCAGCGCCGCCGAAAACTTCATGTCCTTGATCTTTGTCGGCGTCAGCGAAACCACTGTCGGGTGGTCTTGCGTGGGGTCGGTGGAAGAAGTTTCCGTGTCGTATGTGCCGTAACCCGTGTAGGTGTCGTCGTATGTATAGTCCGTATCGGTGTTGTAATCGTAATTATAGTCATTGTAATCGCCGTAGCCGTAATCGGTATTGTAGTCCTCGTAACCATAGTCGGCAAAAGCTGTAAGCGCGCCCGCCGAGAGGAAAACCGCGGCTGCTGCGGCGGCAATTATTTTTGATCTCATGCTACCAATCCTTTTCAACTTTCCTTAATTTGCGTTTCCACATACTTTAATTATACAATATCCGCCGCGCTATGTCAACCCCTTTTTTATGGTAATACGCTGAAAACGGCATATACGGCGGACAACTGTTAATCTATAGTTAATCAAAGCATTGCAATATGTTCTTATTATTGTGATAAAATATACTAAAATCTGTTTGTAAAAAGGAGATCTGCACTATGGGCGGACTTGATATTTTTAATATTTCCGAGCGCGTTTCGGGCTTTATGATGTTTGTTTTTCTGTTGCGTACAGTGCTGCTATTCGGCGGCATTTTAGTCTGCCGCTACGGCATTGTAATGCTTTGGGAACTTCGTCCCGTTCGCAAAAAGCACTACTCCACCGTTGTCGAAGCCACCGTCACCGAGGTCACTGAGGAGAACCGTTCCGCTTCAATGAACCGCTACCTAATGCCGCGCTTCGAGTACGAGCAGGAGGGCAAGGTCAAGTACTTCATGCCGCGCGAGGCGTACCGTCCCTGCCGTCTGAAACAGGGCGGAAAAGTAAAGCTCTGCCTCGGTGAAAAGGGCAAATTCCGCACTATCCGCAGCGAGGTAACGCTCGCAAAAGCGCTCATCTTCACGATAGTGGGTCTGGCGATCGCTTTGCTGACAATCTTATTATAAAGGTATAGATTTTCCCGCTGACTTTTCACGGTCGGCGGGAGTTTTTTCGCTATGTTACAAATCAACAGTTTTTGTGCGGATTTTTGGATAATGTTACAAATTTGTTTCCGAGATGTAGAAAATTCGCTGAAGATGTGCTATAATGAATTTATATAAATAATCCCCGCAAAAGAGAGGCAATAAAAATGAAGATCAAAGGCAGTAAAATAGTGCATTACGCGTCGATAATTTTCCCCGCATTTTTCGTAATGTACTTCATGATGGTATTTTATTACCAAAACAGTATGTATCCGTTTGGAACACGTTCCCTTTCCTGGTGCGATATGTCGCAGCAGGTAGTTCCTCTGCTCAACCAGTTTAAGGATATTTTAGACGGCAAAAGCGGTTTTTTCCTTAACATGAAAAACTCGGGCGGAATGAACTTTTTCGGCGTGTTCTTTTTCTTTTTGGCAAGCCCGTTCACATTCCTCGTGAAATTTGTCGATAAGGCGGATATGATGATGTTCGCGAATGTCCTCGTTGCGCTGAAAATGTCTGCCACGGCGTTCACGGCTTCGCTCTGCTTTACCCTCTGCCGAAAAAAGCTCGACCCATTTTCTGTAATGCTCCTCAGCGTGATGTACCCGCTATCAGGCTACGCGATGATGTATTTTCAAAATATTATCTGGCTTGACATGATGTACCTTTTCCCGCTGTTGATGATCGCGCTGGATAGGATAACGCGCAGGCAAAAGCCGCTTATGTACATATTTGTGCTCTCATCAATGGTGGTAGTCAACTACTATATCAGCTATATGGTGGTGATTTTCATACTGCTATTTACAGTTGTGTATATTCTTGGAGCACGCAGCCATGAATTTTGCAGCCGCGTCAGCCGCGATATACTTGTCGGTTCGGCGATCTCGGCACTGCTGACGGCAGTGGTCTGGCTGCCCTCGCTGCTCCAGTATTTAAGCTCGGGCAGGGGTGAAACTACGATAGTTGATTCGATAGTTGGCTCGGACTTCATCACCAATTTCTTTACAATTCTGCCAATGCTTTTCTGCTCGGCGTTCGCCATAGTGATAACCGTTACGGACATCGCCGTTCGCTGCGACCACAGCGCGCGGAACAAACGCCTTATCCTCTTACTTGGCTTGACGCTTATACCGATGTTTATTGAGCCTATAAACAAAATGTGGCATACCGGCAACTATATGTCATTCCCGTGTAGATTTGGATTTATAACCATCTTCCTTATACTCTTCTGCGCGGCATATTCCCTCGAAAAATTCGTTGAGTTTAAGAAAAATTTACCTGTCAACATCGTAACGCTCGCGGTCTGCGGCGTTGCGGTGGCGCTGGCGTTCTACTACATGAACACCCTCGCTGACAAGAAAAAAGAGGAGATCAGCCGTTTCTCGCGCACCCTTTGGGGCGATCTGGAGTCGTTCAAATGGCTTATTTCGGTGTTCCTGATCGTGCTGGCAATATACGGAATGGCACACTTTTTCTACCGCAAAGGTTTTATGCACAAGACCGTTTTCCTGTCGTTCTGCGCGATAGTTTTCGTCGGCGAGAGCTTTTTCAGCAGCGGCGTTTACATCGGCTACCCCGCGATGCACAATGAGGAGATCAACAAAAGCCAGTCAGAAGCTTACGACCTTGCTGACCGAATTGACGACGACGATTTTTACCGCGTGAAATCCTATGCAAAATTTTACAATAATAACATGATCGGCGCGCTGGGTTATGATACCATTTCACACTACACCTCGCTGAACGACCGCAATTTCATGTTCACAATGAAGCGGCTGGGTTACAGCGGCGTTTGGATGGAAACTCTTGCCGTCGATGGCACGCGCCTTACCGACGCTATGCTTTCGATAAAGTACGAGATCAACGGCGGCTGCGACGGCAGCAGTATTATTTACCAGTCAAAAGCGGGACGCATAGAGCATTTACCAAACTACCTGCCTATGGGTCTGCTGGCAGATAAAGGCTCGCTGGACGGTAAGGAATTTCTGCCCGATGAACTTGACCGCATCGGCGTTCAGCAATATCTGAGCGAGGCGCTGCTCGGCGAAAACCTTGTGACAAGGTACGAGCCGACCGGCGAACTGACGAAAAAAGACGGTAAATACACATTTCACATGGGAGATACAGTAACTTACGAATTCGATGTTGACGGCACCTGTGCGCTTTATGCGGATTGCTTCGATGAGCTTACAAATCATCTCTCCGAGCCTATATTTGATGCGTTCGACATCTCGGTGAACTCATCAGTTGCACGCACAAATTATCCTAATTCGTCAAATAATGGTTTGTACTGCCTCGGCGATTTCAAGAATGAAAGCGTTAGGGTGACATTTAAATGCAAGAAAGACACTACCTGCGCTTCGTTCGGGCTAATGAGCATCGACACCGCGCGGCTGAAAGAGCTTTGCAAGTCGGCGCAAGGCGTTGGGCTTACGGACGTGAACAATGGCATGAAGGCCAGTTGCAAGCTTGATAAGGCGCAGACTTGCTTTGTTAGCCTGCCATATTCGGATAATTATACCATTAAGGTCAACGGCAAAATGGTCGATTACAGCCGCGCACTTTCCGGATTCATAAGTTTTGATCTCAAAAAGGGAAATAATGACATCGAAATAAGCTTCATACCGAAAGGATTTGCGGCGGGAGCGGCTATTTCATGCATCGGACTTGCGGCGCTCGCGGCGTACATCGTGTTCCGCAAGAAGCTTGAAAAGCCGCTGAAATGCGACAATGCGGCAAAATTCATCATGCTAGTGGTATCAGCGTTTGCGGCTTTGGTGGTATATATCGTACCAATTGTTATCTATATTGTTAAAATCACAACAAAATTCCAATAGGAGGCAGGCAAAGTGAGTAAAATTATCTGCGCGGCGCTGGCTGCGCTAATGATGGCGGGCGGAACGGTTTATGCGATGCTGCCCGAAGCTGCCGCCGTTGCTCAGGAAAAATCAGTCGTCGTTGACGAAAACAATGAGTTTGTGCCCAACGAATTTGACATTACTCTTTTTGGTGCAAACGGCGATGACGAGATCGACGACACGGATTATATACAAAATGCGCTTGATATGGTCGAATCTGACAGTGCCAAACAGCAGACTGTTCACATTCCGCACGGAGTTTACTACATTTCGCGCTGTCTGACGATCCATTCCAACACCTCGCTGATTTTGGATGACGGTGCGAAGATCATTCGCACGGACGAAAGCCAAGCTATGTTGAAAAATGCCGATGACAGCGGCGCGCTAGTCGGTGGTTACGGACACGCGAAAAACATTACCGTCAGCGGTGGTGAGTGGGACGGAAATGTAAAAAACCGTGAGAGTGCAAAGGCGCTTTTTCTCTTTAACCATTCACAAAATATAAATATATTAAACACATACATTCATGATTATTGCGGCGGTCACGGCGTGATCTTCAATGCTTGCAGTGACGTCGAGATCAGCGGAGTTGAACTTTCTGACTTTGTAAAATGCAAAAATATGGAACAAGGCGGCAGCGCATGGTATCAGGAAGCGATGCATTTTGACTATGCTTCGGAGGAGCAGGATTACGAGGGAAGTGCCGCTCCGTTGGATAATACCGGCTGTCGAAATGTTCACGTTGACAGCTGTAAATTTGAAGATCTGCCTGTTGCTGTCGGTACGCATCACGATTACAGCGCGCTTTACGGCGATAACATAACGTTCAATAATTGCGAATTTAAGGATATTAAATTTGCATGTATCAACGCTTACGGCTTTCGCACTATGGAGATAAAGGGCAACAAAGCCAGCAATTGCTTGACTTTCGCGAACCTGCGAAAGTGTCAGGGAGATGTCAGCAACAACAGCGTGAGCCTTGTCAGCAAGGCAACGAAATCTCAGCTTGCGGGCGTTTCTAAAGGTTACCAAATGCGCGTGATTGATTGCACGCTGAACATTTCGGGCAACAAGTTTGTCGGCGGTGCGTCAAGCGGATTGGTTATCTCAGAAAATTCCAACATTGAAATGTCGCAAAATAAGATCAAAAATGTCAAAAATTTCGGCATGAAGATCTCCGATTCAAGCCGTGTGGCTATGTCGTCTGATCTGGTCAGCGGCAGTGGTGAAACAGGCATCGGTGTTGTAGACGGCAGTGTTCTGACGATAAAAAATGCAAAAATATTAAACAACAAACAGGACGGTATCAAAGGTTCATTTGCCAAGAAGATCACGCTGAAAAATTGCACTATCAAGTCAAACGCACGCGGCATCGCTGTCAATGGCGGCATTGTCAATTGCACGTCCGGTAAGATATGCCGCAACGCGGGAAAAGAGATCGTCTGCGCGGCGGGCACAAAAGGAACGTTCAGATCAAATACGTTCGGCGGTGGCGGCAATACTATCGCGACTGGTTCAAATATCAAAATTACCGGCAGTAAATATTTGCTTGACGAGGGCAGCTTGAAGCTAGATAAAAAAATCTACAAATTCAAAGGCAAGGCGGTAAAACCGAAAGTTACTGTGACTTTCGCCGGCAAAACGCTTAGCAGTAAGAATTACAAAATCACCTATTCTGCCAACAAAAAACGCGGTAAAGGAACTGTCACAGTTATCGGCAAGGGCGCATATGTCGGCAAACTTACTGCCAAATTTACGATCAAATAACTACCGTTACGGAGGATAGATTATGCTGAAGAATAAATTGACAGCTGCCGCGGCGGCAATGTGTATTTTGCTGTGCGGATGTTCAAATAATAAAGACATTGATTCGCAAACAACGTCCATAACTGACATTTCGATAACCGCTCAGCAGGTTTTTGACGCGGTGAAAGACAAGGACTACGCTGCTGACATGAACGCTACCGCCGTTTTTGGCGACGATGTTTTTACTGCCAATTGTGAAAAGCTGTACGGCGAACCTGCCGAGAATTTTACCGACGGCGGCATCATGTACGTTTCTTCGGGCGCTTCCGCAGACGAGATAAGCATTTTGGCGGGTGACAGCGATTGCGAAAAACTCCTCAAAGACCGTGTTGACCGACGTGTGAGCGACTTTGAGGGTTACAAGCCCGACGAGCTGGATAAGATCAGATCTGCCGAAGTTTTTGAATACGGTGGGCTTTGGATAATGATTATTTCTGACAATTCAGACAATATAAGGTCTGATATTCAAGCAATTTCGTAAATTTTATTCTATCGGGCGGCGCTTGTCGCTCTTTTTTTGCAAAAAAATACCGCGCAGATAGTGTCTGCACGGTATTGTTATCTAACTTTTATCAAGCTTACTTCTTTTTCTTGCTAACTATTGCAGAAGCTGCAAAGAAGATCGCCGCTGCCGATGCAACTGCTGTTACGCCTGTCTGCGGGCTTGCGTCCTTGTTTCCGCTTGCGGAAGAGCTGCTCGCCGCGCTGGAAGAAGCAGAGGAAGTCGCCGACGAATTTGCGCTCGAATTTGCCGCGCTTGATGTGTCGGTGGTCGCTTCGGAAGAGCTGTTCTCAGTTTCAGAGTTTTCGTCAGACGATGCGTCCGAACTGTCCTCGCTTGAAGTATCGTCCTCAGAGCTGCTGTCGATCGGATCGATGTCTACGTCGTTAACGCTCCAGCCGTAAAGCTCGGTTATCTTGTCCGCCAGCTTGTGAGCCGCTTTCGCGTGGGTCTTTTCCGAGGGGTGCCAGTCAGAGCCGAGTCCGTCCTCGAGGTTCTGAACGTCAAACTTCAGGCTGTTGATCTTCGTGTCGCCCGTTTCGTCAACGTACTGCTTCACAGCGTCCTCGATGGCAGGGTAGAGATCCTGACCCATGATGCCGAGGGTGCAAAGTATCTCGGAATTCGGGTTTTTCTCGCGTATCAGCTTGATGAGGTCAACGTATTCGGCGGTGAATGCTTCGATCCTGTCCGCCTTGCCCTTTGTGTACGAAGCGTCGTTCGTGCCGAGGTTGACAACTACCAGCTCGGGTGAGCTGCTGAAATCCCAGTCCACCTGCGAGATGTTCTTGCCGTCGATCCAGCCCCAAGAGAAGCCGACCTTGTCATAATATTTGCTCACGATGGAGTTTGAGTTTATTTTGTCGTTGCTTGTGTAGCCCGAAAGTACGCCGTAGCCGCTGTATGAAACCATGCTGTAATCCGAATCGAAAAGCTGTGCGGTCTTGTAAGCGTAGGTCTTTGTGCCGTCCTCAGTTGATGTTAAGAAATGGTCGTTCGCGCTCTTTCCGTCAACGCCGTATCCGCAGGTGATCGAGTCGCCGATGAATTCAATGCTGTGCGACTTGCTCTCAGTGGGCGAGATCGCGCCGTCGGCCTCTATCTCGTCGATGAGCACCGAGGAATTTGCCGACTCTGAAAGCTTTACAACGCTAACGGTGTGCAGCTTGTTCTCGCCGAGGTCAAGCGTTATTTTCTGTGGTTTTTCGGTGAGCATAACGTCGTCAACTTTTTTGCCGTCAGCGAAAAATCCAATGCGCGCGCCCTCGGTAGCTGAGATGGCGTTGCCGTCACCCGTGATGGTAATAGCAGTGGTAGTTCCTGTAAACTGATACTCAGCACCCGAAGCAGTCAGCGAGAACCAAAGTGATTCGCCGTTGTAATATGTACGTCCGAGCGTTTTCACGTTTTCAGTTGTAGGCTCGTAGGAAACCATTTCGCCGTCGGCGGAAACGCTCTGAGAGAGTCCGCAGCCGAGGGCAACAGCCGCCGAGCAAACTGCCGCGATTATTCTTGCCTTCATAATTTTTCCTCCATAATTGTATAATAAACTTCCATTTTGTATTATAACATATTTATTAGACAATTGCAATACCTTTCGTAAAAAAAGTTGCATTTTTTCAGAGAATATGCTATAATAGATTAGAAATATTTTTACGGAGATCAAAAAAATGAACAGAGATGTAATTGTTGAACGTTTAGCAAAAGAATTTGAAACTAAAAAAGAGTACGTCGCCAATGTCATGGATATGCTCGATAACGGCGATACAGTGCCCTTTATTTCCCGCTATCGTAAAGAGCTTCACGGCGATATGGACGTGCGCGGTCTTAGCGAAAGATATGAATATATGAAGAATTTAGAGGCGCGAAAGGAAACCGCTCTCGCGGCCATCGAAGAACAGGGTAAGCTCACGCCCGAGCTGAAAAGACGCTTTGAAAACGCGCTCACCCTCGGCGAGGTCGAGGATCTCTATCTTCCTTATCGCCCCAAGAAAAAGACCCGCGCTTCCGTCGCAAAGGCGCGCGGTCTTGAACCCCTCGCCGACCTGCTGCTCTCAAACGGCAAAGCGCCCGCTGAGAAGCTTGCCGAAAATTTCCTCGGCGATGAAGTTCCCGATGCAGCCGCCGCTCTGAACGGCGCTTGCGACATTATCGCCGAGCGCGTTGCGGAAAATGCCGACATTCGCTCGATGGCGCGCAGCTACGTTTTCGAGCGCGGCACGCTTTCTGCCGCTCGCGCGACCGACGAGGATACCGTTTACGATAATTATTACGATTTTCGCGCCGCGCCCAAACGCATACAGGGTCACCAGTGTTTGGCTATCAACCGTGCCGAAAAAGAAGGTGCGTTGAAAGTCAAGATAGAGTCAGATTCCGACCGCATGATCGCGCAGATCGAGCACCGAGTTATCCCGCGTGGCAGCAATTACGCTGATATTCTCGACACCGCCGTTACCGATTCCTACGACCGCCTGCTTGAGCCCGCGATAATCCGCGACATCCGCTCCTCACTCACCGAGCAGGCTGAGGACGGCGCGATACGCAATTTCAAGGTAAATCTGAAAGCGCTTCTAATGCAGGCGATAGTGCCCGACAAGGTGATAATGGGTCTTGACCCGGGCTATTCGCACGGCTGTAAGGTCGGCATAATCGACTCACAGGGCGCTGTTTTGACTACCGACGTGGTGTATCTGCATCAGAAAAACCGCGCCGCCGACCGCCTTTCGCAGCTCTGTAAGAAGTACGGAGTCGGCTGTATCGCGATAGGCAACGGCACGGCATCGCGCGAAACCGAGGAGCTGGCTTCGGGGCTGGGTATTGACTACGTCATCGTCAGCGAGGCGGGTGCTTCCGTTTACTCGGTTTCTAAGCTGGCGGAGGAGGAGTTTCCTGACTTTGACACGAACGTGCGCTCGGCTATCTCTATCGCGCGTCGTCTGCAAGACCCCCTCGCCGAGCTTGTCAAGATAGACCCGAAGTCGATCGGCGTGGGTCAGTATCAGCATGATCTGAACCAGAAAAAGCTTTCCGAAGCGCTCGCGGGCGTCGTGGAGGACTGCGTAAACAGCGTCGGCGTGAATGTCAACACCGCTTCCGCGCCGCTGCTCAGCCGAATCGCGGGTCTGAACGCCACCACCGCGAAAAATATCGTTGCTTACCGCACGGAAAACGGCGCGTTCACCTCGCGTCGCCAGCTTCTGAAAGTGCCGCGTTTGGGCGCAAAAGCTTACGAGCAGTGCGCGGGATTTCTGCGCGTTTCGGGCGGTAAAAATATTCTCGACAACACGGGGATCCACCCCGAATCTTACGAAGCCGCCAAAAAGCTGCTCGCTCTGCTGGGCTACACGACCGATGACGTGAAAGCCGAGCGGCTGGGCGACCTTGCTGAACGTGCCAAAAAATACAATGATAAAGAGATCTCGGAAAAGTGCGGCGCGGGCGCTGCGACCATGGCGGACATTGCGAAAGAGCTTGTGAAACCCGGCCGCGATATGCGCGAGGAGCTGCCGCCGCCCGTTTTCCGCAAGGGCGTTATGGGCATCGAAGACCTCGAGGAAAACATGGTTCTCGACGGCACGGTGCGCAACGTTATCGACTTCGGCGCGTTCGTGGACATCGGCGTTCATCAAGACGGGCTGGTGCACATCTCCGAGATTGCCGACCGCTACATCAAGCACCCCTCGGAGGTGCTCACGCCGGGTCAAAACGTGCGTGTGAAGATCATCAAGCTCGACAAAGCGAAAAAACGCATTTCGCTTTCGATAAAGCAGGCGAAGTAAGGAGGGCGCGCTGTGGCTTTGAAAAATCAGATACTCGCGATGCTTGAGCAGAGCCGCGGCGAACCGCTTTCGGGCACTGCGTTGGCGCGCGAGTTCGGCGTTTCGCGCAACGCGGTCTGGAAGGCTGTCAATGCGCTGAAAGCCGAGGGTCACATCATCGAAACGGCGGGTAAGCAGGGCTATCAGCTCGCGGAGGATAGCGACGAGCTGACGGCTGAGGGCATTCGCGCCTGCATGATCGGCTTTGAGAATATAAAAATATTAACCTATAAAGAGGTCGCTTCCACCAACGATGAGGCGAAGAAATTCTGCGTTGTAAACAGCGGCGAACGTGCGGTTTTCATCGCCGAAAAGCAGACTGCGGGCAGAGGAAGATTTGGCAGAAGCTTCTATTCACCCGAGAGCGGACTTTACCTCTCGGCAGTGACTCACCCCAACCGCACCATCGAACGCTCAGTGGTCTACACTGCGGCTGCTGCGGTCGCGGCTGTTCGCGCGATAACTAAAGTCTGCGGCGCAGAGCCGAAAATCAAATGGATAAATGACCTTTATCTGGACGGCAGAAAGATCTGCGGAATACTCACCGAAGCCGTCACAGACTTTGAAACAGGCGAAGTTCGCAGCATGATAACAGGCATCGGCGTAAATCTTTCGACTGAAAACTTTCCTGACGAGCTGCGTGAAAAAGCCGCGGGCCTTGGCAGGGGAGTGCGCCGAAATCAGCTCGCCGCGCAGATAATCTGTGAGCTGTACCGCCTTTCCGAGCTTGAGCCGAGCGCGTTTATGGAGGAGTACCGCCGCGATTGCTTCCTCATCGGCCGCGAGATAGTTTTCTTCGACGGCGAAAAAGAGCTTCGTGCGCTGGTGGCTGACATAGGCGCAGGCTGCGAGCTGGTGCTCGATATTGACGGCGAAAAACGCTCGTACATTCACGGCGAGATACGAAAAATAATCGGGGAGGATATAAAAATATGAAATACATTTTGTCGCTCGATCAGGGCACTACATCGTCCCGCGCGGTGCTTTTTGACGAAAACAGGCGCACCGCCGCGATCTCTCAGCACGAGTTCGCGCAGCACTTTCCGCGCGAGGGCTGGGTCGAGCATGACCCAATGGAGATCTGGTCGTCGCAGTACGCCGTTGCGGCGGAGGCGGTCGCGAAAAGCGGCGTTGACCCGCGCGACATCGCGGCGCTAGGCATCACAAATCAGCGCGAAACTACCATTGTTTGGGAGCGTGCGACCGGCAGACCTATTTATAATGCCATTGTTTGGCAATGCCGCCGGACCGCGCCGCTTATAGAGGAGCTGAAAGCGCGCGGACTGAGCGATATGATCCGCGAAAAGACCGGCCTTGTACCCGACGCTTACTTCTCGGCGACCAAAATTCGCTGGATTCTCGACCACGTTGACGGCGCTCAGCAGCGTGCGGAAGCGGGTGATCTGCTTTTCGGTACTGTCGATAGCTGGTTGATATGGAAATTAACAGGCGGCAAAACTCACGCCATCGACCGTACAAACGCCTCACGCACTATGCTTTATAATATCCATGATCTGGATTGGGACGGCGACCTGCTGCGGCTTTTCAATATCCCGCGCGCCATGCTTCCCGAGGTCAAGTGCTCGGGCGAATACTTCGGCGAGGCGGACATTTGCGGCGCTGCCGTTCCGATAATGGGTGCGGCGGGTGACCAGCAGGCGGCGCTTTTTGGGCAGTGTTGTTTCAACGCGGGCGATGCCAAAAATACCTACGGCACCGGCTGTTTTCTGCTGATGAACACGGGCGTGAGCTGCCGCGTCAGCGAAAACGGGCTTGTCACGACCGTTGCGGCGGGGCTGAAAGGCGCTCCGCAAAAGTACGCGCTCGAGGGCAGCGTTTTTGTCGGCGGCGCGGTTATCCAGTGGCTTCGCGACGAGCTTCGGCTTTTTTCTGAGAGCCGCGATGCCGAGTATTTCGCCCGTAAGGTCGAGGATACAGGCGGCGTTTACCTTGTCCCCGCATTCACGGGCCTGGGCGCGCCCTACTGGGATATGTACGCCCGCGGCACGATCGTCGGCATCACCCGCGGCACTAAGCGCGAGCACATTATCCGCGCCGCGCAGGAGGCGATAGCTTACCAGTCTGCCGACCTTTTCGCCGCTATGGAGAAGGATTCGGGCTGTAAGATCTCCGCGCTGAACGTTGACGGTGGGGCTTCGCGCGATAGTTTTCTTATGCAGTTTCAGTCCGATATTTTGGACAGAAAACTTATCAAGCCCGTAGATCACGAGTCTACAGCGCTCGGTGCGGCGTACCTCGCAGGTCTTGCGGCGGGTGTATGGAAAAGTGAGGAAGAGCTTGCCGCGCAGCGCGTGACCGAGCGCGTTTACGAGCCTTCCATGACCGCCGAAAAGCGGGCCGAGCTGCTCGCAGGCTGGCACAAAGCGGTCGGCAGAAGCGCCGGCTGGGCTGAGAAATAAAAACCGCGCGGCTGCTCCACACAAATACAGCCACGCGATATTTTGGCAATGCTGCACATCATTTGTGCGGTGTTGCCTTATTTTTTGTCCCGCTTTTCGTGCGAGCCTTTTGCCGCCGTAACGGCGAGTGCTCCGCCTGCCAGCAGGGAAGCTAGGGCTATCCCCGCGCCGAGTCCGGTGTTCGGCGAGCCGCCGTCGTTCGGTGCGGTGCTGTTCGGTTTCGGCGATGTGCTCGAACCCGTGCCCGATGAACTTTTCGAGCTTGACGAACTCGAAGCCGCCGAGCTGCCGTTTGACGAACTTGCATCTCCCGACGATGTGTCTGACGATGCGTCAGATGAACTGCCCGAAGCGTCCGAATTATCCGAAGAATCGTCTGCCGCTTCCGTGCAGAGCACATAGAATGGACTTCCGTCCGTTTTGAACGTCATATCCGCGCTGCCGAAGTCGGTTAGCAGCCCGTTCGACGTGCCGTCGGTTTTCAGCGAAAATGTAAAGTCGCGCTCGGCGCTTATCGTCACCCTCACGCCATCGGCGGGGTAAGCCTCGCCGTTCTCCAGATAATAGATGTTGTAGGCGAGCAGGTTTTCGTATTTTTCGCCCATTACACCGCTTATCCAGCCTAGCGCTTCCTGCTCGGTTATTGGGTCGATTATCAGCCGCCGCGAGCTGTCCCCATCGTCTACTGAAACGTTCGTGCCGTCGGGCAGCTGCGCGCTTCCGCTGCCGTTTTCGTCGAGAGGCACTTCGTTCCAAGGCGTGTTTTCCGTGTATATCGCGTGTACATCGCCGTCGCCGCTCGGATTTTCAGCGTCCAGCCGCGCGTTTGCTGCATATGCCGTCAGCGACATACTTGCCGCTATCGCGGCCGCGAGTACAGCCGTGATCTTTTTCATTGGTCGCTCTGACCTCCTATCGTTGTGTTCAGCGTTGCCGCGCCTGCGCTTCGGTAGGTCTGCGGCTCGTAGCCCATGATCTTCAGCTTTATTTTCGTGCCCTGCGGCAGCTCGCGCGAGAGGGCAACGTACTTCACATACTCGTTCGGCTTTATCAGCCCTGTTTCGCCCAGCATCTCGCCGTTTTCATCGAGCACCCGCAGCTTTATCAGCGCTGTGTTTTCCTCAGCGTTCGTGAGGTACACCACCGCCTTGCCGCCCTCTATAGTCACGTTTCCGCAGACCGAAAATCGGTAGCTCATGCCCTCTTTGTACGGCGAGCTGTACCCCAGATCTTCGGGAACGTCGGGCGCGCCCTGCTCGGCGGCGCTTTCAAATGGCGGGGGAGTAAACTCCGCCTTCTCTTGCGGACGGTTCAGCGCAAATATCATCACCGCCAGCGCCGCAGCGAAGCACACCGCCAGTATCGGCAGCAGTACTTTCTGCAAATTTTTCCGCTTATCCATCATAAGCCCCCTGAACTTTTATTTTGCTGTAACTACCCAGTTTTCGCCGTCTTTAGCAATCGTAAAGCTGTTTTCGTCAACGTAATTTGTCGGGTCGAAATCGTATGTGCCTGCACCGATGACAGTCGTGCCGCCCCAAAGCGCCGCTTTTCCGCTGACTACGCTGTTTCCTTTGAGTATCAGCGTGCCGGTGTTTTCAACGACAATTGCCGGTGTGCGATCTTCTCTTACCATTTTGCAATCGGTAAGCGTTACTGTGCCGCCTCTTAGGCTGACAGCGGTACTGCCGTTTGTTGTCAGCTCGCAATTTGTCACATCGGTAGTTCCGCCGTTTGAATCAAGCGGCGTTCTGTGCGTATTTATTTTTCCGTTCTTGATCTTGCAATCGAAGCCATCATTTACTAAACCGCCCTTTAAAGTGTGTCCGTTTAGGTCTATGTCAACATCTTTGGTCAATTCGCAAACTTCACTGTTAGGAATTTCAATATCGTTGGCAAATTTTATTTTTCCGCCTCTATCGAGCAGGGTTTCTAACTCCTCAAAGGTCGCCGCCATCGTGTAACCCTCGCTGTCTACCTCGTAGGCTTTGTGCTCAGCGATAGTTACCGTGAAAGTGCCAAGCTTCTGATCTGAGTCGATACCGCCGCCGTAAATGCCGAAGTAGTTTACAAACTGCGGCGCATTTTCGGGCTCAGTTCCCTCAGCGTTGTCAAGCAGAAATACATTTTTATATATCATGTGTTTCAGCCCTGCAACATCTGATTTGAAAGAGTACAGCGCCTTGATCTGCGCGTTTGAGTGGTTGGTCACGGTTATAGACCTTACAGCGTCAGTGACTTCCTCTCCCCAACTGCCCTCGGTAGTGTCATACTCGTGCGTATCGGGGTTCCAAGTCTTGTCGCCGTCGGTGTATGTAAACGTCATATCGTCCCAAGTGACGTCCACAGCGATGATAGTTCCCGCGCTGGTTCCCGCAACGTATTTTCCGTTTACCTCTATCTCCTCGTCAGCGAAAGCCGTCATAGACCCCGCCGAAAGCGCCAGCGCAAGTATAAATGCCAGTTTCTTTTTCATGGTTACCTCTTTCTTACGCCAGAATGTTTATAGAAATAGTACCGATCTTTCCGTCAGCTGAGATTCCCGCTCCGCTTACGCTGAATTCTACCGAGTCGCTCGGCGCGTCCTCTACCGTAGTGCCCTCCGCACTTACGAGCACAAAGCCGTCCTTGTCGAATTTTCCGCTCAGTCCGTCTACCGCCGAGCTGAACTCAGGTTCTACCGCAATGTCGGCGTTCGAGTGGTTGGTAACAGCGATGGTCTTAGTGTCCGCCGACCACTTGCCCTCGGTGCTGTCGTACTTGTGCGTGTCGGGGTTCCATTCCTTGTCGCCGTCGGTGTATGTAAATGTCATGTCGTCCCATGTAATGTCATACCTGTAAACAGTTCCGCCATTGTTTCCCGCAACGTATTTTCCGTTTACATCTATCTCCTCGTCGGCGAATGCCGTTATAGATCCTGCCGAAAGTGCCAGTGCCATTATAATTGCTATTGTCTTTTTCATGATAAATTACCTCCGATTATTATTTACTACCCAGTACTCATCTTCCTGAGTAACTGTTAAATTGTTCGCGTCAACGTATTCCGTAGGGTCGAAATTGTATCTGCCCGAATAAACGTTCATGTTTTTATTATTTACCATCTCGCCCTCGATGTTCACGTTTTCGCTTATGTTTACTGTTCCGTCACTATTATGAAGCGCTTTTCCGCCGCCTGTATTTTTTATCGTGCAGTTGCGAATGTTTACAGTTCCGAACAAATTGTCCAGCGCGATACCCGATGTAGTTTCTATCTCACAGTTTTCGATATTCAGCGTGCCTGTGTGCACATACAGCGGGGAGCTGTTTTTGTATATTTTTCCGTTGCGAATAGTGTAGTCGCCCGTGTTGTCGATATATATCGAGCCGTTAATGGTAAAGTAGTTTAGGTCTACTACCGAGCCGTCGGTCATGTTTATAGAAACATCTGTAAGGTCGTTCGTCAGCCTTACTTTCGCATTGCCGCCCTCCAGCGCTTCATTCATTTCAGCTTCGCTGCCGACCAGTGTGTAACCATAGGCGTCGGTGGTAGCGGTTATTGTTACCGTGATGTTGCCGAGCGCAGAGTCGCTCTTGATAGCCGTGCCGCTCACGCTGAATTTTGCCGAGTCGGCAGGCGCTTCGGCGGGCGTTGTTCCCTCTGCGGTCACGAGCTTTATCTTGCTTTTGCTGAATTCCCCTTTCAGCCCCTCGATGTTTGATGTGAAAGCGAGGTCTGCTTTTATGTCCGCGTTCGAGTGGTTGGTAACGCTTATTTCCTTGCTCTCTGTCGACCAGCCGCCCGCAGTGGCTTCGTACTGGTGCGTTTTGGTGTTCCATACTTTGCCGCTCTCGGTGTACTCAAAGGTCATGTCGTCCCACTTTATGTCCGCCGAAACGGTTACATATTTGCTGTCAGTGTAATTCGCCGATACCTGTATTTCGGTCGGCGATGTGCCGTCGTTCGTTTCTGCAAAAGCGGTTATCGAGCTTGTGCAGAGCGCCAGCGCCGTTATAAACGCCGTTTTCCTTTTCATTTTTTAGCATCCTCCTTTCCTTAATTATTCGTACTCGGCAAAATGTTTATCTTTATCACGCCCAGCTCGTTCGTGCTGCTGTCTATCGCCGCGCCGCTCACGCTGAAATACGTTTTCTCCTCAGCTTTCCCGCCGACTTCAAGCACGCTCTCGGTAAAATCTCCGTTCAGTCCGTCTATGTCCGTATCAAACTCCAGCCGCGCTGTAACGCGTGTGTCGTTGTTGTTCGCTACGGATATTTCCCTCTGCTCGCTGTACCACATATCAGAAGCGGTGCTGTATGTGTGCGTTTCGGGGTCCCATATCTTGTGGCCGCCGAAGTATGTGAAGCTCATCTCTTCCCACGATATGTCTACCGAGATCTCAGACCCCGTATTTGCGTTCTCTTCGGCAGATACAGCCGCCGCCATGCTTGCCGTAAGCACCGCCGCCAGCAAAAGCGCCGCTTTTTTCTTTATATACCGCATATCATGCCTCCGCTATTTTTCCGTAACAAACCAGCCCTCGGTGTATTTACGCACGTCGTATTTGCTGGTGTCAACATACTCCGTAGGGTCGAAGTTGTATTGACCCCTTTCGGCGCTAATCGTTACTTTGTCGGTGTCGTTTTCTTTGTATATGCCGCTGTCTATTGTTATATTTTGCTTGAATGTCAAACTGCCCGGCAGGTCTTTCAGCCCTATGTTCGCGCCGTTCAAGCCTTTTCCCGTAAATGTTGAGTCAATTACCGCTACTTTCGCATTGTCTATCAGCAGACCGTAGTTATCATCGCTTTCCAGCTCAAGATTTTCCAGCATCAGATCATTGCATCCTGCCGCGTATACAGCGCTTGCATTGCTGCCACTGGTTTTCAGCGTACCGCCGTATATTGATCTGCAATTTCCTGTCACCTTGAATATCGTATTATTCGCTGTAATGGTGTGTCCATATAATCCAATATCGCAAGGCTTCGTTATTTCAATAGTTTCGTCCAGCGTCATATCATTGCTGAGAACTATATTACCGTCTTTCTGTACAGCCGCTTTAAGTTCTTCCGCGGTGGATACTGATGTTATATTAGCATAGTTTTCATATATCGTAACGAATATCGAGCCAAGCTTTTCGTCCTCTTGTATCGCTTCGCCGCTCACGCCTATTTTTATAGTCGTTTTAGGCGCGTCGGCGGGTGCAGTGCCCTCAGCGGTCGGCAGGCTTACAATGTCTTTGTCGATGCTGAAATCTACGTCCTCAAGCTCCGCGTCGTAATCCGTGTAGATCAGCAGACCCGTGTTAGAATGATTTGTGATGTTTATGTTCTTAGTTTCATTTGTCCAGCCGCCGTCAGTAACCTCGTAAGCGTGCGTGTCGGGGTTCCATACCTCGTCGCCGTCCTGATATGTGAATGTCATATCGTCCCATGTTACATCTGCCGCTATTACAGTACCCCCGCCGCTTGCTGCGACGAATTTGCCTTTTACCTCTATGTTCGCGGGCGATGTGCCGTCGTTCGTTTCAGCAAAAGCCGTCATCGAGCCCGTGCAAAGCGCCAGCGCAAGTATAAAAGCTGTTTTTCGTTTAATGTTCATGGTGTGCTCACCCCGCTTACTTAGCCGCTACTACCCAGCTTTCGCCGTCCTGCGTGATAGTAAAAATCTCAGCGTCTACAAAGTCCGTCGGGTCGAAATTGTACGTTCCCGCGAGGATATTTGTGTTTATCACCTTGTTCGCGCTCTTGTATATTTCTCCCGTAAAGCTGTTCGTTCCGCTGATGTATACCGCGCCGTTGTTATTTATGAGCGAGTAGTTTCCGGCTTCGTTGATGAGCGTGCAGTCTGTTATGTTTACAGTTCCGCCCATAACATATACAGGCGTAGCTTTGGTGCTCATGTAGCAGTTGATGAGGTTCGTAGTGCCTTTCTGCGACATTATAGTTCCGTCAACGTTGAGTATCTTGCCGTTCTTTACGGTAACTTCCGAGTTGTTGTTCATTATCTGACCCGTTATCGTGTGTCCGTCGAGGTCTATAACTACGTCCTTTTTGCAGTTTATCCGGCTGCTAAGAGTTATATCGCCGGTGAGCTTTACGCTGCCGCCCTGCGCGATGGCGTCTTTCAGCTCGGCGTATGTGGCAGCTTCCTTCACGATGCTGCTGCCGTCGCTTTCAGAAATAGTAACGGTAGCCGTTCCGACCTTAGTCATTTTGGTAACGTCGCGCGAAAGCTCGCCGCTGAGTGTAAGCTCGGTAGTTTCGGTAAGGCTCGCGTCGTCGTAAGTCTTGCCTTCAGCCGAGGGAAGCTCGAAGCTTTCTTTTGTAAGCTTGCCCGTTACTTCGCTGTATCCCGCCAGCGACTTGTATGTAACGTCTGCCGCAATGGGCGTGTTCGAGTGGTTGGTAACGCTTATCTCGTTGCCGCTCGCCGACCATTTGCCCTCGCTCTCGAGGTCGTAATCGTGTTCGTCAACGTTCCAGATCTTCGAGCCGCTCACGCTGTAAGTAAACTCCATCTCGCCCCATACTACGTCGGCGTAAATGGTCTTTTCGGTAACGATGTTCTCGATGTACTTCGCCTTTACTCCGATGTCCTGCTTGCCGCCGTTCTCCTCGATGGCCGCCGCAAAAGCGGTGGTGCTGAGCACAGAAGCGAGTGATAACGCCAGTGCTAAAGATATAGCCTTTTTCATGTGTGTTTCCTCCTAAAAAGTTGTATTTTTATTTTTCGACCGTAACGGTAATTTTCGCTACGGTATCTACCATTGCCTTTTCGCCCGATTCAGGGTCGTAGCTGAGCACGCGGAAATCTGCGTCGGTGTATGTGCCCTCACTCAGCTTTTTCTCAGCGCCGTCTAAAAGCGCGAGCTTTTTCAGCCTGTTGCCCGGCTCTATAGTGCCGGACTGCGCTACTATCTCGCCGTTTATCTCTATGCAGAGCACTATGTCCTGCGTAGATCTGCCGGGGTGGGTGTAGTTCAGATAAGCCGTTTTGTCCGCAAGGCTTATGGTCACGCTGCTGTCGTATTCCAGCGATATACCGCCGCCGCCGTTCGGTACGTCCAATTTTTCGCCGTTGTCTGAAAGCGGCTCGGCGTTCTGCTCAGCCGCCTGCGGCGCGTAGTCGGGGATGAGCACCTGTTCCTGCGTGTTTCTGAAAAACAGCGCCCATATCGTTACGCCTATGCAAACTGCCATGCCTATTATCAGCGCGATTATGATAAGCCTGCGCTGTTTCTCCTGCTTTTCACTTTTTTCCATTGCGTAAATGACCTCCTTTATTTCAAACAGCGTGAGAGAGCTTTGTCTACTACCTCCGCCGTCACCGTTTTTGCGGTGAAGTACCTGCAATTTATCCTGTATGACTGCGCGCCGAAAGCTTCATCGTCGGCGAACCATACCAGTGCCGCTTTTGGGCATACATCGTGCGCCGCTATGGCGGCTTCCATGCCTTTTGCCCCGCGCTCCGCCACGAATATCATGTCAGCCCCGCCTTTTTGCAGAGCCGCTATGTAGTCGTCGGTGCTTTCGGGCAGAATGAATCTCATCAGCCGAAACTGCATAAGCTCAGACATCTGAATGGCGTGCATTATGTCATACTTTTTGCCAAAAATTATAATATTCAATATGCCGCCCCCTTTCTGACGTGCAATTTAGGTGGGTTTATTAACAAATATTATATAGTTTAATAACCAAAAATGCAATCCTTTTTACTCGAAAGGTTGGAAAGTTACTCAATCGGTCGCGCAAAAAAATGGTCGCAATACTTGAAAATATTAAAATAATGTGATATAATCATTATGGAAAATTGTATAACAAAGGGTGATCTTCAATGAACATTGCACTTGTAGATGATGACAGAGAGCTGCTTGAAAAGCTCCGCGTGCTGATGATCCGGCAATTTGCCGAGGTTTCAGACCGCCTTTATAATATCGATACTTTTGAGAGCGCCGAGGAGTTTTTCGCAGACTGGTCGGCTGGCAAGTACGGGCTTATCGTGCTGGATATTTATATGGGCGATGCCAACGGCATAACCGCCGCCGAGCGTATCCGCGAAACTGACAGCGATGTGCGCATAGCTTTCTGCACATCGTCAAACGAATTTGCTACCGAAACTTACGGCGTAAACGCCAGCGATTATCTCCAAAAGCCGATAACCGCCGAAAAGGTAGCCCGCCTGCTGCAAAAGGCGAATTTCGAGGAGATAGAAAAAGAACGCGCCGTGCAGCTTCCAGACGGGACATACCTGCGCTGCCGAAATATAATCTACGTCGAATACTGCAACCACAAGCTTACATTTTATCTGAAACATGGCGAGCCTTACGGCATCTACTGCTCGTTCTCAAAAGCTGAGAGCCTGCTCGCGCCGTGCGGCTATTTCTTCTCGCCGACCAAGGGACTCATCATAAATTTTTACGAGGTCGCGAAGATAACCGAGGATACCTTTATAATGAAGGAAGGCTCGGCACTGCCGATAGCGCGGCGAAAGGTCAAGGAAGCCAAGGCGCTTTACAAGACGTTTCAGTTTGAAACTCTCAGCAGGGAGGTAGAATTCTGATGAGCGCGGCAGAGATGGTGATATACTCGGTTCTAAGTTATCTGCCGTACATAGCGCTGGCGCTTTTCCCGTTCAAAAACGACCTGCGGTTCTCAAAGCGCATAACTGTACTGCTGGTGATAGTCTCGGGCATATTTCAGATACTGATAGGTCTGTGGGCGGGTCTTTGGGGCGGCAATTCCGCACTGCTGAGCTTTATAAGCACGGTTACATACTTTGTATTTTACTTCACAGTCGTAAAAGTGCACTTCGGCAAAACGCTTTTTACACTGCTTACGCTTTCAAACATAGCGAACTTTGTGGTAATATCCTCGAAGTGCATAGAGGGCGCGCTGTTCCCCGAAAACGCTATGCAGGGATACCGATGGAGCTTTTCGCTGATAATGGTCTTTGTTCAGACGGCGCTGCTGATACCGCTTTGGTTCTACATTCGCAGCACATATACCACAGTTATGGAGAAAGATGCTGCGAAGCCGACATGGCGCTTTCTCTGGCTGATACCCGCGACATTCTACGTCGAGTGGTATTACCATCTTTACAGCAACAGCGGAAAGTCTTCGCTGGAGCTTGCACTCGAGCCGGGAAGTACGCTTTTCCTTTTCATCATAAACCTAGGCGCTGTATTTATTTACCACATGGTAGTCTGCCACATCAAGGCGATAGAGGCGAACATAGAGCTTTCCGAAAAGAACCACGCTCTGCAAACTCAGCATTTGCAGTATGAGAATTTGCAGGAGCGTATCGCAGAGGCGCGGCGTTTTAAGCATGATATACGTCACAACGTTCTGACGGTTCTTTCTTTTTTAGAGGACGAGAAGTACGATGAGGCAAAAAATTTCCTCGAAGCGTATAATCTTTCCATGCCCGATGACCGCAGCGTTTGCTTCTGTAAAAATTATTCGGTGAATGCGATCTTGCTCTTCTTTGCACAGCAGGCGAAGGACGCGAAGATAGATTTCATCACTGCGGTAGATGTGCCCGAGGACATCGGCATTTCGGACAACGTTATCTCGGTACTGCTCGGCAACCTGCTTGAAAACGCAGTAGAAGCGAGCAGCAAGGCGGAAGAGGGAGACCGCAGAGTAACGATAAAGAGCGTCTGCAATGGCGGTACGATACTTTTCAAGATCAGCAACACCTATGTTGGCGAGCTTGTGAGAAACAAAAGCGGGCTTTATATGTCAACGAAGCATTCAGGCAGCGGCATAGGCTTAGCCTCGGTGCGGAACATAGTGAAGCAAAACGGCGGAATGTTGAAAATTTCCGATACAGGCGGCGAGTTCGCGGTAACGGTAATGCTCATGCAGGAATAAAAAAAGAGATCGAGCGCTGGTGCTTGATCTCTTTTGATTTTTGCATATGAAAAAAGCGTGACCACTTTTACAATGATCACGCTTTAGTTGTTGGTCGGAGTGACGGGACTTGAACCCACGGCCTCTACCACCCCAAGGTAGCGCGCTACCAATCTGCGCCACACCCCGACGACTTTAATATTATAGCACATAATTTCACCCGTGTCAACAATTTTTGCATGGAAATTAGTTAATATTCGGTAAATAAAAATATGAAATATTATTAACTGCAATTTTCAGAGCACTTGTACGACAAAAAATAGATTTTGTCCGTATAAAGTGTGTACTTTTTATTATTTATAACAGAAAATACATAAATTCATAACAAAATATACCCTATCTTGCTGATATAATGTATATATAAATATAGTATAGTGCTGATTTTGTCGCTTTTTCAGACTTTTTACAAACATTATACAGCGCTCTGCCTTGAAACACGCGCATTTTTGCGGTATAATTGCAGTATGCACCGCTTTTATATAGCGCGGCGGCAGTTCAGGAGGAGATAATATGCCAAAAAACACCGATAAATACATTTGTTACGTCAATCGCGAGCTTTCGTGGCTCAAATTTAACGAACGCGTTCTCGAAGAAGCTGAGGATGAAAGCGTGCCCCTGCTCGAAAGGCTCAATTTCATCTCGATCTTTCAGAGCAATCTCGATGAATTTTTCATGGTACGTGTTGGTGGTCTGCATGACGCCATGCTCGTTTCCGACCGCTCGCGCGATAATAAGACGGGCATGACCCCGCAGGAACAGCTTAGCGCTGTTCTCGCACGCGCAAAAAAGCTGCTCAAACGTAAGGACGAGGCTTACTCGCGCATCATGGCGGAGATCGACACTTGCGGCGTGCGCGTCGCCCGATTTTCCGAGCTTAACGAGCGCGAGCAGGAGTATGTTCGCCTGAAATTTGAAGCGGATATTCAGCCGCTGCTTTTCCCCGCGCTTATTGGCAAAAAACAGCCTTTTCCATTTCTGAAAAATAAAGAGGTCTACGGTATCGCCGTGCTCCAAAGTAAAAACGGTAAACGCCGCCTGGCCATCGTTCCCTCGATAACCCTGCTTTTCCCGAACGCTATCGAGATACCGCCCATGGCTTCCTCAAAGGGCACTGTTTATATGCTCACCGATGAGATGATCCTGCACTTTTTTGCCAACATTTTTCCGGGCTATAAGGTCATCGAAAAGTCGCTGATAAAGATAATCCGAAACGCCGATATAGATGAATCACGCGTTTACGATGAAGATCTCGATTACCGCGACCATATGGCTGAGGTCATCAAAATGCGCAAAAAGCTCTGCCCTGTGCGCCTTGATATGACTCGCCGACTTAGCGACGGCGTTGTGGAAGAACTTTGCGAATACCTACACCTCGAGAAAAAGTGCGTTTTCACCAGCGATTCTCCGCTCTCGCTCGACTTCGTAAAGATTATTCGCGAAAAGCTTTCCGACGACCCCGAGCTTAGCTATAAGCCCCGCACTCCGCAGAAATCGCCAGCTCTCACTGATTCCGCGATAATCCCGCAGGTGCTGAAAAAAGACGTGCTGCTGCACTATCCGTATGAGAGTATAACGCCTTTCCTTAATATGCTCAGTGAGGCTGCACGCGACAAAAATGTTATCTCTATCCAAATGACTCTTTACCGCCTTGCCCGCCATAGTAAGGTAATAGAAGCGCTGGTCGAAGCTGCCGAAAACGGCAAAGAGGTCAACGTTTTGGTAGAACTGAAAGCGCGCTTTGATGAAGAAAATAACATAAATTGGTCTAAACGCCTTGAAAAGGCGGGCTGCCGCGTTATTTACGGCATAGATAGGCTTAAAGTTCATTCCAAGATCTGCCTTATCACTCGCAAGAGCGGCAAGAACGTTCAGTACATCACGCAGGTCGGCACCGGCAACTACAACGAATCTACCGCGCGGCTTTACACCGACCTTTGCCTTATCACTGCGAACAGCGATATTGGCAAGGAGACCGCCGAGGTATTCCGCCGCCTGCTGATGGGCGAAACTATCTCAGAAACAAATCTGCTCATGGTAGCGCCGCACTGCCTGCAAGATAAAGTAATAGACCTTATCGAGCGTGAAACGGCAAAGGCGCGCGAGGGCAGGGAAGCCTACATCGGGCTGAAGCTCAATTCGCTGACCGATAAGAAGATAATGGAAAGCCTGATAGAAGCTTCGCAGGCGGGCGTGAAGATCGAAATGGTCATTCGCGGTATCTGCTGTCTGCGCCCGGGCATCGAGGGCTACACCGAAAATATCCGCATTGTGAGCATCGTCGGCAGACTTCTCGAGCACTCGCGTATATACATTTTCGGCAGCGGCGATGACCGCCAGATCTACATAGCCTCCGCCGACCTCATGACACGCAACACTTTGAAGCGCGTAGAGGTAGCCGCGCCGATACTTGACGAGCAGCTTAAACGCCGCGTTGAGCAGATTTTTACCGCCATGATGAGCGACAACACTTCGGCGAGAGTTATGCTGCCCGACGGTACTTACGAGCGTCAAGAGCCTGTCGGCGAGCCTTTCAACGTGCAGGAATTTCTTTATGATACCGCTTATAAAGCGGCAGGATCTCGAAAATCTAAATAATACCAAAAGCGCGGCTTCGGCTGCGCTTTCTTTTATTTACAAAAAATTTTTTTGTAATCGTTATTGTAAACGTTTAAGCCCGCGCGCGCCTATTGCTTTTTTTTTCGCGATATAGTATAATATATTTATCACAAATAACCATGAAAGGAAACGTAATATGAACGAATTTGAAACTAACAAAGCTTATGTTACCTCGAGATATGAGGAGCTTATCAACCGCAAAAACCGCAAGGCGGACAGCTATAACGGCATTTACGACCGCTATGTAAATCCCGTGCTTACCGCCGAGCACGCGCCTATCATCTGGAAATACGACCTCGACCCCGCGACCAACCCGCACTTTATGGAGCGCCTCGGCATAAACGCCGTGCTCAATTCGGGCGCTATCTATCTCAATGGCAAATACTGCCTTGTAGCGCGCGTTGAGGGCAGCGACCGCAAATCTTTCTTCGCAGTTGCCGAAAGCGACAGCCCTACCGAGGGTTTCCGTTTCCGCGATTATCCCGTTATCCTGCCCGATACCGAGCCTGACGAAACCAACGTTTACGATATGCGCCTTACTCAGCACGAGGACGGCTGGATATACGGCGTTTTCTGCTCTGAGAGCAAGGATACTTCCGTCAACGACCTTTCCGCGGCTACCGCGCAGGCGGGCATAGTTCGCACTAAAGACCTCGTTACATGGGAGCGTCTGCCGAATTTGAGATCTAAGTCGCCGCAGCAGAGAAACGTAGTTCTCCACCCGGAATTTGTTGATGGCAAATACGCTTTCTACACCCGTCCGCAGGACGATTTTATAGAAACAGGCTCGGGCGGCGGCGTTTGTTTCGGTCTTTGTGATGACATCACGAACCCCGTCATCTGCACCGAGGAAAAGGTCATATCCCCCCGCCGCTACCACACCATAACCGAGGTCAAGAACGGCGCGGGCGCTGTTCCGATAAAGACACCCAAGGGTTGGATACATATAGCGCACGGTGTAAGAAACACCGCCGCAGGTCTGCGCTACGTCATCTACGTTTTCGCGACCGACCTTAACGACCCCTCTAAGCTTATCGCCGAGCCTTCGGGACTTTTCATCGCTCCGCACGGCGCTGAGAGAGTCGGCGACGTTTCAAACGTTTGCTTTACTAACGGCGCTATCGTCCGTGAAAACGGCGATGTTTACATCTACTACGCTTCCTCCGATACCCGCGTGCACGTTGCTTCGACTACTATCGAGAAACTGATGGACTACACTTTCAACACTCCGTCTGACCCGCTGCGTTCGGTAGACTGCGTAAAACAGCGCTGCGAGCTTATCGAGAAAAATCTGAAATTCATGGGCAAGTGACCTCGTAAAATAGTAAGACCTCCGAGCTTTTCGGAGGTCTTTTTTGTTTGTTGAGTTTTTATTCCGCGCTTTCAGCAGCGCTTTCCGCCGCACTGTCCGTATCGCTGTCCGCGAATGAAGAGGTTATCTCCATATCGGGCGTGATGATTCCCGGCTCGTATTGCAGATTGAAAAGCCTCCAATGTCTGCCGACCTTGCCGACGTAGAAATTCATGCGGAAAGTTTCTTCGCCTTTTGAGCCTTTGAATGTAACGTCGGTGACTACCAAATTTGCCTCGCTTATGTCGGGAACAGTGCCGTAGGCTTCCTTGTAGCCGTCTAAACTGTACTCGGTAAGCTCGTCGGCTCTCTGTATCTTCCAGCCGATGGTGAAATCGTCGCCGTAGCTCTCTGCAAAATCGGCGGCAAAAGTTTCCATGTATTTCTTGTCGCCCATTTCGGAAAGCTTGAGGTCGCTCTCGTAGTCTTTCTGCATCTCTTTTGGGAAGCAGGAGCTGTATTTGTCGAAATCGCGTTCGTTTATCGCCGTCAGGTATTTGTCTACAACGTCGCTGCTCTTCTCGCTAAAGCCGATAACGCCCGTGCCGAAAAGCGTGCCTACCACGATAAGCACCGCCGCGATAGCCAACACGATCAGCAGGCGAACCATCTTCGGGTCGCGCTTTTTCTTGCCGTTTTTATCGCGCTGAGCCTCTTTCAACTTTTTGTAATGTTCTTCCTTTTCTTCAGCTGTCATAAAGCGCACCGGCTTATTGGTCTGGTATTTCTTGACGGCTTTTATTTCGAGGTCAGGGTCGCCGTAGCCGCAGTGCTCGCAAAATTCGCCTTTGTACTCTTTGCCGCATGATTTACATATTTTAGACATTTGTCAAATTTCCTTTCGCTAAGTATAGAAGTATTATACCACGTTCCAGAAATTTTTTCAAGTGTGCACGGCAATTTTTTTGCAAAGACTTGTAGCACTGCGATCTATCTCAAATTTTCTTTCATTTTGCACTTGACATATCTGCTAAAATATTGTATCATAAAATCAATTATCTGAAAAGCAACTATTTGTCATGTAGATCATTGCAATTGCAAATGGAAAGGCGTTACAAAAAAATGGTGGAGCGCCGTGCATCGTACAAGATTTGCACAAAAAGACCATCGGCGAAAGCAGGAAGAGATATATGTTTCACTCTGCACGATGGAAAAGCCGCACCGCCCGCCGTGCAGCGTTTTGCTGAATATTTAGACCACAGAAACGATAAAAACGACCTAGATAAGGAGATGGAAAAATGAAAATAGGCTCGATCGGCTACAACCACAGCCACGACAGATCATTCGTAATGGACAGACCAGCAGGCCAGGGCGCATGGCTGTTTTTGCTAGTAAAATCAACCGCTTTGTTCGAGTTAGACGGCGTTCGGCAGAACGTTGCGGCGAACTCCTGCGTGCTCATTTCGCCCAACACGCCATGTATGTACACCGCCCTAGATGATAACTACACCGACGACTGGTTCTACTTCTCGGAAGAGGTCGGCGACATGGATCATTTTGCAAAACTCGGGCTGCCGATCAACCAGATTGTGCACCTCGGGGCGGTGGAGGAGCTGAGTCAGATAATGCACATTTTGACATATGAGCACTACTCGGCAGACGCCTTTCACGAAGAGATCGAGCAGCGCTATCTCGATATCCTTTTTATGAAGATCGGCAGGTTGATCGCAGACAAAAAGCATCTCTGCACACGCGCGTTCGCAAAGAAAAATGACAGCTTCACGCACATTCGCAGCCGCATTTACACCCAGCCCGATTCGGTCGGCAGCGTTGATGAGCTAGCCGCAGAGGCGGGGATGAGCCGCTCGGGCTTCCAGCATATGTACAAAAAGATGTTTGGTGTGAGCGTTATTGCCGACGTAATAACCGGCAGGGTCGAGCGCGCAAAACGTTTATTGACATCGACCACGCTGACGGTCGATGAGATCGCCGCGCGGTGCGGGTACTCCGGCTCGTATACCTTTATTCGTCAATTCAAACAGCGCTGCGGCAAAACGCCGACAGCCTACCGAAAAGGTCTCTGACATATCGCCGTCCGTTTGCGCTGGTGGATTTTGCACAAAATGATACTAAATTGAGCTTGTTTTGATATTACATTCGTGCACAAAATGTAGTATACTATTTGTAGAGAAATTATACTGAGGTGATCAATATGCCAAATCCTATCCTGCCGCTTTGGGAATATATACCTGATGGAGAACCGCGAGTTTTTGGCGACCGCGTTTATCTTTACGGCTCGCACGACAGAGCAGCCAGCGACGTTTTTTGCGATTTTAAATTGAAAGTTTGGTCGGCGAGCGTGGATGATCTTAATAACTGGACTTGCCACGGCGACAGCTTCAAGACCCGCAGCAGCGGCGACCGCAAGCCTGATACGCCATGGACTGACCACGAACTTTTTGCCCCCGATGTTATAGAAAAAGACGGTAAATATTACCTTTACGCATATATTGTGGGTTCTAAAGGAGCAGTTGGTGTTTCAGACCGTCCTGAAGGCCCGTTTGAACTGCTTTCCAACTATAAATATGATACAAAAGTGGGCGATGATGGTATTTTTAACGATGCTGGCGTGTTGGTAGATGATGACGGAAAAGTCTATATCTACTACGGATTTACCGAGTCGAATATGAACGAACTTGACCCCGCGAATATGTACGAAATCAAGGCGGGCAGTTACAAGCGCCCGGTGATCGACGACACAGAGAACGTTCCGCAGGAACAGCGCTTTTTTGAAGCCAGCTCGCCGCGAAAGATCAACGGAAAATATTATATGATTTACTCGCCCTGCGTCGGAAGCCGACTTGCGTACGCGACCTCCGACTCGCCGAGAGGCCCTTTCATATACCGCGGATACATCATTGACAACGGCGTTGATTACCCCGGCGGAAATAATCACGGCTCGGTCTGCTGCATAAAAGGTCAATGGTATGTTTTTTACCATAGAATGACAAATAGCACAATAATGAGCCGACGTGCTTGCGTCGAAAAGATCGAGATCCTGCCCGACGGAACTATCCCGACGGTCGAAATGACCTCGCTCGGGTTTGAGGATTCGCTCGATCCGTACAAACTCACACCCGCCGAGATCGCGTGTGTGCTGAAAGGCGGCTGTTTTGTCACTGAGAAGGACATTTTCACGCGAACTGTTACCGACATCACCGACAGCTGTATTATTGGTTATAAGTATTTTGATTTTGGTGAAGATTTTACCAACGATGGAATGACGATGGCGATGAAAATCAAAGGCGGCGGAGCGAAGTGCCGCGTGCGCGTTCTGCTAGACGATCCTGAAAATGGCGAGGAGATCGGAAGCATACAGATCGGCACAAGTGACGGCGTTTACACGGCAAAAACGGCGAAAGTTATTGGCAGACACGCACTTTATTTCGTTGTCGAGCACGGCGTTGAGGGCTGGACGGCGCAGTATTTTGAGGGCAGAAGGCTGTTTGAACTGGAAGAATTTGTGTTCATGAAATGACGAAAAGATGAAGAACAAGAAGATCTGTGCGCTGACGGCTTTGATGGCAACAACAGCCTTGCCGATTTGCTGTTTATCCGCTCCTTGCAGAAGTACGCTGAGAACGATTTGATGACTAGTAGTATAATATATAAGACCGCCTGCAATATATCAGACGGTCTTTATACTTCATATTGATGTGCATATTTCATTCAGCATCTATATGTGGTATTATATTAACAAATATGCGATTGCTGAGATCAACATCAATCCAACTCCGCATGACAATAAAACTATTCCTGCGGTCTTTGCAGATGTCACTACCTTATCTATATATGCACATTTCGGCTTTTTCGGGTCATATATCACCTTTACATCGCTGCCGATATACCATACCTGCTCCCCAAGCACCCTGTAATTGTGATATATGCCCGTCGTGTGGATATGAAATATATCATTTTCGGATATATAAAATCCGTCGCCCTGCCCAAATACCTTTTCCATTTCGGGCGTGCATATATTAGTCGAAACTACGCCTTTGTAATGTCTGTAAGCCGTGTATGTCCTGCCATTCACGCTGAATTCTGCGACAGGCGCGACAGACTTTGCGTTAGACCCGCCAGCTATGCGGTGTTTTATAACTTTTCCGACCGTTTCAGCTGTGCATCTCCTGCGCAATGATCTGCCGCGCATGAAAAACGGCAGCGACAACAGCGCTGCAACAAGTCCTGCCGCGCCTACACATATGCAGCCGATAGTATTTGCGTCCATATATCTTCACCTCGAAGATATTATATCACAAACTTGCTTTAGTGTCAAGCTTTTACGGGTTGACAGGCACGAAAAAATGTGCTATAATAGCTTTTGAAATTCGGGATCGGATGATCTGATGATATCAAATAAACGTTCGGTACCTAAAATAGACCATCACAATATCGCTTTAAAGTGATATGTATATTTGAAAGGCGTGATATATTGAATGATCCTATAAAAGCATTGACAAAAATGGATCGACTGCTTTGGATATGCTCGCTTGCCGCTGTTTTTTTATCGAATATCCTGCCGGGTCAGCTTGACATATTGACATTGGCGGCGGCGCTGATAGGTGTTACATCGCTGATATTCGCGGCAAAAGGCAACGTTTGGGCGCAGATATTGATGATAGTTTTCAGCATATTGTACGGCATAATATCGTACAGATTCAGATATTGGGGCGAGATGGTAACATATCTCGGCATGACATTGCCTATGGCGGTGTGGTCTATGATAACGTGGATACGAAACCCCTCTGCGGAAAACGGCTCGGAGGTAGAGATACAGCGGCTGAACCGAAAGCATATCGTGGGACTTGTGATATTTACCGCGGCGGTAACTGTGGTATTTTACTATACCTTAAAAGCGCTCGGTACACCAAATATGGTATTCAGCACTATTTCAGTAACCACAAGCTTTCTGGCTGCATCGCTTACGATGCTTCGCTCATCGTATTACGCGCTGGGATATGCCGCAAATGATATAGTCCTAATAGTTTTGTGGATATTGGCGTCGCTGAAAGACCCTTCATATATACCCGTTGCGGTCAATTTCAGCATATTTTTCCTAAACGATATGTACGGTTTCATAAGCTGGAAAAAACGTGAGATAAGGCAGGCGCAGATAGCTTGATATACATGAACGCAGTTGAAAAAGGCTGCGTTTTTTGCTTAAAAATATAGTAATGATCGTTGCTTGATTCTCTTGATTTTCACATTGCATTGTGCTATACTATAATATGGCGGAGCGGGGGCGCTTCGCTATTTATGATACAATTTTTAGGAGGTATTTTCTATGACGCTTGAAAATGTCATTAGAAGAACTGCCGCGCTGATAATTTGTGCGGCGGTGTGCGTCGGCACAGCGGGCTGCGGCAAGTCCGATAAAAAGGCTGACGAAACAAAGGAAAGCGGCCCTTCGGCAAGGGTCACGGTAGATGGCACAAAATTCATGGTCGATGGCAAACAGCTTTGGATCAACGGCGTAAACACCCCGTGGATCAACTGGAACGATTTTACAGGCTCGATGGACACCGATGCTTGGGAGCAGACTTTTACTCAGCTCGAGGCTGACGGCGTGAACTGCACCCGTATCTGGGTCAACTGTGCGGGCGAAAATATCGTTCGCTTAAAAACAACGGGCGCAATTAAAAATATCAACGAGAACCACTGGAGCGACCTCGATAAGCTTTTCGAGATGGCTGAAAAGCATAAGATCTACGTTATGCCGACCATCACATCATTCGACCACTGCAAGGGCGAGAACGGCAGCGGCGAAAAGTGGCGCGCTCTGCTCACCAGCAAGGAGAATGTTGACGATTTCGCTGAGCAGTACGTCAAGGAATTTTGCAAGCGCTACAATGACAATGAGTACATCTTCGCGGTCGATATTATGAACGAGCCCGACTGGGTCCACGAAAATGAGGAGTGCGGCCAGCTCGAGTGGGACGACCTCAGCTACTTCTTCGGCAAGTGCGCGGCGACTATCCACGAAAATTCCGATATGCTCGCGACCGTCGGCATGGGTATAATCAAGTACAATTCCGCCAATTACGAGGGCAACGTTATCGCCGATGATACGCTCAAAAAGCTCACCGGCGATGATAATGCTTATGTGGATTTTTATAGTACACATTACTATATGTGGCAGAAGCCGTACTTTGGTTTCCCTTTCAACGTTACCCCGCAGGAGTTCGGTCTTGACGATACCAAGCCTTGCCTCGTCGGTGAAACTTCCAACGATGATTCGGGCGAGTGCGGCTACGAGCTGACCGAAAAATATGAAATAGCTTACGAGAACGGCTGGCAGGGTCTTATGGTCTGGATGGAGCGCAAGGAGGACGGCACATGGTATGAATATGGGCTGACTCAGGCGGCTACTTCTGCCTTTGCTGAAAAGCATAAAGACCTCGTTTATCCGCTCGGCAAATAATAAAATTTGAACATACTTTTCAGACCCTGCAGAGCTTTTTGCGGGGTCTTTTTTAGCCCTCTGAGATAATAAAATATTCACAAATTGTTATGAATATACTGTTTGTTTCATTCGTCAAAAGTGCTATAATGTGTCTTAGAAAAATGTTGCTTTTTAACGTTTTTCATAATAGATCGGAGGTTGATTTTTTATGATGGGAAGACTCAGAGCAATGCGCGAGCCGCTTAAATATGTTCAGGGAAGAGATGCGCTGCTGAAATTTCAGGAAGAAATGGGCTATATGGGCAAGAGATGGCTCTTTGTATGTTCAAACAGCGGCTATAAAGCCTGTCATGATAAGATAGAGAAAAGCTTCGGCACGCTCGATGATTACAGACGTTACGAGATCTTCGGCGGTATCTCCAGCAAGGGCGAGATCGCTAAGATGGAGGCTATCGTTAAGGAAGACAAGATAGATACCGTTGTTGCGGTAGGCGGCGGAAGCGCTGTCGATACCGCTAAGGCTACGGCTTACTACACCGGCAAACACATCGTTATCCTGCCTACCGTTGCCGCTACCGACGCCCCCTGCACAGGTCTTTCGGTAATTTATAATGACGACCACAGCTTTGATAAATACCTTTTCTACCCAACTAACCCCGACGCCGTAATGGTAGACACTACCGTTATCGCAAACGCTCCCGTTAAGTTCCTTATCGCGGGCATGGGCGACGCGCTGGGTACATATTTCGAGGGCAGAGCTTCTATCCGCACCGAGTCTGCCAGCCTCGAGGGCACGGGCATCACTCGTGCAGGTCAGGCGCTCGCAAGACTTTGCTACGATACCCTTCGCGAGTACGGCAAGCAGGCTGTTGAAGCTTGCAAAGTTCACGCCGTTACCCCCGCCCTCGAAAATATCATCGAGGCTAACGTTTATCTCTCGGGCGTTGGCGCTGATAACGTCAACTGCGCCGCTGCACACTCTTTCTACAATGGCGTTACATCGCTGGGCATCAAGCACGCCGACCATGGCTGCTGCGTAGCTCTCGGCACGCTTGTTCAGCTCGTTCTCGAGGGCGCGTCCAAAGAGGAGTTCAAGGAAGTTCAGGACTTCTGCATCGAGGTAGGTCTGCCTGTAACTCTTGAAGAGATCGGCGTTACTACCCCCGAGCAGGTCAAGACCATTTCCGAAAACGCTTGTATCCCCGGCGAAACTATCCATAACCTCGCGGGCGATGTTCAGCCCGTAGAGCTTTACGACGCTATCATGCAGGCTGACGCTATGGGCAAGCTTGCTCTCGGCAAATAATTTTTCAAACAGCAAAAAATTTCGGGCAGAGGTCAATTTCCTCCGCCCGATTTTTTATTTTGTCGCAATAAAGAAAAACCGCGGAAATCTGAAAATTATCTCGCCGTTTGTCAATAAAAAAAGACCTCCGTCAGTAACGGAGATCTTCAAGAAGGGAATAGGCGCTTTTAAAAATGGGGTATCATAAGTCATTTTCTCGTTGCGCCAAATTATCAAAAAAACCTGTCTTGCTAAGTTGTTTTCTTTCCCTAATACTATTGTATAATTTTTTCGTGCGTTTGTCAATAGCAATGTCATGAACTGCTGGGGAAATGTAAAAACTCGCACGAGTCGCTGGCAAAATTATAGAAAAAGCACTGCTTCTGTCTGTCAAAAGCAGTGTCTATGTACTATTTCTTATAATCCTTTACAGGTCTTGGCATATACGATAAGACCCACAGGTATCGTTATAAGCTGAGAGATCGTGAACGTAACGTTCAGTGAAAATGAGAATTTTAAAACGTAAAGATCTATCGCCACGTTATCTATCCCCATGCTTTTTCCCCAAGCCAGCCAGCTCAAAAAAGCTACGTTCCTGCCAAGGTAGGCAAGCGCCGCGCCCAAAATTATCGCCGCCAGCATGAAGAAGATGAATGCAAAAGTTTTTTTCAATTTTCTCTCCGCTCCTTATTTTCTTCTTGAGGAACTCCTGCGCTTGTTGTCCATGACGTGCTTGAGGTCGGAAAAACGCTCCTCGCTCGAAGCCTTGAATTTCGCCATCATGTCCTCAAAGTCCGCGTCGCCCGAATTTGTTCTCACGTCGTATACAGGGGGCGGGTTTTTAGCAAAGTCCTGCGGCTGCGGTCTTTCGTAAGTTCTCGTGCGGCGTTGACCCTGTCCCTGTCCTCTTGCGCCGTCGTTCTGCTGGCGGTGATCTCCGCGTTCGTTTCTGCCGTGGTTCTGTCCGCCCTGTCGCGCGCCATCTCTCTTGAAATCGCCTCTGCCGCCGCGGTTGTTAAACTGCTTTTTCTCGGGCATAGGCAGCGCTTTCTTTATCGAAAGGCTTATCTTTCCGTTTTCACCCAGCGCCAGTACCTTCACCTTTACGGTCTCTCCTTCGGTGATGTGGTCTTTTATTTCACTGACGTAAGTATTGGCAATCTCGGAAATATGTACCATTCCCGTCGTGCCCTTCTCCAGCTCAACAAATGCGCCGAATTTCGTAATGCCGGTTACTTTTCCTTCGTAAATTTTTCCTACTTCAAGCTGCATATTCTTTTTCAATACCTCTCATATTTATTTAACGCCCGCCGCTACTGTAAAAACGGGTCGGAGCGTGCTTCCCAAGGGGTTCACTGCGCTTCTACTACGTAAAAGCGTCTTTCGTTAGGGTAGGCGTAGCCCAGCTTTTCCACGGCTATCCTCTCCATATATTCCGTTTCGTCCTCGCTCGCCAGCCTGCGCGAATACTCGTCGTTCAGCTGTTTCGCTTCTGAGATCTGCGCGTTTATCTCGCTGCGCTGCTGCTTTAGCTGCGCTATCTGCACCTGCTGCGAGATTATGGTAACTATCGAGTATATCACGAGGATAAATGCTGCAAATCCCGCAATAGGCCCGAAAATTCCCGCGCCATCTTTTTTCTTTTTAGCGGACCTTACAGCGTCGTCCGCGTAAGTTTTACTTTTCAATTTTTTTTCAACTCCTGAATTTTTACACAAAAAGCAGCCGCGTATGAAACGCTTCTGCCGTACTGCCGCTTTTATGAAGATACAGTTTCTCCGTCAGTACCTACATCTATAATTATATCTTTTTCGCGGCGAAGTTTCAAGTGCTTTTTTGCACTTTTTATGATTTTTCTGAATTTGGGTACTTTTTCACAAACATTCGTCTGCTTTTAGCTGATATTTTGTGCATAGATCTGACTGCCGGCTTAGCCGCCGCGCCAAAAACCGCCGCTGCCCCGCGCACGGCAAACCTGCCTATCGCGAAATGCCAGCCCGCCGCGCCGCCTATCATGCCCAGCAGCACGAATCCGCGCAGATAATTCGTCTGCGCCAGCGTGAATACAAAATACACCGCGCCGAACATCAGTGTGTAAGTCAGGTCGCAGATCAGCCGCACCGCCGCAAAGTTTAGCACCCGCGCCACTATCTGAAAAAGCCCATATATCAGCCCCATAGCCGCGCCCGCCGTCACCGCCAGACCCAGTATGTCCAGCTCTGCCTGCGCTCCCAGCTGCATTGGCGTCATGCCGCGCCTCCCTTACTTAAAGAGCTTGCCCAGCAGCCGCAGCCGCTTCGTGGCATTTTTGTCGCCGTATATCAGCGCCGTTATGCTTCCCTCTATGGTCAGGCTGCCGCTTTCTACGCTCATCTCGTTGACGTGCAGGTCTTCGCCGTATATGCAAAGCTCGCCGCACTCGGTAAATACGCGTATTTTTTTTTCGTCAAAGCTGTCCGCGTCCGTAACGCCCGAAATGCTCAGGCTTCGGCAGTTTTGTAATATCAGGCTGTGTCTTTCTCCGCTGTTTTCGTTCATATGATTCACCTCAGTTTATCATATGCCGCAGCTTTGAGATTCATTCGGTTTTTTAAGCTTAGCTTTTGCCGATATTCTGGTGATATTTCTTTATGTGCTCTTTCAGCCTGTCAAATGATGTCGAGCTGATGGCGTGCTCCATGCGGCAGGCGTCCTCCGCGGCGGTCTTTTCGTCTACGCCTAGGCTTACCAGCCAGTCGGTCAGCACGCGGTGTCGCTCGTAGATGGTCTCTGCCACCTGTCTGCCATCTTCTGTAAGCGTTATGTATCCGTTTTCGTCAATGAGTATAAATCCGCCCTCTTTTAAAATTCCCATAGCGCGGCTTACGCTTGGCTTTGAAAGCTCCATCTCGCGCACGATGTCTATCGAGCGCACCTCGCCGTGTCGGTTAAAAAGTACCAGTATTGTTTCCAGATAATTTTCTCCGGATTCATACAGCTTTTTCATTTCTGTTTCCACCGTCCTTTCAATAGTGGTCTTTTATCCTATGATATAAAATTCTACCAAGAACATATGCCTCAGGCAATAACGCACAACTACCGCCTTCGGCTTTGTGCACGTCTTGCTTGCGTTTTTGCGAAGCCAAAACAATTTTCCGTCATAGTGCCCTAAAACTCCTTGACTAACGCCAGTTAGCCTGCGTCGCTTTAAAACACTCTTACGAAAAATTTGACGGCGCAATACGCACACAATAGTTGTGCGTTATTGCCTTTATATTTTAACATATTTTTCACTATTCGTCAACCATTTAAACGATAATTTTTTTGCTTTCGCGACATTATTCGCTCTTGAAAGCCTTGATGATCTCCGCCGTGCGCTCAATGTCCTCCGCCGTGTGCGCGTATGATACGAACATCGCTTCAAACTGCGAGGGCGCGGCGTATATGCCGTTTCTCAGCAGATGCCTGTAATATTCCGCGTACTTCTCCGTGTCGCAGGCGCGCGATTCGTCGTAGCTTACTACCTTTTCGCTGTTGAAAAATACCGTCATGAGCGAGCCGCAGCGGTTCACGTTCAGTCCAGCCGACTTCATAGCTTCCTCCAGCACTGCCGACTTTTTGTTCAGAGCTTCGTAAATATCCGGCGTGCTCTCTATCTGCTTTAGCGTCGCGATTCCCGCCGCTACCGCGCATGGGTTGCCCGAAAGCGTGCCCGCCTGATATACCGAGCCGAGCGGCGCTACGCACTCCATTATCTCGCGCCTGCCGCCGTAAGCCGCCAGCGGCATTCCTCCGCCGACTATCTTGCCAAGCGTTGTGAGGTCGGGCGTTACGCCGTAAAGCTTCTGCGCGCCGCCGTCTGAAAGGCGAAAGCCTGTTATAACTTCGTCGAATATCAGCATAGCTCCGTGCTCGGCGGTAATGTCGCGCAGGAACTGCAAAAAGCCTTCCTTAGGCGGCACAACGCCCATGTTTGCCGCGCATGGCTCGACTATCAGCGCCGCTATCTCTCCGCCGTGTTCGTCAAAAAGCGCGCGTACCGAGCTTTCGTCGTTGTACTTCGCCAGCAGAGTGTCCCGCGTACAGCCCTCGGTGACTCCCGCACCCGATGGTATCGACTGCGTCATAAGTCCCGAGCCTGCTTTTACCAGCAGTCCGTCCGAATGTCCGTGGTAACACCCCTCAAATTTGATTATCTTATCTCTGCCCGTAAAGCCGCGCGCCGCTCTTATCGCGCTCATCACGGCTTCCGTGCCCGAGTTTACCAGCCTCAGCATTTCCATAGAGGGGAAGTGCTTTCTGATGAGCCGCGCCAGCTCTATCTCGCTTTTGTGGCAAGCGCCGAAAGTCAGCCCCTTTTCGCATGCGGCTTTCACGGCTGATATGACTGGCTCGCAGGCGTGCCCTAGTATGTTTGGCCCCCATGAGCAAACGTAGTCGATAAATTCGTTGCCGTCCTCGTCCCATATCCGCGAGCCTTTCGCGCGCTCGATGAATAAGGGAGTAGTGCCTACCGAGCGGCAGGCGCGTACAGGGCTGTTCACTCCGCCGGGCATATATCCGCAGGCTTCGGCGTACAGTTTCTCCGATCTTTCAGTTATCATCTTAGTCGTCCTCCCTCAGCCATTTTGCAGCGTCCAGCGCGTGGTATGTGATGATTATGTCCGCGCCCGCGCGCTTTATAGCCGTCATGTTTTCCATTACTATCCGCTTTTCGTCTATCCAGCCCAGCTTTGCCGCCGCCTTTACCATCGAAAATTCGCCGCTTACGTTGTAAGCCGCCAGCGGCAGGTCTGTCATGTCGCGCGCCTCGCGCAGTATGTCGAGGTAGGGCAGTGCGGGCTTTACCATCACCATGTCTGCCCCCTCTTCGATGTCGTCAGCTATCTCGCGCAGTGCTTCGCGGCGGTTGGCGGGATCCATCTGGTAGGTCTTTCTGTCGCCGAATGAGGGCGCTGAGTCTGCCGCGTCGCGGAAAGGCGAGTAGTAGCCAGACGCAAACTTCGCGCTGTACGACATTATCGGCACGTCGATATATCCATTCTCGTCAAGCGCCGCGCGTATCGCCGCCACTCTTCCGTCCATCATGTCTGAGGGCGCAATGATGTCCGCCCCCGCTTTTGCCATGCTTACAGCCATCTTGCTCAGCAAAGGCAGCGTTTCGTCGTTGAGTATCTTTTCGCCGCAGATAACTCCGCAGTGTCCGTGGTTAGTGTATTCGCAAAGGCAAACGTCGGCGATCACTATCAGCTTGGGATAATTTTTCTTGATGTACCGTATCGCCTGCTGGGTAACGCCCTCGTCGCAGTACGCTTCGGTCGCAAATTCGTCCTTGTGCTTCGGTACGCCGAATATCAGCAGTCCCGCTATCCCGCTCTCCGCTATCTGCGGCAGTATCTCCTCCAGCCTGTCGATAGAGTAGCGGTAGACCGTCGGCATAGATTCTACCGGCGCGGTCATACCCTCGCCCTCCTCGACGAAAATCGGGTATATCATGTCCGCCGCGCTCAGCCGCGTTTCGCGTACCATTTTTCTCATTGCGGGCGTAGCCCTCAGCCTTCTGAATCTTCGCATTTTACTTCCTCCAAGATCTTTTCGATTATTCCGTCAGCCGTGCTTTCGCGCGGTATCGCGATGTTTTTTACTCCCTGCCGTTTCAGCTCCGCCGCGGTCACTTCGCCTATCGCAATGGCTTTCGCGCCGCCTAGCGTGCCGTTTCCGCTAAAGAAATTCCGCGCGCCGCCCGCGCTCGTAAATACCGCAAAGTCTGCCGAAACAGCTGTTCCGCCGCCGTAAATCGGCTCGTAGATGTTTACGTCGTCAAATTTTATACCTTTATAAATAAGCGGCGCTGTAAGCTCGGGCGAGCCGTCGCTAGAGCGCATTATCAGCAGTTTTTCGCCGTCCGTCAGCCGCTCCGCGAGCGTTTTGCCCAGCTCCGCCGCCGTGAATTTTTCGGGAACTATGTCGGCGTAAAGCCCCGCTTCCGCCAGCCGCTTAGCCGTGCCGCTGCCGATAGCCGCGAGCTTTATCCCGCTCAGCCGCCGTATATCTATTCGCTTTTCGCGCAGTTTTTTGATGAATACCTCCGCGCCGTTCGGGCTTGAAAGCGCTATCGCCGAGTAGCTTTCCAGTTCTGCGAACGCCCTGTCTATCTCGCCGCCGAAAAGCTCGCGCGTGTCGAAATCCGCCGCTCTGAATGCATATGCGCCGAGGTCGGTGAACGCGCCGATAAGCCGTGTGGAAAGCGCAGGTGTCGCCGTTATCGCGATGCTCTTCCCGTAAAGCGGCGGCGCGCTCTCAGTCGAAAAGTCAAAAGCCGCTGTTTCGCCGACTACGATCACAGCGGGCGCTTTCATCTCCAAACGCTCGCTCTCCGCCGCGATGTCTTTCAGCATAGCCCTTGCCACACGCGCCCTTGCCGTCGCACCGCTCGATATTACCGCCGCGGGCGTTTCGCCGCTCATGCCGTTCTCGGTCAGCCGCCGCGCTATCTCGGGCAGATGTTTCAGCCCCATCAGAAATACCAGCGTGCCGCCGCATTTCGCGTAGCTTTCAAAATTCTCGGGCAGCAGATCGTCTGCCGTGTGCCCCGTTATTACATGAAAACTCCGCGCCGTTCCGCGGTGTGTGACGGGTATCCCCGCAAGTTCGGGCACTGCCACGCACGATGTCACCCCTGGCACAACGCTGTACGCTATCCCCGCTGCCCTCAGCGCCAATATCTCCTCGCCGCCGCGCCCGAAAACGAATGGATCGCCGCCTTTCAGCCGCGCTACGTTTCGCCCCTCGCTCGCCTTGCGCACCAGCAGTTCGTTGATCTCCTCCTGCTTGCTCGAGTGCCGCCCCGCACGCTTGCCGACGCATATCTTCTCTGCCCCCTCGCGGCAGTTGTCCAGCAGACGCTCGTCTATCAGCGCGTCGTATATCACGGTGTCGCACCTCTCGAGCGCACGCTTTCCACGCAGTGTTATGAGGTCGTAGTCGCCGCAGCCTGCGCCGATAAGCGTTACTTTGCCTTTCATAGCTTCTCCGTCAGCTCCTTTGCAAGTGTGTATCTTTCGCCGATGCCGCTCTCGCCGCGCATTTTTCCGCCGCGCCCGTCTGAGATGATGCCGCTTATCGCGCCGCCGCGCACCTCGCTGAATACTCCTATCGGCGAAGTGCAGTCAGCGCCCAAAAGCCGTATAACTTCGCGCTCGAATTCAAAACAGCGCATGGTCCTCTCGTCTGAAATTATCGCTAGCACTTCCGCCGCCGTGCTGTTCGCCTTGCATTCCGCCGCGATGATCCCTTGACACGGTGCGGGCACAAATTCGTAGCTGTCCAAATATTCGTACTTGTAACCGCTCATATCCAACCCAAGCCGTTTTATTCCTGCCGCGCATAATATTATCGCGTCGTACTCGCCCGCCGCCAGCTTTTTCAGCCGCGTGTCAACGTTTCCGCGTATGTCGGCAAACCGCGCGTTTGGGTACACCTCGCGCAGATTAGCCCGCCGCCTGCCGCTTCCCGTGCCGACGGTGAAGATCTCGTCCCGCGCAAATTTCCTGCCCGCGCTTATCAGCATATCTCGCTGGTCGCCTCGCGGCAGTACGCCGCCTATCTCCAGTTCCGCTCCAAGCTCCAGCGGCAGGTCTTTCGCGCTGTGCACTGCTATGTCTATCTCGCCGCTTTGCAGCGCCGCCTCTATCTCCGCGACGAATACGCCTTTGCCGCCTATCTTCTCGAGCGGCTTGTCGAGTATCCTGTCGCCGCGCGTGGTAAACGGCACTATCTCCGCCTCCGCGCCCGCCTGCTCTAGCGCCGCTTTCACCATTTCCGTCTGCGCCATCGCGAGCGCGCTCCGCCGCGTACCTATTTTAAATGTCATCTTCTGTCCTCTTTGTTTCACAAAATTTTTCAAGCTCCGCAAGGTTCGGCAGATCGCCTTCGCTGCTCATGCAGATCTCCAGCGCCGCGCTCATAACGTCCCTGCGCTGCTTTTCCGTCGGGAAATTCGTCTTTACAAATTCTCTCAGCTCGCCCATCAGCGCGCATATCTCCGCCGTCCGTTCGGTGATCTTTTCCTCTAAGCGCCTGCGTATCTCCGCCGCCAGCGTAGGGCAGTTGCCCGCCGTCGATATGCCTATGGATACCTCGCCGCGCTGTACCAGTGCAGGGAAGTAGAAAGAGCAGTTTTCGGGGCTGTCTACCGCGTTGCATAGCAGCCCGCGCTCACGGCAAAGTGCCGAGATGCGCACGTTCAGCCGCTCGCCGCCCGCCGCCGCTATTACGAACGCTGCGCCGTCAAGGTCGCTCTCGCAAAACTTCCTCTCGCGTATCTCTATCCCGCCGATACCGCGTATCTCGGGCAAGATCTCGGGCGCGACGACCGTTATCCGCGGTTTGAATGGCATCAGCTTTTCGATCTTCCTCAGCGCGACTTTTCCAGCGCCGACTACTAAACAGCGCGAATTTTCTATGTTCACAAAAAACGGGAAATATGGCATATTTCAGTCCTCTTGATATGTTTTTACTGTTTCGATGACCTGCGCGAAAGCCTCGCTTGTCAGCCGCGAGCGCAGACGGTAGAAAAATTCCTCCGCCCCCGCCGCTTTCAGTTTCGGCGCTATCTCTTTGAACTGCGGCATAAGGTCGTGCATGGCGAGCTGCTTTTTCAGCTCGTCCATATCCTGCGCTATCATCTCTTTCGAGCGCTCTACGCTGCCGCGTTTCATCTCGTTGTTCTCGGCGGCGAGTTTCGCAAAATGGTCTATCGTGATAAGCTCCGCACCGCGTATCTCCGCCGCTTCGGGGTCTATGTCGCGCGGCACGGCGAGGTCTATCAGCAGCCGCTTTCGCCAGTCGCTGCATACTTCGCCCAGCCTGTCCGCCGTGATGGTAAAGTGCGGGCCGGCTGTCGCCGAGATGATGCACCCGCTCTTAGCTGCATATTCGTACCTCTCGTCATACGGCACTACTTTCATGCGCGGGTCGCCCGCCGCTATGCCGAAGTCTGCGCCGTGCTTTCTTTCGGTGACGTACACCCTTACGTTTTTGTACGAGATAAGATTTTTCAGCAGGCTTCCGCCGATCTTTCCGCTTGCGCCTATCAGCGTCACGCTTATCTCCTCGCCGCCGTAAAATCTTGCCGCTTCCTTAGCCGCCAGCGTCGCCGTCGATACCGATGTTTTTGAGATCTCGGTCTGTGTTTTTATCCGCTTAGCCGCCGCTGCCGCCGCCTGAAATATCATGTGCGCTTCGGGGCAAAGCGCCAGCCGCTCTTTTGAGAAAGCGTAGGCGCTCTTTACCTGCCCCAGTATCTCGTCTTCGCCGACAACCATCGAGTCTATGCCGCTGCAAACGTTAAAAAGGTGCTTCGCCGCACCCTCTCCGCTGAATATCATCACCTTTTGTTTCAGCTGCTCGCGCGGTATGCCGCCCGCTTCGCTCAGCAGTTCTATGCCGCTTTCAGTCCCGCCAAAAAAGTAAAGCTCGGTGCGGTTGCAGGTACATACCAGTACGGGACTGCTTTCCCGCACGGAAAAAAGCAGCTTTTCACGCTCACTCTCGCCGAATGTGAAAAGGCTGCGAAAGGCTTCGTCGCAAAGCCTGTGGTTTATGCTCACGCAAGTGAAATTTTCCAAAAAGCTCACCGCCGTTTAGTTTTCAAAAATATTTTCGTAATCCTGCTGCGTAAATCTGTGGTAGGTTATCCCGCCAAGGTCGTTCGCAAGGCAGTATTTGTAAGCGTCCGGCTCGCCGTCGGGAAAATACGCCAGTACGTCAAATTCGTCGTCGTCCATATCTTCCAGTACGGCATTGTCGCTGTACTTTTTGAATATAGCCTTAGCCTTTTCCATAGTGCAGCCCTCTTTCACCGCGGCTATGAACTCGGTGAGGAAAGCGCTCGCCTCGGTGTTCTCGTGTATCGCGCGCACGCTCTCGGCAGATACCACAACGCCTATCTTGTCCTCGAAAACGTTGCAGCTCAGACCGCTCAACACGCCGCTCTTGAAGGCCGAGATAGTCGCCGTCATCTCGCTCATGCTGAGGTCAGCGCCCGTCAGCAGGTTTAGCGACTCCAGCGGGTAGAAAAGCGTCACGGGGTTCGGCGTAAAGCCCAGCTTCAGCTGCGATTCTTTTATAGTGTCAACTATGTTTTTCTCAAGCGCTTTGAGGTTCGGTTTGCTGTTCATATATATCACTCCTGTTACATCATTTCATATATTTCATACTATCTATATATAATATCACAAATAAGCATAGTTGTCAATCGCTTACCGCATAAACTTGTTTCATGCGTTTCATAAATTTAGCACACTAAATCATTAACATTTTATTCATCAAATGCCGTTGCAATATACTATATTTTACAATATAATGTTCTGTATATTGCAAATTGGGCGCTGAAATGCCCGTATTTCTTATGAAAAGAGTGGAACTATGAATAATTACTGCATGACTCTGCCGAGTTACACTATCGGCGAGAGGGCTTACGAAGATATTTACCGCTTTTGCTCGCCTTTCGGCAAGACCGCTGTCATGATAGGCGGCAGAACTGCGCTTTCCGTTGCTTCCGAAAAGATAATCGCAAACTGCGGCGGTATAAGCGTTTCTGCTAAGATATGGTACGGCGGCGAGTCCAGCTACGAAAATGTCGAGATACTCAGCGGCGTTGACGAAGTGAAGTCGGCTGATATGATCTTCGCGGTCGGCGGCGGCAAGGCGCTCGATACCTGCAAGTGCCTTTCCGATAAGCTCGGCAAGCCCGTGTTTACTTTCCCGACGGTCGCTTCAAACTGCGCCTGCTGTACCGCCGTCGCGATAATGTACCGCCCCGACGGCAGCTTTATAGAGCCGTATTTCTTCGAGAACGCCCCCGTGCACGCTTTTATCGACACTGATATTATGTGCGAAGCGCCAGAAAAATATCTATGGGCTGGTATGGGCGATACTTACGCTAAATATTACGAATCGCAGATCTCGGCGCGCGGCGAAGAACCCGAGCATTTCAAGGCGCTGGGGCTTGCGATGTCCTCTATGTGCAGCGAGCCGATATTCGCTCACGGCGTTTCCGCTTTCAGCGCGAACAAGTGCCATGTAAATTCTGAGGATTTTAAAGAAACCGTCCTTGCGATAGCCGTTTCCACGGGCTTAGTTTCCATAATGCTCACCCGCGACCATACGCCCGATTACAACAGCGGTCTGGCGCACGCGGTGTTCTACGCGCTGACGACCATCGGCATAGAGGAAGAGCACCTGCACGGCGAAGTGGTAGCTTTCGGCACGCTCATCTGCCTGCTGTATGACGGTCAGGTGGACGAATATATGCGGGTCCGCGAATTTAACGAGCGTGTTGGTCTTCCCACAGCTGTCAGCGACCTAGGCCTAGAGCCTGCGCAGCTCGACTCCCTCGCTGAGATGATAGCGGGTATGTCCGACGTTCGTCATTACCCCTACCCGATCGACCCCGAAAAGCTCAGAAGCGTTTTCGCAATGCTCTGATCTATATAATTTACAGTAATTTTTGATAGGAGAGATCTTCAATGAAAAAAGGTATTTTGAAAAAGGCTGCCGCGATAATTCTCGCCGCGGCTATCGGCATGGCTTCCGTTTCCTGCGGAAAAGGTTCTGATAAGGACACCGTTTACGTTGTAATGATGGTTGAAAACGGCGCTTTCGTTGATATGAAAGACGGCTTTATTCAAGAGCTTCGCGATAAGGGCTACTCTGAGGATAAGCTGGATATAGTTTACAAATGCGCTCAGGGCGACGCCACTAACCTTAATACGATAGTGCAGGAGGCTGTAAACGCCGAGCCTAAGGCGATTGCTACCATCGGCACACCCGCTTCGCAGGCGGTAGTCGGTATGAACAGCGATGTTCCGAACTTCTTCATCTCTGTTAGCGACCCCGTAAGCGCGGGTCTTATCAGCGATATGAATAAAGCTCCCGATAAGAACGCTACCGGTACTTCAAACTATATCCCGATAAACGATATTTTCGAGTTTGCCGATAAGCTCACCCCCGGCATACAGATCTACGGCATACTTTATAATACCGGCGAGGTAAACGCCGTGACCACCGCTCAGAACGCTATGAAGTACCTCGATGAAAAGGGCATAAAGTACGTTGAAAAGACCGTTACCTCCGCAGGCGAGGTTCAGACCGCGGCAGAGTCGCTCGCTGGCAGCGTAGACGCTATCTTCGTTCCGAACGATTCTATTATCCAGTCGGCAATGCCGATAGTTTCGCAGGTAGCGCGCGATAATAAGATACCTGTTTACGGCTCCAGCGCTGTAATGGTAAACAGCGGTGCTTTTGCTACTAAGGCTATCAGCGATAAGAAGATAGGCGCTATCACCGCCGATAAGTTCATAGATTACCTTGAGGGCAAGGCTATAAAGGACATCAAGGCTGAGGTAGTAGACGCCGACGATATTGTCGTAAATTCCGACGCGGCGGCGGCTATCGGCGTTACCATTCCCGAGGATGTCAAGAACGAAGCGACTATCGTAAAGGATTCTAACGGCTAAGGAGTATCTGCACATGAGCTTTATTTTCGGAACGCTCCAGCTCGGGCTTATCTACGGTCTGCTGGCTGTGGGCATCTATATCTCTTTCCGCGTGCTCAATATCCCTGACCTTACCGCCGAGGGCTCGTTTACTTTCGGGCTTGCGGTATCATCAGTAATGGCGGCGGGCGGTCACTCGTGGCTTGGCATACTCTGCGCGGCGCTCGCAGGCGCGGCGGCGGGCGCTGTAACGGCGCTTCTCCAGACCCGCCTAAAGATACACCCCGTCCTCGCGGGAATACTCACCATGAGCGGGCTTTACTCGATAAATATGTACGTCATGGGCGAGCGCGCGAACGTTACCCTCATCGGCTGCGACACTATTTTCACATGGTTCGCGGGGCTTTTTCCTTCGGCGGATAAAAATGTGCTGAAACTTATCATCGCTGCCGCGGCGGCTGTTATCGGCGCGGCTCTTGCAATACTTTTCTTCCGCACACATCTGGGTCTTTGCGTTCGTGCGGCGGGCGATAACGAAACTATGGTGCGCGCTTCTTCGATAAACGTTGACCGCGTGAAGCTTATAGCCCTCGCCGTTTCAAACGCTTACATCGCGCTCTGCGGCGGAATAATCGCGCAGTATCAGTCATTTGCGGATATAAACTCGGGCGTGGGCATACTGGTAGTAGGTCTGGCTTCCGTGATAATCGGCGAAGTCATCGTCGGCAGGAGGGGAGTCACTGCGGGCGTTATCTCGGCAGTGGCAGGCTCGCTGGCGTATCGCATAATAATAGCGCTTGCTACCCGTTACACCCTTCTGCCCGCGTATATGCTCAAGCTCATCTCGGCGGTGATAGTCGCGGCGGCGCTCTCAGTGCCCGCGATAAAGCAGTCTATCTCGTTGTACAAGACTAAGAGAGGCGGTGTGTGAATGCTTAAAATAGAATCAGCCGTAAAGACGTTCTTTAAGGGTACGCCTAACGAGCATACCGCGCTCGACCACGTTTCCCTCTCGCTCGAGAACGGCGAATTCGTAACGCTGGTAGGCTCGAACGGCGCGGGAAAATCTACCCTCTTCAACGCGATATGCGGCAGCTTTATGCTCGACGGCGGCGCTGTTATGCTCGATGGCAAGGATATTACTTATCAGCCCGATTACCGCCGAGCCGCCGATATAGGCAGAGTTTTCCAAGACCCCATGAAAGGCACAGCGCCGAATCTCACTATCGAGGAAAACTTAGCGCTTGCCTATTCGCGTAAAAAGAAGCGAGCTTTCTCGCTTGCGGTCAATAAGCGCGATATTGCCTACTTCCGCGAACGCTTAGCCGCTATGGACATGGGGCTTGAGGACAGAATGAAAACAAAAGTCGGTCTGCTTTCGGGCGGTCAGCGGCAGGTGGTAACGCTGCTGATGTGTACGCTCAATATGCCGAAGCTTCTGCTTCTCGATGAGCATACAGCCGCGCTCGACCCGCAGACCAGCGATAAGATAATGAAGATCACCAACGATATAGTTAAGGAAAATAACCTTACTACGATGATGATAACGCATAATCTTAACGCAGCCCTGCGCACGGGTACGCGCACGGTGATGATGGATTCGGGTAAGGTGATCCTAGACATCAGCGGCAGCGAGCGCGATGGTATGACGCTCAATGACCTGCTTGAAATGTACTCGCAGAAGTCTGATAAGCAGTTCGATAATGACAGAATGCTGCTTACAAAAGACCGCAGTGAATAATTTTGTAATCTAAAAACGGCATAACTTGCTTCGGCGCAGGCTATGCCGTTTGCTGCGTTAATTGTTTATTTATAAAATAGTTACAAAAACGCGCAAACTTTTTCAGCATAGTTTTAGTCTTTAATATTAGAACTGTCTGCGTTTTTATTATACAAATTCTGTAATATGAACGGGTATATAAGAAATTAAAAGGGGTTTTTGCAAATGCCGCAGGAAAATATGATAATATTGGATAGTGAAAAGGAAGAGAAATTCACAGAAAGCGAAAAGATGATCGAGTGCCTGAAAAGCGGGGACGACGAAGCTTTCAGCAAATTTTACGAGAGCTATAAAGCGCCGCTTTACGATTTTCTTTCAAAGCGGACTAAGCACACTCAGTACATAGAGGATATAATATCGGAAACTTTCATGGCTGCCGTGAAAAATATCGACTCGCTTAGGGACGCACAGAAATTCGAGCAGTGGCTAAAAGCCATCGCTATCAACGAGATGTACGCCTATATCAAAAAGGAAAACAAACATTCCGAAAACAGAATGTCGGGCGATTACAGCGAGATAGCTGAGGTAGTGGACGATGAAACTATAATGCTGCCCGAGGATTTCAGCGCCGATGAGGAGAAAAAGCAGCTTGTAGCCGACGCGGTCAATTCGCTCAGCGAAACTCAGCGCGAAGCTATATACTGCTACTACTATATGGGTATGTCGATCTCTGAGATAGCGCAGATGACTAACGTTTCGGAAAACACGGTAAAATCGCGTATGCTGCTCGCGAAAAAGCATCTGAAAAGGCGGCTGGAGAAGCTCAAAAAGCAGGGCTATATGTTCTCCGCTTTCCCGATCTCCGTGCTCTTTGTCGAGCTTGGCGATATGGTGAATGTCAGCTTTCTTACCACGGCTTCGGTGGCTTCGCCCTCTTCGGCAGGCTTTATCGGCGGAATATCGGTGGTAGGCGTTAGCGCGGCGGTGCTGATAGGCGTTACGGTGCTTTCCAATTTCAGCGATGATCTCGATATAGATAACACCCGCGGCGATAAAAAGCCTACCGACCATAGCTCGAGCACCGACACCATGCCCGACATTACCGACTCTATGGTGATAAATACTTCAAACAGCAGCTACCTTCTCTCGATGACCGATACCAGCAGCGATATTGCCGTTACCGCGCTGAACAGCTCGGCAAGTAGCGGAGCGGGCGCTAATACCAATACCAACAACAATAACAACACTAACAATAATACAAATAACAACGGCGATCAAACTGACTATAACGATAATAACAGTGATAGTGATACTGCCTCAAATGATGATTGGGATGTAATACCTATAGTAAACGAAAATGGCGAGCAGGTGCCAAAAAGATATTTTAGCCCTGATAAGCTAAGACCATTTTCATTTTTTTATGTTATTTATGATGTCAGATATAAAGATGGAAAGCTTGCTGTAAAGTATTCATTTGAGCCGTTTAAGTCAGGTCAAACTATTTATCTCGAACATAGCTTTAGCTTTTGTATATATGACTCTGGTTCTGATCCGGAGCATAGGATCTATCAAACACCGTATTCGACCACTTACGATGTAGATGGCTATAATACAGCACTGGCTATGTTTACTGTGCCATCGTCTATGTCTGTTGAAGAAGCCGCAAATCATCTTACATTCTTGGGCACGTCCGAGTATTACAGCGGTGATGATTACGGCTACTACCAAAAACAAGGCAATTGTATTTATCCTTCTTATATTAAAGTGCCTTTAGACGGCAATTTTGTTGCAAATGAAAAACTGAGCTTTTTCCCCGTATATGGTGTATGGACGAAAGAGATCAGCTCTGATTCCACCGGATACAGTAGCGCAATACCGGTATTCTCTAATTATGCGTCTGAAATAAAAAATGTTACGCTTGATAACTGCAAATATTTGCACTTTACTGATGGAGTTCTGTATAATACTTCTGAACATGATACCGAAGATCCAAACCGTAAAGCTATCATATGGGCTCCCGAAAACTTTAGCGTCGATTCTCTTTCGCTCGAAGATAATGTAACGGTGTTCGAGAAGTATGCTCTCGACAGACTGCATTCTACTGATCTTAACGTCGGAAGAAATGTTATGCTCTTGCAATATTTGCCCGACAATTTTCAGAATATAACGGTTAAACTGGGCTCAAATGAAGACGGCAAATATTTTGATGTTAACGAGCATAGTGATTATAATGAACTATGTATAGAAACTCTCCGCATTCATAACATGAACGAGTTAAAGACATTGACTATAACATCTGATGTCGGAAATCTTTGCAATTTACAGATACAGGATTGTAAAAACCTTGAAACTATCACAATAGATAAAGATGTTGAGATGTATCAATATGGCTTTTTCCCTATTATGAGAAATTGTGATAATCTTGTTTTTCGTGTCTACAGAGATTCAAGTGCAGCAAAAGTGCTGGAAGAGTGGGCATCAGGACTCGACCTCAAATACGAATACATCGACTAACATCTATCTTTTAAACCGCCTTTTGGTATAACACCCGAAAGGCGGCTTTTTTATTCATAAAATCAAAAAAAGTTAATAAACTATTTACGAAATAATCAAAACTTTTTGTGCTTTTTCTCCCTCTATATATGTAGAACGGTTTTTAATAATCCGTTAAATTTACATGATATGGCAATAAATTGTAGGAGGAAAAATTTATGAAGAAAATCATTGCAAGTGTAGTGGCTGTAACTATCGCGTTCGGCGGATTGGCTCTGCCTGCGGCGGAAAGCGGGCTTTCATTCTCCGCGGCTATTTCGGCTAGCGCGGACGAATCTACCGCGGCTGATTTCAATTACACCGTGCTCTCTGACGGCACTCTCAAGATCACGAAGTATAAGGGCAAGGCCGATAACGTAGTTATCCCCGAAACTATCGACGGCAAAAAGGTGACCGTTATCGGTACGCGCGCTTTCTACGATTATACGAGAAAAAACAGCCTTACTATCCCCTCATCTCTGAAAACTATCGAGGATTCGGGCTTTCATTACTTCTCGTTCGACAGCGTATTTATCGGCAGTCTGAAACAGTGGTGCGAGCTTGGCAATAACCCCGAGTGCGGCACTATCTTCGTAAACGATGTCAAGCTGACAGGCGCGGTAAATATCCCGAACGGAACTGAACGCATAGGCGACAGCGCTTTTTATAACAGAGGCGAGATCACCAGCGTTTCTATACCCGACAGCGTTACCAGCATCGGCTATCATGCTTTTGCGAAATGCGGCAACATGACGAGCGTGAAAATGTCCAACAAGGTGCAGACGATAGGCGAGGGCGCTTTCAGCGACTGCGAAAAGCTCACCGCTATAACGCTTCCGGATACGCTTACGGAAATTGAGAGGGACGCATTTGCCAATTGCTATAAGCTTGAAAAAGCCAACATTCCCTCAAAAGTAAAGGTTCTCAAAGCGTGTACGTTTGAGAGCTGCGGTTCTCTTAAAAACGTTACACTTTCCGAGGGTCTTACCGACATAGAGAAAGAGGCGTTTTACAGCTGCTACTCTCTGAGCAGCATAAAGTTCCCGAGCACCCTTAAAACTATCGGTTACCACTCTTTTTACCGCACAAGCTTAACAAGAGCAGAACTCCCCAGCGGTCTTACTACTATCGGACAAGAAGCGTTCTATATGTGCGGTTCGCTACAGAGCGTATTCGTTCCCAAGAGCGTTGATTCTATCGGTATGTGGGCATTTAGTGCCGGCTCAGATGATTATAAGCTTTTCTATGAAGGCTCGGAAGCTTCGTGGATAAAGATAGGCGGCAGTAAGGCTTTTCCCGATGGCTGTGAATTTAATGTAGTTTACAATTATGACCCCAACCATAAGCACAGCTACACCACTAAGATAACTAAGCAGGCTACCTGCACCGCCGCTGGCGAAAAGGTTCTCACCTGCTCCATCTGCGGCGACAGTTATACTCAGACTATCCCCGCTAAGGGCCACAGCTACGGCGCGGGCAAGATCACTAAACAGCCTACCTGCACGGCTACAGGCACAAGAGAATACACCTGCTCTTCCTGCGGAAGCAAAAAGACCGAAACTATAAAGGCTAAGGGCCATAGCTACAAAACCAGCGTGGTAGCGCCTACATATGAAGCGCAGGGCTATACTCTGCACAAGTGCTCTTCCTGCGGCAACAGCTACAAGGATAACTACACGGCTAAAAAGACCGTAGGCAAGGCTGCGGGCAACGGCTTTACCTGCACCGCAACTTCTGTAAACTTCGGCTGGAACAAGGTCGCGAACGCAAGCGGCTATAAGATCTACGCTTACAATACTTCCACCAAAAAGTGGAAGCTCGTTACTACCGTTTCCGCCAATACATTTACATACAAGCAGAGCGGATCAAAGTCGGGCACTACTTACAAGTACAAGGTAAAGGCATTCGTTAAGGAAAACGGCAAGACTTACTACGGCGAAAGCTCTGATACCATCGTTACCACCACCAAGCCCGCCAAGGTAACGATCAAGTCTGCTTCGGTATCAAAGACCGCTGTAAAGCTCAAGTGGGGCACGGTAAACGGCGCTAACGGCTACCGCGTGTACAGATACGATTCCGCTTCCAAGAAGTGGGTCACCGTATCTACCGTAAAGGACGGCAAGACTGTTTCTTATAAGGAAAGCAAGCTGAAGTCAGGCACATCGTACAAGTACAAGGTAAAGGCATACCGCAAAGTAGGCGGCAATACCTACTGGGGAACAGCCAGCGCAGTAAAGACCTACAGGACCAAGTAATTAGAATGGAGAAAAGATCATGAATAAAAGAACAACAGCATTTATAGCCGCTGCAGTAATGGCATTATCCCTCGCGGCTTGCGGCGAAACATCGGGCGAGAGCAAGTCCGACAAATCAGCAGTAAATTCCACCGCTGAGACCACCGCCGCTAACGATAACGCAGAAGCAAACACCAACGCCGAAGAGGACTCCGCCGCAGAATCTAGCGCCGCTGAAAGCGCGGCAGAGAGCGCTGAAACTTCGTCGGCTGAGGAAGCGACAAGCGTTGCAGGCATGAGCATTACTTTGCCCGAGATCGACACTTTCTTTTCGGATATTGACGGAAAAACTTTAGATGAATTAAAAGCATACATGGACGAGAAATTTCCTAACACACAATACGAAGAAAGCATCAACGCATACATGACGGGCGGCGAACAGGCGGATATTTATTATTGGCACTTTCCCGAAGGCTTGGACATCGAAGGCGAAAAATTCGATTACATTGGAGTAACTTTATTAAGTAATAAAATATACAGCGCTACGTTCAACAAACAGGAAGGAAACGAGATCAATAAGGCCATCGGAATACCTGACAGTGAGCATAATTTAATGAACAAGTCTAGAGAGTATGGATATGAATACACATTTGATTATGATATTCAAGATGGATATTATCAGATGAACTGCGGGCGCGTATTTATCGATACATTTACTGATACTGGCACGCTCATTATCAGTCACAATTATGCTCAGTAGGAGATAGATAGCAATGAGTAAAAGAACAATAGCATTTATAGCCGCCGCAGTAATGGCATTATCCCTCGCGGCTTGCGGCGAAACATCGGGCGAGAGCAAATCTGACAAATCTGCGGTAAATTCCACTGCTGAAACCACCGCCGCCGCAGATAACGCCGAAGCAAATACCAATGACGAAGAGGACTCCGCCGCCGAAACTACTACAACAACCGCCGCCGAATCTAGCGCGGCTGAAAGCACTGAAACTTCGTCGGCTGAGGAAGCGACAAGCGTTGCAGTCATGAGCATGACTTTGCCCGAGATAGACACTTTTTTCTCGGATATTGACGGAAAGACTTTAGATGAAGTAAAAGCCGCCGTTGAAAGCAAATTCCAAGTCGGCGAGTGCGAAGAGAAGATCGACGCATACAGACTGCCCGACGGAACAGACAAGACCGCGATACAGGTCGATATGTATACTTGGAATTTCTCTTCGGGCTTTAATATCGAAGACGTATCGTTCGACAGCCTTGGCGTAAGCGAGGCAAACGGCGCGGTATACAGCTTTTCGTTCTACAAAAATGACGCCAGCTTTTCTGACGAGTCAAGCTTGCAGAAAAAAGCTGATTCATACGGATATGAAAAAACATCGAATGGATATTCTGATCAGTATACCATGAACTGCGGTGAGGTGACTATCGACAGACTTACCGATGATACGTTGATCGTCAGCCACCAGTATCAGGCCATCCACTATTATCAGTAAGTATATACCAAAAGATTTCTTCATAGATCTCCTAGTATAGTTGCGAAAGCAATCTCAGAAACAGCAGGCGTGCGGAAAGCATACCTGCTGTTTTTGCGCTGTACGCCCTTAAATTTCTCTTAAAAAATCTGTATTTTGTTGACGTTTGATTTTATGTATGCTATAATGAATGTGCGGGGGGCGTACTGCGCCCGCGCGATAGAAAGAGCAAAAGCTTTTTAAGGAGGAACAAAAAATGGCAAAAGGTAAAAAGATAGCTGTCACGCTGGTGGCGGTGGTGGTAGCCGCCGCGGTAGGTGTTACAGCTTACAGACTTTGGAAAAAGAAAGACTCTTCCGCTTCCAAAGGAAAGGTTTTTGTAACGCAGGTCTCAGACGTGAATACGGCTGCGGGCGTTAGCCTCAGCGGCAGTAAATTTTCAGGCGTTATCGAGGCTCAGAAAACGGTAGATTATAAATACGACAGCTCGAAAACGGTGAAATCACTCGCGGTAAAAGAGGGCGACGAGGTAAAAAAAGGCGACCTGCTTTTTACATATGATGTAGAAGCCATGCAGCTCGAGCTCGATCAGGGCAAGATAGAAGTAGAGCGCATGAAGAACGAGGTAGAGACCAATAAACTCCAGTTACAGCAACTCGAGGAAGAGAAGAAAAAGACCCCGCAGGACGGTCAGACTTCGCTCAATACGCAGATACTCTCGCTGCAAAGCGACGTTGCAAAGGCTGAGTACGATATAAAGACCAAAAAGGCTGAGAATAAAAAGATAAAGAAATCTATAAAGAACGCCAAGGTATACTCAGAAGTTGACGGTACTGTAAAATCCACCCTCGACCTCGAGAATATCCAAAACGCCGAATCGAACGTTATGGTAAGCATTTCCCGCGGCGGCAGCTATCTTGTAAAGGGCACTGTAAACGAGCAGATGATAAATAATATCTACGTGAATATGCCCGTAGTTATCCGCTCGCGCGTTGACGAAAATACCACATGGACAGGCAAGATCTCTTCTATAGAGACCAGCCCGCAGAAAGATAATTCCGATATGTACTCCGACGGCGACAGCGACAGCTCGTCTAAATCTTCTAAGTACGCATTTTATGTAGAGCCCGACTCGCTCGACGGACTCATGCTCGGTCAGCATATCCTTATCGAGCCTGACCTCGGCGAGGAAAGCGGCATAGATAAAAAGGGCATTTGGCTTTACAGCGATTATGTGTTCACCGAAAAGGGCAAGAGCTACGTTTGGACGCAGGATAAGAATGAAAAGATAGAAAAGCGCGAAGTAAAGCTCGGTCAAAAAGACGAGAACATGGGCGATGTAGAGATACTTTCTGGTCTGAAAAAGGACGACTATATCGCTTACCCCTCTAAGAATATCAAGGAGGGCATGGCTGTTACCACCAACGCGGAAGACCCTGATCTTATCGAGGACGATACAGATAACGATGCTGACGGCGATGCCGGTAACGATGGCGATGATGAAATTATGCCGATGGACGGCGATACCGATGGCGATAACGCCGACGATCCTTTCGCAGGCTACACGATAGACGATGACGGCAATTTCGTTGACTCAGAGGGCAATGTGCTCTCTGACGAGGAAGCAGAAGCGATGATGGAAGAGGCTTACGGCTCGCTCGACGCCGACGCTGACGACGCCGATATAAATACCGCAGACGAAGCAGATATGGACACCGCAGGTGCGCAGGCACTGCCCGCAGATGAATAAAGGCGGTGGAAAATATGCTGTTGCAGTTAAAAGATATAGATAAAGATTATATGCAGGATAAACTGCCCGTGCCGGTTCTAAAAAAGATAAATTTCAATGTTAGCGACGGCGAATATGTCGCGATAATGGGGCCTTCCGGCTCGGGAAAATCCACCATGATGAATATTATCGGCTGCCTGGATAAACAGACTGCGGGTGAATTTTTATTCGACGGTACAGATATAGCGCAGTGCAGCGATAAACAGCTTTCTATAATAAGGAACAAAAAGATAGGCTTTGTATTTCAGAATTTTAACCTCATGCCCCGCCAGAGCGCAGTGGAAAATGTAGAACTTCCCCTGCTGTACGCGGGCGTGAAAAAGAGCGAGCGCAGAAAGCGCGCGAAAGAAGCTCTCATTCGCGTAGGCCTTGAAGAGAGAATGTATTTCAAGCCCACGCAGCTTTCGGGCGGACAGAAACAGCGCGTTGCGATAGCTAGGGCGATAGTAAATAAGCCCCGTCTGCTTCTCGCCGATGAGCCTACCGGCGCGCTCGATACAAAATCGGGCGACCAGGTAATGGAGCTTTTTAAGGAACTGAACGATGAAGGAGTAACAATAGTAATGATAACCCACGAACCCGAGATAGCTCAGTGTGCGAAGCGGATAGTATATATCCGCGACGGCGAGCTTTTCGCCAGAGAGGGGGAGTCGCTTTGAAAACTGCTAAGAGAATAGCGATAGCCGCCGTAGCGGTAGTAGTTGCGGGCGGCGGATGCTTTGGCGGATATACAAGATACCAGAAGAAAAAGGACAGCAAGCGCGTAGTGGACGTAGTTCCGGTAAACCTGCTCGTTACCGATTACTGGGCGGACGAGTCCACCACCGACGCTACCGTGGCTTCCAGCGGCTCGCAGAACGTTTATCTCGACAGCGAAAAGCTTGTGAAAAAGCTGTATGTCAAGGTCGGCGATAAAGTCAAAAAGGGCGACGTACTGCTGAAATACGATATGACGGTGGTAGAGCTATCCGTTCAGCAGAAAAAGAGCCAGATAGCCCTCGTTCGTCAGCAGATAAAAGAGGAAGAGAAAAAGCTCGCAAAGCTCAAAACGCTGCGCCCCTCTGAGGAAGCGCCTGCCGAGCCGACCTACCCCGATGATCCCGACATTCCAGATGATCCCGATACGCCCACCGACCCCGACACCCCCGATGATCCCGATACGCCCGATACCCCCGATGTTCCCGTAAAGCTGCTAGATAAAGTAAGTAGCCTTGCACAGGCGGAGAAAGAGGACGAAAACGGCGCATTGGTATTTTATTGCAGCGAAAAGGCAGCTGTAGATAGAAATTTCATGGGCGCGCTGATAATCTCGCACAAAACTGCGCTTCTCAATGTCTGCGACGAAAGCGGCACTCTGCTTTACACATGGTATCTCGACGGCGCGAATTCGCCTAAAGAACTTATCGAGGATTGGAACGTCGCCGACGGTGTGGAAAAGACGGACGAAAGCGTTTCGTTCAACTCGCTGAAATTCAAAGCGCACGGCATTTTCCAAGTGCCTGCCGATACTGCCGAGCCCGACGACGGTGATGATGGTGACGATGGCGACGACAGCGATATTGACGATACCGACCCCGATGAAGGCGACGATATCGATATAGACGATACAGATCCCGGCGACGATTATACGCCAGATGATAATTCGGGCGACGACGGCGACAGCGGTGATGAGAACTATATGTACTCGCGCAAAGAGCTGGCAAACATGATCTCGGAAAAAGAAACCGAGATAAAGTCACTTAAACTTGACCTGAAATCTGCCAAACTGGAATACAAAAACAGCCTAAAGCAGAAGAAAGACGGCAAAGTGGTAGCCGAGCAGGATGGTATAGTTACCCGCGCGGGCGATGATGACGATACCGACAGCGGTTCTGATGCTTCAGATGATAATGGCGACGGCATGGACGATGGTTCGGACTCTTTTGACGCTATAGATTCTTCTTACTCCGACGGCAGTTACAGCGACGATGAGGATTATTCTGACGAAGAAACATCAGATAATGGCGATAAGCCCTACATCACGGTGCGCGGCAGTAAAAAGACCCGCATAAATATCAACATCGGCGAGATGAATCTCGATAAATTCCAAGAGGGCGCGGTAGTGCAGGGAATGTCTTACGATACCAGCGAGAGCTTCTCGGCTAAGGTTCTCAGCATAGACCCCGAGCCCGTTTCCTACTCCTCTAACAACTACTCAGATAACCCCAACAGCAGTACATACAGCGTGCTCGCCGAGGTGCAGGAGGATGACGTTACTTTCAGCGTGGATAACTACCTCTCGGTAACTATACCGCAGACCGATACCGATAACGACGGAATGTACCTGCCTTTGCAGTACGTTCGCAAGGACGGCGCAAATTATTACGTTATGAAAGCGGACAAAAAAGGCAAGCTGAAAAAGCAGTACGTTGCAACGGGCAAAGTAATCTGGGGCAGCTATATCGAGATCAAAAAGGGCATTTCTGACAGCGATATGATATGCTTTCCATACGGCAAAAACGTTAAAGAGGGCGTAAAGACCCGCGAGACCGACAGCGTGGAAGAGTAAGGAGGCATGGCAGATGTTTGAAAATATAAGATTATCTTTTCAGGGTATTTTTTCGCATAAGATACGCTCGTTCCTCACCATGCTTGGTATAATAATAGGTATAGCGGCGATCATCGCGATAGTATCTACGATAAAAGGCACGCAGGAGCAGATAAAAAACAACCTCATCGGCTCCGGCAACAACACGGTAACGGTAACGCTCAAAAAAGGCGACGATCAAATAGATTACCAGTGGGAGGGCGTGCCGGACGGCGTGCCTGTTATAACGAAGGACGTAAAGAAGCAGATAGAGGACGTAGAGCAGGTGCAGAGCTGCACGGTATACCGCTACCGCAGCTATATCGACAGTCTGTTTTACAAAAATAAAATGCTCGACTCCGGCTCAGTCTACGGTATCGACGAAGATTATCTCGATACGGCGGGATATCAGATAGAGCGCGGCAAGGGCTTTTCGCCCGCCGACTACAAGGGCACTTCTAAAGTTTGCCTTGTGGACGATACGGTGGTAGCCTCAGTTTTCGGCGACGTTGACCCTATCGGCAAGATACTCGACATTCGGGGCGAGCCTTTTACGGTGCTCGGCGTTGTCACAGAATCTACAGACTTCGAGCCGGTAATCAACTCGATCGAAGATTACTGGATGTACAATCAGCAGAGCGGCGGAAAGATATACATTCCCAGCGAGGCATGGCCGATAATTTTCAGCTATGACGAGCCGCAGAACGTTATCGCCAAAGCCGTAGATACCGACAGCATGACGCAGGCGGGCAAAAAGACCGCCGATATACTTAACGAAACGCTTTCGGTAAACGATGATTCGGGCATAAAGTACAAGAGCGAAGACCTGCTGGATCAGGCGAAATCGCTTCAAGATCTCAGCTCTTCCACCAATAATATGCTTATCTGGATAGCCAGCATCTCGCTGCTCGTCGGCGGTATCGGCGTTATGAACATAATGCTCGTTTCCGTTACCGAGCGTACCCGCGAGATAGGTCTGAAAAAAGCTCTCGGCGCACGCCGCGGCAGGATACTCATGCAGTTCCTCACCGAAGCTTCCGTGCTGACGAGCATTGGCGGACTTATCGGAGTAGCGGCGGGCATAGGCTTGGCGCAGGTGGTGTCGAAGATGGCGGAAGTACCCGTTGCTATCTCTACCCCCGCGATAATAATTTCAGTGCTTTTCTCGATGGTGGTCGGCATAGTTTTCGGACTTATCCCCTCTATCAAGGCGGCAAGACTTAACCCTATCGACGCACTGAGATACGAATAACAGCATAGTTTTGATTTAGCAAAATGCACAGATGTAACCGTTTACATTTGTGCATTTTGTGCATTTCAAAAGAGCGAAAATTATGTTATAATATAAAATAATGATACAAAAAAGAAAGGGCTGTTATACAAAATGAGCGCAACAATAAAAGACGTTGCTAACGAAGCCGGACTTTCAGTCGCTACCGTTTCGCGTGTGCTGAATAATAGCGCAAATGTTTCTGAGGACGCGGCGCAGAGGGTAAATCAGGCGATAGATAAGCTGGGCTACTCGCCAAACTTTCTCGGCAGAAATCTGAGAAAGCGCGAGACCAACGTTATCCTCGTTATAATGCCGACTTCCGAACATTCATTTTATATGAAAATAGTTGCGGGTATACAGAAGTATGCCCAAACACGCGGCTACGACGTTATCTGCGCTTCCTCAAACTCTACTTCCGAGATAGAGGTGCGCCAGATGAATATGCTTTTCAACCGCACGGTAGATGGCGTTATCCTGCTGGGTACTCAGTACGACGCCGATACGCTCAATAAGCTTTCTAAAAATTATGATATAGCCCTCTGCTGCGAGGGCGTTGACGGCGCTGATGTGCTTACTGTAGTGGTTGACGATGAGCAGGGCGGTTACGACGCGGCTAAGGCGCTTATTCGGCTGGGCCACCGCAAGATAGCTTTTGTCGGCGCGAATGAGAATGCGGTGTCTTCCTCGAGAAGGCGCGACGGCTTCCTGCGCGCTATGAAAGAATACGGCATCACAGTAGACCCCGACTATATTTACAGCGGCTCGTTCGAGTACGAAAACGGCGAGGCGGCTATACGCTATTTCATGAGCCTGCCCGAACCGCCTACGGCTGTGTTCTGCGTTTCAGATCTGCTGGCTATCTCGGCGATACACGGCGCGGCAGACCTCGGGCTTAAAGTCGGCAAGGATATTTCCATCATTGGTTTTGATAACATCACAATGTGCGAGATGATGCTGCCGAGCGTTTCTACTATAGAGCAGCCCTGCGAAAAGCTGGGCGAGATGGTAGTCCGCAAGCTTATAGCGAATATAACATCGCCTGCGGGCAGTAAGGACAACCGCACATACACCGTAGAGCACCGCGTTATCCTGCGCGACTCAACGGGAAGCGCATGATGCATTGACTGAATGATCTTGAATATTTGAACCTTAAATCGGCTTTATTTCCAAAAAGCCGATTTTCTTTTGTGCATAATACCTAATTATATATCCGAAATGTGAAAAGTTAATCGTTTTCATTGACAAATCGCATAAGAGGTGATATAATAATGGTGATAAGATGAAGCCTTTATGGCAATTATTGGAGGTAAGTTCATATGTTTAAGGCAAAAAAGATCGCAGCAGGGGCTTTTGCTCTTTGCTTTGCAGCGGCGGCAGTAGGCTGCGGCGGCAGTAAAGACGACAGTTCTTCTCATGTAGATCAGGTGAAAATAGAAGATACTGACAAGATCGAGGCTATTCCCGACGGCGCTGATAACGAGCTGGAATGGCTCTCTTATTTCGACATCAACCCCACTAAGGGCGCTGAAAAGAGAGCAGACCTTACCCTTTTCGAGAAGAAGGGCGGTAAGATAAAGTACACAAACACCACTTCGATGACTAAGTACGATACGCTCGCTAACCGCGTGCTGGCCAACGATGTTCCCGATATGTTCTGGTATGAGCAGAAAATGACTTTCCCGAACTATTGCGTAAAGGGAATGTTCCAGCCTGTCGACGATATAGTTGATTTTGACAGCGACCTTTGGGCAGACGTTAAGGACACCGCAGATCAGTTCACGCTGAAGGGCGAGCATTACGTTGCACCTGTAAAGTACGTTGCAAACTCTGTTCTTACATATGATAAGGACGTTATCGAAGCCTGTGCGCTCGATGATCCTTATGAGCTTTACATGAACGACGAGTGGAACTGGGATACTTGGTACGATATGATGGACGAATACGTCAAGGGCGCTGAGGGCGATGAGCAGAGATACGGCGTAAACGGCTGGTTCGCACCTTTCATCTTCCAGTCTACCGGTCACACCCTTATCGAATATGATGCTGACAAGGACGAATATGTTTCCAACATCACCGACCCGAATTTCGACCGCGCTACCGATCTGCTTTACAACATCTCGAAGAACGGTATGTATTACGGCGATTGGGTAGGTCAGGCTTCCGACTGCTTCAAAAAGAATATCCTCTTCTTCGCTATGGGACCTTGGGCTGCGAGCGATACCCACACCCCGAGAGACGGCTCTAACTGGGGCATAGTTCCTATTCCTTCCGACCCGAACGCAGACGCTAAGTACACCAGCGTCGAGATCAACGCTTATATGTGGGTAAAGGGTTCGACAAAGAAGGAAGCCATGAAAACCTGGATGGAGTGCGCTAAGCTTGTCAATACAGACCCCACCTACATCGAAGCTGACAAGGAAAAGTTCTTTGTAAACAACCCGAATTGGACAGAAGAAATGTACCAGATGGCATACTCTGAGCTTTCTAGCAGCAACTGGGTACAGCTTATCGACCCCGGCTACGGTATCTCCACCACGCTTTCCAACGACGACGCGGCGGCGAACGATACTAAGGAAGCGGTAGTCGCTTATATGTACTCGTCGGTAATGAAGACTGATGATGACGGTGCGCAGTATACATGGACTCAGCTCCGCGAAACTTACAGCGGCACTATCGACTCCGAGCTGAAAACTTTCAACGAAGAGTACAAGAAATTCATAGGCAAATAATTTCAAAGCATAAAAATAAGCGGTTCGCAGTAAAATGCGGGCCGCTTTTGTGTTACGCAAATCCAGACAAAATAAAAAAGCCGCCTGAAAAAGACGGCTTTAATAATCAATTACTTGTTAAGGGACTTAGCAAGAGCAGACTTCTTTCTGGAAGCGTTGTTCTTGTGAAGAATACCCTTCGAGCAAGCCATATCGACCTTCTTGATTGCGGTCTTGATAACGGCTTCCTTATCGTCAGCATTGTTAGCAACAGCGAGATCAGCTTTCTTGAGCGCGGTCTTGAGATCAGACTTAACAGCCTTGTTTCTCATAGCCTTAGCCTCGTTGATCCTTACTCTCTTCTTAGCAGACTTGATGTTTGGCATTTGATTACCCTCCCTTTATGAATAATTTTCACTTATTCGTATAAACTAACTGCGTGACTGAGAGGAAAACGCAATCAGCTATTAAACAAGCATTGTAAATATTATAACACATACAGTCACAAATTGCAAGCGATTTTTTGAAGATTTTAAGAACATTTCTGAAACTTTATTTATACATTTTGCACAAAAAGGGGCGGTAATATGGCACTTGATACAGATCTCGCGCTGGAATCATATGTAAGCGAAAGGGCAGGGAAGCTTGAGGGAGTTCGCACTCGCGAGCGTTTCGATGAAGCGGCGGAATTTACGATAACCGAGATAACGGTAGAGAGCGAAGCGGCGGCAAAACGTCTGCAAAAACCCTGCGGAACGTACATCACTTTGGAAACTGAAGCCCCACTTTACGAGTATCACCCGAACTTTTCGGCGCGGTGCGAAGCCATTGCGCGCGAGCTTTCCAAAGTCTGCAAGGGCGGGAGCACGCTTTTTGTCGGGCTGGGCAACCGCAGGATAACTGCCGACAGCCTTGGTCCGCTCGCCGCCGACAGCGTTTTCGCGACCCGCCATATCAAACGTTTGGCGCGCGAACTTGACACTTCCGAACTTACCGAAACTACCGTGATCTCGCCCGGCGTGATGGCGCAGACGGGCGCGGAATCCTCAGAAATAGCCGCAGCGGTGTGCAGGAAAGTGCGTCCTCAGCAGGTGATAGTCTGCGATGCGCTCGCCTGTTCGCAGCCCGCACACATGGGTCATACTATACAAATAAGCAGCGCGGGGATCGCTCCGGGCAGCGGTGTTGACAACTCTCGCGCCGAGCTTTCTGAAAAGTACCTAGGCGTACCGACTGTCGCGATAGGCGTTCCGACCGTTTCTCGCCTTCTTTTTTCGCATGAAGGCATGTCTGATCTGCTGATAACCCCGAAACCGATCGACAAACTGGCTGCGCAGGCGAGCACGCTGATCTCTGCGGCGGTAAATATTTATTTGCATCCGAGCCTTTCGGCAGAGGACATCGCGTCACTAATAATGTAAATATTCAGTTAATTAGTACAATGTTTTTTAGGTAATCGTTTTCTGTAAACGTATTCTATGTTCATTTCGTGAGGGTTTCGTTAAAATTACTAAAGAAGAGCTTTGTTTATATTGCAAAATGCCGATTGAAATTGAAACTGGATTTTGGTATAATATTATTAGTTGAAAAGGCTAGTTACGCAATTTTTCTATTTTTTTTAATATTTCTAGGAGGTTTTTTCACATGAAAGCAATGAAAAGAATTTTTGCAGGTGCTCTTGCTCTTACAATGGCGGCTGCAGTTACCGCATGCGGCAATTCTAAGGGCAACAGCTCTTCCGATGCCGGCGAAAAAGATCTTACTGACGACCAGAAGAAGCAGGTAGAAGATATCGGTGCTTCTCTTGAGGACGTAGATCTTGCTAATAAGACTATAAAGTGGATGGCTCACTACGACATCAACCCCTCTAAGGGTCAGGTAAAGTCCCCTGCGCTCGAGCTTTTTGAGAGCAAGTACGGCGGAAAAGTTGAGTACGTTCAGACCACTTGGGATAAGAGATATGATGACCTTGCTACAGCAGTTATGGGCAAGAAATCACCTGACTTCTTCCCGGCTTCTGATATGGATAATTTCCCTAAGGGCGCTATCAAGGGAATGTTCCAGCCGATAGATGATTATATTGATCTTGATTCCGACCTTTGGTCCAGCACCAAGACTGCTAGCGACTCCTTCATGTTCCAGGGCAGTCACTACATAGCTGTTATCTATGTATCGCCTAACTATGTTTGCACTTACAACAAGACCACCATCACTGAGAACGGTCTTGACGATCCTGCTGAGCTGTTTGCTGACGATAACTGGAATTGGGATACTTTCAGCGATATGTGCAACGAATTCGTTGATCAGGATAACGATAAGTATGCTCTTGACGGTTACTGGTATGTAAAGGCTCTTTCTGAGACTTCCGGTAAGCCTATGATAGGACTTGCTGATGGTAAGATCGTAAACAATATGTCTGATCCTGATATAGAAAAGGCTCAGAATTTCATGTATAACCTCGAAAAGAACAATGTAGTATTTGACCGTTCTTCTAACGATTGGAATACTCGCGGCGACGGCACTACCGGTAACGGACTTGGTACTTACCAGACTCTGTTTATTCCTGTTGGTCTGTGGGCTCTCGAAGCTCCTCTGGAAACTACTGCTCCTTTCGGCGATATGGAAGCGGGCGAGATCATGTTCGTTCCTATGCCTAAGAATCCTGACAGCGATACTTATTATATGTCTTCGCGCGTTGAGGGCTACAACCTTTGTAAGGGTGCTCCTAACCCCGAGGGATTTGCAGTATACATGAACTGCCTCCAGGCTTGCAAGGATAAGGCTTCCAGCATCACTGAGGATACTCTCGTTAACGAGTACAAGTGGAATCAGGATATGCTCGATATGAGAGCTAAGGTATATGACATGGCTGCCGAGAACCCTGTATTCGACCTTCAGGAAGGCGTATCTGATGACCTGTCCACAACTATGATGAGTGTATCTCAGGCTACCATGATCACGGGCGGCGACGCTACTACTTGGACTGCTACACGCTCCGAGTACGAGAAGGCTGTTGACTATATCGTTGAAGAGTGCAACGCTAAGATCGAAGGCTAATATCTGAGTTAAATAGTTTTGATATAAGATATAAAAGAGCGTCGCGTATATGCGGCACTTTTTTGTGTATAGCAAAAAGCGGAGTCCGAAAACTCCGCTTTGCTTTTATTCTTTACTCTTTTCTTTCTGCTCGATCATCGAGGTCTTGTCTGAATTGAGCTTGAATTCTATCTCGAAATACTCGCCGTCCTCAAGCTTCGCGCCCTCTTTCTGCGAGGGTCGGTAGACTTTGCAGGTCATGCTGTCGCCCGCTTTCAGACCGCTCATGATCTCCGTCACAACGTCCGTGTCGGTAACAGCCTTGCCGTTCATCTCTGTGATTATGTCGCCGACTTTGAGTTCGGTCTTTGCAACGTTGCAGTCGTCGCTGATGTCCATGACGTAAATTCCCGCCTCGACGTTGTTCAGCTTCGCCGCCTCCGCGCTCACGATGTAGTACGAAATGCCGATGCGCGGCTTGTCGGGAATGTAGCCCTTCTCCATCAGCTCCTCTATTATCGGCTTGGCGGAATTTACAGTAATTGCAAATCCGATGTTGTCGTAGCTTGTCGAAACAAGCTTAGAAGAAGTTATGCCGATGACCTGCCCCCACATATTAAAGAGCGGGCCCCCTGAGTTGCCGGGGTTTATCGCTGCATCGATCTGTATGCACTGCATCGGCGTGGCGCTGTTTTCCGCGTGTATCTGCCTGTTCAGACCCGAAACGATGCCCTTTGTTACGGTGTTTTCGTAGCCCGCAGGCGCGCCCACGGTGATAACTTCGTCGCCCAGCTCGCATTTGTCCGAGTCGGCAAACTGCGCGGGCGTAAGCCCCTCAGCGCCGATCTTGAGCACCGCGATGTCCGTCGAGTCGTCCGAGCCGACTATCTTCGCGGCGTACTGCGTTTTGTCGTACAGCGAAACCGTTATCCCGTAGTCCGAATCGCTGATAACGTGAGCGTTTGTGACGATGTAGCCGTCCTCAGAAATGATTATCCCGCTGCCTTGGCTGGTCGGCACAAGCGCGTTTTTGCTGTAGACCTGTATCTGCACCACGCTTGGCAGCACTGCCTTAGCCGCGCCCGCCGATGTGTACGAGCCGTCGGCATTGTAGTATTTGTCGTCAAGCTCGGGCGTATCGGCGATGGGCAGCGTGAAACTCATGTTTTCCTTGCCCTTGATTATGTTGCTGAACCACCCCTTGCCGCGCCCAAGCATCACCGCGTATGTGCATATCGCGAGCATCAGCACTATGGCGCAGATCAGAAAGGGGAGTTTTCTCAGCCGTCCTTTGCCGTTCACCGCAGCGTCTTTCCAAAAGCCGCTGTCGCCGGGGTCGGGAGGTATGAAGTTTATGTACGTTATCTTGTTGACATCGGCAGGCTCGGCGCTTTCCTCAGCGTTTTCAGCCTTTTCCGCAACCTCGCCAACTTCGCCGCTGATCTCCTCAGTCTGTTCGGTCTGTTCGATATGGTTTTCGTTCTCCAAAATTATCCCACCTTTCGGGTCAGCTTATGTCCTTGTTAGGCAGCGAGAACATGAATTCAGTGTATTCGCCCAGCACCGAGCGCACCTGTATCTTTCCGCCGTGCAGCTTGATTATCGAGCGCACGATGTTCAGACCCAGACCCACGCCCGTAGCGTCCATGCCGCGCGATTTGTCTGTTTTGTAAAATCTGTCAAATACCAGCGAAAGCTCTTCCTGTGAAAGCCCCTCGCCGCTGTTTCTGATGTATATAACGGTCAGATAGCCAACTTCCTCAAAATGGAAGCTAATATATCCACCCTTGTCAACAAATTTGATGGCATTTTCCAGCAAATTGTAGATAACTTGGTGTATAAGGTCGTTGTCCGCCCAAAGTCTGTAAATTTTGTCGGTGTCCAGCCCGCGTATCTCTATCTGCTTTTCTTCAAGCCGCTTTTCAAACGTAACAAGTGTGTCGACTATAGGGTCGAGCACCGAGAACGATGTGAAATTGGGCTTCAGCTCGCCCGCTTCGATCTTCGCAAGGTTGAGCATCGAGCGCACCAAACGCGTCAGACGGTGTACCTCAGAGGAGATTATTTTCAGATAATGCTCCTGCTCCTCGGGCGGTATGGTCTTGTCCAGCATTCCGTCAACAAATCCGCCGATAGATGTCATAGGCGTGCGCAGCTCGTGCGAAACGTTTGCGATGAAACTGTTACGCATCGTGTCATAGCTTTTCAGCGATGCCGCCATTTCGTTGAAAGCTGAAGCAAGGTCGTTGAACTCGCTCTCCGAATATTCGGGAAGCTGTATGTCAAAGTCGCCGCGGCCTATCTTCTTAGCCGCCGCCGCCATCTCTTTGATAGGCGCGACCATGCGTATAGTCGTGAAATAGATTATAACGGTCGAGATAACAAGCACGATAACGGCAGATATTATAAATATTTCCATTATATTGCTTGTGTACCCGTTCTTAGATGTCTGCGATTCAATAGCTACTACCAGATATTTCGGTCCATTGCCCGTAAAATGCTGACCGATAGTCATCACGTTTGTGGCGTATAGCCCATTCATATCCGTGTAAACGCAGGTGGGGTCCTGCCTGTACTGGCTGAGAAATCTCTTATCTGCTTTAAAATCCGCCAGACCGCTCGTTTTGCTGTCCAGTTCGGAGTGCAGTATTATTTCACCGCTGCTGTTGAAAAGCAGAATCTTGCTTTCTGAATTTTTAGCATATTCGTTTATACTGATCTGGATACCTTTCGTCCATTCGTCGGGCGTGTTCTTCATCGTGCGTGCTATTCCTGCAGAGAGATTTTCCATATTTTTTTTCAAGGCTATCTCTTTTTCATTATTAAAGTACTGTGAAGAAATAAGCAGTAATACTGCGCCCAAGCATATGAAGCTTATCAGTATTACTGCTGTACAGATCAAAAAGTATTTAAAGAATATGCTCCGGCGATCAGTCATTATTTTCGTTTACTTCAAATTTGTATCCAACGCCCCAAACGGTCTTGAGCGACCACTGATCGGATACGCCTTCGAGTTTTTCACGAAGTCTTTTTACATGAACGTCGATGGTTCTGGAATCTCCGTAATATTCAAAGCCCCATACTTCGTCAAGAAGCTGATCTCTGGTATATACGCGGTTCGGGTTGGAAGCGAGGTGGAAGAGCAGCTCCAGCTCCTTAGGCGGTGTGTCGAGCACTACGCCGTTTACTTTCAGCTCGTATCTCGTCATGTTTACCGAAAGCTTGTCGTACTTTACTTCCTTGACCTCAGCCTCGCTTGCAGACTGACCTACGCGGCGGTAAACAGCCTTTATTCTTGCGATGACTTCCTTAGTGTCAAAAGGCTTTACAACGTAGTCGTCCGCGCCAAGCTCCAGACCCAGTACTTTATCAAAGGTCTCCTGCTTAGCGGTTATCATGATTATCGGAACATTTGACTTTTTGCGGATCTCACGGCATACCTGCCAGCCGTCGATACCGGGCAGCATGATGTCGAGAAGTATGATGTCGGGCTTCAGCGCGTTGAATTTTACAACAGCCTCTTCGCCATCGTGCGCAAGTATTACGCCGTAGCCTTCTTTTTCGAGATAAAGACGAAGCAGTTCGCATATATTTTTGTCATCGTCTACTACAAGTACTCTGCCTAATGACATAAAATTCCCTCCTAGAATACAGCGGCATTTGACTAATGATATAGTATATTTTTCATCAGTCATGCCAATTTTGAATATTTCCTATAATAAATTCTAATTGATAGTTTCATTATAACAAATTCACAAACAGCTTTGGTGAACATAAATAAAACTAATTATTAACTAAATGTAAAAGTTGCTATAAAATCGTAAACAAAAAATATTTGTGTTTATAATTATTTCATTTAACAGTTAGCGTGCGCTTACTTTGTTAACATTTGCGTCAGATAGTGCTGTTTTGTTAAAAGTATTCTGATGGAACTAAATACAATACATACCAAATAATTTTGAAGATGTTTGTTGAAAGTGGCAAACTGCTTAATAATATAGGCTTTAAATTGTGCAAGTATACAAAAATAAAAAAATATTGCAAATACCCCTTGCATTTTTCTGAAAAGGTGCTAAAATATAATTAGCACTCAAAGAGATTGAGTGCTAACACTTTGGCGGCTCGTCTGCTAAAAGGAAAAGTAAATGTAAAAAAGCCGCAGTAAAAGCGGCAGCAAAAATTTATTCCGTAAATTTGGAAAAGGAGCGATCTATTATGGCTATCAAACCATTACAGGACAGAGTAGTTGTAAAAATGACAGAGGCCGAGGAAACCACCAAGGGCGGCATTATCCTCTCGGCAGCAGCTAAGGAAAAGCCGCAGGTAGCGGAAGTAGTTGCAGTAGGCCCGGGCAAGGCTGACGTTACTATGGGCGTTAAGGTCGGCGATAAGGTGCTTATCTCGAAGTACAGCGGCACCGAAGTCAAGCTCGATGGCGCTGAGTACACTATCGTTAAGATGGAAGACGTGCTCGCAGTTGTAGAATAAGCTATTTATAATAGTATATAGAGATAATATTGGAGGTAATTTATCATGGCTAAGGATATTAAATATGGCGAAGACGCCAGAAAAGCTCTTCAGGCAGGTATTGATAAGCTTGCAAATACTGTAAAGATCACACTCGGCCCTAAGGGCAGAAACGTAGTTCTTGATAAGAAATTCGGCGCACCCCTCATCACTAACGATGGCGTTACCATCGCTAAGGAGATCGAGCTTGAGGACGCTTTCGAGAACATGGGCGCTCAGCTAGTTAAAGAAGTTGCTACCAAGACTAACGACGCGGCGGGCGATGGTACTACTACCGCTACCGTGCTCGCTCAGGCGCTTATCAGCGAGGGTATGAAGAATATCGCAGCAGGCGCTAATCCGATGATCGTTAAGAAGGGTATGCAGACCGCAGTTGACGCTGCCGTTGAGACCATCATCGCTAATTCTAAGACCGTTTCGGGCAGCGAGGATATTGCCCGCGTAGCTACTGTTTCTTCCGCTGATGAAAAGGTCGGCGAGCTTATCGCTGAGGCTATGGAAAAGGTGACTTCTGACGGCGTTATCACCATTGAGGAGTCTAAGACCGCTGAAACTTACAGCGAGGTAGTAGAGGGCATGCAGTTCGACCGCGGATACCTCTCGCCTTACATGGTCACCGATACCGATAAGATGGAGGCTGTTCTCGACGACGCTTACATTCTTATCACTGATAAGAAGATTGCAAATATTCAGGATCTGCTGCCGCTTCTCGAGCAGATCGTTAAGATGGGCAAGAAGCTGCTCATCATCGCTGAAGACGTTGAGGGCGAGGCTCTCTCCACCCTTATCCTTAATAAGCTGAGAGGTACTTTCACCTGCGTAGCTATCAAGGCTCCCGGCTTCGGCGACAGAAGAAAGGAAATGCTTCAGGACATCGCTATCCTCACCGGTGGTCAGGTCATCACTTCCGATCTCGGTCTTGAGCTTGCTGATACCACCATCGACCAGCTCGGTCAGGCTCGTCAGGTAGTTGTTCAGAAAGAGAACACTATCATCGTTGACGGCGCAGGAGCAAGCGAGGACATCAAGGCTAGGATCGCTAACATCAAGGCTCAGATCGAAAACTCCACTTCTGATTTCGACAGAGAGAAGATGCAGGAGCGAGTTGCTAAGCTTTCCGGCGGCGTAGCTGTTATCAAGGTCGGCGCTGCTACCGAAGTTGAGATGAAGGAAAAGAAGCTGCGTATAGAGGACGCTCTGGCTGCTACTAAGGCTGCCGTAGAAGAGGGCATCGTAGCAGGCGGCGGTACGGCTCTTATCAACGCTATCCCGACCGTTAAGAAGGTTTGCGACAAGCTCAGCGGCGACGAAAAGACTGGCGCTCAGATAGTTCTGAGAGCGCTTGAAGAGCCTGTTCGCCAGATCGCTAAGAACGCAGGTCTTGAGGGCAGCGTTATCATCGACAAGATCATTCGCTCCAGAAAGGTCGGCTACGGCTTTAACGCTTACACTGAAGAGTATGTTGATATGATACCCGCAGGTATCGTTGACCCGACTAAGGTCACTAGAAGCGCGCTGCAGAACGCTGCTTCCGTAGCTGCAATGGTGCTCACCACTGAGAGCCTTGTTGCTGATATTAAAGACCCGCAGGCTGACGCTGCTATGGCTGCCGCAGCAGGCGGAATGGGCGGCGGAATGTACTAATTTCTCAAACGTCAAGCCGATAAATAATAAGAACGCTGTGAGCATATCGCAGCGTTCTTTTTTTATGCGCATTTTTTCATACATATAAAAAATCCGCCGATCGACTTTTGCCGATCAGCGGATAAATCATATTCAGTTCAAATTACTGAGCGGGAGTAAAAGCGTCAACTTCGGGGAAAGTCTTAACTTCGCCAAGACCCTCGATGGTGAAGGTTACTTCCAGCGACTCTGCAAAGTTGATAGCGGTGAGCGGATCAAATGCAGGATCTTCTGCGGTAGAACCGTAGGAGTTGTATATCTCGATTCTGTAGCAGTTGTTGTTGTCCTCGATGTTGCCGTATCTGATCTTGCTTGCGTCGAATTCAACTTCCTTGCCGTCGCACTTGATAGAGGTTACTTCTACTTTGAGGTTCTCAATATCGTAGTCGCCGATGGTGCTGTTATCGTAGTGGTTGTCGCCCTCTTTAAGCTTGTTCTTTTCGTTAGCAGAAACTTCCCACTCGCCGGTCTCCTTGTTTTTGCCGGAAATCTTGTTGCCGTCGCAGATACCGATAATATCTACGCAGAATACTACTGTACCGGTAGCAGGGGAGTCAGTTCCAAGATTAGCGTCCATGTTGGGGTTGGTGTAACCGTTGTTGCCGACTATAGAATCTTTGGTGATAGCAACAGTGTACTCGCCGTCGCCTACGATGTCAGCGTCAACGCCGTAGCCGTAAGATCCGGGATCGGTCTCGTCAAAGTCAGACTCGTTATGTACGTTGCCCTGACCCTTCCAGTTGCCCCAGAACCAGTTGGTATCTGCGAACATAAGGAAAGCGTCGTAGCCCTGATATTCATACTGAGGAGTGTAGGTGCTTGCAGGCTCTGCAGCAGCGCTCTCATCAGCAGCAGCGCTCTCATCAGCAGCGCTCTCATCGGCAGCGCTCTCATCAGCGGTGCTCTCGTCAGCCGCAGCAGCAGACTCAGCAACTTTGATCTCGGTCTTGGAATCGTCCTTGCTGTCGTTAGAATCTCCGCAGGAAGCCATCATGCCGCAAGCTAAAGACATAGCGAGAATAGCGGCAGTGATCTTTTTGATTTTTTCCATTTTAGTTCCTCCAATAAAAAAATTAATCATAATGATCTGTGATCGGTCGGCAGATGCTTTTTCAGCGCGCCGAAAAGTTTTAGGAAACGTTTTCATGCTTGTTATCACTGAATATACACATATCCGATATTACTATAATACTAAATTTTCGTGATTTTTTCAATATACATTTCGCACGAATTACCATCTTGTTTTTTGGCGTTTTTACACAAATAGATCGTGCCGCGCGGGGATATGTTTGTGCATGGGTTTTTCTTGATATTAAAATATGAAACTTTATTTGAAAACGCCGGTTTCATACAGCTAATACTTGAACGTATAATGCTTTTTTAGCCGACGCCGACTTTTGTACAGTAAAAAAGCTTCCGAAAAAGTACGAAAACTGTTTCGAAAGCTTTGTAAATTTTTTGTTAAGGCTTAATCTTCGCCGAGTTTCAGCGCCTTTGAAATGTTTATCTTCTGTATCAGCCTGCCCAGTACGGCGAGCGAGATCAGCAGCATCACGAGTATTATCGCGTAAACTTTCAGGTAGTCGCTGCGCTGCGGTATCACCACAAATCCCGGTACCTGCTCCTCGCGGCTGTACAGATACTGGAACAGCGGCACGAATAGGTCGCTCGCGATACCGCCTATGAATATCGCTGCAAATATCGCCGCGCCCGAAACCAGAAGCTGCTCGTACATTATCATCGCGATTATCTCGCGGTACTTCATGCCCATCGCGCGCATTATTCCGAATTGCAGCGTTCGGCTCTTTATCGAGAGTATCCAGTACATCAGGAAGCCGATTATGCACATTATCATGATGATTATAAAGCCCAGCGTCAGTGCGCCGTTCATGCCTTGCAGCATCGGGTCGTTCTTCTCGGTGATTATCTCCTGACTCGCCACGCGCAGCAGTGTAGGCTCTATGTCAGATTCTTCTATCGACTTGTAGAGGTCTTCCGTCAGCGCGCCGTCCTCCATGTTTATCCATACTTGATACGGCTCGATGTTCGTCATTACGTTGACGTAATCGAGGTTCATCACCGCGAAATTCATGTATGTGCCGTCCTTTGCAACGTCATACGGATTCATCGAAGGCCAGTATTCTACGAACGCCAGCACCGTGGCTTCAAAGCTGTCGTTAGCACCCCAGCTCACGTTCACCGTGTCGCCCTGCTTCAAGCCGTATGTGTCGCGGAATGCGGTCGAGAGTATTATGCCCTGCTGATATTCGCTCAGCGCTTCGAGGTAGTTGTTTATCTGAACGGGAAGCAGTCTGTCGGCAAACCAGCATACCTTAGAAAATTCTCCCGGCGAAACCGCCATCAGATTAACGTTCGACGTTGTGTTTGAAGAGCTTTTCACGTCCGCTTCGTCCGCCGCTATCTCGTAGTCTGTCTTGTAGTCGTCCTCAAAACCGCGCTTGCCTGTGTTTTTCTGCACGGCGGGAACTCTCATCCTGTCGCTCTGTACAGTAATGCCCTCTTTCACGAAAACTCTCGCTACGTTCTTTACGCCCGCAAGCTTTTCGTACCGCTCTATCGGCGGTTCGGTGTACTGTATAACGCTCTCGCTGTCGTCGCTGTCGTCGCTCTCGTCAGAGCTGTCGGCGGCATTGTCCTGCGTCGAGCCGCTCTTCTGCGCATTGAATTTCGCCAGCGCTTCGTCGGCTTTCTGCGCCGCGTCAGAGGCTCTGTTTTCGCCCGATGTGTTCTCCCACTGCTCCTGCATCACCACGTCAGCGCCTATCGCGTATGAAACTCTTTCCTCAGCGTTGCGGTTGAGGGCGCGTGCTGTGTTGGCAAAGTACAGTCCCAGTGAAACGGTGAGTATCAGGAATATCATGAGAAATCTTTCTTTGCCTGAAGCTGTTCTGCCTATGTTGTTGAATGAAACATACGCCGAAGGCGAAAGCACGCGGCTGAATATCTTAGAGATAAGTCTGATTATCAGCGGGTGTATCCTTATTATAAATAGCCCGCAGCCGAGTATGAACGCCGTAGAAGCTACGAACATCATCGGGTTTATAGCCTGCGCTTCTCCGCCTCCCTCGGCCATAACGTCTGCCTGCTGCTTGTTGTAGTAGATGAGCCACGCTGCCGAGCCGCCTATCAGTATGAAGTCCAGGCATAGCTTTTCCCATAACGGCAGCTTGCGCTTTTTCGCTTTCGACTGCTTGTGCTCTACTATCGTGGTCTTTGTGGCGGGGATTATCGGTGCCATGGTGGCCACGAAGAATACTACTATCGCTGCCAGCGCGTAGATGAATGCGTCGAGCGCCAGCTTTACGGGCAGCGATTTTCTGTTTACAAATTCGAGGAATCCGTTTGAAGCGCCGAGTATCTTGCAAAGTCCAAGTCCCGCAAAAGGCGCGGCAACAGCCGTCACAGCGCCCAACAGCAGCGATTCCAGCGCGTATATGAATATTATCTGTCCTCTGCTCGCGCCGCGGCTCTTGAATACCGCTATCTCGTTGCGCTCTTGCTCGATATTTAGCTGCGATACCATAAAGAGGTATACCAGTATCATCAGCATTACGGGTATCTGCAAAAGCCAAAGCGTGTTCCTAAGCTGCGAAGCGCGGCTCGCATAATCGGTGAATATGCTTTTCGCGGGCAGCGAGAGCGTAATGTCGTTTTCGTCAAATATGCGCTCCTGCTCGCTGATTCGCTCGCTTATTCCGCCCAGCCCGTTCATATCCATGTTCGGGTAGTCCATAGCGTAGCGAACAGCCATCTCAGAAACGTTCACAGCGCCCGTGTCGAGTATCTCGCCGTACATGGTATCGTAGTCGGTGAACATGTTTGAAACGTATCCGCTTAAGCCCTCGGCCCAGTATGCCTCGCAGCCGTCCTTTACGTCGAATATGCCGACTATCTCTATCTTTATGGTCTTGTCCGCGCCGAAAACGTTGCCTATCTCATAAACGGTGTTCATGGCAAGCTCTGAAACTTTCAGCGCTTTTTCAGTAGCCACACATTCGTAAACGCCGTCGCTGCGCTTGCCCGGCTTATACATCCTGCCAGATCTTATCTCTATCTTGTCGTCAAAGTTGCTCATTGCCGAAAGCGAGAGGCGGGAAGCCGATTTGCCCTCTGAAACGTCTATCGAGGTGACGTACAGATATGTGTCTGAAATAAATGTCTTGTCGTATTTCGCAGGACAGCCCATCTCGTCGTAGCCGTTCTGCACTATATTCTGAACTTTCTCTATCTCCTGCCGCTGTTTCTCGGCGGGTATGTCTAGCGTTACGTCGTGCTCGGCGCTGAATTCGCCGGGGTAAACGTTGTTTTCCGTCTGGTAGCTCTCCATGTCCTTTACCAGCATACGCTGGAGCGAGGCGTTCATGTATATAGGTATGGTGCTCGTCATAGCCGCAGCCATTATGAAGCCGATGAGCAGACACAGCACCATCCACTTTGTGTTGCGCATCTTGCGCAGTAGCAGTGTAAGCATTTTACTATGTTCTCCTTATCTCAATGGCTCAGCGTATCACAAGCTCGTCGCCCTCGTTTATACCAGAGGTTATCTCCGACTGCGAGCCTGTCTGCAAGCCTATCTCGACGGGCACGGCTGTCTTCTCGCCGTCTTTCAGTACATAAACTACCTTCTCGCCGTCTACTGTTTTGATAAGGTTGTTCGATACGCAAATAGCGTTCTCAGCCGTGTCGAGCACCAGTATAGTGTCTGCAAGCTGACCTACCGCATCTGAAGGCGGGTCTTCGGTAAAGCGGACGTATACCATCTCGGCTTCGTAATCTATCCCGCCCTGTTCGAGCTTATCGTGGCTCTCGTTCTGCTTTTCCATGTAGTCTGCCAGTTCGTCGGGGTTCATGAAAACTTCGCCCTCGTAGTAATCTTCGTCAAGGCGTATCTGCACTTTTCTGCCGATGGTGAATTCAGTGCAGTCGTTCGGCTTTATGGCTATGTAAAGATTTTTCGTCTGCATTATCGTCGCGATGGTCTGTCCGGGGTTCGCGTAGTCGCCCACGCGCACGTCCGCCAGCGCGGATACCGTGCCGCTCGCTGGCGCTGTAAGCACCGCGCCGTCCCGCTGATCGTAAAGCTTTTGCAGCTCTATGTCCAGTTTTTCTACGTCTACATACGCTCTGTCGTACTCCGACTGCGTAGCGCCGTTGTCGTAAAGCACCTCGGTGTACAGAAAAGCGCGCTTGCGGTCAAGCTCTTTCATAGCTATCTGGTACTCTATGTCCTTAGTGTCTATCTCGCAGATCTTGTCGCCCTTTTTCACCTTGTCGCCCGCGTGAACGTAGAATTTGCTGATAGTTCCGCCCTGCGTTTCGTATGAAAGGTTGTACTGCTTCTCGCTGTTTACCGTGCCGCTGTTTACTATCTTTTTCTCCAGCGTCTTGCGTTTCGCGGTAACGGTGGTGTAGGTCACTTCGCTCGCTTTTACGGTAGGCGCGGCGAGTACTTCTTCCTCGTCGGGCAGCAGATAGCAGCCGCTCATAGCCGTTGCCGTCACAGCGCAGCAGATCAGCGCCGCCGCCGCTCTCTTGGTTCGTCTGTTAAAATTTATATCTTTCATGTCATACTCCTGTTTTAAAAAAACATACTTGTATCTTAATTATATCAAATTCCACGAAATATTTCTATGTATTATTCTACAAAATTTAAAGCGCATTTCTGTACCATTTCACTATTTCAAAAATTTCTGCGCCGATATATCAATTATAGTGTGTAGTAATTGCGAAAATTTTGTAAACGTGCTTGCAAATCACGGCGATGTGTGGTATAATTCATTGATATGATGTTTTTCGCAATAAACGAATATCAGTTTCATATTTTTATATATCACAAGCATTTTTTTGTTGGAGGGAACAGCCGTGTATATCTGCCCCGTGTGCGGTTTGCCGCTGAAAGAGAATAAAAAAGGCTTTTGCTGTAAGAAAGGTCATAGGTTCGATACCGCCGCGCAGGGCTATGTCAACCTGCTCACCTCATCTCACCGCAACCCCAAAACTGCGGGGGATAACGCTATGATGGTAAAGGCGCGCACCGATTTTCTCTCGCGCGGGTATTATGAAAAGCTCGCGAACTCCGCCGCCGATGTGCTGGCGGATATTGTCGGCGATAAGCCGGCTGCCGTTATAGACAGCGGCTGCGGCGAGGGGTATTACACCAATATCTACGCCCGACGCCTGCCGCAGGCTCAGCTTTACGGTGTGGATATTTCCAAAAACGCCGTAAAGCACGGCGCTTCTCAGGCGAAGCTGCTGGGGCTTGAAAACGTTCATTACGCCGCCGCTTCCGGCTTTGAGCTGCCTTTTCCCGACCGCTGTGCCGATGCGCTGATATGCACTTTCGCGCCCGTTTCCAACGATGAATACGCACGCGTGCTCAAAAAAGGCGGCAAGCTAGTAATAGTCTGCCCCTCACCGATACACCTCTTCGGAATGAAGTCGGTGCTCTACGAAAAGCCTTATCTCAATAAGCCGAATGAGTACGGGCTGAAAAGCTTTGCGCCCTGCGGCTCGCAGCGTATAGAGTACAACATCACGCTCGAAACTAACGCCGATATTATGAACCTCTTCGCCATGACGCCGTACTACTACAAGACCCCCGCCGAGGGCAGGGAACGCCTAAGCGCTCTGCAAACGCTGGATACCGAGTGCGGCTTTGATATTCTGATATTCCGAAAAAAGTAATGGAGGAAAATTTTATGAATAAAGACTTGTTTTGTAAGGGCTACACCTGGGGCTTTTTCTCGGGCAGCGGCGCTTTTCAAACCCCCGAAGCCGAGCGCTCGATGGAGCTTCTCGCCGCTAATGGTCTGAACTGGATTTGTATACCCGTCAACTGTTTTCAGGAAACCTACTATTCGCTCAGCGTGTTCTCGCTTTTCGGCAGAACTCAGACCGACGACGACGTTATCTTCGCGATAAAGAAAGCTAAGTCACTGGGGCTGAAAGTCTGCTTGAAGCCTATGGTCGATTGCCTTGACCGCTCGTGGCGCGCGCGTATAGATTTCCCGCCCGAAAACCCCGCCTACTGGGAACGCTGGTTCGCGAGCTATACCCGCTTTATGCTGCACTACGCCGAGATAGCCGAGCGCACCGGCTGTGAAATGCTCTGCACCGGCTGCGAGATGGCTGGCATGGATAAGCAGTCGGATTACTGCAAAAAGCTAATCGCCGACGTCCGTGAGGTCTACAGCGGAATAGTTATGCACAATATAAATCACGGCGATGAATTTCGCTTCGATTGGCTCTCGGCTGTTGACGTTATCGGCGTTTCGGCGTATTACCCCTGCACTTCCGAGAGCGAAACGGGTCTTGCGCATATGAAAGAGGTCTGGCGTGGCATTGCCGATAAGCTCGAAGAGATGCATCGCCATTATGACCGCCCGATAATGTTTGCCGAGATAGGCGTGCGCAACGAGAGCGGCTGTACCCGCTATCCCTGGGATTTCAAATATCGCCCAGAAGCCGTGCTCGACGAGCAGGAACAGGCTGATTTTTACGAAGCCGCTATCTCTGAGTCGATAGACCGCGAATGGTTCTGCGGCTACTTCTGGTGGGATTGGAAAGCTATGCTCCCGCCGATAGAAAAAGCTAAGGAAAACCGCGATTTCACCGTTTACGGCAAGCTCGCCGAGCAAACGCTGAAAAAGTGGTACACCGATGAAAAATATTGCTGATAAAGTGCAAAAGACCGCCGAGGTTCGTTTCTCTCGACGGTCTTTCTTATTCAGTAATTATTTTGTCTTGCAGGTCTTGGTGTCGCTCGCTTCGCCCGTATAAGTATTGCCGGCCGCGCCCTTTACCGACTTCAATTTTACAGTAGCTGCGTAAAGTCCCGACCTTGTCGTGTTCAGCTTAGGCGTATCCAGCTTCGCTTTAAATTTCACCACGTTTGAATACTTGCTGTACTCTGTCTTGCCGTCGTTCACAACGCACGCGCGCACGCGGTATGCGGCTGTATCACCATATCTCAGATTTTTGTCGGTATATGTCAGCTTGTCCTGGTTCGGCTTGTTCAGCACAATCGCTAGCAACTCTTAATTGCCGCCGTTCAGCCGCCTCTCTACGATGTACGAATAGCACTCCTGCGTGTTCCATGCTATCCTTATCGTGGTCTTGTTCGTCTTTTCTATGCTGAGCGTCGGAGCGCTGACGGCACTCGCTTTTCTGCGCCTGCTGCTCGTCGGCAATGCTTTCTCTCTGCGCTATCGTAACTGTCATAGCTGTTGTCGCTCTCAGCCGCCGATGAGTTCTCCGCTGAGCTGTCGTCGATAATTAAATCGTCTATCGGCTCGGCAGGTTCGGCAGGTTCGTATTCTTCACCCGATACCGTCTGCTCCTGCGAGCTTTCGGGAAACACCGCCTCCTCAGCGAAAGCGCTTTGCGATCCCGCCGAAAGCATTACCGCCGCTGCTGCGAATGAGATCGTTTTTTTAAGTTGTGATTCATATTTTTTCCTCTTTACTTGATATTTGTTTATCATAACAGACTATCTGTCCACTTATTTAAGACTATTTTAAAGAGCGGAATATTGTAAACTTGAAACAATCAAATTGTAAATACTTATTGTTCAAGTGCAAAAAAGACCACGCAAGAGCATTTTTCATCTCCTGCGTGGTCGATTTATTCTTGATTTTATTCTTTCATCTCAGCCCGTACAGCTTCAAATTCTGCAACTATCTCTTCGTCGGGGGCTTTGGTAGCCAGCGAAACGATGATTATTACAGCCAGCGCGAGTATGAAAGCGGGGAGCAGCTCGTAGATGGCGAATACGCCGCCGAGCTTGCTGATGCCGAATTTCCATACGAATATCATTACGCCGCCCGTAACCATTCCTGCGATAGCGCCGTACTTGTTGGTGCGCTTCCAGAAAAGCGCTGTCAGCATTACGGGGCCGAATGTCGCGCCGAAGCCCGCCCATGCGAATGATACTACGCGGAATACCGAGCTGTTGCTGTCCCATGCCAGCGCTATTCCCAGTACCGCGATTATCAGCAGTACCGCGCGCGCCGCCAGCATCGACTGCTTTTCGGTCATCTTTATCTTGAATACGCCTTTCATCAGGTTCTCAGACATACTGGATGATGCCGCGAGAAGCTGCGAGTCTGAGGTGGACATCGTGCAGGCGAGTATTCCTGCGAAGATAAGTCCTGCCACCAGTGCCGCCGCTACGCCGTGCTTGCTGAGTACGGTGGCGATCTTGAGTATTACCGTCTCAGATTCGGAAGAGGTGGTAAGCTGCTCGATGGTGCCGTTAGCGCTGAGCGCTCTGCCGATTATGCCGATGAATACCGCAACGCCCATCGCGATAACTACCCATATGGAAGCTATGCGGCGCGAGATTTTGATCTTGTTCTTGTCGTCTATCGCCATAAATCTCAGCAGTATGTGCGGCATACCGAAGTAGCCGAGTCCCCATGCTAGGGTGGAAACTATGCTCAGTCCGCCGTATGGTATAAGCTCGCCCTCCGCCGTGCGGGTCTGGGTGAAGCTTAGGTAGTTCTGTATGCCCTTTGCGTTTTCTATTACGCTGTTAAAGCCGCCCGCTGTGTGCACGCCGTAAATTACGAGCACTACCAGCGCCGAGGTCATAACTATGCTCTGGATAAGGTCAGTGAAACTCGCCGCCAAAAATCCGCCGAGGCAGGTGTATGCGATTATGATCACCGCGCTGATTATCATAGCCATGTGGTAGTCCCAACCGAAAAGCTGATTAAAAAGCTTGCCGCAGGCTGAGAAGCCCGAAGCGGTGTAAGGCACGAAGAATATCAGTATTATCGCCGCCGAGATACCCATTATAACGTGCTTGTCGTCGCGAAAACGGTTTGAGAAAAAGTCGGGTATGGTTATCGAGTTGCCGCAGCGGTGCGAGTAGATTCGCAGCCTTTTGGCTACCAGCAGCCAGTTTAGGTATGTGCCTATCGCAAGGCCTATCGCCGTCCAGCCTACCTCCGCGCAGCCGCTTATGTAGGCAAGTCCCGGCAGACCCATAAGCAGGTAGCTGCTCATGTCAGAAGCTTCGGCGCTCATTGCCGAAACTATCGGGCCAAGCTTTCTGCCGCCCAAGTAGAAATCGTGGACGCTGCTGTTTTTCTTCGAGTATACAACACCTATTATTACCATTCCTGCCATGTAGACCAGAATGGCTATCAGTATGCATAATACAGATTGTGTCACAAAAAAACTCCCTTCGCTATATCATTTTACTATCGTAAAATTAACGCATAATATTCTTTATTATAACACATTTCTATCAAATATGCAAGCCCTGCGCCGCGATTTATTTGATAATAGCAAAAAAACTGCCGCGAGTTTTTGTCCCACGGCAGTCTATGCGCATATTTTATTCGGTTATTCGCTGCGCAAAGAAAAATCCCGCAGTCATGTCGAGGTAGTTGCCGCCGCTGTATCCTGCGCAGCGCTCCTGAACCTTTGCCTTGAAGCTTTCTGCGTCCGTGCTCTCGGCAGCCAGCTTTTTCAGCTCTTCCAAATAGTCTATCTTGGTCTGAGCGTCCTTGAGGTCTTCCGGCGTGTAGTGCGAGGTGAGTATCAGCCCTATGTTCTTGTTGATATAGCCTTTAAGCTGCGCGATGATCGCGTCCGCGTGCGCAGCTCCCGCAACTATCGAGTGGCAGTCGTGACCCAGCATATGCGTGTATACCGCGCCGATCTCGGGTATCTCGATGTCGAAAGCCTCAGCCGTCTGCGTGATGATGAATTCTATCCCGCCGACGTTCACGCTGCCCTCGCCGATGATGTTCGTCGCCTTGTGTACGCTCCTGTCAAAGCTTTCGCCGAAAGCCGCCGTGAAGTTGTTTATCAGCGTCTTTCCGCCGCCGTTAGCCGAGTATTCCACCGCGTTTGCTGTCGAGTATTTAGGCACGTCGGGCAGGAAAGTGCCGCCTGCCGCGTGGTAAGCTATAAACACGCCTTCTACCTCGAGGTCTTTCAGATATTCCTCAAGTTCGGTGTTGTTGTCGAAAAAGCATGGCGACTCTATCACCGCGGCTTTGCCGTTTTTCTCTATGATGAATACTTCGTCGTCGATGGGGTCGTTAGTCTTGTATGCGTGCAGCTTTACTGCGCCGAAGTCATATACGTTTACCTCGCCCTTTGCGAGCTTTACTGTTTCAAATGCGTTTTTGTTCATGGTCTTATACCTCCTGAAAAATATTTGTGTTTTCGGAAGATCTGCGCGCCTAATCTTTTCTGTGATCTTATCTTAACACACTTTCGCAATGCTGTAAAGTAGGCACAATTTTGTGGCATAGTTACCGCACGGAAACCTTTGTGCAAGATCAAGGACTTTTTCGTCGCATTTTATTTGTAAATATTGTATGAACACAAATTGACCTCTCTCGAACGCATAAAAAAGCGGCAAAGCCCTTTCGCAAAGACTCTGCCACCGTATTATTTGGTTACTTTCTCAAAGGCGCTTTCAGGGCAGCCGCAAGCTCTCCCGCTTTCTGCGCTTCCGCTCCGGGGTTTTCGTTTATCGTGCGAACTATCGCGCTGCCTACTATAACTCCGTCGCTGTAAGAAGCCATCTTAGCCGACTGCTCGGCGTTGGATATTCCGAAGCCTATGCAGTACGGTACGGGCGATTTTCCCTTTATCGGCGCTAGCAGCTTGTCGAAGTCGGTGGTTATCTCGCTGCGCGAACCCGTTACGCCCAGCGACGATACTACATACAGAAATCCTTTCGATTCCGCAGCTATCATAGCTACTCTGTCGGCAGATGTAGGCGCTACCAAATTTATCTTGTATACGCCGTACTTGTCGGCAGTTTCGGCTATCTCGTCGCGCTCTTCAAATGGCAGGTCGGGCACTATCACGCCGTCGATCTCGTGGTCGCGGCATTTTTTGAAGAATTTCTCAGTGCCGTACTTGAATATAGTGTTGATGTACATCATCAGCAGAAGCGGTTTGTCGGTCTTTGTGCGCAGGTGCGTTACCATGTCGAATATCTTATCCAGCGTTACGCCGCCGCGAAGCGCTCTCTGCGAAGCCATCTGTATTACAGGGCCTTCGGCTATCGGGTCGGAGAATGGCACGCCCAGCTCTATTATGTCCGCGCCTTTGTCAAGCATCTCCAGCACGCATTTTTCTGTTGTTTCAAGGTCGGGGTCGCCCGAGGTAACAAATGTTATCAGCGCCTTCTCGCCCTTTGCCTTTAGATGTTCGAAACAGCTGTCTATCCTATTCTTCAACTACGTCTACCCCCCTGTATCTTGCTATCGAATAAACGTCCTTGTCGCCTCTGCCCGAGAGGTTGATGACAAGTATCTGATCTTTGCTCATGGTGGGCGCTATTTTCAGCGCCGCCGCCACCGCGTGCGATGACTCTATCGCGGGGATTATTCCCTCGGTCTTTGAGAGATATTCAAAAGCGCATACCGCTTCCTCGTCGGTTATCGGTATATATTCCGCTCTGCCTGTTTCGCGCAGATATGCGTGCTCAGGGCCTACGCCGGGGTAGTCCAGACCCGCCGAGATCGAGTATACGGGGTCTATCTGTCCGTATTCGTTCTGTAAGAATATCGACTTCATTCCGTGGAATATGCCCAACGTTCCTTTAGACATGCTCGCTGCGTGCTTTTCGGTGTCTATGCCCAGACCGCCCGCTTCCGCGCCTACCAGCCGCACGCTCTTGTCCTCGATGAAGTTGTAAAATGCGCCCATAGCGTTCGAGCCGCCGCCTACGCAGGCTACTATGCAGTCGGGAAGTCTGCCTTCGCGCTCAGCAAGCTGGCTCTTTATCTCTTCCGAGATTATTTTCTGGAAATCACGCACCATAGCGGGGTATGGGTGCGGGCCCATTACCGAGCCGATGCAGTAAAAAGTGGTGTCGATGTTAGAGCACCAGTCGCGCATAGCCTCGTTTATAGCGTCTTTCAGCGTAGCCGTGCCGCTGTCTACCGCATTTACTTTCGCGCCCAGCAGATTCATTCTGTATACGTTCAGCGATTGTCTGCGGCAGTCCTCAGCGCCCATGTATACCTCGCACTCCAGCCCGAAAAGCGCGCATACCGTAGCCGTAGCTACTCCGTGCTGTCCCGCGCCGGTTTCAGCGATTATCCTCTTCTTGCCCATCTTTTTGGCTAGAAGCACCTGTCCCAGTACGTTGTTTATCTTGTGCGAACCCGTGTGGTTGAGGTCTTCGCGTTTGATGTATATCTTAGCGCCGCCTAAGTCTTTTGTCATTTTCTCAGCGTAGTAGAGCATCGAGGGTCTGCCCGCGTAGTCGCGGTAAAGCTCTTTCAGCTCGCTTATAAATTCGGGGTCGTCCTTGTATTTCGCATAAGCCGCTTCCAGCTCGTGCACCGCGGTCATTACGGTCTCAGGCACATACTGCCCGCCGTACTGACCAAATCTTCCGATATTTCCCATCAGTTATCCTTCTTTCAGGTAGTTGTTGATAGTTTCTATTATCTCGCGTATCTTGTTTTCGTCCTTGTATCCGTTCACCTCTGCCGAGCTGGAAAAGTCCACCCCGTAAGGGTTCACGCGGTCGGCGGCTTCGCAAACGTTTTCCGCCGTAAGCCCCCCCGCGAGGAAGAATGGCTTATCTATATTCACTTTGTCAAATATTTCGAGGTCTACTCTTTTGCCCGTGCCGCCGTACTGCTTCTCGCTGAAACTGTCTATCAGCAGCTTGTCGGCGGGCAGCTTGCACGCGGTTTCGATGTCGTCGGGGCTTTTTGCGCGCACCGCTTTCCATATCTCAGCGCCGTCGCATATCCCGCGCAGTTTTTCGATGTACTCCGCGTCCTCGTCGCCGTGAAGCTGTATTACGTCCATCATATCACAGTATCTTGCGAGGCTTTCGAGCGGCTCGTTCACGAATACTCCTACGGATTTTATCCCGCCGTCCAACATATCCCTCAGCCCGCGGAAATCGTCGAAAGCTGCGCTTCTCTTGAACCCGCCGCTAAGTATGAACCCCGCGTAGTCGGGGCGCCATCGATTGATATAGCCGATGTCCTCGCGCCGCCGCATACCGCATATCTTGATCTTCAGCGCGCTCATTTAAACGCCCTCTCTCAGCGCCGCCAGTGTTTTGCCAATGCTCTCGCTGCGCATAAGCGTTTCGCCGATTAGCACCGCGTCCGCGCCAAGCGAGCGTACAGTTTTCATGTCGGCGTTGTTGCGTATGCCGCTTTCCGAAACGAATACCGCGTTCGCGGGCGCGAGCGGTCTTAGCCGCTGTACGGTGGTAAGGTCAACGTTGAAAGTTTTGAGGTCGCGGTTGTTCACGCCCAGTATCTCAGGCTCGATGAAGCTTATCGCCTGCATCTCCTGCTTGTTGTGCACTTCGCAAAGCACGCTCAGCCCCAGTTCGCCCGCTAATTTGTAAAGCTCGGCGAACCTCTGCGGTTCGAGCACCGCGGCTATCAGCAGTACCGCGTCCGCGCCTATCGCCGCCGCTTCAAATATTTGATATTCGTCAAATATAAAATCCTTGCGCAGTATCGGTATCTTCACCGCCTTGCGTATGTCGGCGAGATACTGCGATGAACCTTGAAAATAGTGCTCCTCCGTAAGGCATGAGATAGCATTCGCGCCTGCCGCTTCGTACTCTTTCGCAAAGTCTGCGGGGCGGAAGTCGGGGCGTATCAGCCCTTTCGAGGGCGATGCTTTTTTCACTTCGCATATGCAGCTCAGCGTTGGCTTTTTCAGCGCCGCCGCCAGCGAAAGGGGAGTGCGCTCGCTCAGCGCTTTCTCGGCGAGTTTTTTCATCTCGCCCTCGCCGATCTTCGCTTTCTCGCGCGCAAGCTGCTCTTTTCTGTGTGTGATTATTTCGTCTAATATCATGCGCTTAGTCCCTGTTCGTAAATTCTATCATTGCGTTCAGTTTTTCCATAGCCGCGCCGTTGTCGATCGCTTTCGCAGCTATCTTTACGCCCTCTGCTATGCTCTCAGCCTTGCCGCAGGTGTAGAGCGCCGCGCCCGAGTTGAGCAGTACTATGTCGCGCTTCGCTCCCGTGATCTTTCCGCTGAGTATCCCGCGGGTGATCTCTGCGTTCTCGGCAGCCGTGCCGCCTACTATCTCGGCCTTAGTCGCGCGCTTTAAGCCTACCGATTCGGGCGTTATCTCGTAGCTCGTGATCTCGCCGTTTCTGATCTCAAAAACGTTCGTGTGCGCCGAGATCGAGAATTCGTCCAGTCCGTCGCTGCCGCGGATAACGAGGGCGCGCTTTACGCCAAGGTTTTTCAGTACGTTCGCTACCAGCTCCAGCAGTCTGTCCTCGTATACGCCTACTACCATGTACTCGGCGTTCGCAGGGTTTGCAAGAGGGCCTAAGATGTTGAATACCGTGCGTATGCCTATCTGCGCTCTTACAGGTCCTACGAATTTCATTGCTTTGTGGTAGCTCTGCGCAAAGAGGAACGATATGCCCGTTTCGTCAATGCAGGCGGAGGATTTTTCGGGGGTAGAGGCTATCTTTACGCCCAGCGCTTCCAGTACGTCGGCCGCGCCGCTCTTTGAAGATACGCTGCGGTTGCCGTGCTTCGCAACAGCCTGACCGCAGGCTGCGATGACGAATCCCGAGGTGGTAGAGATGTTGAAGCTGTTCGCAAGGTCGCCGCCCGTGCCTACTATCTCCAGCACTTCCTGCTCGTGCGGTACGGTCGTCATCTTCTCTCTCATGCCCATAGCGCAGCCCGTTATCTCGTCTGCGTTCTCAACGTTCATGCGCATAGCCGTCAGCAGTGCGGCGGTCTGCGCGTTGGTGGCGCGGTCGCTCATTATAATGTCTACTGCGCGGCGCGCTTCTTCCTGCGTGAGGTGCTTGCCCTCTACCGCCTTTGCAATGAGCGGTTTCAGCTCGGTCTTTTTCGCGTCGGGTATAGCGGGCGCTGCCGCCATGTCGGGCTGTATACCCGCTATGCGCAGGAAGTTCGCCAGTATGGTCATTCCGCTGTCGGTCATTATCGACTCGGGGTGGAATTGCATTCCGTATGTCGCGTGCTCCTTGTGCTTTAGTCCCATTATCTGTCCGTCCGCGTCCTCTGAGATTATCTTCAGGCACTCGGGCAGCGAGCTTTTTTCTACTATCAGCGAGTGGTATCTCGCTACGGGTATCGAGGAGGGAAGTCCTGCAAAGAGGGGGCTTGCCGTGTCTATCTTTACGTCCGTCTGCTTGCCGTGAAGCTGCTTTTCAGCTTGAACTATCTTTCCGCCAAAGCTTTCTGCTATCGCCTGATGTCCTAAGCATACGCCCAGTATCGGTACTCTGCCGCTGAATGTGCGGATAACTTCTTCCGAAATTCCCGCCTGCGCAGGATAGCAGGGCCCGGGCGATATTATTATAGCTTCGGGTTTCATCTTCTCTATCTCGTCAAGGGTTATCTCGTCGTTTCTCTTTACCTCTATGTGCGGGTACATCACGCCCAGCGCCTGATAAAGATTGTATGTGAAACTATCGTAATTGTCTATAAGAAGTATCATTTTTTCATCGTCCTCACTTTACGAATTTTTCGATGAACTCCGCGTCGTTGAAGTAGTCGATTCCTATCGCGCGGCGTACCTGCGCCAGCGTTTCGTCTGATACTTCGCGCGCCTTTTCAGTGCCCTTTTTCAGAATGTTCAGCAGCTCGCCCTTGTCTTTAGCGAACTCTTCACGGCGTGTGCGTATAGGCGCGAGCATTTCCTGCATTACGCAGTTGAGAAATTTTTTGCACTTCATATCGCCCAGTCCGCCGCGCTCGTAGTGCTCTTTCATCTCGGCGAGGTTCTTGTATTCGGGCAGGTATTCCGCAAAATGCTCGTCGGTAGAGAATGCTTCTAGGTAGATGAATACGGGGTTGCCCTCGGTATGGCCGGGGTCTGCAACGTTTATGTGCGTCGGGTCGGTGTACATCGACATTATCTTCTGCTTCAGCGTCTTTTCATCGTCCTTGAGGTAGATGCAGTTGCCGAGCGATTTCGACATCTTAGTGCCGCCGTCCGTGCCTACAAGTCTGTTGCAGGTCGAGTTGTCGGGCAGTATAGCTTCCGGCTCTACCAGTATGTCGCACTTGTAAATGCGGTTGAATGAAGATACTATCTCGCGCGCCTGCTCCAGCATTGGCAGCTGGTCTTCGCCTACGGGAACGTACTTCGCGCGGAATGCCGTAATGTCCGCCGCTTGGCTTATCGGGTATGTCATAAAGCCTACGGGCAGGTTGCGCTCAAAATTTCTCATCTTTATCTCTTGCTTTATCGTGGGGTTTCTTTCGAGCCTTGACATAGTAACGAGGTTCGAGTAGTACATAGGCAGCTCGGTAAGCGCTGGTATGTGCGACTGTACGAAGAGGTTCGTCTTGTCAGGCTCAAGCCCTACCGCAAGGTAGTCGAGAGTTACTTCCAGTATGTTCTGGCGTATCTTCTCGGGATTTTCGGCGTTGTCGGTGAGCGCCTGTAAGTCTGCTATCATTACGAATGCATCGTACTTTCCTGTGTTCTGCAGCTGTACGCGTTTTTTCAGCGAGCCTACATAGTGTCCGAGGTGAAGAGCACCGGTGGGGCGGTCGCCTGTTAAGATGATATTGTTTTCTTTTTCCATGATGAATTTCTCCTTATCATATATTGTCAAGTTCGGCGGCTTCCTTTATCGCGTTCACTACCGCCATTGATTTGTTTACTGATTCCATATATTCGTTCTCGGGCACGCTGTCGGCTACTACTCCGCCGCCTGCCTGAACGTATGCCTTGCCGTTTCTGAAAAGCACCGTTCTGATAGCTATGCAGGTGTCTATGCTTCCGTCGAATGCAAGGTAGCCTACCGTGCCGCCGTACAGACAGCGCTTTGTGGTCTCCAGCTCGTCGATTATCTCCATAGCTCTTACCTTAGGCGCACCCGAAAGCGTACCCGCGGGAAGCACCGCCATAAGCGCGTCCATTGGCTTTTTGTCCGCCGCAAGCTCGCCCTTTACGTTCGATACTAAGTGCATTACCTTAGAGTATTTCTCGACTATCATGCAGTCCGTCACCTTTACCGTGCCGAATTTGCATACTTTTCCGAGGTCGTTTCTGCCGAGGTCTACCAGCATAGTGTGCTCGGCGCGCTCCTTCGGGTCGTTAAGTAGCTGCTTTTCGTTCGCTGCGTCCTGCTCTTCAGTTTCGCCGCGCTTTATAGTTCCCGCTATCGGGCGGTTGATCACCGTTCCGCTGTTTACAGAAACCAGCATTTCCGGCGAAGCCCCCGCGTATGCGTAATCCTTGCCCTTGAAGTAGAAAAGATACGGCGAGGGGTTCGTAGTCCTCAGCATACGGTAAACGTCGAAGCTGTCGGGCGGGTTTGAAACTTCAAATCTCTGTGAAGGCACTATTTGGAATATATCGCCGTTTTTGATGTACTCTTTAGCTTTCTCAACGTTAGCCATGTACTGTTCTTTGGTGATGTTCGAGCGTACCTCTATGCTGCCGGAGGTCTTTGCCGTTTTCTTAGGCTTGCGCGTGTAGTTGCGAAGCTGCTCGATTATTTTCTTTGCGGTCTGCTCGCATTCTGCATACTTGCTCTCAGCGTCGTCCGCCGTGTTGATGTTCTGTATGATGACCGCCTTGTTGCTCAGGTGGTCGTAAGCTACCAGCTTGTCGAAGAAGTAAAGCTGAGCGTCGGGCATTTTCAGATCGTCGTAAGGCACGTTCGTCAGCGTCTTTTCAAAATATCTCACCATGTCGTATGCGAAATATCCCATAAGTCCGCCCGTCAGCTTCGGTTTGTTTGGAAACTTCGGCGCTTTGTTTTCCTCGATTATCTTGTTGAAGAAAGCTATCGGGTCTTTTACGTCAAAGTGCTCCTCGCCGCCGTCCTTGCTCTTTATTACAGCCTTGTGGTCGTTCAGCGTTATCTCTTTTTTCGGTTCTATTCCGATGTACGAATATCTGCCCCACTGGTCTTTGTTGTCTACCGATTCGAGTATGAAGCAGTTTTCATACAGCTCGTGCAGACAGTTGAAAAGGTGTACCGGCGCGAACGAGTCTATGAGTATTTCGTAAAAAGTAGGTACGTTCTTGTACTCGCCCAGCAGTTCTTTTACTTGTTCGATATTTGGATACAGCATATCGATGACCTCCATTTAATCATCTCGGGCAGTAAAATCGGGAAATCCGCCAAATTTTTTTCTGAAATCAAAAAAGGCCTTAACGCACATAGCAGTTACGCTATGGGACGATAAGACCGTGGTGCCACCCAATTTTTACGGCAATGATTTTGCCGCCTCGGCAGGTACGCTCAGTTTCTTTGCAGAAGAGAGATATACCCTGTCACACTAACGCAGGAAACGCGGCGATCGATACTTGGCTAAAAGCTTTTCACGACGCTCCTCACAAATCCATTCACCTAAACCTCGGCTGTATGCTCGCACCACCCGCATACTCTCTGAAAACCTACTTAAAGGCTACTTACTTTTGCTCAAAGGATTTCAAATATTAAACTTTACAATAATCATTATACTTGCACAATGTGAATATTTCTAATAAATAAAATGAACTTTCTATTAAATATCCTATTGACTTACTTCTTCCTGTACTTTTTCTGCACGTTCATTATGTAAATAGCGGTAAATCCGGCAGTAAATATCACGATAACGGCAATCGCTATCTTAAATTCCGTCGAGTGCGGGAAGGCTTTTGCTACCGCTTTTTTAGCCGCCGCCTGCGAGCGGTTCACTGATTCCGTCGCGATAAGCGGTATCTCGGCTATCGTTTCGTCCTCGTATGTCAGCGTGAGCATACCCAGCTCGTCGCCTGCGTATACGGGCGCTACCACGTTGTCGTATACCTCTATGCTCTGCTTCACTTCGTCTTTTGGTATGTAGCTCGGCCAGAATTTGGTGTAGCCCTCCGCAGGCTTTATGGTTACGTAGTCGCGCTTGTCCTCGCCAAATTCCACCTTTACCTCGCGCAGCTCGCTGTTTTTGTCAACAAATTCCGTTTCAGCAAGGTAGTTGAATGCCCATTCGTAAAGATTTATGTGGTCGATGAGGTTGTAATAGACCGTGTCCGCCGCATATACCGAAGAGGGGTTCTCTTCGCCCTTTGCAACGTCCTCAGCTGTCTTTTCCATCGGCGCGCCCATTGATACTATCATGTATCTTTCGCCGTCGTTCACCGCGTATGAGGCTAAGCATCTGCCCGCTGCGTCAAGCGTGCCCGTCTTTATCCCGCGGCAGTATGAGTAGTAGTAAAGGCTGTCGCTGGCAAGCATCTGGTTCGTATTGCAGATGTATGTTCCGTCGGGGTGCTCGGTGGTCGGCGCGAGGGTGTAGTCGTACATAGACACCACGTCGGTGAACACCTGATAGTTGTCGAGCGCGTAAACGCACATTTTCGCAACGTCCGCGCAGGTGGTGTAGTTGTTGTCGCCCGAGAGTCCGTGTGCGTTTGAGAAGTGGCTGTCCGCCATTCCTATCTCTTCCGCCTTTTCGTTCATGCGGTCAGCAAATTTGTCCAGCGAGCCGCTTACGCCTATCGCGATGATGTTCGCGGCTTCGCAGGCAGAAGGCAGCATGAGCGCGCAGAGCAGGTCGTAGCAGGTCACTTCCTCGTTAGGCTGAATGTCTGCGGTGGAAGCGCCCGTGCCGTAAAGCTCGTCGAAAGCTTCCGTGCCTGCCGAATATTTCGTGCTTTTCAGCTTGTTCTCGTCGCCGTCAAATTCGTCCAGCAGCACTATCGCCGTCATTATTTTTGTCAGCGAAGCGGGCACGCGCTGTTCGTCGCTGTTTACGTCTATTATCACATCGCCCGTGTCCATGTTGAACATATATACCGATTCCGAGTACAGCGAAAGCGGTATGGTGTTGCCGTCCTCGTCGTATCCCTTTACCGGCTCGAAGTTGAAAGCCTCGGCGGTTATCCTGCAAAGCTGTATCGAAACGAATACCACCATGCAGAGCGCCGCCGATATTCTTTTCAGCATTTTTTTACTGCGCATTTATTTGTTCCTCCCGAATGATTATCTCTGTAATTCATGTTTCCGCTCTGTTTTAAGAGCGCATATAAATATTATATCAGCATTTATTTTTTATGTCAAGCGCCCGCGCGTAAATTTTGCCGTAAAAAAAGCGCTTCGGTATCCTAAAACCAAAGCGCTTTTGATGATCCTCAATCGTTGTGACTTACGCTATCGAAAAAAGCTTCATTCTGCCGCTCTTGCCCTGCGGTTCAAGCCGCCCTAAGTAGGTCAGTATGTTCACGGCTATCTGCGCCAAGTCGTAGCATATGCCCGCTTTAGCCGCAAAGTCCTTTATGCAGAATTTCTCGGGCAGTCCCTGCGGTATGAACATATCGTAGTCGGCAGGGCAGAGCAGGTCTATCTCGCCCGTCAGCCGCTGAGGTATTCGGTCGCACCTCTGCGAGCCGCGCTTGCGGTCTTTCGAGCGCCTGCCGTTCTGCCAGCGCGTTTCCGTAAGCTCCAGCATAAGTATCTTGAAGTGCATATGCGGGTTGTCGAGCGTGTATTTTATCTTTATCAGCTCGTAAAATGCGTCGTAAGGTCTGCCTTTTTTCGGCGACTTGTGCGGCGGCGATACCTCGCCTGTTTCGGGGTCTATCCACCGCATATACTTCACCTCCGCTATCGGGTAAGCCACCGTTACGTCCGTGCAGTCAAGCAGTACCTCCAGCTTCGGGCGCAGCGGCGTGAATGAGCCCGTCTGTATCTCGATAACGCCGTTCTCGCCGATTATGTCGGCAACGTAGTTCCCCAGCGGCACTTCGTGGTTCTCGGCGTGCGGCTCGAGATATTTTTTCAGCACGGCGTGCAGCGTTTTTTCGCTGAGCGTGCCTATCCCGCTGCGCTCGCGCTTTACGCCGATGACCTCCTCGCAAGCTTCCTGAAATCGTAAACTGTCCAAAAATCTACCCTCGTAAGTCTGCGGCGTATCAGGTTATGCTGTCTATGGTCAGCTTCTGGTATGTGTCGGAGTATGTTACCTTCATCTTGTCGAGTATGTCCGAATATACCTGCTGGCGCTTCGGCAGATCGTAGCTCTTTATCAGCTCGTCGATGTTTTCCTCAACGTAGTCCATGTCCATAGGCATTCTCTTGATTATCGTCCAGCCGAAGTTTTTGTTTTCTATAAGCCCGCTCGTTTCGCCCTCGTTCAGCGAGAATACCGCGTCGAGGTAGTCAGAGTCGTAGTTCGAGTCCGGCGACATGAATTCGCCCGCCGTGTAGCTTTCCTGAAGCGAATCCCAGTTGTACTGGTCGAGCAAATCGTCGAAATCTTCGCCGTCGTTTACCTTTTGCAGGCAGGCGTCCGCGACTTCCTTAGCCGCTTTCTTAGATTCTTCTCTGCCGTCGTCGTTCAGCGCGTCGTAAGCCGCTTTCTTTACGTTGTTCTTCTGCTCCAACGAGTAGCCATCGTAAGCCGAAGCCGTGCTGTCGTCGCTGAGCTCGGTCTTACACCAGTAGGGTATGTATATCGTGCGGACGCAGGCGTACTTAGCGGGGTCTTGCGCTATCTCGCGGAATTCGTCTTTTTTGGTCGCGTAAATGCCCTCGTTGGTGAAAAGCTCGTTCTCAGCCTTGACGTAAAGCGCCGCAAGCTCCAGTCTGTTCTTGTAAACTTCCGTAGTCAGATATGAATTTTTTAAACTCTGCTCAAAGTTTTCTTCCGAGCCTGCCTGCTCCAGACTTGCATTATACTTGTCCTCGTTCTCTTTCTTCTCATCGTCGGTCAGCGTTACTGAGTTGTCCTCGCAAATGCGGTAGGTAACGTAGTCCTGCATGATAGCTGAGATAGTCTGGTTCAGCAGATTTTCAAAGCCGTTTTTGCTGTCTTTCAGCGAGTCTAGAGTTATGCCGTAGTTTGATTGCAGGTCTGAAAGAGTGTTCTCATAGTAATATCTGAAAGTGTCGAAGTCGACGTCGTGGCCGTCTATCGTGCATATTATCAGCCCGTCGGTGTCTACCTCTTTGCCGTCTATCACAAGCTTAGCGTCGGGCGCGTTCTGCTGCGCGGCAGAGTCGGTCGTGCTCTGCGAAGCCGCCGAGGATACGTCCACGGTCGATGATGAACTGTTGTTGTCCTTTTTATTGCAGCCCGTAAGAGCCGCAGCCGCAAGTATAAGCGCTAGAGTAAGCGCGGATATTTTTTTTATCATAGTGAAGATTCCTTTCTTTTTGCATACGGCTGTAAGTATAGCCATAAAGATATTTTAATTATATTATCTATATGTGATAACAATGTGAAGACCCTATAAATTTTTTGTCATTAAAGCGCATACCGCCGCTTATTTTTTCTTTTGGCGTTTGACAAACCGTTTATTTGCATATATAATAGTAGTGATGTATTTTGTCAGAAAGGATATGCTTTTATATGGAATTTCCAAGATATATAGCCCACCGCGGTCTGCACGGCACGGGCGTCCCCGAAAATTCGCTCGCCGCTTTTGAGCTTGCCGCTCAGCGCGGTTTCGCGATAGAGCTTGACGTGCGCTTTACCGCTGATAGAAAAATGGTCGTCTTTCACGACGCCGACGCCCGTCGTATGTGCGGTTTTGACATCAAGATAGCCGATACTTCTTATGCCGATCTCAAAAAGCTTCGCCTTGCCGAGAGCCGCGAGCGTATACCCCTGCTTACCGAGGTGCTAAAGCTCGTCCGTGGTCGAGTCATGCTCTTTATAGAGCTGAAAGAGTCGCCCGCCGTGCCCGACGCCGAAAAGCGCCTTGCCCATCTGCTGAAAAAGTATAAGGGCGCTTTCGCTGTGCAGAGTTTCGACCCGTTCACCCTTCTGCGCTTGCGTGAAGCCGACCCGTCTATAATACGCGGTCAGCTCGTTTCCACCTATTCGGGCGATAAAAAGCTGCTGCGCACCGCCGCCGCGACTAAGACCGTTTGGCGCGCTATCTCAAAGCCGCAGTATCTCGCGTGGGACTTGCGCTCGGTAAGCTTAGACGCTGCTTTCGCCGCCGCCGATATAGGCGCGCATTTCATAACATGGACGGCGAATAACGAACAGCTCATAGAAGCGGCTGAGGTTTTCTCAGGCTCGATAATTTTCGAGAATATCCCGCAGAGCTATTTTGCAGATAAGTGCGGTGGAGCCGATGCCTGATACCCGCGCTTTTGCCGACCCGATAGCCTATATACGCTCCTGCGCCGAGGCTGATGAGGATATTTCCTCCGCCGAATTTTCCGGCGTCGAGGCGGCTTATGAAGAGGTATATTCCGCCGACCTCTACTCCTGCAAATTCTCCGCCTGCCGTTTTACAGACTGCAATTTTGAAAAGGTCTATTTTAAAGACTGCGAGTTTTCCGGCTGCGACCTTTCAAATTCAGCGTTCTCCGATTGCTGCTTCAAAGGCTGCAAATTCCGCGGCTGCCGCCTGCTAGGTATCTCGCTGGACGAATGTGTCTGCGAAGGCGTGCGCTTTGAAAACTGCACGCTCGATTACGCCGTGTTCAGCAATTCCAAGCTCGCCGTCACCGCTTTTTCCGAAAGCGCGATGCTCTCGGCGGCTTTCATAAGCTGCACTCAGCGCGGCTTGTCTTTCAGCGGCTGTACTATTACCAAGCCGCAGTTTACCCGCACATCTCTTAAAGGCGTTGACTTTTCTGATAGCCGCCTTTCGTCGCTTGTGACTTCCGATGATTTTTCCGAGCTTCGCGGTGCATATTTCACCCCCGCGCAGGCAGCCGAGCTTGCCTTGCTGATGGGCATTAAGATCAAAAATTAAACAAGCATAAAAAAACGGCAGCCGTAAAAAGCTGCCGTTTGATATTACCTTAATTACTTGTTCATAGCCTCTTCCAGCGCCTTAGCAAGCTGCGCGGGACATGATGTTCCTCTGCCGTTGCAGTCGGTATCTTTCAGCAGGTCGATGACTTCCTGTGCAGGTCTGCCTACTGCGAGTTTTGCTACGCCCTGAGTGTTGCCGTTGCAGCCGCCTACGAACTGCACGCTTTTAACTATGCCGTCCTCTACGTCTACGTTTATCTGTCTTGAACATACTCCGTGAGGTTTGTATGCTATCTGTGCCATTTTTAAGAACTCCTTTTATTGATTTTGCTGTGCCTCGGCAGAGTGCTTCTTGCTCTTCTGCTTGTTTTCGGCTATCTTATCCAGCAGCTTGTGCATATTGGCATCGTCGGTAAAACGGCTGCCTATATATGTAACTTCGCTGTTGTATAATCCGTGAAAGTCTGAGCCGCCCGTTGCTATCAGGTCATGCTCGGCGCATTTTTTCAGCAGCTCAGCCTGCTGTGCGCTGTCGGCGGAGTAGTGGTATACCTCTATTCCGTCAAGCTTGCCTTTTTCTATAAGCTCGTCCATAAGCTCTAAATTGTCGAAAAGATGCGGGTGCGCCAGCACCGCCACGCCCTTTGATGAATGTATCAGGTCAAGCACGAAATTAACGTCGGGGTATTCGCGCTGTACAAGGCATTCACCGTTAGGGTAAGCGAAAAGCTTGTTGTTTATCTCGCCGTAAAGCTCGGTAGCGTAGCCGTAGTTGCAGAGCGCGCGCATTATGTGCTGCTTGAATATGCTCTTCGAGCCTTTGGTGTACATTCTTACCGCGTCCTGCGGTATGGGGTAGCGCTCCATTACTTTGTTTATCATGTCTTTGGCGCATTCTGTTCTTATAGAGCATGATTTCAGGCATAAGCCCTCCAGCCTGTCCGGCTTCTGCGGGGCGTAGCAGAGTATATGTACTTTCATATTTCTCGTTTTATCCCATGCCGAAAGTTCTACCGCTGGTATGATATTCACGCCGTACCGTTCACCCAAAATGTGCGCGCGGTTAGACGATGAAAGCGTGTCGTGGTCGGTAATAGCGAGGTAGTCGAGATTCATACGCTTAGCCTGTAAAATAACTTCTTCTATTCCGAGCGAGCCGTCGGAAAGCGTTGTGTGACAATGAAGATCGCCGATCATAGAACCTTATCCTCCGTTTTACTGATTTATCACTATAAAAATGACACATATATTATATCACATTTTTGTACATTTTGCAAGCTTTTTAACAAAAATTCGCCGCATTATCACATGATTTTTATAATGATTGTATGTTCTCACAAATCGCAGACGGTTCTTTTGTGCATTTGGCATATATATCATTGCCGTATTGAAAGCATTATTTGGCTTTACTCAAAGAATTTTTCTTCAAACCATACTTTCTTAGCCGTAAAGCTATTGCCGTTGAGGTACTCCAGCGTGCCGCTATCGGTAGTGAAATCAAATGTCAGCTTGTACGAGCAGAGCGCCTGCGTTTTTACATTATACGCACGGTTCACTCGGTTTATTCCGTACTTGCCGTCGCCCAATAGCGGGTAGCCCTCGTGCGCTAAGTGCGCGCGTATCTGGTGGGTGCGCCCCGTTATCAGGTCTACCTCCAGCAGGGCTAAGTCTTTCTCGCGGTTCTCTTTCAGCACGCGGTAATCGGTTATCATAGTTTTGTTGAAAGAGTTTTTCTTGTCCCATACCTTTACAGTCTTGGTCTTTTCATCGCGGCTGTGGTAAGCTGTCAGCCGCGCCTGCTTTTTCTGCGGTATGCCTACCGTTACGCATAAATACTGCTTGTGAAGTTCGCGGTCTTTTATCTTCTGATTCATCACCCTCAGCGCTTCCGCCGTCTTTGCGCATATCACTATGCCCTGCGTGTTGCGGTCGATGCGGTTGCAGAGAGCGGGCGTGAACGATTGCTCTTTCTCGGGGTCGTATTCGCCCTTTTCGTACAGATAATGCAGCAAGCGGTTTATCAGCGTGTCGGGCGTGCCGCTCTCGTCCTCGTGCACCACCAGCCCAACGGGCTTGTCTGCAAGAAGTATGTTCTCGTCCTCGTATATCACGTTCAGCTTAGCGGGCGCGGCGAGAAAGCTTTTGCTGTCCTCGGCATTGGTGAAAAACTCGTCGTTTATGTACATCTGTATAACGTCGCCCTCGCAAAGCTTCTGCGAGATCTCCATGCGCTTTCCGTTGCATTTTATGCTCTTCTTGCGTATGTATTTGTACATCGCGCTTTTCGGCAGAGCGGGGCAGACTTTCGTGATGAATTTATCCGCGCGCTGTCCCGCGTCGTTTTTTTGTATGGTAAATTCTTTCATGCTTGTTTATCCTTTTTAGTCCGGCGTTTCTTTCCGCGAGTTTCGGTAAGCTCGTAGCTCATCTCCATCAGCGCCGCTATTTTTTTATCCTCCACTCCCGCGTTCAGCAGTATGGTTATCCAGTACTGCTTGTTCATGTGATACGCGGGGTAAAAGCCCTCTTCCATCAGCAGCGAGCCGATGAGCAGAGGGTCGCATTTCACGTTCAGTATCTCGGCTGGCGCGTTCGGCTCGGCGCAGTCTTTCTCCAATACGCCCCTTCTCACCGTCATCACCAGCCCGAACCATTTTGAATTGTCACGTCGGCGAAGCACGGCGGCGTCGGGCGTGCGCGCCCACATATACTCGGGCTGAGCGCCACATATCTCGTTCGCTTTATTAAAAATAAACAGCCGCTGCGGGCTGCGTTTGTCTGAATATTCCATTTGAAAACCCCTATAATACTGACTTATCTGCTTAAAATAATGGTAACATATTTTTGTGAAAAATGTTATTTACATTTATAAAGAATTAGTGTATAATAGAATGTGAGTAATGTAAACATTAGTTCTGCAAAAGGCGGTGGAAAGTATGGATCATTTTGAATTAGTTTCTGATTATAAGCCCGCGGGCGATCAGCCGCAGGCGATAGATAAGCTGGTAGAGGGCATAAACAGCGGCATGAAAGAGCAGACCCTGCTTGGAGTAACAGGCTCGGGCAAGACGTTTACTATGGCAAACGTTATCGCCAGAGTAAACCGCCCTACGCTCGTCCTCGCGCACAATAAGATACTTGCGGCGCAGCTCTGCACCGAGTTTCGCGAGTTTTTCCCGAATAACGCCGTGGAGTATTTCGTCAGCTATTATGATTATTACCAGCCCGAGGCGTATATACCCAGCAAGGACGTGTATATAGAAAAAGATTCTTCGATAAACGATGAGATAGATAAAATGCGCCACTCCGCTACCACCGCGATAGCCGAGCGGCGTGACGTAATTATTGTCGCTTCCGTATCCTGCATATACTCCCTCGGCGACCCTGAGGAGTATAAGTCGATGGTGGTATCTCTGCGCCCCGGCATGGAGATATCGCGCGACGAGCTTGTCGCAAAGCTTGTGGGCATACAGTATGAGCGCAACGATATAGATTTCTCGCGAAACAAATTCCGTGTGCGCGGCGATGTGGTGGAGATATACCCCGCCGCTAATACCGATACCGCTCTGCGCGTAGAGTTTTTCGGCGATGAGATAGACCGTATCAGCGAGATAAACGTGGTAACAGGCGAGGTTATATGCCGCCTCAGCCACGCCGCGGTCTTCCCCGCCACGCACTATATAGTCGGCAGGGATAAAATGCGCGATTCGATAGAGGATATAAAGCAGGAGCTTGACGAGCGCATAAAGTATTTCAAAGACCGCGATATGCTGATAGAGGCTCAGCGCATAGCTCAGCGCACGAATTACGATATTGAGATGCTGGAGGAGATAGGTTTTTGCCCCGGTATAGAGAACTACTCCCGTGTGCTGGCGCGCCGCCCCGCAGGCTCTGTGCCGTACACCCTGCTCGACCATATGCCGAAAGATTTTCTGCTTATGGTGGACGAGAGCCACGTCAGCCTGCCGCAGGTGCGTGGTATGTATGCGGGCGACCGTGCGCGAAAGACCACGCTTATAGACTACGGCTTCCGCCTGCCCTCTGCGTGGGATAACCGCCCGCTGACTTTTGACGAATTTTACGAGCATATAAATCAAGCGGTGTTCGTTTCCGCAACGCCCGGCCCGATAGAAAAAGAACATTCTCAGCAGGTGGTAGAACAGCTTATCCGCCCTACAGGTCTGCTAGACCCCGAGATAGACGTTCGCCCGACTGAGGGGCAGATAGAGGACTTGCTGTACGAGATAAATATGCGCATAGAGAAAAAGGAGCGCGTGCTAGTCACTACCCTTACAAAAAAGATGGCGGAAGACCTCACGAATTACCTAAAGGGCTTTGATATAAAGGTGCGCTATATGCACCACGATATTGATACGATAGAGCGTATGGAGATAATCCGCGACCTGCGCTTGGGCGAATTTGACGTGCTGGTAGGCATAAACCTGCTGCGCGAGGGTCTTGATATACCAGAGGTATCGCTGGTGGCTATACTCGACGCCGATAAAGAGGGCTTCCTGCGTTCAGAAAGCTCGCTGATACAGACGATAGGCAGAGCCGCGCGAAACAGCGAGGGCAGAGTTATCATGTACGCCGACAGCGTTACAGGCTCGATGGAGCGCGCGATACGCGAAACCAACCGCCGCCGCGAACTGCAGATGAAGTTCAACGAGGAGCACGGCATAACGCCTAAGACGATAATCAAAGACGTGCGCGACGTAATAGAAATATCCACCAAGGAAGAGATAGAGTACACCGCCCGCCAAAAGACGAAGCTTTCAAAGGCGGAAACGGCTCAGCTCATAGAAAAGCTCACCCGCCAGATGAAGGAAGCCGCCAAGCTGCTTGAATTTGAGCACGCGGCTTATTTGAGGGATAAGATTTCTGAGCTGCGTGGGGAGAAGAAATAAAGACAGATAAGAAAGCGATCAAGAAAGGAAAGTAAAATCAAATGCAGAAAAATGAGATAGTGATACACGGCGCTAGGGAGCATAATCTGAAAAATGTTGACGTTACTATCCCGCGCGATAAGCTTATTGTAATGACGGGTCTTTCCGGATCGGGCAAATCTTCACTGGCTTTCGATACTATATTCGCCGATGGTCAGCGCAGATATATGGAGTCGCTCTCTTCATACGCCCGCCAGTTTTTGGGACAGATGGAGAAGCCCGATGTGGACAGCATAGAGGGTCTTTCGCCCGCTATATCTATCGACCAAAAAACTACCAGCAAAAACCCGCGCTCTACCGTCGGCACAGTTACCGAGATATACGATTACCTGCGACTTCTCTACGCTCGCATAGGCGTGCCGCATTGCCCTGTCTGCGGCAGAGAGATACGCCAGCAGACGGTAGACCAGGTCGTAGATAAGATAATGGAACTGCCCGAGCGTACCAAGATACAGCTTCTCGCACCCGTGGTGAGCGGCAGAAAAGGCGAGCATAAGAAAGAGCTGGAGCGCGCGAGAAAGTCCGGCTATGTGCGTGTTCGCATAGACGGCGTTATCTACGACCTTTCGGAAGAGATAAACCTGGAGAAAAATAAAAAGCACACCATAGAGATAGTGGTAGACCGCCTTGTGATAAAAGAGGGCATAAAAGGCCGCCTTGCCGACTCTATCGAGATAATAAATTCGCTTACGGGCGGACTCATAGTTGTTGATATTATCGACGGCGAGCAGATGCTCTTTTCCACAAGCTACGCCTGCCCCGAGCACGGCGTTTCTCTGCCCGAGCTTCAGCCGAGAATGTTCTCTTTCAATAATCCATTCGGCGCTTGCCCCACCTGCACCGGCTTGGGCGTGTTCAAAAAGGTAGACCCCGACCTCATAATACCCGATAAGTCGCTCTCTATCCGCGAGGGTGCAATAAAAGCCAGCGGCTGGAACAGCTTGGGCAAAGATTCGATAGCTATGAATTACTACGAGGCTATCTCGGAGCAGTACGGCATTTCTCTCGACGTTCCCGTTAAAGAGCTTACGCAGGAACAGCTCGATATTTTCCTCTACGGCACCGGCGACGATACGCTCGACCTCAAGCGGGGAGTGGGCTGGTTCGGCGATGTTTTCACCGCGCATTTCGAGGGCGTTGTAAATAATCTCGAACGCAGATACAATAAGGAAAACGCTACCGATGCTGCAAAAGCCGAGCTTGAATCGTACATGAGCGAGCGCCCATGCCCCGACTGCCGCGGAAAACGTCTGAGAAAAGAGAGCCTTGCCGTGACCGTGGGCGGGCTGGATATTTACTCGCTGACTCAGCTTTCCGTCACCGAAGCGCTCGATTTCTTCAACGCTTTAGAGCTTGACGAGCGCGAAAAGATGATCGGCGCGCGCATAATCAAAGAAATAAAAGAGCGCCTCGGCTTCCTAAAGAGCGTAGGTCTGGAGTACCTCACGCTTTCGCGCTCCAGCGGTACGCTTTCGGGCGGTGAGAGCCAGCGTATACGCCTTGCCACGCAGATCGGTTCTTCGCTTGTCGGCGTGCTGTATATCCTCGACGAGCCTTCGATAGGTCTGCACCAGCGCGATAATGATAAGCTCATCGCCACGCTGAAACGTCTGCGCGACCTCGGCAACACGCTGATAGTCGTAGAGCACGACGAGGACACTATGCGTGCGGCAGATTTTATAGTAGACGTAGGCCCTGGAGCGGGCGTGCACGGCGGCGAGATAGTTTTCGCAGGCACTCCGCAGGAGATAATGAACTGCGATAAGTCGTGGACGGGCAAATATCTTTCGGGCAAGATCAAGATACCCGTGCCCGAAAAGCGCCGCGAGGGCAACGGCAAATTCCTAACAGTTATAGGCGCTGCTGAGAATAATCTGAAAAACATCGACGTTTCTATACCGCTTGGCACGTTCACCTGCGTTACGGGCGTTTCAGGCTCGGGAAAATCCTCGCTGGTAAATGAGATAATCAGCAAAGAGCTTTCCACAAAGCTCAACCGCGCGAGAACTCGCCCCGGCAAATTTGAGCGCATGGAGGGTCTTGAAAACCTCGATAAGGTGATACACATCGACCAGTCGCCGATAGGCAGAACGCCGCGCTCAAACCCCGCGACCTACACTTGCGTTTTCACCGATATTCGCGAGCTTTTCGCCAGCACTGCCGACGCTAAGGCGCACGGCTACGGAGCGGGCAGATTTTCATTCAACGTGCGTGGCGGGCGCTGTGAAGCCTGCGAGGGCGACGGCATACTGAAAATAGAGATGCACTTTCTGCCCGACGTGTATGTGCCCTGCGAAGTCTGCCGCGGCAAGCGCTACAACCGCGAAACGCTCGAAGTCAAGTACAAAGGTAAGTCGATATACGACGTGCTCGAAATGACGGTGGAAGAGGGCGCGAAATTCTTTGAGAATATCCCGAAGATTAAGCGCCGCATGGATACGCTGGTAGAAGTAGGCTTGGGATATGTGAAGATCGGTCAGCCCGCGACTACTCTTTCGGGCGGCGAGGCACAGCGCGTAAAGCTCGCGGCCGAGCTTTCAAAACGCCCGACCGGCAAGACTTTCTATATCCTCGACGAACCGACTACGGGTCTTCATTCCGCCGATGTCCACAAGCTGATAGAGGTGCTGCAAAAGCTCGCCGACGCGGGAAATACCGTGCTTGTAATAGAGCATAACCTGGACGTGATAAAGTCCGCCGACTGGGTGATCGACCTGGGCCCTGAGGGCGGCTCGGGCGGCGGAACGCTGGTCTGCAAGGGCACGCCAGAGGACGTGGCTGCCTGCGAAAGTTCGTATACGGGTCAGTATCTCAAAAAGCTGCTTTGATTTGACAAGGCATAGCTTGTTGTGATATAATTATCTCAATGATCTTACGAAAGGAAAATGAAATAAATGGCAAGACAGCTTACCCCCGCGCAGGAGGCTGAACGCAGCCTGATAACCACATACCGCAAGGATATATGGAACAAATTCGTGATGGGGTTGAAAAATTATCAGATGATAAGCGACGGCGATAAAATAGCCGTCTGTATCTCCGGCGGCAAGGATTCTATGCTTATGGCGAAGCTGATACAGCACCTGCAAAAATACTCCGATAAAAAGTTCGAGGCTGAGTATATAGTGATGGATCCCGGCTACAACGCCGAGAACCGCAAAAAAATTGAGGACAACGCCGCGCTGCTTGGTATACCGATAAAGATATTTGAAGTGAATATCTTCAATTACGTCGCGGGGCTGGATAAAAACCCCTGCTATATGTGCGCCCGTATGCGCCGCGGACATCTTTACAGCTACGCGCAGAGCCTTGGCTGCAATAAAATAGCGTTGGGTCATCATTTCGACGACGTTATCGAAACGATACTTATGGGCATGATATATGGTGGACAGATACAGACCATGATGCCGAAGCTGCACTCGAAAAATTACGAGGGCATGGAGCTTATCCGCCCGATGTATATGGTAAAGGAAGCCGACATACTTCGCTGGGTGGCGCATAACGACCTGCACTTTATCCGCTGCGCCTGCCGTTTTACCGAGAGCTACGAAAACCTTGAAAACAAGGGCGAAGTATCGAAGCGGCAGGAGGTAAAGCAGCTTATAGCGCAATTCCGCAAGACGAATCCCTTCATCGAAACGAATATCTTCAAGAGCGTTTACAACGTAAATCTGCGCACGGTGATAGAGTATCAGTATAAGGGTAAACGGTACAATTTTTTGGACACTTACGATGATTATAAGCCCGGGCCTGCCGAGTACGGCGAGGAAGCCGGCGACGAGATCTTTGAATAAGCGCTAGGTTTGCATGAACTAATTTTTTACTTGCCCTTTACTGAATTGATATGATTATTTTAATATGTGACTAAAATTTGAAATTGGCGGCGAGCAAGCTATATTCTTGAATAAAAGTATAGCTTAAAGGAGAATAATTTTTGTACAAAAGATAAAACCTTGCTCAAAAATGAAAAAAGGTATTGTAAAATCATGTCGAATAATGTATAATAATAATGTGTTTTGACCGCGTACCGCTGCGCGTTACCGTCGTGCCGCAGCAGGTTTCTTTGCGAAATGACGGAGAAAAGAGGATGTATTGATGGGTAAGACAGAAAAAAAGGTTTTTGATACCAGTACAAGTGTAGCGCCCCTCGGGCTTATCGCTATGGACGGCGCAAAAGAGCTTGGCGACATGATAAACCGCTATTTTCTTAAATGGGCTTTACAGGATGGCGAAGAGGGCAAAACTTTCCTCATAGACGCTGAGTGCCCAAGATTTTCTTCCGGCGACGGTAAGGGAATCATCAAATCCACCGTTCGCGGCAAGGATCTTTTCATTCTTTGCGACGTAGGAAATTACAGCTGCAAGTACACAATGCACGGCGAGCAGAACTCGATGTCGCCCGACGATCACTATCAGGATCTCAAGAGAATTATACAGGCTGCAAGCGGTAAGGCTCACAGAATAAATGTCATTATGCCTATACTTTACGGCGGCAGACAGCACAGAAGAACATACCGCGAATCTCTCGACTGCGCAGTAGCTCTTCAGGAGCTGGCTTCGATGGGCGTGCAGAACATAATCACTTTCGACGCGCACGACCCCAGAGTTCAGAACGCTATCCCGCTCACAGGCTTTGATAACATAATGCCTTCTTATCAGGTGCTCAAGGCTATGATGAAGACCTTCGATAACCTCAATTTCGATAAGAAGCATTTCATGATAGTTTCTCCCGACGAGGGCGCTATCAACAGAAATATGTACTACGCTTCCGTTCTCGGCGTAGACCTCGGAATGTTCTATAAGAGAAGAGATTACTCTACCGTAGTAAACGGCAGAAACCCCATCGTAGCTCACGAGTACATGGGCAACGACGTTACCGGCAAGGATATTTTCATCGCTGACGACCTTATCTCTTCCGGCGAGTCGATGCTTGACATAGCTATCGAGCTGAAAAAGCGCAACGCAGGAAAGATCTTCTGCTACGCTACCTACGGTATTTTCACCAATGGTCTTGAAAGCTTCAATAAGGCTTATGCAGACGGTATCATCGACGCAGTTTTCGGTACAAATCTTACCTACCGTTCGCCTGAGCTTCTTGCTACTCCTTGGTTCCACGAGGTCGACTGCTCGAAGTACATCGCGTACTACATCGCTACTCTTAACCACGATATGTCCATCGCAGACGTTATCGACCCTCATCAGAAGATAGCTGCTCTGCTCGAAAAGCACAACAAGAAAAAGTAATATATTTACAGCAAAATAAGGGCGGCTTTTTACGAGCCGCCTTTTTTGGGAGATGATTAAATGATATACGCAGCTATCGCGGCGGGCGGCGTAGGCAGCCGCATGGGCGCAGATATACCAAAGCAGTTTCTAAATGTGGGCGGCGTGCCGATGATCGTGCGCACTATCTCGCGTTTTTGCAGTAGTCCGTTGGTAGACGCAGTTTACGTCGGTACTAACGCCGAGTGGGTGGATGAGCTGAAAGCTATGTGCGCCAAGTATCTGCCCGAAGCGGATAACGTCACAATATTGGCGGGCGGCTCGGACAGAAACGGCACGGTATTTAAGATAGCCGAGCATATCGCTGCCGAGAGGGGAGTTGCTCCGCAGGATATTATACTTACGCACGACGGCGTGCGGCCTTTCGTTACCGAGCGCATCATCGCCGACAATATCGCCGCCATGCGCGACCACAGCGCCGCGGGTACGGCTGTTCCATCGGTAGATACTATCCTGCTCTCATCTGAGGACGGCGGAGTTATCGAAAGCGTGCCGCCGCGCGCAAGAATGTTCCGCGCGCAGACTCCGCAGACATTTCGCCTAAAAGAGCTTATGCAGGAGTACGCCGCGCTGACTGACGAGCAGAAAGCGCGCCTTACCGATACGGCGGGCATTTTCGCTTTGCGCGGCATACCGGTTGCGATAGTCCGCGGCGAGGATACGAATATAAAAATAACTGCGCCATTCGATATGCAGCTAGCGGAGCTGATAGCGGCGCAGGAAAAATGATGTTTATAGCCGGGGCGTGCCGTTCATACTGCGGTGCGCCCGCTGCTTTGCAGAAATAAAATATCGCGCTGCTCGCCGAATAATTTTTTGCGCATGAGGTCGTCGAGCATTATCCCGACTGCCGAAAGCGCGAACCATATCAGTGTGAACGGCAGGCATATCTGCCCGTCGAAATTCATCGGCATCATCGAGTAATCCCAAACGTTCAGCCCGAGCTGCCTGTTCACTATCTCGCCCGTTATAAGCTCGCAGGCGGTGATGAAAAGCGCCGAGATCATCAGCGTCAGAAACACGCCCGGTGCCGTGCGCCCGCTGCGGTTGAGGAGGTGTATCAGGTACATCGCCAGCCCGCCCAGCAGTCCCATCGAGATGTGCGTGAATCCGCGCGCGCATATCTCGATGATACCGTAGCTGAAAGCCCCCGTCGTGAACACCGCCAGCAGTTTAGCCGCTTCGCTTCGTAAATTCTGCTGCAAATTATCGCTCCTCTCGTAAATATCAGCTACTTATAATTTGCGCAAAAATCTGCGTTTTTATCCAACTTATACGCATAAAAATAAAGGCAATATCACGCTGCGTTTTCTGCATGATATTGCCTTTTGTTGTTTAGTTAAATTCGGTTCAGACCTGCCAGCTGTTGAGGTACTTTTCCTGCTCTTCGCTCAGCTTGTCTATCTCTATTCCCCAGAATTTCAGCTTGCGGCGTGCTACTTCGTTGTCGATCTCTTCGGGCACGGTGATTATCTTGTTCGTAAGCTTGTCGCGGTTTTTTACGAGGTAAGCGGCGGTGAGCGCCTGTATCGCGAATGACATATCCATTATCTCGGCGGGGTGGCCGTCGCCTGCGGCAAGGTTTACAAGTCTGCCCTCGCCGATAACGAAAATGCTTCTGCCGTCGCTCATTCTGTATCCGTCGATGTTGTTTCTCGCGGGGTACTTCTCGGTGCATATCTCGGCGAGCTTAGCTACCGCGACTTCGCAGTCGAAATGGCCCGCGTTGCAGAGTATAGCGCCGTCCTTCATGTTTGCAAAGCTGTTTTCAGTGATAACATCCTTGCAGCCCGTTACCGTAACGAAAATGTCGCCTATCTTAGCGGCTTCCTCCATCTTCATTACTTTAAAGCCGTCCATTACAGCCTCCATAGCCTTTATCGGGTCGATCTCGGTGACGATAACGGAAGCGCCAAGACCCTTCGCGCGCATAGCAACGCCCTTGCCGCACCAGCCGTAGCCCGCAACTACTACGTTTTTGCCCGCAACGATGAGGTTCGTGGTGCGGTTTATGCCGTCCCATACCGACTGACCGGTGCCGTAGCGGTTGTCGAAAAGATATTTGCAGCGCGCGTTGTTTACCAGCGCCATCGGGAATTTCAGCTCGCCCGCCTTGTTCATCGCGATGAGTCTGATAATGCCCGTGGTGGTTTCCTCGCAGCCGCCGATAACGTTGGGTATCAGCTCGGGGTATTCGTTGTGTATCATGTTCACAAGGTCGCCGCCGTCATCGATGATAACGTTCGGGCCTGCCTTGATAACTTCTGAAATGTGGCGGTGGTACTCTTCGGGAGTGGAAGCGTGCCATGCGTAAACGTTCAGACCGTCGTGCGCCAGAGCCGCAGCTACATCGTCCTGCGTAGAGAGGGGATTGCTGCCCGTAACGTACATCTCAGCGCCGCCCGCCGCAAGCACTTTGCAGAGGTAAGCGGTCTTTGCCTCGAGGTGTATCGAAAGCGCTACTTTTAGTCCGCTGAAAGGCTTGTCGCGCTTGAAATCTTCCTCTATGCTGCGCAGCAGACACATATTGCGGCGCACCCATTCGATCTTTCTTGCTCCGCTTTCCCAAAGGTCAATGTTTCTTATCTCACTCATTATTTTAACGTCCTTTCATTACGAAATAGTTTTCGGCTTGCTCTTTTTAGCGCTGCTCTTTTCGGGCGCAGGCTCTTCCATGCCGCGGTCTTCGAATATCGCTTCGTCAGATTTCAAATAGTCGAACTCGGGGTTCTCCTCGCCGCGCGCGTCATAGTACGGCTGTATAACGTACTTGCGTATAACGGGGTAGCAGTTGAAAGCTCCCGCAAAGCATATCATGCTGAATGGCCAGAAGGGGATAATGAACAGCGAGATCGGGAATGTGAATACCACCAGCGAGCCGATGACTATCCATACCACCAGCGTCCAAAGGCTGTTCTTTATGCCGAGGCTCACGAGAAAAAACGCGTTTTTGATTATCTTGCCCAGCGAAAGATTTGTCGAAACTATCATAAGATAAATGTAAAAGTGCATCATGAAAAAAACGATGCAGCAGGCAAGGCATATCACCAGCGGGATGTACATCCATTCGGTCTGCTTAGCCCACGCAGAGTACGAGGGTATCGCCACTGCAAATCCCACTATGAAAAGCAGGTCGATAAGCCCCATGATAAAGCCCTGCTTGAAGTTTTTCCTAAAAGCTTCCCAAAAATCTTCCCATACAAAGGCGTTGCGCTCCTGCGACCAGTTGCGGCAGACCTTCGTCATAGCCGCCGTGGCAGGGCCGAACGTAACTATCGGTATCAGCGCCAGCAGGTAGATGAGGTTGAGCTGTACCAGTTTCCAGCCGCGCCTGCCGTATATCTCCATAAATTTGAAAAAGCCTTTTTTCTCGACCGGCGCTTTGGGTATACCTCTGCCCGGTTCATCGTATTTGCTGAATAATGACATTTCTACACTCCTTGAATTTTAACATCTGATCTTCCCGACTATATCTTGCCGAGTATCAGTATCGAAAGCCCGCAGTCGAGCGCCGCGCAGGCGCATATAGCCGCAGCCATCGCGAGAAACCTTGTGCCGTAAAGCTTGCAGCGCTTCAGCAGCCCGTCAAAAAGCCTGTCCTGAAAGCATATCTTGAAAAGTCTGCCCGAGAGGAACATCGCTTCGCGGCAGGCGAGCACGGTAACGATAAGCGTTACGAATATCCCAGGGAATACCGCAGCTGCTTTCGCAAAAGCGTGCGCCGATGGACTTTCGCCGTATATCTGCGTGAGTATCACTCCGCTGCTTATGCCCTTGAAAAAAGGCAGTACCGCTTCAAACGGCTGAGATATAGCGCTGAACCCCAGCGCAAATGCTGCCGCCAGATAAAACCCGCTGCCCGCAAGCGTGCTGAGCATTATGCGGATAATGTCGCCGCTGCGGCGGGCGTTGAAAAAGCTCTCCTCCGCGCCCGTGAGCAGCTCGGTAAGGCGGGTGTCCATAAAGCAGCAGCACACTGCCCCGAAAAGCGTACCCACCAGCGCCGAAACGCACAGCACCGCGAAAAGCGTAAGGTTTTTGCCGCTCTTATCGGCAGGCTTGTTTTTCAGCGTTTGCATAAACATCACTCCTTTTAAGAGGATATTTATGCGGCTTGTCTGAAAAGTATTACTTTGAAAGCTCGTAAGCGCGCGCCGTGCAGGCTTTGCAGCAGTTCTGAACGGCTTCGTCAAGGTCGCCTTCGCGCAGCTTTTCAAGACCCGCGATGGTAGTGCCGCCCTTTGAGGATACCATCTCTATCAGCTTTTCTATCGTGTTTCCGCTGTCGGTTATCATCTTAGCCGAGCCTATCAGCGACTTTGCAAAAAGCTTTTTCGCGACCTCCTCGTCGATGCCGACCGATTTTGCATACTTGATGAAAGATTCGGCGTAAAGATAGATAAAAGCGGGCGAAGAGCCGTTTATCGCGATTATCTCCTTCATCTTGTCCTTGGGGATAACGGCGTATACTCCGCAGCAGCCGAATATTCCGCAGATAACGGCGAACTCCTCTTCGGTAACGCTTTCAGAGTGCGAAAGTGCAGTAGCGCCCTCGCCCAGCAGCAGGGGAGTGTTCGGCATTACTAGCACTACCTTAGCCCCCGCAATGGTCTTTGATGCGATGTAATCGTCGGTTATGCCCGCACAGATGGATACTATTACGGTATCTGCGGTAACAGCTTCCGCGATGTCCGCGAGAACTTCGTCGAGCTGCTGCGGCTTTACGGCAAGAAAAACGTACTTGCATTTCTCTACTGTTTCGGCAGCGCTTCCGCAGGCGTTCACGCCTATCTCAGCCGCTCTTTCGAGCGCAGGAGCGTAAGTGTCGTAAGCGTAAAGCTCAGCCTCGATGTCCTTGCTGCCCGAAATTCCCTTCATGATGGCATAGCCCATGTTGCCCGCACCGATAAATCCTATTTTAGTCATACTGACCATTTCCTTTCAATATCAGATCTTGTTTGCGATAATATTCTCGCATAAAATAATACAAATTCATTATACTACATTTTATACAAAATTTCAAGGGCTTTTTTATGAAATCTATAATGTATATATCCATGCGGCTATAATATTAAAGTTTTATAAACCAAATGTTGCTTTATAGATAAAATGCTTGCATTTCGGCAGATTATGTGATAAAATTAAATTTGTATCGTATGAATTTTTTTGCAGAAGGAGCATTTATTTATGGATCATTTGGATCTTGACGAACTCAGATCACAGATCAACGAGATAGACGAGCAGATACTTTCGCTCTTTACGAAGCGTATGCAGACTTGCTATAAAGTGGCAGAATATAAGATAGCTAACGACATGCCCGTGTTTCAGATGGACAGAGAGCATCAGATAATCGAGCGCGTACGCAGCGAAGTGCCCGCTGATATGGCAGATCCTGCCGAGGTGCTTTTTACCAATATGATGGATATATCGAAGTGCAAGCAGTTTCAGAAATTTTTTGCCGACGCCGAGCCTTTTGAGTCCTCACCGCTAGACCTTACGGGAAGCCGCAGGGTAGCCGTTCCCGGCACTGTCGGCTCGTATTCGCACGTTGCGGCAAATAAGTTCCTGCCCGAGTCTGAGCCGGAGTTTTACGATTCTTTCGGCGAAGTATTCGCGGCGGTAGAAAGCGGCAAAGCTGAGTTCGGCGTAGTGCCTATCGTAAATTCCACGGCGGGCACTGTTTCGCAGACCTACGAGCTTATGCGACGCCACGATTTCAAGATATGCGCCTGCACTAAGGTTTCGGTCGATCATTGCTTGGCGATAAAGCCCGATACCGACCTTGCGGACGTTAAGCGCGTTTACTCGCACGAACAGGCGCTTATGCAGTGCTCGAAATATCTGGCGCAGCATGGCTGGTCGGCTCACCCGTATGAGAATACCGCCCTCGCGGCAGATTTTGTAAAAGAAAGCTCCGAGCCTTACGCGGCTATCTGCTCCGAGCAGTGCGCGAACCATTTCGGCTTGAAGATAATCGACCACGGCATCGCGAATGCCGAGTGCAATTTTACCAAATTCATACTTATCTCCAAAAAGCAGCTTTTAGCGCCCGGTGCCGATATAATCTCGGTTTCGCTCACCGTACCTCACCAGACCTCGGCGCTTTACCGTCTGTTGACGAAGTTTTCCGTTTCGGGTCTGAATCTTACCATGATAGAGTCTCGCCCCATCGCCAATACCGATTTCGACGTGCTTTTCTATCTCGATTTTCAGGGTTCGGTAAATTCACCCGACGTTGTAAAGCTGATACGCGAGCTTGAAACTGAGCTGGGCTATTTCAAGCTTCTGGGCAACTATAAAGAGATCTGAGGAGGCTGACATATGCGCATAGGACAGGGTTACGACGTTCACCGCCTTACCGAGGGCAGAAAGCTTATTTTGGGCGGCGTGGATATTCCGCACGATAAGGGTCTGCTGGGTCATTCTGACGCCGACGTGCTCGTGCATGCTATAATGGACGCGCTTCTCGGCGCAGTCGCTATGGGCGATATAGGAAAGCTTTTCCCCGATACCGACCCAGAATACAGCGGCGCTGACAGCTTGAAGCTGCTGGCAAAGGTCTGCGAAGTTATCCGCAGCGAGGGCTGCGAGATAGGCAACATCGACGCTACCGTTATAGCGCAGAAGCCGAAGCTGGCGCCGTATATAATGCAGATGCGTGAGAATATAGCGCGTGTCTGCGGCATAGAGCTTTCGCAGATCTCGGTAAAGGCTACCACCGAGGAAAAGCTCGGCTTTACGGGCGCGTGTGAGGGCATTTCCGCAAGCGCCGTCTGCCTGCTTGACTCCCGCCGCGGCTGATCACTCTATATCAAAAACAGTTTTCCAAAATCATGAAACGCTGATTTGAAATATAAGTTATAAAACCGCTCCTTTTTGATAATACTACATACAGTAATCAAAAAGGAGCGATCTTATATGAGCAATAAACAGGAATCCATAGGACTTTTAAAAGAAACTAACGCGGGCATACAGATGGGCGTTTCCACGCTGGAAGAGATGATCTCAGACATTCGCGACGAGCGCCTGCGCGCCGTTATGCACGACTCAAAGGTGGAGCATGACGAGCTGGGCGACGAAGCGCACAGGCTGCTGCTGGAGTACGGCGCTGATACTAAAGAGCCTCACCTCGCCGCCAAAGCCATGAGCTGGATGAAAACTAACGTGAAAATGGCTGCCGAGCCGGGCGACAAGACCGCTGCAGGGCTTGTTACCGACGGCTGCAATATGGGAGTAAAAACGCTGAATAAGTATATAAATCAGTATAAGCACGCCGACTCCGCCGCCGTGAGCCTTGCCAAAAAAGTCATACGCTGCGAGGAAAAGCTTTGCAGCGATGTAAAACGCTATCTCTAATAACACAGAAGCGGCTGCCGCATATGGACAGCCGCTTTTTATTTGTAATAGTATAGATATTCCTCCAGCGTAAGCCCCTCTCGGCGTATCACCTCGGCGTGTTCTCTGCCGACATAGCGGTAGTGCCATGGTTCGTAGGCTATGCCCGTAATGTGCTCTTTCATGCGCGGATAACGCAGTATAAAGCCGTATTTCCAAGCGTTCACGCATAGCCAGCGCCCCTGCTCGGTAGCGTAAAAATCGTCCTGCGTGTCATCCCAGTCGGGCGAGCATAGGTCGCAGGCAAGACCAGTGTGGTGCTCGCTGTGCATAGGCTTCGCAAGATAGCGCGCAGTGAGCTTTTCCGCCGCCGAAGGCGTTTCGCCGCTGCACATATACTCCGCCACGCTTCTGTTCCAAAGCTGCTGCTGATACTCGGGCGTGCGGTAAGCGGAAAGCACTTTTATCACAACTTCATTGCTTTCGGCGGCGCGCAGCATCTCTCGGCAGTGTTCCGCGGCGGTCTTTTCCATCTTCACCGTGCCGACCTCCTCTAACTGCGGCACGAAGTCTTTCGGTACAGGACTTACGCTGTCTACAAGAATAAGATAGTCCATTTTCTATTCCTCCTGTTAATATACTGCATTATATTATATATATGCTGTAATATTCGCTTTTGATACCGCATAGTATTACTCAGTATCAGAATATCAAGGAGGATAACGGCAATGGATATGAAAAAGACCTGCAAATGGTCGCTCGCGGTGGTGATCTCATGCGCGGTAGTGCCTTTCGGCGTTTCAGAGGGGGCAAAGCTCGCGCCTGCGTTTTCAAGCGCGGCGGCGTACTCGGCAGCGCGCGAGATGGATATTTCGGCAAAGGCAGTAGCACCGCAGACAACGTTTTCCGCGGCGCACAGCGATATAATAGGCTCTACCGCGCGCGATATGGAAGCCGCACCCGAAGAGGTGGAGATACGTCTGCCGCAGGGCGCTGAGATACCTACGCCTATGCCATCGGCTGACGTGATAAACGCCCTTCCTTACCCTACAGACCTCACCGACCATGACGGCGTTATAGAAAAAAACAATTTCGGCGCATACAGCGGCGAGCAGTATTTTGACCTCGCAGACGGCGGACAGGTGCGAAACTGCACGTCTTTGGATAATTCCGAACTGCTCGAAAACAGCACTAAAGGCAGAGTGTTTGAGATAGAAACAGGCACGGAAGAGCCGCAGGTGCTCATTTACCACACCCACACTACCGAAAGCTTTGAGCTTGAAGATAAAGACTGGTACGACAGCGATTTCGGCGGAAAGACCTCAGAGCCTGATAAGAACATGACAGCCGTCGGCGATGAGATATGCCGACAGCTTGAAGAAAGCGGGATAACCGTTATCCATGATACATTGGTGCACGATTACCCGAGCTACGACGCGGCGTATGATTCCAGCCGACAGACGGTCAGCGAGCTGCTTGAGGAGTACCCATCGGTAAAAGTAGCGCTCGACATTCACCGCGACGGCATAGAAACAGCCGAGGGCGTGCGCCTGGCGCCAGTAGCCGAGATAGACGGCAGGGAAGCCGCGCAGATAATGATAATCTCGGGCTGCGATGACGGCACTATGGATATGCCGAATTATATGGATAACTTCCGCTTCGCCTGCGAATTGCAGTCGGAAGCCGAAACGCTTTTTTCGGGTCTTACCCGCCCGATACTTTTTGATTACAGATTTTACAATCAAGATCTTACTTCCGGTTCGCTGCTGATAGAGGTAGGCAGCCACGGCAATACGCTTGAGCAGGCAAAATACAGCGGCGAGCTGATAGGAAAAGCCCTCGCAGAGCTTTTTACAGATGAATAGATGTGCAGAAACGTCCCCGTTTTCAGCGGGGCTTTTTTGTTTTGAATGAAAAGTTGTTAATTTTCATGATAAGCCCTTGCTATTTCGCCGCATTTGTTATATAATATAATAGAGTATGTATGCTATAGGCTTGATACATAATTACTTTGCCGCAGTACGGCAGAAAAGGAGATAGTTGCTAATGACAAAGGCACAGAGATTTTTCACTTCGATCAAAGATAAAAGAGTAGGCTTTATCGGTACGGGCGTTAGCCACACCCAGCTGATACGTGTATTTCTTTCCAAGGGCATAAAAGTAGTTATTCTTGATAAAAAGGACGAGGATCATTTCCCCGAAGACCTTTACAGCGAATTTTCGGCTAAGGGCGCTGAGTTTTCCCTCGGCGAAAATTACCTCGACGAAATGTTCAACTGCGATATTGTTTTCCGTACCCCTGGTATGTATTTCAATAACCCGATGCTTACCAAGGCGCGCGAGGCGGGCGTGGTAGTTACTTCCGAGATGGAGGTATTCTTCGACCTCTGCCCCTGCAAGCTTTACGCGGTAACGGGCTCTGACGGAAAGACCACCACCACCACCCTTATCAGCGAGTTCTTAAAGGCTGAGGGAAAGAGAGTGCACCTCGGCGGCAATATAGGCAAAGCACTGCTGCCGATAGTTGAAACTATGAGCGAGACCGACGCTGCGGTAGTAGAGCTTTCGAGCTTCCAGCTCATCTCTATGCGCAAGTCGCCCGACGTAGCCGTTATAACCAATATCTCGCCAAACCACCTCGATGTTCACGGCACTATGGAAGAGTACATCGACGCTAAGTGCAATCTTATCCGCCATCAGAACGCTTTTTCGAAAACTGTACTCAATGCGGATAACGAGGAAACTATGAAGCTTGCGCCAATGGTACGCGGCACGCTCGTTAAATTTTCCCTCTCGGGCAACACCGACCGCGGAGCTTTCCTGCGCGACGACGGTATGCTCTGCTATATCGACAAGGGAAAAGTTACCGAGATAGTCCATAAGGAAGATATACGCATACCCGGCATCCATAATGTGGATAACTACCTTACTGCGATCTCGGCAGTATGGGGTGAAGTATCTATCGAAAGCATCGTGAACACCGCTATGACTTTCGGCGGCGTAGAGCACAGAATAGAGTTCGTCCGCGAAGTAGACGGCGTGAAGTGGTACAATGACTCCATCGCCACCAGCCCTACGCGCGTTATGGCGGGCTTAAATTCCTTCGACCAGAAAATAATAATCATCGCGGGCGGATATGATAAGAAGATACCTTACGAGCCTATGGCCGATACCGTAAACGAAAAGGTAAAAATACTTATCCTGCTTGGCGCGACTGGCCCTAAGATAGAAAAAGCAGTTACCTCCTCGCCGCTGTACCCCGAGAGCGGACTTAAAATAGTTCGCGTGAAAACGCTCGAGGAAGCGGTAGAGCAGGCGAATATCCTTTCAAAGCCGGGCGATGTAGTTTCGCTTTCGCCCGCCAGCGCGAGCTTTGATCTGTATGTAAATTTTGAGGAAAGAGGAAAGCATTTCAAGCGCCTTGTAAACGAGCTTTGATCTGCGGTCGATATGGATAGATCTGAACTTAAAAATATGCTCTCCGCCCTTTGCGCCGCCGACGGCGTTTCGGGAGCGGAGGAAAACGCGGCGGCTGTGTGCGCAAAGTACCTTTCGGCTTACGGCGAAACGCAGACCGACGCTTTCAATAACGTGATCTGCAAAGTCGGCAGCCACACTGCGGACAAGCCCACTGTAATGATAGAAGCGCATATCGACGAGATAGGCATGATAGTAAATCACATTACGGACGACGGCTTTCTGCGCGTTTCAAAGTGCGGCGGAATAGACGAGCGCGTTCTGCCAGCGGCGGAGGTCACGATCTACGGCAAAAAAAAGCTCTGCGGCGTGGTGACGAGCGTGCCCCCGCATTTACAGACCGAGCATAAAAAGGCGGCGAAACTCGATGATCTGTATATAGATACGGGTCTGAGCGGCGCGCGCGCAAAAGAGCTTATCTCGCTGGGCGACAGAGTGCTGATAGAAAATACCCTCGCCGATATGGGCGGGCTGGTGACATCTAAAGCGCTCGACGACCGCGCATGCGTTTGCGCGCTTATCCGCACGCTTGACCTGCTGAAAGGCAGGGATACCGCCTACAATATCTCGGCGGCGGTGTGCTCGGGCGAAGAGGTAGGCTCGCGCGGGGCTAAGGTAACGGCTTTCCGCGAGCAGACTGACATTTCGCTGATAATGGACGTTTCGTTCGGCAGAGTGCACGGCGAGTCGGATGAAGATACCGGCGAGATCGGCGGGGGAGCGATGATAGGCATTTCGCCCGTGCTCTCGCGCAGGCTCTCAAATGCGCTCATAGAAACGGCTAAGGCCGAGCAGCTTCCATATCAGATAGAAGTGATGGGCGGAAGAACTGGCACCGACGCTGACGAAGCCGCGGCTGCCGGAAAAGGCTCTGCCGCCTGTACCCTTTCGATACCGATACGCAATATGCACACGCCCGTAGAAGCTGCCGACCTCGGCGATATTGAAAACACCGCGCGTCTGGCTGCGGCTTTCTGCGAAAGGGGGCTTTTCTGATGAAGCTTGCTGAAATATTGGAAGAGCTTTGCGCGCTGGGCGGTATCTCGGGCGATGAGGGCGATGTTGCGGAGTACATCTGCAAAAAGCTGGAGGGCAAATGTGAGTATAGTATAGATAACCTAGGCAACGTCATAGCTTACAAAAAGGGCGCGAAGCGCGCTCCTCACCGCGTGCAGATCTCGGCGCATATGGACGAAGTAGGACTGATAGTCACCTACATCAACGCCGACGGCACTCTGAAATTTTCAACGGTGGGAGGCGTAGACCCGCGCGTGCTTTACGGCAAACGCGTGCTTATCGGAAAAGATAGGCTTCTCGGCGTTATCGGCGGAAAGGCTGTCCATAATCTTTCCGAGGATGAGCGCTCGGCAGCGCCGCAGGAAAGTGAACTTGTGATCGACGCGGTTTTTTCCTCGCGCGAGGAAGCGCAGAATCATATCCCGCTCGGCGAAAGCGTGATCTTCGATTCGCGCTTTATGCGCTTCGGTGAGGGCATGATAAAAGCGCGCGCGATAGACGACAGAGCGGGCTGCGCGATAATGCTTGCGCTGATAGATGAAGAACTTGAGTACGATACCTGCTTTACTTTCGTAGTTCAGGAAGAAGTAGGTCTGCGCGGTTCGGGCGCGGCGGCTTTTACCGTTGACCCCGAAATGGCGATAGTGCTTGAGTCTACCACCGCGGCGGATATACCCTCGGCGGCGGGCGAAAAGCGCGTTTGCGAGGTCGGCAAAGGCCCTGTTGTTTCCTATATGGACAGGCGCACGATATATGATAAGCAGCTTTACGCGCTGGCTTTCGATACCGCGCGCGGGTTGGATATACCCTGCCAGACCAAAACTATGGTGGCGGGCGGCAATGACGCGGGCGCTATCTCGCTCGCTCGCGGGGGAGTGCGCACCGCCGCGATCTCACTGCCATGCAGATACCTGCATTCGCCCTCCTGCGTGATAGCTGAGAGCGATTTAGAGAACGCTTATCTTCTAACTAAAAATTTACTGAAACGGATGCAAGAGCTATGATAAGTCAGCTTACCGAGGGCGAAACAGAGCTTTTTGAAAAGCTGAAGCCGAACCATTACGCGCGGCGTATACGTTCGCATTTCGCCGCATATTCGATCAAATATGATTTTGCGCGCTTTTACGTTCTGCGGCGCGGGGAACAGGCGGTAACGCTTATCTCCATTTTCAACGCGGCGATGATGTGCGCCGATATAACGGGGCAGTCGCTCACCGCCGCCGAGGTGGAGGAGCTTGCGCATTTTATACTTATGAATTCGCCGTATTCGGTAGAGCTTGACCCGCGCTACGCCGAAACGCTGCGCGGACTGATAGGCAAAGACTATTCCTCCGAGCTGCGCACCGAGTTCGCGTACAGCGCCCGCGGCGAACTGCCCGCGCTCGACGTGAACGAATGTCCGCCGCTGGACGATGTTTACGCTATTCTGAAAGAGTCGTTTCCCGCGCTGGCAGATTGCTACGAGCTTTGGCTCACCGATACTTCTCACCGCGTGCGCCGCGGACTTTCGCAGTCTTTCATGATGGGCGGATGCACTACCGCGACTATACAGTATATAATCGACAAGACCGCGCTGATAGGTCACGTCGCCACACTGCCCGAATACCGCGGACACTATTACGCCCGCCGCCTGCTTTATTGGATAGGCGAGCGCCTGACGAACGACGGTTACGATGTCCGTCTGCTTGCGCGACCGCACCGCGTAAGCTATTACCGCGAGATAGGTTTTGCGGCAGTTTCGCAGGACGAAGTTTTTGAACTAAGGAACAATACATAAGGGATAATACATAACAAAGGATAATTAAAATGACAGATTTTTTCAATATAGACCCCAGACTTGCCGCGCTTGCGGAAAAGGCTGAGCAAGCCGCCGAAAAGCGCTTCGGCGAGATAAATAAGACCGCCGAGTATAATGGAGCTAAGGTGCTCAAAGCCTTTATCGACAACAAAGTCAGCGAGTCTTGCCTTAAAGGCACTACGGGCTACGGCTACGGCGATATTGGCAGAGAAACGCTCGATGCTGTTTACGCGCAGGCGTTTGGCGGCGAGGACGCAGTAGTCCGCCACAATTTTGTGAACGGTACGCATACCCTCTCTACCGCGCTTTTCGGCGTGCTTCGCCCGAATGATACCATGCTTTCGCTCACGGGCAGCCCATATGACACTATGGAAGAGGTCATCGGCATACGCGGCGAGGCGGGAAGAGGCTCGCTGAAAGATTTCGGCGTGAAGTATGAACAGGTAGATCTGCTTGATGACGGCACACCCGACCTCGCGGAGATAGCCGAGCGCGCAAAGGGCAAAAAGGTCGGTTATATCCAGCGTTCGCGCGGGTATTCGCTGCGTCCATCTTTCACGATAGACGTTATAGAGCAGATAATTAAAGCCGCTCGCAGCGCCGAGCCTAACATCATAATAATGGTGGATAACTGCTACGGTGAATTTGTAGAAAAGCGCGAGCCGCTCGCGGTAGGCGCAGACCTCATAATGGGCTCGTTGATAAAAAACCCCGGCGGCGGTATAGCTTCTACCGGCGGATATATCTGCGGCAGAAAAGACCTTGTAGAGCTTTGCGCCGACAGACTTGCCTGCGTGGGCGTCGGCAAAGAGGTAGGCTGTACGCTTAACCAGAGCAGAGAGATGCTGCTGGGCTTTTTCATGTCGCCCGAGGTCACCGCAAACGCGCTCAAAACGGGCGTTTTCGCCTGCGCATTGTTCGAGCAGCTGGGCTTTAAGACTTTCCCTGCCGCCGACGATCACCGCACGGATATAATCTCCTCTATATGTCTGGAAAATGAGGAACGCCTTACGGCATTTTGTCAGGGCATACAAAAAGGCTCGCCCGTAGACGCTTACTGCACCCCCGAAGCATGGGATATGCCCGGATACGACAGCAAGGTGATAATGGCGGCAGGTGCTTTCACAATGGGCGCTTCGATAGAGCTTTCGGCAGACGCGCCGATAAGAGAGCCTTTTGCCGCGTGGCTTCAGGGCGGACTTACTTACCCGACAGGCAAACTGGGCGTGCTCACCGCCGCGCAGGAGCTTCTTAATAGAGGTCTGATAGAAATTTGACATTCATCTTATATTAGAAAGGAAAAAGAGCTATGGCAGAGATATTTACCGTCAGCATTGCGGACATAGTAAAAGAGCTACAGTTAGAGCTTGTTTATGCGCCGAAGGATTCTACTGAGATAATGGTATCGGATAACGACTGCAACCGTCCCGGATTGCAGCTAATGGGCTTTTACGAATACTTCAACGCCGAGCGTATACAGATATGCGGAAACATGGAGTTTGCGTACCTTGCCAGCGTTGACGAAGAAACAAGATACAAGAAGATAGAAACGCTTTTTGCTACCCATATCCCTATGTTTGTGGTGGCGAGAGGTCACGAGCTTTACCCCGAGATGATAGAGCTTGCCAAAAAGTACGAGATACCGATAGGAAGAACTAAAGAGAGCACCACCGCTTTTATCGCGGCGCTCATCTCTTATCTGAACGTACAGCTCGCGCCGCGTATAACAAGGCACGGCGTGCTGATAGAGATATACGGCGAGGGCGTGCTGATAGTCGGCGAAAGCGGCGTCGGCAAATCTGAAACAGCCATTGAGCTTGTAAAGCGCGGACACCGCCTTGTAGCGGACGACGCGGTAGAGATACGCCGCGTTTCCAGCAAGAGCTTGGTCGGCTCTTCGCCCGATAATATAAGACATTTTCTCGAGATACGCGGCATAGGTATTATAAACGTGCGCCGCCTTTTCGGTATGGGCGCAGTTAAGGTGACTGAGAAGATAGATATGGTAGTAGAGCTGGAGCCTTGGGATTCTCAGAAGGTATATGACAGAATGGGAGTGGATAACGAATTTACCACCATTCTCGGCGTAAAAGTGCCCAGCCTTACTATTCCTATAAAGCCCGGCAGAAACCTCGCAGTTATCCTCGAGGTAGCGGCTATGAACAACCGTCAGAAGAAAATGGGATATAACGCCGCGCAGGAGCTGCTCGATAACCTGGGTCTGCAGTTCGATAAAAAGGATAAAGTTAAAAACTGGGATCTTATGTAAATAGGTGGTCGATACAAAAATGATTATAGAAGCGGATCTTCACACGCACACGTTAGCTTCTACACACGCTTACTCAACTATAAAGGAAAACTGTCAGTGCGCCGCTGAGTACGGACTTAAAGCGATAGCTATGACAGACCATATGATAAATATGCCCGATTCGCCGCATATATGGCACTTTGAAAATCTTTTTACGCTGCCTGATAAGATATGCGGGGTGTATGTGCTTAAAGGCACTGAGGCGAATATAATAGATACCGAGGGCACTCTCGACGTTGACCATTCGCTGCTGAAAAAGCTTGACTGGGTGGTCGCTTCTATGCACCGCTGGACATTCGAGCCGAAGGATTATTATACCCACACAAAGGCGTACCTCGCGGCGGCTAAAAACCCCGCGATAGACGTTATAGGTCACTGCACGACCTCGCTTTACCCATTCGATATGGAAAAATGCCTTAAAGCTTTCAAAGAGTACGGCAAGTTAGTAGAGATAAATGAAAACTCTATTTTTAACAAAAAAGGCTCGCTGAAAGGCTGCACCGAAGCGCTCAAGATATGCAAGAAGTACGAGATACCCGTAGTGGTAAATACCGACTGCCATTTCTGCGACGCGATAGGTCAGACACCCCACGCCGAAAAGCTGATAGAAGAACTTGATTTCCCCATGCGCTTGGTCTATAACGCCGACTGGGAGAAGATACGCGAATATGTGCTGAAAAAGCACCCCGACTGCAAGATATAAAGAAAGGAACGGTAACACATAAATGAACGAAAAAGCTCTTGCCGCGCTCGCCGAAAAGCTAGGCTGCGGCGTCTGCGAAAACGAACCGCTCTCCGCGCATACTACCTTCCGCACAGGCGGGCCCTGCACCTGCATGATAATGCCTAAAAGCGCCGAAGACCTCTCGCAGCTGGTAAAATTCGCTGCGGAAAACGGCGTGCGTACCCTAGTGATGGGAAAAGGCTCGAATATGCTCTGCGCCGATGAAGGCTTTGACGGCGCGGTGCTGCTGATAGGCAGCGATTTTTCTGAGATAACTATGCTCGACGACTGCACTATACGCGCGCAGGCGGGCGCTGCTATGAGCCGCCTTTGCAGGGTAGCGCTGGATAACGGGCTGAGAGGTCTGGAATTTGCATACGGCATACCCGGCACCGTAGGCGGCGGTATTTACATGAACGCTGGAGCTTACGGCGGCGAGATGAAAGACGTGCTGGTTAGCGTTACCGCTATGGATAGAAACGGCGAACTGCACACCTACACCCCCGCACAACTGGAGCTTACATACCGCAGATCACGCTTTTCACATACTGATGAGATAATAGTCAGCGGCGACTTCAAGCTTGCGCACGGCGATAAGGCGGAGATCGAAGCGAAGATGAACGAGCTTATGGCGCGCAGAAAAGATAAACAGCCGCTAGAGTACCCGAATGCAGGCTCTACTTTTAAGCGCCCCGAGGGACAGTTCGCGGGTAAGCTGATACAGGACTGCGGTCTGCGCGGTGCGACAGTAGGCGGCGCGCAGGTCTCTGAAAAGCACTGCGGATTTGTTATAAACAAAGGCGGCGCGACCTCTGCCGATATAAAAGAACTTATAGCGCACATACAAAAGACCGTTTACGAAAAAACGGGCTTTCATCTGGAGTGCGAGGTAAGGATAATACCTTATAAGGCAGACTGACCATACGGCTTGCGCGAAAGGAGAGAATGAAAAAAATGCAGTTTGTAATAGTAACGGGAATGTCAGGCTCGGGAAAATCTACGGCTATCGACGTGCTGGAGGATATGGGTTATTACTGTATAGATAATATCCCCCCTGAGCTGATAATAAAATTTACCGACCTCTGCGCGAAGTCAGAGGGCAAGATACAGAAAGCGGCTTTTGTAGTAGACGTGCGCGGCGGAGATTTCTTCCTTGAATTGCAGGATACTATACAAAATCTGCGCGCCGCTCATGTAGATCTAAAAATACTTTTCTTAGAGTCTTTCGACGACGTGATCGCGCGGCGGTATAAGGAAACGCGCAGAAAGCACCCGCTTGACGAGCTTGCTGGCGGCAGCCTTACCGAGGCTATACGCATGGAGCGCGAGCTGCTTATGTCGGCGAAAGCGATGAGCGATTATTTTATCGACACTTCAAATTACTCTACCTCAGAGTTCCGCAGCAGGCTGTATTCTATTTTTGAAGAGGATAACAGCGAGCATATGCACATAGAGATACGCTCATTCGGCTTCAAATACGGCGTTTTCGCCGAGGGCGATCTTATTTTTGACGTAAGGTGTCTGCCGAACCCTTTCTATGTGCCCGAGCTGAAGCATAAAACAGGTCTTGACAGCGAAGTTTCGCAGTACGTCATGAAATTCGACGATGCTAAAACGCTTTATAATAAGCTTACTGACCTTATAGATTTCCTGCTGCCGCTTTATGAAAAAGAGGGCAAGTCGCAGCTTGTAATAGCTTTCGGCTGTACCGGCGGCAAGCACCGCAGCGTTACTTTCGCCGAGGCAGTAGCCCGCCACCTAACGCTAAACGGTCATAAGATACGCGTAAAGCACCGCGATATAGATCACTAAATAATAAAGGAGTCGGCATTTAGATTATGTCAGAGCAGTCTTTTTCCAAACAGGTAAAAGAAGAGATTATTTCAAAGATAAATTCCGTACAGAAGGCTGACGCTTGTCTGTTCGGGATATTGCTCTGCGCGAACGAGCTTGGCGCAGACGAGATAACGCTGCTTACCGAAACGCAAACGATAGCAGATTTTTTCGAGCTGAACGTAAAGCGTATCTGCGGCGAAAACAGCGTAGAGTTTACCAGTACCGACCGCGGCAGCGGCGCGGCTATGCTTTCGCTGACGGTAAAGGGCGCGGAGGAGCGCGCAAAGCTTCTGGAGCATTTCCATATCGTGGACGGCAGGCACTGCTCGAAGCCGAATTATCCGAAAAAGAGCCTTTACCCGTACATGACGGCGGGTATGTTCTTAGCCTGCGGCTCGCTCAGTGACCCAAACAAAAATTACCATATGGAATTTGTAATGCCTGAGCTGCACCTTTGCAACAGCCTCGGGCTTTTGCTGTTGGATAATTACGAGCTGCTGGCGAAGCACGTCGAGCGCAAGGGCAAGCAGATACTTTATTTCAAAGAGTCTGAAAACATCATCGACATGATAGCGATGATGGGCGCGACCTCCGCTTCGTTCGACCTCATGAACATAAAGATCTACAAGGATATGCGCAATAAGATCAACCGCGAGGTAAACTGCGTAAACGCCAATATAGAAAAATCTATCCGCGCCGCCGAAAAGCAGATAGCGGATATTGAGCTGATAGATGAAAAACTGGGCATAGGCTCGCTGCCCGATAATCTGCGCGAGATCGCTATGCTGCGCTACGAAAATCCCGACTATAATCTCGGCGACCTCGGCGCGGCGCTCGACCCGCCCATCTCACGCTCCGGCGCTAACCACCGTCTGCAAAAGCTCGCTAAGATAGCGGAAGAGCTGCGCGGTGCGGAGGGCGAAAAATGACGGATTTTGTTCATCTTCACGTCCATAGCGAATATTCGCTTCTAGATGGCGCCTGCCGCGTAAAAGAGCTTGCCGCTGCCGCAAAAGCGCTGGGTCAAAAAGCCTGCGCCGTCACCGACCACGGTAATCTCTTTGCGGCGGTAGAGTTTTATAACGCCTGCAAAGAGATCGGCATAAAACCGATAATCGGCTGCGAAGTCTACGTTGCCGAAAATTCGCGCTTTAATAAAGACCCGCACGAACGCACGTTCCATCTGATACTTCTCTGCAAGAACGAAACGGGCTATCACAACCTCGCGAAGCTTGCTTCGCTTGCGTATACCGAGGGCTTTTACCGCCGTCCGCGCATAGATTTTGAGCTGCTCAGCAAGTACAGCGAGGGGCTTATCTGCCTTTCTGCGTGTCTGGCGGGCGAGGTCTCTCGCGCGCTTTCGGCGGGCGATTTCAATTCCGCAAAAGAGGTCGCGCTTCGCTACCGCAGGATTTTCGGCGAGGATTATTTCATTGAGATAATGAGCCATGATTTTTCCGAGCAGATGGCTGTTTTCAATCAGCTTATCCGCCTTTCGCGAGAAACTGGCATACCCCTCTGCGCGACTAACGACGTGCACTATATCCGCCGCGAGGACAGCTACGCGCAGAAGATACTGATGTGCATAAACACAGGCAAAACGCTTGACGATAACGAAAGGCTTGAGCTGCCGACGGATGATTTCTACCTCCGTTCAGGCGACGAGATGGCTGAGCTTTTCCGCAGCTGCCCGCAGGCGATAGAAAACGCCGTCAAGATTGCCGATATGTGCAACGTTGGGTTTGAATTCGGCGTTACAAAGCTGCCGAAGATAACTTTCAGCGGCGTTAATGATAACGTTAAATTCCTGCGCGATATGACGTTTAAAGGTCTACAAAAGCGCTATGGAACGCCGCTGAAAGAGCATATCGACCGTGCCGAGTATGAGCTTTCGGTGATAACGCAGATGGGCTACGTCGATTATTTTCTCATAGTCTGGGATTTCGTGCACTACGCCAAAACGCACGATATACCCGTAGGCTGCGGCAGAGGAAGCGGCGCGGGAAGCTTAGTTGCCTACTGTATAGGCATCACCGACATCGACCCGCTTCGCTATCAGCTCATCTTCGAGCGCTTTCTGAACCCCGAGCGCGTTTCCATGCCCGACTTCGATATAGATTTCTGCACGCTGAAACGTCAGCGCGTTATAGATTACGTCATCAGCCGCTACGGTTCCGACCATGTGGCGCAGATAATTACTTTCGGCACGCTGGGCGCGAAGCAGGCTCTGCGCGACTGCGCGCGCGTGATGGGTCTGCCTTACAAGACGGGCGACGTTGCGGCAAAAGCCGTTATAGGCGGTATGTCGCTTCGCGCTTCGCTTGAAAATTCGCCCGAGTTTCGCAAACTGTATAACGGCGACCCGCAGATACACGAGCTTATCGAAACAGCCATGCGCATAGAAAATATGCCGCGAAACGCAGGCACTCACGCCGCGGGCGTAGTTATCACAAAAGACCCCGTCAGCGAATATGTGCCGCTGTACGCGCGCGACGGACAGATCTCTACGCAGTACACCATGACGGTGCTCGAGCGGCTGGGTCTGCTGAAAATGGATTTTCTCGGCGTAAGCAACTTGACGATAATAGATATGTGCGTAAAGCAGATACAAAAGCGCGATCCCGATTTTGATATTTCGGCGATACCGCTCGACGATCCCGCCGTCTACGATATGTTCTCGCGCGGAAAAACTCAGGGCGTTTTTCAGTTTGAGAGCGCGGGAATGACATCTACCGTAATGCGTCTGCGCCCCGAGCGAATAGAAGACCTTATAGCCGTAATTTCCCTATACCGCCCCGGCCCGATGGACTCTATCCCGACCTATATCCGCAACCGCCACGACCCCTCGAAAGTAACTTACAAGCATCCGCTGCTGAAAGATATTTTAGAGGTCACCTACGGCTGTATCGTCTACCAAGAGCAGGTAATGCAGATATTCCGCACGCTGGCGGGCTACTCTTACGGCAGGGCGGATATTGTTCGCCGAGCTATGGCGAAAAAGAAGCATGATGTGCTTGAAAACGAGCGGCGCACTTTCATCTACGGCGATGATGAGTGCTGCGGTGCTGCCGCAAACGGCGTGCCCATAAAGGTCGCGAACGAGATATTCGATGAAATGACCTCTTTCGCTTCATACGCTTTCAATAAATCTCACGCCGCCGCATACGCTACCATCGCTTACCAAACGGCGTATCTGAAATGCCGCTATTATAAGGAATACATGGCTTCGCTCATGACGGTAACGCTTTTTGAAAAACCGCACAAGCTTTACGATTACATCACCGACGTTCGCCGCAGCGGGCTGGAGATACTGCCTATCGACATAAACAAGAGCGTTGGCGGTTTCAAAGCTGAGCCGCAGGGCATACGTTTCGCACTGCTCGCGGTCAAGGGCTTAGGCGAGGGCGTGATAAATGCGCTGACGGCCGAGCGAGATGAAAACGGCGCGTTCACCACCTTGCAGGGCTTCTGTACACGCGCGGCCGGCACGGGCATAACCGTAAAAGGCTGCGAAGCGCTGATAAAAAGCGGCGCTTTCGACAGCTTTCCGAACAACCGCCGCGAGATGCTGATGTCGGTGGAAACAATCCTCAAACAGGCTCAGTACAGCCGCCGCGATAATGCAGAGGGTCAGCTCGATTTCTTTGATATGTCCTCGGGCGGCAATGAACATCAGGCAATAGTTGAGCGCTGCGATGAATTTTCGCGCACTCAACTTTTGGATATGGAGTATGAGGTAACGGGGCTGTACCTTTCGGGTCACCCGCTCGATGGCTACCTGCCTTTTGCCGAAGCCGAGGGCTGCCTGCCCGCGCAGATGTTCGCCGATACAGACCGCAGGCTGAAAAACGACTCGCCTGCGGGTATCTTGATACGTCTTACAGGCAAAAAACAGTTCAAGACCAAAAACGGCGCTATGATGTGCTTTGCCGACGGCGAGGATAGGTCTGGCACGGCGGAATTTATAATCTTCCCCGCGCTTTACGAGGTCGCTCAGCCGCTTCTGAAAGACGGCGCGGTGCTTCACGTTTTCGGCAAAGTTTCGCTTAAAGACGACGAACCTGCGAAGCTTATAGCCGAGCTTGTGGAAACGGGCGAACGTTTCGTTCAAAGCTGTATGGGCAAGGATATATGCGTAAAACTGCGCTCAGACGATAAAGCTGCTTTAGCGCGGGTAAAGTCAGCCGCCGAAAAGCACGCCGCGTCGGACGGCAGGTCGCTGATAATCTATTTAGCGGACAAGCATGCTTCGATACGTTTAAAGAGCGCGCCGACCGTAAAGATCAGCGGCGGGCTTATAGAAGACCTGCGGCAGGCGGCTGGCGCTGAGAACGTGCGCTTTATGAAAAAGCGCGGCTTAAAGGAGAGAAAGCTATGGAACCAAAAGATTATATAGTTGAAAAAATAGACGGCGATTACGCCCTGCTGCGCGACCTTAACAGCGGCATAGAGCTGAATATAGCCCGAGCGCTGATACCCGAAGAGAGCGACGAGGGTGTAAAGCTGCACTGGGAAAATTTCGAGTACAGCGTTATCGAGAACTGAATATGATGAAATTCTCGTGAAAAGTATGGAAAAAATAACTTTCTTGTGGTATAATAAACAGTGTTGCTTAATTGTATTCAAGTCAAAGAGAAACAGGAGAACAGAATATGGCATTATATACAAGTTATGAGCGCCCCTGCCGCGGACTTGTGATAGCGCACAGCGAGGATGAAAAATTCAATACTGAGTCGATAGTTGTTCGCTTCATAGTACCGCTGGAGGAGAAAAGCTCGCAAAAGTATACGGCGCTGGTATCGCTTATGGCTGAAAGCTGCCGCGAATATCCCGATAAGGCTGATATGGCTAAAAAGCTCGCTTCGCTCTACGGCGCTTCGGTAAACTCTTTCGCATACCGCTTAGGCAATTCGCTCTGCTGCGGATTGGCGGTGAGCAGTATCGGCGACAGATACACGATAAACGGCGAGAATATCACCGAAGAGTGCGCAAAGCTGCTGCTTAGCTGCATTTTTGAGCCAGATATCACTAACGGCGAATTTCCGCGGGAATATTTCGAGCAGAAAAAACGCCAGCTTATCGATAAGATAAAAAGCTCTTTCAATAACAGGCACACCTACGCTATCACAAAAGCGCGCGATATAGCCTTTGCGGGCGAGCCTGCGGCTGTTTCACCGCTCGGCAGCGAGGAAAACGCCAACGCGCTGACCTCCGCAGCGTTAGCCGAGAGCCACCGCGAACTGCTGGAAAATGCGTTTATCAGCATAAGCTTCTGCGGCGGCGGTACGAATAAGGGCGCGCAAAAGCTGGTAAAAAACGCTTTCGTAAAGCTCGCTTCCGAGCGCAAGGCGGAAGTCGCCGATATTCACGACCTCAACGCCTATTCGCTGCTTAAAGCCGAGCCGCATCGCGCTGATGAAAAGATAGATCAGGCGCAGTCGAAGCTCGTAATGTTCTTCAAGACGGCGGGCAAAAATATCTATGCCGATAGGCTCGCCTGCGAACTTTACGGCGGCACGCCTTTCTCAAAACTCTTTATGAACGTCCGCGAAAAACTTTCGCTCTGCTACTACTGCCAGTCGGGAATAGTGGAGTGCAAGGCGGCAATGCTTGTGGACAGCGGTGTAGAGCCGGGCAATGAGGAAAAAGCTTACAACGAGATAATCGCTCAGCTCGAAGCCCTGCGCGGCGGAGATTTTACCGATGAAGAACTTGAAAATACCAAGAAATACCTCATAGGCGCTATCCGATCGAATTACGATTCGGCTGAAAATCTTAATCTTTGGTACTTTTACCAGTTTGCAAGGGGCACGGCGTATTCGCCCGACGAAGCGGCGGCGCTGATAAAGGCGCTCAGCCGCGAGGACGTGCTGGAGTCGCTGAAAAACTTCAAGCTGGATACCGTATACACACTTACCCCCGAAGGAGGCGAAGCATATGCGTGAAACTACTATAGAAACGGCATTGAACGAGCGCACGGGCGAAAGCTACAAGATAGTCCATCATAAGTCGGGGCTTGACCTGCTTCTTGCGCCGATGGAGGGTTTTGTGCAGACTGCGGCTATGTTCGGCACAAATTACGGCTCGGTTAATAACTGCTTCAAGACTTCTGAGGACGCCGATTTTCTTACAGTTCCCGACGGCATCGCCCACTATCTGGAGCACAAGCTTTTTGAAAACGAGGACAGCGATGTTTTCGAGCTTTACGCCGCTACCGGCGCTGACGGCAACGCTATGACGGGCTTTGAGGACACGATATACCTTTTCACCTGCACTGAAAATTACGCCGAGTCGCTGAAAATACTGCTCGACTTCGTGCAAGACCCCTACTTCACTCAGGAAAATGTTGACAAAGAGCAGGGCATAATCGGGCAGGAGATAAAAATGACTATGGACTTGCCGAACAGAAAGTGCTTTTTTAATCTGCTCGGCGCGCTGTACGCCGCACACCCCGTGAGGAACGACATCGCGGGCACGGTAGAGTCGATAGCGCAGATCACGCCCGAGCTGCTTTACCGCTGTTATTACGCTTTTTACAACCTCCACAATATGGCGCTCGCGGTGGCGGGCAACCTCGACGTTGACGAAGTTATAGCTATCTGCGACGAACATTTAAAGCCCTGCGAGGATATGAACCTTGAGGTAAAATTCCCCGAAGAGCCGAGTCTGCCAGTAAAGCCGCTTGTCGAGGAACATTTCTCGGTGGGCGTGCCGATATTCTCGATAGGCTTCAAATGCGCGCCTTACGCTGATGACGTTATAGTCAAAAAAGAGGTCGAAGCGAACATTCTGCTCTCGCTGCTGGCAGGCAAGATGTCGCCGCTGTACAAGCGCCTTACGGAAGAGGGCTTGGTAAACGGCGAGCTGGGCAGGGAAGTGTTCGACGGCAGGGGCTACTTTTCGCTAGTGCTCTCGGGTCAGTCTGAACAGCCCGAAAAGGTACGAGATGCCGTGCTAGAGCATATCGAAAAGGCTAAGTGCGAAGGGCTCGACAGAGAGGCTTTCGACCTGCTGAAAAAGGCAGAGTACGGCTCGGCTGTGCGCGAGATGAATAATCCCGAAAGCTGCGCCGAAAATATGCTGGCTTTCTATTTCTACGGTCTTGACGCTTTCGAGGCAGAGCGCAGGCTGGCTGAAATAACCTTTGAAGATGTAGAAGCTGCGCTCGATGAATTTTTTGCGGAAGAGCGCTGCGCTATCTCTATCATCAGATAAATGAGCGGTATTGCCGCGCGAAAGGACTAATTTAAAATGACACTACAAACGCTTATGTATGCCGCCGCTAAGGTAAGCGACGAGATGCGTGAAACCATCAAGGCTAATCCCGATAAAGTATATTTCCCGAATTTCGGAAGTTCGGATAATATACTGAAAAGGGGCATTACTATTGACAGAGTAATGTTTACTATACCCGGCACGAATTTTGAGATATACTGGTACGGCTTTCTGATAGCGGTGGGCATACTGCTCGCCATGCTTTACGGCTTCAAAAAAATGAAGCCTATGGGAATAGATCCCGACAGAGCCACCGACGCGATCATCGCGGGCTTTATCGGCGCGATACTCGGCGCTAGGGCTTACTATATCGCTTTTAATGACAGCATAACTTTCAAAGACTTTTTTAGTTACCGCGACGGCGGACTTGCTATCTACGGTGGCATAATCGGCGCTGTTTTGGTCGGCGGCATTGTTGCTAAACTGCGCGGATTGAAACTTACAGCCCTGCTCGATGTGGTAGCGCCCTGTTTCCTCATCGGGCAAGCCATAGGCAGATGGGGCAACTTTGTAAATCAGGAGGCTTTCGGCGCTAATACCGACTTGCCTTGGGGCATGATAAGCTCGAAAACTATGTCCTACATCGCCGAGAATTTCGACGAGCTGGGCGGTCAGGTGTCTTCATACGCCCCTGTTCACCCCTGCTTCCTATACGAGTCGATATGGTGCGTTATCTGCTTCGTGATACTGCATATCTTCACTAAGCACAGAAAATTCGACGGCGAAGTTTTCCTTATGTATATAGGTCTGTACGGTCTTGGCAGATTTTTCATCGAGTCTACAAGAACTGACTCGCTCTATATCGCGAACATAAGGGTATCTCAGCTAGTGGCAGGTACTTGCGTTTTCACCGCGCTCGTGCTCATAATAATCTTCCGCAGCATGGCTTCGCGCTCTAATTACAAGCTTTTCTGCGATACCGAGCTTTCAAAGCAGCAGTTAGCGGCGCTCGAGGGCTACGAAGAGAACGAGAAAGCTAAGAAAGAGCTGAAAAAGAAGATAGCCGAAGCTAAGAGAAGCGGCGAAAGCTTTGCCGAGCTTGAAAAAGAGTATGACGAAAAATTCGGCAAGACTGCTAAGGAAGCCGCTAAGAAAAAGGCTGACGAGATAGCCGCCGAAAAGAAAGAGCTTAAAGCTAAGATAAAGGAAGCTGAAAAGGCGGGCAAAAAGGACGAAGCCGCTAAGCTCAAAAATGAATTTGCAAAGAAATTCGGCGGTATAGTTACCGAAGAGGAAGAGGCTGAGGACGAAAATTATACCTCTATCCTCGGCGATGATGACGAAGAAGCTGAAACCGAAGCGGCGGAAGCAAAGGCTGATGAAAAGCCCGAAGAATAAGCGAAAGGAACGTATTAACATGGCAAATATAATAGACGGAAAAGCCGTATCGGCTCAGGTAAAGGAAAATATAAAGGCTGAGGCGGCTGAGCTGAAAGCTAAGGGCATTGAGATAGGTCTGGCGGTAGTTATCGTCGGCGACGACCCCGCCTCGCAGGTGTATGTAAGAAATAAGGAAAAGGCTTGTGAATACGTCGGCTTCAATTCATACAAGTACGCTCTGCCCGCTGAAACTACCGAGGAAGAGCTGCTCGCGCTGGTCGATAAGCTGAATAACGACGATAACGTTGACGGCATACTTGTACAGCTGCCCCTGCCTAAGCACCTAGATGATAAGCTCATAATCAACAATATCCGCCCTGATAAGGACGTTGACGCTTTTCACCCCGTAAACGTCGGCAAGATAATGATTGGCGATTACAGCTTCCTGCCATGCACGCCCGCAGGCGTTATGGAGCTGATACACTCAACAGGCGTTGTGGTAAGCGGAAAGAAGTGCGTGGTAGTCGGCAGAAGCAATATCGTCGGCAAACCTATGGCAATGCTTCTCCTGCACGAGAGCGGCACGGTCACCATTTGCCACTCGAAAACGCAGGATCTTAAAGAGGTGTGCTCGCAGGCTGATATTCTCGTAGCCGCTGTCGGCAGACCTAAGATGATAACCGCCGATTACGTCAAAGAAGGCGCGGTAGTTATCGACGTTGGTATGGATAGGGACGAAAACGGAAAGCTTTGCGGCGATGTAGATTTCGAAGATTGCAAGGAAAAAGCCGGCTACATCACTCCCGTTCCCGGCGGCGTAGGCCCTATGACCATCGCTATGCTGATGAAAAATACTCTTACCGCGGGCAAACTGCATAAGGGCGTTTGAGAAAAAACACGGGAAGATATGTAAATTTTTTATGAACGCCCTTTACATATCGTGTTTTTCAGTGTATAATTAAATAGTTATATGCGCCTTTGCGCGCGAAACATATCCGTAAGGCAGATTATGGGCTGCGCTCCGACGGAGAATGTTACCTGCCATAGCCTTCCTTACAGGAAATATTTTTGAAAGAGGTACAGAAAAATGTTAAGAAAAGACGAAAAGACTGCTGTTATCGAAGCTAACAGAACTCACGAGACCGATACTGGTTCGCCCGAGGTACAGATCGCTATCCTCACTAAGAGAATCAACGACCTTACCGAGCACCTCAAGGTACACAAGAAGGATCATCACTCCAGAAGAGGCCTTCTTAAGATGGTAGGTAAGAGAAGAAACCTCCTCAACTACCTCAAGTCCAAGGACATCGAAAGATACAGAGCTACTATCGAAAAACTTGGCATTCGTAAGTAAGATCTTAATTACACGTGGGCAGAGCGGAGAATATCCGCTGCTGCCTTTGCGTGTTTTTATACGATCATACACTCGATCGACCGACCGCTAAAAACGAGCATCTGCGCCAAGCGACGGTGACCGAAACTTAGCATTAAACAGAGTTTGAGAGGTTAGCTTTTCAGACCGTGTTTATTGCTAATGGTTCAGAGGTTCACCGTTTCTTGAAAATAATTGTGAAAGGAAATGGTACTCAAAATGTTTGAAAATTACAGAAAGTTTGAAACTACATACGCAGGCAGACCTTTTATAGTTGAGACCGGCAAGACCTGCGGACTTGCAAACGGCTCCTGCTGGGTACGCTACGGCGAAACTGTCGTTATGGCAAATGTCACCGCTTCGGCCAAGCCCAGAGACGGCATCGACTTTTTCCCCCTCTCGGTAGACTATGAGGAAAAGCTCTACTCGGTAGGCAAGATCCCCGGATCTTTCACCAAGCGCGAGGGTAAGCCCAGCGATAAGGCTATACTCACTTCGCGTATGGTAGACCGCCCGATACGCCCCCTCTTCCCGAAGGATATGAGAAACGATGTTTCGGTAGTTATGACCGTACTCGCAGTTGACCACGACTGCTCGCCCGAGATCGCGGGTATGTGCGCGGCTTCCATCGCTATCTCTATTTCCGATATTCCTTGGAACGGCCCTATCGCTGGTATAAGCGTTGGTCTGGTAGACGGCGAGATCGTGCTCAATCCTACTGCTGAGCAGAAGACACATAACCGCCTCAACCTCACTGTTGCAGGCTCTATGGAAAAAATAGTTATGATCGAGGCTGGCGCTGACGAAGTTGACGATGACACCATGCTCAACGCTATCATCGAGGGTCATAAAGAGATCAAGAAGATGATAACTTTCATCAATGAGATAAAAGCTGAGATAGGCAAGCCTAAGTTCGAGTTCCAGTCGATGGAGATAGACCACGACCTCTTCGACGAGATCGAGGCTATGGTAGGTGAGGACGTAAAGGTCGCTCTCGATACCGATGATAAGAACGTTCGCGACGCAAGACTTCAGCCCATCATCAACGCTGTACATGAGAAGTACGACGAGCAGTATCCAGATCAGGCTGCTATGCTCGACGAAGTTCTTTACAAGCTTCAGAAGAAGATCGTTCGCAACTGGCTGTACGAAGGCAAACGCGTAGACGGCAGAAAGATCGACGAGATCCGCCCGCTTGCTTCTGAAGTAGGCCTGCTGCCTAAGGTTCACGGTTCGGGACTTTTCACCAGAGGTCAGACTCAGGTACTCACCATCTGCACCCTCGGCCCTGTAAGCGACGCACAGAAGCTTGACGGGATCGACGAGGAAACCTCTAAGAGATATATCCACCACTACAATTTCCCTAGCTACTCGGTAGGCGAGACCAAGCCTTCGAGAGGCCCCGGAAGACGTGAGATCGGCCACGGCGCGCTCGCTGAAAAGGCTCTCGTGCCCGTTATCCCCTCCGTTGAAGAATTCCCTTACGCTATAAGAATGGTGTCTGAGGTGCTTTCTTCCAACGGCTCTACCTCGCAGGGCTCTATATGCGGCTCTACTCTTGCTCTTATGGACGCCGGCGTTCCGATAAAAGCACCCGTTGCAGGTATCTCCTGCGGACTTATCACTAAGGAAAACGGCGAATGGATGACTATGGTAGACATTCAGGGTCTTGAGGATTTCTACGGCGATATGGACTTCAAGGTTGGCGGTACTAAGAACGGTATCACCGCTATTCAGGTAGACATCAAGGTAGACGGCCTTACCTACGATATAATCAAGGAAGCTTTTGCTAAGACTCACAAGGCTCGCAACTACATACTCGACGAGATCATGCTCAAGGCTATACCCGAGCCCCGTCCTACTGTTAATAAGTGGGCGCCCAAGATGCTTACTACTAAGGTTCCTGTTGATAAGATCCGCGAAGTTATCGGCTCGGGCGGAAAGGTCATCCAGAAGATCTCTGCTGAGTGCGACGTTAAGATCGACATCAACGAGGACGGCAACGTATTCGTTTCGGGTCTTGACCTCGATAAGGCAAATCAGGCTATATCCATCATCAACACCATCGCTAACGATCCCGAGATTGGCGCTATCTACAAGGGTAAGGTCGTTTCTATCAAGACATTCGGCGCTTTTGTAGAGATCGCTCCCGGCAAGGACGGTCTTGTACACATCTCCAAGCTCGATAAGTCGAGAGTAGAGAAGGTAGAGGACGTAGTTTCGGTAGGCGACGAAATAGTTGTTAAGGTAATGGACATCGACAATCAGGGCAAGATCAGCCTTTCGAGAAAGGACGCTCTTGCTGACATCGCCGCTAAAAAGGCAAACGGCTGATAAGAATCGGTCGGATAAAAAGCATATTTCAGCCGCGCATAATAATCAGCGCGGCTGTTTTTGTTGACATCGCCCGCAAAATGTGTTATCATTTATTTCAGCAGTAACCAAAAGAGTTCCGCCGCATATAGTGTAGAAAATACATTTTGGCGGTGATGATAATGAGTACAGCGATCACTGCGGCGATACTCGCGCTAATCGTGATACTGCCGCTGGTAATTCGTTTCAAAAACAGAAAGCGGCGCTGCTGCAAGGCTCTGCTGCTGATACCGGTCGCGGCGGACGACGGGCTTTTTGAAAGGCGCGTAAAAGCCTGCTACTGGGAGGAAGCTTTCAGCGACCCGCTATACGCGAAAGACATACTGCTAGTGACGGGCGATGTTTCGCCTAATACTTACGCGGCGCAGCGGCTGGCGCAGGAATACGCTACGGTGCACACCGTTCATATTTCTTCGCTGGGCGATTATTTGCAGAGAAATTATTTTAAAGAGAGTAAAAAAACGGACAGTTAAGGGATATAAGATGCAGAATAATACAGACGAAAAATTAGAGGGCGAAGTTGACAGCGTGATATACCGCAGCGACGATACGGGATTTGCCGTCATAATGCTGAAATCTGACGGCGAGCTTTATCCCGTTGTCGGCGAGCTTGGCAATGTTGATGATGGCGAAGAGCTTGTATGCACGGGCAGGTTCGTTACCCACCAGAAATTTGGCGAACAGTTCAAATGCGAGCTTTGCGAACGCAGCCTGCCGAAGTCTGCCTCCGCGATACAGCGCTACCTCGCCAGCGGCGCGATAAAAGGCATCGGCGTGATAACTGCGCGCGCGATCGTGAAAAAATTCGGTGAAAAGACCCTTGAGGTGCTTGAAACTGAGCCCGAAAGACTTTGCGAGGTGGCGGGTATAACGCCGCAGAAAGCGGAGAAAATGTCGCAGCAGTTCAAGCAAAATTTCGCGGTGCGCACGCTGATGGCGTTCCTCTCAACTTTCAATATACCGATGTCTGCCTGCATACGCGCGTTCAAACGCTGGGGAGAAAACGCCGAGCTGCTGATACGCTCAAACCCATATGTGCTCTGCAATCCCGCAGTGAATGTGCCTTTCAACAAAGCGGACGAGGTCGCGAAAAGTCTGGAGATAGCCGGGGACGATGAGAATCGTGTAAATGCAGGAATTTCCTGCGTTCTTCGTGAAAATGCCAATGCAGGTCACACCTGCCTGCCCCTGGATAAGCTTGCAAAAACCACCTGCGATTTTCTGAAAATAGACCGCCTGATCTTCGACAAAGTTCTCGCGGACGAGCTTACCGATGAGTCGCTCTACTGCTATATAAAAAATGGCAGAAAATACATAATGCTCTATGATTTTTTTAAGGCTGAGGATTACATCTCTCGGCGGCTCTCGATAATGAAAGAGTGCTCGTATGACAATAAGATAGATTTTTCCGACGTTATCGACATCGCCGAGAAGAACAGCGGCGTTGAGTATGCCGAACTTCAACGTAAGGCGATAAATCTCGCACTCTCATACGGATTTCTTGTGATAACGGGCGGCCCCGGCACAGGAAAAACCACCACGCTCAACGCGATAATCGACCTTTATAAACAGCAGGGAATGAATGTTATGATCGCCGCGCCGACCGGCCGTGCGGCAAAGCGCCTTTCCGACATCAGCGGCTTTGAAGCGAAAACGATACACCGCCTATTGGAGGTCAAGCCGACCGACGGCGATAACATGAGCTTCGTGCATGACGAAAATAACCTGCTCGAATGCGACGCGCTGATAATCGACGAGATGTCGATGGTCGATACGCTGCTTTTTGAAGCAGTCCTGCGCGGTATAAAACTCACCTGCAAGCTCGTCCTCGTCGGCGACTCCGACCAGCTGCCCTCTGTCGGCGCAGGAAACGTCCTGAAAGACATAATCGAAAGCGGTGTCATGCCCGTCGTGCGCCTAAATGAGATTTTCCGACAGGCGCAAAAAAGCGCGATAGTCACGAATGCACACAAGATCGTCAACGGCGAACATATCGACCTCACGCAGAAAGACAATGATTTCTTTTTTATGCAGCGAATGGATTTTGAGGGGCTGCAAACGCTAGTTTCTGAGCTTTGCAAAACGCGCCTGCCGAAAGCCTACGGCTACTCGCCGTTCGATGATATACAGGTGCTCTCGCCTACGAAAAAAGGCCCTGCTGGCACTCAGGAGCTGAACAAACTTCTTCAACAGCAGCTCAACCCACCCGCGGCGGGCAAAAGCGAGCTGAAAACGCCGCTTTTTACCTACCGCACGGGCGATAAGGTCATGCAAACTCGCAATGATTACGACATTATATGGAAAAAACGTACCGGTGAAAAGACCGAAAGCGGCGCGGGAATATTCAACGGTGACATCGGCAAGATAACCGCCTGCAACAAGATAGTTCGCACGCTGAATATCGACTTCGACGGCCGCGAGTGCGTTTACACGGCGGATATGCTGGATAATCTCGAGCTAGCATACGCGATCACTGTGCACAAAAGTCAGGGCAGCGAATATGATGCTGTTGTACTTACTGTTTTTGGCGGATATGATAAGCTTTACTACCGCAACTTGCTTTACACAGCGGTAACGCGCGCAAAAAAACTGCTGGTGATAGTTGGACAAAACCGCCGCGTTAATTTCATGATCGACAACAACCGCCGCACCTTGCGCTACACCTGTCTGAAAGATCTGCTGAAGGAGCTGAATTCGCATGGATCTGACATTTCTGACACGCTCTGACTTTTGGCTGGATATAATTTTCCCGAACCGCTGTGTATCTTGTGACAAAACTATCGCCTGGAACGAAACTTTCTGCGATAAATGCGGCGCAGATCTGCCATACATCGAGGATATACCTTGGCAGGCAGTATTTGCCATGCAGACGGACGAGCCAGCGAATTTCGACTATGCAAATGCCTTATTCTGGTACAAGGGCAACGCCAAATCCGCGGTTCTCGCACTGAAAAGCCGTAACGGAGTAAATTTTGCAAAGTTTGCCGCAAAATACCTCGCAATGAAGTTTGAAACAGACGGGCAGTCTGCCGACATTATCACTGCCGTGCCGATGAATGCTAAGAAAGTCCGCAGGCGCGGCTATAATCAAGCGCAGGTGTTCGCTGAGTATCTGTCCAAAAATATGGACATTAAGACCGACTTCGTTTTGCTGAAACGTCGAAGCACCTCTACCGAACAGCACACTTTAGCAAAAAAAGAGCGCCTTGCGGCGGCTGAAAATGCGTATTTTATTTCTCCGAAAGCCGCCGACCTCAGCGGCAAGCGCGTTATCCTCTGCGATGATATTTTTACGTCCGGCGCGACGGTCAACAAATGTGCCGCTTTGCTGAAAGAACTTGGTGCGAAAAGCGTGAGCGTTGCCACTATTTGCCGCACAGATACTTCCGGAAAATTTGAATCCAACGCATAAAATCGTAAAAATCGAGCAGACTAATCAGACAGTGCAACGGCGGCGCTGTCTGATATTTTATATTCGAGGTGCTTTATGGAAAATAATAGCAGTGAAAAAGAACGGGTGCAGGCGCAGTTGAGGTGTATGCTGAGCAGTTCGCAGGAGCTTGCGGCGCTTTTTCACGAGTGTGTTGACCAAACGGAAGAGCCGCGTATTCGTGACGAGTTTCAGAAGCTCTGCGCTTCGGCGGAAAATCATGTTAATAGGCTCGAAAGCGTAATCGGCGAGGTAGATGTATGAATGAACCAGAAAATATTGTTAAAGCAAGGCTGACAGTTCGGCAGATCTCGTCCGAAAGCTGCCTGATCTACAGCCAGCTTTGCGGCACGCAGGCGGAAAGCGCGGCGGCAGAAGTGTTAGAGGGGCAGCTCAGAATGTCGTCAAAACTTGCTAAGATGGAGTCGTTGCTAAAAAAATAAGGCGGTCTGCGCCGCCTTTGTTCAATTTTTGTCGAGATGTACATCGAGCTGATTGTACGGTATCTCGATGTTTTCTCGGTCGAAAGCGTCCTTTACGTCCGCCAGCAAAGCATAGCGAAGCTCCCAGTAATTCTCAGACTTTACCCACACACGCAGTAAAAGCTTTACAGAATTTGCTGAATGTTCGCACACGCGGATAAAAGGAGCGTCTGGTTTGTCGAGAGCAAAACTGTTCGCCGCAACTACATTCGCAATAGCTTCCTCAGCGGCGTGGAAATCGTCGGCGTATGAGATGTTGAAAGTCAGCTCCAAACGGCGCAGTTCCTCCTGCGTGTAGTTGGTTATTATGGAAGAAGCTACCGCGCCATTCGGTATCATGATGCATTTGTTATCCATAGTCAGCAGTTTTGTGTAAAGGATTGTGATTCGGCTGACGATGCCCTGGCTGCCTTTGATCTCAACATAGTCGCCCGACTTGAACGGACGTGTGAACATAATTATAAAGCCGCCCGCGACGTTTGAAAGGCTCTCTTTTAGCGCCAGACCAATGGCAAGTCCTGCCGTGCCGAGCGTTGCAATAATAGAGGACATCGGCACTTGCAGTTGCGAAAGTATCATCACCGCGAGGATAACGTACAGCACTGCGCGTATCAGCGATACAAGAAAGCTCCAGCCTGTTTCCTCGATATGCGAACGCGAAAAAACAGTCTTTAAAAACTTAACTATCAGTCGTATCACGATGTAGCCGACAATGAAAATTATCAGTGCGTAAAAAAGGTTCGGTGCGTAGTCTGCCAGCCTCTCCTGAAATCTGTCAAGCATATTTACTCTCCTTAAAGCTTATTTTAAAATAGTATAGCAGAAGCTTGATAACATTTAGTAAGAATTTTTTTAACATAATGTGTACTTCTCAAATTAAAATTGCATTCATATTTTCACTTAAAAAAATTCGATATTTTTTTGTAAAGTATCGTCATTTTTAAGCTCTTTTACACTTGTTTTTTTTGCGGATTTGGTGTATAATAAATAGTAATCAATTGATGAAATTGTGTATATACGCATATTTCTTCGGTTAGAATATTCGCAAAAAGGAGAGATATAGTATGAATAGCGGTTTATACCAGTTTGCCGATAACGTTATCCACACTTCTGATAAAGACCTCGGCGCCGAAACTGTCGCTGCGGTAGTTATCACCGGTCTGGCTGTTGTTTTTATCGGTCTTATACTGCTTATAGCGCTTGTATGGCTTTATGGTAAAATATTCCAGGTTGTCAACGACAAAGCTGCTAAAAAAGCTGCTGCGGCGGCTGCGGCAAAGTCTGAAGCAAAGGCGGAAAAAGCTCACGCGCCCGCTCCTGCACCTGTTATCGAAGACGGTATTGAGGAAGAGGTAGCGGCTGTTATAGCGGCGGCCATTGCGGCTTACGGTGCGCAGACAGGCAAAAAGCTTGCTGTAAGAAGCATCAGAAGTGCAGACGGCGGCAGCGGCAGCAGACGTGTTAGAAACGCATGGGGAGCGGCGGCTCTCAGCGAAGCAACACGCCCGTTTTGATGTCGATAATTTCACGAAAGGACTGATTAGCTGATATGGCTATACTGGAAAGCTTTTTAAACACATTAGCAGACCTTGCCAATAAATCGGGTTTTGCAGGCTTTTTGGCAGACGGCGGCTGGAAAAATGTAATCATGATTCTTATTTCGTTCGTGTTTATGTATCTTGCTATCGCCAAGGGCTTCGAGCCACTGCTCCTGCTGCCTATTTCCTTTGGTATGCTGCTTACAAACCTGCCCGGTGCAGGAATGTATCATTCAGAATTCTGGCAATATATGGAGAAAAATGAGGTGGACCCGACGGGAGCTACCGTTTTGAATGACCACTATTTGGACTATGGATATATCTTGCGGCACGGCGGTCTGCTGGATATACTTTACTTAGGTGTAAAATTACAGCTTTATCCGCCGCTGATATTCCTGGGAATCGGCGCTATGACCGACTTTGGTCCGCTGATCGCAAACCCGAAAAGCTTCCTGCTCGGTGCTGCTGCGCAGGGCGGTATCTTCTTCACATTCATCGGTGCGGCACTCCTCGGAATGACCGCTGCTGAGTGCGCTTCTATCGCTATAATAGGCGGTGCGGACGGTCCTACAGCTATTTTTGTATCGTCTAAGCTGCTCTCAAACACCGACAGTATCGGCGTTGGTACAATCGCGCTTGCGGCGTACACATACATGGCGCTCGTGCCTATCATTCAGCCGCCTATCATGAAAGCGCTCACCACTAAGAAAGAGCGTTCGGTAGTGATGGGTCAGTTGAGAACTGTTTCCAAAACTGAGAAGATCCTCTTCCCGATACTCGTTACCGTAGTTATCGCACTGATGATCCCCGACGCCGCTCCGCTGGTAGGTATGCTGATGTTCGGCAACCTGCTGAAAGAGTCCGGTTGCTGCGACAGAATCGCTAAGACCGCTCAGAACGAGCTTATGAATATCATCACAATCTTCCTCGGAATCTCCGTAGGCGCTACCACCAGAGCCGACAGCATCATCACATGGTCGTTCGGCAAGGTGATTTTCCTCGGCGTGATCGCATTCTCGCTTGCTACTGCTTGCGGCGTGCTTCTTGGTAAGATAATGTATCTTGCTTCCGGCAAGACTATCAACCCGCTGATCGGCTCTGCCGGCGTTTCCGCTGTTCCTATGGCTGCCCGTGTTTCGCAGAAGGTAGGTCAGCAGGAAAATCCGACCAACTATTTGCTCATGCACGCTATGGGCCCGAACGTTGCAGGCGTTATCGGTTCTGCTGTTGCGGCCGGCGTTCTGCTCAGCATAGTTCAGATTGGCTGATAAATTTTGTATATTAAAATGACGGGAGAAGTGTCCCGTCATTTTCTTTTATGAGGTGAATTTATGTCAGAAAAATTTTTTGCGGTGATCTCCCGCATGAAATATATCGACCGCTGGGCGCTGATGCGCAATACTATCTCTGAAAATATCAGCGAACATTCGTTGGAAACGGCGTTCATTGCACACGCTCTTGCGCTCCTGCATAATCGTCGTTTTGGCGGCAATATCAACGCTGAGCGTTGCGCACTGTTAGCCATGTATCACGACACGACCGAGATAATTACGGGTGACCTGCCGACCCCTGTAAAATATTACAATCCTGAAATTCGCAATGTGTATGCCGAGATAGAAAATGTCGCGGCAGAGCGCCTGCTTTCATATCTTCCTGATGATCTTCGTGCAGACTACGAGCCTCTGTTCGTTCCTTATGAGCAAGAGAAAGAACTTTGGAAGCTGGTCAAGGCGGCTGATAAGATCTCGGCGCTGATTAAGTGTATCGAAGAGCGCAAAATGGGCAACGATGATTTCTCGTCTGCTGAAAAATCCACGCTTGAAAGTATCCATGCTCTGGAAATTCCCGAAGCCGAAATGTTCATCGATGAGTTTCTCCCTGCGTTTGGTCTGACTTTGGACGATCAGACTACGTTGAAATGATATAAAAATATTAAAATCTTGTATAAATTTATCGAAAGCTATTGACTAATCGATGATTATGAGCTATAATTAAATGGTATCATGACAAGGGGGTCAAGCAAAATGGATAATCTGGTTGCCGCTTCGTTGCTTGCAAGCGACTTTTCAAATCTTGAAAGAGAGATTAAACGCGCCGAGCTGGCAGGGGTTGATTGGATCCATTATGACGTCATGGATGGGCTTTTCGTCCGTAATATCAGCTTCGGTGAGCCAGTTTTAAAAAGCGTCAGTAAGTCGATCTCTATCCCCATCGACGCGCACCTGATGATTACCGACCCTATCCGTTATGTGGAAAATTATGCAATGCTCGGTGCAAATGGTATTACCGTGCATTATGAATCTACCCCCGATATTCAGTCCGTTATCGCGAAAATTCGCGCGCTTGGCTGTAAAGTCGGTCTTGCGATAAAGCCCGCAACGCCAGTTGCGTACATTAAGCCGTACATTTCTCAGCTAGATATGATACTTATTATGACAGTTGAGCCTGGTTTTGGCGGACAGGTTTTCCTGACCGAAACGCTATCAAAAATCACGGAAGCGCGCCAACTCGTCAACGAATCTGGCAGGGAGATACGCATTCAGGTCGATGGCGGTATCAACGCCTACACTGCGCCGATGGTGCTAGAAGCTGGTGCAGATGTGCTCGTGTCGGGTTCGTACCTTTTCAAGTCGGACGAAATGCGCCGCGCCGTCAATATTCTGCGCGGAAAAAATTCAGAGATCAATTAACTTTTGCGGAGTATCGGTGAGTAGCTCGCCGTACTCCTTTATTTTTGCTGCCGTTATCTCGCTGACGCTGTTTTCCAGCGGCGTTTTGCTCAGCAGAGCATACTTCTCGCCGAGTTTATATAGCTCATTCTCCACATTACCAATCTTTTTAAGTTTTAAGATTACATCTCGCGGAGTTTCACAGACCACGCCGTAAAGCCTTTCCGCCGTGTTTTTTGCACGCACATTTATCAGATCTTTACCACAAATGTAAATTATAAGGCTTTCGTCCTCCTGCTCAAAAATCTCCGCCGTGATCTTTTCGCCACGGCCGACCACCACGCCCATGACCTCCAGTCGCGCGATAACCGAAGCCAAAAATAGTTTCGCCGTCTTGTTTTCGGGCGAAAAGCTCTCGTAATTTATCCCCGAAAGCCGACACTCCTCGCTGCTCACGCTCACTTTCGCGCAGCCGCACGATAAAATATTTATATCCAAATAAAACACCTCGATAGAGTTACTTATTTCAGTATACTCCGTCGAGGTGTTTTTGGTTAAGCGTCCAGCGTCGCCCATTGTTCCATTTTTTCGTCAGCCTGCGCGCGCAGCGCCTCCAATTGGCTGCATTTTTCTGTCATTATCGCAAAGTCCGCTGCGATCTCCGGCGAGGCGATCTCCTCTTCCAGTTCGGCGATCTGCTCCTCTATCTGCTCTATCTCGTTCTCCAGGTCGCGCATAAGCTGCCTGCGCTTGGCGTCATCGGCGCGCTGCTGCTTCGAGCGGTACTGCTTCTGCTTTTTCTCATTGTACTCCTCAGCTGCCGCGGCGCGCTTCTCCTCCGCCTGCCGCTCAGCAGCGCTCTTCTCCTCCTCGGTGATCGTGTTGATGTAAAAATCAAAATCGCCGTCGAAAGATCGCACATGGTTCGGCGTCAGCTCCACTATCCGCGAAGCCGTCTTGTTCAGCAAATATCTGTCATGCGAAACAAGTATCATCGTGCCGCCAAACTCCTTCAGCGCTTCCTCCAGTACCTCTTTTGTCGGCAGGTCGATGTGGTTCGTCGGCTCGTCGAGTATCAGCAAGTTGCCGTGGTTCAGCGCCATTATCGCGAAACACAGCTTTGCGCGTTCACCGCCGCTAAGCACCGAGACCGGCTTGAAAACGTCCTCGCCGCGAAACAGTACCGAAGCCAATGCCTTGCGTATCTCGCCGTCCGTCATCTGCGGAAATCTCCTCGCTACCGCCTCTATCGCTGTGTCATGCGGGTTAAGTGAAGCGTGCTCTTGGTCGAAATAGGATACTTTTACATTATTACCCCAAAGAATGTTGCCGCTTTTGTGCGGGATAATGCCCTGTATCAGCTTTAGCACTGAGGTCTTGCCGATGCCGTTGTCGCCGATTATCGCGACGTGCTCGCCGCGCCGCACCTTTATCGTCAGGTCTTCGATCAGCGTTTTCGCCGAGCTGCCCTCGCCGACAGTCAGCGGGCAGTCGATAACCTGCACAACGTCTTTCGTCGGCTCGATGCTGTAATCGAGCTTGATCTTCGGCGGACGTTCAGCGGCGGCAGGGCGGTCGATGACCTCCATTCTGTCCAGCATATGCTGCCGCGATTTCGCCATTTTCGCTGTCGAAGCGCGCACCTTGTTCCGCGCGATGTAGTCCTCTAGCTGCGAGATCTCGCGCTGCTGCGCCTCGTACTCCTTCATCTGCCGCGCTGTAAGCTGCTCTTTCTGCAATACGTAGTCGGAATAATTGCCGCGAAAAGCCGTTATCCGCCCGTTTTCGATCTCGCAGATCTTTGTGCATATCTTGTCAAGGAAATATCTGTCGTGCGATACAATTATTATAGCGCCGCGGTAGGTTTTCAAGTATCCCTCCAGCCACATCAGCGTTTTAAAGTCGAGGTGGTTTGTCGGCTCGTCCAGTATCAGCAACTCAGGCTGTTCCAAAAGCAGCTTCGCGAGCGCCAAACGCGTTTTCTCGCCGCCCGAAAGGGAAGACACTACTCGGTCGTAAGCTAAGTCGGAAAAGCCCATGCCGTTGAGTATCAGCTTGATCTTAAAGTCGGTGTTGTAGCCGTCGTGCGCTTCAAAATACGCCGAAAGCGAGCTGTACTCAGCTGATGCAAACTCCAGTTCATCACCAACGCACTTCGTCATGTCTTCCGCCAGCTTGTCCATCTTTTCTTTTATCTCAAAAAGCCGCGAAAATGCGCTGTTCATCTCTTCGATAACGGTCGCCGAGCTGTTCAGCCCGCTGTTCTGCGCCAAAAAACCGATAGCGCAGTCTTTCACCGTAAAAACGCCCTCACCCGTCGGCGATTTGTCATACTCCTCTTCGCCGAGTATCATTTTCAGTAAGGTCGATTTTCCGCTGCCGTTCCTGCCGACCAGCCCCACAGTTTCGCCCTCGTTCAGCGTGAATGATATATCTTTCAGCAGCGGTTCGCCGTTAAAATATTTGTAAATATGTTCAATGTTTATCAGCATAAAGTTTCTCCTCGTCGGCAGTCAGTTCCGCCTAAATATTTTTCTAATTTTAATTTTATAAAACAATTATGAATTTTTCAACTTTGGTTGGTTTTTTCTGCATTTATTATATTTATTTGTGATATGTGTTGTTGTTTAAAATGCCCAATAACCGCACGATTTATATGAGATGGTTGAGCACAATAACAAAAATCTCATGGCGCTTGATTTTTTGTTCATTTTGCTCTTGCAATTTCGATAATAATTTGTTAAAATAAATATTAAGAAATATAGTGAAATTAATGGTTGTAATGATATCATGAGGGGAGGTAAGCCCATGAATTTTCACGGAGGTCAGCACAGCGCACATGATAAAAAAACCGAAAATCTTCGCGTTATCACGTCATGCTGTCTGGGCAATGTTATAGCTTTAGAAAAGCTTTCAAACGACGCTTTTTCCAGCCTTATTTTGGGCGATGGCTTTGGCGTCATACCTTCCGCAAATGAGTTTGTCGCACCTATTTCAGGTGAGGTCAAAGATGTTTCTGCCAACAGTCATGAGATCACCGTGAAAACTCCCGATAATATGCTTATCATGGTTTCCGTAGAGCCGCGGGAATCTGCTTGTGAGCTTGATATCTCTGCTCTTGTCGCTTCGGGGGATACTATCGCGCAGGGTCAGCCGCTTTGGAACGTCGCTCAGCCTGCAGCCGAGCTTATGGCGGCGGTCATAGTCACAAACAGCGATTCGCTGCCGTCTTTCAATATCCGCTACGGCAAGGTCACTTCGTTCAACCAACCTGTAATGACTATTACAGTTTAAAATGTACACTAAAAAGGCGATTTGCTCAGCAGCAAGTCGCCTTATTTTTATTGATCAAAGATAAGCTTGTTTATCTCTTTCATTACCGAAAAATCTTCGTTTGAGCCGGTGTGGAAATTCGCCGTGTTCTTTACCAGCGGGTGTGCGTTCTCCATAGCGTAGCTGTAATACGCGCTGTTGAGCATCTCGATGTCGTTCAGGTAGTCGCCAAAAGCCATTGTGCTCTCGTATGAAGCGCCAAGCCGCTGCTGAAGCACCTCTATGCCCCTGCCTTTCGTAACGCCAACATTCATGACATCCGCCCAGTAAAATCCCGAAAGCACTACGTTGAATACGTCAGAAAACTCGCGCTGAAGTATTTTCAGACCGTTTTCTTCCATGCCATGCTCGTTATAAACGGCAACTTTTGTGATGTTGTCGTCAAAGTCGCGCAGGTCTTTCAGTATGCAGTGCTTCTTGTAGTAAAGCTGTACCTCGCGGTGGTAGGCGGAGTCGCCCTCGGGCATAAATGTGTTGTTTGGACTGCAAAGCAGCGGCACCATGCCGTTCTGCTCGCAAACGTCGATTATGCGCAGAACTCTCTCACGAGGCATCACCGATTTACTGAGTATCTTGCCCTTGTCGATTATCAGTGCGCCGTTGTCGCAGATTATTGATATATCGTCAATGTATTTGCCAAACTGCTCCTGCAAAGCGGTAAGGCTTCTACCGCTTGAAACGGTGAACGTAATGCCCTTGGCTTTCAATTTTTCGATCAGTTCGTCAAAATTCGGCGGCAGTTCTTTGGCTGAGTTTACCAGTGTCCCGTCTATATCTGAAGCGATAAGCTTTATCATGATCCAAATACCTCTCTTATCGTGTCGCGTAAAATCGTATACTGTGTTTATTATAGCCTAATTTTATGAACAATTCAAATAATAAGAGTGTTAAAATCGCTTTTTCTTACAAATCGTCGCTTTGTACAAAAATTTTTCAGCCATGTGCCGCTATTTGAACATAAAAACGCGTATAACCACAAAAAAGCAAGGTGCTTTACTTACGAAAAACGCCTTGCTTTGTTATAATGCTTATGTTCAGCGCGCCGTTGTCAGATAACGTCGTCCTCCTGATTCGGGATCTCAAGCTGCTTCTTAGGCACTCTTTTTATAGGATCGTAGATCCATTTCTTACATGAATAATCGGCATCAACAAGACCCTGTCTTTCGCAAAGCACCTTGTTGCCTTCTTTCGAGCGGTTGCCATAAAGGCAGTACGAACAAGAGGGCTGAATGCCGTTTCCGAAAAAGTTTTTCTTTTTAGCCATTATAATACATCTCCTTAATGCTAGGGCATTTCTTTTTACCTAATTATTATACCACATTTATTCCGAAAATGCTAGTCTTTTTTTCAAAACTGTCAAAAAAATCATCATAATCAAGCAAACGACGGGTATAAAATTGTTGAAATTGACGATAAAAACAGGCTTGCTCGCCGCGGCTATGTAATTTTCGCCAAATATCTTGCTGAATATCATGCAAAATATTCCTGCAAAAGCCGCGCTAATGCATCGTGTGCCTAAAAATGGCAGCATATTGAAACGCCCGCCGATGATCGTCTTTATCTGCATCATCACGCATAACCCTCCCAGCGCACCCGAAGCCGCTATCAGCGGTAATAAACGGTAGGGCAGCCCATCCATCGCCGAGAGGTTTGAGATCTCCAGCAGCGAGTACGCGAGCGTTCTCAGTTCGTTATCGCTTATCGCGTTCATCGCGCCGCTGCATCGCAGTATCGTTATCGCCGTCTGAAAGAAGAGTATCATACAGCAGATCTTGAAAAGCCCCCTGCCCGCCGTTTCAACGCTTTCGGCGAGCATATCTCCGCTTAGTTTGAATTTTTCGCCGCGCGCCTCGCACCGTATCTTGAATATGCGCGAGAGTATAGCGGCGCTCAGCAGATTTCCCGCAATTATCGCTGCGAATATCATCAGCCCGACTTTAGCAGACCCGAACACCGCCAGTCCTACCGCTCCGCTGAAAAATGCAGGCCCGCCGTTGTAGCAAAAGCCCGTCAGCCGCGCTGCGCTTTTTTTGTCGATGCGCCCGTTGTCCAGCATCGTGCATATCACCGCCGTGCCGACGGGGTAGCCGCCGATGTTTCCCATCAGCAGCGGGAACATCGCCTGCTTCGGCAGCCCCGTTATCCACGCGAGGGGAGTCAGCAGCTTTGATATAAATATGTACGCCCCGCTGCGTATCATGAGATCTGAGATCGCCATGAACGCGAAAAGCGAGGGTATCATCACGTTTATGCAGCGCGCCAGCGCCGTTTGCATATCGCTTACAGTTTGCTCCGAGAAAATTATCAGCGCCGCCGCGTAGGCAGTGAGCGCGTACGCCAGCGCCGCTGAGATCAGCCGTCTTTTTATCATACAGATCACGTCGCCTCTATCTGATTTTTGATGTTCATTATCGCGCTTTTTTCCAACCGCGATACCTGCGCCTGCGAAATGCCTATCGCTTTCGCGACCTCCACTTGCGTTTTGCCCTGCAAATACCGCAGTGCCAGAATGTTTCGCTCACGCTCTGGCAGTTTGCTCACAGCGTCGTTCACCAGCATTTCGTTAAGCGCGGCGTTGCTGTCGGTGCGGTCGCTTATCTGATCCATAACGTACAGCGTGTCGCCGGAATCGGAATATATCGGCTCGAATAGCGATACGGGGTCGGTTATCGACTCCAGCGCTATCACTACATCCGCGCGATTCGCGCCTATCTCCGCCGCTATCTGCTCGACGGTCGGCTCACAGCGGTTCTGCGCCGTCAGCTTTTCCTTCGCCTGCATAGCCTTGTACGCCATGTCTCTCATCGAGCGGCTTACGCGCACCGATTGGTTGTCGCGCAGGTATCTCCGCACTTCGCCGAGTATCATCGGTACGCCGTATGTCGAAAATTTCACGTTCAGCTCGATGTTGAAATTGTCGATAGCCTTTATCAGCCCGATCACCCCTACTTGAAACAGATCGTCCGCCGATTCGCCCCTGCCGATGAACTTTTGCAGCACGCTAAGCACCAGCCTGAAATTCCCCTGTATCAGCTTCTCACGCGCCTGCTCGTCGCCCTCTTTCGTCCTGCGCAGCAGGTCTTTTGTTTCGTCCTCGGTCAATAGCTTCAGCTCGGCGGTGTTTATCCCGCTGATCTCTACTTTATTATACTGCATTTACAGCTTCCTCCATATTTAGCGCTCTTGTTATAAATTATTGCCGCTAAAATATGAAGGTATTCGCAATTTTTAATTGTAATTTATTCCAATGAACCAATGCTCCGCCGCGAAATGCTTGTACGCTATATCATATGCCGCCGCTTTCGCAAATATGCAAAAAAAACGGCACTGTAAAAATGCCGTTCTTGATATTTTTATATGTCCATTTCGTTTGCCTCTATCGGCAGGTCGTTCGTGCTTTTCGCGTATTCGCTCACTAACACTACCGCCGCAAGCGCTGCGCATGGGATAATGCCGAGAAATGCCGCTTTTATGCCAAGCGCCTTGCAGGCGAAAAATCCGCCTGCCGCGCCCAGATGGAAGAAAAGCAGAGTGCCCGCAAAGTATTTCGCTTTGTCGAGGTGCTCTTTTTTGTGGTCGCAGACGTACTCGGCCAACGCGCCGACCGTCTGCCGCAGATTGTTCGTCGAGAATATCGGCGAGCTTGCGTATCCGCCGATGCTTCCGAATACCACCCACTGTATCGACATCATGACGAACGTAGGGTAAAGACCCACACAGCGGTTTATATCGGCGGGCAGTAGACCCAGCACTATAAATCCTGCGGCGTTCACCGCCATGCTGAAAAGCTTCATATCTATCCTGCCCTTTTTGCTGAGGTAAACGGCTGTAAATACCGCCCCAGCGTATAGCAGCATACCTATAAAATGCAGCGCAGCCTGCAAGTAATCTTTTCCCAGCAGCCCCGTCAGCATTTCCAGCAGATTCATAGTCTGCGAAGAGCCCAGGTTCAGCCGTATCAGTACGGTGTACGCCCCCGCGAAGCCGCCTATCAGCGCGGCGATACGGTGAAGCACTCTTTCGTACCTCAAATCCATATTTGACCACCTTCAAATGTTACTTTTTCTCAATTTCACATATTCATTATAACACTTTGAAAGCGCAGGTGTCAAGATTATTCTTTACAAATATACACGCCGATTTTACCGTTTTTTATTGATTTTGCTTGTGTTATATCACTCCAGCGCCGCCTTGAAAGCGTCCTGTATCGTGTTCACTCCGACTATTTCTATCTCAAAAGCGCTCATGTCAACGCCTTTTAGCGAGGTCGCGGGCACTATGCACTTCTTAAAGCCCAGCCGCTGCGCTTCAGATATTCGCTGAGCGGTGCGCTGTACTCCGCGAAGCTCGCCCGCCAGACCTATCTCGCCGAATGTTATCACGTCCGGGCTTACGCACTTGTCCGTCATGCTCGAGTACAGCGAGAGCGCTACGGGCAGGTCTGCGGCAGGTTCGTTTATATCAAACCCGCCTACCACATTCATGTAAACGTCCAGTCCGCCGAAATAGTAACCCATTCGCTTTTCCAGTACGGCTATCAGTATCGCCATTCTGTTGTAGTCAAAGCCGGTGGCGGTGCGGCGCGGCACGTTAAAAGCGCTCTTTGTCACCAACGCCTGCACCTCGGCAAGTATCGGCCGCGAACCTTCCATCACGCAGGCGACGCAGCAGCCAGAAGCGTCCTGCGGACGTCCCGAAAGCAGCATCTCAGAGGGGTTAGCCACCTCGCTCAATCCTTTGTCGTTCATCTCAAAAACGCCTATCTCGTTCGTCGAGCCGAAGCGGTTCTTTATGCCGCGCAGTATCCGATACGGCAGATTTTTCTGTCCCTCAAAGTACAGCACGCAGTCAACTATGTGCTCCATTACCTTAGGCCCTGCGATAGCGCCGTCTTTATTAACGTGACCGACTATCAGCATTGGTATCTCCTGCGATTTCGCCGTTTTCATCAGCAGATTAGCGCACTCACGCACCTGCGTTATCGAGCCTGCCGCCGAGGCTATCGCTTCGATGTTCATGGTCTGTATCGAGTCGATTATCGCAATCTCCGGCTTTTCCTTGATTATCACGCTGCATATCGCTTCGCAGTCCGTTTCGCTCAGCAGATACAGATTTCCGCTGTCTACCCCCAGCCGCTGCGCGCGCAGCTTTATCTGCCGCAGCGATTCCTCGCCCGAAACGTAGAGTATAGTGTGGTCGTCACCCAGCGTTTGGCATATTTGCAGCAGCATCGTCGATTTGCCGATGCCCGGCTCGCCGCCCAGCAGCACAAGGCTGCCTTTCACTATGCCGCCGCCCAGCACGCGGTCAAGCTCTTTCAGCCCCGTGCTCCAGCGTGTTTCGTTCGCTTCCGCGTCGATGTCGTTTATCTCAAATATCCCGTCTGAAACGTCGCGTACCGATACCGCGCGTTTTGCCGATGTGCGCGATGATACTATCGGCGTGTTCTCCTCAAATGTGTTCCATTCGCCGCATGATGGGCACCTGCCATTCCATTTTCCCGATTCGTATCCGCACTGCGAGCACACATATACGGTCTTTGCTTTAGCCATTTTATTCCTCTTTTCAAAATAAGCGTACCCGCATTTTGCAGATACGCTTGTTGTCAGTTATTCACAGCCTGCACGCTCTCGGGCGGTATGTCCTCTGCGTGTTCGGGTGTGTTCTCAATGAATTTTATAAGCGGGTCAGTGAGCACGTTTTGCAGCTCTCGGCAGAAATATACAGCGTTTATAAATCTGTTCTGTATCTCTTCTTCAAGGTCAAATTCTGCGTCCTCTATGCTTTCAAAAGGCAAGTATCCGCCCGCCATGGTGCTGTGTCCGCCGCCTGTTCCGATGCCCTCAAGCGCGTTTGTAGTTATCGTGCCTGCGTCGAGGTACTCGATAGATGAGCGCACTGAGAATTTCAGCCCGTTTCCGCGGTATGAATACGCTATCGCGAACTGTACCTCCACCAGTGTCAGCATAAAGTCGCAGACTGATGCTATCAGACCGTCTGAAGCTTCGCTGTCGATGAATGAAAATCCTATGTCGCCGAAAACTTTTATGTTGCTCAGCGCCATAGTGTACGCTTTGAGGTCGGCAAAGTCCATCTGCTGTCTTGCCAGCGTTTTCAGCTTTTCATGATCCGCAATAGAAAAGAGCTTGGCGAATACTTCCACGTCCTGCTCGGTCATTCCGCGCTTTAGGTCTTCGGTGTCCATTCTCAGACCGTACATCAGAGCCGTAGCCGTGTTTTCGTCCATAGGAAGGCAGCTTTCAAAGAAATATCCCGCCACCAGCGTCGAGCACGAGCCGCATATGCGCACGTCGCGGAACTTGTAGTTGTAGTGTACCACAGTAGGATGGTGGTCGATGCAGGCTACCACCGTGCCGTCGATTTTGGCAATGTTGGAATTATTAGTCTGCGAATCTACCGTAATTATAGCGTCTTTTGCGCTGAGGTCGCTTATCTGCTCTATGTCGGTCATCTCTATGCCGATCATGTCCAACATGTTCGCAGTAGATGTTTTCGCGACCGTTCCGCTGTAAATTATCATGGCTTTCATGTCGAAATGCTCCAGCAGCCGCTGTACGCCGTATGCGCTGGCTATTGCGTCGGGGTCGGGAAAATTGTGCGTCTGAATAAATATTCTGTGTCCTTTCAGCACGCTTAAAAGACTTTCCAGTCTTTGGGTCATATATCATTGGTCCTTTCATAATGCGCTTTATGTTTTTATTTTAACATATTTTAATCAAGCTTTCAATACCCGCGGCTTACTTTTTTTATTTTCAGAATTTTGCACAAAAAACCGCCCGAAAAATTATCATTCAGGGCGGTATTATGCTTAATTTATCCGCGCTTCTTCCGTCTAAAAAAGTCCGCTATCCTTGCGAATATCGAGCGCTTTTTCTTCGGCTCGGTTTTCGGCTGCTCAGCCTTTTCAGCCTGCTTCGGCTCTGCGGAGTACGCCTGCGAATACAAAAATCTTTGCGCGTCCATTCGCGGCAGGTCGGTCTTGATGTACATATATTCGCCGTTCGGCTGCTGCTCGCGGGCTTTCACGTTGTCCGCAAGCTGCGTTTCAAATATGCTCACCGCGCGCTCTTTCGCGTCCTCGTCAAGCAGGGGAGCGGCTACCTCTATCCTGCGGCAGGTGTTTCGCGTCATGAAGTCCGCCGACGATATGTAAACCTTTCGGCGAACGTCCTTGCCGAAGATATAGATTCGCGCGTGCTCTAAATATCTGCCGACTATCGAGATAATGCGTATGTTGTTGCTCACGCGCGGTACGCCCGCCACAAGGCAGCTAGTGCCTCTGATTATCAGGTCTACTTTCACGCCCGCCTGCGAGCACTCTATCAGCTTGTTTATTATCTTCTTGTCCGTCAGCGAGTTCATCTTTGCGCCGATGTACCCCTCGCCGCCCGTTTGCGCTATGGCTATCTCGTTGTCCATCATCTCCAGCACTCTGTTTTGCAAACACAGCGGCGATACCATCAGCCGCGCCGTGTCGTTTGGCAATGTGCCTGTCGAGAGCGCGTGGAACACCTTTTTCGCGTCCGCCGCGATGTCGGGGTCGGCGGTCATGAGCGAGAGGTCGGTGTATATCGCGGCTGTCTTTTCGTTGTAGTTGCCCGTGCCAATCTGCGTGGTGTGGGTGGTGTTGCCGTTTTCATCGGCGGTGATAAGGCAGAGCTTCGAGTGTACTTTCAGCCCCGGCGGGCCGTACATCACTCGGCAGCCCGCTTCCTCCAGCAGCTTTGAGCAGGCTATGTTGTGCTCTTCATCAAATTTAGCGCGCAGCTCTACGCAGGCGGTAACCTTTTTGCCGTTCTCAGCTGCGCGGCACAGCGCTTTGATTATCTGCGAATTTTTCGCAACGCGGTAAAGCGTTATCTTTATCGAGGTCACACGCGGGTCGTCCGCCGATTCGTTCAGCAGGCGTATGAATGGCTCTATCGTTTCGTATGGGAATGCCAGCAGTATATCCTTAGCCGCTATCTGTTCGCGCATGGGCACGCCGTCCTTTACGGCGGGGGAGCGGCGGGGCGAAAGCTCGTCGTAAAAAAGCTCTCTGCGCTCGGCTATCTTGTCTGAAACTTGCGAAACGTAGCTCATATCCAGCGGCGAGCGTTCGGTAAATATCTGATCTCTTTTCAGCTCCAACTGTTCCATCAGCGTGTCGAGAAAGTATTCCGAAACGCCATGCGAAAGCTGCATTCTTACGGGCGCAAGCTTTTTTCTTAGACCTATCAGCGCCGTCATGCACTCGCGGTAATCTATCTCGCGGTCTGAAAGCTGCTCGGTGTTTATGTCTGCGCTGCGCGTCAGCCGCAAGGTCACCTTTTCGCGCACGCTGTACGCTTCAAAAAGCTCGCCCGCGCGCTCTTCTATTAGCTCTTCCGCCAGTATGTATTCCGTCTTTCCCGCGCCCGCAGGCAGGAATATCACCCTCTGCGGCTCGCCCGAGCAGGTTATTATCCCGAGCAGGCTGCCGTTTTCCGAGTCTAAATTCACCGCCGCGAATATCTCTTTTCCCTCTATGAAAGGGAACGGGTGTCTTTTATCGACTATGCAGGCGCTCAGCAGCGGCTTTATCTCGTACAAAAAGTGCCTGTCGGCAAAGCTGCGCTGCTCGGGGGTAAGTTCGGAACAGGTCAGCCGCTTCACGCCCTCGCGCGCCATAGCCGCTTCGTTCTCGGCGAATATCTCGTCCTTTATCTCGCCCAGTTCGCGCGTTTTGCGGTATATTTTTTGCAGCTGCTGGCTGGGGCGCAGGGCGGTCTTGCCGTCGCGGCGCTTATCATTTATCATCATCTGGTCTATCAGCGAGCCTACCCGCACCATGTAAAATTCGTCCAGATTACTGCAATATATCGACTCAAAAAGCAGCCTTTCCATCAGCGGAACGCTTTTATCCGCGCTTTCCTCCAGCACTCGTTTATTAAATTTCAGCCATGAAAGCTCGCGGTTATCAAAAACTGAAAGTGTCTTGTTTTTTTCAGCGCTCAAGTTTCTTGCCGCCTTTCGTTTATATTCTTTCACTCAGTTTTTATTATATCACTTTGTGAAACTAAAGTCAATAAATTTGATGTAAAATGATCTCCGCGCAAATAGCAAAAGCCACCCCGCCAAGAGGTGACTTTTTGATTTCTTATTCAATTAGAGCGTGCCATATACCCAAAAGCTAACACAAAAACTTTCTCCCTCTTTGCCAACTCTATCGGGGATAATGTATGGTTTGGCAAATTCTAAAGCTTCATCTGAAGCAAATGTTAGTATACTCCAGTGATCTCCTTTCCAAGAAGCCACAGCGTCGCAACCTTCCCAACCCGGAACATCGTCCATATTTTCAAAGGTGACCGTACCATACTCAGGATTATCAATAACGGCTCTCTGCGTAGACTTGCTCTTCTTTATCATCGCGCTGGTGATAACGCCGTTTGTGTCCGCACGTCTGCCATACGCTCTAAGCTTGAAAGTGTACTTAGTACCGCTCTTCAAATTCTTTATCTTGTATGTGCCGACAGAGGGGCTTTTTATCGTGGTTACTTTGGTGTAAGCGCCGTCGTCTTCGCTCATGTAAAGCTGGTAGCCGTCGCACTTCACGCCCTGCCAGTTCACCCTAATAGAATCTTTCGTCGCGGAAAAAGCCTTGAATTTCGGCGCTTCGGGCAGGGTAGTTACGGTCTGCACGCGGCTCGCCTTGCCCCAAAAAGTCTTGCCCGACTTCTTTTTGTAAGCCTTGACTTTGTACTGGTAGCTGCTGTAAGGCGCAAGCCCCTTTTCGGTGTATCTTGTTCCCGAGAGGGTCTTTACTTTCACCCAGTTGCTTCCGACTTTTCTGTATATCCTATAACCTATCGCGCCGCTTACGGGCTTCCATGAGAGTGTCGCGCTGTTTGCGGTGACCTTGTACTCGCGCAAAGCGGGTGGGTTCAAGCCGTTGTTCGCTTCTACGAGCACCGCCGCGGTCTGCGCAGGCGCGCCGTATACCTCAGCGCTCGGCAGCATAGCCCCCGTGGTAGAAAACATAGCGATAGCGCCTATCACAGCGATAGTATTTTTGATAGTTCTTTTCATATTATTCTCCCTCATTTGATATTATTATTTATTTAATTATATCACTCGAGAAATAATTTGTCAATACTTTATCAAATATCTCTCAAACATAGTTCATGCAGGCCGAGCTGCTCAGAAATCTCTTCCGCTCTATCGGCGTTTCCAGCTTTATGTACTCGTTAAATTCTATCAAAAATTTGTACCATGCTTTCTCAAACGGCTGCGAAAGCGAGAAAAATACCTGCTGCCGCGGTATCTCTACGCAGTCTATCCTCATGTGCCGTTTCAGCCTGCTCTCCAGCTCGTTAGTGCCCAGTATCGCGACCTTTTTGAAATTCACCCCGCATGGGCATTCTATTATCACTACGGTGGGGTTGTTGTCCTCAAGCGCGCTCGCGCTCTTCCTGCGGAAGCCGCTTTTGTGTATGATCAGCTTTTTCTCCGCAAACTCCGCCGCAGTGAATGTCTTTGCATCATAGTAGCGCGAGTACTGTTCCAGCTTCGTCAGATTGTAGTTCATCTGAAAAGTGCACCGCTCGGTTATCTTCACCGTCTGTATCGCAAAATCGTCGCCCGTGTCCGCGCGGTCGAAAACGTTGCTCTCATAAATGCTCTGCATAGCCTTCGTCCAGTAGGTTATGAATCTTTCGCTTCTGCCTTTCGCCGTCAGCCGCTTCATGTACTGTTCAAGCTCTTCAAATCGTATCTCGTATTTCGATAGATCTTTCGTTCGGTAAAGCATATCGGGTCTTCTCTCCTTTTTTTGCAATGATCCCTTTATTTATATTTTACCACATTTTTATTTAAAATGCAAAATGTAAATGTCTGTAAAAATCGTTGTGCACTTTAGCTATATTGAAAAAACGTTCGTTACATTATTTGATGCTTCTGCATAGTTTTTCGACAAACTTCGTCCTAAGATTATCATAAATCAATGATACTTATCATCCTTTTGCACGTTTTTGAAAACAAATATCTAGCACGTCTGTAAAATAATATATGATTTTTCGGCTGAAATGTAAAAAATAACACGGAAAATGTAGTAAACAGCATTTTCCGTGTTTTCGTTCGTTTAACTTTTGTTTGATTTTTTTGTGATCTTTTTGGCTGAATGTGAAAGATAAATGCAGTACTCTATCAGCGCGATGTATTTATCTGTAAACATTACAACGTAAGATTCGGGATATTTCGGTCTTCCTTTTCTCAGCGGCCACATATGTTTCAGTATCACGTCTGCTTCAACCTTGGTAAGCTTGAAAGATTTTCGCGCGTTTTCCAGCGCTACCTGCGGGTGATTTTTCAGATGCTCTTTAGTGCACTTCGGCGAGGAAACGTAAAGGTCATGCAAAAGTCCCGCGCGCGCTGCCTGCTCTGCGTTAAAGCCCAGCTTGCGGCAGGTAAGATAGCTGTAATATGAAACATTCAGACAATGCTGAAAACGCGTCATGCTGTGGTGGTGCTCAAATTTTTTGAGTTCCTGTACCTCGCTGCTGCTAAGTACATCGCTTATCGCGTTCAAGTATGCCGATGTGTGTGATGAATGTTCCACATTGTATCTCGAACCTATTGCTCTTGACACTTTGGCATCAGCCCTTTCATATTTATTTAAGTACATTTTATCAGAAACTTGTGAACTTTTCAATAATTTTTCGTTTCCATATATGCCTTTTTGTCTGATAATTATAGCAAATTTTTAGCACTTAGTAATATTTTGCACTGTAGAACTGCGGTATGTATTTTTCCTGCGCTGAATCTCTTTGCTGAAAATATCCCGCAAATCCCGCTTGCTCCAGTCGCTCCGCTGCCGTTTTGTACTCAAAGCCCGAAAGTTTGCGGTCTATCTCCTTGTGTTCCGCCGCGCGGTATACCGGCGTGTACTGGCACATCAGGCTCACCATTATCTCGTCCGCCGCAAAGCGCTTTTCCAGCTCTTCTATCAGCCGTAGCGAGTCGTGCCTGTGGTTCGGCAGTACCAAATGCCGTACTATCACCCCGCGCTTCATTATCCCGTTCTCGATGATCGGTTTACCCGCGATGTTCGCCATGCGCCGTATAGCCGCGATGGCTTTTTCAAAATAGTCTGCCGCTCCCGAATATTCCCGCGACGCCTGCGCGTCAAAGTATTTCAAGTCGGGCAGGAAAATATCCACCTTGCCCCGCAGCATATCCAGCGTTTCGGGTTTTTCATATCCGCCGCTGTTGTAAACTATCGGTCTCCTCAGCCGCTCGCCGCATATCTCCAGCGCGTCCAGTATCTGCGGCACGAAATGCGTCGGGTTCACAAGATTGACGTTGTGCGCGCCCATATCCTGAATTCTTATAAACGTTTCCGCCAGCTCCTCGCGCGTAAGCTCAAAGCCTTTGCCTAGGTGCGAGATCTCGTAGTTTTGGCAAAAACAGCATTTCAGATTGCACCCGCTGAAAAACACCGTGCCAGAGCCTTTAGTGCCGCTTATGCATGGCTCTTCCCACATGTGAAGTTCTGCGCGCGCTATCCGTACAGCCGCGCTTTCTCCGCAGAAGCCTTTTTCTGCGTACCTGTCAGCGCCGCATTCGCGCGGGCATAGTCGGCAGTTTCTTAAAATTTTCTCAGTCTGCAAATTTCTCACCCTGCCAGCTCGTCATATGTCATGTAGTAATAGTATTCCATCTCGTAACCAGACTCGTTCGCGATCTTCAAAACTATCGTGTAATTCTGCACTTTGTCGCATATCAAAAGCTCGGGCGCGGGATTTTCTTCAGCAGGCAGGTACTCGTATACCGTTTTTCCGTATGCGTCCTGACCCGTTACTCCTACTTTTAAGATCTTTACCTTCGGCTTCGTGTTCGTATCGTCAGTGCTTTTCAGATCAAATCCCGCAAGCTTCCATTCCGCGTTGTCCTCGAGCCACTTGTCATAAATGGTCATATCCTGCGCATACTCTTTTACGTCTGCGTCCTTAGCGTTTTTAGCAGGGCAGAGAGTGATGTCTGAGGTTATATTTTTAAGCTCGTTATTGTTAGTTTTGCTGTAATTGTAGTTGCTGCCTATAAGCTCCAGATCGCTGTCGTCCTCAGCCGCTACACCCGCGATCTCGTCGTAATCTGTGATCATGGTAACGCTTTCACCGTTGTATGTATCATCAGAGGGCACAGAGTAGATATAAAATCTTATCTTCTTGCATGATTCGCAAATAAAAATCGGCAGACTGTCGATATGCGAGATTTTAGCAGCATATATGTTGCTTGATACACTGTACATATACTGATCGTCGTCATCGTATCCATACAGCGTGAGCGTGTTCGGGATGTATCCTGAATCTTCATCAACGTCTATATCTATGTTCGCGATGCGCCATGTCATTCCTTGCTGGCTGTATACGTCGTCGCTGCCGTAATATGACGTTACGTTAGGATATGCCTGCTGTATCTCTTCCAGTGAAGAATAGCTTTTGCCAAGCCTGATGTTCGTGATCTGCATCTCTACATCTTCGTTGTATGAGCGTGCCGAAAATCCATTGTCAAGCAGTTCAACATCATCTATGGTGCTGTATGCGCCGCTTTTCTCGTTACCATACAGTTCTTCATCGTCCGTATTCCTGCTGTTTTTCACCCAGCTCAGTACAGAAAGACCTATGCTCGCGATCATCGGCAGCACAAAAGCGATTATGATTATAGCCACAACTATCTTCTTTGTAGTCTTTGCATTCCTTGCGGTGTAAGCCTGCATATTTCCGTAATTGTACTGCGTGTTGTTGTAGCCGCCCTGCGCGTTAGGGTCAAAGCTGTTTGTGAACCGCATCGTGCTCTTGCCGCCATTGTAAGCCGAGTTTATATGCGGCTGACCGTAGCTTTGACGCGCTCCCGCATTATACGTTCCCGTGTAGTTCTGTGTATAGCGGCTGTTTTTTGCGCTGTTGTCGCGAATGTTGTAGTCCTCGCCGAAGTCCTCTTTAGCCGCCTTTCGCTCTTCGCGAAGCTGGTCGTCGAGAAAGTCGTTTTTCTCCTTGCTGCGTTCTTTGAAGTGCGTGTGTCCGCGCTCCATGTCGCTGCATTTTGTATCGTCACGCGCGGTGAAGCACTCGGGACAAAGGTCTGAATCGCTGCTTTTGAATATATATCCGCAGCATTTACAGCGGTATGCCATGTAGTTTCTCCTCCCTCTGTATCTCAGCAGGTCACTTGATCATCTCTACTCCCTTTGCGGCGGTGCGGTAAGCTCCCGCAAATGTGTCGCAGCACTCGAATTTTTTCAGCGCCGTCTGCGCGCTCTCGCCGTCGGCAAATATTCCGTATACAGCTGAGCCGCTGCCGGTCATTTCCGCGCCCAGCGCTCCCGCCATTTTCAGCTTGTTGCGTATGCCTTTTACTTCCATCGGCGCGCAGCTTTCGGTGAATGCGTTGTAAAGCGCACCGCCAAGTTCTTTAGCAGAGCCGCTCTTCATAGCCGCTTCAAACACCGCGTAGTCACCCTCGCTCTGCCTGCCGCTTTTGTCGAAAAGCGCGTAGGCTTCTGGCGTTGATATGCTCTCCTTCGGCTTTGCGATGACTATATCCGTAGCTGCAAGCGTCGGCAGGGGAGTTATTATGTCGCCTACTCCTTCGCATAGCGCCGTGCCGCCCTTTATGCAGAAAGGCACATCAGCCCCGCACATCGCCGCCACGGTCTTTAGCTCGTCGTCGAAAAAGTCTAGGTGGAAAAGCTCGTTCATCGCGATGATAGCCGCCGCGCAGTCCGCACTGCCGCCGCCTAAGCCCGCTCCTGAGGGGATGTTTTTCGTTAGGTTCACCGTTATCTTGCAGCCTGGCGAGAAATACGCGTAGCTCAGCACCGCCGATATGCCTTTCCATACCAGATTATCTTCATTCAGCGGCAGGTCAGAGCGGTTGCAGAATATCTCTATGCCTGTGCCGTCTGATATTATGAACTCCAGCTCGTCGCAGAGGTCAGCCGACTGCATTACCGTTTTCAGCGTGTGGTAGCCGTTCGCCTGCTTTCCCGTTATGTCGAGAAATAGGTTCAGCTTTGCGTTCGCGCGTAGTTTTATACTTTTCATCAGTTTCCTCCGTTTTCGTTTTTCAGCTCTTCAAGAAATTCGCCTATGCGTTTCAGCGCTTCTTTCAGGTGGCTTACCGAGTATGCGTAGCTTACGCGCACGAATCCCTCGCCGCATTTGCCGAAAGCCGTGCCCGGCACTACCGCAACTTTCTTTGAGTATACCAGCCGCTCGCAAAATTCATCACTCGTCAGCCCTGTCGATCTTATGCACGGGAAAACGTAAAAAGCTCCCTGCGGCTCGAAGCATTTCAGCCCCAGCTTGTTAAAGCCGTCCGTTACCAGCCGCCTGCGCATATTATACTCGCTTTTCATCTTCTGTATGTCGCCAGTGCACTCTCTCAGCGCCGTGATCGCCGCATACTGGCTCGTCGTCGGTGAGCTCATTATAGAGTACTGGTGCAGCTTTAATATGTGCTTCATTATCTCGCGCGGGCAGGCGGCGAAGCCTAATCTCCAGCCTGTCATGGCGAAGCTTTTGGAAAAGCCGTTGATGAGCACCGTGCGCTCTCTCATGCCCTCCATCTCTACTATCGAGCAGTGCCTGCCCGTGTACGTCAGTTCCGAATATATCTCGTCTGAGATCACGAATATGTCCGTGCCGTTCAGCACATCGGCTATCTGCTCTAAGTCCTCGCGGCGCATTATCGCGCCGGTGGGGTTGTTGGGGTAGGGCAGTATAAGCAGCTTTGTCTTGTCCGTTATCATTTCCTCAAGCTCAGCCGCTGTAAGGCGAAATTCGTCCTCTACTTTCGTTTCGATGGCTATCGGCACGCCGCCCATCATGCTGACTATCGGTTCATAGCATACGAACGATGGCTCTACTATCAGCACCTCGTCCCCCGGCGATACTATCGCTCTTACTGCTAGGTCTATCGCTTCCGAGCCGCCTACCGAAACCAGTATCTCTTTCTCGGGGTCGTACTGCGTGTGCACCGTGTTCAGCAGATATTTTGAGATCTCGCGGCGTAGCTCTATAAGTCCTGCGTTCGCAGTGTAGCAGGTGCGACCCTTTTGCAGCGTTTCTATCGCCGCTTGACGTACTTTCCAAGGTGTTTTGAAGTCCGGCTCGCCTACGCCCAGCGATATTACGCCGTCTATCTGCTGCGCAATATCGAAGAATTTTCTTATGCCCGAAGGCTTCATGTCTACTGCGTTTTTGTTAAGCAGCTTGTCGTAATCTTCTGTATTCATGGGGAGATCATACCTCTTTCGTCCGTTTGCTCGTCGGTTATGGCAATGCCGTTTTCCTTGTACGCTTTGAGCTGGAAATGCGTTGCGGTAGATGTTACCGCGTCGATGGCTGCCAGCCTTGCCGATACAAACTGCGAGATCTCTCGTATATTGCTGCCCGTTACCGAAACGATTATGTCGTATGCGCCCGACATCAGCCGTACCGATTCTACTTCCTCGTACTCCGCTATCTCGCGCGCTATCTCGTCGTATCCGCTCTGCGACTGCGGCGTTACTTTAAGCTCTATCAGCGCGGTGACGGCGTTGGGGTCTACCGCCGCTTCGTCGATTATAGAGGTGTAGCCCTTTATTATCCCCTCGCTCTCGTAGCGCGAGATCTGGTCGGCTATCTCTTTTTCCGAGCAGTTGAGCATTACAGCCAGCTCGCTGTTGCTGAGTCTGGCGTTGCCTTTTAAAAGCTTCAATAATGCGTCCATATATGATCTTCCTTTCATAAGCTTGTTTTTACGAGCAGTACTCCCAGCGCCGCCCATATTATCAGCGTCAGCGGCACAAGGATTATAAACTTCGGCTTGCGCGTTTTGTGGTGGAAAAATCTCATTCCCGCCAGCGCGCCGATAGAGCCGCCCAGCAGCGAGAGCGTCAGCAGTACAGCTTCGGGCGTGCGCCACATACTTCTCTTCGCCTTTTTCTTATCGTTCCCAAATGCCGCGAATGTTATAACGCTCATTATCAGCGTTGCCGCCGCGTATATCTTTATCAGCATGGTTTTCGTTATCTCCTCTATAAAATACGGGGCAGGGAATATTGTCCCTACCCCGCATAAAGAGCTTATTTGAAGTATTTTACGCCGTTTTCAAAGATCTGCTGATCCTTTTCTCCGGGTACGTTCTTGCAAACGCAGCAGCCCTTTCTTTCCGAGTGTCCCATTTTACCGAATACTCTGCCGTCGGGCGAAGTGATGCCCTCGATGGCGTCGATAGAGGTGTTTGGGTTGCACTGTATGTCAAGAGTAGGCTTGCCGTCAAAGTCTACATACTGCGTAGCTATCTGTCCGTTTGCTGCCATAGCGGCTATCTCTTCCGCAGTAGCTACGAATCTGCCCTCGCCGTGCGATATGGCTACGTTGTGTATGTCGCCTACATTGCAGCTTGCCAGCCAAGGCGATTTGTTAGAGGCTATCCTTGTATTTACCATCTTGGACTGGTGTCTTGCAATGGTGTTGAAGGTCAGCGTGGGCGAATCGTTCTTCATGGGCGTGATCTCGCCGTATGGCACAAGGCCCAGCTTTATCAGCGCCTGGAAGCCGTTGCATATACCGAGCATAAGACCGTCGCGGTTTTTCAGCAGGTCGTGTATAGCGTCGGTAAGGCGCGGGTTTCTGAGGAACGAAACTATGAATTTGCCCGAGCCGTCCGGCTCGTCGCCGCCTGAGAATCCGCCGGGCAGCATTACTATCTGCGCCTGCTTTATCTTCTCTTCCATAGCCTTTACTGAAGCTTCTATCATTTCTCCGCTCAGGTTCTGAATTACGAAGATGTCTGCCTCAGCGCCTGCCTTTTCAAATGCGCGCGCGGTGTCGTATTCGCAGTTGGTGCCGGGGAATACTGGTATCAGCACGCGTGGCTTAGCGACCTTGATAGCGGGCGACTTTCTTTCCTTGGCTTCGTATGAATATGTTTTAGGCTCGTAGTCGGGCTTCTTCACCTGCGTCGGGAATACGGGCTCGAGCTTTTCTTCCCAAAGCTTCTCAAGGTGCTCGCCGTCTATAACGTAGCCATTGTCTATCTTGTATTCAGCGGTAGTCTCGCCGATTATCTTCATGTCGGTCTCAGCGCCGTCTGCCAGCTCGATAACGAATGCGCCGTAGCAGGGACGGAACAGCTCGGCCGCGGTAAGCTTTTCGGTAAACTTAAAGCCTATCTTGTTTCCGAACGCCATCTTAGCAACTGCCTCGCTCATGCCGCCGAACGATACCGCCCAGCAGGAAAGCACCTTGCCCTCGGCGATGAGCTTTTCTACCTTCTTGAATACGCTCTTGAGCGAGTCGAAGTTTACAAGTTTGTTGCCGTCGTACTCGGGAGCGATGAGCGCTACCTTAGAGCCTGCTTTCTTGAATTCGTCTGAGATTATGTTTTTGGCGTTCGCTACCGATACCGCGAATGATACCAGCGTGGGGGGTACATCTATCTCTTCAAACGTTCCCGACATCGAGTCCTTTCCGCCGATAGCCGCGCAGCCCAGCTCGCACTGAGCCTTGTATGCGCCCAGCAGTGCGGCAAAAGGCTTGCCCCAGCGCTCGGGATCGTTCTGCGTTCTCTCAAAATATTCCTGGAATGTCAGCCAGCATTTCTCGTAAGTACCGCCCGCGGCAACTACCTTGGCTACCGATTCTACTACCGCGCTCATTGCGCCGTGGTAAGGGCTCTGAGAAGAAAGATAAGGATTGTAGCCCCAGCCCATTACGGAAGCAGTGGTCGTTTCGCCCTTTAGTACGGGTATCTTCGCCGCCATTGCCTGGTTAGGCGTGTTCTGATATTTGCCGCCGTAAGGCATGAGCACAGTGCCCGCGCCGATGGTAGCGTCAAAACGCTCTACCAGTCCCTTCTGCGAGCAAACGTTGAGGTTTGAGATCATAGCGTCCCATCTGTCCGCCGTGTCCTCGCCCGCGTCCTCGTTGCCGATGAGCGGCGCGCCAACTTCTACCGTGGTGTGCTTCTCAGCTCCGTTAGAGTTGAGGAATTCGCGTGAGAGGTCTACTATTATGTTTCCGCACCAGTTCATTCTCAGGCGCGGCTCTTCCTTTACTACCGCTACGAGCGTAGCTTCTAGGTTTTCCTTAGCCGCCTCGGCCATGAACTTCTCTGTGTCCTCTTTGGCGATAACTACCGCCATTCTTTCCTGCGATTCCGATATTGCAAGCTCAGTACCGTCAAGACCGTCGTACTTTTTGGTAACTGCGTCGAGGTTTATCAGCAGTCCATCGGTAAGCTCGCCTATCGCTACCGATACGCCGCCTGCGCCAAAGTCGTTGCAGCGCTTTATCATAGATGTTACTTCGGGGTTGCGGAAAAGTCTTTGCAGCTTTCTCTCTTCGGGCGCGTTACCCTTCTGTACCTCTGCGCCGCAGGATTCCAGCGAGTGCAGTGTGTGCGATTTTGAAGAGCCTGTCGCTCCGCCGCAGCCGTCGCGGCCCGTCTTGCCGCCCAGCAGTATTACGATGTCGCCGGGTTCGGGTCTTTCTCTTCTTACATTGCTCGCGGGTGCTGCGCCTACTACCGCACCGATCTCCATTCTCTTAGCAACGTAGCCGGGATGGTAAACTTCCGCAACGTGTCCCGTAGCCAGTCCTATCTGGTTGCCGTATGAGGAGTAGCCGTTTGCAGCGCCTACGGTTATCTTTCTCTGCGGCAGCTTGCCCTCTATCGTGTCCTCAACGGGTACAAGGGGGTTGGCAGCGCCGGTAACGCGCATAGCCTGATAAACGTAGCTTCTGCCTGAAAGCGGGTCGCGTATAGCTCCGCCTAAGCAGGTAGCCGCGCCGCCGAAAGGCTCTATCTCGGTGGGGTGGTTGTGTGTTTCGTTCTTGAACATCAGCAGCCATTCTTCGTCCTTGCCGTCAACGTCTACCGTTATTTTTACCGAGCAGGCGTTTATCTCTTCCGATTCGTCAAGGTCTTTCAGCAGTCCGGCTTTCTTGAGCTGCTTTGCACCAATAACGGCAAGATCCATCAGCGTCTGCGGCTTGTCGCTTCTGCCTGCGTAAAGGTCGGCTCTTGCGCTGAGATATTCGTTGTATGTATCTTTTATGTAAGGAGCAGAAATATCGGCGTTGTCGATTATGGTAGAGAAAGTGGTGTGACGGCAGTGGTCAGACCAGTAGGTGTCTATCATTCTTATTTCCGTGATGGTGGGGTCGCGCTTTTCATCGTCGCGGAAATATGTCTGACAGAATTTGATGTCGTCGAGATCCATAGCAAGACCCATCTCGGCTATCATGTCTTTCAGCTCGTCTTCGCTCTTCGCGATGAAGCCCTCTATCGTCTTTACCGTGGTGGGTATAGCGTAAGCTACGTCCAGCGTTTCAAAGCGGTCGAGCTTAGCTTCACGCGACTCTACGGGGTTGATTATGTAATGCTTTATCTCGGCTAACTGCTTTTCGTCGAGCGCTCCGCCGAATATGTATACTTTAGCTGATTTTACAGTGGGTCGCTTGCCGCCGCGCAGCAGAGAGATACACTGCGCGCATGAGTCCGCGCGCTGGTCGAACTGACCGGGCAGATACTCTGCGGCTATTACAGCTTCGCCCTCTTTCAGCTCGGGCATATGGTCGTAGGTAACGTCTACCGCAGGCTCAGAGAATACTACGGGTATAGCAGCCTTAAAGTCTTCTTCCGAAAGACCCTCGGCGTCGTAGCGGTTGATTATTCGTACTTCGCCAAGCTCGATGCCCAGCGCCGAGCGGATGTCAGCCGCCAGCGATTTTGCTTCTACCGCAAATTCGGGCTTTTTCTCAACATAAATTCTGTAAACAGACATGATTTAAACAGCTCCTTACTATTTATTGTCATATATTTATATTTGCAGGTGCGTGTCGATTCGCTCCTATATAGTTTATTATATCACATATTAAATATGTTTGTCAAACCTAATTTGAAGTTTATTGAAAGCGGTAAAAGTTTTTTTACAATTAGCCATTAGCTTCTCAGCCGACTATCTCTCCGCCGCAGCCGTTTTCGTCCGCAGATGTTATCTTAACGGGCAGCTTCTGTCTGAAAAGACTTTCATCGCTGGTGCGCGGCGTTTTTACCACAACGTACTCCGCTATGTGCCCCTGATGCTGTTCGGCGCTGCTTTCGCGCTCGAACAGCACCTCTACCGTCCTGCCGATAAAGCTGCGGTTGTACTCCGCACGGCTTTTCGCGCATACCGCCGCCATCTCCGCCGCGCGCGCCGCCTTTGTCTTTTTGTCAAGCTGACCGCTCATCTTGTCGGCAGGCGTACCGCTGCGCCGCGAGTATGGGAAAATGTGCGCGTCTGCAAAGGCTGTCTTTTCCGCAAATCTCAGCGACTCCGCGTGATCTTCCGCGCTCTCCTGCGGAAAGCCTACCATTATGTCGGTTGTTATCGCACAGTGCGGAAAAGCAGCGCGCAGCTTGCGGCATATCTCGGCGTACTCTGCCGAAGTGTAGTGGCGGTTCATGGCTTTCAGCGTCTTGTCACAACCGCTTTGCAGCGAAAGATGAAACTGCGGGCACAGCTTTTTCTGCGCCGCCATTCGTGCGATGTCCTCGTCTGAGATCATTTCTGGTTCCATCGAGCCGAGCCGCACGCGGAAATCGCCCTCCACCTTGCAAACAGCTTCGATAGCGTCTATCATTCTCAGCCCGCCGAGGTCGCGTCCGTAACAGCATAGGTTTATGCCTGTCAGCACTATCTCCTTGTGACCCGCGCTCACCAGCATCTCCGTTTCCTTTATAATGTCGCCGATCGGCTTCGAACGCATATGCCCCCGCGCATACGGTATGATGCAGTAGGTGCAGAAAAGGTCGCATCCGTCCTGTATTTTAAGGTATGCGCGCGTTTTCTGCTCGGCTTCGGCGTTCATCATATGCTCAAAAGGCTGATGCAAATAGTTCTCGGGCACGCTGAAAGTTCGCTTGCGCAGCTTGAAATAATCGTGCACCATCTGCGGCAGGGCAGTCTTGTTGTTGTTTCCGCAGATTATGTCGCACTCGGCTATCTGCGAGGCTTTGTCGGGAAAAGCCTGCGGGTAACAGCCCGTCAGCGCGATTATGCACGCGGGGTTCTCCCTTTTCACACGGCTGATGAAGTGTCGGCATTTCGTGTCAGACTGCGCCGTTACCGTGCAGGAATTTATTATGCAGACGTTTGCCGCGTCAATATCCTCGGTGCGCATATCGCCCATCTCGCCGAAGCGCTCAGCTATGTTTTCCGTTTCGTATTGGTTTACTTTACAGCCGAAAGTCATGTAATATATTTTTAAAGGCGTATTACCCATTTGTATATCCAACCTCCTGAAAAGAGAAATAAATGTCGCATATGCACAAAAAACTATCACACTTATTGTGAAAATGTACTAAAACAAACTTCGCGCACAGACGGCTATTGACTATTATACTATATTTTCAGAAAAAATGCAAATAACGCTTGACAAACTCGAAAAAATGATTATAATATTAAGTGTAGAGCAGAGGAAGCTCTAGGAAAACAGGCATCATTTTAAGGAGGTAACTAATATGAAAACTAAGATCAAACTCGATTCCATCAATGCAGTAAAGGATTTTGTAAGCATCGTAATGCTTTATGATTTTGATATCGACCTCGTTTCGGGCAGATATGCGGTAGATGCCAAGTCAATTATGGGTATTTTCAGCCTCGATCTCTCAAATCCCATCCAGCTCGTTGCTCATACCGATGAGCCCGGCGATTTCTTCGAGAAGATCAAGGAATTTATCGTTGAGTAAAATCAAATCTCATGGCGGCGCTCAGTGCGCCGCTTTTTTTGTATAAAAACCCCGCCGCGTGAATAAAATGTACAAACTGTTCTAATGGAGGGGTGTATCTTGAAATTATCAGCATTTGCCGCGGCAGCTGTATCTGCCATGGTGTTTTTCACGTCCTTTACGGGCGCTTCGGCTGAAAAAAGCCGCACGCCGGAGGATATATCGGCAGAAATTTCGGCGCGCAGCATTTACGTTTGCGACGTCGGCAGCGGTAAGGTCTTTTATGAGCAAAAAGCCGACGAAAAGCTGCCGATGGGGCATATGGCTAAGCTGATGACCGCGCTCATCGCCGCAGAAGAACTCGAATCGGGCGAGCTCTCGCTGACCGACGTAGTTACCGTTTCGCCGACCGCCAACGCCAAGCAGGGAACTCAGATCTGGCTTGACATTGGCGAAAAGATAACCGTCGAGGAGCTGATAAAGTCCATAACCATCGGCAATGCCAACGACGCCTGCACGGCTCTTGCTGAAAAATTAAGCGGCTCAGAAGAAGCTTTTGTGAAGCGTATGAACAAGCGTGCCAAGCAGCTCAAAATGACAAATACTGTATTTTCAGACTGCTGCGGAACAAACGAAAATACAGTTTCCACGGCTCATGACATCGCTAAATTGTCATGTGCGCTTGCAAAGTATACAAGATTGACAGACTATTTTACAACATGGATAGATAACGTAGGATGTAAAGATATTGAGCTTGTCAATAACAACAGGCTAGTTCGCACCTATAAAGGCGTAACAGGCATGAAATCATGCAACGTTAAAGACATAGGTGGATGTCTTTCTTTCACAGCAAAACGCGGGGGAATGAGCCTTTGTGCGGTCGTACTCGGCGTTTCTGACAGAGACGAATTGTTTTCTCACGCAAGAGAATTACTTGACACTTTTTTTGACAATTATCGCGTGTTTTCACCCGAGATCGCAGATGAATATTTGCAGGATATAGAGGTCGAACACGGCGAAAAAATGAAAATTCGTGTCAAAGTAAAAGACTTTACGTCTACTATCGTCAAAGCCGGAACGTTCTCCGAAATTGTTCGCTCACCCGAGATAAAAGAAAACGTGAAAGCCCCCGTCAAAAAGGACGACGTTCTCGGAAAAATAGACTACTTTCTCGCCGATGAAAAGCTTCTGACAGTAGAAATTTGCGCCGCAGAGGACGTCGGAGTGATGGATATGCGATGCGCTTTGAAGAAAAATTTGTTTAATTTGCTCAATATGTCTTGACCGTATTAGTCAGTTTCTACAAAACTAAACTCGATTTGCGAAAAGTCTTGAAATATTCATAAAAGTATTGTATAATTAAACAAGCTAATTAGGAAAGGAACTGACTTGCAATGGCTGTTAAACTTAATGCTGAATATCTTAAACTTTTTGTTGCCGATCATGAGCTTGAGGCTATCGCTCCGCTCGTTTCGGCTGCGCACAAAACTCTTGAGAACAGAAACGGTCCCGGCTCTGATTTTCTCGGCTGGGTAGATCTTCCCGTTGATTATGATAAGGAAGAGTTCGCGAGAATAAAGGCTGCCGCTGAAAGGATCAAGAAGTCCTGCGACGTTCTTATCGTTATCGGCATCGGCGGTTCATACCTCGGAGCACGCGCTGTTATCGAGGCTTTAAGATCTACACTTTATAATAATCTTACCAAAGATACACCCGACATCTACTATGTTGGCAACAGCATCAACCCTACTTACCTCAATGACGTTCTTTCTATCTGCGAGGGTAAGGACATCTGCGTCAACGTTATCTCGAAGTCCGGTACTACTACCGAGCCCGCACTTGCTTTCAGAATCTTCAAGAAGCTTGTTGAAGATAAGTACGGCAAGGAAGAGGCTAAGAAGAGGATTTTCGCTACTACTGATAAGGCTAAGGGAACTCTGAAAGAGCTTTCTGATACCGAGGGTTACGAAACTTTCGTAGTGCCCGACGATGTAGGCGGACGTTTCTCGGTGCTTACCGCAGTAGGTCTGCTGCCTATCGCAGTTGCAGGCATCGACATCGACAAGCTCATGGCCGGCGCCGCCGCAGGCAGAGAGAAGTATTCTAAGGACGACGGAAATGACTGTTATAAGTATGCCGCGCTCCGTAATATCCTTTATAATAAGGGCAAGAGCGTTGAGATGCTCATAAGCTACGACCCCAACTTCGTTATGATGAACGAATGGTTCAAGCAGCTCTTCGGCGAGAGTGAAGGTAAGGATCAGAAGGGTATTTTCCCCTCCTCTGCTACTTTCTCCACAGACCTCCACTCGCTCGGTCAGTTCATTCAGGACGGCTCGCGCATCATGTTCGAGACCGTCATGGAGATCAAGAAGCCTAAGACCGACCTCTTCCTCCAGCCCGACGCTGAGAACCTCGATGGTCTGAACTTCCTCACAAATCAGAATATGTCGGTTGTAAACCAGAAAGCTTATCAGGGCACCGTGCTTGCTCATACCGAGGGCGGCGTTCCTAATATGATCCTTGAGCTTGACGATGTTTCCGAAGAAACTCTCGGCGAGCTTATCTACTTCTTTGAAAAGGCTTGCGCTATCTCGGGCTATATGCTCGGCGTTAATCCTTTCAACCAGCCCGGCGTTGAGAGCTACAAGAAGAATATGTTCGCGCTGCTCGGCAAGCCCGGTTATGAGTCGCAGAAGGCTGAGCTTGAGGCTAAGCTGAAATAAAACAGGATTCCAAGGCGAACGGGCTTTGCATCAGCCCGCTGCCCGAAAATAAATGTCGTCAGACAGAAATGGAGATTTGATTATGATTAACTTAATTCCCGGAAAAAAAGGCACTGGCAAGACCAAGATACTGATCGACGCGATCAAGGAAGCTGCTGAAAAATCTACCGGTAACGTAGTTTGCATCGAGAGAAGCATGAAACTTACTTACGATATTCCCCACAATGTAAGACTTGTTGACGCTGAGGAATACGGCATCAACAGCTATGACGCTTTCTACGGCTTCGTAGCAGGTATGCTCGCCGGCAACTATGATATTCAGGAGATCTATGTAGACGGTATCCTCCGCATCGGCGGCAGAAACTATGATGAGTTCGGCGCTATGATCGAAAAGGTAGCTATGCTCGCTAAGGACGTAAAGGTAGTATTTACCGTTTCCGCTGACCCCGAAGAGCTGCCTACTAAGGTAAAGGACTTCATTAAGTAAACAAAAAGTTAAATTTTCTTAAATAAATTCCGAAAAAGGCTTGACAAATCGTCGCTAAGAGTCTATAATGGAATTTGTGATGCTTTCCGCTGTCCGAAAGGGTGCGGAGGGCTTTGGCGAAAGGAATGAATACCATATGGTTTTACAGCTCAGACAAATTTTTGAGATCGAAGGGCAGAAGCTCAGCTTTGATGAGCAGATACCTCTTTCAGAGCTTGAAAATTCTCCGCTCCATGAGGCTTTCGCCGCGCCTTTGCACATAAAGGGCTGCGTTTATAACCGCGCAGGCGTTGTTGCGCTTGAATATACGGTCTCCGCGCTGCTCGATCAAGAATGTGATAGGTGCTTAAAAGCGTTTCAGAGGGAATATGACGTAGAAGCTTCTCATACCGTTGTGAAAGAGCTCGCCGCGGCAGATGCCGACGACGAAAACGGTAGCGAGTATGATGATTATATCGTTTGCCCCGAGAATACGCTGGATATGAACGAGCTTGCCGTTACCGACCTGCTTATGGAAATGCCCAGCAAGATACTCTGTAAAGAGGACTGCAAGGGTCTGTGCATGAGTTGCGGTAAAGATCTTAACGACGGCGCTTGTGATTGTCAGAATTAAAAGAGATCATGTTTAAGGAGGTGCCAAAATGGCAGTACCAAAGAGAAAGACTTCCAAAGCCAGACGTGACAAAAGACGTTCTAACGTATGGAAGCTCGACGCACCCGCGCTCAGCAGATGCTCTAACTGCGGTGAACTGACTGCACCCCATAAGGTTTGCAAGCATTGCGGATATTATAAGGGCGTAGAAGTGATCAGCAAAGAAGTTTGATCGCAGAGCGAAAGTTCGTAGGCAAGCCGCTTCGGCGGTTTGTTCATCGAGCCGATAAAGCTTTACCTCTGCTATGAAAAATAGCGGAGCTTTGAAAGCATTTAAGGTGTTTTCTATGGGCAGAGGAGGAAAATTCCTTCTCTGCTTTTTTATTAAGTCAATTTTTTAAAGGAGCTGCAAAAATGTCGGTAAAGGTCACGGGTGTAGATAAGCACAGCCCCGCTGCGCGCGCTAGGATAAAGGCGGGCGATACGCTGATCTCTATAAATGGTCACGCTATCGCCGATGTGCTCGATTATATGTTTTACGCCGCTGAAGACCGCACCGAGGTCGTTTGCGAGCGCGACGGCAAAGAGCGCAAGTCGGTGATATATAAGTCGGAATACGATGATTTAGGTATGCAGTTCGATTCTTTTCTTATGGATCAGAAACGCAGCTGCTCTAATAAATGTATCTTCTGCTTTATCGACCAAATGCCTCCCGGTATGCGCGAAACGCTCTATTTTAAGGACGACGACGCGCGTCTTTCGTTCCTGCAGGGCAATTACGTCACGCTGACGAACCTTACCGATAAAGATATTCAGCGCATTATAGATATGCGGCTAAATATCAACGTTTCTGTGCATACTACTAATCCCGAGCTGCGCTGCAAAATGATGCACAACCGCTTCGCCGGCGATAAGCTGCGCTACATAAAAATGATGGCTGAAAGCGGTCTTATGCTCAATTGTCAGATAGTTTGCTGCCCCGGTATAAACGATGGCGATGAACTTCGCCGCACCCTTACCGACCTTTATTCGCTCATGCCGAATATCCAGTCGGTCGCGGTCGTGCCTGTCGGCATAACTAAGTTCCGTCAGGGCTTGTACCCGCTGGAGATATTCAACGCCGAAACTGCCGCGCAGACTATCGACGTTATTGCCGAAACTCAGCAGAAATCGCTCGAAAAATTCGGCACGCGCATGGTCTTTGCTGCCGATGAATTTTACCTCACCGCAGGCAGACCGCTGCCCGAGGGTGATTTTTATGAGGATTATCCGCAGTACGAAAACGGCGTAGGTCTTTGCCGCTCGCTCATCGACGAGGTAGATAGCGCGCTCAAAGTCGCTGAATATGACGGCGGAAAGCGCAAGGTCACTCTCGCCTGCGGTACGGCTGCGGCGGTGGTGCATAAAATGCTCGCCGAAAAGATCTCGGCGCATTTCCCCGATGTCGAGCTGAACGTTGTGCCGATACTCAATAGATTTTTCGGCGAAACTATCACCGTTTCGGGTCTGATAACCGCACAGGATCTCGTAGCGCAGCTCAAAGATCTTGATCTGGGCGACGAACTGCTTATCTCAAAGGCTATGCTCAAAGCGGACGAGCCTATTTTTCTCGACGACGCTCATCTTGACGATGTTCGCCGTGAGCTTGGCGTGAAAATAACGCCTACCGCCAACGACGGCTTCGAGTATCTCGATAACGTCCTCGGCATTCATTATTGATTTTTTACTACCATGATTGGAGATGATATAGATGGCTATGCCACTGGTTGCCGTAGTCGGCAGACCTAACGTCGGTAAATCCACGCTTTTTAATAAGCTGATAGGTCAGCGCCTTTCGATAGTCGAGGATACCCCCGGCGTAACGCGCGACAGGATCTATTCAAAATGCGAATGGCTCGGCCATGAGTTTATGCTGGTCGATACGGGCGGTATAGAGCCTGATTCGCAGGACGTTATCCTCTCGCAGATGCGCCGTCAGGCTGAGCTTGCGATAGAAAAGGCTGACGTTATTATCCTAGTTACCGACCTTAAATGCGGCGTTACCGCTACCGATGAGGACGTTGCCGCTATGCTGCGCAAGTCGGGCAAGCCGGTTATCCTCTGCGTAAATAAGTGCGATAACGTCGGCGAACCGCCTGCTGATTTTTACGAATTTTATAATCTGGGTCTTGGCGAGCCTATCGCGGTATCCTCCGTTCACGGTCACGGTACGGGCGACCTGCTCGATGAAGTCCTCAAAGAGCTTCCCGAAAATACCGAGGAGGATTACGGCGAGGACGTTGTAAAGGTAGCCGTTATCGGCAAGCCTAACGTCGGTAAATCTTCTATTATAAACCGTCTTTGCGGCGAGGATAGGGTGATAGTTTCCGATATTGCGGGCACTACCCGCGACGCTACCGACAGCTATGTTGAAACTGAGCAGGGCAAGTTCGTTTTCATAGATACCGCAGGTATCCGCAAGAAATCGAAGGTGCTTGAAAATATCGAGCGTTACAGCGTTCTCCGCTCCTATATGGCGGTAGACCGCGCCGATGTTGCTGTCATAGTTATCGACGCTTCCGTAGGTTTTACCGAGCAGGATTCTAAAGTCGCCGGCTACGCTCACGAAAAGGGCAAGGCCTGTGTAGTAGCTGTAAATAAGTGGGATGCTATCGAAAAAGATACTCACACTATGGATGAGTTTAAGAAAAAGCTCGAGGTAGATTTCAGCTTCATGAGCTATGTTCCTTTCGTTTTCATTTCCGCTAAAAACGGCACTCGTATGGATAAGCTGCTTGAAAAGATAAATTACACTGCTCAGCAGAACGCCGTCCGCATACCTACCGGCAGGCTCAACGACGTTCTCGCATACGCCACCGCGCGCGTTCAGCCCCCCTCTGATAAGGGCAGACGCTTGAAGATCTATTACATGACTCAGGCTTCCACCAAGCCGCCTACATTCGTGGCTTTCGTGAACCGTGCCGAGCTTTTCCACTTCTCGTACCGCCGCTATATCGAAAATCAGATACGCGAAACTTTCGGGCTCGACGGCACGCCTATCGTTATGATGGTGCGCGAGCGCGACCGTGATGACGTTAAATCCTGAGGAGGCGCTGCATGAAATACGCATTGTGTCTTATCATCACGGCGCTGATCTCTTACTTCTGGGGCAGCCTAAACTCCGCGATAATCGTGGTAAAGCTTGCTAAGGGCGAAGATATTCGCGAAAAGGGCAGCGGCAACGCAGGTCTTACAAACGTCCTCCGCGTTTACGGCAAGGGTGCGGCGCTCGCGACCCTCCTTTGCGACCTTTTTAAGGGCGTTGCAGCGGTAGTCGCGGCAAGACTGATAGTCGGCAACCTGCTAGATATTACTTTCTTTAACGATAAGATCTTCATAGGCTATGTGGCAGGTCTTTTCACCATGATAGGCCATATTTTCCCGATATATTACGGTTTTCACGGCGGCAAAGGCGTACTGCTTGCGGCTACGACTCTTATCGCTATGGACCCCCTCACCTGCGTGCTTTCGGTAGGCGTTTTCGCGATAGTTCTCGCTATAACAAAGTACGTTTCGGTAGGCTCTATCTCCGCCGCGGTGATGTACCCCGTTTTTACGATCATAACCCAGTCGGTGCGCCATATGGACGGCAGACTTGAAAACTTCCTTATCACCCTCTGCATAGGCGCGCTGATAGTTTATATGCACAAACCTAACATAAAAAGACTGATCGCAGGCAACGAAAATAAATTCGGACAGAAAAAGGTCGATCCGGCAGAAAACGATACGCCGGAGATCAAAAACTGACTTTTCCAAGGAGAGATGGCTATGGCTAAAATAATCATACTCGGCTCAGGCGGCTTCGGACTTTCCATCGCGATAATGTGTGCGAACGCCGGTCATGATGTTACCGTTTGGTCTAAATTTCGCGACGAGATCGACGCTATCGAGCGCACGGGCGAGCTGAAAGCAAAGCTCCCCGGCGTGAAAGTTCCCCCTGAAGTAAAGCTCACTACCGATATTTCTGAGGTGCGCGATAAAGACCTCGTTATCCTCGGCATACCTACTACCTTCTGCCGCGGCGTTTGCGAAGAGGCGGCGCAGTATATCCAGTCCGAGAGCATTGTCGTAAATACCGCTAAGGGTCTGGAGATCGGCACGCTCAAAACTATGAGCGAGGTCACTAAAGAATCTATGCCGAAAAACCGCGTAGCTATACTTACCGGCCCTTCTCACGCCGAAGAGCTCGCTAGGGGAGTGCCCACCACGATAGTTGTCGCTTCCGACGACCGCGAGGTCTCTTATTACGTTCAGAATACTCTTTCCAACGCTAATTTCAGGATATATGTCAACGATGACGTTATCGGCTGCGAACTGGGCGGCTCGCTGAAAAACGTTATCGCGCTGGCGGCAGGCGTTTGCGACGGCCTCGGCTTGGGCGATAATACCAAAGCTGCTCTCATGACCCGCGGTATCCGCGAGATCTCGGCGCTCGGCATAGCTATGGGCGCACAGTCTGATACTTTCGGCGGACTCAGCGGCATCGGCGACCTTATCGTTACCTGCTGCAGTATGCACAGCCGCAACCGCCGCGCAGGTATCCTCATAGGTCAGGGCGTTTCTCCCGACGAAGCGGTAGAGCGCGTCGGCACGGTAGAGGGCTATACCTGTACCAAAAATGCTTACGAGCTGTCGCACCGCTTAGGCGTTGAAATGCCGATAACCGAGCAGCTCTACGCCGTGCTTTTTGAGGGTCTTGACCCGAAAATGACCATCGCCGCGCTTATGCAGCGCCCGAAGAAAAACGAAACGGAAAAAGATTTCCTTGGCGAGGGTAAATAAACAATTTTAGGCAGACCTGCCCGCGTTTTGCGGCGGTCTGCTTTTTGTTTGAACTTTTTTAGAAAAATTGCAAAAAGTACTTTACAATACTGCCGAAATATTGTATAATTTATAGTAGGTAATACTGTACCGAATTAGGTATAGTAAAAGCGCAGCCGTATTTCGCGGCATGATACATTTAAGGAGTGTATTTGATGGAACCAAAGTATAAAAGAATTCTGCTCAAGCTGAGCGGCGAAGCTCTCGCGGGCGATAAAAAAATGGGACTTGATTATGAGATAATAAACGTTCTCGCACGTTCGGTAAAGAAGTGCGTTGACGAAGGCGTGCAGGTAGGTATAGTAGTCGGCGGCGGCAACTTCTGGCGCGGCAGATCAAGCGGCGCTATGGATAGAACCAGAGCCGACCATATAGGTATGCTCGCTACCGCTATGAACGCCCTCGCAGTTGCCGATGGTATGGAAAACTGCGGCCTTGAAGTTCGCGTGCAGACGGCTATCTCTATGCCGCAGGTCGCAGAACCTTATATCAGAAACAAGGCTGTCCGCCACTTTGAAAAGGGCAGAGTAGTTATCTTCGGCTGCGGTACCGGCAACCCCTTCTTCTCCACCGATACAGCCGCCGCACTTCGCGCTGCTGAGATCGAGGCTGACATCATCTTCAAGGCTACTATGGTAGACGGCGTTTATGATAAAGATCCGCATAAGTTCGATGACGCTGTTAAGTTCGATGAGCTAACTTTCGGCGATGTTCTCGCTAAGGATCTTAAAGTTATGGACTCTACCGCAGCCGCTATGTGTAAGGATAATGAGATCCCTATTCTCGTATTCGACATCGCGCGTCCTGATAATATCTACGACGCCTGCATGGGCAAGAATATCGGTACTATCGTAAAATAATTCGGGGTAAATAAGATCCCCTAAAATATCAGAAAAGAGGATTTACAGATCATGGATAAGATAATTGACAATGCAAAAACAAAAATGAAGAAGTCGATAAACGTTATGCTCGAGGATTTCGGAACTATCCGCGCGGGCAGAGCTAACCCTGCCGTTCTCGACAGAGTAAAGATAGATTATTACGGCTCACCCACACCTATCAATCAGGTAGCCGCAGTTTCTGTTGCAGAGGCAAGAATACTCGTTATCTCCCCTTGGGATAAATCTACCCTCGGCATGATCGAAAAGGCTATCCAGGCTTCCGATGTCGGCATCAATCCGCAGAACGACGGTCAGGTGCTCCGCCTTATCTTCCCCCAGCTCACCGAGGACAGACGTAAAGAGCTCGTTAAGGAGATAAAGAAGATGGGCGAGGAGTGCAAGGTAGCTATCCGCTCTATCCGCCGCGACGCTATGGAAAAGTGCAAGGCGCTGAAAAAGAATAACGAGATCACCGAAGACGACCTTAAGGGCGCTGAGGAAACTATCCAGAAGATCACCGATAAGAACGTTAAGGAAGTTGACGAGCAGGTGGCTGTAAAGGAAAAAGAGATCCTCTCTATCTGATAAAGCTTAAACTGAAAGGATCTGAACTTACATGGCTACTGCTGAAAAACCTCTGCTGCCGCCCGGCACAAAAGTGCCCGCGCATATAGGCGTTATTATGGACGGCAACGGCAGATGGGCTAAAAAACGCGGTCTGCCGCGGAAATTCGGTCACCGCCAGGGCGCGCAGACTTTCCGCACCATCACCCGCCACGCTAAAAAGCTGGGCGTGAAGTATTTCACCGTGTATGCTTTTTCTACCGAAAATTGGAAACGCCCTGCCGATGAGGTCGAGGCTATAATGGATCTTTTCGATAAATATCTCGACGAAGTTCGCGATTTTATAGAGGAAAATATCCGTATTTGCTTTATCGGCGACAGATCTATGCTGCGCCCCTCGCTTCAGCAGAAAATGGCGAGCGTAGAGGCTGATTCGCGCGATTTTACCGCTATGACTCTCCTTATCGCTATAAATTACGGCGGCAGGGACGAGATAGCCCACTCGGTTAGAGTGCTTGCCGAGCAGGTGAAGTCGGGCAGGCTCGAGCCGCAGGATATTACCGATAAAATGATCGGCGAAAACCTATATACAGCTCAGCTCGACGGTGATTGCGCCCCCGATGTAGATCTGATAATCAGACCCAGCGGTGAACAGCGACTCTCAAATTTTATGATATGGCAGTCGGCATACGCCGAATTTTACTACACAAATATCCTGTGGCCTGATTTCAAGCCTGCCGACCTCGAAAAAGCGGTAATAGCTTACAGCGACCGCAACCGCAGATTCGGCGGAGTTTGAGTTTGAAAGGAACGTGAAAAAATGAAGACTAGAATAATCTCAGCGGCTGTCGCGATAGTGATAGCTGTACTGATACTTGCTTTGGCGCACACATGGGTTTTCAATCTCGCGATAGCTGCTATCGCCGTCGGTGCTCTCTATGAGCTTTTCAAGGCTGTCGGGCTGGTAAAATTCCGCCCCGAATGCTGCGCCTGCTTCGCATTTGCCGCAGTTGACTGCCTGCTCCCGATGGTCTATAAGCACGGCTTTTTCACTTTCTTTAATGTCAAGCTTTACGGCTTTATATTCGTGGCGGCTATGCTGCTGATGTACCTCAAAAATCACAGCGAATACGCCTACTCCGTGCCGTTCACCATGATAGGTATGACGCTGCTCGTTACTTATTCTATGAGCACTCTCATCAAGCTTATCTCAATGTTCCCCGACTGCGGCAGATTTGCAGTAGTCCTCACCCTTGCGGGCGCATGGCTCGCAGATTCGGGCGCTTACTTCGCAGGAACGTTCTTCGGCAAACATAAGCTTTGCCCGGTGATCAGCCCGAAAAAAACCGTAGAGGGTCTTATCGGCGGAACTGTCTGCAACGGCGTTTTCCTGCTCATAATCGCGGCAATTTACAGCGTTATCAATAAGGGCGTCGAGGTTCACCTCTTTGCGATATTCATAGCAGGAATGTTCTGTTCGCTGGTAGGACTTGTGGGTGATCTTTCCGCTTCTGTTATAAAGCGCCAGACCCAGATCAAGGATTACGGTAACATAATGCCCGGTCATGGCGGCATCATGGATAGGTTCGACAGCGTTCTGCTGGTAGCGCCTTTCATGTTCTACCTCTTCTCGCAGGGCGCGCTTGTAACATTAGGATAAACATTATATGGCATAAAAGGCTTTGTGGCACGTCATGAAGCCTTTGCCTTTTTTGGACTGAGGTCGTATTTTATGCAGACAAATCAAACTATAACAATAATTGGCTCTACGGGATCTATCGGCACACAGGCATTAGAGGTCGCGCAGAAGCATAATATAAGGGTGAAAGCCCTCGCCGCAAATTCAAACGTTTCTCTGCTCGCCGAACAGGCTCTTAAATTCGGCGCAGATACCGTTTGCATTTTCGACGAGAGCAAATTGGCGGCGCTTAAAACTGCGCTCGCCGGCAAGAATATAAATGTGCTCAGCGGAATGGCGGGCTTAAAGACCATCGCTCGCATGAAGGGCGTTGACAAAATGCTCAATTCAGTTGTCGGTATGGTCGGTTTGGAGCCTACTGTTGCCGCTATCGAAAACGGCACGGACATTGCCCTTGCGAATAAAGAAACGCTGGTGGCGGGCGGCGAACTGGTAATGCGCCTTGCCGCAGAAAAAAATGTCAATATCTACCCCGTAGACAGCGAACATTCAGCGATCTTCCAGTGCTTGCAGGGCAATAAGCCCTCGCAGATGACAAAGATTATCCTCACAGCTTCGGGCGGCCCGTTTTTCGGCAAGACAAAATCCGAGCTTGCAAACGTCACGGTAGAGCAGGCGCTAAATCACCCGAACTGGAGCATGGGCAATAAGATAACCGTCGATTCCTCAACGCTGATGAACAAGGGTCTTGAATTTATCGAAGCTATGCGCCTTTTCAGCGCTTCCCCAGATGACATCGAGATAGTCGTTCACCGCCAAAGCGTCGTTCACTCCGCGGTCGAGTTCGCCGATTACTCCGTGATAGCGCAGATGGGCGTTCCCGATATGAAGATACCGATACAGTACGCCCTGCTTTATCCCGACCGCGCCGAGTGTCCGACGGGCAGACTTTCGCTCACCGATTACGGCAAGCTGACTTTTGAGAAGCCCGATCTCGATACTTTCGACTGCCTGAGCGCCTGCATAAAAGCGGCTCGGCTGGGCGGCATAGTTCCTGCCTGCGTGAATGCGGCGAACGAGGTCGCGGTGGCGGCTTTCCTCGGCGGCAAGATCTCTTTCCTGCAAATAGGCGAGCTTGTCACCCGCGCGCTCACCTGCATGGAAAACACCCCCGCAGATTCCTTGGATAAAATACTCGCGGCAGATAGATTTGCCCGCGAATTTATAGAAAAACAGATAAAGGCGCTTTAAGCGTTCGTAAACAAAAGAAAGGCATATTTTTTATGAGCAGAGTTTTAAGCATACTTTTCGCGTTGCTCATCTTCGAGCTTATAATCGTTATCCACGAGTTCGGTCACTTCATCGCCGCCAAGAAAAACGGCGTGCGCGTGAACGAATTCGCGATAGGCATGGGTCCCGCGATATTTAAAAAGCAAAAGGGCGAAACGCTCTACGCGCTGCGCATTTTCCCGATAGGCGGCTACTGCGCTATGGAGGGCGAGGATACCGAAAGCACCGATAATAAGGCTTTTTGCAATAAAAGCCCCCTGCGCAAGATAGTGATAGTCGTTGCGGGAATAGTCATGAACCTTCTGCTGGGCTTTACTTTTCTCATCGTAAATACCTGCCTTTCCGACGGCATTACATCTACAACTGTCGCGAAATTCTACGAAAACGCTACCTCTAATCAAACTGGTCTTGCCGAGGGCGATAAGATAGTTTCGGTAAACGGTATGCGAATTTTCTCCGCTATCGACCTTTCCTACACTATGCAGAATGACGCCGACGGCGTTTTTGATATGGAGGTAAAGCGCAACGGCGAGCGCGTAAAGCTTACCGGCGTGTCTTTCGTTACTGACGATTCTATCCATATCGACTTCATGGTAAAGGGCGTGAAGCTCAACCCGATCACTGTTATCGACAACGCTTTTCACGAAACTATCAGCTATTCTCGCCTTATCTATATCTCGCTTTTTGATCTGGTAAGGGGCAAATACTCGCTGAAAGACCTCTCAGGCCCCGTCGGTATAGTCGATCAGATGAACGAAGTCATCGACTCGCAGACCAGCACCGAAACTGGTATCGACTGGAAAGGTCTAACGCAGAATATGCTCGCGATGGGCGGCTTTATCTCGATAAATATAGGTCTTTTCAACCTGCTCCCCCTGCCCGCGCTAGATGGCGGCAGACTTATGTTTCTTATAGTAGAGCTTATCCGCCGCAAACCTGTCAACCCTAAGTATGAGGGTCTTGTGCATTTTGTGGGTCTTGTCTTGCTGATGCTCCTAATGGTGGTAGTTACTGTAAGCGATATAACTAAAATATTCTGACAAATTAGACAATCCATACAATTTTCCGAAAGGTCTGTAATAATATGAAAAGAAACGTAAAGCCGGTACGCGTGGGCGACCTCACGCTAAATGGCGAGAAAATATATATACAGTCGATGCTGAATGTCGAAGCGCATAAAACTGAGGAGAGCGTCCGCCAAGCAAAAGAGCTTGAAGCCGCGGGCTGCGAGATAATCCGCGCCGCTATCCCCGATATGGAAGCCGTAAAGCTCGTTTACGCACTGAAAGAAGCCGTGAATATCCCCGTTGTGGCAGATATTCATTTCGATTATCGCCTTGCCATCGCCTGCGCGGAAGCAGGTATAGATAAGATAAGGATAAACCCAGGCAATATCGGCGGCGAGGACAAAGTAAAGGCGGTAGTAAAAGCCTGCACCGCGCGCGGCATACCGATAAGGATCGGCGTAAACGGCGGCTCGCTGGAAAAAGAACTTCTCGCGAAATACGGCTCGCCCACCCCCGAAGCGCTCGTTGAAAGCGCCATGCGCCATGTACATATTCTCGAAGCCTGCGATTTTGACGATATAGTCATCTCGATAAAGTCCTCGAACGTGCCTACCATGATAAACGCTTACCGCCTTTTGGCGCAGAAGTGTGATTACCCCCTGCATCTCGGCGTTACCGAAGCGGGCACTGAGCGCATGGGTATAATTAAATCCGCCGTCGGCATAGGCTCGCTGCTGGTAGACGGCATCGGCGAAACTATCCGCGTTTCGCTCACCGACGAGCCTGTAAAAGAGATACGCGCCGCTAAGGATATTCTTATGGCGGTAGGAAAGGGAAGCGGCGTTAAGATAGTAAGCTGCCCCACCTGCGGACGTACTAAAATAGACCTCATCTCGCTCGCAAAGCGCGTGGAAAACGCTGTGAGCGGTATAGATAAAAACATCACCGTGGCCGTAATGGGCTGCGTGGTAAACGGCATCGGCGAGGCAGGCGAAGCTGATATAGGCATCGCAGGCGGTAACGGATGCGCCGTGCTCTTTAAACACGGCAAACAGATCTGTAAGCTCAGCGAGGACGAAGCCCTCGGCAGACTTATAGAGGAGATCGAAAAACTCTGAAAAACGGGAAGTACCATGAAAGATTATAAATTATCCGAATTTTTAGAAGGCTATAACGAGCAGGTGCCGCAGATATTGTCCGACACCTGCTTATTGAAGCTTGTCTATACCGAGCATGACGGCGCGCTGGAGCTTTTTGCGCGTTCAAATCGGCTCGTACCTTTTGCAGACGTTTCGCAGTTTGAGCGCTCTATGTGCGAAAAACTGGGGCTTAAAGAGCTGCGCCTGCGTCTGAAATATACGCCAGATATGCTCTGCGCCGAGTATTTTCAAGACCTCACCCAGTTTCTAAAATCGCGCTTTCCCGTTGTAAACGGCTTTTTTGAGGGCGCGGACATCAGCTACTCGGGCGGTCTTTTTACCGTAGGCTTAAAGCATGGCGGCGCTGATATACTCAAAAAGGCGGGCATAGAGTCCGCTTTTCCTACGCTGGTGTTTGAGATGTTCTCCATCAGCGTGCGTATAGAGCTTATCGGCATTACGCAGGTTGATACCGCCAGCTTTGCCAAACAGCAGGAGGATTATCTGAATAGTATCCCGATAAATAATCCTTTGCCCTCTGCCCCCGCAGGCTTCTCGCCCGCAGGCGGCTCTGCTCCTTCCGCTCCGCACGAATACCGTACCTGCAACGTTGAGTTTACAGGCCTGCCGATAATCGCCGAGGGCGCAAAGGTGCTGAAGGGCGCGCCTATCATGCCTACCGAGCGCGTAGTGCCTATGAACGAGATCACTTCCGAGCTTACCGATAGGATAGTTATTTGGGGCGAGATCTTCCATATCGACACCCGCGAAACTAAAAACGGTATGCTGATAGCTATTATCTACTTTACCGACTTTACTTCGTCATTCTCGATGAAGCTGCTCGGCTCGGCTAAAAAGTCCCGCAACCGCCTCAGCAAGGACGAGCTTTCCGCTATGCTCGAGGTCATGAAAAAGGGCACGAGCGTTATCGCGAGCGGTAAGGTGGTCGAGGACGATTACGACCATACTTTCAATTTCATGCCCGACGATATTATGCAGGTAAAGCGCACCACCCGTCAAGACACCAGCGAGCATAAGCGCGTAGAGCTTCACTGCCATACCAATATGTCCTCTATGGACGCGCTTGCCGCTCCCGGCAACCTCGTAAAGCGCGCTTTCGAGTGGGGGCATAAGGCTCTCGCAATAACCGACCATGGCGTAGTTCAGGGCTTCCCCGACGCCGTAAATACCGTTAAAGGCATACGCAAAAACGGCGGAGATTTTAAAGTTCTCTACGGTATAGAAGCTTACGAGGTCAATAACGATATTGTTATCTATAAAGGCTGGGAAAAGACCCCGCTTACCGATGAGATAATAGTTTTCGACCTTGAAACTTCGGGCACAAATCCCGTTAATGACAGAATCATAGAGTTCGGCGCGGTAAAGCTGCGCGGACTTAAAATAGTAGACCGCTTTTCAGAGTTCTGCAACCCCCACCGCGAGCTTACCGAGTTCATCACAGGACTTACAAGCATAACTGACGATATGCTTAAAGACGCGCGCGACGAGGGCGAGGTGCTCAAAAGCTTTAAGGAATTTTGCGGCGGCAAACCCTTGCTTGTCGCGCATAACGCTAATTTCGACTGCGGATTTGTCAGAGAAGCCGCAAAGCGCGCGGGGATAGATTTCCCGTTTTCCTCGCTCGATACGGTAGTTATGTCGCAGAAAATGCTGCCCGAGCTTGAAAAGCATAAGCTCGATTATGTGGCCGAGCATTTCGGCTACGGCGATTTTAACCATCACCGCGCCTGCGACGACGCCGAAGTTCTCGCGAAAATTTTCATCAAGCTGGCTGAGATGATCTCCGACCAGTACCCGCATATGGTCATAACCGCCGATATGCTGAACAGCCTGCTTGCCGATACCGATAAGGTCACCGCGCCCGAGTCAAAAACTTACCACCAAATAATCCTTGTGCGCAATAATACAGGTCTGAAAAATCTCTACCGCCTTATCTCTGATTCAAACCTCAAATATTTCAAGCGCCGCCCGCGTATACCGAAGTCGGAGCTTGTGAAAAACCGCGAGGGTCTTATAGTTGCCTCCGCCTGCGAAGCTGGCGAGCTTATCCGCGCGTATCTCAATAACGAGCCTATGGATAAGATAAGGCAGATAGCTTCTTTCTATGATTATCTTGAGATACAGCCAGAGGGCAATAACCAGTTTATGCTCGTTTCCGAGAAAGACCCTTACACTCATATCAATAGTTTGGAAGATCTGCGCAATATCAACCGCTTTGTGGTAAAGCTGGGCGACGAGCTGGGCATACCCGTTTGCGCAACGGGCGACGTTCACGTCATGGACCCCGGCGACAGCGCCTATCGCGCCATTCTTATGGCTTCAAAGGGCTTTACCGACGCGGATAATCAAGCGCCTCTCTACTTCAAGCCTACTAACCAGATGCTCGATGAGCTTTCCTACCTCGGTGAGGAAAAGGCTTTTGAGGTGGTAGTTACCAATACGAATATGATAGCCGATAAGATTGAGAGCGGGCTGAAAGCTTTCCCCGACGGTACATATACGCCATTTATCCCCGGCGCAGTGCGCGAATTGCAGGATATTTGCTGGAAAAAGTGCTGCTCTATCTACGGCGACTGCGCCCCCGAGTCTATCGAAGTTCCCGAAGGCGAGGACGTTCACGTTGCCGAGTATTATAAAGACCATATCCCCGAGATCGTCTATAAACGCCTTGACCGCGAGCTTGCTTCCATAATCAAGCACGGTTTCGCAGTGCTTTACATGATAGCGCAGAAGCTTGTTTACAACTCCGTTCAGCACGGCTATCAGGTAGGTTCGCGTGGTTCGGTAGGTTCGTCCTTCGTAGCTTCGATGTCGGGCATTTCGGAAGTTAATCCGCTTATGCCGCATTATGTCTGCCCGAAATGCCGCCACAGCGAGTTTATTACAGACGGTTCGGTCGGCTCGGGCTTCGACCTTCCGCCGAAAAATTGTCCCGAGTGCGGTACTGATATGCACCGCGACGGCCACGATATTCCGTTTGAAACGTTCCTCGGCTTCGACGGCGATAAAGCGCCTGATATAGATCTTAACTTCTCGGGCGATTTCCAAAGCCAGTCGCACCGCTATACCGAAGAGCTTTTCGGTAAAGACCACGTTTTCAAAGCGGGCACTATCTCTGGCGTGCAGGAAAAGACCGCTTACGGCTACGTTAAAAAATATCTCGAAGAGCGCGGCAGAACAGCCCACCCCGCCGAGATACAGCGCCTGGTGAACGGCTGCCTTGACGTAAAGCGCACTACCGGTCAGCACCCCGGCGGAATGGTGGTTATCCCCGGAGATTATGAAGTTTACGACTTTACCCCCGTGCAGCACCCCGCCGAAAAGGACGAAGCCGACGTTATAACCACCCACTTCGACTTCCACTCGCTGCATGATACTATATTGAAGCTCGACGAGCTGGGTCATGATGTTCCTACTATATATAAGTACCTCGAGGAATTTTCAGGACTCGTTATCACCGAGATACCCATGTCCGACCCCGCAGTTTACAGCCTCTTCACCTCTCCCGAAGCGCTCGGCGTTACCGAAGAGGATCTTATGTGGAAAACGGGCACGCTCGGTATCCCCGAAATGGGTACTTCTTTCGTCTGCCAAATGCTTCTCGATGCGAAGCCGAAGAATTTCAGCGACCTGCTGCAAATTTCGGGACTTTCTCACGGTACAGACGTTTGGCTGGGCAACGCGCAGGACCTCATCAAAAACGGCACCTGCACGATTTCGGAAGTTATCGGAACGCGCGATAGTATCATGACATACCTCATCTATCACGGCGTAGACCCGAAGCGCTCGTTCAAGATAATGGAGATAACTCGTAAAGGTAACGCGCCAAAGCTGCTTACCGACGAGATGAAGCAGGATATGCTAGACCATGACGTGCCGCAGTGGTATATAGACAGCTGCTTGAAGATAAAGTATATGTTCCCGAAAGCGCACGCCGCAGCGTACGTTACTTCGGCGATAAAACTTTGCTGGTTCAAAGTCCACGAGCCGCTTGTGTTCTATGCAGCCGTTTTCACCGTCCGCGGCGAGGATTTCGACGCTGAAACAGCCGTAAAGGGCGTTCATATGGTAAAAAATAAGATTCTCGAGCTGAAAGCTAAGCCGAAGGAAGAGCGCACCGCTAAGATCGAGGGCACGATAGATACCCTAATGATAATCTACGAGATGCTGCTGCGCGGTCTGGAATTTCTGCCCGTAGATATTTATAGATCTCACGCTTTCATCTATCGCATAGAGGATGGCAAGCTGCGCCTGCCTTTCGTTTCGATAAACGGCGTAGGCGCTTCCGCAGCGAACCAGCTTTACGAAAAGGCGCAGAGCGGCGACTTTATCTCGATAGAAGAATTCCAGCAGCAGAGCGGCGTAGGCAGATCGGTAATAGAAACGCTGAAAAATAACGGCGCTTTCGGCGACCTGCCCGATTCTAATCAGACTACGCTTTTCGGCTTCTGATAAATTAAATTTACAGTAAGGTAAAAGTATATTCATACCCCTGCTTGACAATGCGCAAGATGTATGATATTATATTTAAGTAATATGCTACTATGTTAGCACTTTACTATAATGAAGTAATTATAAGTGGAAAGGAAATAGAAATATAAATGAAAAGATATGACCTAATTACTCCTGAGGGCACGAGAGATCTGCTCTTTGAGGAGTGTCTTGCAAGAAGAATGGTAGAAAATAAACTTACAACGCTTTTTTCCAGATTTGGTTACAGTGAGGTAGTTACCCCTGGTATAGAGTTTTACGACCTTTTCAGCGGCAGTTCACGCAATTTCCAGCAGGAAAGTATGTACAAGCTTACCGATTCTAAGGGCAGGCTGATAGTTATGCGCCCCGATTCTACTATACCTATAGCGCGTCTTGCTTCCACCAGACTTAAAGACGCTAAGCGCCCGCTGCGCCTTTACTATAATCAGTCGATATATGAAAACAACGCGCTGCTTAAAGGCAGATCTGACGAGGTAGTGCAGACGGGTATAGAGCTGCTGGGCGGCACTAATACTAAGCGCGCTGATTACGAGGTGCTCTGCACAGCGGTAGAGGCTCTTGCTGAGTTCGACGAAGAAAAGTTCAGACTCGAGATAGGTCATATCGGCTACTTCAAAGAGCTTGTTGCCCGTCTTGATGTAGACGAGCGCGTGCGCGAAGAGATACGCTTGCTCATCTCGCAGAAGAATTATCCCGCGCTCAACGACCTGCTCGATGAGGTCGGCGAAAATCAGATAACCCATACACTAAAGCAGCTCCCGCGCCTTTTCGGCGGCGTAGAGGTGTTCGATAAGGCAGCTGAGCTTTTCACCGATGATAAGATAACGGCTATCCTTTCTACTCTCAAAGAAGTTTACAGCCGCGTTTCCAGCTTAGGCTACGACGGCAAGATCTCGGTAGACCTCGGAATAGTAAGCCATACCGATTACTACACGGGAATAGTTTTCAAGGGCTATATCTCCGGCGTAGGCAGCTCGGTGCTCAAGGGCGGCAGATATGATGGCCTTATGGCTGAGTTCGGCGAGCCTTGCCCCGCGGTAGGCTTCGGCGTGAACTGCGATGAGATAGCGAGATACCTCAGAAAGAACTGCCTTGCTCCTACCCTCAAATCTGCCGACTGCATAGTTTTCGGCGAAAAGGGCTATGTTGTAGAGGCGATAGCTTTTGCGCAGAAGCTTGTGCGCGACGGCATGGTGATAGAAAACAGCCTTTTTGATACCCTTGAGGAAACCAAAGAATACGCGGCTTCAAAGGGTATACATAAAATATTTATCATTAACGAAAACGTATCGCACATAGAAATATAAAACGCAAAGGACGGAATTTTTATCATGAATAAACCGCTTAGAATAGCTCTTACAAAGGGCAGACTTGAAAAAGATACCGTTGGTCTGTTTGAAAAGATAGGTTTCGACTGCACCGCGGTTAGAGAAAAGGGCAGAAAGCTCATTCTCCCTATCCCCGATGGCAATATCGAGGTAGTTCTCGCTAAGGCGAACGATGTTATCACCTACGTCGAGCACGGCGTGTGCGATATAGGCGTTGTCGGTAAGGATACTATAATGGAGATGCAGGGCAAGTTCTTCGAGCTTGTAGACCTTGGCTTCGGCAGATGCAAATTCGCCCTCGCTACTAAAAAAGGCTCGAAGTTTTACGGCGGCTATAACGTAAAGACTATAGCTACCAAGTACCCCAACATCACCCGCAATTATTTTGAAAGCAAGGGCATGGATGTTGAGATAGTTAAGATAGAAGGCTCGGTAGAGCTTGCCCCCCTGCTCGAACTATCCGACGGTATAGTCGATATTGTCGAAACAGGCACTACCCTTAAAGAAAACGGGCTGGAGGTAATAGAGGACGTTTGCCCCATATCCGCCCGCCTTATTGTAAATATGGTAAGCATGAAAATGCGCCAGCAGGAGATAGAAAACTTCATCTCGCTGGTGGAAAAAGCGCTAGATAAGCCCGAGCAGTAAATTCTGCATCGCAAAAGTGCTTTGTGTTTGAAGTTTAAATTGGAGGAATAGAAAATGGCAATCATGAGAAAGATCGTCGCTGACGGTGCTGCTGAGGAAGAGTTTTTCAAGCAGGTAGAAAAGCGCAGCGGCGAAACTGATAAAAAGGTAACGGCAGTAGTTACCGAGATAATCGAAAACGTAAAGGCTAACGGCGACAGCGCTGTAAAAGCTTATACCGAAAAGTTCGACGGCAAGCTTCCGCAGTATTACGAAGTACCTCGCGAGGTAATAAACGACGCTCTTACCGAAGCGGACAGCGCCTTTACCGACGCTCTGCTCAACGCGGTAGAAAACATCACCGATTTCCACACCCGCCAGAAGTCCCAGAGCTTTGTAAACGCTAAGGAAAACGGCGTTATCCTCGGTCAGCGCGTAAGGGGTCTTGAAAGAGTGGGCCTTTACGTTCCCGGCGGCACGGCTGCTTACCCCTCCTCTGTTCTTATGAACGCTATCCCCGCAAAGATCGCGGGCGTTAAGGAGATAATCATGGTAACTCCTCCGCTTAAAGACGGTACTCCCAATAAGGATATTCTCGTAGCGGCTGCCGTTTGCGGCGTTGACAGGATATTTATGTCGGGTGGCGCACAGGCTATCGCAGCCCTCGCTTACGGCACTGAGGAGATACCGAAGGTGGATAAGATAGTAGGCCCCGGCAATATCTTCGTAGCTACCGCTAAGAAACTGCTTTACGGCACCGTAGATATAGACATGATAGCAGGCCCTAGCGAGATCCTCGTTATGGCTGACGAAACTGCCGACCCGAAATTCGTAGCTGCCGACCTTATGTCGCAGGCTGAGCATGATAAGCTCGCTTCATCTATCCTCGTTACCACCAGCGAAGAGCTTGCTGACAAGACTCTAGCTGAGATAGAAAGACAGATGCAGTACCTCTCGAGAAAAGAGATAATCGCAAGCTCGCTCGAAAATTACGGCGCTATCCTTATCTGCAAGACTAAGGACGAAGCCTGCGCGCTCGCAAACCGCTTCGCCCCCGAGCACCTCGAGGTACTTTTCGATAACCCGATGGAGTATATCGGCAAGCTCGATAACGCAGGCTCTATCTTCCTCGGCAAATACGCTTCCGAGCCTCTCGGCGATTACTACGCTGGCCCGAACCACGTTCTGCCTACCAGCGGCACAGCCCGCTTTTTCTCGCCCCTCGGCGTAAACAGCTTTGAAAAGCGCACCAGCTTTACATATTACACCGAGCAGGCTCTGCGCGAGGCTAAGGACGATATAGTTCTCATCGCCGAAAAGGAAGGCCTTACCGCTCATGCAAACGCTATCAAGGTAAGGTTTTAAACCCAAAACAATACTAAAAATTTTAGGAGAAAAATAATGAACAGAGCATATCTCGACTCGCTCCCCGAAGTGAGGAATAAATATGGTTTTCAGCTTAAGGACGACGAAAAGGTAGTCTTTACTTGTAAACTGGCGGTTTTCGGAACGTCGCAGGGCGCGATGCTCGGCGGCGACAACACCGTTTTCGCGCTGACAAATCGGAGAATAATGGCAAATAACGGCAGAGGTATATGGTGTGTTTCCATCTCTGACGAGGATATTGCCGGCTACTCTTTGGTAAATAAGGGCAAATTCATCTTTAAAGAGCGTTATGCGCTCGTAATGCTTAAAGATCTTCTCGCTTACGGCGAGGACGGCGAGCTTACCCTCGACGGCTTCCGCTTTTACTTTTCAAAGCGCAATGAAGCTGCTTTCGACGCTATCATGCAGCAGGTAATGCAGTGAGGTGATATGCCGTGAATAAATGGTATGATGAAGAGTACGAGTTTGAGGTAGAGGTCACGGGCTATTTGCGCGGCGATTCTCCCGTGCGCTATTGCCGCAACGGCGAGGAGATAGGCGATAAGTATACCTGTACCTACGGCTGCCCCGTCAATAAAGACGGATTCGGCATATGCTCAAAGACTATGATGATGCTTTACCCGCTGATGGAGGCGGTGCGCAGCGGCGGCGACCTTACAAATCTCGGCGGCAGCGGCAAATATGTAAAAGATATTGTCTGCCCCGACGGCTGCGTTATCTTCCGCCTTACCGCCAAGCCGCTCGGCAACCCTAACTTCCATACGGGCGGTTTCTGGAAACAGCAGTAAATACACACAATTTTTCATAAGCAGGTGACAAATATGCGTACAGCAGAGATCAAAAGAAAAACTAAGGAAACGGATATTGAGGTCTTCGTCAAGCTTGACGGCGATGGCAAGGTGAATGTCGATACAGGCATAGGCTTTTTCGACCATATGCTCACAGCTTTCGGCGTTCACAGCGGTATAGATATGCAGGTGAACTGCACAGGCGACCTTAACGTCGATGGCCACCATACGGTAGAGGACGTTGGTATAGTGCTGGGTCAGGCTTTCGCTAAGGCGCTGGGCGATAAGGGCGGTATAGCCCGCTACGGCTCGGCTTATGTGCCTATGGACGAAGCCCTCAGCTTCTGCGCGCTGGATATAAGCGGCAGACCTTTCCTCGCTTTCAGCGCGAATTTCACCGATTTCCGCTGCGGCGAATTTGATACCTGCCTTACCGAAGAATTTTTCAGAGCTTTCGCGATGAATTCCGGGATAACGCTGCATATCCGCGAGGAATACGGCAAAAATGATCACCATATCATCGAAGCGATGTTCAAAGCTGTCGCTCACGCCCTTAAAGACGCTATGGCGGTAACGGGCGGCGGCGTACTTTCTACAAAGGGAGTGTTGTAAAATGATAGCAATAGTCGATTACGGCGCGGGAAATATCTTCTCGGTAAAAAATGCGCTCGATTTCCTCGGCGTAGAAAATAAGCTTACGGCCGATAAAGCCGACCTCGAAGCGGCGGACGCGATAATCCTCCCCGGCGTAGGCGCTTTCCCATGGGCTATGAAAAAGCTCACCGAAAGCGGCCTTGTAGATACCGTTAAAGAGCAGGCAAAGCTGAAGCCTTTCCTCGGTATCTGTTTGGGTATGCAGCTTCTTTTTGAAAAAAGCTTTGAGTTTGAAGAGTGCGAGGGTCTGGGACTGATAAAGGGCTATGTCGATAAGATAGACGAACCCGACCTCGTTATCCCGCATATGGGCTGGAACAAGCTGGTTTATAATCAGCCATGCCCGCTTTTTGACGGCCTTACCGATGACGAGTACGTCTACTTCGTTCATTCCTATAAAGCTTTCTGCGCCGACAGCGCTCTTTGCGCATACGTTGAGTACGGCGGTAAAGTTCCCGCTATGGTGTCTGACGGAAAGACTATCTTCGGCAGCCAGTTCCACCCAGAAAAGAGCGGTAAAACAGGCTTGAAGATACTCGAAAATTTCGTGAAACTTGCAGTGGAGGGAAAGTAATATGCTGGCAAAAAGAATAATACCCTGCCTTGATGTCCGCGATGGAAAAGTGGTAAAAGGCGTTAATTTTGAGGGCATAAAAGAGGTCGGCGACCCCGTTGCCTGCGCTTATGAATATAATCTTCAGGGCGCTGACGAGATCGTGTTTTACGATATAACCGCTTCGCACGAGGGCAGGGGAGTAATGCTCGACGTAGTCCGCGAAACTGCTAAAAAGGTCTTCGTACCCCTCACGGTCGGCGGCGGTATCAAGACCGTTGACGATATTAGAGATACCTTGCGCGCGGGCGCTGATAAAGTTTCCGTTAACTCGCAGGCTGTTCAGAATCCGCAGCTTATCAAAGACGGCGCTGATATTTTCGGCAGCCAGTGCATCTGCGTCGGCATCGACGCCAAAAAAGTCGCCGATAATAAGTGGACTGTTTATATCAATGGCGGCAGGATTGATATGCAGCTCGACCTCATCGACTGGGTAAAGCGCATCGAGCAGCTCGGCGCGGGCGAGATCTGCCTTAATTCCATAGATACCGACGGCGTGCGCGGCGGCTTCGACCTGCCTATGCTTAAAGCTGTCTGCTCGGCGGTAAAGATACCCGTTATAGCAAGCGGCGGTGCGGGCAAGCTCGGCGATTTTGCCGAGGCGTTCTTAGAAACCGACTGCTCTGCGGCGCTCGCGGCAAGCCTTTTCCATTTCAAAGAGCTTACCGTTTCGCAGGTCAAGGCGGACTGCCGCAGCAAGGGGATAATCGTGAGGTAAAAAAATGAGTATTTTCTATACGGTGCTGACATTTTTTGTGCCCGCGGTCATAATCATCTGCGGGTATATCATGAAAAACTGCCATTCCGCCGAACCGAATCCCACCGTCGGCTACCGCACAGCTCGCTCTATGAGCAGCCGCGAATCATGGGTTTTCGCGAACGAGCGCTGCGGCGGCTTGTGGATAAAAATAGGCGCGGCCGCAGCGGCGGTATCTCTGCCTTTCTGCGCGGCGTACTTCTTTATCAGCACAGCTTACGGCGCGGCGCTGATGTGCGCGCTCATGCTTTTGCAGACTGCCGCAATGCTCCTGCCGATACCCCGCGTGGAGAAAGAGCTGAAAGAAAAATTCGGCGATAAATAATAAACGAAGGGAAACCCGATAATGAGTAAGATCAAGATAGATATTAACGATCTTGACAAGTATTTTGTCAAGGGCGAGCTTGTTCCCGCGATAGCTTTTGACGTTGACACCAAAACGGTGCTCATGCTCGCCTATATGAATAAGGAGAGCTTGAGAAAAACTCTCGAAACAGGCTATACATGGTACTGGAGCCGCTCGCGTCAAGAGCTTTGGAATAAGGGCGCTACCAGCGGCCACCTGCAAAAGGTAGTTTCCATCTATTCCGACTGCGACGACGACACCCTGCTGCTAAACGTAAAGCAGATGGGCGTTGCCTGCCACACAGGCTCGTATAGCTGTTTTTTCAATGAAATTTATAATGAGGAGAATTGATATGACTATTTATGAAGAGATCTTTGCTGTTATAAAACAGAGAAAGGCTGATTACGAAAACGGCAAGGCTAAGGAAAATTCTTACACAGCGTACCTCTTTGATAAGGGCGTTGATAAGATATGCAAAAAGGTCGGCGAAGAAGCTACCGAAACCGTTATAGCTGCTAAAAACGGCGATAACGATGAGCTTGCGAACGAGATAAACGACCTGCTCTACCACGTTATGGTGCTCGCCGCAAATCAGGGTCTTGAGTGGTCTGACGTCGAGAAGATACTTGATGAGAGAAACGAAAAGATAGGAAATCTCAAAACTTTCCATCAGGTAGATAAGAATACCTAAATATATGATAACAGGGCGGAAATCTTTTCCGCCTTTTTTGTGCGGTATTGCTCTATGCACAATTTTTTGTCTGCCTGAATAGAATGTACAAACGGCGGCTATGCCCCGCCGCAGTCCCGAAGGGAGTACATTTATGTCAGGAGGATTTTATTATGAGCGAAATGAACTGCAATCCGAATAAGCCGTTTAAAGAAGCGGTCTGCGTAGACGTGATGAGGGTGTTCGATTCATGCAGCTCGCAGGAATGTCTTGAAGACGTACAGTTTTCATTCTCTACTGCCGAGCAGGAGGTAATCAATACCGCATCTTACATCAAAACTAAGTGCATACAGGTCACAGGCGTAAGCTTCGCCATCGACCCCGTGCCTTTCAACAACGGCTTCTATACCGTAGATGTAACATATAATTTCAGGGCTGAGATCGAAGCGTATTTTGAAAATACCGAAACGCCTACCATCGTTTACGGCAGAGCTGCCTTCTCGAAAAAGGTCATTCTTTTCGGCAGCGACGGCAATACCCAGCGCTTCGTGTCAGACGGCATGAGCACTTTTCGCTACGCTTCCAAGACCAGCGGCTGCGCTGCCTGCTGCTCATCTGCGGCGCTGCCTACCGCGGCGGTCAGCATAGCCGAGCCTATGTGTCTTGACGCTAAGCTTGTGCCCGATACCGCGGCTGAGAGAAACGATGTGCTTATCACAATAGGCATTTTCGCAATAATCCAGCTAGAGCGCCCCGTGCCTATCATGATACCCGCGTTCGATTACTGCATACCCGGTAAGGAATGCTCTACCAATACCGATACCCCCTGCGAGCTTTTTGATAAGATCAATTTCCCGATAGGCGAATTTTTCCCGCAGGGTCTTACCGAGCATAAGCCCTGCTGCTCGAAGCTCGAGGAAGAGCCCGCCGAGGAAGAACCCAAGGGCTGATAAAATTTTACAGCATATTTTTCACAGCGTGCCGTATTTTGCGGTGCGTTGTGAATTTTTTTGCTAAATATAGCGTAGCCTATTGAAAAAAAGCGTATTTTGTGGTATACTATAATAGTATTATTGTATTCACGCAGCGCTTTCGCTGCTTTCGATTAAGGACGATCATATTATGAGAAAATGGAAGGTAAACGCGCCCGATCTTAAACTTGCGGGTGAGATGAAGCTGAAATGCGACCTAAGCCTTTTTGCGCTGAAGCTTATGACGGCTAGGGGTTTCTGCGATTTTCAGCAGGTTGTCGATTTTTTCAGCGATGACGAGCTGGAAGACCCCCTCATTACTGCGGATATGGAGCAGGCGGCTGATACTATCAATGAATTTATAGATTCCTACCGCCTTATTTGTATTTACGGCGATTACGACTGCGACGGCGTTACCGCTGCCGCTATCCTTTACAGCTACCTGCAAAGCATGGGTGCGAACGTTACATATTATATCAACGAGCGTGAGGAAGGCTACGGCATGACGATAGACGCCGTGCGCAAACTGCATGAGCAGGGCGTAGAGCTTATCGTTACCGTGGATAACGGCATCTCCTGCGTTGCCGAGGCTGAGGAGATATACAAACTCGGCATGAAGCTTGTAGTTACCGACCACCACCAGCCGCCCGAGATACTCCCGCGCGCCGAAGCCGTGGTAGACCCCCACCGCGCCGATTGCCCGTCTACATTTAAAGACCTCGCGGGCGCGGGAGTTGCGCTGAAACTCTGCGCGGCGCTTGACGGCGGCTTTGAAGCCGTGGTAGAGCAGTATGCCGATATTTGCAGTATAGGCACTGTAGGCGACGTAGTTTCCCTGCGCGGCGAAAACCGCAGTATAGTCCGCCAGGGCCTTATGTATATGCAAAATACCGAAAATTACGGACTTAACGCGCTGATAGATAAGGTGCAGCCCGACCGCAGTTTGCTCAACGCCCGCTCGCTGAGCTTTCGCCTTTGCCCTAAGATAAACGCCGCAGGCAGGTTCGATTCACCCCTGCTCGCGCTAAAGGCTCTGCTTACCGAAGACCCCGAAGAGGCCGATTCTCTTACCGAGCGCCTGCTAGAGCTTAACGCTGTTCGCCGCGAAACTGAGGGCGCTATTCTGGAAGAGATATATAAATATATCGACGATAACCCCGCCGTGCTCAACGACCGCGTGCTCGTGCTATGCGGTAAAGGCTGGCACCACGGCGTTATAGGCATAGTTTCTGCGCGCGTTATGGAAACTTATGGCAAGCCGAATATCATAATCTCTATCGACGAGGACGGCACTGCCCGCGGAAGCGCGCGCAGTCTGCCCGGTTTCAGTATTCACGCCTGCCTAACATACGCTTCGGAATATCTCGATAAATTCGGCGGACACGAATGCGCGGGCGGTCTTTCGCTAAAAGAACGCTACCTGCCGCAGTTTAAGGCTAAGGTGCAGGAGTTCGCCGATAAACTGCGCGCTATGCCCGCCGACGTTACCGAATGCGATATGGTCATTCCGCCCGAGGATATTACTATAGAAAATATCCGCTCGCTCGAAGTTCTCGAGCCTTTCGGCGCGGGCAATCCCTATCCGCTTTTCTGCCTGCCTAACTGCCGTGTAAACGCTGTCTACCCGCTTTCGGGCGGCAAACACAGCAAGATAGACTTCACCTACGGCGGCAAACGCTTTCAGGCACTGATATTCTCCACGCCGCCGCAGGAGCTTTTCTTTAGTATCGGCAGCGTTATCGACATCGCCGCGAATATCGAGATAAACGTCTTTAACGGCAACGAGAGCATAGCAATAAAAGCCGAGGATATAAAGCCGCACGGCATGGATACGGGCAAGTACCTCGCCGCGCGCGACTGCTACGAAAAATTTAGAAAAGGCGTGCCGCTGCCGCCTGCATTCATCGCGAAGATAACGCCTACCCGCGCCGATCTGGTAAATATGTACAAGCTTATAGCGGCTTTGGGCGAGGTGGCGCTCGATACGCTTTTCATGAAAATAAACAGCCCTGCTATAAATTTCTGCAAACTGCATATCATAGCCGATATATTCTGCGAAGCGGGTATAGCGCAGTTCACGCCTTCGCGCCAGAGCATAAAAACTCTGCCTGTAAAGGCTAAGGCAGACCTCAGCGCCGCGCCAACTATGCGCCTGCTCGCGCAGCTTTCAAGATAGCTTTTTTTAGACTACATATCATTCTGAGAGAGGGTATTACAGCCATGGATAATATGGATAACAATATAAAAAACGACGCTATAAAGACCGAGCCTGCGGGTATACAGCCCTACCTGCCAGCGCCGAGGGAGAATGATTACCTCGTGCAGGTCAAGGAGGATATTACCATCGACGCTTTGATACAAAAGATCCTCGACGGCGAGAAGCAGTATGATCTTTCTAAGATAGTCGAAGCTTATAAGCTTGCCGAAAAGTATCACCACGACCAAAAGCGCGAGTCGGGCGAGCCGTATATTAGCCACCCGCTCTCAGTAGCGTATATCCTGCTGGAGCTTGGAATGGATACCGACACTATTTGCGCCGCACTGCTGCATGACGTTGTGGAAGATACAGAGTGCACATTGCAGGAGCTTGAAAAGCAGTTCGGCAGCGATGTAGCTATGCTCGTAAATGGCGTTACAAAGCTGGGCAAGGTGGAAATATTTACCAAAGAAGAGCAAAAAGCCGAGAATATCCGTAAGATACTGCTCGCTATGAGTGAGGATATTCGCGTTATAATAATCAAGCTTGCCGACCGCCTGCACAATATGCGCACGCTGAAATACTGCCGCGAGGAAAAGCGCCGCACCATAGCGCACGAAACTATGAACATCTACGCGCCGATAGCTCACCGCCTGGGAATAAGCTCTATCAAAGACGAGATAGAGGATCTAGCTTTCTACTACCTCGACCCATACGCATATATGGAGATAGAGGAGCAGATGAAACTGCGCAAAGACGACCGCGAGAACCTCATCGAGAATATCAAAAAGAAGATACACGAACGCCTTGAAAAAGAGAATTTCGACCCCCTGCCGCAGATAGACGGAAGAGTAAAGTCGAATTACGGTATATATAAAAAGGTCTACCGCGACGGCAAAGACATCGACCAGATATACGACCGCTACGCAGTAAGAATAATCGTAAATACCATACCCGAGTGCTATAACGTCCTCGGCATAATACACGATATGTTCCGCCCGATACCTAACCGCTTTAAGGACTATATCTCTACCCCGAAGCCGAATATGTATCAGTCGCTTCACACAACAGTTATCGGCAGAGAGGGCATACCATTTGAGGTGCAGATACGCACATGGGAAATGCACCGCATGGCTGAATACGGTATCGCCGCGCACTGGAAGTATAAAGAGGGCATAAAGGGCGGCAGCAGCAAAGAGGATAACCGCATAGCTTGGGTGCGCCAGATAATAGAGTCGCAGCAGGAGTCGAACGACGTGGAGGAGATAGTCCGCGCCATAAAGAACGACCTTGCCCCAGAGGACGTTTTCGCTTTCACGCCAAAGGGCGATATGATAACCCTGCCGAAGGGCGCTACAGTTATAGATTTCGCCTACGCCATACACACGCAGGTAGGCCACAGAATGTGCGGCGCCAAAGCAGATAAAAAGATGGTTTCTTACGATTATCAGATCAAGACAGGCGAGATAATCGAGATACTTACTACCAATATAGAGGGCCACGGTCCAAGCCGCTCGTGGCTGAATATCGCCAAGACCAACGAGGCTAAGTCGAAGATACGCTCGTGGTTCAAAAAAGAGCGCCGCGAGGAAAATATATTCGAGGGCAAAAATGCGCTGGAGCGCGAGTTTCGCCGCAATAATATGCGCGTTCCCGAAGAGGACTTAGAGGAGTTTTTGCGCTTAGATATGCGCAAGCACAGCTGCGAAACGCTGGACGATTTCTTTGCAGCGATAGGCTACGGCGGCGTGCAGCTTTCAAAGGTCATGCAGCGCCTAAAAGTGGAGTATACGAAAAAGTATTCCGAAAAGCAGCAGCCCGAGGTCACTCAGGATGATATTAAGCCTAAGAGCATAAAGAAGAAGTCGGGCGTTGTGGTAGACGGCATAGACGATTGCGTGGTAAAATTCGCGCAGTGCTGTAACCCCTTGCCGGGCGACGACGTAGTAGGCTTTATCACGCGCGGCCACGGCGTTTCGGTGCATAAGTGCGACTGCGCAAACTACCTCTCGCAAAAGGATGATCCCGACCAAAAAGACCGCTGGATACCCGTGCACTGGGAAAGCTCAAAGACCGACCCCGTGTACTTCAAGACCACGCTCGACATTATAGCGGTGGATAGAATAGGTCTGCTGGCAGACGTTTCATCAGCCCTCGCTATGATAAATATTTATATATACGAATCCTCCTCGCGCGAGCTGAAAAACGGCAACGCTATCCTCTCAGTAACGCTCAGCGTAGCGGGCATGGATCAGCTAAACAGCGTTGTCGCGAGGATAAAGAAGATAAAGAACGTAATATCCGTTGAACGCAGCGGAAAGTAAAAGGAGAGTATCATGGAGATAATCAAGCTCAAGCCGCTAAGCGTGTGCGATACGAACAGCTATATAGTAGCTACCAACGAGGGCAACGCAGTGCTTATAGACGCACCCGCCGACGCCGATTACATATACGGCGAGATACTGAAACACGGGCTTACTCTGAAAAAAATACTGCTTACTCACGGTCATTTCGACCATGTTGGCGCTGTTGCAGACCTTGTGGAGAAAACGGGCTGTAAGGTGTATATACACGAAATGGATCAGGCAAAGCTCAGCGAAGATACTGACGGACTGCTGATAAACCTTTTCCGCGTGCGCGGCTATAAGCCTTTCGATAAGTCGATAGCTATAACTGAGGACGATATAATCAAGCAGGACGAGCTGGAATTTGACGTGCTGCATACACCGGGTCACACTTCCGGCTCGGTATGCTATATCACGGGCGACGTTATGTTTTCGGGCGACACGCTTTTCGCGCGCTCGGTAGGCAGGACGGATATGCCCGACGGCAATTACAGCGCGCTCATGTACTCTATGGAAAAGATAAAAGACCTGGGCGGAAACCTGCGCATACTGCCTGGTCATATGTGCGAAACTTCGCTTGACAGCGAGCGCAAATATAATCCATACCTAATTTAAAACGGGGATAGTAAAAACATGAAAATTATTTTCAGCGGAAACGACTACAAATATGAAATAGAGGCTGTGATGAAGCTTTTCTTTCCCGCGCAACATTTTGAATTTATATATGCGGAAAAAGAAGCGGCGGAACTTGCGGCTGACGAGAACTGTGTTTTTGCAAGAGAGCTGAGAACGAAAAGAAAAACTCTGCTGTATGCAGCGGCGCGGATAGGCGGTAAAAACTGCCGCCGCGTTTCTTCTCTCACGCCGAACGCGGCTGAGTGCGAGTGCGAGCTGGAGCTTTCAAAGCTGGTGTACCAGTCGGTAAGCGCATTAACGGGCATAGTTTCGGAATGGGGCATAGTTACGGGAGTACGACCCGTGAAGCAGGTCAACAGGCTTATAGACAAAGGCTTGACGAAGGATGAAATATTCCGCACCTTGCAGAACGATTATCTGATCTCATCAAAAAAGTGCAGCATAGCCTACGACACTGCCGTTTCGCAGGCGCCATTCTTGAAACAGCTTGAAGAGAGCGGCGGCAGTACATTTGGGCTGTACGTTTCCGTGCCGTTTTGCCCCAGCAGATGTTCGTACTGCTCGTTTATATCGCAGTCGGCTTCGGGAGCGGGCGTTAAGAAAATAATACCTGCATACATAGAAAATCTCTGTGACGAGATACGATACACGGCAAAGCTTACCGAGCGCATAGGTATAAAGCCTGACACTATATACTTCGGCGGCGGCACGCCTACGGTGCTCACAGCGCCGCAGCTAGAGCGCGTTATGCTGGCGGTATCTGAAAGCTTCGACCTTTCGCAAGTGCATGAGTACACGATAGAGGCGGGCAGACCCGACACCGTAACGGCTGAAAAGCTGGAAGCGATGAAGCAGGGCGGCTGTACGCGAATATCTATCAACCCGCAGACGCTTAATGACGATGTGCTAAAAGCGATAGGCAGGGAGCATAACACACAGCAGTTTTACGAGAGTTTCAAGCTTGCACGCGCGCAGGGGTTCGATTCAATAAATACTGACGTGATAGCGGGACTGCCGACCGACACACTAGAAAGCTTCAAGCGCACGATAGACGAGCTGATAATTTTATCGCCCGAGAGCATAACCGTACACACGCTTTCGGTAAAACGCTCGGCTCGGCTGAACGGCAGTGATGATAAGAGCGAAGTGTTTAAAAATCCAGCCGCCGAGATGGTGGACTACGCGTCAGAGAAGCTTTACGCCGCGGGTTACAAGCCGTATTATCTGTACAAGCAAAAGAATATGGTGGATAATCTGGAGAATATAGGCTGGGTGAAGTCCGGATATGAAAGTCTGTATAATATCTATATAATGGAAGAAGTGCAGACGATAATCGCTATGGGAGCAGCAGGCTCGACAAAGCTGGTAGACCTGAAAAACGGCAGGATGAAGAGAGTTTTCAATTACAAATATCCGCTGGAGTACAACAAGCATTTTGACATTATGCTGGAGCGGAAGAACGAGATAGAGGAATTTTATGCTGAAGAAAAATGATGTTGTAACGCTTGAGATAACCGGACTTACGAACGAGGGAAACGGCGTCGGTAAGGCTGACGGTATAGCGGTATTCGTGCCGCTGACGGCTGTCGGCGATGTGATAGAATGCAGGATAGTAAAGGTGAAAAAGAGCTTTTGCTACGGCATTATCGAGAACATCATAACCGCTTCGGCAGACCGCTGCGAGAACGTGTGCGGCGCTTTTGGCAAATGCGGAGGCTGTTCATTCAGACACATTAGTTACGAAGCAGAGCTGAGGGCAAAGGAAGAATTTGTATACAGCGCGTTCACGCGGATAGGTAAGCTTTCACCGAAATTTGAGGGAATTATCGGCAGCGAGAACAGCGAGCACTATCGCAACAAGGTGCAGTTTCCGATAGCGGCGGACGAAAACGGCAGGCTTTTCAGCGGATTTTATGCAAAGCGTTCGCACAGGGTGATACGTTCGGAAGGGTGCGCGCTGATACCTGATATATTCACTGAGATCTGCAGCAGACTGCTGGAATTATGCACTGAGCGGAAGGTCACGGCGTATGACGAGGAGAGCGGCAGGGGACTGCTGCGGCACGTTTACATGAGAAAAGGCGCGCACAGCGGCGAGATAATGGTCTGTATCGTTGTGACATCAGCGAAGCGGCGCGGTGTATTTGTGGAGATAGCCGAGCAGATATGCGGCGAGTTTGCGCAGGTAAAGTCTTTCATCATGAACATAAATCCCGACCGCACGAATGTGATACTTGGCAGATCGAGCGAAGTACTTTGCGGCAGGGAAGAGATATACGACGAGATGTGCGGCAACAGGATAGCGATCTCGCTTCATTCATTTTACCAGATAAACACATTTCAGGCGGAGCGTGTCTACGAGCTTGCGAGAGAGTATGCGCAGTTGAAGCCGACGGACACTTTGCTGGACCTTTACTGTGGCGCTGGCACGATAGGGCTTTCGATGGCGGCAGGCGTGAAAAAGCTGATAGGCGTAGAGATAGTAGCGCCAGCGATAGATGACGCGAAGAAAAATGTCGCTGCGAACGGGATAAAGAATGCGGAGTTCATATGTGCCGACGCGGAGCAGGCAGCGCAGACGTTATACGAGCGCGGCGAGCTGCCAAATGTGATAATCGCCGACCCAGCACGAAAAGGCTGCACGCCCGAAACGCTGAAATACATGGCTAAAATGTCGCCCGAGCGGATAGTAATGATCTCATGCAACCCCTCGACTGCCGCGCGCGACTGCGCCGAGCTGGAAAAACTTGGTTACAAAGCTGAGCGGTGCATGGCGGCGGATTTTTTCCCGCGGACGAGCCATGTGGAGAGCGTAGTTCTGTTGACTAAAGTACAGAAGTAAAAGTGTGAAAATGCTTGAAATATAAGGCTTTTCCGAGGATTTGGAAGTAAATCCAGGTCCTCGGATTTTTTGCGTTTTAAGGGCTGAAAAGCTATTGATTTTTATAGGTGGATAGATAGAAGTGTTGATTTAAGGTTGGGCAGACAAAAATATTGATTTTAGCTGTCCGTATTTTGGCACACGTCTTATGGTATTTATTTAATTGGTGGTGCGGAATTTGCACTCAAATCAATTTACTTTTTGCGTTAAATATGCTATAATAACGCTATATAAATGGATGAGGAGGTCACTCATGAGTATAAGCAGTGAGATTAAAGATATTAGAAGAAAATGTCTGTTGAATCAAACGGAGTTCGCTGATGCGATTGGTGTCTCTTTTTCAACAGTAAATCGTTGGGAAAATGAAAGGGCAATTCCGAATTATCAGGCATTAAAGAAAATCAAAGATTTTTGTGAAAAGAACGATATTTCCTTTGAAGTAGATTCAAAGGTATGGGAGGAAAAATAATGAATGTAATTAGTTTGTTTAGCGGTTGCGGTGGTCTTGATCTTGGCTTTGAAAGAGCGGGATTTAATATTCCAGTTGCTAACGAATTTGATAAAACAATATGGGCTACTTTTAAGGCGAATCATCCTAAGACAAAATTGATTGAGGGCGATGTAAGAAAAGTGACCAAGGAAGATATCGCACAGTATATTGATGGAGAAGTAGACGGAATAATCGGAGGACCGCCTTGCCAGTCTTGGTCGGAAGCAGGTGCTCTTAGAGGTATCGAAGATGAGCGTGGACAATTATTCTTTGATTACATCAGAATCTTAAAGGAGTTTAAGCCTAAGTTCTTTTTAGCAGAAAATGTAAGTGGGATGTTAGCAAATAGACATTCAGACGCTGTGCAAAATATATTGAGACTTTTTGATGAGACTGGCTATGATGTATCGCTTACACTTGTAAATGCAAAAGATTATGGCGTTGCACAGGATAGAAAAAGAGTATTCTATATTGGATTCAGAAAAGATTTAAAAATCAAGTTTGAATTCCCAAAAGGTTCTACAGAGGATGATGATAAAAAAATTACTCTGAGAGACATAATTTGGGATTTACAGGATACCGCAGTTCCGGCAGCAGAAAAAAACAAGCATAATCCAAATGCAATTAATAACAATGAATATTTTACTGGCGCATTCTCAACCATTTTCATGAGTAGAAATAGAGTGAGAGACTGGGATGAACAAGGATTTACTGTGCAGGCATCAGGAAGACAGTGCCAGCTTCATCCACAAGCACCTAAAATGGTTAAATTCGGGAAAAATGATTGTAGATTCGTAGAAGGTAAAGAACATCTTTATAGACGAATGACTATTAGAGAGGTTGCAAGAGTTCAAGGATTCCCAGACGATTTCAAATACATCTATGAGAATACTGATGTTGCTTATAAAATGATTGGTAATGCCGTTCCTGTAAATCTTGCATACGAAGTGGCCTTAGGAATCAAGGCTGCATTAGAGTAAAAATAATGGAGACTGTTTACGAATATGAGTGAACAGTCTCCTTATTTTCTATCTTCCTTTTCTTGGAATTACGATATTGTAATTTGCTTCTAAATCATCAAGTATATGATTATGATTTAATGCACTAGGTTCTACTTCAACAAACTCACCTAACTTAAAGAGTTCTTTTGGATCGCGTATTACTGTTTTGGTGGCTAATTTTTGGTACGGTTTGAATCGAGTATACACGTTCTTTCCACGGTTTGTGCCTTCTGTAATTGGATTTATAGGTCTATGAGCAACCTTGAAACTTTCAGTTGCTGCATTAACAGATTCAGTTGTAATTTCCTCGATGTTGTTAATCAAAGACTGAATAGTACTTGCACTATTGTTTGAAATATACATACAGTTAGCAACGTGGTCTCCGCTTCCAAAACCACGAGCAACTGTGAGAATATCATCAGCAGTAAATATATCTAGAAAGTCTTGCCCGGTTTTTCCAGATCTTCTTCCAAAGCATATACTTACGCCAACATAAGGTGCAGTTGCAGTTTTTGCCCATTCGTTAGCCCAAACGGTAGATGCCTTTGTCATTCTTTCAAAAGCTGCCGTTCCAAACTCAGCTATGAATCTTTTATGTCCATACCAATTTCCGAAATAATCTGCATTTCTAAGTTTGGCAGAAATCTTAATTGGCTCTCCCTCGCTTAATTTGATAATAACATCAGTTTTATTATCTTTGCTTTTACTACCAATTCCATCAACGGATACTATTTTAGCACCAGGAATAATTCCTTCCTTAAGCATCCAATCAGGTAGAGTTGATGGTAGACTTTCTCCAATGTGTTTACTAACCATTGTGACTATTTCATTTTCAAATGCGTCTGAAGCTTTTGACATAGTTTATTTCCTCCTTGGTTTAATCCTTTATCGTTTCCATGATGTCTTCCAACTTACAATCCATAGCCTCACAGATTTTGAGAAGAACATCAGTTGTGATGTTTGCACCTTTGCCAAGTTTGGCTATGGAAGCTGCACTGATTCCAGCAGCATCCTTAAGATCATTTTTATTCATTTCTTTGTCGATTAACATTTTCCACAATTTGTTATAACTGATTCGCATAATTAACCTCCTTGCTTTACAACCAAAAATCAAATGATTCTTCTTGCTGTTTTTCTGTGAGATAGTTTTTTAAGAGTTCTATATCTTTACTGATATCTCGTGGTCTGATTCGGTTAATAACCTTTTCCTCGACTTCAGGAGTCCAGTAGATTTTTAATTTTTCTCTGGCTCTTGTGATAGCAGTGTAGAAGATATTGTGAGTTACTAATTCTTCCACCTCATCGGTAATAACTATCTTTACAGAGTCATATTCAAGACCTTGTGCTTTGTGTATTGATACAGCATAAGCAATTTGGAATGGTACAACAGTGAATGAGGTACTTTCATCTCCATCTTCGTCAGCACTCTTTAATTTGTGAACACAAAATCTAACTAACGATTTTCCTTTGCTTTCCCAACATTTAAGTAGTTCGAGATTAATACGCCGGAGATCACTTTCATCTACTGCCTTAGGTATCTCAACATCAAACTGAATGCGTTCTTCATGAGTGCCGGGGTCTAAGATTTCTATTCCCTTGATTATTCCCTTCATATTATTGTGTATGACAGGGAAGAACCTATCTGAATCAAGGAAGAGAATCGGGTCTCCAACTTTATACTGTTGAATGTCCTATTGAACAGCAGGATTAGGATTGCTTTCCTGTAGGAATCTATTGATGTTGTTGATTCCATATAAACCATCGTAGTTTAGGCAGAGGATAGCCTCTCCGGGTTCAAGAGAAGAGAGAAGGGATTCATCTACTTTTAAGGAGTAGCTTTCTCTTTCGATGACTTCTTTTGCAGTATCATCCATCTGTCTGACCTTATCCCACAGTTCAAGTAATCGTTCATCCTTTGTTCGATGGGGCTGGGTTAGTTCAAATACAGCACTTTCTGGTAAAAATGCTTTTAATACCGAGAACCAATTTCCAAATTGAATCGCATCAATCTGATAAGTATCTCCAACCAATAAGAGCATTTCAAAATTTGCCTTTTGAAGAACCTCAACCATATCTTTGTTGCTGACGGTACTACACTCATCAATAACCAATAATTTATACTTCGCAAAAGCAGACCCTTGACGTTTGAAACTTTCAATTGTTGAGAAAGTTGTATTTTCTGCATCAATCTTTCGCATCAGGTTCTCTTTTGCTGGATTTGTTTGTGTAAGGTATAGCTTGGAATCATCATTTAAGTAGTGAGAAACATGGTTTATTAGCGTAGATTTTCCTACACCTGCTGAACCGTATATCACACCAACCTTTGATTCCGAAAATATACGGGTAATGATGTCTTTCTTTTCATCGCAGTCAATTTCGTAATCATCGAACATCAGCCAAATTTCAACATCGGCACTGTAGTTCTCAATACCTGATTCTGCCAACTCTTGTAATTTTTCAATTACAGTGCAAGTATCGAGTTTGTAATCGTTTATAAATACTTGATTATGTTCAAGCATTAAATCACTTTCAGGTCTGTGCCCTGAATAAAGGCTATCGTTATACTGTTCGATGAGTCTTGGGTAATCAGGAAAATTACCTAGTTCATCAACATCAGTAAAGAGTTGTCCTCTACCTTCAGTGTTGTTCCTTATAAATCTTGCGAACAATTCTGGGCGTTTGTCTTTACACGGAATACAATCAAAAACAGCACCTAATTTTGGATTATGACCAACAGGAGATCTGTTAAATGGTAAAGAGTCAAACTGCCTGCAACCGTTTGATAAGTACAAATTAGAAAGATAACTGTTTCCGGTATGTATCCATTCTTCATAGTATTTGCTATAGTATCCGTCTGAATATTGACCTTTAATAATAACATTGTTCATGTTATAGAGAAGGTATCGCAGCACATTCTTTCCATTACGACCATTTCGGATAAGTTCTCTGCAGTAATCTAAAATAGGAATAAATACCATAGATTTAAGGCTATTTTTCCATTCAAGAGTAAGCCTATCATATGCTTTATTCGGGAAGTCCATTAGAGCAGTCAAAGTGTATTTTGTTCTGGTAAGGAACTCACAGATTAAGCGTTGCTCTGGATATGGTACTCTTTTTTTCTCTCCTTTTATCAGTTTAATAAAATTTTGAAATTCACAGTCACGAATGGATACCTCCCAGCCGTCAATAATGATGATAGGCATTGTTTTTCCTAATATCTCGATAGTCTCATGTACGAGATGAAACTTTGATGCGTAATTGCTTTTGATTGGAAGTTTGGTAAAAGCAATTACTCTGTTAGATTTAGATTTGTTTTTTCTATCATCTATTGGTGTAAATGTGATTTCATAATATATGTGTCTGTTTACAAACAGTGGTTTGATTTTCTGAACATAGTATTTATCATTTTTTTCGGCTTTGAACTCCGCAGGATATCGTTCTATTTTCTCTGAAATCTTTTTATAGTATTCCTGTAAGGTATCATCTAAATGAAGTGGGAACTTCTCTAAATTATGCAGTACCTCAATACCAAAGTAGTGCCAGACAAGATTTTTCGCTTCTAGCATATATTGGTAATACTTAAGCATTAATCGTTCGGAGCCGTCTTCATCCAATGTATATTGTGTGGTGACTACTTCCAGGTAATTATGGAATTTATATAAAGTGTACAGCTCACTGTTTATCTGTGCAAACTCTGTGGCCTTTGCTATGTTTTCGGCAGTGATAGGTAATTCTCTGCCGTTGGCATAAAACTTGAGCATGATGTGATTTACGAACTTTGTCAGCTGCTCCAAAATGTCCTGAGAAATAGCACCACGAGAATTGTTTTCTATTTCATCTAAATGCCTACATATGACGTTGTCTATTTTACGGATGGATTCATCAATCGATGGCATCAACATCCTCCTTTCCGATTAATAATTTTCTCCATCGTCCCAGTCATCGATAAATGCATCATACGGAAATGTTCCGGCAAACTGGTCGGGATGAAGCTTTACATACAAATTGCGTATTTTGGTTCTGGAACTTCCTAAAAAAGGAGTTGCAGAACCACTAGCTAAGAAGCTATTGCTCACATTGTTTAATTCTCCAAGTAACCCAAAAACATATGATTTTAAAGATGGATCAGCAAATGTATCTGCTTTTGACATCCATTTGGTTTCATACAAGTCTTTTATTTTAGATGGCAGAGTCATGTCGATTAATGACTCAGCATAGTTTTCTCCGATGAGAGTAACCATGATTTCGTCATAATCTGCAGTGAATTCTTCAAGCAGTAAAATGTCCGCCGAAGAGTATGGAGACTCATTTGTAGTTTGCTTACTCGGAATCTCAAGTGCGTTCGTATCTGTATTATCCTCGGGGATTGGATATAAACGCACATAAATATCTTTCATTTCAGTTCGCTTTTTTATAGTCTCTGGCCGAAGGACATCACGTAGCTGATTACCTTCTTCAATGGATTCGTTCCTAAACCAAAGAATATCAGTATCAGGAATCCATCGTAAAAACTTATCTGAAATGTAGTAAGTGTAATCTCCAAGTACCTGCATTGCATCAACTACAAGCTTTCTTAAACAGGCATCTTGAATTTTTCGCACATCATATTTCCATGATTGAAGAAAATCATTAATTTCGTCAGCAAGAGATAACTTTGTTCCTTCTCCTGTAGGGTCATGATCCATACAATATGTGAGAAGGGGGTCAACCTGCCTTTTGAATCGTTCAAGAAAGGCAGAGTCTGTTGGGCTTAGTCTATTCTCGTCAAGCGTGTCGGTCGAAGTAGTAGAGCTGACTAAATTTGAAATAGCGTTACCCCATACATCTGCAATAGCCTGTCCTGAAGCCAAGACTCTCTCGGCAAGAATATCATGTGGTGTTTTATCACTTTCTTTTTTAGCGCTCTTAGGAGTGCTTTTTCTTTTTTGTGCAGCAGCCATTGTAAGAATCTCTTCGAAATAATATGCAATTTTCTCAGCTGCATTATATAGGGCAATTCCCTCGATGTCAGATTCAAACGTGTCGCACAGTCTTTGAGTTGTAGCTTCCGGAAAACCATCCAAATATGCGATAAATTGTTCTGGATCTATGTGAGGCAAAATACGTTGAGAAATTTTCGTTATTTTGGTTTGACCGTTGTAATAGGCCTTAAAAGTGTTTTCACTTATATCTTCAATTTGTAATAACCCTTCTTCGGTGATGATTGATTCAAACAGTGTTCTGGTAAAGACATGAGTGCTGTATGAACCACCGATGATGGGTTTTATTTTTTGTGCAAATTCTGTGAATTCCATAATCCACCTCTTTCTTCATTACATCCAAGACTACCGAAGCCTACCAGTCACTACCAAGTTCTACCGACCCAGTTATCTATAATGAGAAGTGTAAAAAGCAAACAGCAAGTGCTTGCTACTTGTAAGGCTGTATTGGGAAATTGTTCTACTCAATATTATATCAGAAAAGAACGCAAAAATCTACACTTTCACAGTTTGTTAATATGCGTTCGCAGAGAAAATTTACAAATGCAGTTATTTTACCTCTCTGACCTTTAGTTGAGTTCATTAGGTGGATTCAACTAAGTGCCAGAGGCTACTTAAAAAAACAATATCACAAGGCCTGATTAGCTATAAGGGCATTGGGATACAAATATCGGCATCAATCACAGGACAACCTGTGAAAGGCGCGATAGAGGTACCCTTATTTCCTTATGCACTTTTTCAGGCAATTCATGGGTCGGTACTTCTATAAGCACCGACCCTATTTGTTTCCTGTGCCCTTCTGCAAGAACCAGGCAGAAAGGCAGGAACTTTATGAAAATCAAGATTCGTTACGAGAACGAGTATCAGACACTTGAGGTCGAAAACATGGAATTGGAGAAATGGTTAAATATCTCCATTTCAGAAGAAGAAAGTCAGGAAGACTACGAAAAGAGAGTCCAGGATGTAATCGAAGAGAGATTCAACAGACCGGATTACAACAGCTGGCACAAGCATGACCGTCATACCGGCAACGCTTATATGAAGAGCAAGGATGGAACAGTTGAGGTCAACACAGAAGAAGCAATTATGTACAGAGCAGCTGATAAGTCAGCATTTAACAGTTCTATTGACGGAGTACATAACCAGCTTGAATACGAAGAATGCTGTGAAACTTTGAGAAGTCTTCTTAAACCTGCAGTAGCAGATATGGTCATTGCCATTGTACTTGACGGATACACCGTTGGCGAGTATGCAGCCTCAATCGGTGAGGATGCCAACAATGTCAGTCATCGTTACAGACGTGCAATCAAAAAATTAAAAAAGTTTTTTCAAAAGCGTCCTTTTAACCCTTCTCCCAAGGCTACCAGATAGGAGGGTAACACCTCCGAGAAATTAATTTAAGGAGGTAATTCGTATGGAATTACAAGTATTTAACAGCACAGAGTTTGGTTCTGTAAGAACAGCAACTGTAAACGGTGAGGTTATGTTTGTTGCAAAGGATATAGCAACAATTCTTGGATACAGCAATCCGAGAGATGCTATTAACAAGCACGTTGATGATGAAGACAAGGGGGTAGCAAAATGCGACACCCCTGGTGGAACGCAGAATTTAGTCATGATCAATGAGTCAGGTCTTTACAGTCTTATCCTTTTAAGCAAAATGCCTAATGCGAAGAAGTTCAAACATTGGGTAACGGCGGAGGTTCTTCCGGCTATCCGTAAGCATGGAATGTATGCCATCGATGAGATTTTGGAAAATCCTGATCTTGCGATTGCAGCACTTACACAGCTTAAAGAAGAGCGTGAGAGAAGAAAACAGCTTGAATGTCAGACGCTTATTCAGCGTCAGCAGATTGCAGAGATGCAGCCAAAGGCAAGCTACTATGACCTTATTTTACAGAACAAGAACACAGTTCCTATTACACAGATTGCAAAGGACTACGGTATGAGTGGTCGCAAGTTCAACGCACTTCTTCACGAACTTGGAGTTCAGTACAAGTTCAGAAAGACCTGGCTTTTATATCAGCAGTATGCAGAATGCGGATACACACAATCACGTACCTATGCAATTGATGAGAGCAGAAGTGTGATGCATACCTATTGGACACAGAAGGGCAGACTTTTCCTTTATGACCTTCTGAAGAACGAAGGCATCTTACCAGTCATTGAACAGGAGGATTAAAAGATATGGGCATTGATAAGTTTAATCATGAGGGTTATTCCGACCCGACTACATATGAGGCTCTTACCAATATCCATCGTGAAGAAGTGGCAGCTGATAAAAAGGCTGCCTATCTTCCGTTGGTATATGTTTGCAGTCCGTATGCGGGAGATGTTGAAACCAATGTAAAGAATGCGAGGGCGTACAGCAGATTTGCTGTTGATGAAAATGCTATCCCGGTAACACCTCATCTTTTATATCCACAGTTTATGGATGACGGTAATGAGACTGAAAGAGAGATGGCTATGCATTTCAATTATGTACTTCTTGGTAAATGCACAGAGGTCTGGGTCTTCGGTGGTGTGATAAGCCGAGGCATGGCTCGTGAGATTAGTGTTGCCAAGAAAAGAAGAATGAAGATCAGATGGTTTACCCAGGATTTGAAGGAGGTCGGAGAATATGATTAATTTTACTGTTTATTCAGCAGACTGTGTCGGCAACAGCGGTAACTGTCTGTATCCCAATAAGAATATTGTGACGGATAAAGAGTCCTTTATCAAAGCAACGAAGATGGATCATGTAACTGCAAAGTATAAAGGAAATTATCGAAGTAAGGATAATTTCGAGTCCTCCGACTGTATTCCGCTTGACTGTGACAATGACCATTCGGATAACCCAAATGAATGGGTAACCCCTCTTGATATAGCACTTGAAATACCGGGTGTTGCTTTCGCTGTATCTTACAGCAGACACAACAACCTTCCAAAGGGAGATAAGTCTGCTAGACCAAGATTTCATATCTTCTTCCCTATTGAGATTGTATCGGATGAACGGGAGTATGCAGATATGAAATGCAGGATTGCAGACACTTTTCCTTATTACGATACCAACGCACTTGATTCGGCTCGTTTCCTTTATGGAAATGACTCTGATGAAGTGGAGTTCTATGAAGGGGATAAAACCATTCTTGATTATCTGGAAGAGGATGATTTTGCAGATTTCGATGCAAGTCTTGAGCAAGTGCCGGAAGGTCAGCGTAACAGTACCATGAGCCACATTGCTGGAAAGATTATCAAGAGATATGGAAATACAGAAGATGCTTATCAGATTTTCATTAAAAAGGCTGAACTCTGCAATCCACCACTTCCTGAAAGTGAACTTAAGGTGATATGGCGAAGTGCATCAAAGTTCGGTAACAAGGTGTCAAACCAGGAAGGTTACATTCCACCTGAACAGTACAACTCTGACTGCAGATTAAAGCCGAATGATTTCTCGGATGTGGGACAGGCTACTGTTCTTGCAACTGAGTATAAGGATATCCTTCGCTATTCCCCATCGACTGATTACATGGTCTACAACGGCAGTTTCTGGGAAGAGTCAAAACCAAAGTCCCAGGGTGTTTCCCAAGACTTGACGGAAAGACAGCTTGCAGAGGCTGAAACCGAAATGAAGAAGGCTATGGATGAACTTGTAAAGAATGGTGGCATGGAAATTCTTGTATCCGTGGGTCCGAAAAAAGCTGTGCAGATGTTCAATAAACAGCAGGCTCATGCTTATGAGATGTATGAAGATGCTTCTGTCTATAAGAAGTATGCCATTAAGAGAAGAGATACGAAGAACATTGCTGCCACATTAAAAGAGGCTCGTCCGATGCTTGAAGTGGAACAGAGAAACCTTGATGCCGATGAGTTTATGCTGAACACACCGACTCTTACCTATGATTTAAGACAGGGCACCAAGTTCCCAATGGAACACAGACCAGAGCATTTCATCACAAAACAGACAACCGTTGACCCATCAAGTGATGGAGCCGATATTTGGGCAGCTGCACTTGATACATTCTTTTTAAAGGATACAGACCTTATCGATTATGTTCAGAGAATGGTTGGTCTTTCTGCAATCGGCAAGGTGTATGTGGAGGCACTCATTATCGCATATGGAGAAGGTCGCAATGGTAAGTCTACCTTTTGGAATGTTATCGCAAGAGTTCTTGGTACATATTCAGGAAACATTTCTGCAGATATGCTTACCGTTGGATGCAGAAGAAATGTCAAGCCAGAACTTGCCGAGGCAAAGGGTAAGAGAATGCTCATTGCAGCAGAACTTGAAGAAGGTATGAGATTGAATACTGCCAATGTAAAGCAACTTTGTTCTACCGATGAAATCTATGCTGAAAAGAAGTATAAAGATCCGTTTTCATATACTCCCACACATACACTTGTGCTTTATACCAACCACCTGCCAAAGGTTGGTGCGATTGATAAAGGTACCTGGAGAAGACTTATCGTTATTCCGTTTGATGCCAAGATAGAAGGAAGTGCTGATATCAAGAACTATGCAGACTATCTGTTTGAAAAGGCAGGTGGTGCAATCCTTACATGGGTTATCGAAGGTGCAAGAAAGGTAATCGCAGACAACTATAAGATTGACCCGCCACAGAAGGTGCGTGATGCCATTGAACATTATAAGGAAAGCAATGACTGGCTTTCCTACTTCTTAAGTGAACGCTGCGAACTTGACTCTGCCTATGTGGCAAAGTCGAGCGAGGTATATAACGAGTATCGAATCTTCTGTACCCAGGTGGGTGAGTTTACAAGAAGTACAACTGATTTCTACACAGCCTTGGAAACGGTCGGATTTGAAAGATACCGTGACCGTAAAGGCAGATACATTAAAGGCTTAAGACTCAAGACGGACTTTATGGAAGAAGAGTAATGACAGTAGGTGTGACAGTTAATGACGGCTATTTACTATCCTTTTCTATAGAGTAAAAAATTTAAGTCTATATATAAGTATAGGAAATGACAGTCTTATCCTGTCACACCATCAAATTCAGCATTGATGGAGGTGGCACGAATGCGTGAAAAAGAAGTAGAGCAGAAACTTGTAAAGGCTGTAAAGCTTGCAGGTGGTTTCTGCATCAAATTTACATCTCCCGGATTTGACGGAGTACCAGACAGACTGGTTCTTCTTCCAAAAGGGAGAATGGCTTTTATAGAACTCAAGGCTCCTGGCAAGAAACCAAGAGCCTTACAGAAAAGAAGAATGAAACAGTTATCAGCTTTAGGTTTTCCATGCTATGTAGTTGATAAAACTGATGTGATTGGGGGTGTCATTGATGAAATACAATCCTCATGATTATCAGACTTATGCAACAAACTTTGTACTGGAACATCCTGTGGCAGCAGTCCTTTTAGAAATGGGACTCGGAAAGAGTGTGATTACCTTAACGGCTATATTTGAACTTCTCTATAACCGATTTGAAGTTGGAAAGGTTCTGGTCATTGCACCCCTTCGAGTGGCAAGAGATACATGGCCTTCTGAAATAGAAAAGTGGGATCACTTAAAGGGACTGACCTATTCGGTGGTTATAGGTACAGAGTCGGAGCGAAAAGAGGCATTAAGAAAAAGTGCTGGTATTTATCTTATCAACAGAGAAAATGTGGACTGGCTTATTAATAAGAGTGGTTTTCCATTTGATTTTGATATGGTAGTCATTGATGAGTTATCGTCTTTCAAGTCTGCATCGGCTAAACGATTCAAAAGCCTTCTTAAAGTAAGACCAAAGGTAAAAAGAATCGTGGGTCTTACAGGAACTCCAAGCAGTAATGGACTTATGGATTTATGGGCAGAGTTCAGAATCCTTGACATGGGAGAAAGGCTCGGAAGATACATCACACATTATCGTATGAATTTCTTTGTGCCGGATAAACGAAATCAGCAGATGGTATTTTCATATAAACCAAGACCAGGTGCGGAAGATGCCATCTACAGACTGATATCGGATATTACGATTTCCATGAAGTCAGCAGATTTCCTAAAAATGCCTGAATGCATTATGAACGAAGTGGAAGTAAAGCTTTCAGAAAAGGAATGGTCTGTATATGACGAATTAAGACAGGAAATGGTGGTGTCTCTAGAAGATCAAGAGATTGATGCTGCAAATGCAGCTGCTCTTTCAGGCAAACTTCTGCAGATGGCCAATGGTGCTATCTATAACGAAGAAAAAGAGGTCTTCCATATTCATGACCGTAAGCTTGATGCACTTGAGGACTTAATTGAAGGTGCAAATGGCAAACCTGTACTTGTGGCTTACTGGTATAACCACGATTTGGAGCGAATCAGGGAAAGATTCAAGGTTCGTGAAATCAAGACTTCAAAGGATATCAGAGATTGGAATAACGGTGATATACCGATTGCTGTAATCCATCCTGCGAGTGCCGGACATGGCTTAAATTTGCAAAGTGGTGGTTCGACCCTTATATGGTTTGGTCTTACTTGGTCATTGGAACTCTATCAGCAGACCAATGCAAGGTTATGGAGACAGGGGCAAAAATCCACAGTTGTCATACACCACATTATTTCAAAGGATACCATTGATGAAGATGTGATGAAGGCACTAAGGCTCAAAGAGAAAACACAGACAGATCTTATCGATGCGGTTAAGGCGAGAATCGGAGGTGGTGTGGATGCAAGGCAATGAGTTTTTAAACAGACCTTTTATTCTGAATAATAAAATCAACGATAAAAAGATTAAGCTTGGATTTTACAGAGAATTGTCGTGCAGTCCATCGTCACCGGGGTTCGAAGAGCATTTCTCAAGCAATCAAAATACAAAAGCTCCCTTTATTCGCTACTTAGAAAAGATAGATGATCTAGAGCGAGAGATTGCTGAAGATTATAAAAAGCTTGATGAGATTAAAACCGAAGTGGACAATGCAATTGATGTTGTGGAAGATCCAATGGAACAGATGATTCTAAGATATAGGTACTTGGAATTTTTATCAATGCCAGACATATCTGTTCGAATGCATTACTCACTGCGTTGGACAAAGAAACTACATAGACGTGCATTGGACAGCTTTGAAAGAGGACACCCCTAGATCACCCCTAGGCCACTCCCCGTTCATATCGAAATGATGTAGAATGGTATTGTAGAAAATTATATAAAGACAACAGAGCCTTTGTAGGAGCAATCCCGCAGAGGCTTTTGTTATGTGCAGATGGAGGTGAAAAAGATGCCAAGAAAACCAAAGAAACCATGTGGTTATCCTGGCTGTCCTAATTTAACAGAAGGTAGATACTGCAAGGAACATGAAAAACAAATGAACCAATCCTACGAGAAGTATGGCAGAGACAAAGCTGTACGCCGTAGGTACGGAAGAGCGTGGAAACGAATCCGTGACAGCTATGTTAAGGAACATCCTTTTTGCGAGATCTGTTTTGAGAAAGGAATCCTTGTGCCTGTAGATGAGGTTCATCACAAGCTGCCACTGTCAGAAGGTGGAACACATGAGAGGTCTAACCTCATTGCTTTATGTAAGTCATGTCATGCAAAGATTCATGCAGAGCGTGGTGACTATCATGGAAGTAAAAAACATCGTGTGTACAGCTATGATAAGTGACCCCAGGGGTGGTCGGAATCTTAAACGCATCAAGGTCCCGTGGAACGGCGTGGGGTCTTGCGTGTAAAAAAGGCGAAATCAAAAGGGTAATAAAGGAGGAATGCAGACGTGCCTACGAAATCGAATAACATAGGCGGCCGTGGAGGTGCCAGACCTGGTGCCGGACGTAAGAAATCGGCTGTCAAAGAAAAAGCAAATAACGGAAATCCGGGCGGACGAAGATTAGAGATTCTGGATATTCCGGATGTGGAAGGTGTGGAGATGCCAAAGCCACACGACTTCCTGTCAGCAGAGCAGAGAGATGGTTCAGAACTGCAGGCATCCGAGATTTATGAGGAGACTTGGCAGTGGCTGAAGAACATCGGATGTGCATCGAAGGTGTCTCCACAGTTACTTGAGAGATATGCGATGTGTTCTGCGCGTTGGATTCAGTGTGAGGAGATGACCAATAAGCTAGGTTTCCTTTCCAAGCATCCAACTACACAGAAACCTATCCCATCTCCGTTTATCAATATTGGCATCAACTATATGAACCAGGCCGTAAGGCTTTGGAATGAAATATTTCAGATTGTGAAGGAGAACTGCAGTACCGATTATGACGATGCTGCTCCACAGAATGATTTGATGGAGAGACTCCTAAGAGCAAGGGAAGGAAGATAGCATGATTGAAAAAGTGAATCCGAGCCATCCGGATAAGGTGGCAGACAGAATTGCAGGTGCGATTGTCGACCTTGCGTATAAGAAACAGGAAAATCCAAAGATTGCTGTGGAGGTACTCATCGGTCATGGGTATGGTCATGTGGTGATTGAAACATCCGCACCTTTGGAAAAGGAAGATGTTGCATTCATTGTAGAGCGAATGGCACCGGGCATCCGTGTGTTTATTCAGATCGTTCCACAGGATGTGCATCTTGCAAATAACCAGTCGAAGGGAATGAGATGTGGTGACAACGGCATCTTCAAAGGTGTGCCGCTGAAAGAAGAGCAAAAGGCACTTTCAAAGATTGCAAGAGAAATCTACACTTCCAATCCTACAGATGGAAAGTACATTCTTGATGAAGCTAGACTGATCATCTGTCAGAGCAATGCAAAAACTACAGATTTGAAAAACACATATCCAAATGCGGAAATCAATCCGCTCGGTGACTGGACTGGTGGCACTGATGTAGATACCGGAGCAACCAACAGAAAACTTGGGTCTGATATGGCTGATTCAGTAACAGGTGGAGGACTTCATGGTAAGGATTTATCGAAAGCCGATGTATCCGTTAATATCTATGCTTTTCTAAAAGCACAGAAAACGGGCAAACCAGTAGAAATCTGTTGTGCCATTGGTGATGATACAATCGATGGAATCCCGTATCAGGACATCGTGAATATTGCAAAAGATTACATAGACTCCGTAGGTGGATTTGAAAAATTCGCTGAGTGGGGTCTTTTTTAGTGGAGGTGGCTATGAGTAAGACAACTACTGAGATGCAGCTTGTAGCTGTATCAAAACTAATTCCTTATGTGAATAATGCAAGAACTCATTCTGCCGAGCAGGTAATGAAACTTCGTTCTTCTCTTCGTGAGTTCGGTTTCATCAATCCTGTTATCATTGACCGAGAGTTTAATGTTATCGCAGGTCATGGAAGAATCCTTGCTGCAAAGGAAGAAGGAATACTTGAAGTGCCTTGTGTATTTGTGGACTACCTTACAGAAGCACAAAAGAAAGCGTATATTTTGGCAGACAACCGAATGGCAATGGATGCAGGATGGGACGAAGAGTTACTTCGTATTGAGATTGAGGCTCTCCAGAGTGAGGACTTTGATATCGGACTTACGGGATTTGACGAAAGCGAGATTGCGGATCTCTTTGGTTCGGATGATACTTCTGGGGTAAAGGATGATGACTACGATTTGTCAGCTGCACTTGAGAAAGCAGCATTTGTAAAGCGTGGTGATATCTGGACAGTCGGAAGACACAGACTGATGTGTGGTGATGCGACTTCTTCAGAAGATGTAGCTGCACTTATGGATGGTAAAAAAGCCAACCTTATCATTACTGACCCACCTTACAATGTGGCATTTGAAAGTTCCAATGGCCTATCCATCAAAAATGATAAGATGGCAAATGATAAATTCTATGAATTCCTGCTTTCAGCATTTAAGAACATGGCTGCGCATCTTGAAAAAGGTGGCTCGGCTTATGTATTTCATGCAGATACAGAAGGTCTTAATTTCAGAAAGGCTTTCATGGATGCAGGCTTTCATTTATCCGGCTGCTGCATTTGGGTAAAGAACTCCCTTGTGCTTGGTCGTTCGGATTATCAGTGGCAGCATGAACCGGTTCTTTACGGCTTTTTACAGAATGGAAAGCACTACTGGAGCAAGAATGCAGGCAGAAGCCAGACTACCATCTGGAACTTCGATAAGCCGAAAAAGAATAAGAATCATCCAACTTCAAAGCCACTTGACCTGCTTGCATATCCAATCGGAAATTCAAGTCAAGAAAACGCAATTGTTATTGATACTTTTGGCGGCAGTGGTTCAACGCTCATGACCTGTGAGCAGACAAACCGTGTATGTCATACGATGGAACTTGATGAGAAATACGCATCAGTTATTCTTCGCAGATATGTTGAAGATACCGGTGATACAGATAATGTATTCGTTATAAGAAACGGAGAGAAACTTGCTTACTCCGACCTTGTAAAAGAGGTGGAGGGAGCAGATGGAGAATAAGAATTTGACCCTCGGAAGTCTGTTTGATGGTTCCGGGGGTTTTCCTTTGGGAGGACTAATTTCCGGTATCACTCCGATTTGGAGTTCAGAAATTGAGCCATTTCCCATAAGAGTTACAACAAAAAGACTGCCACAGGTAAAGCACTATGGAGATATCTCCAAGATGAACGGAGAAGAGATTGAACCTGTAGACATAATCACATTTGGCAGTCCATGCCAGGATATGAGTATTGCAGGCAAGCGTGATGGACTTTGTGGTTCAAGGTCTAGCTTGTTTTACGAGGCAGTCAGAATCATAAAAGAAATGAGGTGTAAGACAGATGGCAGAAAACCTAGATTTATCGTCTGGGAAAATGTCCCCGGAGCATTCAGCTCCAACAAGGGAGAAGACTTCAGAGCAGTACTCGAAGAGGTCTGCAAAATTAAAGATAAATCAGTGTCAGTGCCTAAACCTAACAAATGGAACCGTGCAGGAAAAATCATGGGAGATGGTTACTCCGTTGCTTGGAGACAGTTTGATGCTCAATTTTGGGGAGTACCCCAGAGAAGAAAACGTATCTACCTTGTCGCAGATTTTGCAGATTGGTGTGCCGGAAAAATACTATTTGAGTCAGAAGGCTTGTCTGGGTATTCTAAGGAGAGCATCCAGTCGTGGCAAAGTTCTGCCTCCGCTTTTAGAGAAAGCACTCAAGATGCAGGCATCGGCTTAATGTTTGAAAACCACGGACAGGATGCAAGATATACGGGTCCTCTTGGTGTGTCTCAGACCGTTCTTTCTACTTATGGAACAGGCGGCAACAATCAGCCGTTTATCGTAGAAGATATGAAAAGTTATGATGTAAGACTAACCTCTGAAGGTACAAGAAATGCAAGACATAATGTCTATGAAACTGATACATCAAGAACTATCGATACGGGTGGCAACAGTCCTGATTCCAACCAAGGTGGTGTTGCAGTAGTCGCTTACGGCATCTGTTCTAAGGACAGCAATTCCATTAAATCAGATAATCCCAACAGCGGATTCTATGAGGCTGATACTTCTCGCACACTAGATGGTAATGGTGGAAATCCTAGCTGCAATCAAGGCGGCATTGCTGTGATTGAAGGCAATGGCACTCGTCCTTCCCATAAGGGTGATGGATATAAGGAATCAGATGTCATGTACACATTAAATGCAACGGAGCAACACGCAGTGGCATTTGCAGATGTCCATGCAACGCTTTCTGCCAACGATGGACCCAAGGGACCGTCTTCGCAGATGATGGGAAATCCTCACGAGAACTTTGTGGGAGAACCTGCATACGGTATTGGCAGACCTGCAATGAACCAAGGCTACAATGCAAAGTTCAGTTTTCAGATTGAAGAGGAAGTTGAACCAACAATTGTGGCGGCAGGTGCAAGTGGGGTAGCCCATCCTGTGTACAGTTCTTCCAAGGCATCTTTTTTTACATCCGCTGAAGAAGAAATGGCAAACACGCTTGTAGCAACAGATTACAAAGATCCACCTATCGTAAACGAACCAAGATATATTGTTAGAAGACTGACTCCTACGGAATGTGCAAGGCTCCAAGGTTTCCCAGATTGGTGGTGTGATGACCTTGAAACAGAAAATCCCACAGATGAGGATATTTCGTTGTGGAGAGAAATCTTTCAGACACACACTGATGCACTGGGAAAGAAAACAAAGCCGAAGACAGATAATCAAATCAGAAAATGGCTTAAGAACCCACATTCAGACTCAGCGGAGTATAAGATGTGGGGTAATGGTGTAGCACTTCCTAATGTGGTGTTCGTGCTTTCCGGAATAGCATATTATGCACAAAATCATGATGGATAAATCGGTTCATATTTTACTCAGATATTTACAGATATGCCTTGCTATTTATGTGATTCAGAGTGATATATGTAGTACCGAAAAATAAAGGAGGTACTCATAAATGAGAGTAGAATTTAACCGAACCGGAGCAGAACGAAAAGCACTGGTTACAGCAATTGGAGAAATCCTTGGAACAAAGCCAAAGTATAAGGGGATGCCAACGGCAGCTTATGATTTTGGAGGACTCATAGTAGATAAGACCGGAGCCTTGGAATTTGACGAGAATGTTTTTCCGAAGGACATCGAAGAACTGCTGCAGAAACTTGCGGACAGCGGCTTTGCTTCAGAAGAAAAGGAAATACCCGAAGAGCCGGAAGAAAGGCCACAGTGCGAAGATGCAGGGCTTACGGTGGCTATTCCGCTTGAGAATGTTTCAGCCGGAAACCTTACGAAGCTGCTTGATGCAAAAGGTGAACTAATTAAGAAAGCCTTGGGAGTGGATGATATCCGAATCGAAATGGATGAGGAAAAAGTTTCATTTCCTTGGTTTTCTGAACTGCCGGATGCAGAAACTTGCCAAGCTTACCAGAATTTCATTGCAGCACTCTGCAAGATGAGTAAAGAACAGAAACGCATCAACTCAACAGAAAAGAAAGTCAGCAATGAGAAATACGCATTCAGATGTTTCCTTTTAAGACTTGGGTTTATCGGTGAGGAATACAAAGCCGACAGAAAGATTCTGCTAAAGAATCTCAGTGGCTCATCTGCTTTCAAAAATGTAGCAAAGAAGGAGGCGTCAGACGATGAGATTTCCAAGTAAAGAGATTGTGGAAAGGGTACGCAGACAGTATCCTATCGGATGCAGAGTAGAACTTGTGAAAATGGACGATTTGCAGGCACCACCGATTGGAACGAAAGGCACGGTCATGGGTGTGGATGATACAGCAAGCATTATGGTTGCTTGGGATAATGGTTCCGGATTAAATGTAGTATATGGAGAGGACAGTTGCAGAAAACTGGACAGCGTAAAGGTGACTTGCTACGGAAGTACTGAAACTTGGGACAGCAGAAAAGATGCGATGGAGTTTTACCTTCGAGCAATGGCATCATCCGAAGGCAGTGAACAAAGCAGATACACAAAGGTGTATACAGAACTTGCAATGGGACTGCCGGATTGTACAGACGAGGAGTAAGATTATGGATGAGAAGATAAAAGAACAGATTTTATATATCAGAGTCTCAGGTCTTACCAATATGTTTGATGTAACGATGGTTCAGAGGCTTGCCAATGAATATGGTTTCTATGAACTTGTGATTTTCCTAGAGGAAAATCGAGCAGATTATGTCCATTTCATTCTTTATGGAGAGACATAAAATACACAGTTATCTACTGAAATAATTGTTACATTTATGCCAGTAATTAACTTGCTATTATGTGCTTTTAGAGTGATATATAGTGTACTGAAAGGAAAAGAAAACACTTAGGAGGACATCACAATGAAGGAAATCAGAACATTTGAAAAGGCAATCGAAGAGAAGGCAAGAAACCTTAAGGACGCAGGAATCAATCCTACACTTTTCTGGGCATACAAAACTTCCAAAGAAGAATCTGGCAATGACCTTATTGATTTTAACGAGGTCATTTGGGATTACGACATCAAAGAGATTGCAGACTGCTTAAGAGCAGAAGGCATTACAGAGTTTACCATCAGTTCAACATTTTCAAGCCTTATCGAAACCCTCGCAGCATTTGAGAAAGAAGGCATTTGCATGAACGGACTTACAACAGTCAACGCAAGACACACCGACTGGAAGACTGGAGAGCATGCAAGAATTCCAGCAATCAAGATGGAGGTGAGATAAGCATGTGGTCAGAAGGAACAATCGGAATTCCTAAGAAGGATGGCGGATACAAGAACGTAAAATACTGGGTGAAACATTTTGAAGAACCCAGCGAGGATTACGGCATCAACGGCGGTAAGATTTCCAAACTGAGCCTTAAGATGGATGGAGAATGGATTGCCAACTACGACAGAGGATGGGATATTGAGCCGACCTGCGAAGAGGCGGAACTTGCTCTTTGCATCCTTTTAAATGATTTTAACTAGACTGAGTAACGAAATGTTATCGGGAACGGAAGCTGAAAGGCTTCTGTATCTCGTATAGAAATATTTATTTGTGTCACCGATGATGGTGGCTATTTTTATTTGTGGAGGTGATGGCAAATGAGAAAACTGAAAAAGTATAAACCAACGAAGCTTATGGCGAAGTCTTCTCATTACGATGAACAGATGGCAGATTATGCTGTCAGCTTTATTGAGGAACTATGCCATACCAAAGGAACGTGGGCAGGAAAGAAATTTGAATTGATAGACTGGCAGGAACAGATTATTAGAGATCTGTTTGGAGTATTAAAGCCAAACGGGTACAGACAGTTCAACACAGCTTATATTGAAATACCCAAGAAACAGGGGAAATCAGAACTTGCAGCTGCCGTTGCACTTCTTCTTTTATGTGGTGATGGAGAAGAAAGAGCGGAAGTGTACGGATGTGCAGCAGATAGAAATCAGGCAAAAATCGTATTTGATGTGGCTGTAGACATGGTGAAGTTCTCTCCGGCACTGATGAAGCGAGTGAAGATTCTGGAGTCGCAGAAGAAACTGATATATAAGCCAACGAACAGCTTTTATCAAGTTTTATCAGCGGATGTTGCCAATAAACACGGCTTTAATACGCACGGAGTAATCTTTGATGAGCTTCATACGCAGCCGAACCGAAAACTCTATGACGTAATGACACAAGGAAGTGGTGACGCAAGAATGCAGCCACTGTACTTTCTGATCACCACAGCCGGAAATGATACCAATTCCATTTGCTATGAGATACATCAGAAAGCGCTGGATATTCAGGCGGGAAGAAAGATTGATCCGACATTTTACTCTGTTATCTATGGCGCAGATGAATCAGAAGATTGGACAGACCCTAAAGTATGGCAGAAAGCCAATCCGTCTCTTGGCATTACGGTTGCTATGGAAAAAGTAAAAGCTGCCTGTGACTCTGCAAAGCAGAATCCGGGAGAAGAAAACTCCTTCAGACAGCTGAGACTGAATCAATGGGTAAAACAATCGGTACGATGGATGCCAATGGATAAATGGGATGCCTGTAACTTTAAGGTCGATGAAGATGAACTGGAAGGACGTGTTTGCTACGGAGGTTTGGATCTTTCATCTACAACGGATATCACGGCATTCGTACTTGTGTTCCCACCGCTTGATGAGGATGACAAATATGTCGTTCTTCCTTATTTCTGGGTGCCGGAAGACACCCTTGACCTTCGAGTGCGAAGAGACCATGTTCCCTATGACCTGTGGGAACGAAAATGTTATCTGCAGACAACCGAAGGTAATGTTGTTCACTATGGCTACATCGAGAATTTCATAGAAAGTCTTGGTGAGCGTTTCAATATCCGAGAAATTGCTTTTGACCGTTGGGGCGCTGTTCAGATGGTGCAGAATCTTGAAGGCATGGGATTTACCGTTGTTCCGTTCGGACAAGGGTTTAAGGATATGAGTCCGCCTACCAAAGAGCTGATGAAACTGGTGCTGGAAAAGAAAATCGTACATGGCGGCCATCCAGTTTTAAGGTGGAATATGGATAACATCTTTATTCGTACTGACCCCGCAGGAAACATCAAGGCAGATAAGGAAAAATCAACTGAAAAGATTGACGGTGCCATTGCAACAATCATGGCACTTGACAGAGCAATCAGATGTGGTAATGAAGTGACTGAATCGGTCTACGATACACGAGGCTTATTAGTCTTTTAATTTGGAAAGGTAAGGTGACTAGAATGGGAATTCTAAAAGGCTTGTTTAGGACAAGAGATGCTCCCACAAACAGAACAAGTGGCAGTGCATATAGCTTTTTTATGGGCAATAGCACGAGTGGAAAAAGAGTAAATGAACGCTCTGCCATGCAGATGACTGCCGTTTACAGTTGTGTCCGTATCTTGTCAGAAGCAGTGGCAAGCCTGCCATTACATTTTTATAAATATGATGAGAACGGAAGTAAGGTAAAAGCTACAGAGCATCCACTTTATATATTGCTCCACGATGAGCCGAATCCTGAAATGACAAGCTTTGTTTTTAGGGAAACCCTTATGACGCATCTTCTATTGTGGGGAAATGCCTACGCACAGATTATCAGGAATGGAAAGGGAGAGATTATCGCACTGTATCCGCTCATGCCGGACAGGATGAAAGTGGACAGAGATGAACACGGGCATCTGCATTATGAATACCAGATAAGTTCAGATGATGCCCCAACCAATAAAGGATCTTCTGTTAAGCTTGCTCCTGATGAGGTCATGCATATTCCGGGACTTGGCTTTGACGGTCTTGTAGGTTATTCGCCTATTGCAATGGCCAAGAATGCTATCGGTCTTGCAATTGCAGCTGAAGAGTATGGCAGTAAGTTTTATGCCAATGGTGCTGCACCAAGTGGAGTGCTTGAACATCCAGGAACATTAAAAGACCCATCAAAGGTAAGGGACAGCTGGTCACAGACTTTTGGTGGTAGTGCAAATTCGCATAAGGTGGCTGTTTTGGAAGAAGGAATGAAGTACACACCGATTTCCATTTCTCCGAACGAAGCACAGTTTTTAGAAACAAGAAAATTTCAGATAGATGAGATTGCTCGAATTTTCAGAGTGCCTCCACATATGGTAGGAGACCTTGAGAAGTCGAGCTTTTCTAATATTGAGCAGCAGTCACTTGAATTTGTGAAATACACTCTTGATCCCTGGGTTTCAAGGTGGGAGCAGAATATGGCTCGTTCTCTGTTAACAGCAGAGGAAAAACAGAATTATTTTATCAAGTTTAATGTGGACGGACTTCTTCGTGGTGACTATCAGAGCCGTATGAACGGTTATGCCACTGCAAGACAGAATGGTTGGATGTCTGCCAATGACATAAGGGAACTTGAGAATCTCGACAGGATTCCTGCCGAACTCGGTGGTGACCTTTACCTTATCAACGGCAATATGACCAAGCTTGAAGATGCAGGTATTTTCGCTGCAAGCCCGGATACATCAGACGGAGAGGAGAAAGCGAATGGAGAACAAGAAGTTCTGGAACTGGAAGAGCCGAAAGACTCTGAACCAGGCAAACGAAGAAGTCGCAGAGCGAGTCCTTGAGTTGCACGGCACAATTGCTGAAGAGAGCTGGTTTGATGATGATGTCACACCACAGATTTTCAAGGATGAGTTAAATGCCGGAAGTGGAGATATTACCGTATGGATTAATTCTCCGGGTGGTGACTGTGTGGCTGCGGCTCAGATCTACAATATGCTCACACAGTATAAAGGAAATGTCACAGTAAAGATTGACGGTATTGCAGCATCGGCAGCATCGGTCATTGCAATGGCTGGAAATATGGTACTTATGTCCCCTGTTTCAATGATGATGATTCATAATCCTGCAACCGTAGCATTTGGTGACCATGCAGAAATGCAAAAAGCAATCGATATGCTTGCAGAAGTGAAAGAGTCCATCATCAATGCCTATGTGATTAAGACTGGTCTTTCAAGGTCGAAACTTAGTCGCTTGATGGATGCCGAAACCTGGATGGATGCAAACAAGGCCGTTGAACTTGGCTTTGCTGATGACATCGTTACAAGAGCAGAAACAAAACCGAATACGGATCCCGAAGAAGAGGATGAAGATGATGAAAGCACCGAAGAGAAGGAAAAGAAACCAACTGACTCGATGCTTTTTTCACGCAAGGCGATAAACAACGCTCTTATGAACAAGCTGGAAAAACACTATGTCCAGTCTAAAGAAATCGTAACAAAGCAGGCAGAGATTTCTGTATCTACAAACAAAGGCACTTCTGCAAAAGAGATTAAGGAGCGTCTGGACTTTATTAAGAAATTCATTTAAGGAGGAATTCTATTATGACTATTAAGGATTTAATCGAAAAAAGAGCAAAAGTGTGGGAAACTGCAAAGAACTTTGTGGAAACTCACGAAGACAAGAATGGTGTGCTTTCTGATGAGGATACAGCAACCTACAACAAGATGGAGAAGGAAATCGAGGATTTGACAGTTGCCATCGACCGTCAGCAGAGAGCAGAACGCAGAGAAGCAGAACTTGCAAAGCCTGTTAATTCTCCGATTACCGGTAAGCCTTTTATGGGTGATGCCAAGGAAGTAAAGAAGGGTCGTGCTTCTGATGCTTATAAGGATGCGATGCTTTCTGCAATGCGTTCTAATTTCCGTAATGTAAGCAATGTACTTCAGGAAGGTGTAGATGCCGATGGTGGTTACCTTGTGCCGGAAGAGTACGACCGCAGACTTATCGATGTGCTTGATGGTGAGAACATCATGCGTAGCCTTGCTACAAAGATTACTACTGCAGGTCAGCACAAAATTAACATCGCAGCTACCAAGCCTGCAGCAGCATGGATTGAGGAAGGTGGAGCATTATCTTTTGGTGATGCAACATTCGATCAGATCTATCTTGATGCCTATAAGCTTCATGTAGCAATCAAGGTTACAGAAGAGCTTCTTTATGACAATGCCTTCGGTCTTGAAAACTACATCATCACTCAGTTCGGTAAGGCTTTAGCAAATGCTGAAGAGGATGCCTTTCTTAACGGAGATGGTAAGGGCAAGCCGACTGGCATTTTTGCTAAGACTGGTGGCGGTCAGATTGCTGGAACACTTACAGCAGCAATCAAGTCCGATGACCTTATCGACCTTGTGTATGGACTCAAGAGACCTTATCGTAAGAAAGCTTCTTTCATCATGAATGATGCAACACTTGCTTCTCTTAGGAAGCTTAAGGATAACAACGGAGCATATATCTGGCAGCCTTCATACAAGGAAGGAGAACCGGACAGAGTGCTTGGCTATGCTGTTCACACTTCTGCTTTTGCACCTACAAATGCGATTGCATTCGGTGATTACAGCTACTACAACATCGGTGACCGTGGTTCTCGTTCTTTTGCAGAACTTCGTGAACTTTTCGCTGGTAACGGCATGGTTGGTTATGTAGCCAAGGAAAGAGTTGATGGTAAGCTTATCCTTCCTGAAGCGGTTAAGATTTTAAAACTTAAGGAAGAAACACAGGCGGCAGGTAAATAAGACTTAAAACAATAATGTGTGACACTTTATGACGGCTATTTACTATCCTTTTCTAAAGGGATAAAAAATTAAGCCTATATATAGATATAGGGAATGCCAGTCATAAGGTGTCACAGTCTTTTTCAGAGGTGGTGATAGATATGATTGTAAATCTTGATGAGATGAAGGGTTACCTTCGAGTGGACTTTGATGACGATGATGCACTTATCGAAAATTTTGTAACAACCGGGCAGAATCTCTGTGCAGATATAGCCAGGTTATCCGTGGATGAACTTGGTGCGATTCCATCATCTAAGATTGCTGTCATGTACGCAGTTGCCTATCTATATGAACACAGAGAAGATGCAGACCATCATCAGCTGACCATTTCACTTCGCTCCCTGCTTGAAGGTGTAAGAAGGAGTGTGTTCTGATGGATATTGCTCTTTTGAATGTGAAGATTACCGTGCAGAAGAATGAAACTGTTGTAGATGCCATCGGCAATCATAAGAATACCTGGACTGACTATCACACCTGCTTTGCAACGGTAAGTGGCGAAGGCGGTTCTGAAAAGAGTGTGGCAGGTCTTATTGTAGATGATTCGGATATTTCGTTTACGGTCAGATACTGTAAGGCTTTTGCAGACCTTGATGTTACAAAACACAGAGTTATATTTGAAGGCTCCCTTTATAACATCGTTTCTATCGACCACATGAACTATAAGAAGAAATGCCTAAAACTGAAATGTGAAAAAGTGAGGAGATAGTGATGGCAAATGTAAAGATTGATAACCTTGCCAATGAGATTATGGAAGGTTTAAAAGAATATGCAGACCTTGCTTCTGATGATGTAAAAAAAGCTGTCCGGAAAGCTGGAAATACCGTAAGAAAAGAGATATCTGAAAATGCACCAAAGGATACAGGTGCTTATGCGAAGAGCTGGTCGGTGAAGAAAACAAAGGAAACATCAAACTCTCTTGAAGTAACTGTGTATTCAAAGAATCGGTATCAGCTGGCCCATCTTCTGGAACACGGTCATGCAAAACGAGGTGGTGGAAGAGTGGCAGCAAGACCACACATTGCACAGGCAGAACATTCCGCAGTAGAAACACTGGATTCTGAAATAGCGAAAGCACTGGGAGGTCACTGATGGATAAGATATTACAGATGCTTGATGAAATGGGTATTCCTTTTGCATATGATCACTTTGCAGAAGGTGAAAGTCCAGATCCGCCATTTATCTGTTACCTCATTCCAGGAACAGATCATTTCTCAGCGGATGGAAAAGCATATCAAAAGATCAATGAAATTCATATTGAACTTTATACCGATTTCAAGGACTTGTCGGTAGAAGACAAAGTGGAAACCGTGCTGGATAAGTACGGTGTTTTTTATGACCACACAGAAACGTGGATTGAAAGTGAAAAAATGTACGAAGTCCTATATTCATTTGAAATGGAGGCATAAAGCTATGGCGAATAAAGTAAAATACAATCTTAAAAATGTTCATGCGGCAAAGCTGACAAAAGGTGAAGATGGAAGTTACACATACGAAACACCAAAGGCAATTCCAGGAGCAGTAAGCATCAGTTTGGATGCAGAGGGGGATTCTTCTCCGTTCTATGCAGACGGCATCGTATATTTCCGTTCGGTATCTAACAACGGTTATAGCGGAGATTTAGAAATTGCCCTTATTCCGGAATGGTTCAGAACAGACATTTTGAGAGAAGAACTGGATAAAAACGGTGTTCTTGTGGAGAACTCAAATATTACAGAGACAGAGAAGTTTGCACTGCTGTTTGAGTTTGACGGAGATGTGAAGTGTATCCGTCACGTTCTGTATAACTGCTCGGCATCCCGTCCGTCTATTGAATCGGAAACCAAAGAGGATACGATTGAACCGGGAACAGAAACATTATCTCTTACAGCAGATCCAAGAGAAGATGGTCTTGTTAAATCAAGAACCGGAGATACCACTACGGATGCGACCTATAGCGATTGGTACAAGGCAGTATATGTTCCTGTTGCGAAGATAGCACAAGCTGTAAATGGAGGTAAATAATCATGCTGAAGAAAGTTATTAAAATTGGGGATAAAGATGTGGTATTTCGTTCCTCTGCCACTGTTCCAAGATTATATCGTGCAAAGTTCAAACGAGATATCTTCAAGGACTTAGCAAAGTTGGAAAGTTCCTATAAAGGCAGTAAGGAAGAGGGAGAAGAATTCGCTATCGATGATTTGGAAATCTTCGAGAACGTGGCATATATCATGGCATATCATGCGGACAACACCATCCCAGATAACATCGATGATTGGCTTGACCAGTTTGAGATGTTTTCTATCTATGAAGTGCTGCCGGAGATTCTAGCTCTTTGGGGAACGAACCTTATCACAGATATTGACTCTAAAAAAAACTTAAACGCAGTAGTAGGGAGATGACAACACCCTTGTTCCTTTTGCGTTGCTTAGAAATCGGCCTTTCCATCCAAGACTTGGATTATCTGACGATTGGAATGGTGATGGATATCTGGACGGAGAAAGGAAACGATTCTGTAAAATATGACAGCATTGCAACGCAGGAGGATTTTGATAAGTTTTAACGATTATGCTCGGAAGATGCCGGGCTTTTTTTATGCAATTTTTGAAGGAGGTAGACGCCAATGGCAAACAGAATCAAAGGTATCACTGTCGAAATTGGCGGTGATACTACCAAGCTGCAGACCGCTCTTAAAGGAGTCAACGGCCAGATCAAAAATACGCAGTCTGCATTAAAGGATGTAGAAAGACTTTTAAAACTGGATCCGACCAATACAAATCTACTTGCTCAGAAGCAGAAACTGTTAACGCAGGCAATTGGAGAAACAAAAGAGAAACTGACCACCTTGAAGACGGCGGCACAGCAGGCAAATGAACAGCTGCAAAAAGGTGAGATTTCACAGGAGCAGTATGATGCACTTCAAAGGGAAATTGCCGCAACAGAGGCAGAACTTAAAAGGCTTGAATCTCAGGCATCCAAGACAAATCAGACATTGACAAAGATTGGTGAGGTTGGCGGAAAATTAGAAAATGCCGGAGACAGCATTGCAAACGCCGGAAAGAAAGTGTCTGTTGCATCGGCAGCCGTTACTGCGATGGGCGGTGCTGCCGTAAAGACAGCAGCGGACTTTGAATCTTCCATGAGCCAGGTACAGGCAACAATGGGAATCACAAAGAATTCCATGTCCAAGGTGAACGGTCAGTCTGTTAACACAATGGATACATTATCTGACCTAGCAAAGACGATGGGTGCCAAGACTGCCTATTCTGCAAGTGAGTGTGCGGAAGCTCTTAATTACCTGGCGCTTGCCGGATATGATACGCAGGAAATGTGCGATACCCTGCCAACCGTTCTGAACTTAGCGGCCGCAGGAAATATCGATCTTGCATCTGCATCCGACATGGTAACGGATGCCATGTCTGCGCTTGGACTAAAAACCAAGGATGCCGATAAGATGGTGGATCAGATGGCAAAAACCGCATCCAGCACAAATACATCGGTAGGTCAGCTTGGCGAAGGAATCCTTACTATCGGTGCAACAGCAAAGTCTGTCAAAGGAGGAACCGCTGAACTTAATACGGCACTGGGTATATTGGCCAACAACGGTATCAAAGGTGCAGAAGGCGGTACGCATCTTCGAAATGTTATTCTGTCTTTGCAGAATCCAACAGATGGTGCAGCCAAAACAATGGAAAAGCTTGGGGTTAAGACTTATGACTCTGAAGGCAATATGCGTTCATTAAATGATATTTTGGGTGACCTGAATAAATCAATGGACGGTATGACATCTGCGGAAAAGGCGAACATCATAGCAACTATTTTTAACAAAACAGACCTTGCATCGGTGAATGCACTGCTTGCCAATACCGGAGATACCTGGACGGATCTTCAGACAGCCATTGAAAACAGTGGCGGAGCCGCACAGCAGATGGCGGATACTCAGCTGGATAACTTAAAGGGACAGCTTACCATTTTGAAATCTGCAGTGGAGGGATTTGCTATTTCCATCGGTGAAACACTGATGCCGATGGTAAAAAATATTGTTTCTAAGATCCAGTCTTTTGTAGATTGGCTGAATAATCTTGATGAGGGCACAAGACAGGTCATTGTAAAGGTCGGTCTTTTTGTTGCGGCTTTAGGTCCATTCCTTGTGATCCTTGGCACGGTCATATCCAAAGTGGGTGTGACTATGCAAGTGTTCAGTAAGCTCGGTCTTAAAATCACAAGTCTTGTTGCGAATGCAGGAGGAGTGTCCGGTGTAATGGGAAAGGTAGGTGCTGCCATTGGTGGCATTTCTGCCCCAGTTGTCGCAGTGGTGGCAGTCATCGGAGCTTTAGTAGCTGCATTTATTCATTTATGGAACACAAATGAGAAATTTAGAGACAGCATCATTGGGATTTGGAATCGAATCAAAGAAATTTTCAGCAGCTTTGCACAAGGTATTACCGAAAGACTGAACGCACTGGGCTTCGATTTTCAGAACTTTAAAGAAGTGGTATCTGCCATCTGGAATGCATTATGTAATTTCCTGGCTCCGGTATTTGAAGGAGTATTTACGCAAATTGCTAATATTCTGGAGGGAGCACTTGGAGTTATCACAGGAATCCTCGATGTGTTTATCGGCATCTTTACCGGAAACTGGTCTCAGGTGTGGGAGGGTGTCAAAGGCATCTTCGGCTCTGTTTGGGATTTCATTAAGAATACATTTACAAACTATATGAACGTCATTCAGAACGCTGCCAATGTGGTGCTTGGATGGTTTGGCACAAGTTGGAATGAGGCTTGGTCTGGTATCAAGAGTTTCTTTGTGAATCTGTGGAATAGTATCGCTTCCTTCTTTTCGGGAATCTGGGACGGTATCAAGAATGTTGTCACAACTGCCGTGATGTTCATTGCATCTTTCTTTCAGGCTGCATTTGACATCATCACAGTGCCATTTCGATTTATTTGGGAAAACTGCAAGAGCGTTATTATTACCGTCTGGAATGCGATAAAAGAAAAGGTGACTACCGTTATCAATGCCGTTTCTTCTGTTATCAGCACAGTGATGAATGGTATCAAAACGGTATTTACTACGGTCTGGAATGCAATAAAGCAGGTTGTTACAACAGTGGTGAACGCTATCAAAAACGTTGTAACTACAGTATTTAATGCCATTAAAAACACAGCTGCTACAGTATGGAATGGGGTAAAGACGGCCGTTACCACTCCGGTGAATGCTATCAAGAACACCGTCAGTACGGTATTCAATGCGGTGAAGAGTACGGTATCTTCTGTATTTAACAGCATCAAGAGTACCGCAACTTCGGTCTGGAACGGAATAAAGTCTGCAATCATTACACCAATTGAAGCTGCAAAGAACAAAGTCAAAGGTGTGGTAGATGCCATCAAGGGATTTTTCTCCGGCATGAAGATTTCACTCCCTCATATCAAACTCCCGCACTTTAGAGTAACGGGCAGTCTTTCCATTGCACCGCCATCTGTTCCGCACCTTTCTATCGATTGGTATAAGGATGGGGGTATCATGACCAAGCCTACCGCATTTGGTATGAATGGATCTTCATTGATGGTAGGAGGAGAGTCGGGTGCAGAGGCCATCTTGCCGCTTTCTGCTTTCTATAAACAGCTGGAAGCGATGATTGACAGCAAGCTGGATATGAGCGGTATGGAAAAGTATCTGGCTATTATTGCGGACAATAGTTCGAAGGGAATCTATCTGGAGGATGGAACACTGGTGGGACATCTTCTTCCAGCAATCGATAATGGTCTTGGAAAACAGCAGAAAATAACAAGGAGGCTTGCACTATGATACCAGACATTTTGATCAACGACACTTCCATGCTTAAGCTTGGATGGATAAGAGAAATCATTGATTTTCCCATACCGAAGTCGCAGGCAGAAACCGTTACCGTACCCGGACGAAATTCTCCGATCCGGTTTAACGAGGCTCTTGGGTTGGTATCTTTTGAACCGAGAGCCTTTACACTGACGTTTTCCATGCTGGGAACAAGAGTACAGTTTGATGAACTGGTTTCCAAGGTGAGCAACCGTTATGCCGGAAGGCTGTGCCAAATCATCTGCAGTGAAGAACCCAATTTATATGTTCTTGGAACAATCGAGATGAGTTCTTCCTATGATCCACTTACCGGAAAGGGTCAGCTTGTTATGGAAAGCAGTGATGCAGATTCCTACAGGTATCATGTGGAAGAGACACAGGTTGTTTTTACCGGAAGTGGAACGGCAGTGCTTGTAAGTGATTATATGCCGGTAGTTCCTACGGTTATAACGACTGCGGAAACCACGATGTCTTGGAAAATTGGAACAGATACTTTCCGCAGAACACTGAGCAGTGGCACATGGGAAATTCCAGAGCTGCAGCTTAGCTTTGGAGATAACAGCATCAAAATCGAGAGTGATGGAAGTACTACTTTCCGTTACCGGGAGGGATGCCTATGAGTATCTTTAGAGTATATGTGGATGGTCAGATTTTTTACCATCCCCATTTATCGAAGCTTGCTATTACAGAGGCAACCGTAAGTGAGGACGCAGAAAACATCGACAGCTTTACCTTGTCTGCACCATATAATCATCCCTACATCGACTTTATTCGGCCAATGGCATCAGTAATTCAGTGTAGAAGGGATGATGAAGTGGTATTTGAAGGAAGAGCGCTGGATGATGGATCCGATTTTTACAACACCCATACTTGGACCTGTGAATCCTGTTTGGCTTATCTGAAAGATACCATGCAGCCACCCTTTGAATATAAGGGGACATTAAGAGGATTATTTGAGCAATTTGTAAATATACATAATCAATCGGTAGAAGAACAGAAGCAGTTTGAAATCGGCAGAATTACGGTGACAGACGATAACGATTATATTGCTTACAGTAACTCGGATTATTCTGTGACGATGGATGCCATAAAAAATAAACTGATTGATACGCACGGAGGATATCTTCGGGTTCGCTATATTGGTTCAAAGAGGGTTTTGGATTATCTCAAAGATTTCGATGAAAGAAGCCTGCAAAAAGTGGAATTCGGGAAAAATCTTCTAAATGTAAAAATAACCAAGGACCATACCGAAAGAGTGACAGCCTTGATTCCATTCGGTGCGAAAAAGACCGAAGAAGATGAAGATGGAAATGTAACAGAACTGGATGAACGAATTGATATTACAGAAGTAAATCATGGACTGAATTATGTCACGGATGAGGATGCCGTCAAGGAAATCGGATGGATATGGGCAACTGAAATATGGGAGGATGTCACCAAGCCGTTAAACCTTTTGAGAAAAGCAAAAGCAAGAGTGAAGGAACTGGCAAAAGGTATCACAAGTATGGAACTGACAATCTTAGATGAATCAGACAGTGACAGTACAATTGATGATATTACATCCAGGATGTATGTGGACTGTTATTCAAAACCACACGGGATTGATGGAAGATATCTTGTGATTGGAAGAAAAAGAGACTATTTAAATCCTGCCGGAAACACCATCACGATAGGAGCAACGAATGTAACGCTTACATCGGCATCCGCCAAACAAGGCAACAGCATTTCCTCTTTGGAAGATGATATTTTCGGCCAGACCACGAAAATCGAGAAGATTACCGGAGATCTTGATACGATCAATTCACAGAAAATGTATCGGACGGAATTGATTGTAGATGGAGTCAGTATTTTTAAGAATAAAGGTCAGAAAAGCACCATGTACTGCAAGGTGTATTCCTGGGATAAGGAAATCACCGATACTTTAGATGCAAGCTGCTTTATATGGCATCGAAACTCTTCGGATGAAGAAGCAGATAAAGAGTGGGATAAGAACCACATCGGCATGAAACAAATAACGATTACGACAGAGGACGTGTTAGAAAATGCGTCCTTTTATTGTGAAGTAGAAATATAAGGAGCATTCCTGTTAAGTAACAAGTAACCGGTTTGCAAAAAATGAGTGCCACCCATAGAATAATGATTGTTAACTGGCCGGTTGACAAATCATCGTTCAAAGGAGACACCCACAAATGAATTATAAGCAGA